>Ga0371490_1000028_pt1 | contig 206841 bp, 187 predicted proteins | sample MB2SIPfraction_FD_207959 | JGI IMG/M metagenome (GOLD analysis project Ga0371490, IMG submission 207959) | Lab enriched peat soil microbial communities from McLean, Ithaca, NY, United States - MB28FN SIP fraction | ecosystem: Environmental > Terrestrial > Soil > Wetlands > Peat | place: USA... | reverse complement strand
CCGGCTTCGGCTTCACGCAGAAATCCGATGATCTGTTCTTCGGTGAATCGCTTCTTCATGTCCAATCTCCATGTCATGGGTGATTGGACTCTAAAGCTTCGTGCTACTCAATACCGGGGGGACGTCGATGGCTACCCATGGCTCAACCGCTACGCCAATCAATCTAAAGACTCTCATGCCCAATGGCCAGGGGATTGGCTTTGCTGCAACAATCATTTACAACTTGATGGGATTTGAGCTGGTTGCCAATCTAGGTAATCAGATGCGCAATCCAGCTAAAGACATGGCCAAAGCTATTTTGTTTTCGGCTGCCATGATTTCTCTGCTCTATATTCTTGGGTCATTCGCCGAGCTGGTGGCTATTCCAGTCGGGCATTTAAATCTGGTCTCTGGTCTGATCGACACACTCATTACCATGCTGGGCAAAGGCTGGTTCGCAACTCTGGTCGGCTTGCTGTACTGTGTAACCAGTTTGGGTAATCAGGTCACTTGGTTTATGGCGCCCAGCATGGCGATGGCCGTTGCGGCACAGGATGGTGCGTTTCCGAAGCAGTTGGGCAAGTTCCACCCCAAGCATCAGACTCCTTATATTGCCAACTTCGTTGCCATGACAGTCAGTTCTGTCGTGGCTGTTCTTTATGCAGTGTTGGCCGCGGGCAATCGCACGGATCTGTTCTGGAGTCTATTCTCGTTCTCTTCTGCGTTGATTCTGGTGTGCTATATCGTGTATTTTGCCGCATTCCTTAAACTGCGTATTACTGATGCAACTACTCCACGTCCATTCAAAGTGCCCGGCAGCATGCCAGGAGCAGTGATCGCTGCAATTCTTTGTATAATTTCCGCACTGTTTGCTCTGATGCTGTTCTTTTTCCCGACAATTTTTTCCGGTGTCATCAATTGGCAGCAAAGTTTGCCTGTCATCGGGGGAGTGCTGATTTCAATCATTGTGGGCGAGCTATTGATTCGTGCTGGTGAGCGCCAGGGCCGGAGATCCTCCGACGCAGCAGACGCCGGCGGTCAGTCGAACTGAAAGGTAAGGGGTTTTACCTTCCGGTAAAGAAAGCAACATCAAGATTGCATACCGTATTTTGGCGCCTAAGAGCGCCGCTTTTTTGGGGTTCTACACAGATTAGAGGGAAAAGCAGATCCAAGCGTGAGAACGGCGATGAATCGGTAACTGTTTGTGCGACCAAACCGTTACTAATTTATGTCGTTCTCATGTGTGATGATATTTACCACCTTTCGTTTTGTGAAGACTTTCAAGTGGCCGGTTGAATCGCCCCCCTCCCCCCCCGTAAACCCGTAAAAACCATTGTTTAGGGTACAACAAAGAGAACTACCGATATATGCCGTGCTCGAGTGAGAGTTTGTGGTTCCGAGAAGAAAAAGACACAGGCGACCTGACATCGCCTGTGATACTAGATGACGCTAAAAAGAATGCATTAGTCCCAGGCCGATGGTGGATAGTGTTGTCGTCTGGCCATTCACTGCCGAAGTCGAGTTTTTGCCGAGTGTCAGTCGACCGTAACTTATTTCAGCTGTAGTCTGTTTTGATAAAGCATAGCTAGTGCCGATAACGAATTGCGAATATCCTGTATCTGCCAGCGTCACACCATTCTTCTGCTGATTAAAACCTTTTCCATAAGAGAATTTTGGTGTGAATGGCCCGACTGTATATGCAATTGAAAATGCAGCCTGGCGAGTTTTAAGATTTTGTGCCGCTGGTGAGTAGTATGTTCCAGCGACAGAGGTATTAGCATTGGTTGCAGCATCGCCAGAATAGTAGTCAGCCCAGTCATAGCCGGTTGCCCGTTCATAGCCCAGACCAACAAACAAGTACTCTGTGGTATAGTCCAGCTCGAAGTAATGAACCGTTGCTGGTTTTGCATTGCCAGACTGATAGAAATTAGTAATATTTCCATTGCTGTCAACTGTATAGCCACCGATTGGGTTACGCTCTCTCTGCATTGTGTAATGCAAGCTCAAATTGCTATAGGCATAGTTTGCATTCAAACCAATCGTATCCGATGCGCTACTAATGGAAGTCGACTTGTTCTCACCAAAACCATACATAACTGAACCGTCGAAACCGGCGACACTCGGACTATCGTACCTGATGGCATTTTTGACTGGGTGTCCAGCATTTTGAATGAGCAGGGCGTTTGCTCCAGTGTTTTGCTCTGCAGAATGGTAATTGAAAACCTCGGGGTCAGACTGCCACTGGTTAATGGACAATTGTTGTTCAACTAACTGGCTCCACAGATAGCCCATACGGATCTTGCCATATTCCTTTGCGTCCAAGCCGATGAAAGTCTGACGCCCACCAAGGTTAGTAGAAGCCAAACGCGTGCTATCTGTGCCACCGAGAATTACACGGCTCTCGATTTGCCAGATTGTTGATACCGGCCCGAACAGCCGCTCGCTCCCACGGAGGCCAATGATTGATACGTTATCGTGCAAGCCGGTATTGGAGGCCCCACCAGTTATCGAGTCGTGCTCCAGTGCCGCGTTGAGCACACCATAAATGTTGGTGTCGGCTTGAACAAAGAGGGGGGCAGCAAAAAATGCCACCACAATATATTTTTGTTTCATAAAACCTCCGTACGTTTTTTTGGTAGTCATTAATCTATGCGTTGATGAATGCACTAGCACTCAAATACACTGGATATTTGAATTTATACGGATGGGTTGTTTGTAATATTTACATCGACAAATCGCACATTTATTTTGCATTTAAATATGGGCTGTAGCCGTTGCTACGACAAAGTTTTCAACTAGTAGTGTTTAGGATAATGAAATTTTCTCTGGCCATAGGCTCGTTTTGAGGTGGATATGAATACATTGGCAACAAAAAAAATTTCACTTGAGCATGCTTTAACCATTGAAGTAAAAATTGGCATGCCACGAACATTAGGTTTGACAGGGAAAGGTGTGCGCACAATCAATCCAATTGATGGCGGGAAATTTTACGGTTCGGGGATATCCGGGCAGGTTCTTCCTGGTGGGGCCGACTTCTTTCTCGAACGTACCGACAAGATCGGTGAGATGGAGGTGGTTTATACTCTCGAGACCGATGATGGCCAACTGATCAATATTCGCAACACAGGCTATTTCTCGGTGACTGATGCTGGCAGGACACTGGATGCAAAGGGGGTATGGCCTTTGCCTGAAGATGGTTACCGCTGCCGCTGTTCACCTGTTTTCCAGACTGCCGAGGGTAAGTACGATTGGCTCTCGCGTGCGGTTTTTTATGGCGTGGTTTCATATCCATCTGCATTAACCGTGGTTATTGAGCTATATAGCGATCATTGAACCAGGGCTGGAGTAGACAGCATAAATAGCGATGGAACGGGGGCTAGGGCTTTTTCAGGTGCTCTGGCCTCTATGCTTTATAGCGTTAAAAATCAGTTGACTCGTGGGCCCGATGGGATTCGTTAGGTGTGGCCATTCCTGCTTGTCCCAAAATCCACTCTTCAATTCGGGTATGCCACATTCTCAGCAGGTCCAGCGGGCGGCGGCGATAGTGTTTTTCAGCCGTAGCGCTAGGTTTGTGTCCTTGAATTTGTGCGACGACACCTGTTGGGCACTCTACCCATTCGGCAAGTGTCCCAAACGACCGACGCAGCCCATGCAGAGTAAGATTTGGCAGGCCGGCAGCTGCTAATGCGCGACTGTGAGCATCAAGTGGATCCTGGATGCGACCGCTTTTTGCCGTTGGACTGCTGAAAACCCATTCGTTGATGCGTGGCAGGTCTGCGAGTAGTGAGGCCACGTAAGGGGTAAGGGGGATCGTGCGGTTGGTTTCTACCTTGTCATGAATCTTAAGGCTTCCCCACTGAAAATCAACATCCTCCCAGCGGAGCTCTGCTAATTCCTCTCGACGAGCTCCAGTCAGCAGTAATGCTTGCAGGTACGCACTGAAGACAGGGCTGCAATGGCGAACCGCATCAAACCAAACGCCCAGTTGCTCTCTCTGCAGGCAATCACTCTTAGCCTTAGGCTTTGCCACTTTCTGGCGTACTTTCTTAGCTGCATGTGCGCCCTCTGGAATCAAGCCGGCGTATTGAGGTTGTTCGTTACACCAGTTGACGAAGGCACGCAGCATACGGAAAGCCAGAGCGGTGACGGTCGGCCGGGTCGCACTTTCTTGTTCAACCCATACTGCCAGGTGGTCAGCGGTCAGCTCAGACAATCGTACATCTAATAGCGCTGCCAATGGCCCTGGGACTGTCACTTTCACCTTTGCTCGTACACGTGGTTCACCGCCTCGTTGTACCAGACGCTTATGCGCGGCCAAGTGTGTTGTGCTCCAACGGGTTTCATTGGCCTGAATGTACTCTGACCACGCCTCTGCCAGTGTGATGTCCTGTCGTGCTTCTTCTGTTCGTTGGCGCTCGGCTTCGGCTTGGGCTTGCTTTTCTAGCAAGCGGGGGTCGATGCCTTGATCGATCAGGCTGCGTAGTTCTCGTGCTCGCCGGCGGGCATTGGGTTCGTTGCTTCCATGACCGGCATCGAGTAGCCATGCTGGATATTCGCCAATCGTTACGCGGATGGTTTTTCCATGCAGATCTGCTTCAAAGATGAATGTTTTCCTGCTTGGAGTACAGCGGATGCCAAGCCCTGGCACTTCGCTATCGCGTAAGAAGACTTGGCTCTTGTCGGGTGGACAGTTCAGCTTTGCGATTCGATTGATGGTGAGAAGGACGCGGGCCATGTCGGATCCCTACAGAATTTAAGTTGTAGGGGTATTGTAGGGGAAATCGGTCTGTTTTGGTCAACTTTAAAGAACGAATGTCAACAAGAGAAAATTGTGAGATGCTTGTATTTAATTGCATACAGCGATTTTCATCAATGCAGGTCAATCCGAGTAAATATCGATTAGGTGAGACTCATAATCCTTTTGTCGCGGGTTCGAGCCCCGCAGGGCCCACCACGCATACGAACGGCCTGCAGATTTTCTGCAGGCCGTTTTTCATTTTCAGCGCCGACTAGCGTTCGCTCTCTTCCCATCCTGCCAGTTGCGGTGCGCAGGCGCGGGCCTGGAACTCGATGACCTGGTAGTCGGCCAGCGCGTTTTGGGCGAACGGATCTGCCGCCAGGAGCGACTGCAACTGCTCGCGCGACAGGCCGCGAGCGATGATGACACCGCCGGTACGGGGGATTTGCGGCCCGGAGGCTAGCAATACGCCCGAGGCATAGTGCTTGGCGAGAAACTGGCGGTGAGCCGGCAGATAAGGCTCAAGCTTTTCCAGCGGCTGGGTATAGGTCAACAGCACAACAAACATGACATTCTCCTTAAGCGACGTTTCGGCTGACGGCAGGGCGGTGCAGCGCAAACATCGGGTTGGCTTGTATCAACGCGATCAGTCTAGATTTCGCGCGGCAGATGGGGATTGTAAAAATGCGACCCGCCTGCCTGCTGCTGCAAAAACTGCCGCGGCGACAAGGGAACGTAGTGGCGAAAATCGTGAATGAAGTGTGCCTGGTCGAAATAGCCATGCGCCAGTGCCGTGTCGGTATAGCGCTGGCCTTGATGCAGCAATAACTCGCGCATGGTGCTCTGGAAGCGGGCCACGCGCAGATAGATCTTGGGGCTGCAACCCAGTGCATTCTTGAAGCGGCGTTCAAACTGGCGCCGGCCCAGATCATAGTGATCGACCAGCGCTTCGATCCGGCCGTTGGCGTGGTGGTAATACAGATACATGGCGGCATGGTCGATCAGCCGATCGACACGCTGATGGTGTTCGAGACGGGCGAGCAGCCAGCGGTCGAGAATCGGCGCGCAAGCCGCCAGCGATGTCGCGGTCATCAGTTGTGCGGTGAGGCGTTCGGCTTCACCGCCCCATATCGAGGTCATGGCGATCGGATCGGCGATGCCGCACTCCGGCAGCTCGGGGCAAAAGTGGCGCAATGCTCCGGAACGGAAACGTGCCACGACAAAGGAATAGTCACTGTCTGCCAACAGCTGCAGCGGTGCGGCGCGCATATAGTTCAGATGCGCTTGCGGGGCCGGGTAAGGACTTTGTTGGTCTTCTGCCACCGAAAACGGCAGCCCCTGGTGGATATAGAGATCGACGCCGGTGCCGGGCAATAGCGTCGGCAGCGGCGAGCCGCGAACACCCGATGCGCACCAGTAGCGATCGATAAACGGGCGCAGCGCCGGCTGCGGCAGAACCCAGGATTTGATCAGGCTATTCGCCATGCGCGCGTCGGGAATGCGATGGAAAAATTGAGACTATTCTCCAGTTCGCGCACATGTACAAGTCCGACAGCCGATTGTACATGGGCGCGGCATCGCGCCGGCCGCCATGCGCAAACGGCCGGCAGGAGCTGCCGGCCGTTTTCCCGGACTAGCCTTGCGGCCAGCGCTCGCGAACAAATTGGCGCACCGCAGCGGCGGAATCGAGTGCCAGCATCGTCTGCGCCTCGGCGCGGCAGACGGCGCCATCAAGCGTACGCACGCGCGCCTTGATTTCCGGAATCGAGCCGGGACTGACCGAAAGCTCGCTGACGCCAAGCCCGACCAGCACCGGCGTGGCTTCCGGATCCGAGGCCAATGCGCCGCACACGCCGACCCAGCGCCCATGCCGGCGCGCACCTTCCACCGTCGCGGCGATCAGGCGCAAGAGTCCGGGATGCAGGGCGTCGATACGATTGGCGAGCGCCGGGTTGCAACGATCCATCGCCAGTGCATATTGCGATAAATCGTTGGTCCCTATCGACAGGAAGTCGGCATGTTCGGCCAGTTGATCGGCCAGCAAGGCCGCCGTGGGTACTTCGATCATCACGCCCAGCGAGGCGGGTTCGGCCAGACCGAGCTCGGCCGACAAGGCGTCGATGCGGCTGCGTACATATCGCAGGTCGCTGATGTCGGTCACCATCGGAATCATGATGCGCAACGCCGATTGCGGCTGAACCGACAGCAGCGCCCGCAGCTGGGTATCGAGCACTTGCGGATTTGCCTGGCCGCTGCGGATGCCGCGCAAGCCCAGTGCCGGGTTCTGTTCCGGCGGGAGGGTCAGATAAGGCACGGCCTTGTCGCCGCCGATATCCAGCGTGCGGATGATCGCCGGCCGGCCGGCCAGTGCATCGATAATCGCCTGATACATTGCCAGCTGCTGCGCCTCGCCCGGCGCTTCGGTCCGGTCGATGAACAGGAATTCCGTGCGGGTCAGCCCGACCGCATCGGCGCCGTTGGAGACGCCGACGCGGGCATCGTCCACGCTGCCGATATTGGCCGCGACTTCTATCTTGATTCCGTCGAGCGTGATGGCCCCGGTTCCCGACTGCGCCTGCATCTGCGTCTGCAACCGCTGCCTGGCCTCGATGCGCGCGGCGGCGGCTGCGAGGTCGGCGGCCGGCGGCGCCGGATCGATCCAGCCCTCTGAGCCGTTGAGCAAAACCTCCCTGCCATGGGGCAGCGCCAATAGCGCCGGGCCGGCCGCGACCAGAGCGGGTATTCCCATCGCCCGGGCCAGGATGGCGACATGCGAAGTCGCGCCGCCATCTGCCGTCGCAATACCCGCGATGCGTTCGCGCGGCAGCCGGGTCAATTCCGACGGGGCCAGGTCATCGGCCAGCAAGATCGACGCTTCGAACAATGCCGTTGACCGCGCCTGTTCGCCGCTCAATTGCCCAAGCACCCTGCGCTCCAGATCGTGCAGGTCGCTGGCTCGCTCGGCCAGGCGAGTATTGCCGAGTCTGGACAAGGCCTCGCATTGGGCGCGCACCGCATTGCGAAAAGCGTAGCCGGCGCTGCGACCGGCGTCGATGTCCGCGCAGGCGCTGTCGATGAGCTCCGGGTCGTCCAGCAAAGCCAGATGCGCGCTGAAAATCTCGCTTTCCTGTCTGGCTCCGCGCTGTTCTGCCGCGCAAATCTGCCGTGCGGTCTGCTCCCGTACCGTCGCAAGGGCTTCATGCAGGCGCTCGATCTCGGCGACGGCATCGTCGGCATCTGCGGCGACGGCAATCTCCGCTGCCCGCAAGACTACAATCCTGCCGATGGCCAGCCCGGGCGATGCACAGACCCCGCCGATGCAATGTGCCGGCAGCGTGCGGGTCGGGGAGGGCGGCGAAGCCGGTGCGGCCGGTTCGTCTACCGTGGCCGGTGCATGCTCCAGTGCCTGGGCGATGGCGCTGACGGCCTCTTCGGCGTCCTGCCCGACGGCAGTGACCGTCACCAGGTCGCCTTCTTCCACGCCCAAGCCCATCAGCGCAATGGTGCTGCGTGCATTGGCCTGCTGGCCGTCAAACTCGATCGACACCGTTGCGCGAAAACGCTTGGCCGTGCCCTGAATCAGCGCCGATGGCCGGGCATGCAAGCCTCCGCCATGGCCAACCGGCACGTTCTCGCGCCGGACCTCCGGTGTGTCCGTCTGAGGGGCGGTCGGCCGGGCCGGAACCTCGGAAAGGGTATTCATGAAATTCTCCGTAAAACGGCAGGGGTGGCGGAGTGGTGCTCGCGCCGGGCACGGCAACGGGTCACAGCAGTTGCCGGACGATCTGCATCAGCCGGGCCACGTCGGCCGGCCGGGTTTCGCCGCTTTCGGCGTCGATGATCGAGCTGTAAACATGCGGCATGATTTTTTCCACCCCCGCATCCAGACATACTTGCAGGATGGCGGCGAAATTATGCAGGTCGATGCCCCCGGTCGGCTCCAGCATCGGCAAACCGGCGCGCACGCAGGCGGCGGCCAGCGCCGCGAGCTCGTCGAGCGACTTGAGACCGTTCATCGGGAAAAACTTGATGGAGTCGGCGCGCATGTCGCGCACCATCCGCACCGCGGTGTCGACCGGCACCAGGGCCGGCGCCTCGGCTTTTGCACTCGATTCGCCGGTCGAGATGATCACCATTCCGGGCTGGCCAGAAGGCCCGATCATCGCGTTGACCAGGGTCGAGGGCGAACCCGTTCCGGCGGCCTGGGCGCGTGCACCGGCGGCGAAACCGGCCCCGGTGAAGGTCTGATTGACATGTGCCGGCGCCGTGGCCGCGGCAATCATCGCCGCCTTGTAGAATTGCGCCGGGTCGCCTGCGCCCAGTCCTACCGACAGCTTGACCTTTTGCTGCCAGCGGCGCGCGACGGCGATCCCCTGTTCCACGCTATCGAAACGGTTGGAGAGCAGGCCGATGACCGCATGTCCGTCTGCCGCGCGATGCACGGCTTCGGCGTTGTCGAGATCGCGGGCCAGTACATTGATGGCGACCCGGTCCTGGTAAAACGATATGGTTTGCATCAGAGCTTTCCTTGGGCGAATTCCGCTGCCAGTGTCTCGAGACGGACCAGGATCACCTCCAGGTCGTCGCCGCCGAGCGCGCGCGGATCGATACTGAATTCCCCGCTGCCAAGCCGGTAGCGGCGAGTGTAAATGGCCGGATCGGCGATGCGCAGGCGGGCTTCCAGCGCAGCGGCGTCGCCGCCGAAGCGTGCCGGATCGACCCGGACGGTGAGCCGGTAGATCGCGCGGCCAGCTTCGTCCTGTTCGATTTCAGCCCGCAATCCGTCCAGTGCGTTGATGCGGAGCGCCGCCGCCTCCAGTGCCGGGATCGCCGCCTTGCCATCCGGGCGGTGCTGCGCATAGCGTTGCAGTGCCTTGACCAGCCCCATCATGCCTTCCTTGCCGATTTTCATCGGCCGGCCGATGCCGTGGTATTGCGCCTTGCACCAGCCGATCAGGGCCTTGTCGCCGGTGATGAAGCCCGATGTCGGTGCATCGATCGCCTTGGCCCCGCTGTAGATGGCCAGATCGGCGCCGGCGGCCAGGAACTTGCGCAGGTCTTCCTCCGCCGCCGCATCGACAATCAGCGGCAGTTTGTGGCGGTGCGCCACCGCGATCATGTCGGCCAGCGGGACCATGCCTTTCTGTACCGTGTGGTGCGATTTCACGTACAGCACTGCCGCCGTGCGCGGCGAGATCGCGGCTTCGACATGGAACGGCTTGGCTTCATTGGCATGACCGACTTCCACCGGCCTGCCGCCGCCGAGGCGGATCATGGTCGTGACCGGGGCGCCATAGTCGACGCTGTGTCCCTTGAGCAGGATGATTTCATTGGCGAGTCCGTCGCTTTCGGGCAGGCGATGCACCAGTGCCGGGTCGCCGCGGGAAATCGCCGCGGCCACCGAGATGGCGATGCCGGCCGAGGCGCACGAGGTGACGCAGCTGTCCGCCCCGCCGGTATGCTGCGAGATCAGCTCGCCGACACGGTCGATCAGGCGGTCGATTTCGACATAGCTGCCCGCTGCCTCGGCGACCTGGTCCATGACCCCGGCATCGACCGTGGACACGCCGAGGATGGTCATCTTGCCGCAGGCGTTGATGACCCGCGGCAGACCGATGCGTTGATAGATATTCATCTGGCTGTCCTTACAGAAGTCCGGTGACCGAGCACAGCACGCTGATGGCGATGATCGACAGCAGGATCGCCGTATAGCGCGGCCCCTTCTTCAGCAGGAAGGCGTAGATGGCGAATACGGCCGCAAGCGGCAGCAGGCCGGGCACGACCGAGTCGAGGATTTTCTGCACATCGACCACCGAGCCTTGCAGGAAGCTCAACTTCAGCGGGGTGCTGAGCTTGACGTAATTGGCCGCCAGCCCGCCCATCATGATGAGCCCCAGCACGTTGGCGGCATAAATCAGCTCCTTGAGCTTGCCGCCCTGGAACAGTGACACGATCGATTCCCGCCCCAGCTTGTAGCCCTTGTGGCAGAGCGAGTAACTGATGGCCATCGTGATGGCCGGGTAGAGAATCAGCGGGGCAATCCCGCCGATGGCGCTGCCCTTCGCCGCGAAGGGAATGAACAGGGCGATCAGCAAGGGCATCAGCGCCCCCCAGATGATGGAGTCGCCGACACCGGCCAGCGCCCCCATCAGGCCGGTCTTGATCCCGATGATCGAGGATTCGGAAATGGCTTCCCCACGGGTTTTCTGCTCTTCCATCGCGATGGCCACCCCCTGGATGACCCCGCCCATGATGCCTTCGGTGTTGAAGAACACCAGGTGGCGCTTGAGTGCCTCGGCCAGCTCTTCCTTGCTGGTGTAGAGCTTCTTCAGCACCGGGGTCATCGATGCGCAGAACACCAGGCTTTGCAGCCGCTCGTAAGAGTTGGAAAGCTCGGCGCCAAGGTAGTAGATCAGCCAGGAGCGGGTGATATCGGCCTTGGTCAGGCGATGTTCCTGTTGTTCCGGAGTGATGGTGTTGTTTTGCATTTCCATGATTAAGCCTCCTCAGCCTTGCCCAAACCGCGGATCAGAAAAGCGATGCAGGTACCGAAAATGGCGATGGCCATAATGTCGATCTTCAGATACAGCACAGCGAAGTAACCGCCGAGAAAGTAGGGAATCAGGCTCTTCTTGCCGATGACCATGATGGTGATGGCGAAGCCCAGCGCCGGCAGGACGCCGCCCATGATCTGGAACGAGTGCGTCAGCCACTGCGGCATGAAGGCGAGGAAGCGCTCGACGACCGATTGACCGAAGTAGTTGGCGGCGAACACGACCGGAAAGCGGATCACGAAGCCCGCCAGCGCCGGCCAGAGAAATGCGCAGCGCATGATGCCGGCGGTGTCGGCGTTCTCGGCGTGCTTGTCGGCCATGTGGACCCATGCCGCGTTGATGGTGCGGCGCAACTGATCGACGAATACGCCGATGACCCCGAAAGGAATCGCCAGCGCGATGGCCAGGTTGGCATCCATGCCGGACTGGACGGCAATCGGCAGCGCAATACACGCGGCCAGCGCCGGATCGGACGGCACGTTGCCGCCCGGGGTGGAGGTGACGCCGAGATAAACCAACTGCATCCCGGCGCCGACGATCATGGCTGCCTGCATGTTGCCGGTCAGCACGCCGACGAAAATACCGACGACCACTGGTTGTAACAGCATGCTGGAGAAGGTATAGCCCAGGCGGAGCCGGGCAAACCAGTAATAGATACCCATCAGTGTCGCCATCATGAGTGCGCTCATGGTGCTGCTCCTTGTAGCGTGATGTTGCCGGGTTCAGAGACGCTTCAGAATGTCGGCCAGCGGCTGCGGCTTATCTTCCGGTATCGTCTGGAAAAAAATATTGATGTCGTGGTCTGCCAGCTGGCGCAGCGTGACGGTGTCCGGTTCATCGAGCGTGATGTTCTGGAAGACCGCCTTGCGGCCCGGCCCGCCGCCGAGCCCGCCGACCTGGACCTGCCTGACGCCGAAACCGCCTTCGACCGCGCGAAGAATCGAGACGAGGTTGGGGAACAGCACCAGCACGTTGCCGCTGCCGAGCTGATTGGCGGTCCACTGGGTACAGAATTCGGCGATGCCGTAGCAATCGACCTTGATGTTGGGCGGCGCCGCCATCATGAAAATGTTTTTCATGAACGGATCGGCATCGAGCTCGTCGCTGACGACCACGATGCGGTTCGCCTGCGATTGCCCGACCCACTTGGTGACCACCTGACCGTGAATCAGGCGGCTGTCTATTCTGCAAAGCGCAATCGTTGCCATTTTCTCTCCCTGTCTATTTCTGCTGTTTTGCCTGACGTTGTTGTAAAAGAAGCACCACATCCTTGACGCTGTTTTTGCCGACTTCGACCAATGCGGCGGCCTGATCCGACAACTTGCCGCTGTCGCGCAGATCCAGCGCGGCCAGCAACAGCGGCGCGCTCAGTCCCGCGATGACGCCGATCTCGAATTCGGCGCTCAGGCGCGCCGCGACATTGGATGTCGAACCGCCGTTGAAGTCGGCGATGATCAACGAGCCTGCCGGCATGGCCGCGACCTTTTGTTTCACCTTCTCGTAGAACTCCCCGAGGGTGTCGACCGGCTGCAGCGCCATGTCGGAGACCCCGGGAATCTCGCCCGCAACCATCTTCAGGCTTGCAATCAGCTGGGCGCCCCAGCCTCCGTGGGTCAGGGTCAGGATTTCCGGTGTGACTTGATCCATCTTTTCATTCCTTTTGTGCTTGTTCTTTGCTTGAGCGGTTTGGGTGCAAATAAATAATGCAAATGGCGTGCCAATATCTGTCATGCGTTGTGTTGCGAATTTTTCTTGTTTTTATTCAATAAATTATTTGTATTTTCTTGATGTGAAACTTGATTGCCGCTGTTGGGTGTTGACCCGCTGTGCTTTTGTCATGACACAATGGCCGGGTCCATTTGCCACAACAACACAGGAGGCGGGGCAATGCGAGCAGAGACAAGCGCGCGGGTCGAACCGGCAGGAGATGCGCCGAAGCGGCGCAAGGACAGGGTGCTCGAGGCGCTGGAGAAGGTTGCCCGCGCTTGCAGCCCTGACGATGTGGTGCAGTGGGGCGGTATCGATGCCGAAACGCTGGGTGCAAGCCTTGGCTGTGCGCGCAACTCGGTGAGCATGGATCTGAATGCGCTATGCGAAGAAGGTACGGTCATCAAGCTCAAGCAGCGGCCGGTGATTTTCTTCCATCGCGCCGTGCTTGAGTCCTGCCTGGGCGTCTCGCTGGATGTGCCGGGGGGCGCATTCGGCTCGCGCGAGCAGTTGGCCCGTCATGGGGCGCCGGCCGCATTGGCCGATGACCCGTTCAAGGCCATGACCGGATTTGACCAGAGTCTGAAGAAGGCTGTGGACAAGGGGAAGGCGGCGGTACTCTATCCGCCGAACGGACTCAATGTGATGCTGACCGGACCGTCGGGGGTCGGCAAATCGTTTTTTGCCGAGTTGATGCATGCGTTTTACGGTTATGCGTGCAAGCAATCGACCCCTTTTGTCTATTTTAACTGTTCAGAGTATTTCAATAACCCGGAGCTGTTGACCTCCCATCTGTTCGGCCACCAGCAAGGCGCATTTACTGGTGCCGTCGGCGCCAAGGAAGGGTTGATCGCCAAGGCCGAAGGCGGTTTCCTGTTTCTCGATGAAATTCACCGCCTGCCGTTCGAGGGTCAGGAAAAGCTGTTCTCGATACTCGACAAGGGGGTCTACCGCCGGCTCGGCTCCAGCGATCGTGAAATTGACAGCAATATCCGCCTTATTTGCGCCACGACCGAAAACATCAAGTCGACCCTGCTCAAGACTTTCTTGCGCCGTATTCAGGTGGTGATCGATCTGCCGGGGCTGGCAGAGCGGACATTCGATGAACGGCTGGAAATGATCGCGCGTTTTTTCCAGGGGGAGTGCCGCAAGACAGGCATGCCGATTCGGGTCGGCAAACCGCTGCTCGGTTATCTGCTCAGCAAGGTCTACGAAGCGAATATCGGTGAATTGAAGAGCGATATCCAATTCATGTGTGCCCAGGCATACGCCAATCAGTTCGCTTCCGACCGGCGCGAGCTGGTGATCGATGACGCGCTACCGGAAGATATCGGGCCTCATCTCGATATCCGCATCAAGCTGCTGCTGGATGAATTGCTCGGCGACGAATCGCTGCTTGTCACGGCGGATGATCATTTCAAGTTCGCCCGCCCCGCTCTGCAATTGGTCGAGGAACAGCGGGCCGATCTGTTTTATTCCTATCTCGGCAGTGAATTTGCCAGTCTGCAGCGGGACAAGATTCCGTCCAATGAAATCAGCCTGATTCTGCGCAAGCGACTGCAGACCATCTTCGAGCACAAGATCCATCATGGCAGCGTCGAACCGATGCCCATGCTGGAGGGGGTCTTGGGTCTGCAGATCGAACAGAAGATCAAGGCACTGACCGGATTCATCGAGAGTCTTGCGTCCGTGCGCATGAGCGAGGCGGTTGCCGGTCATTTGCGCAATCACCTGCTGACCTTGCTCGCATACGTCAAGAAAGATCGTGTGCCGCCGTTTTTTTCCGCCAATCTGATCCCTGCGCAGGCAAAGGCAGAGTATGACAACGCGCGGCTGGTGTGCCGCCAGATCGAAGAACTGTTCCTGATTCCTTGCCCGCCGGCCGAGATGATCTTCGTGTGCATGCTGCTGGCGGAACTCGGGTCGAAGCGGCATGCGCCGCCGATTCCGGCCGATTGCGGCGTCATCCTGATCGCGCACGGCGACCATACCGCATCGAGCATGGGGCAGTACGTCAACAAACTGTTCGGCTCGTCGCTGATCGTCGCGATCAACATGCCGTTCGAACAGTCGGTGCACGATACGCTGACCCTGTTCATCAAGGAGGTGCTGCGCTACCAGTACAAAAAGCTGATCCTGGCTGTCGACCTTGGGTCCCTGGTGCATTTCGGCACGGTGATCCGCAAGATGTTCAAGATCGAAACGCTGCTGATTCGCAACATAACCATGCATGGATTGCTGGAACTGGCCTCCGGACTGTCGTGCGAAACCAGCGATCTGGCCGTGCTGACCGATATGCTCTCCGCCCGAGGGCTGGAATGCGATCTGTTCGATCCCGATGCATGCCGCGAGGCGCGTGTGATCATGATTTCCTGCGCGACCGGACGCGGGACGGCGATCAAGATCCGCAAGATGATCGAAGACGTTTTCGAGGGGATGATCCCGGATGGCGTCCGGCTCGAAACCGTGGACCACGACAAGATCGAGCACCTGGATCAACTGCAGGCGCTGATTTGCGAGAATGAACGTCTGGCCGGGATCATCGGCTCATTCCGCCCGGCATTGCCGGACGTGCCGTTCCTGTCGCTGGAGGAACTGTTTTCCGAGCACGGCGCCGAGCTGGTGCTGGATATGTTCGATCTGGAAATGAGTACGGATGAGCGCGAATTGATGCTGGAAAAAGTCTCGATGAAGTTCATTTCCACCGTCACCATCGAGAGCATCATCAACCAGATTACCGTGCTCAATCCGCACAAAGTCCTGCAGGAAATCGAAGCGGTCTACCATCAGATCTGTCGGCAGCTGGATATTGCGCCATCACGCAAAGTGACGTTGCGCTTCATGATCCACTGCTGCTGCATGGTCGAACGCATCGTCATTGACCGGCGCATGCTGGGCGCCACGCTGCCGGCCGAGGCGACATTCAATGTCGCGGCTTTTTCCGTGATCAAGAGCGCCTTTGCCGCAATTGAAAACGCCTACAACATTCAATTGTCGGATACCGAGTTTTACTATATCTACGAACTGCTCTTGCGTTGATGCCATGGCAGATCGCGTCTGGACAACGAAAAAGCCGATCATCCGCCGCTGCCGCCGCCATCGGGTCGATAGCGGCAGGGCGACGAATGATCGGCTTCTCGTTCCGGGCCCGGGTCCGATCAGTTGTGGTAGCCGTCGTGTTGATCCGGGTATTGCGGGCCATGATCGCCAGGCTGGTGCTGGTCATGGTGGTGGTCCGGGTGGTCGGGATGGTCCGGATGATCTGGGTGGTCGAAATGTTCCGGATGGTCATGACGGTAGCGCGGCGCGTACTCGTCGCGATACCAGCGGTCCTGGACGAAATACACCGGCCGGCCGCATGCGTGGTAGCGGGCACAGTAATGACGCCAGTTGCGCTGATGTTCCGGCGGCACGCGCAGGTAGATCGGCGGCATCGCGACTTGCGGCTGGGCGATGATGACCGGTTGGGCATTGATGACCGGCGGCGGGGCAGTATTGCCGATATTGATCTGACCATAGAAGCCGGGCTCGCCGACGCTGATCGAGACGCCGACATTGTCGGCAAATACCGGGGCACAGGCGCCGATGGTCAGCGCAGCAGCGATGATGATTTTTCTCATTTGCATAGGCATAAAACGATTCTCGATAAATATAAAGCGGATCTGAGTTTCATCTGACAGGCAGTGTCATTTGCACGATCAGATTGCGAGTAATCATATACCAGTGGGGAATTTTACTCCTTTACATTAATTTCTAATTGTTAACGGCAGGTTTCATCCCCTATTCCGCTTGTTTTATATCCGCGTGAATGCCGGGGGGATCGGCTGAAGAATGGCCGGGTCGTGCGAATGCCGACTGCGTGCATTGATGCCGGGCAGTTATTGACGTGAGGGGCGTACGGATCTGGATTCCCTGGTGCGCGCGGGTAAATCATATAAAAACAATATTTGTATTTATTAAATGTATGGGTGATCCATTCTGCTTATTGCACGGTGGCGGTTTTATTTCCCGATTATCAATGATGGCCATGAACTGAAATGGTATCCGTTGATAAATGAAGACTGCCCAATGTATCCGTCGAGGTGCGTTTACGGTTGAGGGGGGGCGTGGGCCAGTGTGACAGTGGTGTTTCATTGTGGTTTTGGCCCTAATGATGGGGCTTATTCTGTGATCTTGTTTGCAATTATGCTATCTATTTGTCATAGTATTTGCATGTTGTCACACCACTGGCGCGCACTCTGTTCAAGGAACTCCAATGCCTTATTTCAAGCTCAGCATTGTCGCTCTGTTTGTGCTGTCGACGGTTTACGTGCATTTCCGCGGCAAGCGGCGATTGGGTTTCTGGCGCCAGCTCAGCGATCACTCCACCATCATGGCGCCGATCAATTGCCTGATTTATTTATTCTCCAGCGTGCCGGCGCGCCCCTATCTGAATGCGGGGGATTTTCCCGAGTTGGCGGCCTTGACGGCCGATTGGGAAAAGATTCGCGCCGAAGCGGCCGTCCTGTACCAGAACGGGCAGATCAAGGCGTCGCATCAATATGACGATGTCGGCTTCAACTCTTTTTTCAAGACCGGCTGGAAGCGGTTTTATCTCAAATGGTACGAGGCGGCGCATCCGTCAGCCGAGGCACTGTGCCCGTATACCACGGCGCTGCTGCGTCGTTTTCCGTCGATCAAGGCCGCCATGTTCGCCGCGCTGCCGCCCGGAAGCCGGCTGGTGGCGCACCGCGACCCGTTTGCCGGATCGGTGCGTTATCACCTCGGCCTGATCACTCCCGATGGCGATCCGGATTGCTATATCGACGTCGACGGCGAGCGCTATAGCTGGAAAGACGGCGAGGCGGTACTGTTTGACGAAACCTATCTGCACCATGCGGAAAACAAGACCGACCGCAACCGCATCATCCTGTTCTGCGATATCGAGCGGCCGATCTGGTTTCCGCCGGCTCGCTGGTTCAACGATCTGCTGTGCCGCTACCTGCTCGCCAGCGCGATTTCGCCCAACCAGGCCGGTGACCGTACCGGCGGCCTCAACCGCGCATTCCGCTATGTGCAGCAGGTGCGCCTGCTGGGCAAGAAGATCAAGGCCAGCAACCGCTTTGTCTATTACAGCCTGAAATGGCTGATTCTCGGCGGCCCGATCGTGCTGTGGCTGACCTGGGGAAGCTGGACGTAACGGCCCGGACGGATCGAAAACGGCCTGCGTGTGCGTGCAGGCCGTCTTCGTTCATGTTTCCGGCGGTATCAGGCGTTGGCGAGACGGCGCTTTTGCAGCGCCAGCAACCAGCGGCCGAGCCGCGGGCTGATCAGTGCGGCGCCGACGCGCTTTTTCAACTCGGCGGCGATCGGCAAGCGTCTGATAATGCGGTAGGACAGATCGCCATCGCCGCGCAGACAGGCGATGAGCTGCAGAAACAGTACGTCGTCGAATTGTTCGGCGCGCATCAGATCCCCCATACCTTCGAAACCGAGAAAGCGCGCCGCCAATTGACGGAACTCGCTTTCGAGTCCCGGCAGCGCTCCTGCCTGACGCAGGGTGTCGCGCACCTGGCGTGTGACGCGCATGCGGTCTTTCACCAGCCGCGGCGTGTAGCGGGCGCGCACGGCGCCGGCGCGTTGCCGGTAGCCGTATAGCGGCAGCGGCACGACCTGCACCTTGCCGGCCAGCGCAAACATGCGCGCCGAATATTCCACATCTTCATAAAACAGATCGGGTGCAAAACGCAGCGAGCCGAGCGTGTCGCGCCGGTAGAGCCGGCTGCACACGCCAGGGGCGATCTCGCCGGTCAGCAGTGCCTGCAGGGCGTTTGCACCGCTCAAGGTACGCATGGCGACCGAATAACAGGGCGGAAACTTGCACGTGCCACCATCTTCGAAGCATTGCATCTGGCATTGCGCCACATCGGCCTTGCTGTTTTCCAGCGCGTTGACCAGGGTGTGCAGAAAAGCCGGGTGCAGCAGGTCGTCGGCGTCGACGAAGCCGAGATAGCGCCCCTGCGCCAGGGCGATGCCGGCGTTGCGCGCGGCGCCGATGCCGGCCTGTTCGCGACGCACATAGCGCAGCCGCGCATCGGCGGCGGTCAAGGCGCGCAGGCGCAGCGGCGTTTCGTCGTCGCTACCGTCGTCGACGATGATCAGTTCGTAACGGTTCTGGGTCTGGGCCGCCACCGATTGGAGGGTCGTTTCGAGATACGTCAGGTCGTTGCGGGTGGGCAGGATGAGCGAAACGATGGGAGGCATACGGGCAGGCCAACGCTGAAATCGAACATTATCCGTTTAAATTATTATAATGACAATATATATGCTATTTGGTTTGGTTGGGCGGAGCCGGCCTGCGCATGTCATTTTGGCGGATTGACTTCGATTTTTACGCGGTTTTTATGTCGTTATGCGTATTGTTGCAGTACGGAAATCCAATATGGCGCCTGCCCTGGCGCCAACGTACTCATGGAGATCAACATGGATGATCTGCTTTATATCGGCCTGACCTTGCTGATCGCGCTGCTGACCTATCTGCTGGTTGAAGGGTGCGCGCGTGCGGGAGGACGGCCATGAATCTGCTTTATATCGCCGGAGCGGTGGTGGCGGTATTCCTGCTGCTGTACCTGCTCTACGCACTGATCAAACCGGAGAATTTCTGATATGACTTCCGATGCCCTGATTTTGCTGGGGACTTTTCTTGTCGCGCTACTGCTGCTGTCTTGGCCGCTGGGGGGCTATATCGCCGCAGTCGTGCAGGGCAAGAACCCCGGAATCCTGCGCGTGTTCGCGCCGGTCGAACGAGCGGTCTACCGCCTGTGCGGTGTCGATGCCGATGAAGAAATGGGCTGGAAGCCCTATACCATCGGCCTGATCGTGTTCAGTCTGATCGGCGCACTGGTCGTGTATGCGCTGCAACGGTTGCAAGGCATGCTGCCGCTGAATCCGCAAGGGTTCGGCGCGGTCGGCGTCGATACTGCGTTCAACACTGCCGTGTCGTTCGTCACCAATACCAACTGGCAAAGCTACGGCGGCGAAACCACGATGAGCTATCTGACGCAGATGGCCGCGCTGACGGTGCAGAACTTCTTCTCTGCGGCGAGCGGCATCGCCGTGGTGGTTGCGCTGATCCGCGGCTTTTCCCGTCACAGCGCCGACGTGGTCGGCAATATCTGGGTCGACCTGACCCGCATCACGGCCTATATCCTGCTGCCGCTCGCGACGGTGATCGCCCTGATCTTCGTCGGCCAGGGCGTGATCCAGAACCTGAGCCCGTACAAGGACGTGCATACGGTACAGGTGACGCAATACCAGCAGCCGCATCTCGACAAGAACGGCAACCCGGCCAAGGACGCTGCCGGCAAGCCGCTGATCGATAACCTGAGCACCAAGACGCAAACGCTGGCGATGGGCCCGGTGGCTTCGCAAGAAGCCATCAAGATGCTCGGCACCAACGGCGGTGGGTTCTACAACGCCAACTCGGCGCACCCGTATGAAAATCCGACGCCGCTGGCCAATCTGGTGCAAATGCTGGCCATCTTCCTGATCCCGGCTGCGCTGTGCTTCGCCTTCGGTTCGATGGTGGGCGACCGGCGTCAGGGCTGGGCGGTGATCGCGGCGATGACGGTGCTGTTCGTCTCGCTCACCTGCGTCGGCCTGTGGGCCGAACAGCGTGGCGTGCCGGCCTATCATGCCCTCAACGTCGACCAGCAGCCGAGCCTCATGCAGGCCGGCGGCAATATGGAAGGCAAGGAAACCCGCTTCGGCATCAACAGCACCATGCTGTTTGTCGCCGTGACCACCTCCGCATCCTGCGGCGCGGTCAACGCGATGCACGACTCGCTCACGCCGATCGGCGGCCTGGTGCCGACCTTCCTGATGCAGCTGGGTGAAGTGGTGTTCGGCGGCGTCGGCTCGGGTTTGTACGGCATGCTGATCTTTGCCATCCTGGCGGTATTCATCGCCGGGCTGATGGTCGGCCGCACGCCGGAGTATCTGGGCAAGAAGATCGAGATCTTCGAGATGAAGATGACCGCCATCACCATTCTGGTGGTGCCGGCGGTGGTGCTGACCTTCACCGCCATCGCGGTGATGACCGATGCCGGACGTGCCGGTGTCGCCAATCCGGGCGCGCACGGCTTCAGCGAAATCCTCTATGCCTTCACCTCGGCCGCCAACAACAACGGCAGCGCCTTCGGCGGGCTGAATGCGGCCACGCCGTTCTACAACATCCTCATCGGCCTGGCGGTGTGGTTCGGGCGCTTCTTCATGATCGTGCCGATCATGGCGATCGCCGGTTCGCTGGCGGCGAAGAAGCGTCTGCAAGCGAACTCCGGCACCTTGCCGACCCATGGCGTGTTGTTTGTGGTGCTGCTTATCGGCACGGTGTTGCTCGTCGGCGCGCTCAATTATGTGCCGGCACTGGCGCTGGGCCCGGTGGCCGAGCATTTGCAAATGATCCTGGCGCACTGATCACGACAGGAGAAATATAAAATGAGCCATTCAAAAGACAATCGTTTGTCGATGTTCGATCCGACCCTGCTCAAGCCGGCAGTGATCGATTCGTTCAAGAAACTGACGCCGCGTACCCAGTGGCGCAACCCGGTGATGTTCGTCGTCTATATCGGCAGCATCCTCACCACCCTGCTGTTGATCCCGGCGGCGGGCGGCAAGGGCGAAGCCTCGTTCGGCTTCATTCTCGCCATCACCCTGTGGCTGTGGTTCACGGTGCTGTTCGCCAACTTCGCCGAAGCGCTGGCCGAAGGGCGCAGCAAGGCGCAGGCGGCAAGCCTGCGCAGTGCGAAAAAGAACGTCGTCGCCAAGAAACTCGACGGTAGCACCCACCGTTCCAAGGTGACCGTGGCCGACGGTGCCAGCCTGCGCAAGGGCGATATCGTGCTGGTCGAGGCCGGCGACATCATCCCGGTCGACGGCGAGGTGATCGAAGGTGTGGCCTCGGTCGACGAGTCGGCCATCACCGGCGAATCGGCGCCGGTGATCCGCGAATTCGGCGGAGACGCCTCGGCGGTGACCGGCGGCACGCGTGTGCTGTCCGACTGGATCGTGGTGCGCATCAGCGCCAATCCGGGGGAAACCTTCCTCGACCGCATGATCGCGATGGTCGAAGGTGCGCGCCGGCAGAAGACGCCGAACGAGATTGCACTGACCATCCTGCTGGTTGCACTGACCATCGTGTTCCTGATCGTCACGGTGACCCTGCTGCCGTTCTCGCTGTTCAGCGTCAGCGTGGCGCACGGCGGTCTGCCCATCACCATCACCGTGCTGGTGTCCTTGCTGGTGTGCCTGATCCCGACCACCATCGGCGGCCTGCTGTCGGCCATCGGCGTGGCCGGCATGAGCCGCATGATGCAGGCCAATGTGATCGCAACCTCCGGCCGGGCGGTCGAAGCTGCCGGCGACGTCGATGTGCTGCTGCTCGACAAGACCGGCACCATCACGCTCGGCAACCGTCAGGCGTCGACCTTCCTGCCGGCTTCCGGCGTCAGTCTGGAGGCGCTCGCTGACGCGGCGCAACTGTCGTCGCTGGCCGATGAAACGCCGGAAGGCCGCAGCATCGTGGTGCTGGCCAAGCAGAAGTTCAACCTGCGCCAGCGTCCGTTGCAGAGCCATGAGGCGCAGTTCATCCCGTTCTCGGCCACCACGCGCATGTCGGGGGTCGATTATGATGGCCGCCAGATCCGCAAGGGCGCGATCGACGCGATCCGCAAGCATGTGCAGCTCTCCGGCGGCAGCTTTCCCGACGACGTGGCGAAGATGGCCGACGAGGTCGCCCGGCGCGGCAGCACGCCGCTCTTGGTGGCCGAAGGCAGCCGCGTGCTCGGTGTGATCGAGCTCAAGGACATCGTCAAGGGCGGCATCAAGGAGCGTTTCGCCGAATTGCGCCAGATGGGCATCAAGACGGTGATGATCACCGGCGACAACCCGCTGACCGCCGCGGCGATTGCGGCCGAAGCCGGCGTGGACGACTACCTGGCCGAAGCGACGCCGGAGAACAAGCTCGAGCTGATCCGCAGTCATCAGGCGGAAGGCCGGCTGGTGGCGATGACCGGCGACGGTACCAACGATGCGCCGGCGCTGGCCCAGGCCGACGTGGCCGTGGCGATGAACACCGGCACGCAGGCGGCGAAAGAGGCGGGCAATATGGTCGACCTCGACTCCAACCCGACCAAGCTCATCGAGATCGTCGAAATCGGCAAGCAGATGCTGATGACACGCGGTTCGCTGACCACCTTCTCGATCGCCAACGACGTGGCCAAGTACTTCGCCATCATTCCGGCGGCGTTCGCTTCGACCTACCCGCAGCTCAACGCGCTCAACGTCATGGGGCTCAACAGCCCCAACTCGGCCATCCTGTCGGCGGTGATTTTCAACGCCCTGGTGATCGTGGCGCTGATCCCGCTGGCGCTGAAGGGCGTCACTTACCGCGCTCAGGCGGCAGCGCAGCTGTTGCGCCAGAACCTGCTGATTTATGGCCTGGGCGGCATTATCGTGCCGTTTGTCGGCATCAAGCTGATCGACATGATCATCGGCGCGATGGGCTGGGCTTGAGGATTGACATCATGAACAAGATTATTCGTCCTGCAGTAACGGTATTTATCGTGTTGACGGTGGTGACCGGGCTGGTCTACCCGCTGGTGATCACCGGCCTGGCACAAGTGTTCCTTCCCTATCAGGCCAACGGCAGTCTGCTGGTCAAGGATGGGCAGGCGATCGGCTCCAGGCTGATCGGGCAGAACTTCAGCGATGCGAAGTATTTCTGGAGCCGTCCGTCGGCAACCGGTCCGATGCCGAACAACGCCGCCAATTCCGGCGGCTCCAACCTCGGGCCGACCAATCCGGCACAGCTTGACGCGGTCAAGGCGCGCATCGCGGCGCTGAAGGCGGCCGGGCCGGTTCCGGCCGGCGCGATCCCGGTCGATCTGGTCACCGCCTCCGGCAGCGGCCTCGACCCGGATATCTCGCCCGCCGCCGCCTTCTACCAGGTACCGCGTATCGCCGCAGTGCGCAAGCTGCCCATCGAGCAGGTGCGCGCACTGGTCGAGCGCCACATCACGCCCCGGCAGTGGGGTATCCTAGGTGAGCCCAGGGTGAATGTGTTGCAGTTGAATCTGGATCTCGATCAACTGAAGTAAGCAGGCCGGCCGCCGCGGTATTCCGCGGCGGTCGTCGCCATTGCAAAAGGGAACAGCATCATGCTCGACGATCAGCGACCCGACCCGGACGAGCTGCTCAACGAACTGAAACGTGAAGAGGCGGCGGCCAGGCGCGGCAAGTTGAAGATCTTCTTCGGTGCCTGCGCCGGGGTCGGCAAGACCTACGCGATGCTCAGCGCGGCGCAGGAGCTCATTGCCGGCGGGCACCCGGTGATGGCCGGCGTCATCGAGACGCACGGCCGCAAGGAAACCGAACAAAAGCTCGAGGGAATCGAGCTTTTGCCGTTGCGGGAACTGGCCTACAAGGGCCACCGGCTGCGCGAGTTCGATCTCGACGCGGCGCTGGCGCTGAAGCCCGCGCTGATCCTGATCGACGAATACGCCCACTCCAATGTGCCCGGTTCGCGTCACCCGAAGCGCTGGCAGGATGTGGAAGAGCTGCTCGCGGCCGGCATCGACGTGTTCACCACCCTCAATGTGCAGCATCTGGAAAGCCTCAACGATGTGGTCGGGCAGATTACCGGCATCGTGGTGCGCGAAACCCTGCCCGACAAGGTGTTCGACTCGGCCGACGAGGTGGCGCTGGTCGACCTGCCGCCGGAGGAGTTGCTTGGTCGTCTGCAGGCCGGCAAGGTGTATATCGGCCATCAGGCCCGGCGTGCGGTCGATCACTTTTTCCGCAAGGGCAATCTGCTCGCCCTGCGCGAACTGGCGCTGCGGCGCACCGCCGATCGTGTCGACGCGCAGATGCGCGCCTACCGTGCCGATCAGGACATCAAGCCGGTGTGGCAGGCGCGCGAGCGCTTGCTGCTCTGTCTCGGCCCGGGGCCGGGCGGGGAGAAGCTGGTGCGCAGCGCCAAGCGGCTCGCCGCCAATCTCGATGCCGACTGGGTGGCGGTCTATGTCGAGACGCCGCGGTTGCAGCGGCTGTCGCAGGAGCGGCGCAACCGCATTCTGAAGGTGTTGCAGCTGGCGCAGGAGCTGGGCGCGGAAACCAGCGTGCTCGCCGGCGCCGATCTGACGGAAACGGTGCTGGCGTATGCCAACAGCCGCAATGTCTCCAAGATGGTGGTCGGCAAGTCGCCGCGCGGCCGTTGGGCGCAGGTGCTGCGCCCGGCGCTGGTCGACGAGCTGTCGCGCGCAGCGAGCGGGCTTGACATCTATGTGGTCGAGTGCGAAGCCGACGACAGCGAGCCTCGCCATCGCTTCGGCCGTTCCGTCGGCGGCCTGTTCGAGGAAGAGGGCGAGCCCGGGCAGAAGGCGCACGGCTATATTGCGGCGCTGGCGGTCTGCGCGGTCACCACGGCGCTGGCTGCGCTGCTGATGCCGGTTCTTGAGCTGTCGAACATCATCATGATCTACCTGATGGCCGTGGTGGGGGTGGCGGTGCGTTTCGGCCGGGGTCCGGGGGTGCTGGCTTCCTTCCTGTCGGTGGCGGTGTTCGATTTCTTCTTCGTGCCGCCGCGCATGTCGTTTTCGGTGTCCGACACGCAGTATCTGCTGACTTTCGTGGTCATGCTCGGCGTTGCACTCACCATCAGCCAGTTGACGGCACGCATGAGTTTCAGCGTGCGCATCGCCACCTATCGCGAGCGGCGCACGCGCGCGCTCTACGACCTCGGGCGCGAGCTCGCCGGGGCATTGACCGCGGCGCAAATCATCGAAATCGGCACCAGCCATGTCGAGGCGCTGTTCAACGCGCGCTGCGAGCTGATGACGCCCAACAGCCAGGATCAGCTGCGTCCGGCGGCCGAACACAGTGTGGCGGATGCCGCCGTGGCGCAATGGGTGTACGACCATCAGCAGCCGGCCGGGCTCGGCACGGCGACGCTGCCGTCCAACCAGGCGCTCTATGTGCCGCTCAAGGCGCCGATGCGCACGCGCGGCGTGCTGGCGCTGGTGCCTCCGGATACGCATCAGGTGTTTATTCCCGAGCAGCAACGACTGCTGGAAACCTGCGCGGCGCAGATCGCGCTGGCGCTCGAGCGGGTGCATTACGTCGAAGTGGCGCAGGATGCGATTGTCGCCATGGAGTCGGAGCGCCTGCGCAACAGCGTGCTGTCGGCGATCTCGCACGATCTGCGCACGCCGCTGACCACCATGGTCGGGCTGTCGACGCTGTTGGCGCAGGAGTTGACGCGCGAACGGCAGCTCGATGTCGCGCACTCGATTCACGAAGAGGCGCTGCGGATGAACAATCTGGTGACCAACCTGCTCGATATGGCGCGTTTGCAGTCGGGGGTGCGGCTCAATCGCGAATGGCAGTTGCTCGACGATGTGGTCGGCAGCGCGATCCGCAGCGCCGACCACGCGCTCAAGGGGCATCGGCTGCGGGTCGATCTGCCGGCCGATCTGCCGCTGCTGGAGTTCGACGAGGTATTGATCGAGCGGGTGTTGGTCAATTTGCTGCAAAACGCCGGCAAATACACGCCGGTCGGTTCGACCGTGACCCTGTCGGCGCAGCTTGCCCAGCAGACGATAGAAGTGACGGTGCTCGACGACGGACCGGGCCTGCCGCCCGGCATGGAAGAGCGCCTGTTCGACAAGTTCACCCGCGGCAGCATCGAGTCGTCGACGCCGGGGGTCGGTCTCGGGCTGGCCATTTGCCGCTCGATCGTCGAGGCGCACGGAGGCCGTATCGAGGCGCGCAATGTCGCGCCGCATGGCGCCTGCTTTACCTTCAGCCTGCCGCTCGGCACGCCGCCGGAGGTTCCGGAGGAGTAAATGGCATGAGCGAATTACCCGTCAGTGTAGTGGTGATCGAGGATGAGGCGTCTATCCGTCATTTTCTGCTCGCCGCACTCGAGCAGGAGGGGCTGTACGTTCACGAGGCGGAGACCGGGCGGGCGGGCATGATCGCGGTCGAGACGCGCAAGCCCGATCTGGTCATTCTCGACCTCGGGCTGCCCGATATCGATGGCGTGGAGGTGATCCGCCGCCTGCGCGAATGGAGCGAGATTCCGATTCTGGTGCTGTCGGCGCGGACGCAGGAGGCGCAGAAGGTCGAGGCGCTCGATGCCGGCGCGGAGGACTATCTGACCAAGCCGTTCGGTGTGGCCGAGTGTCTGGCGCGGGTGCGGGTGCTGTTGCGGCGGCGCATGCGCGACAGTGCGTCGGCGGCGCAGGTGTTCGCTTTCGGCGACGTGCGCGTCGATCCGGTCAAGCGGGTGGTCAGCAAGGCTGGCAAGGAGGTGCGGCTGACGCCGGTCGAGTTCCGGCTGTTGAGCGTGATGATCCGTGATGCCGGCAAGGTGCTGACGCATCGTGAGTTGCTGCGCGAGGTGTGGGGGCCGTCTTTTTCGCAGAGCAATCAGTATTTGCGTGTCTATATGGGACATCTGCGCCAGAAGCTGGAGGATAATCCGGCCTTGCCGCGTCATATTCTGACCGAAACCGGCGTTGGCTACCGGCTGCTGGTCGACGAGTGAGGCGGCGCAAGGATACACTGCTGCTTTGTTTTCTCCGCCAGGATTCCTGTCCGCCATGTCGATGTTGTCGCGTGTTCTGCCGCTGTTGTCCCTGATCCTGCTGGCTGCCTGCTCCAGTCCTCCGCCGCTTGTCCAGCCGTCTTCCCAGCCCTGGTCGCCGTCGTTCGGCGGCGCTGCCGGCCCGGTCGGCGGCGCGGTCAATTTCAGCCCGTCGCCGGTCAGTGCTTTGCCCGACTGGTCGCAGCAGGATCTGACCTCTTCGCTGCAGGCGATGCGGCAAAGCTGCCGTATCGTCGCTCGCCAGCCGGCATGGTCGGCGCCCTGCCAGACGGTGGCTTCGATCGACAGTGGCGACAATGCCGCGATCCGGCGCTTTTTCGAGTCGAGCTTTACGGCCTGGAAGATGCGCGATGGCGCGCGCGACAGCGGCCTGATCACCGGTTATTACGAACCGATGCTGTCCGGCAGCCGCAGCCGCAGCGACCGTACGCCGTATCCGCTGTACGGTGTGCCGGCCGATCTGGTGACGCTGAATCTGCCGCCGGCAGCGCGCGGCGCCGGCAGTCTGCTGGCGCGGCGCGTGGCGGCGAACCGGCTGGTGCTGACCAATAGCGCCGGCGCCGACACGGTGACGGTCAATCCGGCCGATTTCCCCGGCGACAATCATGCCGTGCTCAAGGGGCGGATCGACAACGGTCGCCTGCTGCCGTACTACACCCGCGCCGAGATCGCCGCCGGACGCGGCATCGACAGCGCGCCGGTGCTGGCCTGGGTCGATGATGCGGTCGAGTTGTTTTTCCTGCAGGTGCAGGGCGCCGGGCGCATCCAGATGGATGACGGTTCGGTCCTGCGCGTCGGTGTCGGCGACAACAACGGTTACGCCTATCAGTCGATCGGCCGCTGGCTGGCCGCGCACGGCGAACCGGCGTCTTCGACCTCGATGGCCGGCATTCAGAACTGGGTGCGGGCGCATCCGGATCAGCAGCAGACGCTGTTCAATGTCAATCCGCGCTTCATTTTCTTCCGCGCCATGTCCGGCGGCAGCGACGAGGGGCCGGTGGGCGCACAGGGCGTGCCGCTGACCAACGGTTACAGCATTGCGGTCGATCCGCACTATATTCCGCTCGGCACGCCGGTCTATCTCGCCACGACCCAACCGACGACCCAGGCGCCGCTCAATCGCCTGGTGGTGGCGCAGGATACCGGTAATGCGATCCGCGGTGCGTTGCGCGCTGACTTCTTCTGGGGCTATGGCGCCGATGCCGGCGCCGCCGCCGGGCATATGCGCCAGAGCGGCAGTCTGTGGCTGCTGTTGCCCAATGGGATGCAGCCGTCGATCTGAGTCGGCCGCAAGTCAGTCTGACGCCGCGGTTCCCGCCCGGGGCGCGGCGTTTTGTTTGGCTGTGGCGAGACGGCAAGGCCCGGCGGAGGCCTTGCGGCCCCCGCCCTCCGGTTGGCGCGCTTCATGCACGCGTCAGCAGCAGGCAATCGGCGATTTTGCGTACCCCGGCCGGCTCGTCCAGATAGAGCCAGTGTTTGCCTTCGTGTGTCTCCAGCCGTGACCACGACAAGTCGCAATCGACGATCAGGCGGCACAGCCGATCCGGCGCCACACGCACCTGCGGCGCCACCAGGGTGGAAATCAGCGTAAATAACTGCTGTTGGTGATAAGGAAAATTGGGAGAAAAAGTGCCGGCGGCACTACCATCGAAATCAGCCATACAGACTCCTGTCTTGAGTTGTGTGGTCAGCGGTCCGGCGGTGGTTTCAGCACCCCCGGGCCGCGCCCGACGCGGACGGGAACGACCGCACCCCAAACCTAAACCGAGCCCCCCAAAAGAGACCAGTCCGGCAAGTTCGGAAATCCTGTAAGGAAATTCCGTAATCTGCGGACCCACCAAAAACAAACGCCGCACCCAGCCGGACGCGGCGTCGATCACTGCTGCGCAATGATTACAGCAGCACGATATGCACGCGCTTGTTGCGCGCTCCCTTGTTCTCGATCTTGCGTACCTGCACCTGACCCACCTCGGCGGTGCGCTTCACATGCGTGCCGGCGCAGGATTGCAGGTCGACCCCCTCGATCTCGACCAGGTGGATTTCATCGGCGTCCAGCGGCGGCGGCGCGGTCATGGTCTTGATGAGCTCGGGCTGGGCGCGCAGCGCCTCGCTGCTGGTCAGCCGCAGCTTGACCGGGTGGTCTTCGGCAATCAGCCGGTCGACTTCACGCTGGATCTGTTCCTTGTCGAGGGTGACGCCTTCGGGCAGGTTGAAGTCCATGCGGCCGCCTTCGGTATTGAGGTTGCCGCCGGTCACTTCGTAGGGCAGCACGACCGACAGCAGGTGCTGGCAGGTGTGCATGCGCATGTGGCGGTAGCGGCGATCCCAGTCGAGTTCGAGCGTGACCGGCGTGCCGGGCGCGAGCTGCGGTGCTTCGGCCAGGCAGTGGGTGATGGTGCGCGTCTCGTCGTCGCGCAGGGTGTTGACGATCGGGTAGCAGCCGCCGTCGGGCGTCAGCAGGCGGCCGGTATCGGCCGGCTGGCCACCGCCGAGCGGGTAGAAGATGGTGTCGGCCAGCACCAGGCCGCCGTGTTCGTCCTGCCGTACGACCGTGGTGTCGAGGCGGGTTTGATAGGGATCGATGTAAAACCGTTCTGGCACGTTGACTCTCCTCTGTTCGCTCAGGCCTGGTCGGCGAAGACGACCACGACACGCTTGTTGCGCTTGCCCTTGTTTTCGATCTTTTTCACCGCGATATGACCGACTTCGGCCGTGCTGCGCACGTGGGTGCCGCCACAGGGTTCGAGGCTGACGCCGCTGATTTCGACCAGGTGCACTTCCGGTTTGTCCAGCGGCGGCGGCAGCGCCATGGTGGCGATCAGGTCGGGCTGGGTGAGCAGTTCGGCGCTGGGGATCATTTTCATGGTCACCGGGCGGTTTTCGTCGACCATGCGGTTGAGGCGGGTTTCGATGTCGGTTTTGTCGAGTTCTTCGCCTTCGGGCAGGTTGAAGTCGAGCCGGGCGCTGTCGGCGGTGAGGTTGCCGCTGGTGACTTCGTATTTGAGCACTTCCGACAGCATGTGCAGACAGGTATGCATGCGCATGTGGCGGTGGCGGCGTTCCCAGTCGATGTCGACGGTAACGGCGCTGCCCGAGTGCGGGAATTGGGCGTTTTCCGGCAGATAGTGGACGATGTCGCCGCTGTCGGCATCGCGGCGGGTGTTTTCGATCGGCAAGGTACTGCCGTCCGCGAGCGTCAGCGTGCCGGTGTCGCCGGGTTGGCCGCCGCCTTGCGGATAGCAGATGGTGTCGGCGAGGACCAGGCCACCGTCCAGGTGGCGCACGACGGTGGTGTCGAGTCGGGTTTGATAGGGGTCGAGGTAGTAACGCTGCTGCATGCTGGTTGGTCTCGGGGGCTGTGTTGTCGGGATATTCTTACATTGTGAGGGCGGAAAACGTCAAATCAACCGACCGTTTTCGCTTCCTGTCGACAAACTGCTCCGCATCAACTGCTGTCTGTGTACGCTCCCGGAGATTCGCTCAGTGCCAGAACCAGTGCGAGGGGCCGATGTGGCCGTCGTGCATGTCGGCCATGTACTCGTTGTAGGCCGGGCGGTACTGGGCGAGAAAGGCTGGCTCGCTGTCCGCCGGGCAGACGTATTCGTAGCTTTCTCCGCGTGCTCCGACCTTGGCGCCGTTTGCCGGCGTGCAGTATTGCAGCAGTCCCTGGTGGTAGGCCTGCAGGTAGGCGCTGCGGTCGAAGGGGATGTCGAAGCGGGCGCAGGATGAGACGTCGCGGTCGAGACGCCACAAACCGTAGCCTTGCTGGCCGTCTTTCAGTCCGAGCTGTGCCGGGGTTTTCGTGCGGCATTCCTGCTCGTCGAGGGTGGCGCAGCCGGCCAGCAGCAGGGTGAGGGCGGCGAGAATGAGGGTTCGGCGCATATTATTGCCTCGCAGTGCGCAGATTGACCGGCGGCTCGGCACCGGGGTCATTGCTGCGCCAGGGGTTGATGTCGAGCCCGCCGCGGCGGGTGTAGCGTGCGTAGACGGTGAGTGTCTGCGGCCGGCATTGACGCATGAGGTCGACGAAGATGCGTTCGACGCATTGTTCGTGAAATTCGTTGTGCTGGCGGAAGCCGATCAGGTAGCGCAGCAGCCCTTCGTGGTCGATGGCCGGGCCGGTGTAGCGGATCTGTACGCTGCCCCAGTCGGGTTGGCCGGTGACCAGGCAGTTGGATTTGAGCAGATCGGAGATGATGGTTTCGCTGATGATGCGATCGGTATCGGCCGACAGGCTGTCGGGTTGCGGGCTGTAGTTGTCGACGGCGATGTCGAGCGCGTCGATATTGCTGCCGTCCAGTTCGGCGAAGCGCGCGGCAGCGAATGCGGCGGGCGCGGTCAGCGTGACGCGCACCGGCGCGCCGGCGGCGTTGCTCAGGTCTTGTGTGAGCCGGGCGGTGAGTTCGTCCGTGTCGGCCAGGCAGGTCTGGTTGTAGCTGTTGAGGTAGAGCTTGAACGATTTGGATTCGATCAGCCGCGGCGAGTCGGCCGGGATGTCGAAGCGGGCAATGGCGATGCAGGGCTTGCCGCGTGCATTGAGCCAGGAGAGTTCGTAGCCGTTCCAGATGTCGACGCCGTGAAACGGCGGGCGGGCGTCGTCGACGCCGATTTCGGCGCGCTTGGCGGCTCGCGGGATCGGGAACAGTTGCGTCGGATCGTAGTGATCCTGGTATTCGACTTTCTTGCCGAGCGGCGAGAGGTCCGGGGTTTGCATGGTCATCGGTCGACTCCGTTATTGTCGGTGGTTTCGTTGCGCATGAAGTCGCGCGGTCTGAGGCCCAGCACATAGAGCACGGCGAAGTAGCCGGTCGCGGCCAGTGCGATCAGGAGCGCGAGCCACAGCGGCCGCAGGCCGGGGCGCAGGGTCCAGCCGGCGGGCAGGCGTGCGCCGACGGCGGCGAGGGTCAGCGCCAGCGCGGCGAGCCCGAGTGCGAGGCGGCCGAGATAGGCGGCCCAGCCGGCGCGGGGGCGATAGATGCCGCTGCGCCACAGTTGGTAGAGTAGCAGGCCGGCGTTGAACAGTGCGGCGAGACTGATCGACAGCGCAAGCCCGGCATGGCGCAGCGGCACGATCAGCAGCAGGTTGCACAGCATGGTCATGGCCAGCGTCCAGAGCGAGATGCGCACCGGCGTGCGCAGGTTGCCGCGCGCAAAGAAGCCCGGCGCCAGCACCTTGATCAGTATCAGTCCCGGCAGGCCGATGGCATAGGCGATCAGCGCCTGCTGGGTCATGGCCGCGTCGTGGACGCTGAAGCGGCCGTAGTGGAACAGGGTGAGGGTGAGCGGCGCGGCGAGCAGGGCGAGGCCGAGCGTGGCCGGCAGCGCGAAGAGCAGGGTGAGGCGGATGCCCCAGTCGAGCAGCTCGCTGTAGGCGGCATCGTCGCGGTGCGCGGCGTGGCGGCTCAGCGATGGCAGAAGGACGGTGCCGAGCGCGGCGCCGAGCACGCCGGTGGGAAATTCCATCAGCCGGTCGGCGTAGTACATCCACGACACGCTGCCCTGCGGCAGGAAGGAGGCGAAGGTCGAGTTGATCAGCAGCGAAATCTGCGCGACCGAGACGCTGAAGATCGCCGGCAGCATGCGCACGACGGCGCGCCAGGCTTCGTTGTCGCGCAGGTCGAGGCGCGGCGCGACCAGGAGTCCGATGCGGCGCAGCGTCCAGAGCGGGTAGATGAGTTGCAGAACGCCGCCGACGCAGGTCGCCCAGGCGAGTGTCGCCACCGGCGGGTGGAAGTGTCCGGCGAGGCACAGGGTGAAGACGATGAAGGTCAGATTGAGCAGCGCCGGAGTGAAGGCTGGCACGTTGAAGCGCCCCCAGGCATTGAGTACGCTGCCTGCGAGCGAGGAGAGCGAGATCAGCGTTATATAGGGAAGCGTGATGCGCAGCAGGTCGACGGTCAGTCCGAAGGTGGCCGGTTGGCGGGCGAAGCCGGGCGCCATCAGCCAGACGATGAGCGGTGCGGCGAGCATGCCGAGCGCGGTGACGAGGGTGAGGGCGAGGCCGAGCATGCCGCTGATGTTGGCGATGAAGGCGCGCGTCGCCACCTCGTTGCCGCGGTGGCGGTGGCCGGCGAGCATCGGCACAAAGGCCTGGGCGAACGCGCCTTCGGAGAACAGCCGCCGCAGCAGGTTGGGCAGCTTGAAGGCGACGAAGAACGCATCGGTAGCCATGCCGGCGCCGAACTGGCGCGCGATCAGGGTGTCGCGGGCAAAGCCGAGTATGCGCGAGGTGAGCGTGATGCCGCCTACTTTCGCCAGGGTTTTGAGAAGGTTCATGCCGGCCGGAGGTCGATTGCGAAGGGGGGCAATTTTACCCGAAAGGCGCGGCCGGCAAGGCCTTTGGCGCCTTTTCCGTTCCCATGCGGGGGGGCTTGGTATTTTTCTTGCAAAACTAGAACTTAAAGCATAAAATCGCGGGTTTCAGATTCAGTTCACCAGGAGAAAGTTTCATGGCAAATAGCGCACAAGCTCGCAAGCGTGCTCGCCAGGCTCTCAAGCAGCGCGCGCACAACGCCAGCCTGCGTACTGCGTTCCGTAGCGCAGTGAAGAAAGTCATCAAGGCTGTCGAAGCCGGCGACAAGGCTGCCGCCCGCGAAGTCTTCCAGGCTTCCGTCAAGGTTCTCGACCGTATCGCCGACAAGGGTGTGTTCCACAAGAACAAGGCCGCTCGTCACAAGAGCCGCCTGTCTGCCCAGATCAAGGCAATGGCTGCCTGATTTCAGGTTCTGCCCTCAGCATACGCAAAAAGGCTCCGGTTGGAGCCTTTTGTGTTTTCCACGCCGCCGTTCTAGGCGGCCAGGTCGGTGCCGGCCAGCATTGCTCCGGCACTGCGGGCCATTTCCCCTTCTTCGTCGGTCGGCAGCATGTAGGCCTGTCTGGCGCTGCCTGACGAAGTCAGCCGGCGCGCCTGGGCGAGGTTGGCGGCATGGTCGAGTTCGAAGCCCAGCCAGTCGAGCTGTTTGACGATGCGGGCGCGGATTTCCGGTGAGCGTTCGCCGATGCCGGCGGTGAAGATCAGTGCGTCGATGCCTTTCATGCAGGCGGCGAGCGCGCCGATTTCCTTGACCGTGCGGTAGCAGAACAGCTCGACCGCTTCGCGCGCTGCCGGCTCGCCGCTTGCCAGCAGTGTGCGCATGTCGGCCGAGATGCCGGATACGCCCAGCAGGCCGGAGTTTTTGTACAGCTCACGGCGCACTTCGCCGACGCCCATGCCTTCGTGCTCCATCCAGTAGAGCACGACTTCCGGATCGAGCGAGCCCGGGCGGGTGGACATCATCAGGCCTTCGACGGCGGAAAAGCCGGTGCTGGCGGCGACGCTCTGTCCGGCGGCGATCGCGCAGGCGCTGGCGCCGCTGCCGAGGTGGCAGACCACCACACGGGCGTCGCCGAGACCGAGTTCGGGCAGGCGGCGACTGATCGACGCATAGGAGAGGCCGTGAAAGCCGTAGCGGCGCACCCCCTCGTCGTGCCAGTGGCGCGCGATGCCGAAGCGGGTGGCGACTTCGGGCTGGCTGGCGTGAAAGGCGGTGTCGAAGCAGGCGATCTGCGTCAGATGGCCGTAGAGCGCGGCGAAGGCGTCGATGACCGCGAGGCTGACCGGCTGGTGCAGCGGTGCGAGCGGCACCAGTGTTTCGAGGGTGTCGCGCACGGCGCTGTCGATGATGGCCGGTTCGCGGTAGTGGCTGCCGCCGTGCACGACCCGGTGCGCGACGACTTCGACGTCGAGGTGGTGGTCGGCGAGGGTGTCGATCATCGCCGTCACGGCGGCGTCCTTGCCCTCCTGTTCGAGGGTGTGCTCGATCAGCCGGATGCCGTGCGGGTCGGTCAGGGTGAGCGTGCTGTGGCCGCTTTCGCCGAAGCGGTCGATCAGACCGCTCATGTGGAGGGTGACACCGTCGAGACCGTAGACGCGGAACTTGAGCGTGGCGGAGCCGGCGTTGACAGCGAGCAGGGTTGGCGTCATGCAAGTTTCCCGAGTTTGCGGCGGCGGTGCGCCAGCAGGTTGGCGATGGCGGCGGAAGCGAGCCGTCCGGGCGCATCTTCGGCGCGGCTGGTCAGCACGATGGGCGCGCGCGCGCCCATGACCACGCCGGCCGAGGCCGCTGCCGCGAGGTAGGTGAGCTGCTTGGCGAGCATATTGCCCGATTCGAGATCCGGCACGAGCAGGATGTCGGGGCTGCCGGCCACCGGCGAGACGATGCCCTTGGTGTCGGCGGCCTGCAGCGAGATGGCGTTGTCGAAGGCGAGCGGTCCGTCGAGCAGCCCGCCGCGGATCTGGCCGCGGTCGGCCATCTTGCACAGCGCCGCCGCGTCGACCGTCGAGGCGATTTCCGGCGTGATGGTCTCGACCGCCGACAGGATCGCCACCTTCGGTTCGGAGATGCCGAGCGCGTGGCACAGGTCGATGGCGTTCTGGCAGATGTCCCGCTTGGTCATCAGGTCGGGGCAGATGTTGATCGCCGCATCGGTGATGTACAGATAACGCGGATAGCTTTCTACACGCATGATGAATACGTGGCTGATGCGCCGGTCGGTGCGGATGCCGGTGTTGCGCGCCAGTACTTCGGTCATGAATTCGTCGGTGTGCAGGCTGCCCTTCATCAGGATGTCGGCACGGCCGTCGCGCACCAGCGCAACCGCTTCTTCGGCGGCGGCGTGGCTGTGCGGCGCATCGATGATTTCTATTTCTTCCAGATTGAGTTCGAGTTCTTCCGCCAGACGCAGGATCTTGCCCTGCGGACCGACGAGAATGGGGGTCGCCACGCCGTGCTGGGCAGCTTCCACCGCCCCGGTCAGCGATTCGCGGCTGCAGGGGTGGGCGACCGCCATGGGCAGCGGGCCCAGATGCTGGGCCTCTTCCATGAAGTCGCGGAAGGCGTGGACATCTCGTTGCAACATGATCGGTCTCCTCAGGCCATGATGTTGAAGCCGCCGTCGACATAGACGGTCGAGCCGGTCAGCGCGCGGGCGGCATCGGAGATGAGGAAGGCGGCGACCTGGCCGACGTCTTCGATCTCCACCAGGCGATTTTGCGGCGCACGCTCGATTGCATCGTTGATCAGCGAATCGAAGTGGGCGATGCCGGATGCGGCGCGGGTCTTGAGCGGTCCGGGGGAGAGCGCGTGCACGCGGATGCCCCTCGGCCCCAGCTCGTGGGCCATATAGCGGCTGACGCTTTCCAGCGCCGCCTTGACCGGCCCCATGATGTTGTAGTTTTCCACCACCTTGTCGGCACCGTAATAGCTCATGGTCAGCAGTGTGCCGCCATCGTTCATCAGCGGTTCGGCGTGGCGGGCGAGTTCGAGGAAGGAATAGCAGGAGACGCGCATCGCCTGCTGGAAACCCTCCAGCGAGCAGTCGATCACCCGGCCGTGCAGATCGGTCATCGGGCAGAAGGCGATCGAGTGCACGATGAAGTCGAGCCCGCCCCACTGCGCTGCGATGGTCTCGAACACCTGTTGCATCTGGCCGGGTTCCTCGACGTTCAGCGGCAATATCAGTTGCGCGCCCAGGCTTTCGGCGAGTGGGCGGACGTAGGGTTCCGCCTTGCCGTTCAGGTAGGTGATGGCCAGCTCGGCGCCCAGGCTGTGCAGCACGCTGGCGCAGCCATAGGCGATGCTCTGGTCGTTTGCGATGCCGACGATGAGGCCCTTCTTTCCGGAGATGATCTTGGCGGTGTTGTCCATGGGTGCCCTAGGGTTGCGGTGGAAATGATTTATGATAGATGGAAATTGTTGCAATGCAATATCCGTCGATGACGACCGGAGGGTTTGCTGCGGGTATGCCGTTTGTTCGATATAATGCCGATTGAGGTGCCGGTTCTTGATTTCCTGCCGGCCCGTCCGCATTTGTCCCTCATCGGTGGCGCAATTTCGCGCCGGGCCCGAAGAAACGGGTGAATGCATCAGTGTCAGAAATGCGGGGTTTTCAGAAATGCCGATTTATGAGTATCGCTGCGACGACTGTGGCAGCCAGAAAGAACATCTGCAAAAAATGAGCGACGCAGCGATCGAGAAATGTCCGTCCTGCGGAAGCACCAAGTACCGTAAGCTGTTGTCGGCAGCCGGTTTCCAGTTGAAGGGGTCTGGCTGGTACGCGACCGATTTCAAGAACAATCAATGTCCGGCGGCAGATTCCTCGTCGTCTGGCGGCCATACATGTGGCGGAAATTGCGGCTGCGCATAAGATGAAACCGCTGAAGATGACCCTGAAGGGCTATCTGGTTACCGGTCTGCTGTTGTGGTTGCCGCTGGCGGTCACGCTGTGGGTGCTGAACCTGATCGTCGGCTCGCTCGACCAGACGTTGATGCTGTTGCCTGATGCCTGGCAGCCGCAGCATCTGTTCGGTTTCCGCATCCCGGGTCTCGGGGTCGTCTTCGCCGTGCTGGTTCTGCTCGGTACCGGCATGCTCGCGGCCAACGTGCTCGGCCAGCGGCTGTTGATGTTCTGGCACGGGGTGATTTCGCGCACGCCGGTGGTCAAGTCGATCTATAACAGCGTCAAGCAGGTCAGCGACACCTTGCTGTCGGATTCCGGCCAGGCTTTCCGGCGCGCGCTCTTGGTGCGCTTTCCGCATCAGGATGCCTGGACCGTGGCGTTTCAGACCGGACGTCCCTCCGATGACTTGCTGCCCTTGCTGGGCGATGGCGAGTTCATCAGCGTCTATGTTCCGACCACGCCGAACCCGACTTCGGGCTATTTCGTCATCGTCGCGGAGAAGGACACCCGCGAGCTGGACATGAGCGTGGATGAAGCGCTCAAGTATGTGATTTCAATGGGGGTCGTGGCGCCCCACTCGAAAAAGCACGGCTAGCCGGCACCCGTTTGCCGGCGCCGTTGTCTTGTGCGCCACGTTCTGCCTGTCTTCCGTTTGCCGGATTTTGTGGGCGACGCCAAAAAGCGTTAAGCTACGCGTCTTTATCGAATTAACGACTTGAAGTATTCCAGGAAAAAATGCGAACCGATTATTGCGGACTGATTGACAAGAAATACCTGGGCCAGACCGTGACGGTCAAGGGCTGGGCGCACCGCCGCCGCGACCATGGCGGCGTGATTTTCATCGACCTGCGCGACCGCGAGGGGCTGGTGCAGGTGGTGATCGATCCTGACACCCCGGAAGCTTTCGCGACCGCCGACGCCAGCCGCAACGAGTTCGTGCTGTCCGTGACCGGCATCGTGCGCGAGCGCCCGGCCGGTACCACCAACAGCAATCTGGTTTCCGGCGAGATCGAGATTCTCGCCAAGCAGATCGATGTGCTCAACAGCGCGGCCACGCCGCCGTTCCAGATCGATGATGAAGGTCTGTCGGAAAACGTGCGTCTGACCAATCGCGTCATCGACCTGCGCCGTCCGCAAATGCAGCAAAACCTGCGCCTGCGCTACCGCGTGGCGATGGGTGTGCGGCAGTATCTCGACAGCCTCGGCTTCATCGATATCGAAACGCCGATGCTGACCCGCTCGACGCCGGAAGGCGCGCGCGACTACCTGGTGCCGTCCCGCGTGCATCCGGGGGAATTCTTTGCCTTGCCGCAGTCGCCGCAGCTGTTCAAGCAACTGCTGATGGTGGCCGGCTTCGACCGTTATTACCAGATCACCAAGTGCTTCCGTGACGAGGACCTGCGTGCCGACCGTCAGCCGGAATTCACCCAGATCGACCTCGAGACCTCCTTCCTGGAGGAGGACGAGATCATGGACATCACCGAGGGTATGACGCGCGAAATTTTCCGCGACGTGCTCGGTGTCGAACTGCCGGCCTTCCCGCGCATGACCTATGCCGACGCGATGTTCTACTACGGTTCCGATAAGCCGGACCTGCGCGTGCCGCTGGTGTTCACCGAACTGACCGATCTGATGAAGACCGAGTCGTTCAAGGTGTTCCGTGGCGCCGCCGACATGCCTAACGGCCGTGTCGCCGCGCTGAAGGTGCCCGGCGGGGCCAGCCTGTCGCGCAAGGAAATCGACGACTACACCCAGTTCGTCGCCATCTATGGCGCCAAGGGTCTGGCCTATATCAAGGTCAATGATGTGACCCGCCTGAGCAACGGCGAGGACAGCGGCCTGCAGTCGCCGATCGTCAAGTTCCTGTCGAACGAGGCGCTGGCGGAAATCATCAAGCGCACCGACGCGCAAAACGGCGATCTGATCTTCTTTGGCGCCGACCGTGCCAAGGTGGTCAACGAATCGCTCGGCGCGCTGCGCATCAAGGTCGGCCACGAGAAGGGCTACGCCAGCAAGGAATGGAAGCCGCTGTGGGTGGTTGACTTCCCTATGTTCGAGCACGACGAAGACGAAGATCGCTGGACGGCCTGCCACCATCCGTTCACCTCGCCGAAGCCGGGGCACGAGGATCTGATGGAAAAGGATCCGGCCGCCTGCCTCGCGCGTGCTTACGACATGGTGCTCAACGGTTGGGAAATCGGCGGTGGCTCGATCCGTATCCACCGTGCCGAGGTGCAGGAAAAGGTCTTTGCCGCGCTGAAGATTTCTCCGTCCGAGCAGCAGAACAAGTTTGGCTTCCTGCTCGACAACCTGAAGTTCGGTGCCCCGCCGCACGGTGGTCTTGCCTTCGGTCTGGACCGTCTGGTGACACTGATGGCCGGTGCGGAGTCGATCCGCGATGTGATTGCCTTCCCGAAGACACAGCGCGCCCAGTGCCTGTTGACCAATGCGCCGAATCATGTCGATGACAAGCAGCTGCGCGAATTGGGGCTGCGCCTGCGCAAGACCGAAGGTCAGGCCTGATCGGCCTCGCGATCACAAGAACGGATGCTGCGGCATCCGTTTTTTTTGCGGCATCGATAGCAATAAGCAGATGTTTTACCACGCGCATTGGAAAATTTTATTGGCTTGATATTTAATTCCAATTTCACGTTTTACGATTCATCGGCTATAAATATCGCAACTCCTAGCGCTAAGCGCTAAACAGATGCTAATAAAGGAGATCCATGATGGCAGTACTCGTTGGTAAGCAAGCTCCCTTCTTCCATGACGCCGACAAGCGTTTTGCCGCCGTGCTCGGCAATGGCGAGATTGTGGAGGATTTCAACTTCCAGAAGGCTACCGCCGGCAAATACGCGCTGGTGTTTTTCTATCCGCTCGACTTCACCTTCGTGTGCCCGTCCGAGCTGATCGCCTTCGACCATCGCCTCGAAGAATTCAAAAAGCGCAATGTCGAAGTGATCGGTGTGTCGATCGATAGCGAGTTCACCCACAATGCATGGCGTGAAACCCCGGTTGAAAAGGGCGGTATCGGCAAGGTCGGCTACACCCTGGTCGGCGACGTGAACCACGCGCTGGCGCGCGAGTTCGATGTCGAGTCGGCTGATGGTCCGGCTTTCCGCGGCACTTTCCTGATCGACAAGAGTGGCGTCGTCCGTCACCAGGTGGTCAATGACATGCCGCTTGGCCGCAATATCGACGAAGCACTGCGCATGGTCGACGCGCTGCAGTTCTTCGAAGAGAACGGCGACGTATGCCCGGCAGGCTGGCACAAAGGCAAGAAGGCGATGGAAGCCAGTATCAGCGGCGTGGCCGCCTACCTGGCAGAAAACGCCAAAGACCTGTAAGTTTCAAGACGTCAGTAATACGGCAGTACAAAAAGCCAACCTCCGGGTTGGCTTTTTCGTGTCTGCCGCGCGGCGCTCAAAGCTTGCCGGCGAGTGCGGCACTGACGGTGTGCACCATCTGCATCTGTGCCGCGGCCGTCGGGTGGATGCCGTCGGGCTGGAACTGGCTCAGATCGCCGGCAAAGCCCTTCATTAGTTGGGGCACGAACACAAGGCGCATCTCGCTGGCCAGTTTGGCGTAGACTGCCTCGAATGCGCGCGGATAACTCGGCCCGTAATTGGGGGGCAGTTGCACGCCGACGAGCAGTACTCGTGCGTGGGCCTGGCGGCAGAGACGAATCATCGCCTGCAGGTTGTCGTGCATGGCGACGAGCGGCAAGCCGCGCAGGCCATCGTTACCGCCCAGTTCCAGAATGACCCAGTCGGGTTTGTTGCGTGCCAGTGCCTGCGGCAGGCGCGCAAGGCCTCCGGCAGTTGTTTCGCCGGACAGGCTCGCGTTGATCACCCGATGGCTGCTGCCGAGCTGTTGGGCGAACAGTGCGACCCATCCCTGTCCTGTAGGCAACCCATACCCAGCTGATATGCTATCGCCATACACCATTATCGTGGCAGCGCTCGCTGGCAGCGATAGTGTCAGCAGTAGTGCGACGGCGAGGGTGAACTTGACCGATATTGATCGTGGTGATGGACGCATGAACGAGAAGACTTTGATCCTTGAGGCGGTGTCCCTGGCCAAACGGGTAGACCTGCACGGTGAGACCATCGAGATTCTCCATGATGTGGCGTTGCAAGTATATCAAGGAGACAGCGTCTCGATCGTCGGCATGTCGGGGTCGGGCAAGTCGACACTGCTGTCGCTGCTGGCCGGGCTCGATGTGCCTTCGGCGGGGGCGGTGCGCATGCTGGGCAAGGATCTGTTCGCCCTGGACGAGGATCGCCGCGCGCTGTTGCGCCGTGATCGGGTCGGGTTCGTGTTCCAGAATTTCCAGTTATTACCGCAATTGTCGGCACTGGAAAATGTCATGCTGCCACTCGAACTGTCCGGGATCCGTGATGCACGTGTGCGCGCCGCCGAATTGCTGGAACGGGTTGGACTTGATCATCGGCTCAATCATTTTCCGCGTCATCTGTCCGGCGGCGAGCAACAACGGGTGGCGCTGGCGCGCGCCTTTGTGATCCATCCGGCGTTATTGTTCGCCGACGAACCGACCGGCAATCTGGATCCGGCCTCGGGGCGGCAGATCATCGATCTTCTGTTCCGTCTTAATCGCGAGCAGGGTACCGCACTGGTACTCGTGACCCATGACAATGAGCTCGCCGGCCGCTGCGATGCGATCTACCGTCTGGTAGACGGTGTGCTGCACGGGGCGCCGCGATGAAGCGCTGGGCCTGGCGCTTTGCGCGCCGCGAACTGCTATCCGGCGAAGTGACGCTGCTGGCTTTGGCGCTGACGCTGGCGGTGTGCGCAATGTGCAGTGTGGCGTTTTTCTCCGATCGTGTGCAGAAAGGGCTGACGATACGCGCCAATCAGTTGCTGGCTGCCGACATGGTGCTCGACGCCGATGCGCCGCTGCCGCCGGCCCTGCGTGCCGAAGCGCTTCGCCGAGGTCTCGTGCTGGCCGATGGTACGGTCTTTCCCTCAATGGTGATGACGCCTTCTGCAGTGGCGCTGGCCAATTTCAAGGCGGTCAGCGACCGCTACCCGCTACGCGGTCAGGTGACGGTGCGGCTGGCCGACGGGCGGCTGTTGCAGGGTGTCTATCATCCGGCGCCGGGCACCGCCTGGGCCGATCTGCGTCTGTTGACCCGGCTTGGCCTGCAGCTGGGCCAGAAGGTCAAGGTCGGCAATCGTGCCTTGCTGCTCGGCGGCGAAATCGTGCGCGAGCCGGACGGCGCACTCAATCTGTACGATTTTATCCCGCGGCTGCTGTTCAATCAGGCAGATCTGGCTTCCACCGGTCTGATCGTGCCCGGCGCACGGGCGCACTGGCGCTTGATGCTGCGCGGCGATGCCCCTGCGATCAGCCGCTACGGCGAGTGGGTCCGCCCACGTCTGCCGCGCGGTGCGCGCATCTTGAGTGCCGAGGAGGCGCGGCCCGAGGTTCGCGAGGCGATGAATCGCGCACGGCGGTTTCTCGGCCTGACGGCCATGCTGAGTGTCGCCATGTCTGCGGCGGCGGTGTCGCTCGCGGTACGGCGTTATTTGTCGCGTCACTGGCAGGCGGTGGCGGTGTTGCGTTGCATGGGACTGAGTTCGGGCGAAGTGGCGCGCCTGTTCGGCGGGATGCTGTGCGGCGTTGCCCTGCTGTGCGGTGCGTTTGGCGCACTGGCCGGCTTCGGCTTGCAGGCGCTGTTGACGCAGGTGGCGTTGCCGGCCCAGGCAGCACTTTTGCCTGCAGCGGATGCCACGCCTGGTCTGTTCGGGCCGCTGCTCGCTCTGGTGCTGCTCTTCGGTCTGGCCTTGCCGCCGCTCGCCGCAGCGCGGCGGGTGCCTCCGCTGGCCGTGCTGCGTGTCGAACTCGCGCCGTCGCAAAGCGCGCTGGCGCCGCCGCTGGCTTTCGTGCTGACGATATTGCTGCTCTCTTTCTGGCAATTGACCGACTGGCGGCTGACCGCGTGGATGTTTGCCGGGATGGCCGGCTTTCTGTGTTTTGCCGGCGCGCTGGCCGGTCTGATGCTGGCGATGACCCGTCTGCTGGCGCATGGACGGGGGGGCATCGGCTGGCGTTTCGGCGTGGCGAGTCTTGCAAGGCGGCCATGGCTCGCCCTGCTGCAAGTGGTGGCGTTGTCGGCCGGCCTGATGGCGCTGTTGACGCTGACCGTCGTGCGCAATGATCTGCTCTCTGCCTGGCAGCATCACATTCCTGCCGACGCCCCCAATCAGTTCGTGATCAATCTGCAGCCGGCGCAGGCCGATGCGTTCCGTGCCGCTTTTCCGGCTGCGGGGCTGGCGACGCCGGAGCTTGCGCCTATGGTGCGGGCGCGGCTCATCGCCATCAACCAGCGCGCGGTGACGCCGTCGTCCTATCGGGACGGCGAGGCGCGTCGCCTGGCCGAGCGCGAATTCAACTTGTCCTGGCGCGACAGCTTGCCGCCGGCCAACCGCATCGTTGCCGGTCAGTGGTGGTCTCCTGGCGGGCAGGACGAGTTTTCGGTCGAGCAGGGGCTTGCCGACAAACTGGGGATCTCGCTGGGCGACACCCTCACTTTTGATGTCGCCGGCAACCGGGTCGCAGGTCAGGTCAGCAGTCTGCGTTCGGTGGCCTGGGACAGCTTCCGGGTCAATTTCTTCGTGCTGGCGCCAAAGCACATGCTCGCCGATCAGGCGGCGAGTCTGGTGTCGAGCTTTTATTTGCCTACCGGTCGACAGGCATTCGCCGCCGCACTGGTACATGCATTTCCCAATCTGACCCTGATCGATGTCGGCGAGGTGCTGGGCGAGTTGCGCGATGTGGCCGACCGGTTGGCGCGAGCGGTCGAGGCGATGTTCGTATTGGCGGTTTTGGGCGGCGTGCTGGTGCTGTGGGCTGCGCTCGGCGCCACACGCGACGAGCGCATGACCGACGCTGCGCTGTTGCGGGCGCTCGGCGCCTCGCATCGACAGGTGCGCGCCGCGGTGCTTGGGGAATTGATCTGGCTCGGGGCCTTCACCGGTCTGGCCGCCGGTGTCGGCGCGATGTTGTTCGGCGCGCTGGCTGCCGATCGTCTGTTCGACTTGCCATGGCTGCTCAACGGCTATCTGCCGCCGCTCGGGATGCTGATCGGCATGTCGTTCGTGCCGCTGGTCGGCTGGCCGCAGATCAGGCCGGTGCTGCGGCGTGCCCCGGTCGATGTGCTCAGGTCGCTGTGAGCGGAGGTGGCGTGATGGACCCCATGGTATTGGCCGCGATGGACAAGTGGCCGAATGTGCCGGCCGTTTTCGGCTGGCTGCGCCTCGATGGGCGGGGACGATGGTGGTTGAAAACGGCAAGACTGGAACATGCGGCCACGGTCGCCTTCTTCGGCCGCAACTATGCGCGTGACGGCGGCGGGCGCTATTTCGTGCAAAACGGACCGCAGCGGGTGTATGTCGCCTTCGACAAGGCCCCGTATGTGGTGCGGCGGGTCGCGGATGGCTGGCGGCTCGAGCCGTCCGACCGCGTCGGCTGCGCATCGCATGCCTGGCTGACGCCCGATGGCGAGCTGCTGCTCGAAATCGCCGGGGAGCTCGTGCTGGTCGATGACCGTGACCTGCTTGCCTTGACGGACGAGGCGCTGGCGGACTGGGATGGCGACTTGTGCGCCGTGCCACACGTCTTGCGGCTGGCGGAAGGCGCCGTACCGCTTGAAACGGCGACACTGCCCATGTTGTGGCAACGGTTTGCGCTTGCGCCGCGCCCGGCGTGAGCGGGACGGCTCAGCTGCGCATCAGTTGCGCCTGCTGGATCCGCTCCACACTGGTGGCGCACCAGTCGTCGAGTGCCCCCTGCAGCGAGTGGCTGGCGGGGAGGATCAGCGACGGTTCTGCATGCAGGTCGGCGCTGCCGGCCAGCAGGTTGCCGCTGAGCGAGTCTTCGAGCTGGCCGACTGCGGCGATCTGGGTCATGTAGTGGTCAACGCCGCTGGCCAGCGTATCGAGGTTGAGCGAAGTCCGGATCGGCTGGTCCGGGTCGACATTGCGATTGGCAAGCGCCAGCGACATGGCGAGCCTCAGCCGCATGACGCCCGGGCCGGGCGCGTCGGCAACAGCGAAACCGCGTGCCGCGAGCGCGTCGTGCATCGCCTGGCGATAGTGCTGTTCCATCGGATGACTCGGTGCGGCGACGAGCAGCAGCCAGTCATCGTGTTGCTTGCCGAGCAGTGCCAGCGGTTCGATCAGCACGCCGTGGTAGCGGGCCAGATCGGTGCCCGGCATCAGGTAGCCGAAACTCTCCGGGTGCTCGACAGAAAAGATGAAAGCGTCGTTGGGAAGTGCAGCCAACGCATCGAGTGTCGCGGCCTGTGCGGTCAGCGACAGGGCTGACCAGGCCACCAGGGCAGTTGCGAGTTTATAGAAAGCATTCATTTTTCTGACCGAATGTACAGACCATTGGAATCGAGACAACTCACTTGGCCAATTGTTCCGCACTTTCACATATCTATACGTAGTCAGGCGTGCGTGGCGGAACGATCCCATCCTCCATTCTGCTATCATGCACATACTTTTCCTCTGCCGCCCTTGACCGGACGGACGTATTGACATCGTGGATTTTTCAAGATGATGAAATGGTTGTCGCGCGGGCTGATGTTGGTCCTGCTCCTTGCTGTTGGCTGGTTGTCATGGGTAGTCTTCGTTCCGGTAAGTCTGCCGTCGTCTTCCTACAATATTACGATCGGCCCAAGCCGCACCCTGTCGCAGGTGGCGCACGGACTGCAGGAGGAGGGGGTGATCCGCAGCCGGATGGTGATGGTGGCGTTGGCGCGTATCGAGGGAACCGATCGGCACATCAAGGCCGGTCTGTACCGTTTCAGCGGGCCGGTCTCGATGTGGCAGATCCTGCAGCGCTTTACCGAAGGGCGGCCGGATGAGGCGAGCGTGACGGTGGTCGAAGGCTGGACTTTCCGCCAGTTCCGCGCCGCGCTCGACCAGAGTCCGGATGTCAAACACGATAGCGCCGGCCTGTCCGATGCCGAGGTGCTGCAGCGCATCGGCGCCGAAGGCGCACTGCCGGAGGGGCTGTTTTTCCCGAGCACCTATTATTTCACCCCCGGCGCGAGCGATATGGAATTGCTCGACCGTGCCTACCAGACCATGCAACGCAAGCTCGCCGATGCCTGGATGCAGCGCGCCGCAGATCTTCCGCTGGCGTCGCCCTACCAGCTGCTGACGCTGGCGAGCCTGATCGAAAAAGAAACGGCCCGGCCCGGCGACCGGCCGATGATCGCCGCGGTGTTCGTCAACCGGCTGAAGAAGAAAATGCGGCTGCAGACCGACCCCTCCGTCATTTACGGGATGGGGCCGCTTTATGACGGTCATATCGGCAAGGCCGATCTCAAGCGCGATACGCCGTACAATACCTATACGCGCGACGGTCTGACGCCGACGCCGATCGCCCTGCCCGGCCAGGCCGCGCTCGAGGCCGCAGCGCATCCGGCGGCGAGCGATGTGCTGTACTTCGTCGCCAGCGGCGACGGAGGCAGTCATTTCTCGACCACGCTCGAGGCGCATAACAGCGCGGTCCGCAAATACATTCTGAAAAAGGGCAACTGATTCATGCACCCCCGCTTCATCACGCTCGAAGGCATCGACGGCGCCGGCAAGAGTTCGCATCTCGACTTCATCCGCCAGTGGCTCACGGCGCGCGGCATCGATGCGGTGTTCACGCGCGAACCGGGGGGCACGGCGCTGGGCGAGTCGTTGCGTACGCTGCTGCTGGCCCCGTCGACGCGGGTGTCGCTGGAAACCGAAACCCTGCTGATGTTCGCTGCGCGGCAGGAACATATCGCCGAAGTCATCGCTCCGGCACTTGCCGCCGGGCGCTGGGTGGTGTCCGACCGCTTTACCGATGCGTCGTTCGCCTATCAGGGCGGCGGTCGAGGACTCGATCCGGCGCGCATCGCGGCGCTGGAGGCGTGGGTGCAGCAGGGACTCCAACCCGATCTGACCCTGCTGTTCGACGTGCCGTGCGAAGTGGCCGAGGCGCGCATGACGGCTTCGCGCGCGCTCGATCGTTTCGAACGCGAGCAGGCCGATTTCCATCAGCGCGTGCGCGACGCCTATCTCGAGCGCGCGGCGCGCCATGCGCGTTTCTGCGTGCTGGATTCGACCCGCTCGTTCACGGCGATCCGCGCCGACATCGCTGCGCGGCTCGGCACGCTGGCGGAGGGCGGCTGATGCGTTATCCCTGGCAGCAGAACGACTGGGTGCGCATCAACCAGGAGCGCGATCGCCTGCCCAACGCCTGGTTGTTCACCGGGCTCGCCGGCATCGGCAAATCGGCGTTCGCCGAAGAGCTGGCCCGCTCGCTGCTGTGCGACCACCCTGGCGCGGACCATCGCGCCTGCGGCGAATGCGAGTCCTGCCGATGGTTTGCGCTGGGCAGCCATCCCGACTACCGTCGGCTGTCGCCGCTTGGTGACGAGGATGAGGAAAAAAGCAGCCGCAAACTGCCGGTGATCAAGATCGAGGCGGTGCGCGAGGTGATCGAGTTCGCCCATTTGACCGGCCACCGTCGCGGCCAGCGCGTGGTGCTGGTCGAACCGGCCGAGGCGCTCAATCCGTCGGCGGCCAACGCCTTGTTGAAGATTCTGGAAGAGCCGCCGGAAGGCGTGCTGTTCCTGCTGGTTGCGCATGCGCCGCAACGCTTGCTGCCGACGATCCGCAGCCGTTGCCGCCAGTTCGCGCTCAGGGCGCCGTCGCGCGAGGCCGCGCTGGCCTGGTTGCACGAGCAGGGCGTCGCCCAGCCCGATACCGAACTGGCCCATCACGGCGGCGCTCCGCTGTTCGATCACGATCCGGCGCTCGCCACGGTGCGCAACGCCTTTATCGATGGTCTGATCCGGCCCTCTCTGGTCGAAACGCTGCAGTTGGCCGAACGGCTGGACAAGCACAAGCTGTCGCTGGCCGTGCCGCTCGAATGGCTGCAGATGTGGTTGCACGATCTGGCCGCGCTGCGTCTGACCGGCGCGTTGCGCTACTATCCGGACCACGAGGCGGCGCTGCAGGGCCTGGCTGCGCGCGCCGACCTGGCGCAGTTGATGCGTTGCCAGGATGCATTGACCCGGCTTGCGCCCTTCGGGCTGCACACACTCAATGTGCGTCTGCAGCTCGAGTCGGTGCTGATGGAGTATCTGAAAATATTTGCCTGATTGAAGAGAAGTCCCCAATCCCATGCTAGTCGATTCGCATTGCCATCTGAATTTCCCCGAGCTCGTCGAGCGTTTGCCCGAGGTGCTCGACACCATGCGCGACAATGGCGTCAGCCACGCGCTGGTCATCGGCGTCACCTTGCCCGATTTTCCGCAGGTGCTGGCGCTGGCCGAACAGCATCCGCATCTGTATGCGACCGTCGGCGTGCATCCGGATAATCCCGATGCCGTCGAGCCGGGCTGCGCGCAACTGGTCGAACTTGCCAGTCACCCGCGCGTGGTCGGCATCGGCGAGACCGGCCTCGATTATTACTGGTGCAAGGGCGATCTGACCTGGCAGCACGAGCGTTTCCGCACCCATATCCGCGCCGCGAAAGAGAGCGGGCTGCCACTGGTGATCCACACCCGCGATTCGGTCGAGGACACGCTGCGCATCCTGCGGGAAGAGGGCGCGGAAAGCTGTGGCGGGGTGATGCATTGTTTCACCGAGAGCTGGGCGCATGCCGAGGCGGCGCTCGAGCTCGGTTTCTATATTTCGATGTCCGGCATCGTCACGTTCAAGAATGCAGCCCAGGTGCAGGATGTGGCGCGGCGCGTGCCACTGGAGCGGCTGCTGGTCGAAACCGACTCGCCCTATCTGGCGCCGGTGCCTTTCCGCGGCAAGCTCAACCAGCCGGGCTATGTGCGCCATGTGGCCGACTTCGTCGCCCAGCTGCGCGGCGTCGACGCGGAGGTGATCGCGCGCGCCAGCAGCGAGAACTTTTTCCGCCTGTTCGCCAAGGCCCGCCCGGTGGCGGAGGAGGTCTGATGGAGATCGAAGCCATCGTCCTCGGCTGCGGCTCGAGCTCCGGCACGCCGGCCATCGGTTGTCATTGCCCGACCTGCACCTCGGACGACCCGAAGAACCGCCGCCGGCGCGCCAGTCTCGCGGTGCGCGTGGCCGGACAGACCTTCCTGGTCGACACCGGCCCCGATCTGCGCGCGCAGGCGCTCGATCATGGCATCGACTGGATCGATGCGGTGCTCTACACCCATCCGCATGCCGATCATCTCAATGGCATCGATGACCTGCGCGCGTTCTGCTACAAGCGTCAGGGTCCCTTGTGCCTGTATGGCAACGATTTCACGCTCGACAATATCCGCCGCCGCTTCGATTACGCGCTGCTGCCGCCATCTCGGGTGTGGGACAAGCCGGTGTTGACCCTGCATCCGGTGACGACGCCGTTTGAGCACGGCGGCGTGATGCTGACGCCGGTGCCGCTGCGGCACGGCAGCTGGCCGTGTCTTGGCTGGCGGATCGGCAAGATGGCTTGGTTGACAGATCTTTCTGATATTCCGGCGGAGAGCCTGCCGCTGCTGCAGGGGGTCGAAGTGCTGTTTCTCGATTGTCTGCGCCGTACGCCCTATCACTCGCACCTGTCGGTCGAGCAGGCCTTCGCCTGGTCGCAGCGACTGGAAGTGCCCCGCACGATACTGATCCACATGACGCACGAGCTTGAATACCATGCGCTCACGGCTGAGTGCCCGCCGGGCGTCGAGGTCGGTTACGACGGCATGGTCGTGCACTGCGCCGTGCAATGAGCGCGCCGTCGGGGGCGGGATGACGCCGGGCGGCGCGTGCCGCGCGCCGTTGACGCCAGAAGAGTCACGAATATTATTGGTGCTTTTCTGACGTGCAACGGAGAGCTATCGTGCTGCTGAAACGTATTCCTTCCTGGGCCATCACGCTTTTATCCCTTGGTCTCGGCATTCTTGCCGGCAGCCTGCTAGGCGAGCATGCACGCTGGCTCAAGCCTTGCGGCGACGTGTTCATCGCCCTGATCCGCATGATGGTCATGCCGGTGGTGTTCGTCTCGCTGGTCAGCGCCGTCACCATGCTCGGCGATATGGCCAGCATGCGCCGCATTGCCTGCAAGAGCCTGGCCATCTATGTACTGACCATGATGTTGTCTGCAGCGCTTGCCATGGCGCTCGCCTCTGTTTTCGGCATCGGCGCCGGCATCGAGCTCGGCGGCCATATTCAGCCACAGACGGTCATGCCCGATTTCAGCGGGCTCATGCCCGATAACCCGGTGCGGGCGATGGCCAATGGCCAGGTGCTGCCGGTGATGCTGTTCGCGTTGCTGTTCGGACTTGCGATCAATCTCTCCGGTGAGGCGGGCCGGCCGGCTGCGCAGTTCTTCGAGACTCTCAACACGGTGATTTTCCGCCTGATCGGTCTGCTGCTGCGGGTTGCGCCGCTCGGCGTTTTCGCGCTGATGGCCTGGGTGACCGCTACCAGCGGCTTCGTCATGCTCGCCGGTCTCGCCGCGCTGGTCGGCACGCTCTACCTGGCGTGCTTTCTGCTGCTCACCGTGGTCTATGGCGGCTTGCTCGGCCTCGCCGGTCTCGATCCGCGTGCCTTTTTGCTCAAGATGCTGCCGGCGCAGCTGTTCGCACTGTCGACCTGCAGCTCGAACGCCTCGCTGCCGCTGACCATCGACGCGGTGCTGCGCATGGGGGTTCAGCGCAATATCGCCGCCTTCGTGCTGCCGCTCGGCTCGACCATCAATATGAATGGCCTGGCGACCTATCTGGGGGCGGTGGCCGTGTTCGCCGCCAACGCCGCCGGTATCGAGCTCAGCCTGACGCAGATGGTCATCGTGGTGCTGACCACCTCTTTCGGGGCGATTGGCGCTGCCGGCGTGCCCGGTACCGGCCTGGTGGTGATGAGTCTCGTGCTGTCTTCGGTCGGCCTGCCGCTCGAGGTGGTGGCGCTGGTGGCTGCCGTCGATCGCATTATCGACATGATCAATACGCCGACCAATATTTCCGGCGATGCGCTGGCGGCGGTGCTGGTGGCAAAGAGCGAAGGCGGGTTCGATGCCGGCGCCTATGTCGCCCGGGCCGGCTAAGGATGCAAAAAAGGCCCGTGGCCTTGCGGCGGCGGGCCCGGTCGGGTCTGGATTCGATCAGAAGTAGTTGATGCCCATGGCCGCCTTGACGTCGTGCAGGGTCTCTGCGGCGGCTGCGCGCGCACGCTGCGTGCCGGCGCGCAGCATCGCCATGACCTGTGCCGGGTCGCGGGCGTATTCTTCGCGTCGTGCGCGGATCGGCTCGAGCAGTCCCTGCAGGATTTCTTCCAGGCGGCGCTTGATGACCATATCGCCCAGACCGCCGCGGCGGTAGTGGGCCTTCAGTTCTTCGACCGCAGCCTGGTCCGGGTCGAACACGTCGAGGTAGGTGAAGACCACATTGCCTTCGATCTGGCCCGGATCGCTGACGCGCAGGTGGTTCGGGTCGGTGAACATCATCTTCACCGCCTGGCGGATATCATCCGGCGAAGCCGACAGCGGCAGGGCGTTGCCGAGCGATTTCGACATCTTGGCCTTGCCGTCGATACCGGGCAGGCGGGCGCCGTTTTCCGGCACCAGCGCACGGCATTCGACCAGTATTTCGGCGTTCACGCTGTTGTTGAAGCGGCGCACGATTTCGTTGGTCTGCTCGATCATCGGGATCTGGTCGGCGCCGACCGGTACCACGGTGGCCTTGAAGGCGGTGATGTCGGCGGCTTGGGCGGCCGGGTAGGTGAGGAAGCCTGCGGGGATGTCGCGTTCGAAGCCGCGCAGCTTGATTTCATCCTTGATGGTCGGGTTGCGCTCCAGCCGTGCCACCGTGACCAGGTTGAGGTAGTAGGACGACAGCTCGGAGAGCTCCGGCACCAGGCTTTGAATGAAAATGGTGCTCTTCTGCGGGTCGATGCCGGCGGCCAGGTAGTCGAGCGCCACCTGCAGCACGTTGTCGCGCACCTTGACGTAATTGCCCATGTTGTCGGTCAGCGCCTGCGCATCGGCAAGCAGCAGGAATTGCTTGCACACATCCTGCAGGATCACCCGGTTTTTCAGCGAGCCGACGAAATGGCCCAGGTGCAGCGGACCGGTCGTTCGGTCGCCGGTCAGGATGATGTCGGTGCTGCTTACCTTCTGCGAATCCATAAATACAGTCTCCGTATAGTCACATCTTGTGCGAGACCGCAGGCAGGCGCCGGAAAAAAGAAAGCCCGGGGTCGCCTGCCGGCTGCCTCCGGGTCTTGGGGTACGTCTCTCCCGGCGCCGCCTAAACGAGGCGCCACCACCAATGAGAGAGGCGTTGGGTCGAATTCATCATGCGGCTATGACACCACGTCGGGGCGAATACGTCAAGGCAATCAAAAATGACGTTCCAGCGTTGCTTTATGCAAGATGGTCGAGGCGATTTCCTCGATCGACTTGTGGGTGGTGCTGATGAACGGCACGCCGTGCTGGCGGAACATCGATTCGGCCTCGTTGACTTCGAAACGGCAGTTTTCCACGCTGGCATAACGCGAATCGGGCCGGCGCTCGGTGCGGATGCTGTGCAGCCGGGTCGGGTCGATGGTCAGACCGAACAGTTTGCTGCGATAGGGCAGCAGGATCTTCGGCAGCGACGGCGAGTCGAGATCTTCCGGCGTGAGCGGGTAGTTGGCCGCCTTGATGCCGTACTGCAGCGCCAGATAGAGGCAGGTCGGGGTCTTGCCGGAGCGCGACACGCCGACCAGGATTACATCGGCCTCGGCCAGGTCCTTCAGCTTGACGCCGTCGTCGTGGTTGAGGGAGAAATTGACCGCTTCGATACGGTAGTCGTACTTCTCTTCGCTGACCATGCCGTGCGCCTTGCCGACCGTCAGCGAGGCGTTCTGTCCCAGTTCGGCTTCGAGCTCGCCGATGAAGGTTTCGAAAAAGTCGATCACCAGCGCTTCGTCGAGCTTGAGAATGTGACGGATCTCGGGGTCGACGATACTGGTGAAGATGAGCGGTTTGTGGTGGTCGGTGCGCGCCCGGTCGCGGATGCGGGTTGCCAGCGCCTGCGCCTTGTCCACCGTATCGATGAACGGCACCGTTTCCCGCTTGAATTCGAGCGTGTCGAACTGGGTGAGCAAGGTCTGCCCCAGCGATTCGGCGGTGATGCCGGTACGGTCGGAAATGAAGAAGGCGGAGCGGCGGTGTGGCATGAGTGCACCTGTGAACGAAGGAAAACCGGGTTCTCAGTATACCTGTTGCGAAAATAACTGCGGGGCTGTCTTGTCGGCGAGACATTTTGTCGGCGTGAAGTGCATGTAGTGTTGCGACTACATGACAGTGGGGCGAGTCGGCTGCAATGCATTGTCTATGCTCATTGCATTATCGAAAAAGCGTCGTCGATCAGCCTAAAATGCGGTTGTGCAACGCAAAACAGGCTACGCAAAGCATGGGCAAATCGGCTAGAATGCCTACTTTCCATACCTCCCAATCCAACACAGGAAAATGAAGTGATGGCAGAGAACTACGTGATCTGGTTCGAACAGTTGCGCATGACCGACGTCGAGCAGGTCGGCGGGAAAAACGCTTCGCTCGGCGAGATGATCAGCCAACTGGCCAGCTCCGGCGTCCGCGTACCGGGCGGTTTTGCAACCACAGCCGATGCCTACCGTGATTTTCTGCAGCACAACGGCCTTGCAGACCGCATCAATCAGGCGCTGAACAAGCTGGATATCGAGGACGTCTCCGAACTTGCCCGCGTCGGCAAGGAAATCCGCCAGTGGATTATCGACACGCCGTTCCCGGCGCGGCTCGAGAGCGAAGTCAAGGCCGCCTGGGACAAGATGGTGGCCGATGCCGGCAACGCCGACATCTCGGTGGCGGTGCGCTCTTCGGCCACGGCCGAAGACCTGCCCGACGCGTCGTTCGCCGGTCAGCAGGAGACCTTCCTGAACATCCGTGGTCTGGAAAACGTGAAAGAGGCGATCAAGCATGTGTTCGCCTCTTTGTACAATGACCGCGCCATTTCCTACCGTGTCCACAAGGGCTTTGCCCACGACGTGGTGGCCCTGTCTGCCGGCATCCAGCGCATGGTGCGTTCCGACTGCGGCGCCGCCGGCGTGATGTTCACCATCGACACCGAATCCGGTTTCGAAGACGTGGTCTTCGTCACGGCCTCCTACGGCCTGGGCGAAACCGTGGTGCAAGGCGCGGTGAACCCGGACGAATTCTATGTGCACAAGCCGACCCTCAAGGCGGGGCGCCCAGCCATCCTGCGCAAGAACCGCGGTTCCAAGCTGATCAAGATGGAATTCACCGATGCGTCGCAGGCCGGTCGTTCGGTCCGCACCGTCGATGTCGAAGAAGCCGATCGGCTCAACTTCTCCATCAGCGACGCCGAAGTCACCGAACTGGCCAGGTACGCGCTGATCATCGAGCAGCATTACGGCCGCCCGATGGATATCGAGTGGGGCCGTGACGGCGTCGACGGCAAGCTGTACATCCTTCAGGCTCGTCCGGAAACGGTCAAGTCGCAGGAAAACCGCGTCGAGACGCTGCGCCGCTACCGCCTGAAGAACAAGTCTAAGGTTCTGGCCGAAGGTCGCGCCATCGGTCAGAAGGTTGGCCAGGGTGTGGTCCGCCTGATCAAGAGCGCGTCCGAAATGGACCGTGTCAAGGCCGGCGACGTGCTGGTGACCGACATGACCGACCCGGATTGGGAACCGGTGATGAAGCGCGCCGCCGCCATCGTCACCAACCGCGGCGGCCGGACCTGCCACGCGGCGATCATCGCGCGCGAACTGGGCATCCCGGCAGTCGTCGGCTGCGGTGACGCCACCGACGTGCTGGCCGACGGCATGCAGGTGACCGTGTCCTGCTCCGAAGGCGATACCGGCAATATCTACGATGGCCTGCTGGACATCGAAGTGATCGACCTCGCGCTCGACAAGATGCCGAAGAGCCCGGTCAAGATCATGATGAACGTCGGCAACCCGGAACTTGCGTTCGATTTCGCCCAGTTGCCGAACGAAGGCGTCGGCCTCGCCCGCCTCGAATTCGTCATCAACCGTCAGATCGGTATTCACCCCAAGGCCTTGCTCGAGTTCGACAAGCAGCCCGAAGCGCTGAAGGAAGTGATCCGCGAACGCATCGCCGGTTACGCAGGTCCGGTCGAGTTCTACGTCGAAAAGCTGGCTGAAGGGATCGCGACGCTGGCCGCCGCCTTCTACCCGAAGAAGGTCATCGTGCGCATGTCGGACTTCAAGTCCAACGAGTACGCCAACCTGATCGGCGGCCAGGGCTACGAGCCGCATGAAGAAAACCCGATGATCGGTTTCCGCGGTGCGGCCCGCTACGTATCGGAAAGCTTCCGCGACTGTTTCGACCTGGAGTGCCGCGCCATGAAGAAGGTGCGCGACGAGATGGGGCTGACCAACGTCGAGGTGATGATTCCGTTCGTGCGCACGCTGGCCGAGGCGGAAAAGGTGGTCGAAATCCTGGCGACCAATGGTCTGAAGCGCGGCGAGAACGGCCTGCGTCTGATCATGATGTGCGAGCTGCCGACCAATGCCGTGCTGGCCGAGAAGTTCCTGCAGCATTTCGACGGCTTCTCGATCGGTTCGAACGATATGACCCAGCTGACGCTGGGCGTCGACCGCGATTCCGGCGGTCCGATCGCATCGACCTTCGACGAGCGCAACGAAGCGGTCAAGGCGATGCTGTCGATGTCGATCAAGGCGTGCAACAAGCTCGACAAGTACATCGGCATCTGCGGTCAGGGCCCGTCCGATCATCCGGATTTTGCCAAGTGGCTGGTGGAAGAGGGCATCGCCACCATCTCGCTCAATCCGGATACCGTGGTGGAAACCTGGCTGTATCTGGCGCGCGAACTCAACACCTGAGCGATTCGCCCGACACCAAAGCGGCCCCGTTCGGGGCCGTTTTTTTTGGGGGGCTGACAGACGGACCACGATTCGACAGGGGCACGGTGCTGCGGCACAATATACCAAGATAATAATTATCCATATATTAAGTTTTCCGAGGTTTGTGTGCCCTACGCCGCCATTCTGTCCGCAATGTTCCTGTGGTCGAGTACCTTTGTCGTTCTCAAGCTGGTGTTCGCCGTATTCGATCCCATGGTGGTGCTGTTTGCCCGCATGGCGGTCGCCTGTCTTTGTCTGGGATTGATCGTCTGGTGGCGCGGCGGGGTGCGCTTCGACTACCGGCGCGGCGACTGGAAGTGGTTCTTGCTGCTGGGAATGATCGAGCCCTGCCTGTATTTTCTGTTCGAGGCCAACGCCCTGCGTTATACCAGCGCTTCGCAGGCGGGGATGGTGACGACGGCGATGCCGTTCATGGCGGCGCTCGGCGCGATGGTCTATCTGGGGGAGCGGCTAGACTGGCACAAATGGCTCGGGCTCGCGCTGTCCTGTCTTGGCATCATCTGGCTGACCTTGTCCGGTCACCCCGACCTGCACGCGCCCAATCCCTTGCTGGGCAATTTGCTCGAGTTGTGCGCGATGGCGTGTTCGGCTGCTTTCGTCCTGATCATCAAGCGCTTGTCCGACCACTACTCGGCCCTGGTGATGACCGGCGTGCCGGCCCTGATGGGGTGCATCTGGTTCGGCGCCGGGCTGTTGCTGCCCGGCGTCGCGTTGCCGGCACACTTACCTCTGGTGCCGGTGCTGATGGTTGTCTACCTCGGCGCCTGCGTGACACTCGGCGCCTACGGCCTGCATATCTGGGCGGTGAGCCGGGTGCCGGTGGTGGTGGCGACTTCGTTCAACAACCTGATTCCGGTCATGACCGTGCTCAGTGCCTGGCTGGTGTTGGGCGAAACACTGAGCCATGGTCAATGGCTGGCCTGCGCGCTGGTGTTCGCCGGCGTGCTGCTGGGCCAGCGACGCTAGTTCCAGCGCCAGTTGCCGGCAGCCTGGCCAGGATAGCCGGGCACGTCGAGCACGATGTCGGCGGTGTTCCCCGGTGCGAGCCACATACGCGTGAAGTCCAGACTCTCGAGCTGGTAGCCGTCGTTGAAGAACCAGTGCTGCAGCACGCGCCGGTCGGCGCAGTCGCCGAGCACGACACGGCGGTCGTCACGCAACAGGCACAGCTTGGCGAAGCGCTGATTGCTCAGCCGGTACTGTTCGTCGATACGCCAACCTTGGTCCGGGGCATCTTTGCGGCATGCGACGAGCGCGAGGCGCCAACTACCGTCGGGACGCAAGCCGAGGCATTGGCGATTGTCTTGCCAGACGAGCTGGCGGAACGACTTCCGTTCTGCCATGTTGATGCCCCGGCCGACATAGCCGGGAGCGCTCTTGTCCCAGTTCGCCTCCGGACGTGCCCAGTCTAGCGTGCGCATCCCGCCCAGCTTGCCCGGCAAGGTCGTTGCCACGGTTTGGCCCGGGGCCGGTTGCCAGCGGAAGAACTGGAAGTTGTTGGCGATATCTGCCTGGCTGATGGAGAGCTGCGGTCCTCTTGCCTTGCCATCTACGACCAGCGACAGATCCGGGCTCAGGCGCTGCACGAGTTGCGCGCCGCTCTCGCCGGGCTTCTCTCCTTGATGATGGTAGCGTGTGGTCCGCCATTCCCACTGCTGGGTCGGCTCGTCCTTGCGGCACGGCTGCAGTGCGACGAAGCCGGTATGGCGGACGGCGCGTGCGGTATAGCTGCCGTGGATCTCCTGGCCGGCGCGCGCGCGGTTGCGGCCGATGCACAGACCGGGTCGGGCTGGCGTGCTCAATTGCCCGCTTGGCGACAAGTTCCAGCGCTGTGCCGCGGCGTTGGCATCGCAGCGGGTGGTGCCTAGGCCGATTTCGTCGTCGGCGAAGCCCCTGGGTTTGCCGTCGAGTGCCTCGAGGCACTGCGCGGGTGCAGGCAGATTGCCGCCCAACAGGCGGATTTGTGCGCCGCTCAGCCCAGAGGTGGTGGGCGTGGTGACCGGCGGCGCGATGGTGATGGCCGGCCGTTGACCCGGCAAGGTTTCGATACCGACGCGCCACGCGACCGCATGACGTGCCGAGTTGGCCGTTCCCATGTGCACCATGCCGTCGGCCATCGCTTCCAGCAGGCGATAGTCATCGGCAACCAGCGGGTTCACCCGGGTGACGATCATCGTTTCTTCTGAGCCTGGCATGGCTTTGAGCGCCCAGCGTTGCGACGGGCGGTCTTGCCGGCAGCGTTGCAGGCCGGCGAATGCGGGCTTGTCATCGCGGGTCGGCAGGTGCAGACCGGTGTTGCCGAGGCAGTAGGCCGGCTCCTGCAGGCTGGCGATGCGCCCCTGATCGAATATCCAGCGTTGCGCGGGGCTGTTGTTGCATGGCTGGAGCAGGGTCAGGCGCTCGTCGGGGTCGCGCAGGCGCGAGTCGCGGCCGGCGTTGCTCAGGCAGCGTCCGCCGAGCTGCAGGCGCAAGACCTGATTGGCTGCGGGGGTGAGGTTGGTCGGCTGGGGAGGCAGTGGCTCGGGCGGCGCGCCATCGGGCGAGATCAAGCCGGTGGGCCGGGTCGCCGGCGCGGCATTGCGCTGCCAGTCGGACTGCAGGCGGGAGTTGGATTCCCAGACCAGCATATTGCGGTTGATCGGATCATAGCCGAGCGAGCGTTCCGGCGTGGCGCGATTGATCAATTTCGCCCCTTGCGCTTGCCATTGCTGGTGCGGATCACCGTTGCGGCACTGCGCCAGGATGGCGAAGAAGCCCCGCACCCCGTCGCTGAGTTTGCTGACGCACTTGCCTGGGTAGGCGAGGTTGATGAGCGCGCCTTGTCGGTCCAGCGCCCAGCGTTGTCCGGGCGATACGGTATCGCATTCGGTGACGAACAGATACCGTCGGTCGAGCAGCTTGTAGGGCGGGGTGCTCTCCCTGTCGGCGCTGCCGGTCTGCAGGCATCGGCCCGGCGTGGGTTCCAAGCGGGTGAATTTCAGGTCCGGCCGCGTTCGCGCAGCGTTTTCGAGCTGCTTGGCCAATGTCCTTTCGGGCGGATAGTAGTGCAGGATGGAGGCGACATCCTCTTTGGACAGCTCCTGGAACCAGCGTCCGGTCGTGCCCAATCCATAGCGCAGCCGTACCAGCAACACCTGCGAAGACTCCTTGATCAAGTCCAGGCGCTCGCCCTGCAGACCATCGTTGTAGGTGATCGAATCGTGGTCGACGACGAGATTTTTATCCGCATAGGTCGATTCGGCCTCGGGGCGGCGCTCCCGATCCATCATTGCCTGGAAACGCTGGTTTTCATGCAGGAAACCCAGGGTGTGCATGAATTCATGCAGCGCCACTGCACGTGTCTTGCATGCGGGGCGGTCGGTGATTTGCAGCGTGCCGCCCGCGCTGAAGTAACCGAGGCTCGCCATGCCGCAATAGCCGGTGTCGGGGTTGCTCGGCATCAGTGAAATGCGCACCCGGTTCGGATTGGTGTGCGACGGCACGAAGACGATGGCTCCGGCGGTCCTCTGCTGGATGTGCAGCATTGCATCTTGTATCGCTTTGCGGGTGATGGCATCGGGCGGCAACTGCGGTTCGGGCGTCAGCCTGCTGGCAGGCTGAGCCTGTTCGACAAACTCGTACGCGACCACGCCATCCGGCCATAGGCGCCATATCTGGTCTTCTGCGATGGACACCGGCATGGCATGGCCGACCGCGAGGCCTGGCGCCAGGGCGGCGGAAAGTAGGAGAATTCTCCTGATTATTGGTAATTTTGTCTTCATGTGACGGTAGCCTATGGTGTTTTTGAAAGAGAAACGCGCCGTTTTGAGGCGCGTTTCTTAGTCATTGCACGTAAGGGTTTAATCTGCCGAGTGGTTAACTTGGCGGATTTCCTGCTCTTGTTTGGCCTTATGCCGTCGGTTAAAAGTGTGTTTGCCTCACTTCCTGAGCATTTTTTTCCCCGGTTGCATGGTTGGCGTGGCGTTCTCGCCGAGCATGAGATGGAAAAAAACGCACCGACAAGCGGTGCGTTTTTCCCTTCATTTGTTCATTCGTACGGTCGCGGAAGTGATCAGGTCAATTCCTTGAGTAACTCCTTGACCCGTACCGTGCGCAGCGCGATGTCTTCGATGCTGGTTTCCACCCGCAGCTTGTCCTGACCGGCCAGACGGTAGTTACGCTTGCTCTGGATCAGCGTGATGATTTTCATCGGGTCGATCGGCGGATTGGCGATGAAGGTCAGCTGAATGGCGCCATCGCTCGCATCGATTTTTTGCACGCCGAGCCGTTTGGCGCCCAGACGCAGGCGATGGCTCTCGATCAGGGTCTTGACCGCTTGCGGCGCGAGGCCGAAACGGTCGATCAACTCTTCGTGGATCGCATCGATGTCGGCATCGCTTTCGCAGCTGGCGAGCCGTTTGTAGAGTACCAGCCGTTCGTGCACGTCCGGGCAATACTCCGGAGGCAGCAGGGCCGGGCCGTGCAGATTGATCTCGGTGGTGACGCCGAGCGGCGCGTCGAGATCCGGCTCCCGCCCCTTCTTCAGTTCGCGCACCGCCTGCTTGAGCATTTCGGTGAACAGAGAGAAGCCGACCTCCTGCATTTCTCCCGACTGTCCTTCGCCGAGCACTTCGCCGGCGCCGCGGATTTCCAGATCGTGCATGGCCAGATAGAAGCCGGCGCCGAGCTCGCCGGACAGCTGAATGGCTTCGAGCCGCTTGGCGGCATCGCGCGTCATGCCGTCCGGTGTCAGCAGATAGGCGTAGGCCTGGTGGTGCGAACGGCCGACGCGTCCGCGCAGCTGGTGCAGTTGCGCAAGCCCGAACTTGTCGGCGCGGTTGATCAGGATGGTGTTGGCATTGGGGATGTCGATGCCGGTTTCGATGATGGTCGAGCACAGCAGCACGTTGAAACGTTGCTGCAGGAAGTCGCGCATCACCTGTTCGAGCTCGCGTTCGCGCAGCTGTCCGTGCGCGACGCCAATGCGCGCTTCGGGAATCAGCTCGGCCAGTTTTTCACGCATGTTCTCGATGGTGTCGACTTCGTTGTGCAGGAAGAACACCTGGCCGCCACGTTTCAATTCGCGCAGGCAGGCTTCGCGGATTACGCCGTTGGACATCGGCGAGACGAAGGTCTTGACCGCCAGGCGGCGCGACGGGGCGGTGGCGATGACCGAGAAGTCGCGCAGTCCCTCGAGTGCCATGGACAGCGTGCGCGGAATCGGCGTCGCGGTGAGCGTCAGCACGTCGACATTGGCGCGCAAGCGCTTGAGCTGTTCCTTCTGGCGCACGCCGAAGCGGTGCTCCTCATCGATGATCACCAGGCCGAGATTGCGGAACTCGATGTCCGGCTGCACCAGCTTGTGGGTGCCGATGACGATGTCGACATCGCCGCGCTTGAGGCCTTCGAGCGCGGCCTTGCTCTCCTTGCCGGAGCGGAAGCGCGACAGTTCGGCGATCCTGACCGGCCAGTCGGCAAAGCGGTCGCTGAAATTCTGGAAATGCTGTTCGGCCAGCAGCGTGGTCGGCACCAGCACCGCCACCTGCTTGCCGCCCATCACGGCGACGAAGGCGGCGCGCAGCGCCACTTCGGTTTTGCCGAAGCCGACATCGCCGCAGACCAGCCGATCCATCGGCCGGCCGGAGCACATATCGGCGATGACCGCCTCGATGGTGTCTGCCTGATCCGGGGTTTCTTCGAAACCGAAACCGGCGACGAAGGCATCGTAGTCCTGCTGGGCGAGCTTGAAGCTGTGTCCTTCGCGCGCGGCGCGCTGCGCGTAGAGATTGAGCAGTTCGGCGGCGGTGTCGCGCGCTTTCTCTGCCGCTTTCTTTTTCGCCTTGTCCCACTGCGGCGCGCCGAGGCGGTGCAGCGGCGCCTGGTCGGAGGCCGCGCCGGCATAGCGCGAGATCAGGTGCAGCTGCGAGACCGGTACGTACAGCTTGGCGTCGTCGGCGTATTCGAGCTGCATCAGTTCGGTGGTGCCTTCGCCGAGGTCCATCGACACCAGTCCCATGTAGCGGCCGATGCCGTGCTGTTCGTGCACCACCGGGTCGCCGATGCGGATTTCCGCCAGGTCGCGCAAGACGGCGTCGCTTTGCGCGCGGGCGCGGGCCCGGCGGGTCTGGCTGCGGGCAATGTGCTGGTAGAGCTCGCTTTCGGTGACGACGGCGAGGTCGGGATCGCTCAGGCGGAAGCCGCGGTAGAGCGGCGAGACGGCCAGCGCGAGCGGCATTGTTCCGCTGGCGAACGCCGCCCAGCTGTCGACGGTCTGCGGCCGGATGCCGTGCTCGGCGAGAAACTGCAGCATGGTTTCGCGCCGCCCCATGCTTTCGGCCAGGAGCAGCACGCGCCCCGGCGCTCCGGCGAGAAAGCCGGCCAGGCGGTGCAGCGGATGGTCGGCCCGCCGGTCGACGGCGAGGTCGGGCAGTGCGCCGACGCAGGGTTCGGCTTCCCCGGCGGACGGAATCTCGATGCGGGCGTAAGCCTTGAGTGCGCGCATGAAGTCGTCGGGGCGCAGGAACAGCTCGGCCGGCGGCAGTACCGGTCGTTCGCTGTCGCCGCGTGCCATCTGGTGGCGGGCTGCGACTTCCTGCCAGAACGCTTCCGCTTCGTCCGCGCCGATATGATGCAGTGCGAGGAGCGCGTCGCTGCCGACGTAGTCGAACAGTGTTGCGGTCTCGGCGAAGAACAGCGGCAGATAGTATTCGATCCCGGCCGGGAAGAGTCCATCCGACACGTCGCGATAGATGCGGCTGCGCGACGGGTCTCCCTCGATCTTCTCGCGGTAGTTTTGCCTGAAGCGGGTGATGCCGTCCGGGTCGGCCGGATATTCGCGCGCCGGCAGCATGCGGATTTCCTGCACCGGATAGAGGGTGCGCTGCGTATCCGGGTCGAAGGTGCGCAGAGTCTCGATATCCTGGTCGAACAGGTCGATGCGGTAGGGCAGCAGCGATCCCATCGGAAACAGGTCGATCAGGCCGCCGCGGATCGAGAATTCACCCGGCACCATCACCTGCGTGACGTGATCGTAGCCGGCGGTGATCAGATCTTGCCGCAGACGGTCGGCATCGAGCTTCTCGCCGGTTTTGAGAAAGAAGGTCCGTCCTAGCAGAAAGGACACCGGCGCGAGCCGGGTCATGGCGGTCGACAGCGGCGCGATCACCACGTCGCACTCGCCCTGGCGAATCTGCCAGAGCGTGGCCAGGCGCTCGCTGATCAGGTCGTTATGCGGCGAGAAATGGTCGTAAGGCAGCGTCTCCCAGTCGGGAAACAGCGCGATGCGCAAGGCCGGATCGAAAAACGGCATCTCCGCCTGCAGCCGCTGTGCGGATTGGGCATCGGCGGCCAGAATCAGCAACGGGCGTCCGACCGTTCTGGCGGTCCGGGCGAGCCAGGCCGCGTCCAGACCATCGGGAAGGGTGCCGACGCGTCGTCGCTCACCAACATGCGGTATCTCTATGGGGAATTTGTCCAACATAATGCTTCACATTCATGGCACTCACGGTATTATACCAGCTGCCCGTCGGCCCTTTGGCACGGGTGCCAGGAGCCGCGTCCGACGCGCCGTTCCGGTAGTGTGCGTCGGTCAAGGGAGGACACGGCGGGGGTGAATGCAAATCGATTGTTGAGCGCCGGCTTCGGGCTGTGCTTTTTCGCCTCGCTATGGTTCTGGCCTCGCGTTCCGCTTGCGCCGCTTACCCTGGTTTCCCTGTTGCCGCATGGCCTGTTCGCCGCGTGGATGATCCGCCGTCGCGGGCTTGGCCGTCTTGTCTGGTTGCCCCCGCTCGCCTGGCTGGCGATGTTGCCGTTCGCGTCGCCGGGCTGGGCTGTGGCACTGGCCGTCTCGCTCTATGTGCTGGCGCTTGCGCTGTCGCTGCTCGGCCTGAGCGGCGGTCGCGACTGGCTCGCCGGTCCGGCCGTGCTCGGTCGGATGATTTTCGCCATGGTGTGCTATCCGGCCCTGCTCGTGGCGCTGGCGCTCGGGCTCGAGTCGCTGCTGTTCGATGTGTCGCTGCGCTTCTTGCCCTGGCTGCTGAACCTGTGGGGCGCGGCGAGTCTGGCGCTGCTGGTGGTGGCGCCGCTGGGACTGTGCGAGCCGTGGAACGCGCGCCGCCGCTATGTCGAACTCGCCTTGTTCGTGTTGCTTGCCTGTGTGCTCGCCTTGCCGCTGGTCGGCAACCGCTCGCTGTCCGGTTTTCCCGATGCCCTGTTGTTCCTGCCGGTAGTGCTGATTGCCGCTTTCCGCTGCACGGTGCGCGGCGTGTCGTTCGTCGGCCTGTGCGCGCTGATGCTGCTGACGCTGTTCTCCTATGGCGCCGGGCCGCTTTCCTCCGTGTCCGAAGGTCTGATCATGCTCTGCGCCGTGGTGGCCGGGCTGATCGTCGCGGCCGTGGTGGAGAGCCAGCGCCGCAACGAGGCGAGCCTGGGCGAGTTTCAGGCGCGCATCGAGGCGCTGGTGAACAACAGCCCCAACATGATGACCTTCAAGGGCCTCGACGGCCGCTATATCCTGGTCAACCGCGCCTTTACCTCCCATCTCGGCAAGAGCGCCGCCGAAATGATCGGCCGCCGGCCGAACGAGCTGTTTCCGATCGAATATGCAACCCAGGTGCGCGCCCAGGACGATGTGGTGTTGCGCTGTCTGGAGCCGCGCCAGTTCGAATACGCCTATGCCCTGGATGGGCGCGAGTATTTCCTGCTCGTCACCAAGTTCCCGCTGTTCGACGCCAAAGGCCTGCCGGCCGGGCTCGGCGCGGTGATGACCGATATTTCCGAGCAGCGCAAGCAACAGCAGGCCGTACTCGAGGCCGAAGAAAAGTACCGCGCGTTGATCGAGCAATCGCTGGCGGGTATTTTCATTTATCAGGATGGGCGCTGGGTCTATGTCAACAGCAAGCTGGCGGAAATGCTCGGCGACACGCCCGAGGGGCTGATCGGCTGTACGCTGCACGAGATGCTGGCGCCGGGTGAGCAGGATCGTGTCGAGGACATCATCCGCCATCGCTTCGACAACAATGTGCAGGTGGTGCATTACGTCACCCGCGTGGTGCGGCGCGACGGTTCGACGATGGATGTCGAGGTGCACAGCCGGCTGTTCGAATACAAGGGGCGCATGGCCAGCATCGGCTTCGCGCTCGATATTTCCGACCGCATTGCCGCCGACGCGAGTCTGAAGTTCGCGGCCAAAGTGTTCGAGACCTCGGGCGAGGGCATCCTGATCTGCGATGCGTCGCGGCACATCATCGCGGTCAACGAGGCGTTCTCCAGCATTACCGGTTATCAGCGCGACGAAGCGGTCGGGCACATGTCGCGCGTGTTCAGCGACGAGTCGCGGCCTAGCTTCCACGACATGATGCATGCGCTGGCCGAGCACGGCCACTGGCGCGGCGAGATGCTAGACCGGCGCAAGGGCGGCGATTGGTATCCGGCGGAGTTGTCGTTGTCGGTGGTGCGCGACCCGCACGGCGATGTCGCGCATTACGTCGGGCTGTTCACCGACATCACCGTGCGCAAGCAGGCCGAGGAGCGCATGCATTTCCTCGCCAATCACGATCCGCTCACCCGCCTGCCCAACCGTTCCAGCCTGATCTCCTCGCTGGAGGAGCGTCTGTTGTCGATGGCGGAGACCGGCGGGCAGCTGGCGGTGATTTTCATCGACCTCGACCGTTTCAAGCTGATCAACGACTCGTTCGGCCACCAGTCCGGCGACGAGCTGCTGCGCGTGATCGCCATCCGGTTGATCAACTCGGTCGGCCGGCGCGGCATGCTGGCGCGGCTCGGCGGCGACGAGTTCACCTTGCTGGTGTCCGATTATGCCGGCACGAACGGCTTGTCCGAGATTGCCGAGGAACTGCTCACCGTGCTGTCGCGACCATTGCGGCTGGAGGAGCACGAGGTGTTCGTCACCGGCAGCATCGGCATCAGCCTGTATCCGAACGACGGCACCGATGCGCGCACCTTGCTGAAGAATGCCGATGTCGCCATGTACCGCGCCAAGGATTCCGGCAAGAACACCTATCAGTTCTTCGCCTCGGAAATGAATGCGCAGACGGTAGAACGGCTGATGCTCGAGAGCGGCATGCGCCAGGCGCTCGAGCGCAACGAATTCGAGCTGCATTTCCAGCCGCAGGTGCGTACCGGTTCGCGCGATCTGATCGGCGTCGAGGTGCTGCTGCGCTGGCGCCATCCGCAGCTCGGTCTGGTCTCCCCCGGCCGCTTCATCCCGCTGGCCGAGGAAACCGGCCTGATCAAGCCGATCGGCAACTGGGTGCTCGCCGAGGCCTGTCGCCAACTGACGGCCTGGGATCGCGAGGGCATCCCGGTGCCGCGTGTGGCGGTCAATCTGTCGGCGCGCCAGTTTGAACAGCAGGATCTGATCGCCATCGTCGCCGGTGCACTCGAGCGTTCCGGCCTGGCCGCCGATCGCCTCGAACTGGAAATCACCGAGAGCATGATCATGCAAAATCCGGTCGAAACGGTGCAGATCCTCAATGAATTGAAGCGGCTGGGCGTACAGCTGGCGATCGATGATTTCGGCACCGGCTATTCGTCGCTGTCGATTCTGAAGCGCTTCCCGCTCGATTCGCTCAAGATCGACCGCTCGTTTATCGACGGCCTGCCGCAGGATCTCGACAGCGCGGCAATCACCGAGGCGGTGCTGGCCATGTCGCGCAAGCTCGGCTTCGCCGTCGTTGCCGAAGGGGTGGAGCAGGAAGCGCAGGCGCAGTTCCTCGAAGGGATCGGCTGCGATGCGCTGCAGGGGTATCACTTCGGCAAGCCGATGCCGGCCGAACATCTCGCCGCCTGGCTCGGTCACGGCGAAGAAGCCTTCACGCCGACGGTGGTGCCGGATGGTTTCTTGCATTCCGCGCAAGCGAGCGGTTAAATAGCCGCGATTATTCCGATGAGTGGTAGCAATGAGCAATAAGCGTCTGATCCACGGCTTTCATGCCGTCAACGCCCGTCTGTGGCAAAACCCCAAGAGCCTGGTCGAGATCTACCTGGCCGGCGGCCGGCAGGACGAACGCGCGCGCGCGGTCGCCGAGCGTGCACAGGCGGAGGGGGTCACTGTGCACCTGGTCGACAAGAGCCGACTCGATAGCCTGACCGGCAATGCCCGCCACCAGGGCGTTGCAGCCTGGGTGGACGCCAGCCATCATTTCGTCAGCGTCGACGATGTGCTTGAAAGTCTGTCCGAACCGCCGTTGCTGCTGATACTCGACGGCGTGACCGATCCGCATAACCTCGGCGCCTGCCTGCGGGTGGCCGATGCGATGGGCGCACATGCGGTGATCGCACCGAAGGATCGCTCGGCAAGCATCAACGCCACCGTTTCCAAGGTCGCCTGCGGTGCGGCGGAAACCATGCCCTACATCATGGTCACCAACCTGGCGCGCACCCTGCGCGACCTGAAGGATGCCGGCGTGTGGATCGCCGGCACGACCATGGAGGCCGATACCGATCTGTTTCACTTCGACCAGCGCGGCGCGCTCGCCTGGGTGATGGGCGCCGAGGGCGAGGGCATGCGCCGGCTGACGCGCGAACATTGCGATGTGCTGGTGTCGATCCCGATGTTCGGTACCGTCGAAAGCCTGAATGTTTCCGTCTCGGCTGGTATCGTGCTGGCGGAAAGCCGTCGTCAGCGCGTGCTCGCGCTCACAGCATCATAAGGAGTGGACATGACGGACAAACCACGGGAAGAGTGTTGTCATTGTGCGCCGCTGTCGGACAAGACCGTGGTGCAGCCCGACAAATCGCGTTTGCTGCAGCGCCTGGCGCGCATCGAGGGACAGGTGCGCGGCGTGAGCGGCATGATTGCCGATGACCGTTATTGCGTCGATATCCTGACCCAGGTGGCGGCGGTCAAGTCAGCGCTCGACGCGGTGGCGATGCAATTGCTGGAAAACCACGTGCAGGGCTGCGTCGCGCGTGCCCTCGGCACCGGATCGGCCGCAGAAATGGCTGCCGAACTGCTCGATGTGGTGAAAAAGATTCGCTAAGTGCCCGCAGGGCCGACTTCAAACGGGAGTATCAGCAATGAGTCAGCAAGTGTTGCAGGTGGCAGGAATGAGTTGTGGTGGATGCGCCGCGAGCGTCGAACGCGCGCTCAAGGCCGTGCCTGGCGTCGAGGCGGTGCAGGTCGAGCTCGACAGCGGTCGGGTGACGATCGATACCGCCGCAGCGGTGGCTGTCGAGCGTCTGGCCGAGGCGGTGCGCGGCGCGGGTTTTGACATTGCCTGAGCCTGGTCATATCCCGACCTGATGCGGGATTTCTTCTTTCAACGCCGCAGGAATTGCCCTGCGGCGTTTTTGCGCGTAAAATCCGTCGGTTTCAACCCTTGCCTTCGCGCACAACGCATGGTGCGGAGGCTATAAGCCATAAGGAGTTCACATGCGGCATTACGAAATTGTGTTCATCGTCCATCCGGATCAGAGCGAACAGGTTCCGGCGATGATCGAACGCTACAAGAGCATGGTCGTCAGCGCCGGCGGTGCCATCCATCGCCTGGAAGATTGGGGCCGCCGTCAACTGGCTTACCCGATCCAGAAGCTGCACAAGGCTCACTATGTTCTGATGAACATCGAGTGCGCCACCGAGACCCTCGCTGAAATTGAACATGCATTCAAGTTCAACGACGCGGTTCTGCGCCACCTGACCATCAAGATGGCTCACGTCGTGACCGATGCTTCCCCGATGATGAAGGACGAGAAGGCCAAGAACCTGCTCGACACCCAGCAATCGGCCAGCGAGGCTGAAGTCGCTGCCTGAGGCAGATGCTTTGCAGAACCAACTGGTACTGACCGCGACGGTTGATCGCGAGGAGGTGCTGAGATATTCGCCCGCCGGCTTGCCGGTGCTGGAAATGTGGCTCAGACACCATTCAAGGCAGACCGAGGCAGGCATCGAGCGGGACGTCAATTGCGAAGTCCAGGCCGTCCTGATCGGCGACAGCGCCAAGGCTTTCAGCGGCAAGCTGTCCGGCAACGCGGTGACACTCACCGGTTTCCTCTGCCAGCGAAGCATGAAAAACCCGCGGTTGGTTCTCCATATCGAACACGTTGAATTTGTAAAAGGTTAGACAAATGGCACGTCAACTCTTCAAGCGCAAGAAGTTCTGCCGCTTCACGGCAGAGGGTATCAAGGAAATCGACTACAAGTCGGTCGATCTTCTCAAGGATTTCATTGCCGAAAACGGCAAGATCATCCCGGCTCGCATTACCGGCACCAAGGCCCGCTATCAGCGTCAGCTGACCACGGCCATCAAGCGTGCCCGTTTCCTGGCGTTCCTGCCGTACACCGACCAGCATTAATCCGGGAAAGGAACAGACAAGATGCAAATTATTCTGCTCGAAAAAGTGGTCAACCTGGGCCAACTGGGCGATGTCGTCAAGGTCAAGGACGGCTACGGCCGTAACTTCCTGATCCCGCAAGGCAAGGCCAAGCGTGCGACCGAAGCCAACCTGAAGGAATTCGAAGCCCGCCGCGCCGAGCTGGAAGCCAAGCAGGCCCAAATCCTGGCTGACGCGCAAGTTCGCGCCGGCAAGCTGGAAGGTGCTGTGATCACCATCGAACAAAAGGCCGGTGTTGACGGTCGTCTGTTCGGCTCGGTGACCAACGTCGACATCGCCGAAGCAGTTAGCGCTTCCGGCGTCGAAATCAAGCGTCACGAAGTTCGTCTGCCGAACGGCCCGCTGAAGGCTATCGGCGAATACGAACTGGAAATCGCGCTGCACCACGATGTTGTAACGCCGGTGAAGATCGTCGTTACCGCTCTGGCCTGATCGATTTTGCTTGTTGAAAAAGGCTGCCTCCGGGCAGCCTTTTTTTATTTGTACCGTACGCTCATGGCTGTTCCCCTTGCAGGTAGCGCTTGCTTGCCATGCGGAACTGCTCGGTGCCGGCTTCCTCCAGCAGCTCGAACAACACCATTTCCCGGCTGACTATTTCTACGCCGGCGGCCAGCATGCGCCCGAGCGCGTATTGATGGTCGCTATGCTGGCGGCTGCCTATCGCATCGGCGACGACGAAAACTTCTTTGCCGAGTTCGCGCAGTTCCAGTGCGGTTTGCAATACGCAGACATGACTCTCCATGCCGCACAGCACGAATTGTGTCCGGGCCATGAGCCCGGCCGGCAGGCAGCCGGCACGGACACAGGAAAAGTGCAGTTTTTCGACGGTGGGGGCATCTGGAGCTTGTTGTCTCAGTGGCTCGATCGTGTGGCCGAGTCCGCGCGGATACTGTTCGGAGAAGACGATAGGCAGTGTCAGGTCGTGGCAGGCGCCGACCAGCCAGCGCAGGCGGGCAGCCAGTGGCTCTGCATTGGCGATGGCGGGCAGCAGCTTTTCTTGCACATCGATGACCAGCAATAGCGCATTTTGCTTCTTGATCAGCATCTTCAGGCTCCGTGCGTGGGAATCTGCCGATCATAGCGAAGGCGTGATGGAAAAAGAAGGGGACTGTTTGACTGGCTGGCGGGCAAAAAAACGCCACCTCGATGGTGGCGCAATACAGATTTCACAACGAACGAAACAAGCCGGCCGGGCCGGCTGCAGTCTTACACTACTTGTATATTGTATACAATTTTGCCGTTCATCGTCCAGTCGCGCCCAGAAACGGAAAAGCCCGCCGAAGCGGGCCTTGGCGTGACGGCGAACCTCTGCTCAGATGTCCTGGGCTTCCGGGATGCCTTCCTGTTGCTTGGGGTGCGCGGGAAGAATCAGGTTCAGCAGCAGCGCCAGCAGCGAGCACAGGCCGACGCCTGCGAGGCCGAGGTCGCCGATCTTGAGCTCAAGTCCGCCAATGCCGGTTGTCAGTACCACCGAAATGATCACCAGATTGCGTGGCTGCATCAGATCGACCTTGGCTTCAATCAGCGTTTTCAGGCCGATGGAGGCGATGGTGCCGAACAGCAGCACCATGATGCCGCCCATGACCGGCATGGGGATGGACTGCAGCAGCGCGTTGAATTTGCCGAAAAACGCCATGACGATGGCGAACAGTGCCGCCCAGGTCATGACCACCGGGTTGAAGTTGCGGGTGATCATGACTGCGCCGGTGACTTCCGCGTAGGTGGTGACCGGCGGGCCGCCGATCAGACCGGCAAAACAGACGCCCAGACCGTCGCCGAGCAGTGTGCGGTGCAGGCCCGGGTTCTTGGTGTAGTCGTTGCCGGTGACCCCGCTGATGGCCATGATGCCGCCGATGTGCTCAATTGCGGGGGCGATGGCGACCGGCAGCATGAACAGCGCAGCCGCCCAGTTGACCTGCGGCGTCGTAAAGTGCGGTACGGCGAACCAGGGCGCATTGGCAATGCGGGCGAGATCGACGAGGCCCATGGCAACGGCGACCAGATAGCCGACCGCGACCCCGGCCAGGATCGGCACCAGGCGGAAGATGCCGCGCGCGAACAGCGAGACGACGATGGTGGTGGCCAGTGAGATCGCTGCCAGCAGCAAGGCGCTATGGTAGTTGATGACCTGTGCGCCGCCGGCGCGGCCCATGGCCATATTGGAGGCGGCAGAAGCGACCGACAGACCGATGATCATGATCACCGGGCCGATGACCACCGGCGGAAGCAGTCGGTTGACCAGGGCGATGCCGCGCGAGCGGATCATGGCCGAGAACAGGAAGTACATGAAGCCGGCGCAGAACAGGCCGAACATGGTCGACGGCAGGCCCCAGGTATGGGTGGAGTAAATGATCGGGCCTATGAAGGCAAACGACGAGCCGAGGAAAATCGGCACTTTGCGGCGGGTGCAGAGCTGGAACATCAGCGTACCGACGCCGCCGCCAAGCAGCGCCATGGCGGGATTCAGACCGGTCAGCAGGGGAACCAGAACCAGCGCGCCGAAGGCAACGAACAGGATCTGCGCCCCGGAGACCGCCTGTTTCAAATGCTGAAACATGGAGGGGTCCTTGGAGTAGTTTCAAAAAAAGCCGCTTGGGCCGAAGCGGCAAGCGGCGGTTGCAGTGGCCTTGACGGCGCGCATGCGGTCGCGTCAGGCATGTTTTGTGCCGAAGATCTTGTCGCCGGCATCGCCGAGGCCGGGGATGATGTAGCCGTCTTCGTTCAGGTGGCTGTCGAGCGAGGCTGCGTAGATCTGCACATCGGGGTGGGCGGCGTTGACTGCGCGCACGCCTTCCGGCGCGGCGACCATGACGACCGACTTGATCTGCTTGCAACCCTTGCGCTTGAGCAGATCGATGGTGGCGATCATCGAACCGCCGGTCGCGAGCATTGGGTCGATGATCAGCGCGATGCGTTCGTGCAGGTTATCGACGAACTTGTCGAAATAGGGGACCGGCTCAAGGGTTTCTTCGTTGCGGTAGAGTCCGACCACGCTGATCTTGGCCGAGGGTACCAGATCGAGCACGCCGTCGAGCATGCCGACGCCGGCACGCAGAATGGGCACGACGGTGACTTTCTTGCCCTTGATCTGCTGGATTTCGATGTCACCGCACCAGCCTTTGATCGTGACCGTTTCGAGCTCGAAGTCGCGCGTCGCTTCGTAGGCCAGAAGTCGGGCCAGTTCCTGGGTCAGTTGGCGGAATTTCATGGTGCTGATTTCACCTTCGCGCAGAAGGCCCAGCTTATGCTGGATCAGCGGATGATTGACGACCGTGATGTTCATGCTTGTTCCCAAACCTTAAGAAAAAGCTGTTTTTCACGGGCTGGCCGGTGAAAAACAGCTTTCTGGATACGTCAACGGCAGCTTTCGCTGCCGGTCGGTTGCGCGTGAAAAATCCCGTCGCAGGTATGGGAGGGCATTGTACCACGAGAGCAAGCGCAAGGCTACGCCCGTAGGAAAAATCAGTTGGCGAATTCCTGCAGCAGGGTCTGCAACTCACCGTTTTCGTACATCTCGGCCAGAATATCCGAGCCGCCGATGAACTCTCCCTTTACGTACAGCTGCGGAATGGTCGGCCAGTTGGCGAATTCCTTGATTCCCTGACGTACGTCAGGATCGGCCAGCACGTCGACGGTGAGGAATTTCCTTACGCCACAGGCTTTGATCAATTGCACCGCGCGGGAGGAAAAACCACATTGCGGAAATTGGGCGGAGCCCTTCATGTAGAGTACGACCGGATTTTCGCTGACCGTCTGCTGGATGAGTTGCTGCGTGTCCATGGCTTCGTTTCCTTGGTTGGAACGGGCTAATACCCGACTGTTATGTTTGGGTATTTTACGTGCGGGGACCGGACGGGTCAATTTGTGCCGCTTCACTGCGTGCCTTGCGCACCAGCATCATGCCCAATTCGCCGTAGAGTGCCCGGCGACACAGCAAGCGCGACACATTGGCGGCAATCAGCGCCGATGCCATCAGCGGAATGATCATGCTCGATGAGTCGCTCATTTCCATCACGATGACAAAGCCGGTCATCGGCGCCTGGGTCATGCCGGAGAAGAACGCCACCATGCCAAGCAGAATGACGGCCGTTTGCGGCAGGTAGGGCATCAGTGAGGCGAGGTTGAGCCCGACACCGGCACCGACCGCCAGTGACGGTGCGAGCGTGCCGCCGGGGGCGCCGCTGATGAAGCTGATCATCAAGGTCAGCCACTTGAGTATCCCGTAGCCTTCGAGACCGTCGCCGCCTTGCAGAATGATTTCGCGCGCGCGCCAGTAGCCGGTGCCGAAGGTGATGCCGCCGCAGAGGATGCCAATGCCGGCGAGCGCGAGACCGCAGCCGACGGCGAACACGACCGGGTGGCGCAGGCGGAGTCTGGCCAGAGGCCGCGGCAACAGACTGGTGAATTGCAGCATCAGCTTGGCGGTGATGCCGCCGGCGATGCCACCGGCCAGGCCGCAGATCGGCAATGCGATCCAGCCCTGGCGCAAATCGAGCGTGACCGAGGTAATGCCGAAATAATTGTAATTGCCCATGATGCTCATCGCGGTCAGACCGGCGAGAATCACGGATAGCAGGATGGTCGACGTGGCGCGCTGGTCGAACGCATGGCTCATTTCCTCGATGGCGAACACGATGCCGGCCAGCGGGGCGTTGAAGGCCGCGGCAACGCTGGCGGCGGCGCCGGCGAGGATCATGCTGCGCGAGGCGCCCTCGTTTTTGATCGCCGCGCTGCGATTGAGACTGTACTTGATGGCCGCGCCGACCTGTACGATCGGCCCTTCGTAGCCGAAGGTCGCGCCCGAGGCGATGCCGATCAGCGTCAGCAGGATCTGGCCACATGCCGCCTTGAGTGTCAGCAGCCGTTCGCGCAAGGCGTGCGTGCCCGGCTCGAGCGCCGCGATGGCCTGCGGGATGCCGCCGCCGACGGCGCCGGCGAAGAAGCGGTTGAGCAGCCAAACCGACAGGCCGAGACCGAACGGGGTGATCAGCAACGCCCAGTAGGGCGAGTGATCGTAGATCTGCTCGAAGGCGAGATGGGCCTTGTTGCTGCCGAAGGAGAACAGGCCGGCGACAAGGCCAATGAGGATTGAGGCAATCCAGATCGGCGTGCGCCGGCGCCAAGCCGCCGCAGACAGAATGAAGTGCCGCATCCGGCGGCTGATCTGCTGTCTGAGCAGCCCGGCGACATGTTGATCGGACATGCCTTCTCTGGTCCTTTATAAAATTCGAGTTTTCTAATATTTATACTAGGCTATTTGCCGTTCTTTGCCAATATGGCCGCGAAAAATCCGTCCATATTGTGCCGGGCCGGGTTGATGGCCAGCGTGTCGCCGCTTTCCAACGGGATTTTCAGGTCGGCCAGCACCTCGCTGACCGGCAGTAGTTGATATTCCGGATGCGTGGACAGGAAGGCATCGACGACGCTGCGGTTTTCGTCCGGCAGCAGGCTGCAGGTCGCATAGACCAAGCGTCCGCCGTCGCGCACGAGCCGGCTGGCGCTGGTCAGGATGGACAATTGCTGCTGGTGCAGCGCGGCAACGGTTTCCGGCGTCTGGCGGAATTTGAGATCCGGGTTGCGGCGCAGCGTGCCCAGGCCGGAGCAGGGCGCATCGACCAGCACGCGATCGAGCTTGCCGATCAGGCGTTTGACGCGGGTGTCGTTTTCGCTGGCGATCAGTTGCGGGTGCACGTTGGACAGTCCGGAGCGGGCCAGGCGTGGCTTGAGGTTTGCCAGGCGCTTTTCGGATATGTCAAATGCGTAGAGACGGCCGCTCGATGCCATTTGTGCGCCGAGCAACAGGGTCTTGCCACCGGCTCCGGCACAGAAGTCGGCGACCATCTCGCCTCGGCGCGCTCCGACCAGCAGTCCGAGCAGCTGACTGCCTTCGTCCTGCACCTCGACCGCGCCGCTCTTGAACAGCTCGAGCCGGTTGAGCGCAGGTTTGCCTTCGACGCGGATGCCGAGTGGCGAGTATGGCGTCGGTACGGCCTTGATGCCGGCTTCGTCCAGGCGGCAGATCGCTTCGTCGCGCTTCATTTTCAGGGTGTTGACGCGCAGGTCGAGCGGAGCGGGCTGCATCAGCGCCCGGCCGAGCGCGAGCACGGCCTCCGGTGTCTGGTCTTCGAGCCGGTCGATGATCCATTGCGGCAGCTCGGCCTGGATCGCGAGTTCCTCAGGCAGGGTGCGGCCCTTGATGGTGGAGATCCAGTCGGCTTCGCCGCCCTTGAGGCTGCCGCCGAATTCCTTCAGGTTGAGGCCGCGCACGCGTGCGAGCGTGATGATTGCGAGCCGGCGCGCGGTGATGCGGTCCGGCTCGATCAATGCGCGCAGCTGCGACAGGCGGCGCAGGCAGGCGAAGGCGGTTTCGGCGATCAGGTGGCGGTCTTGCGCGCCGAGTTTGTTGTTCTGGTAGAAATAGTTCGACAGCACGGCGTCTGCCGGGCGGTCGAAACGCAGCATCTGGCCGATGACGTTTTCGATATGGACGAGTTGGGCGGGGTGAATCATTTTTCGCTCTTTCGATGTTCGGGTTTGGGCAGATGCCACTCGGTATTGTCGTCGATGACGATGTCGGTGACACGCATGTCCAGTTTCATTCTAGGATCGGTCCGGATAATCCGGATCGGTTGATTGGAAAAGTCTGGTGCCAGCCAGAATTCGGTCTGGTCATCCTCGCCCAGGGCACGGAAGACCAGGGCGCGGATCTTGCCGTTTCCGGTATCGAATTCGGCTTCGCCCACCGGCGCCAGCGGGTATTGATAGACCTTCTTGCCGGTGGTGATCTGTACCGGCGGCGTGTCGGCGCCGCGCAGCGCAAGTTGATAGATCAGGCTGAAGATGTCCTGCGCGCCGGCTTGCAGCGCCACTTGCGTGCTGCTGCCGTCGCCGTACTCGAGCTGGCCGTTGTTCCAGTCGAAATGCGCGTGCTCGCGCGGATCATCGTTGTGCCAGGCCTGGTAGTCGCTCGGTTTGAGTCCGCTTCGGTCGATGCGACCGGTGGATCGGTAGCGCAGCGTCGGGCCGATGATGGGCGCGATGCGGCTCTCGAGCTGGTAATGACCGTCGGCGCGCGACCAGTCGATTTCCGCGATGCCGGCCAACAGCGAGCCGTAGAATACCTGATATTTCATTTCCACCTGGCGCGGGAATTTGCGCATGTGGTGTTCTGCCGTCAGGTACTGATCCTCCGGGGCGGCGCTGGCCGGCGCCGAGGCGTCTGCGGCGCTGGCATCCCGCGCCGCGATGGACGACGGTGCCGACGCGACAGGGGCGGATGTTGCATCGCCCGCATGGCGATGCGCGGGGGTGCCCGGCGCCTTTTCCCTCAGGTTCAAGCTGCCGGGCAACGGTGGCGCCGGTGCGCGCGGACGGGGGCGCGCAGCAGCATTGCCGCCATCGAGTGCCATCGGGGCCAACTTCATGCGGATCGGTTCGAGGCGGGTGTCCGGGTTGGCGCCGATCGGCGGCAACAGCCCCGAACCGAGCAGCAACAGATGGACGGCCAGCGAGATCAGCAGGGCCCAGACAAGCGGGTTTCGTTTCATTTCCGGTTCATGCCGCGGGACTTGTCAGGCAAGTGCTGTCCGTGGTCGGCACGCCATCGATGCGCACGCGGCCGTTTTCGACATGCAGTCTGCCTTCGGCGAACCAGCGCACCGCAGCCGGATAAATGCGGTGTTCAACGCCCAGTACGCGCCGCGCGAGGCTGTCCGGCGTGTCGTCGTCGCCGACCGCCACCGCTGCCTGGGCGATGATCGGGCCATGGTCGAGTTCGGCGGTGACGAAGTGCACCGTGCAACCGGCCAGGCGGCAACCGGCCTCGATGGCGCGGCGGTGCGTGTCGAGACCGGGGAAGGCGGGTAGCAGCGAGGGGTGAATGTTGATCATCCGCCCGTCGTAGTGGCGGGTGAACGCCGGCGTCAGGATGCGCATGAAACCGGCGAGGATGACCAGATCGGGCTGAAAGGCGTCGATTTCACTTTGCAAAGCGGCATCGAATTGCGCGCGGTCTGCGTGCTGTTTGTGGTCGACGACCCGGGTCTCGATGCCATGCGCGCGTGCGAACGCGAGCCCGGCCGCATCCGGACGGTTGGAAATCACCGCGGCGATGCGGGCGGCGGGAATGTCGGCCTCGATGATGGCCTCCATATTGGAGCCGCGGCCGGAAATCAGTATCACCAGATTTTTCATTGGGCTGAGCGTTGTAGGCTGCAATGGAAAAACAACGGCGCCGCGGCCGGGCCGCGGCGCCGTGATCGGATGGACATCAGGCTACGTGCGTCTGGTGCTCGTCGCCGACCCGTGCGCGAATGCGGCCGATGCGGTATACCGTTTCGCCTTCGGCGGTCAGCAGCTCGCTCGCGGCGTCGGCATGCGCTGCCGCCACGACCACCACCATGCCGATGCCGCAATTGAAGGTGCGGTACATTTCCTGTGCGTCGACCTGGCCCTGCTGCTGCAGCCAGGCGAACAACGCCGGCTGCGGCCAGCTGCCGGCGTCGATCTCCGCCACCACGCCTTCGGGCAGCACGCGCGGCGTGTTTTCGGTGATGCCGCCGCCGGTGATGTGGGCCATGCCCTTGACCGGCAGGCGCTGCATCAGCGCGAGCAGCGGCTTGACGTAGATGCGTGTCGGTGCGATGACCGCTTCGCGCAGTGTCTTGCCGTCGGCGAACGGTGCATCGAGGTCGGGCCGGGCGCGTTCGATGATCTTGCGAATCAGCGAGTAGCCGTTGGAGTGGGCGCCGTTGGCGGCAAGGCCCAGCACCACATCGCCCGGCACGATGTCTCGGCCGGTGATGACGGCCGATTTTTCCACCACGCCGACGGCGAAGCCGGCCAGGTCGTATTCTCCGACCGGATACATGCCGGGCATTTCGGCCGTTTCACCGCCGATGAGCGCGCAGCCGGCCTGTTCGCAGCCGGCGGCAATGCCCTTGACCACGTCGGTGGCCTGCGGCACGTCAAGCTTGCCGCAGGCGAAATAGTCGAGGAAGAACAGCGGTTCGGCGCCCTGCACCAGGATGTCGTTGACGCTCATCGCCACCAGATCGATGCCGACCGTGTCGTGGCGGTTCCATTCGAAGGCGAGCTTGAGCTTGGTGCCCACGCCGTCGGTACCGGAAACCAGCACCGGCTCGCGGTACTTTTTCGAGATTTCCACCAGCGCGCCGAAACCGCCAATACCGCCAAGCACTTCGGGGCGCATGGTCCGCTTGGCAAACGGCTTGATGTTTTCGACCAGCGCGTCGCCGGCGTCGATGTCGACCCCTGCGTCACGGTAACTGAGGGAAGCGGAATTCAAGGTTTACTCACTTTCTTCACGTGGCATAATTTGACCTAAAGCTTTCTCTGGCGCGAAAGCGCCTGTATTTTAACTGAAATTTGCCCGCTTCGCAGAGCTTGCCGCGGCTTTTTGCCGTTGCGGGGCGCCATGACGGCAGCGAAGGAAAAATCCGGGTTTCGCTGCATCGCATGATCAGCGTAAAATCTGTACTTATTTTCATTACTGACGACGCCGTCCAGACGATCTTGGATCAGCTTGTACTCGACCTCGCGCCTGTTCCCCTGCCTGTTTTCGACACCTTCGTCGCGGAACGCAACCGGGAAGTGATCGCCGCCCTGACCGACCCGGGCGGCGAGCGATTCATCTACCTGTGGGGTGAGCCCGGCAGCGGCAAGACGCATCTGTTGCAGGCGTGGAGCGCGCATGCCGAGACCCAGGGGCGTTCGTCCATCTATCTCGACGCGCGCGCCGAGCGCTTGCCCGACTTCGCGCGCGAAGCCAGTTTCATTGCCGTCGATCATATCGACGATCTGGATCCGGACGACCAGATCACCCTGTTCTCGATCTACAACACGCTCAAGGATGCCGGCAGCGGCTATCTGCTGATGGCGGGGCGCAACCCGCCGATGGCGCTGGCCCTGCGCGACGACTTGCGCACCCGGCTTGCCTGGGGGCTGGTGTTCGAGGTCAAGGCACTGTCCGACGAAGAGAAGCTCGCGGCGCTGCATGCGCACGCGGCCAAACGCCAGCTCGCCGTGGCGGACGATGTGTTCCGTTATCTGCTCACTCACTGGCGCCGCGATTTGACCAGCTTGATCTCGATGCTCGATCTGCTCGATCGCTATTCGCTGGCCATGCGCCGGCCCATCACCGTACCGCTGGTGAAAAATGTCCTGCAAACGACAAGAGCATAACCATGAATCTAGCCATCTTTGATCTCGACAATACCCTGATCGCCGGCGACTCCGAGGCCGAGTGGCCGCGCTTCATGCTGAAGCGCAGGCTGCTGTCGCAGGCGCATCTCGAGCAATGCGAGCGCTACTACCACGAATATCTGGCCGGCACGCTCAACCTGCACGACGCCCTGAATTTCCAGCTGGCCCATCTGGCGGATTTTTCCCGCGAAGAACTCGATCGCCTGCATGCCGCCTATATGGACGAGCATATCCTGCCCATCATCCCGGCCAAGGCGCGTGCGCTGCTCGCCGCCCATCGGGCCGAGGGTGACGTGGTGCTGATCATCACCGCCACCAACCGTTTCCTCACCGCGCCGATCGCCCGGGAGCTCGGCGTCGAACATCTGCTTGCCATCGAGCTCGAAGAGGACGGCGACGGCCGTTTCACCGGTCGCTACACCGGGGTGCCGAGCTACCGGGAAGGCAAGATCCGCCGTCTGGACGACTGGCTTGCTGCGCGCGGCGAAACGCTCGAGCGCTATGGCAAGGTGTTTTTCTACAGCGACTCGCAAAACGATCTGCCGCTGCTGTCGCACGTCAGCAACCCGGTGGCGGTCGACCCTGATCCGACATTGCGCGCCCATGCCGAAGCGCAGGGCTGGCCGGTGATCTCGCTGCGCGACTGATCCGCGTTTCCCGATTTTCGCCAGGAGCGAACCATGGATAAGCTCGAACAATTGCTTGGACGGGCCGAAGCGGTGCTGGCCCGGCTCGAAACCCTGTTGCCGCCTGCACCCGCAGCCCCCGACTGGACGGCCCAGGCCTATGTCTGGCGCCGACAGGGCGCCGCCGGCTGGCTTGCGCCGGTGCGCGACCCGCACACGCTCGACATCGGCCAGCTGACCCACGTCGAGCGGCAGGCCGAAATGCTCGTCAACAACACCCTGCAGTTCGTCCGGGGCCGGCCGGCCAACAACGTGCTGCTCACCGGCGCGCGCGGCACCGGCAAGACCTCCCTGATCAAGACGCTGTTGCCGCGCTTCGCCGACCAGGGCCTGCGCATCATCGAAGTCGACAAGACGCATCTGGGCGATCTGCCGATGATCGTCGACCTGGTCGCCGACCGTCCCGAACGATTCGTGCTGTTTTGCGACGATCTGTCGTTCGAGGCCGGCGATGACGGTTACAAGGCGCTCAAGGTGGCGCTCGACGGCGGCATCGGCCGCAGGGCCGGCAATCTGCTTGTCTACGCGACCTCCAACCGGCGCCATCTGTTGCCGGAGCGGCAGGCCGACAATCTCGACGGTCACATGCAGGATGGCGAAATCCATCCTGGCGAGGCCATCGAGGAAAAAATTTCCCTGTCGGACCGGTTCGGTCTGTGGCTGTCGTTCTATCCCTTCGATCAGGATGCCTATCTGGCCGCCGTGCAAAAGTGGCTGGCGCATTTCGGCGTCGACTACGACGCCGAGGTCGAGCGCGCCGCACTGCAGTGGTCGCTGACGCGTGGCGGACGTTCCGGTCGGGTGGCCTGGCAGTTTGCCTGTGATCGTGCCGGCCGCGCTGCCCGGCCGAAGAAACGCAAGGACAAGCGATGAGCGTGAAGTGGATAGAAGTGGTTGCCGGCGCGCTGATGCGCCCCGACGGCAGCTTCATGCTCGGCAGCCGGCCGGAGGGCAAGCCGTACGCCGGATACTGGGAATTTCCCGGCGGCAAGGTCGAAGCCGGCGAGAGCTTTGCTGCGGCGCTGGCCCGTGAACTCGACGAGGAAATGGGTATCCGCGTCACGCGCGCCACGCATTGGCTCATGCGCGAACATCACTACGAGCATGCCTCGGTACGGCTGCATTTCTTCCGTGTCTGGGATTGGCAGGGCGAGCCCCGGCCGCTGGAAGGGCAGCGCTTTGCCTGGGTGGCGCAGCACGCCACGCCTCCGGCGCCGATGCTGCCGGCCAACGGCCCGATTCTGCGTGCGCTGTCCCTGCCTTTCGTTTATGCGATCACCTGCGCCCATCTGTGCGGCCCCGACGCCGTGCTGGCGCGCCTGGCCGCACCCGGTGCGCCGCGCCTGGTTCAGGTGCGCGAACCGCAAATGGCCCGCGCCGAGCTTGAGCACTTCTGCCGCAGCGTTGCCGAACGCGTGCATGCGCAGGGGGGGCTGGTGGTGGTCAACGCCGATCCCGACTGGATTGCCGGCTGGCCGGTCGACGGCCTGCATCTGCCGCAACGCCGCTTGATGACGCTGGGGGTTCGTCCGGATGTCGCCTGGGTCGGCGCCTCGGTCCATGACGCCGCCTCACTTGCCCATGCCGGCAAACTCGGCCTCGATTATGCGCTGCTGGGCCACGTCAAGACGACGGCGAGCCATTCCGGCGCGAACCCGCTCGGGTTCGACGGCTTTGCCGCCCTGGTCGATGGCGGTGCGCCGCTGCCGGTGTATGCGTTGGGCGGACTCGCGGACAAGGACCTTGCCATGGCGCAGGCCGCCGGTGCGCATGGCGTGGCGCTGATGCGGAGCGCCTGGGCATGAAGGGGCGCGACTGGCTGGTTCTCGGCGCCGCCTTGTTCGTTCTGGGCGTGATCAAGCTGTCGCTGGTCGGCTGGTACCTGTTGCACCGTGAAATCGCCCCCGAACAGCAGGCGGTCGAATGCCCGGCAATGAGCGGTCAATGTCCGCTGCCAGGCGGCCAAAAGCTGCTTTTCATCGACCGGCCGGTCGAGGGGCATGCGTTCCGGCTGGCGCTCGAAGGCGACTTCGAACACGAGCCAGCGGCCGAATTCACCATGCGCAGCATGGACATGGGCTTCAACCGCTATCGCTTTATCCGCGCCAATGGCCGTTGGGAGGCGAGCGTGACGCTGCCTGCCTGTGTCAGTGGCCGGCGCGACTGGATGATGACGCTCGATCTGCCGGGGCGGCGGGTCATCGTGCCATTGCAGGTGAAGTGAATGAAACGGGCTGCAAGGCCCGTTTTTCATGGGTGGCGCAGCAGGTATTCGAGCACTACGCCGGCGAAGATTGCCGCGCCGACGCGGTTATTGTCGAGAAATGCCTTGAAGCAACGTTGCCGGTCGCGCCCGCGGATGTCGAGGTATTGCCAGCCCATCAGGGCGGCGGCCACCAGCAGCGATGCATGGTAGGGCAGGCCGAAACCGAGCACGATGCCGATGCCGGCCATGATGGCGAGAAAAAGCGCATGCAGCAGCATGATCATCGCCACGTCGTAATCGCCGAAAGTGATGGCCGAGCTTTTGATCAGCCCATGCTTGATGTCGTCCGGCTTGTCGGCCATCGCATAAGCGGTGTCGTAGGCGACGATCCACAGGCCGGTGGCGAACATCAGCGTCCAGGCCAGCGGCGGCACATGACCGGTGATCGAGGCGAAGGCCATCGGAATGCCGAACGAAAAGGCAATGCCGAGATAAGCCTGCGGCAGCGCAAAGAAACGCTTGGTGTACGGGTAGCTCGCCGCGATCAGTACCGCCGGCACGCTCATCCACAGTGTCAGCCGGTTGAGCGGCAGGATCAGCGCCAGCGACAGTAGCGCGAGCAGGGCGGCGAGCAGCAGCGCCTCGCGGCCCGATACGGCCTGGCGGGCGAACGGTCGGTTGCGGGTGCGTTCGACCATGGCGTCGAAATGGCGGTCGGCATAGTCGTTGATCACGCAGCCGGCCGAACGCATCAGGAAGGTGCCTGCGGCGTAGATGGCGACGATGTCGGCCGACGGGTGGCCGGCGGAGGCGATCCAGATCGCCCACAGTGTCGGCCATAACAGCAGAATCGTGCCGATCGGCTTGTCGACCCGCATCAATTGGCCGTAAACCATCAGGCGGTCTTTCAGGCGCACGTTCACAGAAACTCCTTCAGTGCCGGCAGGAAGACCTCGCAGACATTGAGCGCCGCGCCATCGAGAACGAAGTTCGAACGCCGCGCCGCATAGCATGTGGCATGCCATGCGTCATGGCCGCGCGCGAACGCAAACAGCGGGTGGCGGGTATCGAGCTCGCGATAATGCATGGGCGCGCGCTGGATCGGACTGTCCGGTCCGAACAGGGTCAGTCCGAGCGAACGGCTGCCGCGCTGCAAGATGGGTTGCCAGACCGGGCAATGGCGCCGCGCGATGCTGCGTGCGACCACCACCGGCGTATCGTCGAGCAGCAGGATGACATGGCGGGCCATCACGGCGCTGCCGGCATTCTCCCCGACGAGTGCGTGTTCATCCTGCCGCACTTCGGACAAACCCTGATAAAGTACGGAAACGGCGAAGGCATGGCCGGTGGCGACAAGTCGCTCGGTCAACGAACCTTGGCCGGTAAGGCACCGGTCGGTTTCCGACCGGATTTCGGGGGCCGTGGCGGCCCAGTGATTATCCGCGAACATGGCGCACATTATGCCAAACGTGCGGTCCGCTGTCCCGTGGACGAATGGCCGGCTGCAGCCGGTTGCGACAAGATTATGAATCTCCTCAACGCATTGCTCTGGCTGATCGGCTACCAGCTTGCCGGCGAGTTTGTCTGTCGGGCGCTCGGCCTCCCGTTACCGGGCTCGGTGCTCGGCATGTTGCTGCTGTTCCTCACCTTCAGTGTAAGAAAGACCATTCCCGAGCATCTGAAACAGATCGCGCCGGCGCTGCTCTCCCAGCTGTCGCTGCTGTTCATTCCGGCGAGCGTCGGCGTGATGCTCTGGTTCAATGTGCTGGCCGCGCATGCGGTCGCGATGGTGCTGATCGTGATCGTCTCCACCCTGGCGACCTGGCTGACCTCGGCCATGGTCCTTCATGCGCTGCAGCGCCGCAAGCTGCACGGAAGGCCGGTATGAATGCCGCACTTGCCTGGATTGCACATTCGCCGCTGACCGGATTGTTTCTGACCCTGGGCGCCTATCGCATTGCCGTGGTGCTCAACCGCCGATGTCATGGCCATCCGCTGACCAATACCGTGCTGGTCGGTACAGTGCTTGTCATGGTTGTGTTGTATTTTACTGGCATGCGTTACGACGCATATATGGATGGTGCCAGGTTCATCAACCTGCTGCTCGGGCCGGCAACCGTGGCGCTGGCGGTGCCTCTCTACGACAATTTCCTGCGCTTGCGGCGCAGCGCCCCGGCGCTGCTGATCACCCTGCTGTGCGGCAGCCTGGTCGGCATCCTGAGCGGCACGTTGCTGGCGCATGCGGTCGGGCTGCCGCGTGCGGTGCTGCTGTCGCTGATGCCTCGTTCAGCCACGACCCCCATTGCCATGGCGATTTCCGAACAAATGGGCGGCATACCTCCGGTGACGGTGGCCAGCGTGATTGTTACCGGCGTGGCCGGTGCGGCGTTTTTCGCTACGCTGCGCAAGCGTTTTCCCATGTTTGACGACGTGACGCTCGGCTTTGCCACCGGCATCGCCGCCCATGGCGTCGGCACGGCGCGCGCACTGCAGTATTCGGAAACCGCCGGCGCCTTTGCCGGGCTGGCGATGGGGTTGAACGGTCTGGTGACTGCGGTGCTGGTGCCGATAATTTGCAGTATGCTCAATGTATGAAATTGCTTGATACACGACCAGCTGGTCGTAAGGGGGGGGAATGGATTTGATCTTGTGGCGTCATGCCGAAGCAGAGGACGGTCCAAACGACATCGAGCGCGCATTGACGCGCAAGGGGCAGCAGCAGGGGCGGGACATGGCCGGCTGGCTGCGCGACCGCCTGCCGCACAACTACGTCGTGCTTGCGTCCGAAGCGCGTCGCTCGCAACAGACCGCGGCATTCCTTAGCAAGGGTTTCCGTGTCGAAGCCGATCTCAATCCGGGTTCCTCGCTCGAAGAGGTGCTGCAGGTGCTCGATTCGTATCGCGAGGTCGATACCATCGTGCTGGTCGGCCATCAGCCATATCTCGGCCGTCTGGCGGCACGGCTGATGTCCGGCGATCCGCAATACTGGAATATCAAAAAGGGTGCGATCTGGTGGATGGGCCTGCGCAACCAGGCCGGCGGCGACCCGGTCCGGCTCAAGGCGATGCTGACGCCGTCAATGGTGACGTGCTGATTTTGCCCGCAGCTGGGCTAGAATAGCGCGATGAAACGGATTCTTCTTTTTTTCCTGCTCGGATTCCTGTCGTTGTCGGCCCTGGCCGCCAACCAGGATCTGGCCTCTCTCGAACAACTGGCGCGCGGCTTCGTGCAGGGCGAACTGAGCCAGCGGCCGGGTGCCAGCTTCAAACTCGGCCATTTCGATCGTCGCCTCGTCGTGCCGGCCTGCCCCGACCCGCAGGTCGGCTGGTCGAACTCGGCGGTGCCCACCGGCAACACCTACCTCGACCTCAGCTGTTTCAGTCCGTCGTGGCGCCTGCGGCTGCCGGTCAGCATCAAGGAACTGCGCATGGGGCTCGTGCTGACCCGGCCGATGCAGCCGGGCGATGTGCTGGGCGAAGATGATGTGCGCCTCGCACAATTGCCAGATGGCGTTGCCGGCGGCGACATCCTGACCGACCCTTCCCAGGTCGTCGGGCAGGCGCTGACCAGCGGCGCCGGTGCCGGTATCTGGCTGCGCAGTTTCATGGTTCGCCCGCCGATTGTGGTGAAAATGAATCAGCGCGTGCGGGTGGTGGTGAGCGGTGACGGATTCGATGTCGAGGCGGAGGGCACGGCAATCGCCAATGGTCGCGCGGGCGATATCGTGCCGGTCCGCATGCCCAATGGTCAGGTTTTACGCGGAACCGTCGATGAAAATGGCATCGTGAATTTGCCCAATTAAAATAAATACTCATGCAAATGCATTTTCAGACGATAATAGAGACAACTGTGAAGTCTTGATGGAAGGGGCCCAATATGAAAATCGATCAGACGGGCAAAGTTATTGATGCGTATCCCGTGCAGGGGAAGAACGCCCGCCGCAACTCCGACGATAGCGATCTCTCCGCGAGCGACGATGCCGAGAGCAGCTCGAGCGTTGCCATCAATCCCCTGGCCAGTCAGATCAATTCTGTTTCGCAACAGATGTCGACGGAACCGAGTTTCGACGTCAGCAAGGTGGATGCCATCAAGAGCGCAATCGCTTCCGGCAACTTCCAGGTCAACCCGGACAATATCGCCGATGGCCTGATCTCTTCCACCAAGCAATTGTTGGCGAGCTGAGTGCATGACTGATTGACCTGGGTGGCTATGGCAGATCTGGAGCAGTTTGTTTTGTATTGCCGGGACGAAACCGAGCTGGTGTCCCGGCTTATTGTTTTTCTGGAACAGGAACGCGATGCCCTGGTTTCCGGCAAGGTGCTGGCGCTGGAAGCGATCGCCGACGAAAAAAACCGGGCGCTGGAACAGCTGTCGGAAAAAAGCGCGATGCGCACCCACTGGCTGGCTTCGCTCGGCCTTGATGGCCCGGCGGCGGTGCGCGCCTGGATCGCCGACAAGCCGGCGGCCTGCGATGCCTGGATGGCGCTCGAAGCCGCGCTGAAAAAGGCGATGGCCATCAACGCATTCAACGGTCAGCGCATCAGCCAGGGCCTCGACAGCAGCGCCCAGGCACTGGCGGTGTTGCGGTCCGCTGCGGCGTCCTCCATGGCCTACGGGCCGGATGGTTCGCAGGAAGATCTTCCCCTTGGTGGCCGACATCTGGGGTCGGCATGAGATATGTGGGTCCGGAGCAGTTGTGGTATCTTCCCTATCGGGCCTGAAACAACCTCTCAAGAACAATGACCCTGCTATCACTGATCTTCGCACTAGGACTCGAACAGATTCGCCCGCTCGGCAATCGCAACCGGGTATGGCTGCTGTTCATCCGTTACGCCAACCATCTCGAGCGCAACCTGAACGCCGGATCGAACCGCCATGGTGTCTTTGCCTGGCTGGTGGCGATTCTGCCGCCTGTTGTGCTCTGTCTTGCCGTCTATTATGTTCTTCATGCGATCAGTCCGATCCTGGCGCTGATCTGGAACGTGTTCCTGCTCTACCTCACCATGGGGTTCAGACATTTTTCCAGTGCTTTCTCCGAAATATCGCAGGCACTGGTCGAGGGACGCGATCTCGATGCACGGCAGGCCCTGGCGGGCTGGACCGGTCAGGCTTGCGGCGAGCTGACCGAGAACGAGATTGCCCGGCTGGCGATCGAGCAGGGCGTGATGGACAGCTATCGCTTTGTATTCGGAACCATGTTCTGGTTCGTGGTGCTGCCCGGTCCGTCCGGCGCGCTGCTCTATCGGCTGAGCCAGATGCTGTATCAGAAATGGGGCAATCGTCCCGGTACCGAAGACCGCTTTGGCCAATTTGCCAACCGGGCCGTCACTTGGCTGGACTGGCTGCCCGTGCGTTTGACCGCCATCAGCTTCGCCGTTATGGGCGATTTTGAAGACGCGGTTTATTGCTGGCGTTCCCAGGCCAAGGCCTGGGGCGACTACGCCAACGGAATCCTGCTCGCCTCCGCCGCCGGCGCACTGGGCATCCGCCTGGGCGATCCGCTCAAGCAGGACTACACCGTGAAGTTCCGGCCGGAGCTCGGGCTTGGCGACGAAGCCGACCCGAATTATCTGCGCAGTGCCGTGGGACTGATCTGGCGCTCCGCCCTGTTATGGCTGGTCGTCATATTGCTGATGAATGTGGCGAGCCTGATCGGCTGAGCCCCGTTGCCCCAAGGCGCCGCCCATCCGGGCGGCGTCGGCATTATAGCTGCGCGCGCAAGGCGGCTGCCGTCGTGTCGACGCAGCCCCAATGAATTTTGTGGAGATCTTACATGTCTTTTTCCGAGCTTGGCCTGTCGCCGGAGCTTCTGCGCGCCATCAGCGAGCAGGGCTATAACGAGCCGACTCCCATCCAGGCCAAAGCCATTCCGCTGGTGCTGTCCGGGCGCGACCTGCTGGCCGCCGCGCAGACCGGTACCGGCAAAACGGCAGCCTTCATGCTGCCCATTCTCGAAAAACTGAAGAAATTCGCCAACCCCAGCGCCTCGCCGGCCATGCATCCGGTCCGGGCGCTGATTCTGTCGCCGACGCGCGAACTGGCCGATCAGATCGGCGTCAACGTCAAGGCCTATACCCGCTACTTGCCGCTGCGTGCCACCACCATCTTCGGTGGCGTCAACATGGACCCGCAAACCGCGGAACTCCGCCGCGGCGTGGAAATCCTCATCGCCACGCCGGGCCGCCTGCTCGACCATGTGGGCCAGAAAACGGTGCAGCTCAACCGGGTCGACGTGCTGGTGCTCGACGAGGGCGACCGCATGCTCGACATGGGCTTCATCCAGGATATCCGCAAGATCATGTCCCTGCTGCCGCGCGATCGGCAGACGCTGCTGTTCTCGGCCACCTTTGCCACCGAAATCAAGAAGCTCGCCGAAGACTTCATGCGCGACCCGCAGGTGGTGGAAGTGGCACGGCAGAACTCGACCAATGAAGACGTCGAGCAACTGGTCTACGCCGCCGACGGCTGGCAGAAACGCAAATTGCTCTCCCACCTGATCCGCAGCCGCGACATGGGGCAGGTGATCGTGTTCTGCAAGACCAAAGTCAGCGCCGACCAGCTCGCCCGCGACCTGAAGCGCGACGGCCATGCCGCCGAAGCCATTCACGGCGACAAGTCGCAGGCTTCGCGGCTGGAAACCCTGGCCGCCTTCAAGGATGGGCAGGTCAAGGTGCTGGTCGCCACCGACGTGGCGGCTCGCGGTCTGGACATCACCGAGCTGCCCTATGTGGTCAATTTCGAGTTGCCCAATGCGCCGGAAGACTATGTGCACCGCATTGGCCGTACCGGCCGGGCCGGCTCTTCCGGCGTGGCCATTTCGCTGATGGGGCAGGAAGAATCCCGTCAGCTCGAGGCGATCAACAAACTGATCCGCAAGGAGCTCGAAGCGCAGCCGGTCGACGGCTTCTGGCCTTCGTGGATGCCGCGCCCGGCCGTAGTGCGCGAGACCACCGTCAAGGCCGACGCGCTGACCGGTGCAAGCGAAGGGATCAAGAAACCGCGTTCGATCCGTGGCCGGGGCAAGGCACAACGCGAGGTTCCCGCCTTGCTGCTGCCGCCGCGCTACAAGGTCGTTGCTCCGCCGCGCTGAACCGGCGCTGCAGTCGTCACCAAGGGGGCCTGGCCCCCTTTTGTTTTTTGTGGCGCCGGACTGCCGGCAGCCACTCGTTTATACTTGATTCTGATTGTTCGGACGGAATGAGGTGCTGCACCGGTCCGCCGACGCCCGCTACGCAGTTGGAATTCGAAACCGCATGACCTCGCAAATGAACAATGTGAACACCGATACGCCTTTTGCCGATCTGTCGCCTTCAAGCCTGCTCGATGCAATCGAGACACTGGGCTTGCGCTGCGATGGCCGCTTGCTGCAGTTGAACAGTTTCGAGAACCGCGTCTATCAGGTCGGTTTCGACGACGGCGGTCAGCTTATCGCCAAGTTTTATCGTCCGGGGCGCTGGAGCGATGCAGCCATCGATGAGGAGCACGCCTTCAGCCGTGAGCTGGCCGAGCAGGAGATTCCCGTCGTGGCGCCGCTGTCGTTTGATGGGCGCAGCCTGCACCATGCCGGCGGACATCGCTTTGCCCTGTTTCCCAAGCAGGGTGGCCGCACGCCGGAACTCGATCGCGAAGAAACGCTGGAATGGCTCGGCCGTTTCCTTGGCCGTATCCATGCCCTTGGCGCCAGCGGACAGTACCGCGTGCGCCCGACGCTCGATATTGAAAGCTTCGGCGTCGAGCCGCGCGCCTTTCTGAGCGGCGGCGACTGGCTGCCGCCCGAGCTGCGCGAAGCCTGGCTCAGCATTGCCGATCTGGCGCTCGACGGCGTTCGCCATGCCTTCGACCGCGCCGGCGCGGTGGCGACCTTGCGGCTGCATGGCGACTGCCATCCCGGCAATCTGCTCTGGACCGACGACGGTCCGCATTTCGTCGATTTTGACGACAGCCGCACCGGCCCCGCCATTCAGGACCTGTGGATGCTGTTGTCCGGCGACGAGACGGAGATGCGGGCGCAACTCAATGTGCTGTTGCGCGGCTACGAGACCTTCTGCGAGTTCGACGATCGCGAGCTGCAGCTCGTCGAAGCCCTGCGTACCCTGCGGCTGATTCATTACAGCGCCTGGATCGCCAGGCGCTGGAACGACCCGGCCTTCCCGGCCGCCTTCCCCTGGTTTGGCAGTGTCCGTTACTGGCAGGATCGCATCCTTGAACTGCGCGAGCAGGTCGCGCTGATGCAGGAAGCGCCGCAGCTCTGAGTGGGGGCCGCACGCCTGCGGCCAGATTCTCCGCTGATTGAACGAAGTAGCCATGCTCGCGGCCTCCACCAGGCAGCCAAAGCGCAGACAGTATCGAAGCCGCTGTAACTCTGGGTAGTGCGGGTCGAGAAGGTGGCAAGCGCGGGCTGGGGGCTGGAAAAAAACGGAGTGGGGGAAATCAAACGGCAGCGTCCTGGCTGCCGTTTTCGTTACCTACGATCAAGACATGATCTGGCGCTCAGCCTGCCTGGAGTTCGCGCGGTACTTCGGGGTGCCGCCCGGCCACGCGCAATAACGTCAGTGCCGCTCCGGTCGGATGGCGACGTCCCTGCTCCCAGTCTTGTAGCGTGCGCGCGCTTACACCCAGTAAAACTGCAAATGCGGTTTGGGACAGACCGACTTTAGCCCTGGCTTCTGCAATCGGAGAAACCTCCACCTTTGTTCCCCGCGCTGCCTGACCAGCTTTCATTAGTCCCGCCGCGTTTCCCCATGCCGGCACGACCCCTGCGCACTTTGCGCAGACCACCTGCCCCAGGCATGACATCCCCGGCCAGGGGATTGCCGACCAACCACTCGATGTAGTAGGCCGCTCTATCTTCCTTGCGGATCACGGCCGCTGGGTAGCCGGCCTTCATCAGTTCAAGATTCAGCAACAGCCGTCCGGTGCGGCCGTTACCGTCAACGAAATGAGAGTTTGCCTGCCCTCATTTCTAACTGACGCGCGTGACGCTTATTTGAGGATAGATGTAGAAGATTGGCAGAATCGCCAGCCAGAGCTCCATCGTACAGTAAGGTTATTGCACGCTAATGTGATAGCAAATCTGCAATAGGTGCGCGTTGTGCACCCAATATCAATGACTGAGAGGTCTGCGGTAGCGGCGAGGGGCACACGTGGGCACGCTAGATCACCGCCGCTGATACAATCGCCGCCCGCAGCTTTCACGCTACGTGCGGCGTTCCCTGCTACCAGAAGCGGATCCGGTCTGACGGCGCCTTGTACATCTTGTCCCCCGGCTTGACGTCGAACGCCTCGTAAAACGCGTCGGCATTCACCACTGCGCCCTGCGGGCGGAAACGGGCCGGCGCGTGCGGATCGGTCACCAGCAGTTTCAGCGCGGCGCTGTCGGTGATCTTGTTCTTCCACGATTGGGTGAAGCCGATGAAGAAGCGCTGCTCGCCGTTCAAGCCGTCGATGACCGGCGCGATGCGGCCGCCGAGCGACATCCGGTAGGCCTTGAAGGCGATCTGCAAGCCGGCGTTGTCGGCGATATCCTCGCCTAGCGTCAGCCGGCCGTTGACGAAATGACCGGGCAAGGCTTCATAGCTCGAGTACTGCGCGACCAGCCGGTCTGCCAGCGCATTGAAGCGCGCCCGGTCCTGATCGCTCCACCAGTTGCGCAGATTGCCGTCGCCGTCGTACTGGCTGCCCTCGTCGTCGAAACCGTGGCTGATCTCGTGGCCGATGATCGTGCCGATTGCGCCGTAATTGACGGCATCGTCGGCCTGCAGATTGAAGAACGGCGGCTGCAGGATGCCGGCAGGGAAGACGATCTCGTTGCGGGCCGGGTCGTAATAGGCATTGACCGTCTGCGGCGTCATTTGCCACTCCTCCTTGTCGACCGGCTTGCCCAGGTGGTTGATCTGCTCGGCATAGCTGAACGTCATGGCACGGTGGATATTGCCGAGCAGATCATCGGCGCGGATGGTGAGCGCGGCGTAATCGCGCCAGCGGCTCGGATAACCGATCTTGACCCGGTATTTGGCCAGTTTCTGCTGCGCCGCGGTGCGGGTGGCCGGGCTCATCCACGGTTGGGTGTCGATGCTCCGCCGGTAGGCCGCCATCAGGTTTTTCACCAGCGTGTCCATGCGCGTCTTGGCTTCGGGTGGGAAATACTTGGCGACATAGAGTTGCCCCAGGGTTTCTCCCATCGTGTTCTCGACCACGCCGACGGCGTCTTTCCAGCGGGGCTTGGGTGTATTGATACCGGCCAATGCCTGTTGGGCGAAGGCGAAGCTGGCATCGACGAAGGACTTGTTCAGAAACGGCGCATAGGCTGATAGCGTGCGGGCGTTCAGATAGTCGCGCCAGACGGCAAGCGGAACCGCGCGCGTCAGCGACGCCAGCTGCGTGATATAGCTGCGCTGCTGCAGATTGAGCCGCGGCTGATCCGGTACGCCGGCCACGGTCAAAAACGCCTGCCAGTCGATTTCTGGCGCGGCGACCTGCAGCTGGGCCGGGGAGAGCGGACTCCAGGTCTTGTGCGGATCGCGGTTGCTGACCTTGTCCTGCTGGATGAGCGCGATGCGGGTTTCCAGGTCGAGCACATTTTGCACGCGGGCATCGACCCGATCGAAACCGGCCAGGCTGAACAGCCGTTGCAGATAGATGGTGTAGGCCTGGCGGGCGGCGACGAGGCGCGGATCGCTGCCGAGATAATAGTCGCGGTCGGGCAGGCCGAGTCCACCCTGGCGGAGCTGCAGCAGATAGGCGTTGGCATTGTCGGCGGCCGGCTCCACCATCAGTTGCAACGGCACATTGACCGCGCTGGACTGCAAGGCGGCGAGCTCGCGTACCAGTCCGGCCTGGGAGCCGATGGCCGCGATGCGGGCCAGATCCGGCCGCAATGGCGCGATGCCCAGCGCTTCGATCCGGTCGGCGTCCATGAAGCTGCGGTACAGATCCACCATCTTGCGTATCGGTGCCGAGGGTGAGGTTTGCTGCGCGGCCTGCTCGATCAATTCGCGGCTATGCAGTTCGCTGCTGTCGCGCAACTGGCGAAAGATGCTGAAGGAATCACTGTCGGCCGGGATGCGGGCATTGGTCAGCCATGTGCCATTGGAGGCCAGGTAGATATCGTCCTGAAAGCGTACCGAACGGTCGAAACTGGCGAGATCGATACCGGAAACCGGTGTGGCGCACGCCGCGTTTTGCAGCAACAACAACAGGAGCGGAGGCAGACTATGTCGTGTGATGTTCATGGTCGTTTCTCAACAGGTGAAGTTGAAAATCGGCAGGAATTGTCGCGCATCCGCGCTGAAAGTCCAGCGACGGCGGTAATCGTGTCTGACGTTTCATGCCACGCGTTTCCCGCTCAGCTTCTTCCCGTTTGCAGTAAGGACATTGGAAGAATCTTAACAGTAAAACGGAAGCGGATTGTCAGACAAAATCCATTTATGACCAACGGATAAGAAGAACAGGAAGAATATTCTGTTGCCGGCACCTAAGCGACGCCGCGGAAGGGAGAAGAAGCCGGGGCGGGCGCTCGAGCCGTCCGCCGCCGACGCAGTTCACGCGATGGTGTTGATGTATTGGCCGACTTGCTGGCCATCGGTATTGACGATCGGGCCGGCATAGCTCTGGAATTCGCCGCCTTCATTTCCGCCGCCACCATAGGGCTGCGTATTTCCATCGACGACCGGACTGCGGTTTTGATAGATCGGTTGGGTATAGATTGGGCTCCCGCCCGACTCCAGCGGGCTGATGATCATGATGGTCTCCTTGGCGCAAGTTAGATGGCGGTCATGGCGAGCAAGCAAGGTGCTCACCCCCTGTTTCGTCAAGATTGCTGTTTTACTTGAGGTTTTATTGTAAAAAACCGCCGCGCCGCGCTTGCCGGCGCCGGGCGCGCCTGGCCTTGCGGCTCGCTGCCGGCGCGGCTGCGCGTTATCATGCCGGCTTACTCCTCAGATCGTTCGGATAAATATGGATACCGCTCACGCACTGGAAATCGTTGCCGCCCTGCCTGACTACCGTTTGCTGCGCCGCGTGCCTGAGTCGATCACGGGCGAGACCGGCGAGGGCGAGACCGGCATCGCGCTGATCGTCGACACCGAGACCACCGGCATGGACCGGCAGAACGACAAGATCATCGAGGTTGGCATGCTGCTGGTGCGTTACCGCCGCGACGACGGCGGTCTGTGTGAAATGCTGGGCAGCTATAGCGGTCTGGAAGACCCGGGCGAGCCGTTGACAGAGGTGGTCAAGACCGTCACCGGCTTGAGCGATGCCGAGCTGGCCGGACAGGCCATCGACAACGGCGCGGTGCTGGCGCTGGTCGAGCAGGCCGATCTGGTCATCGCCCACAATGCCGCGTTCGACCGGCCCTTCCTGGAACGGCGCTGGCCGGCGTTCCAGGACAAGGCTTTTGCCTGCTCGATCAATGAAATCGACTGGATGGCCGCCGGTTTCGCCAGTGCCAAACTCGAGCTGTTGGTCTATCACTGCGGCTATTTTTACGACAGCCACCGCGCGCTCAACGACTGCTGGGCGCTGGCCTTCATGTTGCAGCAAGCGCTGGGCAACACGGCACGGCTGGCGATGGGCGAGCTGATCGCCCGCGCCGCATTGCCGTCTTTCCTGCTCAATCTGCAAGTGCGTTTCGATGACAAGGACAAGCTCAAGGCGCTGGGCGGGTTTCAATGGCAGGACGGCAGCGATGCACGCTACATGTCCAAGAGCTGGCTGCGCCGCTGCCGCGACAAGGCCGAATTGCGCACCGTGCTCGAAGCGATCCGGGCCGACGTGTTCGGCGGCGCGGCCTTTCCCTGCAGCATCGGCAAGCTGACCGCACAGCAACGCTATGCGCTGGTTCCGCAGCAGCTGCTCATGCGCAACTACACCTTCCCGAACTGAGGACGGCGCGCGGCGCACGTTCTCATGATCTGCCGCAAGTTTTTGCTGATACGACCAATGCTTTTTTTAATAAGCATGGTGTATAGTAAATAAATATAAGCGATTGGTGATTTATGGCTGAGGCGCAACGCCGACGCCCTTGATCACCTGCATCTCGGGGTCGCTGACGATCTTTTCTATTTTGAACACTTCGCTCGCCAGCCATGCGCTGGTCAGTGTGCGGTAGTCGTCCATATCGGCGCAGGCAATGCGCACCACATAGTCGTATTGGCCGCTGACCAACCAGCAATCGAGGACTTCGTGGCGGTTTTTCACTTCGGCTTCGAAGGCCTGCTGCGCCGAGCGGCCGCTTTGACTGGAAAAGGCGATGCGGGCATGCATCGTTACACCTTGTGCATGAATGTCATCGTCTATGATGGCTGTGTAGCCTCGAATGATGCCGGCCTGTTCCAGACGTCGCACCCGTTCCTGGCAGGGACGCGGTGTCAGAAACACTTTTTCCGACAAGCGCTGATAACTGATGCGGCCATCCGAGCGCAGAACTTCAAGGATTTTGCGATCGATGCGATCCAGCTTGCTGATGAAGCTTTTCCTGTCGTCGATCTTCATGACGAATGCCTCTGAAAGCATGGTAAATAAAGGATTGCAGCGGAATCTGCTGTAACGAATGGGAATATAACAGAAAACGCCGTCAGCAGATATTGATTACAGCCAGAATTGTCGGGTGAATGCTCGCACAATGAGCCCCTTACTCAACCAAGCCTGATTTGAACGAGGTCTACAATGCAAACCACAAAGCACATCCTGATGGTCCGTCCGACCAACTTCACCAGCAACCCGGATACTGCCGGCAGCAACACCTTTCAGCACTCGGATTTGACGCCGCAGGAAGCCCAGGATGCGGCTGTACGAGAATTCGACGCCTACGTCGAATTGCTGCGTGAAGCCGGCGTGGATGTGATGGTTATCCAGGACCGCCAGTCGCCGCATACGCCGGACTCGATTTTCCCGAACAACTGGATCACGACCCATGATGATGGCACCGTGATTCTCTACCCGATGGAAGCGTTCAACCGCCGCCTCGAACGCCGCCGCGACATTCTGGAATGCATCGGCGAGCGGTTCGACATTTCCTCGGTGATGGACTTCAGCTCCTACGAGTCGAAGGAATACTTCCTGGAAGGCACCGGCTCGATGGTGCTCGACCGCGACCACCAGATCGCCTATGTCTGCCGCTCTTCGCGCAGTCATGAAATGGTCGAAAGCGCCTTCGCCAAGGTGATGGGCTACAGCACGGTGTGGTTTACCGCCGTCGACAAGCAAAACCTGCCGATCTACCACACCAACGTGATGATGCACGTCGGCGAGAAGATGGCCGTGGTGTGCCTGGAATCGATTCTCAGCCCGTACGAACGCAAGGCCGTGGTGCAGTCGCTGGAAAAAACCGGCAAGGAAATCGTCGATATCACCCTTGATCAGGTGGAACACTTCGCCGGCAACTGCATCGAGCTCAAGGGCCACAAGGATAAGCCGGTGCTGGCGCTGTCGCGTCAAGCCTGGGCGTCGCTGTCCGAAGGCCAGCAACAACAGATCCTGCAATATGTGACCCCGGTGCAAGCGCCGGTCGACACCATCGAACGCCTCGGCGGCGGCGGCGCGCGCTGTATGGTGGCCGAAATCCATCTGCCGCTGCGCACACCGAGCCAGGCCATCGTGCTGCCGGAAGAACATACCCGTCAGGACGACTCGCCCTACCTGGCCTGATCGACGCCAGCTGCAAGGTGAAAACGACCGGCATCGCGCCGGTCGTTTTTTTTGCCATGGACCGGCGATGACGAGAGCCTTGCGGCCCCCGTCCTCCGGTTGGGTCCCCTCATGCTGCAGATAACAACAGACAATTGCCGTACTGTTGCGCCACCGCCGGCCGGGACAGATAGAGCCACGAAGCGCCGTCGACCCGCGGCAGTGCCGTCCACGGCAGACTGCCGTCGACGATCAACTGGCACAGGCCATCGGGCTGCGCCGCATCACGTGGCGCCATCAGGGTGGATAACAGTGCGAACAACTGCTGTTGCGAGTAAGGGGAAATTGCTGCGGACGTGCCGGTGGCACTACCATTGGGTTTAGCCATGGCTAACTCCTACGTTGAGTTGGTCTGGTTAGCGGGCCGGGGGTGGTGCAAACACCCCCGGCCCGCGCCTTTAGTGATCAAGGCGATCACATGGGCCACACCCTAAACCGCACCACCATACCAAGACAAGCTGGAAACGCTGAAAACGACGAGAATCAGAAAAAGTCGCCAAAACACTCGGAACGAAAATGCCCATCCGCAAGGGGGAGAAGGCCGGCGCGGTGTTGAACACGCCTTTCGTTCGCGGTGGGGGCTTGTGCATGAGGAGGTTCGGGGCCGTCGGCCGACGCCTTGCGCCAGCTCGAAGGAGGTCGGCGGCCCCGAACCTCAAGCCCAAAAGACAAAAGCCCAAAGCCCACCCGCAGGGGGTGGGCTTTTTCTTGCGGCAAAAACTTACTTCGCCTGGTCGGTCACTTCGGTATTGACCGGGAAACGGTCGGCACGCAGACCGTAGATGATGTAGCCGGTCAACATCACGATCGCACCGTAGTAGACCGCATCCGAACCGGCTGCATAGATGCCGTACAGACTGTAGATCAATGCCACCATCACAATCACCATATTGCGGACGTAGATGCCGCGTTCGACATGGTTCTTCTTCATGATGGCCGACAAAGCGGTCAGCGACAGGATGTAGGGCACCACATTGGTGAATACCGCCAGATTGACCAGCGTGTTGAACTGCTGGTTGAGGCTGGGCGAAATGGTCATCAGGGCAACCAGGGTTTGCACGATGGTAATCAATACCATGCCCTTGATCGGCGCATCCTGACCGTTCACTTCAGCAAACAGCTTGGGGAACATGTCGTTATCGGCCGCAGCCTTGGATACCTGGGCGATGGTGAACTGCCAGCCGAGCAGCGAGCCGGTGCAGGCGACGACGGCGAGCAGGCTGACCAGGCTGCCGAGTGCCGGCGAGAACAGCATCGAGAAGGCCAGACCGAACGGCGCCGACGAGTGGGCCAGTACGCTGTTGGGCACGATGCCTTGCATGGCTGCGGTCGACAGGATGTAGATCACCGCGGCGATGCCGGTACCGGCCATGACGGCGATCGGTACGTTGCGCTTCGGATTTTCGACGGCGTCGGAGTTGGCGCAGGCCGATTCCATGCCGAGGAAGGCCCACAAGGTCAGGGCGATACTCGAGGAGATGGCTTCACCGAACGGCTTGTGCTGCACGTTCCATGCGCTGGCAAACATATGTGGATCGAACCAGAACCAACCGAAGAAGGCGAGCGTTGCCACCGGAATGATGACGCCCCATACCGTTACCCCACTGATCCGGCCGGTAATGCGCGCACCGCCGAAGTTGGCAATGGCGGTAATCCACAGCAGGGCGATGACGCCGATGCAGGTATTGACCGGTGCCGCCGACAGCCACGGCACGAACGGCGACAGGTAGCCGATGGCGGTAATGGCGATGGCGACGTTGGCAATCGCCAGCGACAGATAGTAGGTGTAGGAGGACATGAAGAACGCCGACTTGCCGTGCGCTTCTTCCGCATAGGCCGACATGCCGCCCGAGCGGGTGACGAAGAAGCCGGATTGTGCGAAGGAGTAGGCCAGCGCCATCGAGCCGAGCGCGGTAACGATCCACGACAGCAGGGAGATGGTGCCGACTTTGGCGAGACTTGCGGGGAGCATGATGATGCCGGAGCCCATCATGTTGACGGCAACGATGATGGTCAGGCCCACCACGCCCATCTTGGTGCTTTTGGAACTGGAAGACATATTGATCCTATTCAGAGCTTGAAGAATTTGCGTGTACTTTGGAACTTGCGCCACAGAGCAGCTTGTGTTCGGTGGTTACTCGTCAATGCATTGCACCTCGTTAAATCTAATTGGTTAAAATTATTGGCTTAATACGCGTTTGTCATAAACGCTCGCCGCAGCGGGTAGCTGTCGTCAGCGCGCACGACAAATCAAGAACCGTTGTTTTCAGGCAAAGCGATGTGCGTAGCGCACAAGGAACCCCGCCTGGTCCGACGCGCGGACCGAGCTGGTGATCGCAACATACAACCAGATCAGCATGGGGTAGTCTGAAAGGCTGGTAGCCAAAATCAAATGCCAGGTTATGTGCCTGGAAAGATAATTTGTTTGGCCCTGAATCGCAGGACTAAAAAAACCGGAAGGGCTGCAGTGGAGTGAACCGCCGAGGCCAAGTACCTTAATGACGTATAGTTTTTTTATACAACATATTTTTATATTCGAGTTTCATTCTATAGTAATGTTTTTGGCGGCAGCAACCGACGCCATTGATATATATCAACTTTCTTTCGACTCTTTTTCGCTTGATTTGCTTGATAATATGAATATTGCATTGTGCATCCGCACGTAGTTATTAATTTCCAGTAAATGGAAATTTGCAACATAAGTGCATATTAAATATGTCAAAAGAATTGCTGCGACGCGAAAAACGAGCAATATCGGCGATGGGCCTGACTGATATAGCCAGATCCTTTGCCGATATTAATATGGTGCGCCCAAGTAAATATGCTTTGGTCATTGCTATTTGCGCGGACTGAAATAAGCCAGTGCTTTTCCCTTGTGGCGAGATTCATTTTTCACCACGCCGAAATGGCACGCATTCTCGTCTGCAGTTGGAAATGAGAATTGATATCGCGGAAGTGTATGAAAAATATGGTGTTTCGCGTAGTTTCACGGTTTACAGTCCATGCTTGCCCTGATTATCATTCGCCGGCCTGATTATTTTCGTAACGCAATCGCCAACCATGCATTCTCTTCACCAGTCCGACACCGACGACAAAATCCTCGTCGACCCCGCCTTGCGCAGCCAGGTGGCGCACCGCAGCACCATGGTCAGTGTGGCGGTCAACAGTCTGCTATCGGTCGGCCAGGTCGCCACCGGCTGGCTGTCCGGCTCGCAGGGCCTGATCGCCGACGGCGTGCACTCGCTGTCGGACCTGTTCGCCGATTTCGTCGTGCTGCTGGCCAACCGTCACGGCCAGAAGGACGCTGACGATGATCATCAATATGGCCATCAACGCTTCGAAACGGCCGCCTCGCTGGTACTGGGCCTGCTGTTGCTGGTCGTCGGGGTCGGCATGCTGTGGAGCGGCGTGCACAAACTGCAGGATCCGGCCTCGATCGCGCGCGTGCACGGCGCGGCGCTGTGGGTGGCGCTGATCGCGTTGGCGGCCAAGGAGGGTCTGTTCCGCTACATGCTGGCCCAGGCCGAGCGGGTCCGCTCCGGCATGCTGGTGGCCAATGCCTGGCATGCGCGTTCCGACGCGGCCTCGTCGCTGGTGGTCGGCGTCGGCATTATCGGCAACCTGTGCGGCTATCGGCTGCTCGACCCGCTGGCGGCGCTGATCGTGGGCCTGATGGTGGGCAAGATGGGGGCCGGCTTCGCCTGGCAGGCGCTCAACGACCTGATGGACCGCGCGGCGAGCGAGGAAGATATCGAACGCCTGCAGCAGTGCCTGCTGACGACCCCGGGCGTGCAGGGGGTGCATGATCTGCGCACGCGCATGATGGGCGATCTGATCGTGGTCGATGCCCATCTCGAAGTCGACGGCAAGCTCAATGTGCGCGAAGGACACGACATCGCCGTGGCCGCTCAGCAGCGGGTCAGACTGGCGCTGCCGGTGCTGCACGTGATGATTCACATCGACCCGGCCGACGAAGCGCTGCCGCAGCCGGACTGAGCCGCAGGCCCTTGCCGGCATCGGGCTTGACAGGAAATGCCGTTTGCATGGACATTCCACCGACACCGAGGAGATTCCATGCTTGCATCCGCCGCCCAGGCGCAGTCGCTGCTGCGCGATACCAGCCATTTCCACTGGACCGCCATTCCCTTGTTGCTGCTGGTGTTGCATGCCTATAACGAGCAGCGTGCCGCCGGCCGCTGGCCGGTGGTGCTGGCCGGGCTGGCCTTCTGGTTGATGGACTGGCTCAACGAGATCGTCAACGGGCTGGTGTTGCACCTGTCCGGCTATGCGCCGGTGTGGGGCACGCCGGGCGGCGACTCGTCGCTGCAGCTGCTGGTCGGTCTGAATGTGGAAATTTCGCTGATGTTCGCCGTCATGGGCCTGATGGCGGTGCGCATGTTGCCGGCCGACCCGGCGCTGCGCTGGTTCGGCATCAATAACCGCTGGGTGCTGGCCGGCGTCAATTCGGTGCTGTGCGTGCTGGTCGAGTGCTGGCTCAACCACATCGGCGCTCTGAGCTGGGGCTGGGTGTGGTGGAACGCGCACGCGCCCTGGCTGATCTGGCTGCTGGGCTATCTGCCGTTTTTCCTGGTGGCCTACACCGTCTACGACATGCGCTCGCTGCGCCGCCAGGTGTGCGCCGTCGGCGCGCTTGCCGCGCTGGCGGCGCTGGGGCTCGCCGTGTTCGGCGCATGGCTGGGCTGGCTTTGACCCGGCCGGCGGCATACACTTGCGCCTGCCCGCAATCCGGAGAATGTCCATGCCTGTCCGACCCGCCGCCGCCCGCGGCGCACTTCACCCGCGCAACCGCCATCAGGGACGCTACGATATGGCCGCGCTTGTCGCCGCCAGCCCGGCGCTCGCGCCCTGCCTGCGATCGAGCCCGACCGGCGCCGAAACCATCGATTTCACCGATCCGGCGGCGGTGCGGCTGCTGAACGCCGCGCTGCTCAAGCTCTACTACGGCGTGGCCCACTGGGATCTGCCTGCCGACTACCTCTGCCCGCCGATTCCGGGCCGCGCCGACTACCTGCATTATCTGGCCGATCTGCTCGCCGGGGACGCCGGCGGCCAGCCGCCGCGCGGCAAGGCGGTGCGGGTGCTCGATATCGGCTGCGGCGCCAATTGCATCTATCCGCTCATCGGCCACGCCGAATATGGCTGGCGCTTTGTCGGCAGCGATATCGACCGCCGCGCGCTGGCCGCGGCCGGCGAGGTGTTGCGCGCCAATCCGGGCTTCGGCCAGGCGATCAAGCTGCGTCATCAGCCGCAAGAGACGGCAATCTTCGCCAACGTGATCGAGCCGGGTGAACGGTTCGCCCTGACGCTGTGCAATCCGCCGTTTCATGCTTCGGCGGCCGAGGCGCGCGCCGGCACGCAACGCAAATGGCGCAATCTGGGCCGCGACGAGCACGAGCGGCGCAATTTCGGCGGCCAGGCCAGCGAGCTGTGGTGTCCGGGTGGGGAGGCGGCGTTTGTCCGCCGCATGATCGCCGAGAGCCGCGAGGTGGCCGATCACTGCCTGTGGTTCACCTCGCTCGTCGCGCGGGCCGATAATCTGGCGCCGATCCGGCGTGCGCTGGCCGCCGCCGGCGTGGCCGACAGCCGCACCATCGCCATGGCGCAAGGACAGAAGCAAAGCCGCTTCGTCGCCTGGAGCTGGCACGATGCGGCGGCACGCCGCGCCTGGTGGCAACCGGCGGCCAGCCCCGAGTAGGGCGGCCGGCCGCTTCCGCCTCAGGCGTCGGTCTTGTCGGCCTGGGGGCGGTCGCGCCGCTTGCGCGGCGTGACCGGCGGTTCCCCCTTCTGCAGATGGGCGAGGCGGCGGCGGATATCGTCCGAATCCATCCAGATGTCTTCGCCGCGCAAGATGCGGCTGACTTCTTCCTCGCTCAGGAAGGGGCGACACACGTGGCGCATCACCTTTTCGAACCATTTGCTGATCGCCAGCACCTGCGCCTGTTGTTCGTTGCCCTTGCCGATCAGCGCCGACGAGTAGTTGTGGAACATCAACAGACAGGTGTCGTGCACGATCAGCTCATCGCCGGCGAGAAAGATCATCGCGCCCATCGAGTAGGCGCGCGCTTCCAGCACGGTCAACACGCGCGCCTCGCTGGCGGCGATGTTGTTGATGATCTGCAGCCCGGTGTCGAAATTGCCGCCGGGGGTGTTCAGGTGCAGCAGGATCAGATCGGTGGCGTTGGCGGTGCGCAGGGTATAGAGCAGATCGGTGTATTCCACCGGCGCGCCGATTTCGCCCGACAGATAAAACGATACCTGGCGGGCGATCCCCTGGCTTTCATAGCGCTTGAAGAACGGTTGCGCCAGGACCTCGGGCTCGTCGTCATCGTCGGCTGCGTCGCGTAAAAGATCCGGACCTCGATACAGAGTCATGATGTGTGCCTCCACGTCGCTGTTGTTGTACGGCTTTTCTGCATCTTAATCCTTGTCTGCCCATGACGGATACCTGGCCTTTCCCGCGCATTCAGCGCAGCCGCACCACGCGCGTGCCCTGTTGCCCATCCTCGATGTGATAGCCCTGTGCGGCGAGCTCGGCGCGTAGCGCATCGGCCTCGGCCCATTGGCGGTGGTGGCGCGCCGTCTCGCGGCTGGCGACCAGCGCGGCGATTTCCGGCGGCAGTGTCGCCGCCGGCGCCTGCCAGGCCGCGAGATCGAGTCCGAGCACGGCGTCGAAGGCATCGAGCGTGGCGCGTTTGTCGGCCGCGGCCAGCTCGCTGCGCACCAGGGCCCAGGTCACCGCCAGCGCCCGCGGCAGGTTCAGGTCATGATTGATTTCCTGCCGGAACGCTTCGAGCCAGTCGGGTGCCGCCGTGCCGCCTGACGGCCAGTCGCTGCGCAGCTTGCGCAGGCGGTCGAGCGCGCTTTGCGCACCGGCCAGCGCTTGCCAGCTGAAGTTCAGCTGGCGGCGATAGTGGGCGGTCAGGCACAGATAGCGGTAGGCGAGCGGTTCGACACCGTTGTCGATCAGGCTTTGCAGGCGCAGGAAGTCGCCGGACGACTTGGACATCTTGGCGTCGTCGAGCTGCAGGAAGGCGCCGTGCAGCCAGAAATTGGCCAGCCGCGTGCCGTGGCAGGCCTGGCTCTGGGCGATTTCGTTGCTGTGATGGACGGCGATATGGTCTTCGCCGCCACAGTGAATGTCGAACCAGGGTGACAGGTATTTGGCCGCCATGGCCGAGCACTCGATATGCCAGCCGGGAAAGCCCCGCCCCCATGGGCTGTCCCACTCCATCTGCCGCTGCGCGTCGCGCGGACTGAATTTCCACAGGGCGAAATCGCTGGCGTGGCGCTTTTCGCCGTACGCGACGCGGATGCCGGCCTGCAGCCCTTCGCGCTGCAGGCGCGCCAGATAGCCGTAGTCGTCCTGGCGCGACGTGTCGAAATAGATGCCATCGTCGGTACGGTAGGTGTAGCCCTTGCGCTCCAGTTCGGCGATGAAGTCGATCTGCTCGGGCAGGTGTTCGGTGGCGCGGCACCAGAGGGTCGGTTCGCGCAGACCGAGGGCGCGCATGTCGGCCAGAAAGGCGTCGGTGTAGCGTGCGGCGATCGCCCAGGCCGATTCGCCGGTGCGGCGGCTGCCCTTTTCCATCTTGTCTTCGCCGTCGTCGCCATCGGAGACCAGATGGCCGACATCGGTGATGTTGACGACATGGCGTACCGCAAAGCCGTTGAATTCCAGCACCCGGCGCAGCAGGTCTTCGAAGATATAGGTGCGCAGATTGCCGATATGGGCGTAGTCGTACACGGTGGGGCCGCAGCAGTACAGGCCGACATGGTCCGGGGATATCGGTGCGAACGGGCGCAGTTCGCGCTGCCAGGTGTCGTACAGGTGTAGCTGCATGGTGCGGTCCTCTGAACGGGAAAAAAATCGGGCCGCCTGTTTGGTAACGGGCGGCCCGGGGGTGACTGCAGTGCGCTTGCGTCAGGCGCACGCCAGCCCTGGCCGTGGCGGACGACACGGCTGTACCTGGCGGATGCGGAACTGCAGCGTTGCTTTCATGCGATCGATATTATGCGAGGCGAGTGATGGCGGTCAAATCAGACCGTCGTGTCCTCGACATCGTCATGACGCAGGTTTTCTTCGATGATCACGTTGATCACCGCCAGCGATACCGCCAGCGGCAAGCCGAGAATCCAGGCGAAATACCACATGTCGGGCTCCTTTCAGTAAGCGCTCTTCGAGTTGTTGCGGATCTGTTCTTCGGTCACCGGGCCGCGCATCACGCGGTAGCACCAGGCGGTGTAGAGCACAATCAGCGGCGTGAAGATGATGGCCGCCCAGAACATCACCTGCAGCGTCAGGTGGCTCGAGGTGGCGTCCCAGGCGGTCAGGCTCGCGTTCGGGTTGAGGCTGGACGGCATCAGGAACGGGAACATGCTCACGCCCACGGTGCCGATCACGCCGGCCTGGGTCAGGCTGGAGGCGATGAAGGCCAGCCCGCCGCGGCCGGCACGGGCCAATGCCGAGCCGAGCAGGGCGGCGATGACGCCGAGCGCCGGCAGCGCCCACAGCACTGGCCAGTGGGCATAGTTGTCGAGCCAGGCGCCGTTTTGCAGGATCACCACCTTGGCCAGCGGATTGGATTCGGCGTCGGGCAGCGCGCCGGCGACGATGTGGTAGCCGGCGATATGGCTGACCCAGACCCCGGCGGCGACGAACAGGAGCGCGCAGACGATGCCGGCAAGCGCTGCCGCGGTTTGCGCGCGGCGGCGGATGGTGCCTTCGGTCTTGATGATCAGGAAGGTTGCGCCCTGGAAGGTGATCATCGCGCAGGAGACCAGACCGCAGAGCAGGGCGAACGGATTGAGCAGCATCCAGAACGAGCCGGTGTAGCTGGCGCGCAGGGTATCGTCGAAGGTGAACGGCACGCCTTGCAGCAGATTGCCGAAGGCCACGCCGAAGATCACCGGCGGCACGAAGCCGCTGATGAACAGCACCCAGTCCCAGGCGCTGCGCCAGGTCGGGTAGGGCAGCTTGCTGCGATAGTCGAAGCCGACCGGACGCAGGAACAGCGTCCACAGCACGGCGAGCATCGCCCAGTAGAAGCCGGAGAAGGCGGTGGCGTAGATGAACGGCCAGGCGGCAAACAGTGCGCCGCCGCCGGTGATGAACCAGACCTGGTTGCCGTCCCAGTGCGGGCCGACGGTGTTGAGCAGCACGCGCCGCTCGTCATCGGTCTTGGCGACCCACGGCAGCAGCGTGCCGACGCCCAGGTCGTGACCGTCCATGATGGCGAAGCCGATGAGCAGAACGCCGACGAGCAGCCACCAGATAAAACGCAGGGTTTCGTAGTCGAGCAGCATCAGCGTGCCTCCTTGCTTGCTTCAAAGTGATAGCGACCCTTGCCGAGGCTGGAAGGACCAAGACGGGCGTATTTCACCATCAGGAACATCTCGACCACCAAGAGGCCGGTATAGAGCAGCACGAAGCCGGTCAGCGAGCCGGCCACCGAAGCGGCGGTCAGCGACGAGGTCGACAGATGCGTCGGCAGCAGACCGTAGATGGTCCACGGCTGGCGGCCGTATTCGGCGACGAACCAGCCGAGCTCGCAGGCAATCCACGGCAGCGGAATCCACAGCAGCGCCCAGCGCAGCAGCCAGCGCTTCTCGGCAAAGGTGTTCTTCAGCGAGAACAGCAGGGCGACGCTGAACAGGGCAAGGAAGCTCACGCCGAGGCCGACCATGAGACGGAAGCCCCAGAACAGCGGTGCGACCTTGGGAATGGTGCTCCATGCCGCCTGGTCGATCATCGCCGGTGTGGCCTGGCTGACGTCGACGACATATTTCTTCAGCAGCAGGCCGAAGCCGAGGTTGGCTTCATGCGCGGCGAAGTTTGCCTGCAGGGCCGGATTTTCCGGATCCTTGCGCAAGGCTTCGAGCGCCTTGACCGCCAGTTGGCCGTCGACGATGCGTGCACGGTTCTTCACCACGATCTGGTTGATGCCGGGGATTTCGCGCGTGGTCGAGCGCGTGCCGATCAGGCCCATCAGATAGGGGATCTTCAATTCGTAGTGGTTGGTGCGCGCTTCCTGATCCGGCAGTGCGAACACCGCCAGCCCGGCCGGCGCCGGTTCGGTGTTCCAGATGGCTTCGATGGCCGCCATCTTGGTCTGTTGCGATTCACTCACCGTGTAGCCCGATTCGTCGCCGAGCACGATCACCGACAAGGCTGCGGCAAAGCCGAACGCGGCGGCGATGCGGAAGCTGCGGCGCGCAAAGGCGATGTCGCGGCCGCGCAGCATGTACCAGGCGGAAATGCCCAGCACGAAGCAGGAGGCGGTCACGTAGCCGGCGCTGACGGTGTGGACGAACTTGGCCTGCGCGGTCGGGTTGAAGATGATGTCGGTGAAGCTCGACAGCTCCATGCGCATGGTGCGGTAGTTGAAATGCGCACCGACCGGGTCCTGCATCCAGCCGTTGGCGATCAGGATCCACAGCGCCGACAGATTGGAGCCGACGGCCATCAGGATGGTCACCATCAGGTGCTTGACGCGCGACAGGCGGTCCCAGCCGAAGAAGAACAGGCCGATGAAGGTCGATTCGAGGAAGAAGGCCATCAGCCCCTCGATCGCCAGCGGCGCGCCGAAGATGTCGCCGACGTAATGCGAGTAGTAGGCCCAGTTGGTGCCGAACTGAAACTCCATCGTGATGCCGGTGGTGACGCCGAGCGCAAAGTTGATGCCGAACAGCTTGCCCCAGAAGCGCGTCATGTCCTGGTAGATCTGCTTGCGGGTGATCACGTAGACCGACTCCATGATCACCAGCATCCAGACCAGGCCGAGGGTGAGCGGCACGAACAGGAAGTGGTACAGCGCCGTGACGGCAAACTGTAGCCGCGATAGGTCAACCAGTGTTTCTGTCATGAGTGTTCCTTTTTGCCAGTTACCCGGTTCGGTGATGCGGTGTCCCCGTCGCCGGAAGGCGACAGCAGCCGTGACGCAACGGCCTGATCGTTGACGGGGGGCGGGTCCGAGAACCAGATCATCTTGATACTGATAATTAGTATCAATTTGATCAGCAGGACCGCGATGATTTCGTTTCGGTAACGGCTCATGGTTTTTGTTTGCAGTGAAATATCCGCACCTTGGGCGGGATAAAAACATCCGGATTCTTTTCGTGCCCGGACTGGTCGATATGATATGAGCTTATCGCACTGCGCTCGTGCGACAAATTGTCGCATCGAGGTCCTGGCGGGCTTGTGCCCATTGACGGTATGCATTCGGCGTGGCGGTTGCGGCGGCGCGAAAATGGCGTGTCAAATGGCTGGCATGGCTGAAGCCGCATGCCGCGGCGATGCGTTCCAGCGGCCATTGCCCGGCGGCGAGCAGTTCGCGGGCGCGGGCGAGGCGGCGGCGCAGAATCCAGCGGTGCGGGGCTTCGCCGACCGAGGCCCTGAACATGCGGGCGAAATGGTATTCGGACAGGGCGAGCTCGTCGGCAAGCATGCTGACGCTCAGGGGTTCGGCGAGACGCGCCTCGATCAGTTCCAGCACGCGGCGACGTTGTGCCGGCGCGAGGCCGCCGCGGACTTTCGCCTGGGTCGGGCGGCCGCTGTAGTCGAGCAGCAGACGCGCCATGATCTCGTGGCCGAGCGCATTGGCCTCGAGCCGCCCATTGGCGTCCGACCAGTCCTGCATCGCCAGCCTGCCGGCCAGGGCGGCCAGTTGCGGGTCGTCGACGTAGACCCGCTGGTGCAGTTCCAGTGTGCGCGGTTCGCGGTCGAGCATGCGGACGGCGAGCTGGCCCAAGGTTTCCGGGGTGAAATAGACATGCACAAAGCGGATGCGGCCCTTGATGCGCCAGCGCGATGCGTGTCCGGCCGGCAGCAGACACAATTTGCCCGGTGCGCCGCGCCGCTCGGGCTCGTCGTACAGATGCACGTCGAAACCGTCTTCGAGATAGAGCGACAGGGTGTGGTGCCCGGGCCGGTCGTAGATGGTGTCTTCGAGTTGTTCGCGCAACCAGAGTGCCGAGCGCATGCCGTCGCCGAGCTCGGCCGCGCGTTCGAGATCGGCGTGGGAGCGGCTGAGTACTTCATAGACTGGGCTGGTAGGCGATGGTATATGCATAATTATCTCCGCTTACGAGTGTAGCCTGCCATGCGGAGAAATGCAGGCCGACGCTCGGGCGGACACGAAAAAAGCGCAGGTTTGTGCAATGCGGCACCGGGGGCCGGCTTGCATACTGGCGGTGAAAGGAGTCCGCCATGACTGCATTGCTCTATCTCACCACCGTGCTGATCTGGGGCACGACCTGGATCGCCATCAAGTGGGAGCTCGGCGCCGCGCCGATTCCGCTGTCGGTGGCGCTGCGTTTTGCCATTGCCGCCGCGGTGCTGTTTGCCATCCTGGCCGCCCGGCGCGCCATCGTCCGGCCGCGCGGCGAAGCGCTGCGGCTGGTCGCCGCACAGGGCCTGTGCCTGTTCTGCTGTAATTTTCTCTGTTTCTACAATGCCACGCGCTGGGTGCCGAGCGGCCTGGTGGCGGTGATTTTCTCGATGGCGACGATCATGAACGCGGTCAATGCCCGCCTGTTCTTTGGTCAGCGCATCGCGCCGCGGGTGATGGCCGGCGGTGTGCTCGGTCTTGCCGGCATCTTTCTGCTGTTTGCGCAGGAAATCATGCGCGCACTGACCCTGGATGCCCTGTACGGCTGGGCGCTGGCGCTGCTCGGCACCTTGCTGTTTTCCTTCGGCAACATGCTGTCGAGCCGTTTGCAGCGACTGGGCCATGCGCCGTTGCAGACCAATGCCTGGGCGATGCTGATCGGCGCGGGCGTGCTGCTGCTCGGCAGTGCTGCCGCCGGCGTGCCATTTGCGCTCGCGCCGACGCCGCGTTATCTGGGCGCGCTGCTGTATCTGGCGATTCCCGGTTCGGTGATCGGTTTCACCGCCTATCTGATGCTGGTGGGGCGGCTGGGCGCGGAGCGGGCCGCCTATACCACCGTGCTGTTTCCGCTGGTCGCGCTCAATGTGTCGGCCTGGTTTGAAGGGTATCGCTGGACGCCGCTGGCCCTGCTGGGCGTCGCGCTGGTGCTCGGCGGCAATCTGCTGGTGTTCAGTCGGCGGACTCGCGCACCCACTCCAGTCGCCGCCAGCCGCGTTCTGCGGCCAGATGCGCCAGCGCAGGCGCCGGATTGACGACATGCGCGCTGGCGACGGCTTCGAGCAGCGGCACATCGTTGATCGAGTCGCTGTAGCCGACGCTGTCGTGCAGATCTTCGGCCTGCTCGGCCGACCAGGCCTGCAGGCGTTCCACCTTGCCGTGGCGGTAGGTGAGGGTGCCGCTGGTGCGGCCGGTATAGCAGCCGTCGCGCGTTTCCAGATCGATGGCCAGCACGTCGGCGATGCCGAGCGCGCGCGCCAGCGGGGCGACCACGTGAACGCCGGTGGCCGAGATCACCAGCAGGCGCCGTCCGGCGGCGCGCTGTGCCGCCAGTGTTGCGCGGGCGGCGGGGAAAATGCGCGGCAACAGCGTGTCGCGCACATAAGCATCGACCCAGTGCGCCACTTCCTCGACGCCGCGGCCGCGTAGCGGCTGCAGCGTGAACGTCATGTAATCTTCCATTTCCAGCTTGCCTGCATAGTAATCCTGCATCATCGCCGCTTCGCGCGGCAGCATCTCGGCCGGCGCCAGACCGTGTTTGACCAAGTGGCGCAGAAACAGCGAGGAACTGTCGCCGTCGAGCAGGGTATCGTCGAGATCGAAAATGGCGAGCGGCATCAGGCAATCAGCTCCGGGTGGTGTGGTTTGTCGTGTGCGATGCCGAGCAGGTCGGCCGCCACACCGCACAGGGCGGTCTGGGCCGGCGTCTCGCAGGCGGCGTGATTGAAGGCTTTGCCGATCAGGAAGAGCGGTACCAGCCGCTCTTCCGGCAAATCGCCGCCGTGCGTGCCGTCGCGGTTCATGCCGTGATCGCTGGTCACCAGGATCTGGTAGCCGGCAGCGAGCCAGCCGGGCAGGTAGTGCGCCAGCAGATTATCGGATCGGCGGGCGGCATTGCGGTATTCGGCCGAGTCGAAACCATGGCGGTGGCCGGCGTCGTCGACATTCATCGGGTGGATGAACAGCAGGTCGGGGTCGTGACGCCGGCGCAGCGCTTCGGCGTCGATGAACAAATGATCGTCCGGATAATCGTCGCGGTGATAAAACACGCCGTGTTGTATCGGCAGGCTGGCATCATCGGTGAAGCGATCGCGGCAGGCGTCGTAGGGCGAGCGGTTGTACAGCTCGCTGATCCAGTGATAGGCCGCGGCAGCGGTGACCAGACCGGCATTGCGTGCCAGGTGGAACAGGCTGGTCTGTTCGGACAGGCGGTTGACGCCGTTGTGAACGATGCCGCTCGCCACCGGCGTCGTGCCGGTGAGGATGCACTCGTACAACGGGCGCGACAGCGAGGGCAGGGCGGAGGCGAGCCGGTGGCGGCTGGCGAATCCGGCCTCGCACAAGGCCTGCAGATAGCCCATGCCGTGCTGGGCGGTGTCCCAGGCCAGACCGTCGATCAATATCAGGATGACTTTGTGGCGCATGTGCAAAGCTCCAGTATGTGGATGGGCTGGCATACGCCAGAACGGAGACCTGGCCGCGATGCGTCGCCGTCGGGCGGTTGGCATGCTCTGGACTAGATCAGTGATATCGGCCGATAGTAGCGGGCGATGGTGACAAACAGATGACCGCACGGTGACGGGATGATGGTTTTGCTGCGGTCAGGCGATCATCTTTTTGCAACATGGCCGACGTATGCTGCAAAACTGTTGCGACCGGCCGGTGTCGGTTGAGATCGTCTTGGTTGGACTAGTCCATGAATATGAATGTCGTGCCCCGTTCGCAGAGCGGTCATATCCGCGAGGCCTTGCTGGCGCAGATCGACGGCGGCAGCCTGCCGCCAGGCGGCAAGCTGCCATCGGAACGCGAACTCGCTGAACTGTTTTCCACCACCCGCATTACCCTGAAGGATGCGCTGCTGGCGCTCGAGGCCGAAGGGCGCATCTATCGCGAGGACCGGCGCGGCTGGTTCGTCGCTCCGCCACGGCTGATTTACAACCCGCAGTACCGCTCCCATTTCCACGAGATGGTCACCCGGCAGCAGCGCGAGGTCTCGACCCGGGTGCTGTCGGTACGTACGGTGCTGGCGACGCCGGCCTTGAGCCAGGAACTCGAACTGGCGCCGATGTCGCGCCTCTACCAGATCCGCCGCCTGCGCAGTCTGGATGGCCGGGTGGTGATGTATGTCGAACATCACCTGAAACCGGCGCGGTTCCCGGACATTCTCGACAAGGATTTGTCCCGCTCCCTGACCCTGATTTACGAAAGCGATTACGGCATCCGCTACGGTCGTTCCCGCTTCGACATCACGCCCAGCGCCGCCCGCGGCGAAGTGGCGCAGGCCTTGACGCTGGCCGAAGGGAGCCCGATATTGCTGGTATTCCGCATTAACTACGATCAGCACGGACAGATCATCGACTGTGACCACGAGTATTGGCGCCACGATGCCATCCGTATCACGGTCGACAGCCAGACCGGGCCGATCGTCTAACCTGGACCGCATGCATGCGTATCGAACTGGCTCAGTTGCCGTGCGAAGACGGCAATCCGCAACATAACCTGGCCTGCGCGCTCGAAGCGATCGGGCGCACCGCCTCGGCCACCGATCTGATCGTTTTTCCGGAAACCTTCATCACCGGTTTCCCGACCGCCGCCAATGTGGCGGCGCTGTCCCAGCCGCTCGACGGCGCGGTCGTGTCGGTGCTCGCCGGCGCGGCGCGTGAAAACAAGCTGTCGGTCGCGATAGGCATGGCCGAGGCGCATGAGGGCCGCTACTACAACACCACCGTGCTGATCACGCCGGAAGGCCTCGCGCTCGCCTATCGCAAGGTCCATATGTGGGCATCCGACCAGGGCGTGTTCAGCCCGGGCGACCGCATCGAGTGCTGCGAATGGCGCGGGCTGCAGGTCGGCACGCTGATCTGCTACGACATCGAGTTTCCCGAGTCGGCCCGGGCGCTCGCGACGCTCGGTGCCGAGCTGTTGATCGTTACCGACGGCAATATGGATCCGTTCGGTCCGGTGCATCGCCGCGCCATCGTCGCCCGCGCGATGGAAAACCAGATGTTCGCCGTGCTGACCAACCGCTGCGGCAGCGGCGCCGGTCATACCTTCCCCGGCGAGAGCGTGGTGGTCGATCCTTTCGGTGAAATCATCGCCGAGTGCGGCAGTGGCCCCGAACAGCGCGTGGTCGATCTCGACCTCGGTGCGCTGACGCGTTCGCGGGCGCAATACGATTACCGGCGCGAACGGCGCATCGAACTCGGCGGCACGGTGACCCGCTCCGACGCCGGTCGGCGGGTGTTCACCATCGATCCGACGCACTGATATTCACCTGGCACGCCGTCCGTCGCCGCCGCGCGGACGGTCTGTCTGGCGTGTGGCGATTGTGCTACGTTGGTGAAATGATTCTTGCCAAACGTCATAAACACCATTACATTGCCATCCATGGAAACCGTCACCGACTTCTCTGCCGCATCTCTTCTCGCCCCGCTGGGCGAGGCGCCGGCGCACGCGGTTTCCAAAGCTAAAAAACAGCTGCTCATCTGACCGGAGCGCGCTGTTCCGTCAGATGAGCGACGGAACAGGCTGTGCCTCCGCACTTCTGCATTTCTGCCTCCCGATCGCCCATCCTGCCGGATCTTGATTTCGGTCCCGACTTCTTGAGGGTGTCATGATGGATTTTTCTGGTATCTGGGTTCCGCTGGTTACGCCTTTCCGCGATGGTGCGGTCGATCATGCCGCATTGCGCGTGCTTGTCGAATACTATCGCGGCGCCAAAGTGGCGGGCATCGTTGCCCTGGGGACGACCGGCGAAGCCGCGGCGCTGGAGGAGGATGAACAGCTGGCGCTGGTCGATACCGTTCTGTCCGCAGCCGGCAACCTGCCGGTGGTGGTCGGACTCGCCGGCAATCATCTCGGCCACGTGCGCGCCCGTCTGGCGCAATTCACCGCGCGCCCGATCGCCGGCCTGCTCGTGCCCGCGCCGTACTACATCCGTCCGTCGCAGCAGGGGCTGGTCGATTATTTCTCCGATCTGGCCGATCGCAGCCCGGTGCCGCTGGTGCTGTACGACATTCCCTATCGCACCGGTGTGCGCATCGAGCTCGACAGCCTGCTCTCGCTGGCCGCGCACGACAATATCGCCGCCATCAAGGACTGTGCCGGCTCGGTCGATACCACGGTGGCGCTGATCGCCGATGGCCGTCTGCAGGTGCTGGCCGGCGAGGACATGAATCTGCTGAGCAATCTCTGCCTGGGCGGGGCCGGCGCGATCGCCGCCTCGGCGCATATCCGTCCCGACTTGTTCAACGAGGTGTTCCAGGCCATGCGGCGTCAGGATCTGGTGCGTGCGCGTGCCGTGTTCCATCTGCTGGCGCCGATGATGCGGCTGATGTTTGTCGAAGCCAATCCCGGACCGGTCAAGGCGGCGCTTGCCTTGCAGGGCTTGATCGCCAACGAGCTGCGCGCGCCGATGACGCCGGTTTCCGCCGCCTTGCTGGCACGCTTGCGCGCAGGTCTCGATAGCCTCGACCTGCGCGCCGAGGGCTTGAGCGCGCAGGCGCTGCGCGCTGCCTAACCGCGAGCCGGATTGATTTCGCGCGCGACCGGTGCGGCATCGGCCGGATCGCGCTCGAAATGTTCGATGGCGACCGGTGGGCTGAAGTAGTAGCCCTGGCCGATATCGCATTCTTCGCCGAGCAGGTAGTGCCATTGCTCGGCGGTTTCCACCCCTTCGGCCACCACGGTCAGACCGAGGCTGTGTCCCATGCTGATGATCGCGCGCACGATGGCGGCATCGTTCGGGTCGGTGAGGATGTCGCGCACGAACGAGCGGTCGATTTTCACCTGTTCGAGCGGCAAGGACTTCAGATACGCCAGCGATGAATAGCCGGTGCCGAAATCGTCCAGGCTGAAGCGCACGCCGAGACTGCGCAAACTCAACATCTTGGCCGTCGATTCCTCGATATTGTCCACCAGCAGGCTTTCGGTCAGTTCCAGCTTCAAGCGCGACGGATCGATGCCGCTGCGTTCGATCAGCGCGCGGATCTGGGCGACGAAGTCGCGGTGACGGAACTGGCGTGCGCTGACATTGGCCGCCAGCGTCAGCGATTGTGTCGCGGGGGCGTCGCGCCAGGCGGCGAGTTGTGCGCAGGCGATTTCCAGTACGCGCAGGCCGAGTCCGTGCACCAGGCCCGATTCTTCGGCCAGGCCGATGAACTGCGCCGGCGCGATCAGGCCGCGCTGCGGATGTTGCCAGCGCACCAGCCCTTCGGCGCCGACCCGCCGTCCATCGCGGTCGACCTGCGGCTGATAGTGCAGGATCAACTGATCGTCGCGCAGCGCCTGGCGCAATTCGTTTTCCAGCGAGCTGCGCGTTTCCACCTCGGCCTGGGTGACCGGGTCGAAAAAGCACATGGTGTTGCGGCCGGCGGCCTTGGCCTGATACATCGCCAGATCCGCGTGCTTGAGCTGTTCTTCGACCGAGGTGCGATCGCGATCGTTGAACATCGCCACGCCGATGCTCGGCGTGTTGTGATATTCGTGTGCGCCGAGCAGATAAGGGTGGTTGAGCGCATCCATCGCCGAGGCCGCCACGGTGCGCGCCTGTCCGGCCGCCCGTTCGCGGTTGCGATCCAGATCGTCGAGCAGAATGATGAATTCGTCGCCGCCGAGCCGCGCCACCGTGTCGCGCGCCCGTACGCAATTGCGTAGCCGGTTGGCCACCTGTACCAGCAGGCGGTCGCCCATATCGTGGCCGAAGGTGTCGTTGAGCAGCTTGAAGTTGTCCAGGTCGATGAACAGCAGTGCACCATGGCGGTGATTGCGGCGGCAGCTGACCAGCACCTGCTGCAGCCGGTCGAGCAGCAGCTGGCGGTTGGGCAGGGCGGTGAGCGAGTCGTAGAACGCCAGCCGGCGGATTTCGTCTTCGCTCTGTTTGCGCTCGGAAATGTCGCGCACGAACGCAAAGATCTTGCCGCCTTCGGTGCGCGCATACGAGGCGGAAATCTCCGCCGGCCAGCTTTGGCCATCCTTGCGCCGCAGCCGGCATTCGAAACGGTCGCTGCCATGCTGGGTGATGCGCCGCAGGCGGGCCATGAATTCATGGCCGCTGCCGTCGGCCTCGATGGCGGACACCTGGCCGCCGAGCAGCTCGCCGCGCTCGAAGCCGCTCATGCGGGTGAAGGCGGCGTTGACCTCATGCATGCGCCCTTGCTGGTCGAAGGCGAAAAAGCCGTCGATCATGTTTTCCACCACCAGCCGGTATTGATGGTCGAGCCGCGCCTTGTCGAGTTCGGCATCCATCGCCTGCTTCATCAGCCGCGCCGCTTGCCGGTAGGGCGTGATGTCCTTCGCCAGCAACATCAGGTAGCGGATGCCATCGACGATCGGCAGGGTGAATTCGCAATCGAGTTCCATGTAGCGGCCGAAGCTCGACATCATGTGCAGCTCGTAGTGCTGCGGCCGGCCGCTGTCGAGCGCCTTGAGCGCGATACTCAGCAGTCCCGACTGGCGCCAGTTGTCGAGCGCGCGAAAATTCTGCGCGAGCAACTGTTCGCGCGTCGCGCCGGCCAGCTCCGCCTGAGCCTGGTTGACCATGATGCAGCGTCCATCGCTGCTGTAGACCGAGATACCGACCGGGGCCGACTCGAACAGTTGCCTGAAACGTGCCTCGGATTCGCGCAGGGCCATTTCGGCCTGTTTGCGCGGCGTGATGTCGAGCGCGAGCGCGAACAATCCCCCCACCTCGCCGTCGTGCAGGTCGGGAATCAGGTGCACCTGTGCCTGCCAGGGGCGCGGGTCGCCGTCGCGGCGCATTTCATGTTCGAAAATCTGCGCCTGGCCGGCGAGCGCCCGGCCGATATGTTCGATGGCGACTTCGTAGCGACCGGGCGGGATGACGTCTTCGACCGGCAGGCCGGCCAGCCGGTCGAGAGGGACGCGGTACCAGTCGCAATAGGCCTGATTGCCGAACAGATGGCGCAGCCGGGTATCGTAATAGCTGATCAGCGCCGGCATGTTGTCGAGAATGGTGCGCAGGGAGCGCTCGTTCGCGGCGAGCAGACGGGTCTTTTCGCGCACGGCATGCGCGAGCTCGGCTTCGCGCCGCTCCGCCTCGCTGGCATCGAGCAGTGTGCCGATGATCGCCGGGCGATGGTTATAACCGATCTGCTTGCCGTGCACTTCAACCGCCATGCGAGAACCGTCGGCGCGACAGGTGGTGAAACGGTAGCGCATGGCTTCGCTGTTGTTCTGCAGCTGCGCGGTCATCTTCTCCGCCACGCGCGCGCGGTCGGCCGCTTCCACCCAGTCCATCAGGCGCCGGCCGAGCAGCGTTTCGCTGTCGGCGGCGCCGAAGATGTCGGCCAGAGCCTGATTGGCATAAACGATCAGCCCGTCCTGCACGATGTAGACACCGGCGATCGCGTGTTCCACCAGCGCCTGGAAGCGCGCCTCCGCCTCGGCCTTGTCCTGTTCGGCCTGTTTTTTGGCCGAGATGTCGCAGGAAATGCGCGATATGCCGACCACCCGGCCGGCCACGTCGAGGATGGGCGAGACGGTGGTGCCGATATCGATCAGCGTTCCGTCCTTGCGCAGCCGCTGTGTTTCGTACGGGGCAATGCGCTCGCCGGCCTGTATGCGCTCGAATACCGCCTGTTCGGCCTCGTGCAGCCACGGCGGGATCAAGGCGTCGAGCTTGAGACCGACTGCTTCGTGCGCCTTGTAGCCGAACAGCGCTTCGGCGCCCCGGTTCCAGTGGCTGATGACGCCCTTGCTATCGATCGAGACCACCGAGTCGTCGGTAGAGTCCACCAGCCGTGCCAGCGCGAGCAATTGACGGTGCATGGTGGCGCGGTAGCGCAAAATGGCGAGCGAGCGTTCGCTCAGCACGCTGATGCAGGTCCCTGCCAGTACGAACAATGCGAGCTTGCCCGGCGACAGGGGCAGCGCATCGGCCGGGACGAGTATGCCCCAGGCCAGCAATGCGCTGGCCAGCGTGGCGAACAGGCCGGGGCCGAGTCCGCCGGCATAGGCGCTGAAGATCACCGGAAACAGCACGATGAGCAGCGGCGACTCGCGCAAGACTTCCGGCGCCAGTGCGAGCATGACGAGCGGCAGCAGTACCAGCAGCAATGCCAGCAGATAATGGCGGCGGCCACTGGCCGTTTCCCGGATTGAAAACTTTTGTTGCAAATCTCCCCACATTTTTCTATCACAACCCATGTTTGTATGTTCTTGTCATGAATAGTGTAACTGAATGAATTTGCAGGGCAATATTGCCTTTACCTTAAATGTTCAATTTATCCGCTCGGCAGCAACAAAATCCGGCCGTGCTTTGAAAACCGTCACGCCGACGCACGCCGTTGCGGCCGTACTCCGCGCGCCGGCTTGGCCGGGAGTGTGGCGTCACTGGTCCAGACAACAAGCGGCTTTGCGGCTCTTCGTCCGTGTGCCGATCGGGCATAGAGTCGTGCACTTGTCTGGAGGACGATGATGCGGACGGAACGATCCGAGCGATATTGGTTGTGGCTGTTGTTGACCGTGGTGTGTCTGCCACGGATCACGATTGATTTTTACTTGCCCGGCTTGCCGGCGATCGGCGCGAGCCTGCACGCGTCGTCGGGCGGGATGGCGGCGACGATGAGCGTCTATATGGCGGCTTATGCGCTCAGCACCTTGCTGTGTGGTCCGCTGGCAGACCGCCACGGGCGGCGGCCGGTGCTGTGGGGCGGCGCAGGGCTCTATCTGGCGGCGACACTGGCCTGTGCGCTGGCCGGCTCGATGGCCGTGGTGATCGCCGGCCGCTTCCTGCAGGCCTTGGGTGCCGGCTGCGGCACCGTGATCGGCCGGGCCATGGTCAAGGACCGTTATGCGCCGTCCGATCAGGTGCGGCTGATGGCGCTGTTGTCGGCCGGCATGTCGCTCTCGCCGGTGCTGGCGCCGCTGCCGGGCGCGGCGGTCGTCGCGTTCTGCGGCTGGCGTGGCAGTTTCGGCCTGCTGGCCGTTGGCGCGTTGTTGCTGCTGGCCGCGCTCGTCTGGCTGCCGGAAACCCGCGCCGGGCAATGGGCAGGAGGAGAGTCGTTGCGGCAACGCTATCGCCGCCTGCTGACCGACCGGCATTTTCTGCGCTGCACCCTGACCATCAGCCTCGGCTATTGCACCTATTTCGCCTATGTGTCCGCCTCGCCCGTGCTGCTCGAGCAGCACATGCACCTGAGCCCGCTGGCGTACGCGACCTGCTTTTCCCTGTCCGTGCCGGGCTATCTGGGCGGCACGCGGCTGATGCGCCGCCTGTCCGCCAGCCGGTCGGTGGCCCGGGTGCTCGATGTCGCGGTGGCGCTCAATCTGGCCGCCTGCCTGGTGCTGTGCGCCGCAACCTTTTGCTGGCCGTCTTCTCCGGCTGCACTGGTGCTGCCGATGATTCCGGTCATGCTGTCCGTCGGCATGCTGATTCCGGCCTGCCAGGTTTCGGTGCTGCAACCCTATGGAGATATGGCCGCCACCGCTTCGGGCCTGTTCTTTTTCCTGCAGATGTCGACCGCCGCGCTGTGCGCCTGGCTGGCCGGCCTGGTGCAAGAGCGGGGTCCGGCGCCGCTTGCGGTGCTGATTCTGCTCGCCGCGTGCGGCGCCTTTCTCGCCTGGCGCGGCCTGGCGCCGCGCAGTGCGGTCTGCGCGCCGGGGGCGGTCGCGCTCAGTCAGGACGGAAAATGATGCAACTGCAGGTCGCATGCGCAACCAGCTTGCCGTCCGCGTCGCGGATCTCGCCTTCGGCGACACCGAGCGTGCGTGACAGATGCAGCACGCGTCCTTCTGCTGCCAGCGGGCGGTTCTTCGGCACCGGCCGCAGCATTTTGACGTGCAGATCGACCGTGCCGTAGCCGATGCCGGCCTCCAGCAAGGTATGCACCGCACAGCCGGTGACCGAGTCGAGCACCGTGGCAGCGAAGCCGCCGTGCACGCCGCCGAGCGGGTTGATATGACGGTCGTCGGCTTCGACTTCCATATTGATGCGGCCCGGTGCGACGGCGGTCAGGCGCATCGGCATGGTCTGCGCGATCGGGGCGAGCGGCACCTTGCCGTCCATGGCCGCCTGCAGCAGGGCCAGGCCGGAAAGCGATGTTTGATCCATGGGTGAACTCCGGTGAAATTTTGATGACACTAGCATCGTTTGCGCGGCGCGGGGAGTTTTTCTACGCGATCGGTGCGCTGATTAAATCGGACTGGTTTTCTGCCCCGACTACCTTAAACTTCAAAAGAAGCATTATGCCGTCATGATTGTTTGATGCCAGCACATCTCCATTTGCATAACGGGGTCTTTTATGGTCCAACCGCGCTATCGCCTGGTGTTTGCCGTCGCGCTGCCGCTGGGGGCGTGTCTGCTGCAAGGCGCACTCTGGACCTATCTGCGGCCGTTGGTGTGGGTACTGTTTTACCCGGCGGTATTTCTCGTTGCCGGCCTGGCCGGCTGGTGGAGCGGATTGGTGGCGACGGCGTTGTCGGTCGTGCTGGGACTGTATTTTTTCCTGCCATCCATCACGGATGACGTGAAGCCGGCCAACAGCTGGTGGCTGGTGGTCGTGTTCATTGCCTCTGGCGTCGGGTTCAGCCTGGTCAACGAATATCTGCGCCGGCACCTGCGTGCCAGTGGAGCCGCCAGTAGCGATGCCCGCCTGTTGCGCGTGCTCGATCATGCCGCCGATGCCGTGCTGGTGACCGATGCGCGCGGCCGGCATGTCTACGCCAACGAGTGCGCGCTCGATCTGCTCGGTTATTCGCGCGACGAGCTGCTGCGCCGTGCCTGGGGCGATCTTGCCGTCGCCGCCGACGGCGAAGTGGCCGAACGTCTGTTCGTGCAGGTCCTGGCCGAGGGCCAGGCGCGTGGCGAATTGATGTTGCGCCTCGCCAATGGCGGTGAGGTGGCGGTGGAGGTCAATGCCATCCTGTTGCCCGACGGGGCCGCCTACTTTTCCTGCCGCGACATCTCGGCGCGGCACCGGGCCAGCATGGCGCTGGCGTCCAGCCAGCGGCAACTTGCCCTGCTGATCGAACACGCACCGATCGCAATGGCGATGTTCGATCGTGACATGCGCTACCTGAAGGCAAGCCAGCGCTGGATCGATGACTACGGTCTGCCGTTCTCCAGCACCGATCTGGTCGGCAAGTCGCACTACGAGATTTTTCCGGAAGTGCCGCCGTTCTGGCGTGATGTGCACCGCCGTGCGCAGGGCGGGGAAGTGGTGCGTGCGGAGGAGGACTGTTTCGTGCGGCAGGATGGCAGCGAGCAGTGGCTGAGCTGGGAGGCCCGCCCATGGCTGCTGCCGGATAACAGCATCGGCGGCATCGCGATCTTTTCCGAAGACATCACGCGCCGCAAGCAGGTCGAAATGTCGCGCCTGGAGGAGCGCCGCTTTCTCAAGACCTTGATCGATACCGTGCCGGACCTGATCTGGTTGAAGACGCCGGATGGCGTCTACCTGAGTTGCAACCGCCGCTTCGAGTCCTTTGTCGGCGCGAGTGAAGACGACATCATCGGCAAGACCGATTATGACTTCGTCGACAAGGCCCAGGCCGACGCCTTCCGTAGTGCCGATCAGGCCGCCATACACGCCCGGGCGTCGCGGCAGTGGGAGGAGACGATCACGTTCGCGACCGATGGCCACCAGGAAGTGCTTGAAACCATCAAGACTCCGATGTACGACAGCCAGCATCGCCTGATCGGCGTGCTCGGCGTCGGGCGCAATATCACCGAACGCAAGCAGGCCGAGCTCGACCGCTTGCAGCACGAGGCACGCTATCGCGACATGTTCGACGCCAACCCGCAACCGATGTGGATCTACGACCCGGAAACGCTGCGTTTTCTCGCCGTCAACGATGCCACGGTCAATCAGTACGGTTACAGCCGCGAAGAGTTTCTGGCCATGACCTTGCGCGACTTGCGCGAGCCGGCCGACATCCCAGCGCTGGAGCTGGCCGCGCATCATATCCTGCAGGGCGTGTCCCAGCTCGGCATCTGGCATCACCGCCGTCGCGACGGTGGGCAGATGCTGATGGAAATCACCGCGCACCCGATGACCTTCGACGGACGCACGGCGGTGGTGGTGCGCGCCACCGATGTCTCGCGCCGCGTTGCAAACGAAGAGGCGCTGCGCAAGCTGTCGCAGGTGGCGGAGCAGAGTCCGGAGAGCGTGATCATCACCGATATCGACGGCGTGATCGAATATGTCAACGATGCCTTTACGGTCAAATCCGGCTATCGTCGCGAGGAAATCATCGGTCAGCGGCCGCGCATGCTGCATTCCGGGCGGACGCCGCAGGCGACCTACGATGCCCTGCGCGTTGCCCTCGATGCCGGCGAGAGCTGGCGTGGCGAGTTTTTCAACCGGCGCAAGGACGGCAGCGAGTACGTCGATTTTGCCATCGTCACCCCGATCCGGCAGGACGACGGGCATATCTCCCACTATGTGTCGGTGCAGGAAGACATCACCGAAAAAATGCTGCTCAACGAGGAGCTGGAACGGCATCGCCACCATCTCGAAGAACTGGTTGCGCTGCGCACGGCCGAGCTCGGCGTGGCCAAGGCCGAAGCCGAGGCGGCCAATGTGGCCAAGAGCGCCTTCCTCGCCAATATGAGTCACGAGATCCGCACGCCGATGAACGCCATCATCGGTTTTGCGCTGATGCTCAAACGCGGCCATCCGAGCCCGGAGCAGATCGATTACATCGAGAAAATCTCGACGGCCGGCAACCATCTGCTGTCTATCATCAACGACATTCTCGATCTGTCGAAAATCGAGGCCGGCAAACTGACCATCGAACAGACCGATTTCTCGCTCGGCTCGGTGCTGGGCCATGTGCGTTCATTGGTGACCCCGGCTGCGCAGGCCAAGGGCTTGCACATCGAGGTTGATTACGATCTGGTGCCGCATCTGCTGCGCGGCGACCAGACCCGGCTGCGTCAGGCCCTGCTCAACTATGCGGGCAACGCGGTCAAGTTCACCGCGCAAGGCACGATCTGGCTGCGCGTGCGGCTGATCGAGACACAGGGCGAGCAGTTGCTGGTGCGGTTCGAAGTGCAGGACGAAGGAATCGGCATCGCCGCCGAGAGGCTGCCGTCGCTGTTCGCGGCGTTCGAGCAAGCCGACACATCGACCACCCGCCGTTATGGCGGCACCGGGCTCGGCCTTGCCATCACCCGCAGACTGGCGCACCTGATGGGCGGCGAGGTCGGTGTCGAGACTGTCGAAGGCGTCGGCAGCACCTTCTGGTTCACTGCCCTGCTGCAGCGCGGCGAGCCATCGAAAGCGCCGGAAACGACTCAGTCGCAAAACGAAGACGAAGCGGTGGCGCAACTCAAGTCGAGCGGCGGGCGCATCCTGCTGGCCGAGGACGATGCGATCAATCAGCAGGTGACGCTGGCGATGCTGGAGCCAACCGGCCTGGCCATCGATATCGCCGATAACGGCGTCAAGGCGCTCGAGCTTGCAACGGCAAACGATTACGACCTGATCCTGATGGATGTGCAGATGCCGGCGATGGACGGCCTCGAAGCGACCCGTGCCATCCGCGCGGTCGCCGGGCGGCAGGACACGCCGATTCTGGCCATGACCGCCAATGCGTTCGAAGAGGACCGCGAGCGCTGTCTGGCTGCCGGCATGAACGACTTCATCATCAAGCCGGTCGATCCGGCCGCGCTGCTGTCGACGCTGTCGAACTGGATGGCCATACAGGGCAAGTGCAGCGGCGAAGCGGCGCCCTTGCCGGCCCCCTCGCCGGAGAGCCCCGATTTGTTGCGTCGGCAGCTGCACAGCATCGCCGGGCTCGATCTCGATGCCGGCCTGCGCATGCTGCGCGGCAATGTGCTCTCGCTTTGGCGGCTGCTGCGCCAGTTTACCCGGCAGTATCCGGCGCCGCCGCCGTTGCCGACCCTGCAATGGGCGCATGCGCTGAAGGGCTCGGCCGGCAATCTCGGCCTCAAGGCGCTGCAGAGCGATGCGGCACGGCTCGAGGCGGCGCTGCGCACCGGGCAGGAGGATGATGCGCAGGTACTGATCGAGCATCTGCGCAGCGGTCTGGCGATGTTTGCCCACGCAATGTCGATCATCGGCACGGAAGCCGATGCCGACGTTCGCCCCGATACAGCGCTGGCGCGCGCGGCCCTGGTCGAGTTGCTTGGCCTGCTTGCCGTGTCCGATTTCCGCGCAAGCCAGCTCTACGACAACCATGCCGGTCTGCTGCATGCCAGTTGTCCCTATCCCGAGTGCGACGATCTGGAGCGGGCAATGCAGGCCTACGACTTCGTCATGGCACGGGAAGCGGCCGCGGCCTTGCTCGACATCTTGCCAAAAGAGGAGGGGGAAGCATGAGCCGTTTGCATGAGCCTGGCGCCGATGCGCCGCTGGTGCTGGTGGTCGACGACATGCCGGACAATCTGCATGTGCTGGGCGAACTGCTGTCGCCGCTCTACCGGGTGCGCATCGCCAATGCCGGCCTGCGTGCGCTCGAACTGGCGGCCGAACCGCCGCGGCCGGATCTGATCCTGCTCGACGTGATGATGCCGGACATGGACGGCTATGACGTGCTCAAGCAGCTGAGGGCCAATCCGGCGCTGCGCGACGTGCCGGTGATTTTCCTGTCGGCCCGGGACGCAACCGAAGATGAGGAGTTCGGTCTCGAGCTCGGGGCGGTCGACTATATCACCAAGCCGATCCGCCCGCCGATCGTGCTGGCGCGCATTCGCACCCACATCGAACTCAAGCGCATGCACGATTGGCTCAAGGACCAGAACCTGCTGCTCGAAGCCGAGGTCGCGCGGCGCATGGTCGAGAACGAAACCATTCAGGACGTCAGCATTCTCGCTCTCGCCCACCTGGCCGAGACGCGCGACAGCGACACCGGTAATCATCTGCGCCGCACGCAGGAATATATCGAAATCCTCGCGCGCCATTTGCAAAGCCTGCCGCATTGGGCTGCGGTACTCGACGAACGCACTCTGCGCCAGATCGTCAAGTCCGCTGTGCTGCACGATATCGGCAAGGTCGGAATTCCCGACCATATCCTGCTCAAGCCGGGGGTGCTGACCGATGCGGAGTGGGAAGTGATGAAGACCCATGCGCAGCTCGGCGCCGAGGCGATCGAGCGCGCCGAGCACGATGCGGAGCAGCCGGTGGTGTTCCTTGCTCTCGCCAAGCAGATTGCGCTGCGCCACCACGAGCGCTGGGACGGCAGCGGCTACCCGGGCGGCCTGCAGGGCGACGCCATTCCGCATGCGGCGCGCTTGATGGCCTTGGCCGATGTGTTCGATGCGTTGATCTCGCGCCGGGTGTACAAGGCGCCGATCGAGCCGGCAAGGGTGCGACGCATGATCGTGGAGGAAAGGGGCCGGCATTTCGACCCGGAAGTGGTCGATGCCTTCGAGGTCAATTTCGACAGCTTTCTCGACGTGGCGCGCCGCTATCCGGACGTCTGAAACCTCAGGTGGCGCTGAAGCGCCACAGCATCGAGGCGGCGGAGAGAAACATGACTGCCGCCACCCCGCCGTCGAGCAGCCGCCAGCTGTGCGGCCGTTCGAACCAGGGCGCGAGCCGCCCCGACAAGATACCCAGCGTCAGAAACCACAACGCCGACGCCAGTGCGCTGCCGGCGATGAAAAATGGGCGGTCGGCCGGCGCGCAGGCGGCGGATACGCCGCCGATGATGACCACGGTGTCGAACCAGACATAGGGATTGAGCCAGGTGACGAGCAACAGGCGGCCGATCGCCGCGCTACGCCCTTGCGCTACCATGCCGCTGGCGACGTTGTCGCGCTCTGCCAGTGCCGCGCGCAAGGCGCGCAGCCCCAGCCAGCCGATCAGCAGCGCTGACGCCAGCAGTGCGTAGCGGGAAAAACCGGGAATAGCGTTGATGGCGCGGCCGAGGCCGAGCACGCCGAGGCTGATGAGCACGATATCGAACAGGATGCAGAGCGCGATAATCGGCACGATATGCTGGCGCGCCAGCCCCTGGCGGATGACATAGGCGTTTTGCGGTCCGATGCCGACGACCTGCGAGGCGGAAAGCGCGGCGGCAGAGAGAAAGACGTTGCTGTTGAACATCTCAGGCTCCTGCGTCGAAAACCGGCGTCGCCGCATCGACACGGGTGCGTATCAGCCGGTCGCAATGCGGCACGAGCCGGGCTGCCAGCCATTCCATGCCGCTTTCCGGATCGGGAAACGCCGGCGAGGGCCGTTCGCTGACGAAAACCACATCGCGAGTGTCGGCGGTGATCTTGTGCAGGTCCGATTCCAGCCAGTTGAGCGCACGGCAGACCACCCGTCCCGCACCATCGAACCAGGCCACTTCGCCGGGCCCGGGATGCTCGATCTCCTCGGCATGGCCCAGGGGGCGGAAGACCTCGTCGCCCATGGCGCAGCGCAGTTCCAGTCCACCGGCAAGGCAGGAGATGTCTTCGCCGCCGAACGGCCCGAGGCAGCGCAGCGACGCGTGATTGTACAGATCGACCAGGGGATGGATGCGGCGCAAAGAACCGCGCGCAGCGGCCTTGACCAGATAGGCGATCGAACTGCGGGCGTTCTTGTCGGCGGACAACACCTTGTGTTGGCGTTTCCAGTCGGCAACTACCGCGGCGGCCCGTTCTGCATCGACCGCCGGCCATTCGGCCGCGGCGGGTCCGGCCAGTGCCGCAGTATCGAGCCCATAGGCGACGATGCCGCTGACGACCATGTGCGGATGCTGCGCGAGCAAGGTTCGATCCAGACGGATGTACATGATTTCTCCTTGGATATCATTGGGTTTCGTTTTGCATTATGACGTCGCAGTGGCATACGAGTTAACGATTGTGAATATAATTCAGCCATGCTGAATTTTTCTTAATATCGGAGCGCATATGCAGCTGGATCTACGCAAGGGCGAAGCCTTGCTTGCCGTCATCGAGTGCGGCAGTTTCGAACAGGCTGCGCATCGGCTGCGCCTGACGCCGTCCGCGGTGTCGCAGCGCGTGCGTGCGCTGGAAGACGAACTCGGTGTGCCGCTGGTCGTGCGCAGCAGGCCATGCCGGCCGACCCGTGCCGGACGTCGCCTCGCGCTCTATCTGCAGCGCAGCCGTCAACTGGAGCAGGAGTGGCTCGCCGAGATGGCCGAGACCGGTGATGCCTGGTTATCGGTGCCGGTCGCCATCAATAACGATTCGCTGTCGACCTGGTTGTTTCCGGCCATCGCCGATTGTCTGCAACGCGAACGCCTGCTGCTCGACATGGTGCTCGATGACCAGTCGCTGACACATGCGTTGATGGAATCGGGTACTGCCGTGGCGGCGATTTCCAGTCAGGCGCAGGCGATGCGCGGCTGCGTGGCGGAGCCGCTCGGTCTGATGCGTTATCGCCTGTGTGCTGCGCCGCATTTTGCCGCGCGCTATTTTCCCTCTGGTCTGCAGCGCGAATGCGCGCGCAAGGCGCCGCTGATCGTCTTCAACCGCAAGGACCGCTTGCAGTGGGACCTGCTCTCGGGCCTGCTCGGTTTGCGCGACGAGGCCTTCCCCTGTCATTTCGTGCCGTCGAGCGACCCGTTCTTGCACGTCATCGAGCAGGGGCTCGGTTATGGTCTGTTGCCGGAAATCCAGATCGGCGCCCAGCTGGCCGGCGGCACCCTGGTCGATCTGTTGCCGCAGCAGCCGGTCGACGTTCCCTTGTACTGGCATCGCTGGCGGGTCCAGTCGCTCAAGCTCGAAGCGCTGAGCGAGGCCGTCCGGACTGCGGCAACGCGGCAGCTTCTGCCGCTTGCATGAATACCCGGTTTGAATCGAATGTGAGGTTTGTAGTCTTATTCTGGCGGATTTCGTGAATGCTTTCCGTAGGTAAAGGGTGTTTATTGTGCCGCGCGTCGGTATCTGGCTGGCATGCGTTCAGAGTGCTAGCTACAACTTAAACATTGGTTGATCACACTGGAGAAGAATCCAATGAAAGCAGACAAACGCATTATCGATGTCCTCAATACCCTGTTGGCGGGCGAACTGACCGCCATCGACCAGTACCTGATCCACGGCGAAATGTACGCTGACGCCGGCCTGCCGCGACTGGCGGACAAGGCGCTGCACGAGTCCGAGCACGAACGCCTGCATGCCCGCAGCCTGATCCAGCGCATCCTGTTTCTCGAAGGCAAGCCGAACATGGTCAAGCGCCATGATTTGAAAATCGGCCAGACCGTGCCGGAAATGCTTCAGGCCGATCTCGAGGTCGAATACTCGGTGGTGGCGGCGCTGCGCAAGGCGATTGCTTTCTGTGAGAAGGAGCAGGACTACGTGAGCCGCGACATGCTGCTGCGCCAGCTTGAAGACACGGAAATGGATCATGCCTATTTCCTCGAAAAGCAGATCCGCCTCATCGATCTGGTTGGCCTGCAAAACTATCAACAAAGCCAGATGCGTGCTGGCGATGCGGTGTGAGCGGAGGAGCGGCCATGAAGGGAAACAGCAAGTTTGTCGAGCAACTCAACCGGGTGCTGAAGCAGCAGCTGACCGCCATCAACCAGTACTTCCTGCATGCGCGCATGCTTGGCAACTGGGGGTTCGAGAAACTCGACGGCCATCGCTACAAGGCATCGATCTGTGCGATGAAAGAAGCGGATGCACTGATCGAACGCATTTTGTTTCTGGAGGGACTGCCCAATCTGCAAAGTCTGGCCAAGCTGCTGATCGGCGAAGAACCGTCAGAATGTCTGGCCAACGATCTACGCTTCGCGGCGGAGGCCTACCGTCCGGCATTGCTCGAGGCGATTGCGCAAGCGGAGGCCGGCGGTGATTTCGTGTCGCGCGAGTTGCTTGAGACATTCCTCCAACATTGCGAGGAAGACATCGACTGGCTGGAGACGCAACAGGCGCTGATCGAAGCCGTGAGCCTGCCGAATTATCTGCAGAGCAAGATGGATGATGACGACTGAAACCTGGCGCGGACCTCCTCATGACCGGCGTCATGTCGCTCTGGTTTCCGATAGTGGCCGGGGCGTTTTCTGATTGCAGTTCTGCACTTGGCGGTGCACGCGATTCATGCTATTCTCGAATGAGAATCATTATCGTTGCGTGTCCGCCGAGGTTTCCCCATGTATGTCTGCGTCTGCAAGGCCGTTACCGAACGCCAGATCCTGAACGCCGCCCAATCCGGCGCGCAGACTTTGCATGATCTGCGGCGTGTCCTTGGTGTTGCCTCGGAGTGCGGTCGCTGTGCCCGTCATGCACACCAGATGCTGCGCGACATCCAGGGCGGCAGCCAGCCGTGCTGTCAGGCGAATGCCGATGCCGAGGTATCCGCCGCCGCGTAAGCGGAGACTGCACCAACAGAAAAGGGCGCCAGGCGCCCTTTTTTCTTTGCTGCTGTCTCCGCTTCAGTCCGCGGCCCGGGTCTGTTCCGCTCGATCGATCAGCGTGCGCAGGTGATCAACCGAGGCGCGGAAGGCCTGCTCCTCATCCGCCTCGAAACGGTAGTTGAGGATGCGGCTGACCCCCTCCCGACCGAGCACGCAGGGGACACTGATGACCACATCATCGACGCCGTATTCTCCTTGCAGGCGCACTCCGACCGGCAGCACCGAGTGCTCGTTCGCCTCGATGGCGCGAATGATGCGGAACACGCCGGCCGCGATACCGTGATTGGTATTGCCTTTGCGGTTGAAGATTTCAAACCCGGCCTGGATCACCCGTTCGAGCACCTGCTGCCTGTCGATGGGGGGCAAGCCGTTCAATTGGCAATAGCGCTCGATATCCAGTCCGCAGACGTTGCAGATGCTCCACGGGATAAAACAGCTCGACCCGTGTTCTCCCAGTACATAACCGAAGATGTTTTTCGGATCGATGCCTACATGATCGCTGAGAATGCGCATGAAGCGCGCCGAGTCGATCAGCGTGCCGGCCGAGAACAGCCTTGTGCGCGGGTAGCTCGATGCCCGCAGCGCCACCTCGGTGATCACGTCGACCGGGTTGGTGACGATGATGACCACGGCCGCCGGCGAGTGTCGTTCGACCTCGGCGATGATTTGCCGGATCAGCACGGCATTGACCGCGACGATATCGTCGCGCGTTTGCCCCTTCTGCAACTGTGCACCGGCCGTGATCACCACGACATCGCTGTTCGCCGTATCGGCGTAGTCGCCGACTACCAGTTGTGGATTCTTCGCATAGGTAAATGCCGTGGTGTGGGCGAAATCCCACATTTCAGCTTCCGACTTCTCTTGAGACTTATCGACCGCCACGATTTCCGTGGCTTCGGACAGATTGAGCAGCAGACCAACCAATTCGGTACCGACTGCGCCCATGCCGATGACAGAGATTTTCACCTTGGTTCTTTCCCGATTCGAGACCCCTCTATTAAACACCTTTGATGTTTAAATTGCATGGAATGATGTTTTATTTTTATTGATTTAATGCCGCATGACTGCAGCCGAATGGCCGATCACTGTCCGGCAAGCAAGCGGTCGGGGAGGAATTTGGCCCGATGGGTGACGAAAAATACCCGCACATTGCGGATATTGGCATCGGCGGCGAACAAGCGGCTCGCCAGCAGATGGTAGCCGGGCATATCGGCGACCTGCAGGATCAGCACAAAATCCGGGCCGGGCGATACGCGATAACACTGCAGTACCGCCGCTTCCGCCGTCATCCTGGCCTCGAACGCTTCCAGCGCTTCCGTGTGCTGGCGATCGAGGGTGATTTCGACCATGGCCGTCAAAGCGCCATCGATCAGCGCATGGTCGAGCAGCGCCACCTCGGCGGTGATGACGCGGTGCTCACGCAGCCGGCGGACACGACGCAGACAGGTCGGGGCCGAGGCGTGGACACGTTCGGCCAATTGCTGGTTGTTGATCGATGCATCCTGCTGCAACTGAAGCAAGATTCGGCGATCCAGTTCATCGAGTTGAATTTTCATTTCAATTTATCCGATATTGAGAAATATAATTTTATTATCCATATGTAATTGTGTTTTGAAAAAAATATCAAACAACTTTGAAGATTTATTTCACGGTAATCGTTCTAGCATACCCTCCATCAACAACCGTTGGAGGTCCTCATGTGTGGCATCGTCGGCGCCGTCGCGCAGCGTAATATCCTTCCCGTCCTGCTCGAGGGCCTGAAACGACTCGAATATCGCGGCTATGACTCCTGCGGCGTGGCGCTCTACCGGGATGGCCGCCTGACGCGGGCACGCAGTGTCAGCCGGGTTGCCGATCTGCAACAGCTGGCGGCCGAGCAGGGGCTGGCCGGCTTTTGCGGCATAGCCCATACCCGTTGGGCTACCCACGGCCGGCCGGAAACCTGCAATGCCCACCCGCATTTCTCGCCCGACGAGGCCAATGCGCGCTTTGCGCTATCGCACAACGGCATCATCGAAAACCACGAAGCATTGCGCGCCGAATTGCAGGCGCACGGCTATCGCTTTGCCAGCCAGACCGACAGCGAAGTCATCGCCCACCTGATCGACTTCTACTATGACGGCGACCTGTGTGCCGCCGTGTTGCAGACGGTGCGCCGATTGCAGGGCAGTTACGCGATCGCCGTGCTGTGCCGCGACGAGCCGCACCGGGTGATCGGCGCCCGCCAGGGCTCGCCGCTGGTGGTCGGCATCGGCGATGGCGAGCATTTTTTCGCCTCCGACGCGATTGCACTGGCTGGTGTGACCTCGCGCATCGTTTATCTGGAAGATGGGGACATCGTCGACATCCAGCTGCACCGCCACTGGATCAGTGACAGCGAAGGCCATGCGGTCGAACGGCCGGAGCGGACGGTGACCGTGCATGACGGCGCGGTCGAGCTGGGGCCCTATCGTCATTACATGCAGAAGGAGATCTTCGAGCAGCCGCGCGCCGTCGCCGACACGCTTGAGGACGTGCACGGCATCATGCCCGAGCTGTTCGGCGATGGCGCTTTCGGCACGTTCCGCCAGATATCGCGCGTGCTGATCCTGGCCTGCGGATCCAGCCATTTTGCCGCCCTGACTGCCCGTTACTGGATCGAAGGTCTGGCCGGCATTCCGGTCGATGTGGAAATTGCCAGCGAATACCGCTATCGGGACGGCCTTGCTGCCGCCGACACGTTGGTGGTGGCGGTCTCGCAAAGCGGTGAAACCGCCGATACGCTGGCGGCGTTGCGCGATGCACGCGACCGGGGCATGCCGCACACCCTGGCGATCTGCAATGTCGCCAGCAGCGCGCTGGTGCGCGAGTGCCGCCATGCCTTCATCACCCGCGCCGGCGTCGAAATCGGCGTCGCGTCGACCAAGGGTTTTACCACCCAGCTGGTGGCGCTCTATCTGCTCGGGCTGGCCCTGGCGCAAGCGCGCGGCCGGCTCGACGACGACGAGGAGCATCGTCAGCTGACTGCCTTGCGCCATTTGCCCAAGGCAATGCGCGCCGTGCTGGCGCTCGAACCGCAGATCATCGCCTGGGCCGAGCGCTTTTCGCGGCGCGAGCATGCGCTGTTCCTCGGTCGCGGCATGCACTACCCGATAGCGCTGGAAGGGGCGTTGAAGCTAAAGGAAATCTCGTACATCCACGCCGAAGGCTACCCGGCCGGAGAGTTGAAGCACGGACCACTGGCCCTGGTCAGTGAAGAGATGCCGGTAGTGGCCGTGGCGCCGAACGACAAATTGCTGGAAAAGCTCAAATCCAATCTGCAGGAGGTGAGGGCGCGCGGCGGCCAGCTGTATGTGTTCTGCGACAGCGATGGCGCGGTGCCGAGCGCCGAAGGCATCGAAGCCATCCGCCTGACCGAACATGCCGGCGCACTGTCGCCGATTCTGTACACCCTGCCGATGCAGCTCCTGGCCTACCATACCGCCGTGGCGCGCGGGACCGACATCGACAAGCCGCGCAATCTGGCCAAGAGCGTGACGGTGGAATGAGGCCGGCGCCAGCTCAGCCCGCCACCGCCACGCCCGGCTGGCGGCGGTGGATGCGCAGCACCATGACGGCGGCGAGCAGGCACAGGGCGCCGGAGAGCATGGTGGCGACGGTATAGCTGCCCAGGCTGTTGCGCAGCACACCACCCACCAGGGCGGCGCTGGCTGCGCCCAGCTGGTGGCCGGCGACGATCCAGCCGAACACGATCGGCGCTTCCTGCTTGCCGAACACATCGTTGCTGAGCCGTACCGTCGGCGGTACGGTTGCGACCCAGTCCAGGCCATAGAACAGCCCGAAGATCGGCAGACCGAAATAGGTGAATCCGAACGCGTAGGGCAGATAGATCAGCGCCAGCCCGCGCAGTCCGTAATACCAGAACAGCAGCTTGCGGTTGTTGACCCGATCGGACAGCCAGCCGGAAAGCGTGGTACCGACCAGATCCAGCGCACCCATGCCGGCCAGGATGCTGGCGCCGCCGACTTCGCTGATACCGTGGTCGCCGCACATGGCGATGAAATGGGTGCCGATATAGCCGTTGGTGCTGGCGCCGCAAACGAAGAAACTGAAAAACAGCAGCCAGAAATCCCTGACGCCCACGGCGTGGCGCAAGGCGTGAAAGGCAATGGCGATCGGATTATGCCGGTCGCCCTGCGTCACCGGCGGCGCATCGGCCGGTTCGCCGTACAGCGGCAGTCCCAGTGCGGCGGGGCGCTCGGGCAACAACAGGTAGACCGGCGGCAGGATCACGGCTGCGCTTGCCGCGACGGTGAGCACCACCTGGCGCCAGCCGTAGTGCTCGACGATGGCTGCCAGCAAGGGCAGAAAAACCAGCTGCCCGGTGGCCGAGCTCGCGGTCAGGATGCCCATCGCCAGCCCCCGCCGCTCTGCAAACCAGCGGTTGACCACGGTGGCGCCGAGCGTCATGGCCGTCACGCCGCTGGCGCAGCCGACGATCAATCCCCAGATCAGCCAAAGTTGCCAGCTGTGCCGCATCATGCTCGACAGGCCGATGGCCACGGCGAGCGTCGCCATGGCAAACAGCACGGTGCGGCGCAGACCGAAGTGCAGCATGGCGGCGGCCGAGAATGGTCCCATCAAACCGAACAGCGCCAGGTTGATCGACAGTGCGAGCGAAATGGTCGCCCGGCTCCAGCCGAAGGTCTGTTCCAGCGGCACCATCATCACGCTGGGCGTGGCGCGGGTGCCGGCGGTAATCAGCATCACGACAAAGGTGATGCCGAGCACCACCCATGCGTAATGAAAGCGCCCCTTGGCCCAGTTGGCGAGATGTTGCATCGGTGTTCTCCGTTGATCGTTGTGGCGGCTATTTTGTTACTGCATAGTAACATCATGTTGCGATGATAGGTACCAGCCGGTAACATGTCAACCAACTGATGGAGGCCCGATATGGCAAACGAAACGCAAACCCCGGTCCGGACCGGCCGCAAGGTCGTTCACGGCGCCGAGGCGCAGGCAAAAATCCTGGCGGCGGTCGACGCTCTGTTTTATCGCGATGGCGCCCGGGCGGTCAGTGTGGATGCCGTCGTCGAGCTGGCCGGCGTCAACAAGATGAGTGTGTATCGGCAGTTCAAATCGAAGGACGATTTACTGCTGCATTATCTGGAATTGCGCGATGCACGCTTCTGGACTTACTTCGAGGCGAGCCTGGCGAAACAGCCGGGCCATCCGCGCGCCCAGCTTGTGCAGGTGTTCCGCGACCTGGCCGAGCGTACCTGCCGGCCGGGATACCGCGGCTGCCCGTTCGTCAATATCGCCATCGAGTTTCCCGAGCGCGACCATCCGGCGCGATGCCGTGTGGCGCAAAACAAGGCACAGCTGCTGCAACGGTTGCAGCAGCTGGCCGCCGAGGCCGGCGCTGCCGAACCGCTGCAGCTGGCGAAGGGCTTGGCCCTGTTGATCGAAGGTGTCTACGCTGCCAGCCAGACCTACGATGCCGATCTGGCCCTGCCGTCTGTGCTGGTGCTGGCTGCCGAAGGGCTGCTGGCCGCGGCCGGCGTGGCGGCACGATAAAAGCCCGGCAGGCGGCCGGGCTTTTTTTCATTGTCGGGACGGATGAAATCCGTTTCAGACGGGGATGGTGCCCAGGCTTGCCGCGCCGCTGGCTTCCTGCGCCCTGGCAATCTGCCGGGCAACGCTCTGCATGGGGACAAGCACCCGGCTGGTCAGGTCTTCATCCGATGAATGCGTCGACGGTGCGACGACACTGATGGCCCCCGTTGCCCATCCATCCGGTCCCAGTACGGGAACGGCCAGCAGGCGCAGATCATTGGAAATCAGCGATTCTCCGACCAGATACCCATTGTGGCGAATGGCGGCCAGCTTCTGCCGCAACGCGTTGCGCTCTGGCACGGGAACCGTCGCGATCGGGTGCCGGGGCGGGATGGACAAGGCATGATCGAGTTCGTCTTCCGGCAGGAAGGCCAATATGGTCAGGCCAATGGAGGTAATCGGGGCATATATCGTCGTGCCGATGCGGATATCGATACCCAGGCGCGTAAAGCCAGCCCGTACCCGCTCTATATAGAGGACATCGCTGCCCTCCAGCACGGCGAAACTCGCGGCCTCGTTAACCTTCCCTGCCAGCGACTGCAGCATGGGGCGAACGAGCGCACGCAGGTCGGTGTGGGCAATGGCATTGAATCCGAGCTCCAGGACCTTGAGCGAGAGCCGGAACCGGCTGCTGTCGGGAATACGCGCCACATAGCCGGCTTGCACCAGCGTGTTGAGCATGCGGAAAGTCGTGCCGGCATCGAGACCGGAAGCAGCGGCAATTTCCGATAACGTCAATTCATCGGCGCCGCTGGAAAACGTTTCGAGAACGTGCAGCCCCTTGATCAGCGACTGGACGGAGTTCTTCGCTTCCTTGGGATCAAGGCGTGCAGGAACGGAATCAGAACTTTCTTGTTGCTGAAGAGGTTTCCCGGGAAGGACCATGGTGATTCGTGTTTCCTAAAAGAAACAAAATGTACTGCAGCGGCGAGGTATACAAAAGCCGTCCGTAAAAGTCAATAGATTGGCTTGCAGCTTGTCGTCACCGGCTTCCGGTGTATCGGGCGGACGAGGCGCGGGGAATCAGGCTCGGCATGACGCGCCGGATCGGGGACGCAGTCTCGTCTGCGGCAAACAACAGATCAATCGCCAGGTCGGCCACGTGATCGAAAGGCGTATGGACCGAAGTGAGTGGCACCGGCAGACAGGCCGACAGCGGAATGTCGTTGTAACCGACCAGCGACAGATCGCGCCCCAATTCAATGCCTTGACGATGCGCCGCAGCCATCACGCCGATGGCGAGATCGTCGTTGACGGCAAAAAGCGCGCTCGGACGGTTGGGCATCGACAGCAGCGCCGCACCTTCCCGTTCTCCCGACTCGATGCCGAAACCGGATTCGCGAACCCATTCCTGATGTACGGGGATACCCGCCTCGTACATGGCGCGGAAGAAACCCTGCACGCGATCTCGGGCGCTCGAGGTGAATTTCGGCCCGGTCAGCAGACCGATGTCGCAGTGGCCAAGATCGATCAGATGGCGTGTCGCCAGGTAGCCGCCCTGTTCGTCGTCGCCGACCGCCGACTTGCTGATGCCGTCGGTTCGCAAGATCAGGACATGCGGTGTGCCCTGCTTGCGCAGATGGCTCGGCAGCCGGTCATCGAGGCGGCTGGTTGCCAGCACGAGACCATCCACCCTGCGGTCGAGCAGGGACTCCGTCGCCGACCATTCCTGGACCGGGTCGTCGCCGCAGGTGGCGACAATGGCGAAGTAGCCTTGCCGCTTTGCGGCGCGGAAAACGGCTTCGTAGACCAGCGCCATGACCGTGTCGCTCAGTCGCGGCACCAGAACACCGATTGTGCCGGTGCCTCCGCGGCGCAGACTCGAAGCCATGATGTCACGTCGATAGCCGAGATCCGCTGCGGCCTGGCGTACCCGTTCGGCCGCTTTGCTGCGCGAAGGCGGCAGGCGCTCGTCCAGTACGCGCGACACGGTCGAGACGCTGACGCCTGCGGCAAGCGCCACGTCCAACAGGGTCACCGGCTTGCCTGGCTGTTTGCCGTATCCATGCGGGTCCATCTTTTCCCTCGAATCCACTTCTTCGTCGTCAGGTAGGGAAAGGTATCATTTCCGTGCCTGTGACTCTAGCCTTGCCATATATATAAGGAGTGCCGGGCGAAAAGATGACGGCGGAGCAGGAGGCTGCTCCGCCGTTCCATACGCCGTTATCCGGCGGCCGGTCGTACTCCGGGGCTTAACCTACGCGGCTGAGCGCTGCCGCCCTGATGGCTGCATTGATTTCTTCTTCTGCCCCATGTTCCAGCGGCATCAGCGGCGAACGTACCGTTGCATGATCCAGAATACCGCGGGCGACCAGTGCATGCTTGAGCGCGACCGTACCTTCCATGTGCGAACCGCGGTGGTAAACGGCCTTGGTGACCGGCAGCAGGCGGTCATGGATTTCGCGAGCCTTCTTGTAGTCCTTGGCCTTGCCTGCCTTGATCATTTCCACGAGCAGTTCCGGCGCGATGTTGCCGTAGCCGACCAGGAAACCGTCGACATCGAAGACCGTCGACAGCAGATATTCGTCATGGCAGCTCAGGATCTGCAGATCGGGACGTTCCTTGCGGATGACCGGGATCTCGGTATCCCAGCGACGCATGTTGCGGACACCGTTCTTCATGGCGAACACGCCGGGTTGGGCGGCGATGTCGAGCATGGTTTCCAGGTTGTAAGTGCACTTGGTCGCATCCGGGTATTGGAACAGGATCAGCGGCAGACCGCTTTCTTCATACACCTGGCGATACTTGTCCTGCGGCGCACCCTTCTGATAGCCGAAACGCAGCCAGCCGTGCGAGGGGTAGAGCAGGCCGGCCGATGCGCCGGCCTTCTTTGCCCGCTTCGCTTCTTCCGCCGCGACAGCCGTACCTTCCAGCGTGATGCCTGCGATAACCGGAATGCGGCCATTGGTCGATTCGACAAAGGCTTCGATCACCTTCGTTTGTTCATCTTGGGTCAGGAAGGTGCCTTCACCGGCGTGACCCAGAACGGTCATGCTCTTGACCCCGTCGATGCTGCCAAGCCATGCGCCCAGCTTGCGGCACGCCGCGTAGTCGACGGCGCCGTCACGGGTGAAGGGGGTGACCGGGGCCGGATTCAGGCCGCGGAGGTCGATATTGATGTTGCCCATTTTCTGCCTCTCTGTGTGTTGAGGTTGATGTGAAAACGTTTTCGATAACGTTTGCAGGAACGTTTGCATTTTTCGTCTGCGAGCGTGTCGATGTCAAGCCGATACCGCCAACGGTGCAACGCCGTTTTGTCATGATCACCATTCTTTCCGGGTGATTTGCGGCGATTTATTTTTTCAACATAATGATTTTATTGGTGTTTGTTGTTTGCGAAAAAATTTTCGCAATGTTGCGTTTTTGGCTTCGGTACGCTGAGGGGATGATTTTCGATTTGCTTTGTAAATGTATTTACATGTTCTGATAGTTTTTATGTGTGGGTAAACCTGCACCGTGGTAGTGCTCTCGCGCTGCCCTTTTTTCTTTGCGCCGGGTGAGTGTAGTGCTTTTGTTACAGAAACCGTGCTGCCTGACAGGCATTGAATTTTCTCCTGCGCTTGCTCTTCCGGTCCCCCCGAGGAACGGTCGGAATGCTTGCCTGACCGCTTTTTCACCGTCATCCGACGATGCCGTTTCCTGTGCGGCAATCCGGTTTTCTTTCGAATCGACAGTTTTTCCGCACAGACCCTTACGAAGAAATGATATTGACGCCCCATTTTGCCGAGAGTAGTGTTTTTTGCATCCGAAAAATTTTTCGCAATCCGAAAAAACGGACGCATCATCCGGTTTGGTTGTTCGCCTGCGGCATAGGACTGGGGTGCGGAGAAGATGCAAGCGGCCACTCGGCCACAGGGAAAGGTCGGAAACAGACGAAATCGGCCACGATTAATGATGGCCCGCTGTTTATCCGTGCAGCGCGTAACAAGTCGATATGCCCGGGGCGCAGGAATTGGCTGCGACCTGATTCATGGCGGGATGACGTCATGGATCGGAACGTCAGGTGGAACGTTTCACGGATTGATGCATTCGACGGCACAATGCGCAAACACGCCGACAACAACGAAGGGACTCGGCCTCCGCGGCACCTTGGCCGCGAAGGACTGAGCCCGATAAAAGCTTTTCAACGTCGCGTTTAATGCCACAGGAGGCAAGTACCATGAATGCTGTTACAGAAGGCACGCTTGATGCTCAGCAAGCGCATGCCGGTCTGGTGGGCCGCTTGGAACGGTTACCCATCACAAGAAAGCTCTTGGGAATCCGGGTGGTCGTGGGAATTTCGACTTTCTTCGATGCCTATACGTTGCTGGCGATTGCCTACGCCATGCCGCAGCTCGTCTCACAATGGAAGCTGAGCGGCACGATGGTCGGTCTGATCTTTGCCGCGAGCTATGTCGGCCAATTGTTTGGCGCGGTCTTCTTTGGTTCTCTGGCCGAAAAGATTGGCCGGCTGGGCGTGTTGAAAATCACGATCCTGCTCTATGTGGCCATGTCCGCCCTGTGTCTGTTTGCCTGGAGTGGCACATCCATGATGGCGATCCGCTTCCTGCAGGGGATAGGCATCGGCGCCGAGGTTCCGGTTGCCAGCGCCTACATCAACGAGTTTGTCGGTGCCCGACGCAGAGGACGGTTCTTCTTGCTTTATGAAGTCATCTTCCTGGTCGGACTGATGTTCGCCGGCATGATCGGCTATCTGATGGTGCCGGTATACGGCTGGAAGGTCATGTTCATTGTCGGCCTCGTCCCATCGTTGTTGACGATGCCATTCCGCTGGTTGATTCCGGAGTCGCCCCGCTGGCTCGCCGCCAAAGGGCGTTTCAAGGAAGCCGAAGCCGTCGTTTCTTCTTGCGAAAAGGCGGCTCTCAAGCAAGGTTTCGTGCTCGATGAGCCTGAGGTTCGCGTCGTGGCATATCAGGCGCCGACGAAAACGGATTGGCGCGAACTGTTCCAGGGCATTTATCTGAAGAGAACCCTGACGATGTGGGTGCTCTGGCTGTGCGCCTACATGATCAACAACGGGCTGATCACCTGGTTGCCGACCCTCTACAAGGGAACCTTCAAGCTGCCGCTGGAAACCAGTCTGGCCTATGGCTGGATCACCTCTGTCGTCGGGGTGGCTGCTTCGATCGTCTGCGCGTTGCTCATCGACAAGGTTGGTCGCAAGTTGTGGTACAGCACCGCTTTCCTGGTTGCCGTCATTCCGCTACTGGTGTTGTTCGGTCTCGGCGCTCACTCGGCAATGCAAGTGCTGGTGCTGGCGACCGCGGCCTACGCGATACTGCAAACCGTTACCTTCTCTCTTTACCTCTATTCCGCCGAGATGTATCCGACCCGCCTGCGCGCCATCGGCACCGGCTTCGGCAGCGCCTGGTTGCGGGCCGGCTCGACCATCGGGCCGCTGCTGGTCGGTACGGTCGGCGGTCATCTTGGTCTTCGCTATGTTTTCGTCATCTTTGCCGTGGTTGCCTTGATTGGTGGCCTCGTCACGACGCTGTTCGCGATCGAGACGAAGGGGCAGGTGCTCGAAAAGCTGTCGCCCTGACCGGCCGTATCGGGAACGTAGCTGCCGCTTGGCCGCTGCGTTCCTGACCTCGGCCAGTCCCACCCATTCCCCTGTTTTTGCCTGACGGTATTTCCCCATCTCGTGTGGCGAAATCCGCAGGGAGGGTATTGCCTTTTTTTCGACTGTTGAAGTGACAGGAGTTCGGAAATGAAACTCGCCAGCTATGTGGTAAATGGACGCAAGAGCTATGGGCTTAAAGTCAAAAACGGAATTGTTGACCTGGGAAAACGCCTCGGCGACAAGTACCCGGATTTGCGTTGTTTCCTGGAGCGTCATGCACAGGACGAGGCCAAGGAGTTCCTCGATCAGAAAATAGACTATCAGGTAAAGGATGTCTATTTTCTGCCGGTTATTCAGAACCCGGGAAAGATACTTTGCGTCGGGATGAATTACCCCGATAAACGTGTCGAATTCGAAGAAAAGAATCCGGCTCCGACGGTATTTGTCAGATTCTCCGATTCACAGACAGGTCACAACGATGCCGTGATCAAACCGGAAGAAACCAATGAACTCGATTACGAAGGCGAACTCGCAGTAGTAATCGGGAAGAAGTGCTATCGCGTTTCAGCAGATTCGGCAATCGATTATGTGGCTGGATACAGCTGCTATATGGATGGCTCGGTACGTGATTGGCAACACACATGGTTTACCGCAGGGAAGAACTGGAAAAAAACCGGGGCATTCGGGCCGTGGTTGGTAACAAAAGATGAAATTCCTGATCCGCAGGGTTTGAATATCAGAACCATTCTTAATGGCCGTGTTGTGCAGGATGACAATACATCCAGCATGATTCACACCATTTCCGATTTGATTGCATATATCAGCACATTCTGCGAGCTATCTCCAGGCGACGTCATCATTACCGGTTCTCCTGGTGGCGTCGGCAAAAAACGCAATCCGCCGTTATTCCTGAAAGAAGGAGACACCGTCGATGTGGAAATCGATGGCATCGGTTGTCTGCATAACTATGTTTCCAAATCCGCTGTTTTTGCATGACGCAAATATTCCAAAGTAATTAACAAACAACGGCTACTGGGTGGTGATATGAAAATCAGTCTTTCAATGCGGCTAATCATTATTGTGTCGTGTTCTGTTATTGGCCTGCTAATGACGGCGCTGTTTTCCCTATACACCCTGCGGTCAAACATGATGGAAGACCGCAAGGAAGAAATTCGCGTCGTGTTGAATCTCGCCGCCAGACAAGTGGCTTATTTTCAGTCTTTGGAATCACACGGGACGCTGAGCAGGAGTGAGGCGCAGCGCCAGGCCATTGCCGCCATCACCAGTTTGCGCGAAGGACGCAATCTCTATGTCTGGATAAGACGAACGGATGGTGTCGGCCTGGTACAGCAGGGACCGCAAGATGTCGGCAAAGTCGATTTCGGCAAGCACCTGCCGGATGGCCGCACCACTTTTCAACGCTATCTGGATGACCTGTCGACGAGCCCGTATGCCTTTGGCCAGGTTTTTCTGCCGAAAGACGGCACCGACGCGCCGGTACTGAAAATCAACGGCGTGACCAAGGTCGACGGCTGGAACTGGGTGCTCGGCTTTGGCGTGTGGGCCGATGACATCGGTGCCGCATTCTGGCGCGGAGCACTGCATTTCCTGCTGCTCGGCGGAGCGGTTGTGCTGGTGACCATTGGTCTGGCCGTTTTGCTGTCGCGCAGTATTTATCGCACCCTGGGCGGCGAGCCGGAATATGCCGCACAAGTCATGCATGATATTGCCGATGGCAATATCAGCACAAACCTGATCGGGAATTTTCCGAATGCCAGCCTGCTGGCTTCAATGCAGACGATGCAAAACCGCCTGCGCTTGATGATAGAAAAAATACAGGGAAGTGCCGGCGAACTCGATTTGTCCGCGACAAGACTTTCTGATCTGGTCGTACAAATAAATATTGCTGCACAAGAGTCGGAAAGCTCCACCGCTTCGACTGCTGCTGCTGTCGAAGAATTGGCCGTCAGCATCGATCATATTTCCTCAAGCGCTACTCAAACAGAGAAAAACTCCGCCCGTGCTTCGGATATCGCCGTCGATGGGGAGGTCATGGTCGTCAATGCCTCGGAAACAATCAGTGACGTTGCCTCGATGATAACTGCCGCATCGGTTCAGATCGAGACGCTACTGGATCGATCAAAAGAAATCGGCAGTATCGCGAATGTCATCAAGGAAATTGCCGACCAGACAAATCTGCTGGCACTGAATGCTGCCATTGAAGCGGCCAGAGCCGGAGAGCAAGGGCGTGGTTTTGCCGTTGTCGCTGATGAAGTCAGAAAGCTGGCCGAGCGAACGACTCGGGCTACCGATGAAATTTCGCAAATGATCGGATCGATTCAATCAAATACTGAGGGCGTCGTAGTCAATATGCAGGATGTATTGCCGCGAGTGGAGAAGAGTGTGGATCTTGCCAAATCTGCAGCCATATCCCTGCGTGAAATTAGTCAGGGCGCGGCAATAACATTAAGCGATGTAAAGGCAGTGACCAGTGCCACGGCCGAGCAGAGCCAGGCGAGTGCCAGTGTCGCACAGAATATCGAACGTATTGCGCAGATGCTGGAATCCTCGTCAATTTCCGCCACCAAAGCCAACGATGAAGTGAAGGTCTTGGAAACATTATCACAAGAACTTAGATCTTCGGTGTCCAAATTCAGGGTTTGATTTGTTGTTGTTTTCCTTGCTGTCGCAGTAATGGTTTTTTCAATGCTCAAAATAATTACTAACAGGACGGATTTGGAGATTTGATATGAAAAAGACAGTGATGCTTTTATCCCTGGCCGGGGCCGGATTCCCGCTGGTTGCCGCGGCGGATGTGACCATGTACGGCTTCATCAGTGCTGCGGTCGAGTCGGTAAAAACCAGCGGGGCAACCAATGGCGGTAATTCCGGCTCCGCCATGCGCGTGACCGATCAGACCTCGCGCATCGGTTTCAAGGGAACGGAAGATCTGGGCGATGGGCGTTCGGCGATCTGGCAGGTCGAGAGTGCGGTCAAGTTTACCGGTGGCGGCACCGGTCTGAATGGCACCACCTCCACGCTGGCGAGCCGGAATTCGTTCGTCGGCCTGGCCGATCGTAGCTACGGTACGCTGCAGATGGGGTATTACGAATCAGCCTACCGCCGCTTTACCACGATGAATGTTGGTACCGATCTGATGGTCAATACCACGGCTGGCACCGATGTGGCCTTGAATTACCAGGGGGTGGTCAACCGCGGTGATGCCCGGCTCAAAAACTCGGTGCACTACACCACGCCGACATGGAATGGTTTTCAGGCGGGGGTATCGTGGGGGGCCGACGAAAATGCGGCCAACTATGGCAAGACCGGCTCGCAGCAACGCCTGTCGTTTGGCGGGCAGTACTCCGACGGAGGGTTTATTGTCGCCGCAGGCTATGATAGGCAAAACAATCTGGCCGCCAACCTGTCGACTGCCGTGTCGAGTTCGCAGCCGCTGGCCGAGCAATTCTCGGCCATGGCCAATACCAATATCTCGTTCAGCAAGCTGGCCGCCGGTTACAAAACCTCGTTCGGCACCTATTTCGGCGCCGCCTTCGAGCATGGCGAACTTGGCCGCCATACGGCCTCATCCAGCACCATGACGCAGAACGACTATACCCTGGCGGTTTCGCAGGCAGTCGGCCGGGCGACTTTCATGTTGTCCTACAACCGGTTGGGCTCGCTTGAAAACGCCTATGCCGGCGCGCCTGACGACTGGTCGGCGACTCAGTGGGTTGTCGGTTCGACCTATGCATTGAGCAAGACGACCACTCTGCTTGCCTACTGGACCCGACTGAACAACTCCAAGTACCAGAACCAGACACTGATTCAGAATGTGTACGATTCGGGCGCCTACACGACGTCCGGGGTCTTGTTGCCGGGCAGCACGGTCAGTGCAATCGGTGCCGGTCTCCGTATCAGCTTCTGATCTTGCCGCTTCCACCCTTGCCCGGAAATGCGCTGCAACGCATCTCCGGGCTTTTTTCGTTCGCCGTTTCAACCCGCCATCGCCATCTGCGCCACCTTGTAGATCACCATGATGATCGCCAGCACCAGGTAGCCGCGCAGCACACCCATCCAGACCTTGTTGCTGGTCGACAGCACCATCTTCGGCAACTGGTCGAGCGGCGGCATGCGCCAGTTGTGGCGCTCCTTGCTGGTCAGGGTGGCAAAACGGTCATGGTGTCCGCCTTCCGCTTCGCGCCGCAGCCGCAGGGCCTGCGAGGCAATGACCACAACCAGCGCCAGAATGCCGCCGCCGACCAGGCAGGCGGTGATCGCTTCGCCGCTGATGTCGGGCCACAGCACCGACGCGGTCAGGATGATGGACAGGATCACCAGCACAGCGACGATCGCCGCAGTGAACAGGTTGGTGGCATTGTTGTTGACCCACGGCCCGAGCACATCCTTGTCGTTGCACAGGATCAGCAGGAACACCGTCGCCGACGGCAGCAACACGCCCGCCAGGGTTTGTACCGCGTTGGTCAACAGGCCGAGCGGCACGCCGGGAATCAGCACCAGCGCCGCGGCGCCGACGATCAACAGGCAATACATGGCATAGAAAGCCTTGGCGTCCTTCGGGTTGCGGTGCAGCGAATGCTTCAGGCTCAACACGTCGGCAAGCGCATAGGCGGTCGACAGCGAGACGGCGCTGGCGCCGATCAGCGAAGCGTCGATCAGCGCGACGGCAAACAGCACGCCGGCCAGATGATTGTGGTATTTGGCCAGGCCGGCGGCGATCGCGCCGGCGTCCTGGAAGTTGCCGAACTCCGGCTTGCCGGCAAAGATGGCCGCCGAAAAGCTGATGATGGCGATTGCGCCGATCAGTACCAGCACGATGCCAAGCCACAGGTCTGCCCGCTCGTACTTGATGAAGCGCGGCGTGATGCGTTTGTCGATTACATAGCTTTGCTGGAAAAACAGCTGCCAGGGCGCAATGGTGGTGCCGACGATGCCGATGATCAGCAGCATGACGTCGGACATCTTGCCCTGCGGCGGCATCTGCGGCACGACCAGATCATGGGCGATATTCCCCATCGGCGGATGAATCATGAAAAACAGCGGCACCAGCAGCAGACTCAGGGCCACCAGTATCATCGCGAACCGTTCGAAACGCCGGAAGTCGCCGGTGCTGACCGCCATCATGATCAGCGCCGCGGCGGCCACCACGCCCCATTCCTTCGGCATGCCGAGAAACTGCATGGCCAGCGAAATGCCGATGAATTCGGTGACGATGGTCAAGGCGTTGAGCAAGAACAGGTCGATGGCGCTGAAGGCTCCCCAGAACTTGCCGAAGCGTTCCAGAATCAGCCGGGCATGGCCGACGCCGCTGACGGCGCCGAGGCGCAGTACCATCTCCTGGTTGACATACAGGACCGGAATCAACAACACCAGGGTCCACAGCAGGCTGGTGCCGTAGTTCTGGCCGGCCTGCGAATAGGTGCTGAATGCACCGGCGTCATTGTCGCCGACCATGACGATCAGGCCGGGTCCGAGAATGGCCAGCAAGGTACGCAACCGCTGCCAGGCGCTGGTGCGCGAAGCGGTGTCGTCATGCTTGATGGTGCCGAAGGCGCCGCGGATATCGCCGATGTGGGCGCTATCCAGAACGGCCGATTGCGTATTTTTTTCGCTCATTGTCTGCATCTCTTTTATCGAGGTTTGCGTGTCCCGAACCGGCGACCAAACAAGGCGCATGGATGTCTGCGCTGCACCCGGCAGGCAACATCGAAGCGTCCTGAATGTCTGGACTGTAGGTCGGGGTCGTATCAGTGCGCATGGCGCTGCGGGTCACGCTGGGTGGATGCGAGGACAGAGACGCTGCACCGTGCTAGTGCGGAGCCGTCTCCATTCGCCATCCGGAATGGGGCAGCGTGACCTGCCTGGGACAATCGGGTTCTTCCATTGCGTATTACCTCCTAGTGCTTGAAGAAGCAGGCAAGTCGGCGCAGCAACCGGCCAAGCAGGGTTTGGGGTTCGTCGCCGGGCAGACGGCCTTCGCGACGGTCTTCGAAAGACAGCAGGGAACCGTAATTCATATCGTGTGCTCCTCAACAAAATTGATGCCATTGTCATTGTTGTTTTCCATGGCCAGCTGACCGCTGCCGGCGCGCGCATGCATGGCAGCCAGTGCTTGCCGCAATGCAAGGCGGAGCAGGCCAACGAAACACAATGGCTTCGTGGCCAGCCTTCCCGGGCGGATCGCCGCACGGGTGCTTATGGATTCAAATCAATGTATGGGACAGCAGAGCAATGTGCGCGCTGTCTTGCCTTGGCAAGACAGCGGCTGAGTGAACAGCAGTGGTCTTGCCGGGCTTAGATGGTCGTATCGATACAAGATCGACTAGGACTGGAACTTTCCAAGGCCGGAGCCCCCTCTGTGAAATAGGTGCCGTCAGAATATATCATTTGAAAATACTACGTCAAATAAAGTATTGATTTAAACATGATATTGTGCTGCGCGGTGTCGAACGCCTAAGCGGCGCCGCCGAGTCGATCCAGGCCCAGCCGCAGATCGCGCTTGAGCTCGTCGGGATCCTCGAAACCGATCTGCAAGCGCAGTCCCGGACCGCCCGGGTTCCATTCGGTCGCGGTGCGATAACTGCGGCAGTCGAACGGAATGATCAGGCTTTCGAATCCGCCCCACGAATACCCCATGCCGAAGATCCCCAGCCCGTCGAGCATGGCCGCGAGCGCGGTCTTGTCGAACTGCGGCTGCAGGATGATGGAGAACAGCCCCGACGAACCGAGAAAGTCGCGTCGCCAGATCTCGTGCCCCGGGCAGCTCGCAAAGGCCGGATGCAGCACGCTGCGTACTTCCGGCTGTGCGGCCAGCCAGCGGGCGATGTCGAGCGCGCGCCGCTCGGCTTCCTTGAGACGGATATGCATCGTACGTAGCCCGCGCAGCGCGAGGAAGCAGTCTTCGGCGCCTGGCAGCATCGCCATGCAGTCGTAGGTGGCGCGCAGGGCCGGCCATGTCTCGGCGTTGGCGCTCACCAGTCCCAGCAGCAGATCGGAATGGCCGCCGAGATACTTGGTGCCGGCCTCGACCGAAAGGTCGCAGCCATGCTCGTGGGCGCGGAAGAACAGCGGTGTGGCCCAGGTGTTGTCGATGATGGTCTTGATGCCGCGCGCCCGCGCCAGCGCGGTGATGGCCGGCACGTCCTGCACTTCGAAACTCTGCGAGCCGGGCGACTCGAGGAAGATGGTCGCGGTATTGGCACGGATCATCCCCGGCAGGGCGTCCGGCTGCAGCGGGTCGTAATAGCTGACCTCGACGCCGAAGCGTTGCAGGAACTGGTTGCAGAAGCGCCGGGTCGGGCGGTAGACGCTATCGGCCATCAACAGATGGTCGCCGCTCTTGAGTGTGGCGAGCAGCGCGAGCGCGACGGCGCCCAAGCCCGAAGGCGCCATCACCGTGCCGGCCGCGCCGCACAACTCGGTCCAGGCCTGCTCCAGGTTGTCTATCGTCGGCGAGCCGTCGGTGCCGTAGCGGTAGCGGCCGCGATTGTGCTCCAGATCGTCCATGGTCGCGAACAGGATGGTCGAGCCGCGGTAGAGCGGTGCGTTGACGAAACCGTATTGCGCCTGGGGATCGCGGCCGAGCCGCGTGACTTGCGTGGCGATCGTGAAATCCTTGCTGTCCATGCTGTTTTCCGTTTGTCGTGCCCATCGGTTGTGGCGGGAACCCGTTTCCAGCCGGCGCTGTCGAGTGTGGACGCGTCCGGCACGGTTATGCAAGTCGCGCTCATCGTTCGCCGTGGCCTATTGTTTGATCTAGGGCGCATATCGCGCCGTCATGCCGAGGAGCTACGATGACTGTCCAGCCGCAAACCCGCACGGAAACCGATTCGATGGGCGCGATCGAGGTGCCGGCCGATCAATACTGGGGCGCGCAGACCCAGCGCTCGCTGGTGCATTTCCCTATAGGCGTCGACCGCTTCCGCTGGCCGGCGGCGATCATCCGCGCGCTGGGCGTGCTGAAAAAGGCCGCCGCCGAAGCCAACGTCGAATTGGGCGAACTGCCGGCCGAGCTTGGCGCGGCGATCGCCGCCGCCGCCGGAGAGGTGATCGACGGCCGGCTCGACGCGCATTTCCCGCTGGTGGTGTTCCAGACCGGCTCGGGAACCCAGTCGAACATGAATGCCAACGAGGTGATCGCCAACCGCGCCAACGAAATGCTCGGCGCGACGCGCGGCGCCAAATCGCCCGTGCATCCGAACGATCATGTCAATCGTGGCCAGTCGTCCAACGATACCTTTCCGACCGCGATGTATATCGCGACCTTGAGCGAGCTGCACCACCGGCTGCTGCCGGCACTGGCGGCCCTGCGCGCGACGCTCGACGCGCGCGCCGCCGCCTGCCGCGACATCGTCAAGACCGGCCGCACCCATTTGCAGGACGCGACGCCGATCACGCTCGGGCAGGAAATCGGCGCCTGGTCGGCACAGCTCGACGCGGCCGGCCGGACCGTCGGACAACTGGGCGACGGCCTGCTGGAACTGGCGATCGGCGGGACCGCCGTCGGCACCGGTCTGAATGCCCATCCGCAATTCGGCGCGCGCTGCGCGCACCACATCGCGGCGCTGACCGGCCTGCCGTTCTGCTCTGCGGCCAACAAATTCGTTGCGCTGGCGGCACACGACCCGCTGGTCAATGTCTCCGCCGCCTTGCGCACGCTGGCCGGCGCGCTAATGAAAATGGCCAACGATGTGCGCTGGCTGGCCAGCGGTCCGCGCTGCGGCATCGGCGAATTGCGCATTCCGGAAAACGAACCCGGCTCGTCGATCATGCCGGGCAAGGTCAATCCCACCCAATGCGAAGCGCTGACCATGGTCTGCGTGCAAGTGTTCGGCAACGATGCGGCGGTCGCTTTCGCCGGCAGCCAGGGCAATTTTCAGCTCAATGTCTACAAGCCGGTGATGGTGCACAACGTGCTGGAGAGCATCGCGCTGCTGTCCGATGCGATGGCTGCCTTCAATGCGCATTGTGCTGCGGGCATCGAGCCCGATCTCGCCGGCATCGGCCGCCATCTCGAGCAAAACCTGATGCTGGTCACCGCGCTCAACCGCCATATCGGTTACGACAGCGCCGCCCGCATTGCCAAGAAGGCCTTGCACGATGGGCAGTCCTTGCGCGAAGCGGCGCTGGAACTGGGTCTGGTCTCTGCCGCGGATTTCGACCTCTGGGTCGATCCGCTGGCGATGACCGGCGAGCGTCCGGATGCGCGCTGAGGGCCGGGCGGCCTCAGCGTGCGGCGAGTGTCGCCAGCTTGGCGGCGAGGGCGAGCAGCACGACGCCGATGGCGCGGTCGAGCCAGACGAGTCGTGCTTTGAGCCGGTCGAGCACCCGCCGCGAGGAAAACACCGTCGCAACCAGTGCGAACCAGGCAAACGACTCCAGCACCAGCAGCACCCAGACCAGCAGTACTGCGCGGCCGCCAAGCCCCGGCGTCAGTACCTGCGACAGGATGGAGCCGAAATACAGCATCGCCTTGGGATTGAGCAGATTGGTCAACAGGCCGTTGAGGTAGGCGCGCCGCCCGGTCGCCGTCGCCGAGCCGGTCGGCAGCTGTCCGCGCGAACGCAGGCACTGCACGCCCAGCCAGAGGAGGTAGCCGGCGCCGACCACCGACAGCAGCCGCGACAGGCCGGGCAGGGCGGCGATGATCAGCGTCAGGCCGAACGCGCATAGCAGCACATACAGGCCGATGGCGCTGGCCACGCCGGCCGCGGCCATGAGCCCGCTGCGACGCCCGCCGACGATCGCAAGCCTGGTGACGACGGCGAAGTCCGGTCCGGGCGAAATCAGCGCCGCGGCATGAATGGCGAGCAGCAACAGCAGGGTATGGATAGACATGAGAGCGCCCTGGCAAGAGGCGACACGCATCGGTCGCGCTTGCTCAGTCTGCCAGAATCATTCCTGTCTAACCATACCGTTGGCCGGCATCAGAGTCGGAAATGGGCCATATTGCTCTGCAGGGTCTGCGCCAGCTGATCGAGCCGCCCGACTTCCTGCGTGGCGGCCACCATCGAGACCCGGGTTTCTTCCACCCCGCCGGCAATGCGCTCGACCTGCTGGGCAATGCTGGAGCTGGCCAGGCTCTGCTCGCGGGTCGCCTCGGCGACATCCTGCACGCGGTTGAGCGCCGACTCCATGCCGGCGCGGATCTGCTGCAGAATCTCGACCGTGCTGTTGGACAGCGCCTCGCCCTCGGTGGCCTGCGGGACGGCGCCCTTGAGCCGGCTGACGGCCTCCTGGGTTTCCTGCTGGATACGCAAAATCATCTGCTCGATCTCGACCGTGGCCCGCGCGGTGCGCTCGGCCAGTCCGCGTACTTCGTCGGCGACGACCGCGAAGCCCCGGCCCTGCTCGCCGGCACGGGCCGCCTCGATCGAGGCGTTGAGGGCAAGCAGATTGGTCTGGGCTGCGATTTCCTTGATGACGGCGGTGATCGAACCGATCTCGTTGGCGCGCTCGACCAGACCGCCGACGTTGTCGCTGGCGCCGCGCGAGGTCTGCAGCAGATCGCGAATCTTGCCGGCGACCTGGCGTGCGCTGTCTTCGCCGTTGCCGGCCTGCTCGGCCGCCGAGTGCGAACCCGACTTGCTTTCCTGGGCAGTTTCCGCGATGTGATTGACCGCGACGGTCATTTCCTCCATGGCCGCGGCCATCGAAGCGATGCTGTCCGACTGGTTGCTGGCCATTTCGAGCACGCGGCTGGTCGAGTGCGACACATTGCGCGCGCTGTCCTGCAAGCCGGCGGCGACCTGGCTGAGCTCGCGCACCAGGCCGGCGATTCCCTTGAGCATCGACTTCAAATTGGCCAACACACTGTCGGCGCCGCCCTTGACCTCGAAATCGGTAGACAGGTCGCCGCCCGCGGCACGGCGCATCAGCGTCATCAGCTCGGTCGGCTCCCCGCCCAACTGGCGGGTGATGCTGCGCGAGGCCATCAGGCCGAAGAAGCCGGCGACGGCGAGTGCGATGAGAATGCCGACGCCGTATTGCAGTGATTCCTGCCACAACCTGGCGTTGACGTCATCGATATAGACGCCGGCCCCGAGCGCCCAGCGCCATTCCGGTACGGCACGGATGTAGCTGAGCTTGGGAGAGGCCACATCGCTGCCGAGGCGCGGGAACCAGTAATTGAGAAAACCGCTGCCGTACTGGGAGGCGGTGGCGGCGATCGCGTCCCACAGCTGGAAGCCCTTGGCATCGGTTTTGCCGTGCATCAGCTGGCCTTCCAGGCCCGGATTGGTCGGCGCCAGCACCGCGCGGGTATCGAAATCGTAGATGAACAGATAGTTGTTGCCGTCGAAGCGCAGCCCGCGCAGCGATTCGCGCGCCTGTGACTGCGCCTGGGCGAGCGTCATCTTGCCTTGCTCGGCCTGTTTGACGTAGTAGGCCGTGATGGTCGATGCGCTGTCGACGATATTGCGCAAGCGGGTCTGGTGCGCCTCGAGCTGATCGGCGCGCATGGAGAATAGCGCAAAGCCGGACAGGGCGGCCAGGGACACAAAGGCGGCGATCAATACCAGTCCGAGGCGCAGTTTGACACTCATGCGATCGAGAAACGTCATGGTTTATCTCTCTTGTCCGTGGTGCAATTGCATGGAATTGGATTATTCATTGTTGTATTTGCAATGAATAAATAACTTTATAGGAATTGGAAGCGAGAGAGGAAAGCTGTCTGACGTATACGTTTGCGCTGCCGCAAATGTACGAACCGGGCGCAGCGCTTGGCTGAGCCCGGCGGAAATGCGGCCTGACTGCGTCAGGCGGAAATGGCGGGATAGTCGGCCTGTGCCTCCGGCCATGTGGTCAGCAGCTCGAAACCGTCATCGGTCACCGCCACCATATGCTCCCACTGCGCCGACCAGGAGCCATCGGCGGTCACCACCGTCCAGCCGTCGTCCAGGCAGCGGGTGGCGGCCTTGCCGGCATTGATCATCGGTTCGATGGTGAAAATCATGCCCGGCTGCAAGCGCAGCCCGTCGCCCGCCCGGCCGTAATGCAGCACCTGCGGCTCGTCGTGATAGACCTTGCCGATGCCGTGGCCGCAGTACTCGCGCACCACGCTGTAGCCCGAGCCTTCGGCGACATACTGGATCGCATGGCCGACATCGCCGAGCGTGGCGCCCGGCCGCACCTGCAAGATGCCGGCGCGCATCGCCTCATAGGTGGTTTTCACCAGATGGCGCGCCGCATCGCTGGGCGTGCCGGCAAAGTACATCCGGCTCGTGTCGCCGAACCAGCCGTCCTTGATCAGCGCCACATCGATGTTGACGATGTCGCCGTCGGCCAGTACATGCGCGGCGGAGGGAATGCCGTGGCAGATGACCTGGTTGACCGAGGCGCAGACGGTTTTCGGATAACCGTGATAGCCGATATTGGCCGGGATGGCCTTCAGCTCATGCACGATGAAATCGTGGCACAGCCGGTCGAGTTCTTCGGTCGAGACGCCGGGGCGCACATGCGGGGTGATCATGTGCAGGACCTCGGCGGCCAGCCGGCCGGCCTCGCGCGCCTTGGCGATATGGTCGCTGCCGTGAATCGGTACGCGTCGTCTGGCTCTCATGCCGCCTGCTCCTTATCGTCGTCGTCCTCTGCGCGGATGGGGCGGATGGTGCCGCCCGACTGGATCAGCAACTGGCAGATGCCGCGATAGTCGAGGCCGGGATTGAGCTCGGCCAGCATGCCGACGCGCAGCCAGTGCTCGGCCTGGGAATTGATCGAACGACTCAGCGCCGCACTGCTGTCACGCAGCGCGGCATGCATGTCTTCGGAGATTTTGACGATACCCATAATGTAGGTCTTTATATTGTTCGTATACGTTTCATATATTAACTGCGCCGTTGACATGGTGTCCAGCGGTTTGCCGAACCGATAGGGGGCCATTGCGCCCTCAAGTTTTGCCGGGTTTGTGCCGAAATAGGGGTGGGGAATACGCAGTGCGGCACGAGGGCCGCACCGCGTGCATGGCGCAGCAAACGGTATATCAGGAGTACGGCAATGACCACACCTTCAGTCACCTCATCGAGCGGACCGCTCGACGTGCAAGGACTGGTGTCCCAATTGATGGTGGTGGCCGATCAGCCGCTCGATCAGATGAATTCCCAGCTGCAGTCGTACGATACCCAGATTTCCGACTATGGGACGGTCAACTCCGATCTGACCGCGCTGCAATCGACGCTGACCACCCTGTCATCCGGCGCCTTCATCAATACGCTCAAGGCCAGCAGCAGCAACACCGATGTGCTCAACGCCACCGCATCGACGTCTGCCAATGCCGGTGACTACAACATCAGCGTCGATGCGCTGGCCAGCGCCCAGAACGTGGCGCTCGCCGGTCAGGCGAACGAGTCCAACGGTCTGGGCAACAGTGCCGACACCCTGAATTTCAGCTTCGGCAGCGGCCAGACCGCCACGGTCAATATCGCCGCCAACGCCTCGCTGAGCGATATCGCCGCCGACATCAACGCCGCCGGCATCGGCGTGGCGGCCAGCGTGGTGACCGCCGACAGCAGCTCGACCCCGTACCGGCTGGTGCTGACCGGCAACAGCGTCGGCGCCGGCCAGTCGTTCAGCACCTCGGTGGGTTCCGGCCAGAGCGCGCTGTCCTTCCTCGACTTCAATGCCGCCGCCGCGGTGAATGGCTCCGGGCAGATCACCGACAATCGCCTGACCGCCCAGGCGCAGAACGCCAGCCTGACCGTCAACGGGCTCTCCATGACCAGCAGCAGCAACACCGTCACCGATGCGGTGCTCGGCGTGTCGATGAACCTGACCCAGACCGGCAGCACCGTGCTCGACGTCTCGCGCGATACCACCGCGATCCAGAACCAGGTGCAAAGCTTCGTCAGCGCCTACAACAAGCTGCAGGGCGACAGCACCAGCCTGTATAACGGCGACCTGCAGGGCGACTACAACATGGTCGAGGTGCAGGACATGTTCGACAGCCTGCTCAACACGCCGATTGCCGGCGCCAACGGCTCGTCCCAGGTGGCCTACCTGGCGCAGGTCGGCGTGTCCTTGCAAAAGGACGGCACGCTGGCGCTCGATACCACCGCGCTCGACAACGCCATCTCCGACAATGCCACCGATGTTGCCAACGTCTTCGGCAACAGCAATAACGACGGTTTCGCCCAGCGCTTCAACGAAACGATCAACCAGCTGCTCGGCCCGCAGGGACTGGTGACCACCCGCACCAGCACGCTCGACAGCATGGTCAGCGACGAAAACAATGCGATCGCGCAGGAGCAGACCATGCTCGCCACCCAGCAGCAGAGCTATCTGACGCAATACTCGAACCTGAATTCGGCGCTGGCGCAGATGGAGCAGACCAGCTCGTCGCTGGCGTCGATGATCGCAGCGGCCTAGCGCGTCGGGTCCGGAGGGGCAAGGGGGGACGGGGGTCTCCCTTTTTTATTGCGGGTCGGTGTCGCTGGCGGTCGCCGGCCGTCATTCGCCGGGGCCGCGCGTCGTTTCGCCGAATTGCGCGTGCGTAGTGCAACGTGCTTCGCTATCGTTGCCGCATATCTTCAACAAGAACGGAAAGAGGCTGTCATGGATCAAGTTCATTTTTCCCGCCGTGGCCCGCACCGGCATGACGCCGTGCGCTGGCGCCTGGGGGCGGGTATTGCGCTGATCGTGCTCGGCGTGGTCTATGCGTTGTCCAACTTCGGCGTGATCAGCGCACATCTCGCCCGCGATGTGCTGCCGGCGCTGATCGTCGCCGGCGGGCTGGTGCGCCTGTTGACCGCCAGACATATCCGCCAGGTGATCAAGGGTGTGCTGCATTTCGCCTTCGCCGCCTGGCTGTTCGCCTGCCTGGAACATATCCACGGACTGACGCTGGCGCAGGGCTGGCCCTTCCTGCTGATCCTGATCGGTCTGGGCGCATTGAGCCGCGGGTTCTTCGGCCGCAAGCAAGCGGTGGTGGAGGTGCAGTGATGAGACATCACCATGACCATGACTGGCACCGCAATCAGCCGCAGCGGCGCATCGTCTTCGGGCTGTTCTTCATCGTCGCCGGTGTGCTGGCGCTGTTGGGCAATCTGCACCTTCTCGCCATCGGCGACCTGGCCGATTACTGGCCGACGCTGTTCTGCCTTGCCGGCGTGCTGCACCTGATGCGCAGCCGGCACGTGGCCGGCGTGCTGTTCTCGCTCGCGCTGCTGCTGCTCGGCGCCGGGCTGACGCTGCAGAACCTCGGCGTGATCCATCATGCGATGGGGCTGATCCTGCCGCTGTTCCTGATACTGGCCGGTGTGGCCGTCATCGCGCGCGGCCTGCGTCCCGGCGCTGCGCGCTGCGGCCGCGGCGACCCGGTCTCCGAGCGGGTCGAACACGACGGGCGGGTCAATATGAACGTCACCATGAGCGGAGCGGCGATGCGCTGCGATGCGGCCGATTTCCAGGGCGGTGAACTGCGCGCGGTCATGGGCGCCATCGAGCTCGATCTGCGCCAGGCGTCGCTGAGCGCGCAGGCGGTGCTGCGGGTCTTCGCCGTTTGCGGCGGCATCCACATCCGCATTCCGCCCGATTGGACCCTGCAACTGCACGTCGCGCCGGTGCTCGGCGGCGTCGAAGACAAGACCGTGCCGCCGGCCGGGGGCGGCAAGGTGCTGCGCCTGGAAGGCGAGGTGATCATGGGCGGCATCCAGATCAAGAACTGAGTCGCCGGCCTCGCCCATGCATCCACTCCTGTCCGATAGCCGCGCACTGTTCGCCTACATGCTGGCCTGGCTGGCCGCCGGGCTGGCGGCCGCCTGGTCGCTGTGCTTTGCCGGCCTGGCCGACTGGCCCGGCGCCCTGCTGTTTGCCTTGCCGCAGAGTCTGGTGTTCGGTTTCGCCGCCTTGTCCGGCTACTACGTCTGCCGCGCCATGCCCCATGCCGGGCGTCGACTGTCCGGCGTCGCCATGCGCTTCGGTGTCGCCGCGCTGCTGGCCGGCGGCGGCAGCCTGGCCATCGGCCTGGTCTGGAACGACATCGGCCAGTTCCTCCTGCCGGGAACGGTGCTGGTGCACCTCGACAGTACGGCCCGCCTGCAGTGGTTTGCGCTCTGCGCGCTGCTCTATCTGCTGTCGCTGCTGGCGCACGACGTGCACTACGCCTTCGAGCGGGAGCGCGAAGCCAGCGCCTGCGCCGCCGAGATGCGCGCGCTCGCCCGCGAAGCCGAATTGCAAATGCTGCGTGCCCAGGTCGATCCGCACTTCTTGTTCAACAGCCTCAACTCGATTTGTGCGCTGATCGGCAGCGACGCCGAAGCCGCCCGCGAGATGACCATCGATCTGGCCGAGTTTTTCCGCCGCACGCTGGCGCTGGCGGGGTGCGAACGCATCGCGCTCGGCGACGAGCTGGTGCTGTGCGAGCACTATCTGGCCATCGAACGGCGCCGCTTCGGCGCCCGGCTGACCGTGGCGATCGATGTCGACGATGCGGCGCGCGCCTGTCTGCTGCCGCCGCTCTGCCTGCAGCCCTTGCTGGAAAACGCCGTCAAGCACGGTATCCGCCCGCTCGCCGCCGGCGGCACCGTGCACGTCGCGGCCCTGGTGCGCGACGGCTGGCTGCACCTGCGGGTGGACAATCCGCTCGACGCCGCCGCACCGCCGGCGCCCGGCACGGCGCTCGGGCTCGCCAATCTGCGCGAACGCTTGAGCCGCTGCTATGCCGGTCGGGCCCGGCTGCTGTGGCGGCGTGAAGACGCGGCATTCACGGTCGAGATGACCGTGCCGCAGCACAAGGATCCTGCCTGATGACGACCAAGCTGCGGGCGTTGCTCGCCGACGACGAAGAACTGGCGCGCCAGCTGCTGCGCGAATATCTGCGCCCCCATGCCGACATCGAGATTGTCGGCGAGTGCGACAATGGTCTCGATGCGGCGCGCGACATCGCCGCGCTTGCGCCCGATCTGCTGTTTCTCGATATCAACATGCCGCGCCTGTCCGGGCTCGAAGTGCTGGAACTGAGCGGGCGGCGCCACGGGGTGATTTTCACCACCGCCTACGACGAATACGCGCTCAAGGCCTTCGATCTGCATGCGGTCGACTATCTGCTCAAACCGTTCAGCCGCGCCCGTTTCGATCAGGCGCTGAGCAAGGCGCGCACCCTGCTCGGCCGGGCGGACGCGGCGCTCGATGCGCTGGTCGCCGACCAGGCCGGCTGGCTGGAGCGGGTGCTGATCCGTGATCGGGAAAACATCCATGTCGTGGCGGCGGCGCAGATCGACTACATCGAAGCGCAGGACGATTACATCGCCATTCACGCCGCCGGCCGCACCTATCTGAAAACGCAGCGGCTGGCCGAAATCGAGACCCGGCTCGACCCGGGCCGCTTCGTGCGCGTGCACCGCTCCTATCTGATCAATCTCGAACGCCTGCAATCCATCGAACGCCACGGCAAGGACGGCCACGTCGCCCGGCTCGCCGACGGTGCGCGTGTGCCCATCAGCCGCGCCGGCTACGAACGCATCCGCGCCGTGATGTAGCCCTGGGCTAGGCCGCCGGCGCTTCGCCGTCGGGTCTGTCGCGCAACGGCAGCTCGATCTCGACCGCCAGACCGCAGTGCCTGACCGTGTCCGTGTCGCCGAGCCGGATCTCGGCGCCGAGCCGTTCGGCGATGGTGTGCACGATGGACAGGCCGAGTCCCGAACCGACCTGCTCGCTGCCAAGGGCCCGATAAAACGGGTCGAACACCCGCGCGCGTTCGGCCGGCGGAATGCCGGGCCCGCTGTCGCGCACGCTCAGCAGCGCCCGCGTGCCGTGGCGCACGATCGACAGATCGACCCGGCCGCCGGCCGGGGTGTAGCGGATGGCGTTGTCGACCAGGTTTTTCACCATGGCGATCAGGTCGAGTTCGCTGGCCTCTACCCGCGCGTCCTCGCTGCCCTCGACGCCGATGTCGATCTGCTTGGCTTCCGCCAGCGGCATCAGATCTTCGAGCACGCGCGTGAACACGGCGCGCAGCGATACCGGCGCATCCGGCATGCTGCCGGCCGCCTGTGCCCGGGCCAGCGTCAACAGCTGGTCGAGCAGATTGCGGCCGCGCTCGATGCCGCGCTGCAAGACGGTCAGGCGCTCGCGTACCGGCGGCGCCAGTTCCGCCTCCGCCAACCGTTCTGCCTGCAGGGACATGGCGGTGAGCGGCGAGCGCAACTCATGGGCGGCGTCGGCGACGAAGCGGCGCTGGTGTTCGAGCGACTGGGCGACGCGCGCCAGCAGGCGATTGATTGCCCGGACAAAGGGTCTGACTTCGCTGGGCAGATGGCGATCGTCGATCGGGTAGAGGTCGTTTTCGTCGCGCCGGTCGATTTCCGCCGACAATACGGCGATCGGGCGGAACAGTTTGCGCACCAGATTGGCGACCACCCACAGCAGGATGGGCATCAGGATCAGAAAGGGCATGACCGTGCGCAGCGCGCTGTCGCGGGCGATTTCGTCGCGGATGTCGGTTTCCTGCGCCACCGCGATGCGCTCGCCGTTGCGCAGCTTGCGCACCAGCACGCGGAACGGCTCATGATGGATGTCCAGCGTGTAGAGGCCTTCGCCGAGCGTGGCCGGAATCGGCAGCGGAGCGCCGCCGGCGGCGCTCGGGGCATGGTGGGCGGACAGGTACTGGATGATGACCTGCGACTCGGCGTCGCCTTCGTTGAGCGGACCTTCCTCGCGCAGCTGGCCCAGGTGGAATTGCGGCTGATCGAGCAGCACGGCCAGTTGCCGCAGCGTGTCGTCCTGCAGCTCATGCGCCTCGTCGAGCGCCGAGACGAAGGAAAAGACGCCGGCGATCAGCGCCACCGCCAGAATGGCGATCGTCAGCGAGATCGACAGCTTGCGTTGCACCGAGGTGTTCAGATGCTTTTTGAAACCATCCATCCCACCCCCCTGACGTTTTTGATCGTGTCGTTGCCCAATTTGCGGCGCAGCGCGTGGAGGAGAAACTCCACCGCATTGCTTTCCACCTCATCCCCCCAGCCGTAGATGCGGTCCTCCAGATCGGCGCGCGACAAAATGGCGCCAGGCCGCAGCAACAGCGCCTGCAACAGCGCGAACTCGCGGTTGGTCAGCTGTACCGGCTGACCGCCGTTGCGCGTCGCCTCGCGCGTGCTCGGATCGAGCGTGAGCACGCCGTTGCCGAGCAGCGGCGCCGAACTGCCGCCCTTGCGGCGCAGCACGGCGCGCATGCGGGCGAGCAACTCGGCCATCTCGAACGGTTTGAGCAGGTAATCGTCCGCGCCGCCGTCGAGTCCGCGCAAGCGGTCGTCGAGACTGTCGCGCGCGGTGACGATCAATAGCGGCACAGGATTGTCGCTGCCGCGGATGGTCAGCAGCACCTCCAGGCCATCCTTGCCGGGCAGGCCGAGATCGAGCAGCACCAGATCGTAGTGTTGCCCGGCGACGGCCGCCAAGGCTGCCGGGCCGTTTTTCACCCAATCGACCGCATAGCTGGCATCCTTCAACGCCATCTGCACGGCGTCGCCGATCATGCAGTCGTCTTCAACCAGCAATACACGCATCCTGAGTCCTCAACGGGGCTGTGCTGCGCGGCTCATGCCGCACCGCGCAGCGAGTTGAATGTCTGCAGCAATTGCGCCAGCGCGCGCTGGCTCCTGGCCCGCTGCGGCGGCTTGCCGCGCAGGGCGGTGCGCGCCAGATCGATCGAATGCTCCAGCCGCTGCCAGTCGTCCGGTGCGCGGGGCTTGATGCCCGCGGCCGCCTCGTCCCAGGCGATCTGCAGCAACTGCAGGCGCGTTCTTGCGCCAGGCAGGTTGCCGTTGGCCGCCTGCAAGGCCGCGCTGCGCGCGATGGCGCTAAACGACGACAGGTCGCCGAGACGCGATGCGGCAGGCCGTTGCACCTCGGGCGCTTCGGCCGCCTTGGCGGCGCTTGCACCGTCAGATCTCGGTGATTTCGAGCATCCAGACATGATAGCGACAAGCAGGATAAATGGCAGGACAGGGTAGGAAAAAAGTCGGCGGACGGCAGCCATGCGGGTTCTTCCTTATTCGTGAATCGTGGTCGTGCTGCGGCCGAGGCCGAACTGATCGCTGGCGACCAACAGGATGATGACGGTCAGGAACAGGGCGCTGATCCACATCGCGCCCATGCCGAGTCCGCCGTCGGTCTTGGCCTGGGTCAACAGGTCGCCGAGTGCGGCGCCGAACGGCCGGGTGAGCACATAGGCGGACCAGAAGGCCGGTACGGCGTCGCAGCCGGCATGACGGGCCAGATAACTGATGGCGATCAGCAGGCCGAACAGCAGTACGCCCAGGCCGAAACCGAGATGCAGCGCCTCGGTCGCCAGATCGCCGGCGGCGGTGCCGAGTGCGAAGGTGCACAGCACCGCCACCCAATAGAACGCCTCGCGCCGGCGCGTCACGACCGCGGCGATATCCAGCGTGTGCTCGACGCGCTGCCAGACGAAGAAAATCGCTGCCAGGGTCAGGGCGAAAACAGTGGTGCTGGCGTAGAGGCTGACGCCGAGTCCATCGGTCAGCAGGTCGGTGATCTGGGTGCCGACGATGCTGACCAGCACCACGCACAGCCAGTAGACCCATGGCGTGTAGCGGCGCGTGCGCAATTGCAGCGTCAGCACGGCGGCGAGCAGGAGAGTCATCAACATGCAGGTTGGGCCGAGGCCGAGGCCGGCATTGACCGCGAGGAAGTCGGCGCCGGTTTCGCCCACCGTGGTGGACATGATCTTGATGATCCAGAACGCGAGGGTGACCTGCGGCACCTTGTTGAGCCAGTGCGCGGTCTGTGGTCGGATTGCGGCTTGCATCATGATCTCCTTTTTGTAGCGGGCAGTTGGACTGTTTTCTGGCGTGGGCATCACGTCATGCGTGCGTTCAGCCTTCGCGAGCCCCCTGATGGGCGCGGGTGGTCAGCACCGTGCCCTTGTTGGCGTCGACCAGGACATCGAATACTTGTTGGGCGTGAGCAACTTCTACGTCATAGAGCCAACCGGCGCGGCCGTGTTCGAACCTGGCGCTTTGTGCCCGGCCATCGACCTGGCGTTCGGCGATGGTGGCGGCCTGGGTGAGAGGGATGTTTGCCCTGGCGAGCGCGGTGGGGTCGGCTGCGTGTCGGCTTTGCGCGGCGTAGGCGACGCCGCCGGCGGCGATGGAGATGAGCAGGACGGACAGCTTGCTGTAGCGGTACATGGGGTTCTCTCTTTGTCGATGTGCACAGTGCACGTCGACAAGCCTAGGCGTGTTGACTTAGGTTTCCCTTAGCGCTTGTGGTGGTGAGGGGGGTGGGCTTGTTTTTCCGAGTGTTTTGGCGACTTTTTCTGATTCTCGTCGTGGTCGGCGTTTCTGACTTGTCTGGGTTTGGTGTGTCGGGGTAGGGTGGCGGGCATGTGGTCATTGTGATCACTAAAGGCGCGGGCCGGGGGTGTCTCACCACCGCCGGCCCGCTAACCAGACCAACTCACACGAGGAGTTAGCCATGGCTAAAGCCAATGGTAGTGCCACCGGCACGTCCGCAGCAATTTCCCCTTACTCGCAACAGCAGTTGTTCGCACTACTCTCCACCCTGATGGCGCCACGTGATGCGGCGCAATCTGACGCCCTGTGCCAGTTGATCGTCGACGGCAGTCTGCCGTGGACGGCACTGCCGCGGGTCGACGGCGCTTCGTGGTGCTATCTGTCCCGACCTGCCGTGGCGCAGCGGTACGGCAACTGCCTGTTGTTGCATTCAGCGTGAGGGGATTCAACCGGAGGGCGGGGGCCGCAAGGCCCTCGTCGCAGCGTGCTGCCCAGGCCTTTGGCGGGACGGTTTGGGGCCGTCGCCTCCTTCGAGCTGGCGCAAGGCGTCGGCCGACGGCCCCAAACCGCCTCGTGCGCGTTGCCTCGCTGCGGGCGAAATGCTGGCTCAGCATCACCACAGGCCTTGCCCGGAGAAGGTGACAGCCGGGACCGACGCCTTGCGCAGCGTGAAGGAGGGCCCGGCTGCCACCTGCTCCCCACCACGAAACCCTGATCCAATGCTCGGCCGTAAAGTTGCCGTGGCGCATCGGGTACTCGGCGGCTATAGATTAAGCATTAATTATATTTGCTCTTGCGGCATCACCGCCTTGTCTCCCGAACCACGCTTTGCTCTTTACAGGACACTTCCATGACGACCCCACTCGTACCGATCAATGTCGGCAATACCGGCTTCATGCTGCTGTGTGCCAGCCTGGTCATGCTGATGACCCCGGGTCTGGCATTTTTCTATGGTGGCCTGGTCGGTCGGCGCAATGTGCTGACCATCATGGCGCAGAGTTTCATGTCGCTCGGCTGGACCACAGTCATCTGGTTCGCCTTCGGCTACTCGATGTGCTTCGGCCCCACCTGGCACGGCATCATCGGCGACCCGACCTACTATGCCTTCCTGCACGGCGTGACACTGCACACCATGTTCGGCGGCAACGATGCCGGCATTCCGCTCATCGTGCACATCGCCTATCAGATGATGTTCGCCATCATCACCCCTGCGCTGATCACCGGTGCGTTTGCCAACCGCGTGACGGTCAAGGCCTACTTCCTGTTTCTCACCGCCTGGCTGATCTTCGTCTACTTCCCCTTCGTCCACATGGTGTGGAGCCCGAACGGCCTCTTGGCGCAATGGGGCGTGCTCGACTTTGCCGGCGGCATCGTGGTGCACAACACCGCCGGTTTCGCCGCGCTGGCGTCGATCCTGTATGTCGGCCGTCGTTCCTATGTCGAGAACAAGCCGCATAACGTGCCGCTGATCGCCCTCGGCACCGGCCTCTTGTGGTTCGGCTGGTACGGCTTCAACGCCGGCTCCGAACTGCGTGTCGACGCGGTCACCTGCGCGGCCTTCCTCAACACCGACGTGGCGGCCTCGTTTGCCGGCACCGCCTGGTTCTTCCTCGAGTGGGCGCACAGCCGGCAACCGAAGTTCATCGGCCTCCTGACCGGCGCGGTGGCCGGTCTGGCGACGGTGACCCCGGCGGCCGGTTATATCTCGCTCGGCTCGGCAGCGATCATCGGCTTGGTGTCGGCGGTGGTGTGCTTCTTCGCGGTACAGATGAAGAACCGTCTGGGTTGGGACGATGCGCTCGACGTCTGGGGCGTGCACGGTGTCGGCGGTCTGTTGGGCACCATCCTGCTGGGCGTGTTCGCCGACAAGGCCTGGAACGCCGCCGGCGCCAACGGCCTGTTGCTGGGCAACTCCGCCTTCCTCGCCAAGCAGGCGGTGGCGGCGGTGGTGTCCGGGGTGTGGGCGTTCGTGTTCACCTTCTGCATGCTGTGGCTGATCGACCGCATCACGCCGGTCAAGGTCGACGACAAGACGCAGGAATCCGGACTCGATGTGGCCTTGCATGGCGAGGAGGCTTATCCGCAGGCACGCTGAGTGTTGCCTGGCAGACAGGGTCGCACTTGCCGTGGCCCTGCCTTCTGCCTGAAGGCGCTTCTATAGTTACCTCTACTGCGGTATAGGCAAGTTGCCGCTCACGCCTCGTGTTCGGAGGAGACATCGCCATGTCCAGGCTTCTACTCAGCTTGCGCGTCCGCTGCTCGGCGATGTCCGCCACTTTGTTGCTGCGGCTGTTTGCCCTGGCGCTACTGCTGTGTTCCGCCACCTTGCCCGCCGCCTCGGATGCGATCGGCCCCTTGTCCGGTCCGGCCGCTCAGCCCGGACGGCATGTGCTGTTGCTGGCCTATGATCTGCAGAATGGCGGTATCGCCAAGACGGCGCGGGGGTTTTTGAGCGCCGCCCACTACCTGGGCTGGCAGGTCGCCGTGATCGATGGTCAGGGGGATGCCGCGCTGGTGCGCAAGACGCTGCGCTCCAGCGCCGCTGCCGCATCGATTGCCGGGGTCGCCTTCTTCGGCGGTGACAGCAAGGCGTTCCACGCCGAACTCACCGCCCTGGACAAGGCGGGCAAGGTTCTCGTCGGCTGGCACGCCGGAGAGATGCCCGGTCCGAACGGCGAGTTGTTCACCAATGTCACCACCGATCCGGTGGCCGTCGCCCAGGCGGCGGTCGACTACGCGCTGCAGACTTCGAGTGGCCCGATCGGAGCGGTCATCTTTACCGATTCGACCTTTGCCATTGCGATGCGCAAAGCCCATGTGATGCAGACGGCACTGCAGCACTGCAAGCGTTGCAAGGTGCTGGCAGTCGAGGACGTCAAGATTGCCACCGTCGCCCACACCTTGCCGGCCTTGATTGTCCAGTTGAATGCGCGCTACGGCTTTGCCTGGACACACAATTTCGCCATCAACGATATCTATTTCGACAACATCAGCTTCCCGCTCTACCGCCTCGGGCGCCAGGACCTCGTCAATATCGCCGCCGGCGACGGGTCGTCGCTGGCGATCCGCCGTATCCGGCTCGGGCTGTCGCAGCAAAAGGCCTCGATTGCCGAACCCTGCGATCAGCAGGGCTGGCAGGCCGCCGACGAGATGAACCGCGCCTTTGCCCACCAACCGCCGAGCGGCTATCTGAGCCGTCCGATTCTCATCACCGAGGCGTCGCTGGCCGACGCCGGCGAGGGCGGCGACGTCGAGCCCAATACTGCGTATCGCAAACGCTATCTCGCCATCTGGCTGCAGCGGGCCCCCTGAACGTGGATAGCGCCGGTTCGGCTAGAAATTGAAGCGCCAGCCGGTGCCGAGCACCTGGCGAGTGCTGCTGTATAGCGGAATGTTGGCGATGTCGCGGATATACGAATAGCTGACCGTCAGCGTCTGTTGCTTGGTGAACGGCCAGTTGAAGTCCGCCGTGTAGTTCCACACCGATTCCTGGTGCGCGAGCAGAAAAGCCGGGTCGGTATTGCTGTAATCGTCCGACTCGTGCGTCACGGCCAGGTTGAAATCGCAGGACTGGCTGAAGTGATAATCCAGTGCGCTGGACAAAATGATCAGCCGCCGGTTGCCGCCGGCACGATTGTTGGTTGCGTTGTCCTGGCCGCGATAGCCGGCCAGCTGCCAGCTGAGACGGTTCGACCACAGTGCCTGGGTGAAGGTCAGACCAAGCAGGATTTCATCGCTGTCATAGCCGCGCATCGCCGGCGTGTCATAGTGGGTCGCGAGGTATTGCGTCATGACGCTCATCATGCGCGTGGTCGATAAGGGCAGGCGCCATTCGAGCGAGTCGCCGACGCTGTGCAGATAGCTGTGGCCGCCGACGGTCTGGTGTTCCAGCTGCACCATGTCGAACAGCATGCCGGCGCCGACTTGCTGTCCTGCGCCGCCCTGCCAGCCGACGATGCCGCGATTGAACTCGGACAATTCGGTATAGGAGCGGTATTTGACATGCGCTTGCGTGTAGAGCGTCAGTGTCGGGGTGACGCGCCAGCTCAACATCTCTCCCAATTCGGCATCCCTGTATGGGCTGGATGCCTGGCGCGAGTCCGGATCGAGCCGGATCGGCAGCGGCGAAATGCCGGGCGCGGAGATGGTGCTCAGATCGGTGGCCGAATTGACGTTGGAGTCGTAGCCCTGTTCGAGCGCCAGGTAGCCGTTACTGCTCAGCACCGACGACATGCTGTGCAGCCGGTCTTGCAGCAAGGAGATTTTTTCGCGCGCGGCTTCCGGCGGCTGCAGCGCACTGGCGTGCTGCAAGGCCTCCTGCGCCCGCTTTTGCTCGCCGAGGCGCAAATAGGCATCGGCCAGGTCGAGCCAGGCGGCGCCATTGTCGGGGTTGGCTGCGACGGCGCGCTCCAGCACCCAGGATGCGGCTTCGTTCTGGCCGCTGTTGAGCAGGGCGAAGCCGAGCAGATGATCGAACGCCTCCTGGCCGGCGCAGTCCGCCTCCTGTGCGCTCAACAGCCCGGCGGCCGTGCGCGGGTCGCCGTTGTCGAGCCAATGGCCCGCCTCTGCTTCCACTTGCTGGCAACTGCCTGCCGCCGCGAACGTCTTGCCGGCCAACAGGCAGGCCAATGCGAGTGCTGCTAGTGTTTTAATACCGCCACTCCACTTGCAGACTCTTGTTGATCGCTGTGCAAGGTATAGCTGGTGATCAAGCCGCCGGCATGGTTGCCGATCAGCACCCCGGCGGCCGTTCCGCTCACATTGCTGCCCTGGCATCCGTTACAGCTGCCGCTCAGTTGCAGATTGCCGCTCTTGAACGTGGCCAGCGATACCGCCTGGGTCGAGGCGGCGTTCCACTGCCTGTTTTGCCCATCGGTCACATTGATGGCGTAACTGTCGATGGTCGGATTGGCGCCGAAGGTCACCTGCACGCTCAGGCTGTTGAGCTGGCCGCCCTGGTTGGCGTATTCGTCGATCGGCGCGGTCGCGCCGACGATGGACGAGTAGCTCAGGGTGCCGCTCATGCTCTGGATGACCGACAGCGGCGTGCTGCCTGCCGAAGAAAAGGCGAAGGCGTTCAGGTCGGCATATTGCCAGTCGCCGTAGGCATCGCTCGATGCGCCGCCGTTGTAGACCCCCCAATACACGGTGGCGCCGTCCACCTGCGCCGATTGGAAGCTGATCGGCTGCAAGGTGTCGTCGTCGACGACGAACAGCAGCGAGCCATCGTTCAACTCGACATACTGCGGCAGGCCATAGACGGGATCGACGCCGATCTGCCAGGTGGCGTCCTGATTGCCGTCGATCGCGCCCAGCGCGATGTTGCCGTTGGCGGAGGTGACGCCGACATAGGCGGACATGGCCGCGCTGTCGTTGGGCTCGGAGTCGGGATTGATGACGACATTGTTGGACACGATCAGGTTCGGCAACGGGGTCAGCGCATCGACCGCCGAGACGATGGTGCCGCTGGCGCCGCCGATGCTCACCTCGCCGCAGGCCGTTCCGCTGCAGCTGCCCGATTTGCCCGAATCGGAGCGGGACGCGCCGCGCAGCGGCAGGGATCGCAAAACCGCCGGCAACGCGTCGATGAGCTGCGGCTCACCGGCGCCGAGCGGGGCAAACGCGGACTCTGCCGGCTCGATGCGCACACTGCCGGAAGCGTTGGCCATGGTGGTGCCGCCGCTGATCACATGGTTGTAGGTGCCCGGCGCGACGTCGCGGAAGCTGCTGCTGCCGGTCGGCACGTAGAACACCTCATGATCGGTGCCGCGGATGTGAATCTCTGCCGCCGGGGTCTGGATCAGGTAATTGGCCTTGTTGACGTGCCCGATCTCGCCGGTCATGGCGCGCATGCCGCCATGTTCCAGCGACATGGCCAGACGCTCGCTGCCATCGATCTGCGCCGGCAGCCTGAAGGTATCGATGTGCAGTGCCGAGTCGGCATACAGCATGACCGCCCCGTGGTCGCGCATGCGGATCTGCACCATGCTGTTCTGGTCGGCGGTGGCGATGTCGTCGCCTTCGCAAATGGCGTCGCCCCGGGCGAGTTTGCGCGCCGGCAGGCCGTTGTGCTGCGCCAGCACCTGACCGCCGGCAAACAGTACATAGCCGGCCAGATTGGCCGTGCTGGCCGTTTTGACGCCGGTGCCGCCGATACCGCCCCATCCGTCGGCAGCCGGTTGGCTTGCCCGGGCCGCCTTGACGCCGGTGCCGCCGATACCGCCCCACCCGTCGGCAGCCGGTTGGCTTGCCCGGGCTGCCTTGACCCCGGTGCCGCCGATACCGCCCCATCCGTCGGCAGCCGGTTGGCTCGCCTGGGCCGCCTTGACCCCGGTGCCGCCGACGCCGCCCCAGCCCGGTTCGCCGCCAGGCGTCTGCTGTACCGGGGCGATCAGCTGTCCATGGGCATCGAATTGGCACACGGCTGCGCTCTGCGCCAGCAGCGGCGCGCAGAGCAGCACGAACGCAATCAGCCTCTGCGGCCAGCGCCTAGTCAGCATCGGGCCCGGACGATTGGCTATCGGTGTCATGGTAGAAATAAAAGCCGAAATGGATGCGTTGCGGGGCGCTCTCGTCGCCCGGCATCGCCGTGCGGTTTTGCTCGATCATCTTGCGCGCAGCGCGGTTGACCTCCAACAGCGCGGTCATGCTCAGTTCTTCCGCCTTCTGGTTCAGTTGGCGGACTTGGGCTGGCGTCAGCCCGTGGTAGAACACGCAGCGATCCATATAGGGTTTGGATCGACCTTCGAGGTTGGAGACCACTGCGGCGAGGTGGTCGTGAATATTGCGGCCGAAGAAGTCCAGCTTTTCTTCTTGTGCCGGCGATTGCAGCAGGGCCTGCACATTGAGGTGCAGCAGATCGTCGTCGTCCAGATGCACCAGGCCGGTGTGCAGCCATTCATCGAGAAAGACGCGCGGGCGCACATCCTTGCTGACCGCATTGACCATTTGTTCGAAGGATGGCGTGCCGTCCTGCTGCGCCAGACGCGGCAGCGGCAGCGGGTAATTGTGTTCGTCCAGATAGGCATGCTCGCCGAGCCACTTGGCCAGCAGTTGCGACTGCAGCGAGACGCGGTTGCCGCGTGCCAGACTGAGCGGTTCTTCGCCGGATTCGCGCAGGCGTTTGACATCCTTGCGATGCACCCCGGTCAGCACACTGATGCGGCTGTCGGTCTGGGCTTTGTCCGGCAGGGCGAAGTCTTTGTCCGCCACATCGACGTAGACCCGCTTGAGCAGTTCTTCCATGGCGGGGAAGGTCAGATTGTGGTCGAGCAGCAGGCGCACCAGCGGCCGCAGCACATAACGCAGTGCCTGCAGCAATTTCGGTGGTGGGGTGGTGCCGACGTTCATGATGATCTTCTGTAGGAAATGGCCGTCAGCATAGCATGCCTGGCTGTATAAATGGGTTTATTTCCCACACTATGTATTTGTTTGTTCTTATTAATGCAACAGTTCAATCGGCGGCGAGTGTGCTGCGCCGCGCGCTTGTGCTGCGTCCATTTTCTGGCAAACCCCGGAGCGGCAATCGGCGCAGGATCACCGTCCTGTGCGGCTTTCAGGATTGTCTGTTTCCGGATCCTCATGCCATGGCGTGGGCGAAGACGCCGCGATTCCGCTGCCTGCATGGCGGTTTTTTGTGCGCAAGTTTTGCTAAATTGTTAGTTGATGTGTGAAAAATTCCCGCGTATTCTCTTTTTTGCGAGGGAAAATTTCCCACTTAAAATGATGCGAGCGAGGTAATGATGTTGCGTGAACTATGGCGCGCCACCCGTCTTTACGGGCAGGAGCGGGAAGAAAAGAATTGTGGCCGGAGCATCAAGTTTTTTACGCGTGCCCTGCTGCAATGGCCCCATTCCGTGCGCTGGTTCCGTTTCCTGCGGGCTCAGCCGGAACTGGCGGCCGTCCTGGGGCAGCAACCACAATGGCTACATAAACTGCAACGGCCTTATCTCTGCTCCGGTTATGGCGCCGAGACCAAGTTGCAGTTGCTGCGCACTCACTTCGGCGTGTTTCTGACGCGGCTGCCGCGCGCCTTGCGCAGCCGTCTGCTGGCGGAAAAGTCTGTCTGCATGGCGCGCTTTCGCGGCAAGGGCGGCGATGTCTACGAGATCCATCTGGCGGTGACGCAAATCATGGATAAAGAGGGCGAGTTGATGCTGACGCTGCAGTCCGAGGCCGTCGCCGGGCGCTTGGCCACGCTTGCTTTCTCGTTTGGCCTGGATCAGTTCAGGCAGCCGAGAATCTATATCGGCTGCCTGCAAGGTCATAAGGCCGACTGCGGGCGCGACCAGTTCCGCGCGATGACCAAGGACTTGCACGGCTTGATGCCGAAACGGCTGCTGGTCAAAGCCCTGTGCATGGTTGCGCGGCTGATGGGGGTAGAGTCGCTGCTGGCGATCAGCAATCAGTCCCATGTGCATAATGCCGGCTGGCACCATTACCATGCCATCCAGGCCGACTACGATGGTCTGTGGAATTCGCTCGGCGGGGTGCCGCTCAATCGCGACTATTTCCGCCTCAATCCGAACCGCCCGGAACGCGCCTTGTCCGAGGTCGCGTCCAACAAGCGTGCCGAATACGGACGACGGCTGATGATGGAAAGCAATATTGCCGATCAGTTCGGTCTGAATTGGCTGCCCGCCCAGCTTGGCGATCCGCGGCAATTGAATGACAGCGTGTGCGTGGTCGAAGCGGCGCGCCCAATCGCGGCTTCTGCCGGTGTGTTCCCGGCAGTGGAAGTCGCCACCTGCGGTTGAAACAGGCCGGCGTTTGCCGGCCTGCCGGTTTTTTTCAGGCGCCGTAAACCGCGCGTGCGCCCAGTTGCCGTTCGATTTCCAGCAAACGGTTGTATTTGGCGATCCGCTCCGAGCGGCACAGCGAGCCGGTCTTGATTTGCCCGCCGCCCATGGCGACGGCGAAGTCGGCCATGAAGCTGTCTTCGGTTTCGCCGGAGCGGTGCGAAATGACATAGCCCCAGCCTGCGGTGCGGCACAGCTGGATTGCCTCGACGGTCTCGCTGACGGTGCCGATCTGGTTGAGCTTGATCAGCGCCGCATTGCAGCTGCGTTCCTGAATGCCTCGCTGGATATATTGCGTATTGGTCACCAGCAGATCGTCGCCGACGATCTGGATGCGCTCGCCGAGCGTGGCCGTCATCAATTTGAATCCGTCCCAGTCGTTTTCGTCGTGGCTGTCTTCGATGGAGATGATCGGATAGCGCTCTATCCATTGCTGGAACAGGGCGACCATGTCGGCGGCGCTCTTGTCGCCTTGTCCGCTGCGGCTTAGCCGGTAGCTGCCGTCGGCAAAGAAGGAGCTGGCCGCCGGGTCGAGCGCGATGGCGATATCCTGGCCCGGCACATAGCCGGCCGCTTCGATGGCCTGCACGATCAGATCGCAGGCTTCTTCGTTGCTCCCCACCCTGGGGGCGAATCCGCCCTCGTCGCCGACGCTGGTCGCGTAGCCGCGCGCCGCCAGGATGCGCCGCAGCGCATGGAAGGTTTCGGCGCCGTAGCGCAGCGCTTCGGCAAAGCTGGCCGCACCGATCGGATAAATCATGAATTCCTGGAAATCCATGCCCGAATCGGCATGCTTGCCGCCGTTGAGGACATTCATCATCGGCTTGGGCAAGTGCGTGGCGCCGATGCCGCCCAGATAGGCATACAGCGGCAGATTGCTGGCTTCGGCCGCGGCGCGCGCCACGGCCTGCGAGACGCCGAGCATGGCATTGGCGCCGAGCTCGGCCTTGTTGTCGGTGCCGTCCAGTTCGATCATCGCGTAATCGATGTCCGCCTGGGCGCGCGGATCCTTGCCGGTCAACAGCGGCGCAATGCGCCGCGTGACGTTGTCGACCGCCTTGAGCACCCCCTTGCCGCCGTAGCGGCCGGCGTCGCCGTCGCGCAATTCGACCGCCTCGTTTTCGCCGGTCGATGCCCCGGACGGAACCGACGCCGCAGCGCTCACGCCATTGTCGAGATGAACATTGACCCGCACGGTGGGGTTGCCGCGCGAGTCGAGAATTTCCAGCGCATCGATTGCTTGAATCCGTACTGCCATGGTGCTGTCCTCCTTGAATGATGAGAACGCCTGTCGGCGCGTGAAGCTGGCCAATCATCTCCTTGCGCGCATGGCGTTCAGTCGGGATCGGCGCAGCTGAAACCGTATTCGATCGGGATCTTGATATAGAACAGGTTGAGCTTTTCTTCCTGCAGCCGCGCGAGCAGTGCCGGCAAGTGCGCCTCGCTCATGGCGAGCGTGACTTCCACCGGCTGGTCGCCGAGTTCGAAAAATCTGGCGCAGTGGATTTTGCGGTCGCGTCCCAGCCCTTCTGCCGCCGTGACCATGGTGGCGCCTTCCAGGTTCATGCGCTTGGCTTCGCGTACCAGCCACTCCGCCACCGGCAAGCCGGCATGGGTCCGGTTCTGCTGCGTGAAAAAGGTTACCTGATAACCGTTCATCGTTTGTCTCCAGTCGTTCAGGCCAGCTTGAGGGCGGCGATGGTGGCGATGCCCAGCATGGTCATCAGCAGGGAGCCGAGCACATGTATGCCGATTTCGCCCGCGGCCCACAGGATGCGTCCCTGTTGTATAAGCGTAGTGACTTCTGCGGAAAAAGTGGAAAAGGTGGTCAGGCCACCGAGAAAACCGGTAATGACCAGCAAACGCCACAGCGGCGATAAATTCGGGTGGCCGGCAAAGAAGGCGACGGCAAGGCCGATCAGATAGCCGCCGAGCAGGTTGGCGGCCAGGGTGCCTGGAGGCAGTGTCGGGAACATGGCGTTGAGCCACAGGCCGAGGATCCAGCGTAACGTTGCGCCGAGCGTGGCGCCGATACTGATGGCAAGCAGGGGGGGGAACATGACGATCTTCCTTGTTTTCCGCAATGTAAACAGCCGCTGTCGGAAAGAGAGCGGGGTGTAGACATCATCAGCCACCGGGCGGTTACAAGGAGGAATGTCATCTCCTGCGTCGAGTATACCCCGTCATGTAGGAGATCGGGAATGGCTGCTGAAAGAAAACTACTTGTGGTGCCGGCCATGATGCTGGCAAACGGCGGCGGATTATTGCTATCATGGCGGCCGTCATCGGGGAGTAGCCGCCCTCCGCCCGAGAGGGACTTGCATCAACAGACTTGCCGTCCGCGGCATGGTGCAAGTGATTCCAGGATTTGGCCAGACCTTTGACCGCATTGCCTCCGCTGGCCGGAGAGGCATGCGGTCATTGTGTGTCTTCCGGCCTGGATTTTCCCATGCTGCAATCTTTGCTCGTCTCCACCACCGTGGTCGCCCTGGCAGAAATCGGCGACAAAACGCAATTGCTTTCCCTCATGCTTGCCGCGCGCTATCGCAAGCCCTTGCCTGTCATCGCTGGCGTGCTGGCCGCGACGCTGGTCAATCATGCCTGTGCCGGCGGCATCGGTTCCCTGGTGGCCGGGGTGCTGAATGCCGGGATATTGAATTGGTGTATCGTCGCTTCGTTCGTGCTGATGGCCGCCTGGATTCTGGTGCCCGACAAGCTCGACGAGGACGAAGTGCACCTGCCGAAACGCGCCATGGGGGTCTTCGGCTCGACGCTGATCGCCTTTTTCCTCGCCGAAATGGGCGACAAGACCCAGCTGGTCACCATTGCACTGGCGGCGCGCTATCAGGACTATGTCAGCGTCGTGGCTGGCACCACCGTCGGCATGTTGTTGGCCAATGTTCCCGTCATCTATCTCGGCAGCCGGTTTTCCCGCCGATTGCCCGCCCGGGCAATCCATCTCATTGCCGCGGCGCTGTTTGTCTTGTTGGGAGGGTTTGCGCTGCGCAACGCGCTGGCCGGTACGCCGCTGGTGGGGTAGTGCCGGTGTGTCATTCGTAGACGAATCTTGCCCGTTTGACGTTGCACAGCAGTTCGTAGCCGAGGGTGCCGGCCGACTGCGCCACCTGGTTGACGTCGACCTGATCGCCCCACAGTTCCACGCTGCTGCCCACTCCCGCAGCGGGGTGTGCGCTCAGGTCGACCATCAGCATGTCCATGCAGACGCGGCCGACCAGCGGCACGATGCGCCCATCGACCGCCACCGGCGTGCCATTGCCTGCGCTGCGCGGATAACCGTCGGCGTAGCCGCAGGCCACCAGACCGATGCGCGCCGGTGCGCTGGTGACGTAGCGCGCGCCGTAGCCGACGGCCTCGCCGGCGCCCGGATTGCAGACGGCAAAGATCCGGCTGTGCAGGCGCATGACCGGTTTCAGACCGGCGCGGTCGGGGCCGCCGTCGGGCGCGCAGCCGTATAGCATGATGCCGGGGCGTCCCCAGCCGCGTCGTGCATGTTCGTGCAGCAGGATGCCGGCCGAGTTGGCGATACTCTCCTCGCCGGCCAGCCCCAGCGTGGCGCGTTCGAAGCAGGCGATCTGCCGTGCGGTCGCCGGGTTGTCGGCTTCGTCGGCGCAGGCGAAGTGGGTCATCTTGACGATGGCGGCGGTGTTGCCGCTGGCGCGCAGACGGGCATGCGCCGATGCATAGCCGTCGGGGTCGAAGCCGGCGCGGTGCATGCCGCTATCGAGCTTGAGCCAGACGGTCAGCGGCTGTTGCAGGCTAGTGTTTTCGATCATGGCCAGCTGCGCTTCGTTATGCACCACCGGCCACAGCCGGTGGCGCACGACCGCCGCCAGCTCTTCCGGGCCGAACAGCCCTTCCAGCAGTACGATGGGGGCAGTGATCCCGCCTTTGCGCAAGGCCAGCGCCTCGTCGAGAAAGGCGACCGCAAAGCCGTCGCTCTGGTGCTGCAGCGCGCGGGCGCAGGCCAGCGCGCCATGGCCGTAGGCATTGGCCTTGATGACCGCCAGCATCGGTCCGCCGTGCAGTTTGCGTGCGAGGGCGGCGTTGTGGCGCAGATTGTCGAGCCGGATGCTCGCCGTCAGTGGTCGCATGCGATGCTCCTCTAGCGTGCCGGGCTGAAGACCGGTGCTGCCGCCATGTCCTGCCGTGTGCCGCGGTAGCCGTAGCGTGCGGCCGACAGGCCTTCGGGACTGATCTCGGGGCGGATACCGCAAATCAGGTCGGCAAGCAATTTGCCCGAGCCGGCCGACTGGGTCCAGCCAAGCGTGCCGTGGCCGGTGTTGAGCGTCAGGTTGGCGAGACGCGTTGCACCGATGATCGGCGTGCCGTCGGGGGTCATCGGTCGCAGCCCGGACCAGAATTCCGCCGCCTTGAGGTCGCCGCCATGCGGGAACAGGTCGGCGGTGACCATTTCCAGCGTCGCGCGGCGGCGCGGGTCGAGGGTGGTGTCGTAGCCATTGAGCTCGGCCATGCCGCCGACGCGGATGCGTTGGTCGAAGCGGGTGATGGCGACCTTATAGGTTTCGTCGAGGATGGTGGAAACCGGCGCGCCCGCCGCGTCCGCGATCGGTATGGTCAGGGCGTTGCCCTTGACCGGGTAGACCGGGATATCGATGCCGAGCGACAGTGCCAGCGGCCGCGAGTAGCTGCCGAGCGCCATGACATAGTGATCGGCTTGCAGGACCTCATCGCCGATTCGTACCCCGGTGACGCGCCGGCCATCGTGCAGGATGGCGCGGATTTCCGCGCCAAAGCGGAATTGCACGCCTTTGTCCTGTGCCAGTTGCGCCAGTTTTTGCGTGTACAGATGGCAGTCGCCGGTTTCGTCGTTGGGCAGACGCAGACCGCCGCTCAGCTTGTGACGGGTGGCGGCCAGCGCCGGTTCTATCCGGGCGCAGCCGTCGCGGTCGAGCACTTCATAGGGCACGCCGAGCGTATCCAGCACTGCCGTATCCTTGGCCATGGCGTCTAGCTGGGCCTGGGAGCGGAACAGTTGCAGTGTGCCGCCCTGGCGGCCTTCATACTCGATTCCGGTTTCCGCGCGCAGCTCGCGGATCTTGTCGCGGCTGTATTCCGACAGCCGCAGCATGCGCTCCTTGTTGATCGCATAGCTTTTCGCGTTGCACTGGCCGAGCATCTTGAGCATCCACTGCAACTGGAAAAGCGAGCCGTCGGGTTTCATCGACAACGGCGCGTGACGCTGGAACATCCATTTCAAGCCTTTGAGCGGGATGCCCGGCGCCGCCCAGGGGGCCGAGTATCCGGGCGAGATCTGCCCGGCGTTGCTGAAGCTGGTTTCCAGCGCCACATTCGGCTGCCGCTCCACGACCAGCACCTGACAACCGGCCTTGGCCAGATACCACGCTGTCGAGACGCCGATGACGCCGCCTCCCAAGATCATCACTTGCATTGTTGTTTCTCCCGGTTTTTGCCCGAGAGAGTCTATGCAATCGCTGTGCCAGTCGTCATGGTGACGCGGGTGTGGTTTTATTTGGTGTTAATCACTGCGTTTATGCGCATTTGCGTGATATTTTCATGTTTCATCGTTATTTGTGTGGTCGAAAATGGTATCGGGCAGCGCATTGACTGGGGTTTTGCACTGGATTGGCGCTGGAGTGAACCACAATGAGGCATCGTGTGGCCAGGTCAGGGCAGCATGCTTCACTGTCGGCTGCATGCCTGGATATCGACGGGTGGTGGGGGAGTACCTTGTTTTGTGGCGGGGTTGTCAGGACCTCTTCACGGCCTGCAAGCCATTCGTTTCATGACGCTGATCCGGCTGTCACGGGGGCTTGGGATATTCTCGCTTCACGTTCTCATACCCGTCCGTCTTCCGGCGGCAAACCTCCAGAACGCACCCGCGTAACCAGCGATGTGCCGGGTCGGCATCGAAGCGCGGGTGCCACAACATGGAAATGGTGAAATCAGGCAGGGACAGTGGCAGACGGAAGCTCACCATGCCGGGACGCAGATTCGTGGCATTCAGTGCTGTGACGGTGGCGATCAGGTCCGTCTCCTGGGCCAGCGCCAGCGCTGCGGAAAAGTCGCTGACAACGGTGACGATTTTGCGCTCCAGTCCGAATGGTCTCAGCGCCTCACTCACAGGCCCACCATCAATCCCGCGTCGCGCAACCATGATGTGCCTGCCGCCGGCATAGCGTGCCGGGGTGATCTCGCCCTGGCTCAGTGGATGTCCTGCCCGTACCACCCCAACGAAACGGTCGGGGAACAGTGCCCGCGTTCGCACCTCCGGCCCCGTTGTGTCTCCGACTACCCCGGTATCCAGGTCGACACTTCCGTCGCGCAGTGGCGTGCTTTCTTTATCGAGTTTCTGCATAAAGCGCAGTCGCACGCCAGGCGCTTCTTCGCTGACGCGTGCGATCAGCGCTGCACCGAAACTTTCTATGAATCCGTCACGGACGCGCAGCGTAAACGTTCGCACCAGCGCGTTCAGATCAAGTGTTTCGGCCGGGCGCAATACGGCTTCGGCATCCAGCACCAGCCGGGCGACCCGTTCGCGCAATTCGAGCGCCCTGGGGGTAGGAACAAGTCCGCGCCCGGCCCTGACCAGCAGCGGGTCGCCGGTCGTTTCGCGCAAGCGGGCCAGCGCCCGGCTCATTGCCGATGGGCTCAGCCGCAGGCGGCGCGCAGCGCGCGCAACGCTGCCTTCTGCGAGTAGCACATCGAGGGTTAGCAGCAGGTTGAAATCAGGATTCGGCATGCTTCAACCCTAGCACAGATTGAAGTGGCGTCAAACGCACTAATAAAGTGCAAATGTTGCGTCTTCCGCCATGTCATGCCGGAGTCTACGCTTTTGATGGATATCCGTCAGGAGTGACACAAATGAAGTTTTCAGTCCATCAGAAACAAACCGGCGCGGCAGATGGCGTGCCGGGGGGCCGGGCGACCCGCTGGGCGCTGGCCAGCCTTTCTCTTTCCATGTTGATGCCCTCGCTCGATACCAGTATTGCCAATGTCGGCTTGCCGACATTGGCCCGGGCGTTTGCCGCGCCCTTTCACTCAGTGCAATGGATCGTCCTTGCCTATCTCCTGGCCATCGCCACCCTGATCGTCAGTGCCGGGCGGCTGGGGGATTTGTTCGGCAGGCGACGGCTGCTGCAGGCAGGCATCGGGCTGTTCACCACCGCCTCTCTGGTCTGCGGCATCGCACCTACGCTCGGCGTGCTGATTTTCGCGAGAGCGGCTCAGGGTGGCGGGGCCGCTATCATGATGGCCCTGACTGTGGCCTTGGTGGGGGCGACGGTTCCGAAAGAGCGGACCGGGCGCGCAATGGGCCTGCTCGGCACGATGTCGGCCGTTGGCACCATGCTCGGGCCTTCGCTGGGGGGCATTCTGATCGCGTTGCTGGGGTGGCGGGTCATCTTCCTCGTCAACGTGCCGCTGGGCATCCTGAACATAATGTGGGCGCGGCGCTTTCTGCCTGTTGACCGGCGTGAAGCGGACGCGCCCCTGCCCGGTTTTGACATGATTGGTACATTGTTTCTGGCGCTGGCGCTCGCCGCATATGCACTGGCGATGACTCTGGGGCAGGGGCGCTTCGGCGCGCTCAACATGACGCTGTTGCTGGCTGCCGCAATGGCGGCGGTCTGTTTTGTCCTTGCAGAAACAAAAGTGGCATCCCCGCTGTTGCGCCTGTCGATGTTCCGCACGGCAAGCCTGAGCGCGAGCCTGGCCATGAGCACACTGGTGTCGACGGTGATCATGTCGACATTTGTGGTGGGGCCGTTCTATCTGTCTCGCGCGCTCGGGTTCGAGACGGAATGGGTCGGACTCGTGATGTCGGTCGGACCGTTTGTCTCTGCGCTGACCGGTGTGCCCGCGGGGTGGTTGGTTGACCGCTTCGGTGCCCGACGCATTACGCTTTCCGGCTTGTTTTGCATGATTATGGGACTGTGCGGTTTTTCCCTGCTGCAGGGACCTTTCGGCGTAGCCGGTTACATCGTTCCCCTTGCCATCTTGACCGTTGGTTATGCGTTGTTCCAGGCGGCCAACAATACCGCCATCATGACCGGCGCCCACGTGGATCAGCGCGGAGTCATTTCCGGCATGCTCAGCCTGTCGCGCAATCTCGGGCTCATCACCGGCACTGCGGTACTGGGAGCGGTCTTTTCCCTGGCATCGGCAACGACCGACGTCACCACCGCGCAACCCGAGGCGGTGGCCAGCGGAATGCGCTGTACCTATGGCGTTGCGGCGATTCTGATCGGGGTGGCGTTTGCGATCGCGCTCGGCGGCAGGGTGTTTCGGCCCTTGGCCGCATTGCGCTTCGGTCGGTGAGTCTTTGATGGCGAAGCGGGGGATGGGTTGAGGTCGAGATCCCCCGCTGCGTGAACAAGGTCACGGAGATGATGCCGGCCATGGCGAATCGCCCTGGTATCCGTAGACAGTTTCCTGGCAGGTAAGATATTGCCGTTCGAACTCTAGCGGAGAAACGCCGCCAGCATCACCATGCCGGCGTTCCGGGTTGCAAAACATCTCGATGTAATCGCAGATGTCGCGGCGGGCCTGTTCGGTTTGCCGCGAACGACGGTTCCGCGCGTCGACTGGAGTTTTTAGCGTGGCGCAATCATGGGCATTGTATCGTCGGCATGCTTCCTGGCCTGCTTGGCAGCTTTTTTCTCTTTGGGGGTCAATAAAGGTTGTTTCTTGATCTCTTTATTGGATTTTCTTGACTTGGACATGTTGGTGACTCCTACGCTGGGTTTTGTTCATAACCGTGCAAATGCTCACAACCGACAGTCTCGTTGCGAGCCGAAGGCCAGGCTGCTTGGGTGAAGATGTCCTGGGCTGCTGTGCCATGTGGAGCGAGTTGTCGTGCAGAAGAGGTCTCTGGGGAGGGGGGCATTCTTGGAATGCCGTCGTGCCTTGCTACTGCCCATGCGGAGGGCTCTTCCATGATTTGAGTAGCTTGGCGCATCTTGATTCATGAAGCATCCCTCCCTTGAGGCCGCCGACCCGGTCAGATACGGTCGACAGCTGAACTCAGCATGCGCTTTTTTCAAAAAATAGCTAGCTATTTCAATAAATAAAGTTATAGGGCAGGGGTGTTTGCAAAAACCGAGACAAATCAGGTCAATCGATTTTCAGGAATAAATGCCAAATGTCACGACTATTTTTGATGGCCATCTCGCAAAAATATGAAAGATATTGACTCGGGCCGGGTTGTGGAGTAAAAAGCAAAGGCAGGATGTTCAAGCACCATATCTATCGATACCTCGTTGCCCACAAAATGTGGTCTTCCTTGTTTCCTTATCTATTCCTTGACTATCATGCTTTTTTGACATTTGGATTTTTATTGACGCAAGGAGTACGTTATGGAAACGGGTACCGTTAAATTCTTCAATGATGCAAAAGGTTTTGGCTTTATCACTCCGGACAATGGTAGCGACGATCTCTTCGCCCACTTTTCCGAGATCCGTGCAGAAGGTTTCAAATCGTTGCACGAAGGCCAGAAAGTGAGCTTCACCAGATCGATGGGCCAGAAAGGCCCGGCAGCATCAAGTATTCAACCGCTTTAAGTTAAGTCGTGCTGCCATAATTATAAAGCCCCTCCTTGGGGCTTTTTGTATTTTGACATCGCTAAAAAACCTGCCGCAAGGCAGGTTTTTTTATTCAGGAAGCAGTAATGTATGCATCACCCAGATAACTTGCGGACTCTATGCCAAATGCAGAGTTAAATGTAACCATAAAACGTCGGCCAACTTGCGTAATAGATACGACTTCAAGTGCAATGGCAGCATTGTTTATTTGTTGGGTGACGAGATCACCTTTTTTCAATTCATTAATTTTCAATTTAAACTCCTTGCAACCATGTTTCTATGCATGGTCTCTAACGTCTTGGCCTTCTTTGGGGCTGATATGTTGGTTTGGCGGTCGGATGGCGAAAGTTGATACGACCTTTCGTTAGGTCGTACGGTGACATTTCTACCGTAACCCGGTCGCCTTGCAGCACGCGGATGCGGTGTATCTTCATCTTGCCTGAACCATACGCGAGAATTTCCACGTTATTATCGAGTCGGACGCGAAAACGCGACTCCGGCAACATCTCGATAACAACGCCTTCTAGCTCAATCATGTCTTCTTTTGACATGGTGTTTCCAATCTGAAAAGGGAATCTTTCGCACCGGTAAATGTACTGTGTGAAATGAGGATTGGCTTCGCGGACCTAGGCGAAAATTGCTGTAGTGAAACGGCAGCAGTTAAGGCAGGGCAGGAGATCGGAAGATCGCCACTTAGGAAGTGATGACCGGAGACTATAGTTATCCTTTTGATTTGTCAATAATTTATTTGGATGCAGCCGTAATTTCACGAACCATGGCAGGAAAGACGCACATCTGCTGGTATTGACCTTCTCCCCGGCAGGTATTCCAAGAATTGGTTAGCATGAGGGCCTGCTCATGACCGTGTCCATATTGGGCACATCGTTGCGCGGGAAGCATGACCTTGCGGGGGTATAGGGCGGGGGTGCGGGCTAAGGCGACCCTGGCGTTTAGGAAAAACAGCAGCAATTCAGGCTCTCGATACTTTATCGGGTGTCCAGACAGGTTGCCCACGGGGATGAGATCACCCACAATGAGCCGCAGGTATGGCAAGCGCGACAACGGAAGTCCGTGTCAATTTCAAATGGATTGCTAGGGAGAGTGCAATGAAATCATCGCCATCCGAAACGGCCCCATCTCCGGCTGATGCCCCTGTCATTGACCACTTGCGCTTCCATCGTCCTCACGCACACCTTACTCCCACCTTCGGTAACGATTGGTTCGCACTCAAAGCCGAAGCATTCGCACGTTTTTTCGGAACGCCACTTTTCTTGGGCGCGCAGACGCTCATTGTCGCTGTCTGGATTGGCGTCAACGTTCTTGGCTTCACCAAGTTCGACGTATATCCGTTCATTCTTCTCAACCTGGCATTCAGTCTCCAGGCTGCCTATGCGGCGCCGCTCATCTTGCTCGCGCAGACAAGACAAGCAGCGAGGGATGCCATGCATGTAGCGGCGGATGCACAACATAGAGAGGCTATTGCTGCCGCCAACGAACAGCGACAGGCGATCGCGGCGCAAAACGCGGCGCAATTGCTGGAACTGCTGCAGCAGAATACCGCGCTGACCGAACTTACCAAAAAGCTATCTGAACGTATCGAGATGCTGACCGTTGAGATGCACGAGCGATTCGAGCAAAAAGATGCCAAGCCGTAACTGATGTGCAGGGGGAGGGGGAGAAGCAGCTATCATCAGATGGGGAGCAGAGCTGCTCGTATGTGTTGTGATGAATGTGGTGTCTGCCGCATACGCAAAAGAAGCCAAGGGTTTTCCCATGCGCAATCTCCTGGGGTGGGGTATGTCTGTACCGCTGCTGGCTATTGTCCTTGTCGGACTTTTAAGCTGGAGCGGAGCAGTATCCGGGGCTGATGCGTCCCTCCTGGGGAGACCATTGTCGATTGCAACGCTGGAATATCCCCCTTATATCCTGAACACGGCCGATGGGCCGCGAGGCCCGGTGGTTGATCTTGTGACACACTCACTTGCCAGGATGGGGGTGACGGCGCAGATTTCCTTTTTGCCGATCGCGCGTGGCCAAGCCGAGTTGCTGCAGGGTGAGGTGGATGCTTTTTTTTCCATCAAGGATTCCCCCGCACGTCGGCGATTGATGCTGTTTACGCCTTCCCCTCTGTTTACCCAGCAAATGGTTTTCTTTGTCCGCAGTCAATCCGCTTTCCATTTCGATGGAACACTGCAGTCGATGGCGCTTGCCCGTGTCGGCGTGGTCGACAAGACTTCCTATGGCCCACGACTTGATCTGGCCTTCAAAAACCATTTGTTCGCGAGTGTCGAACCGGTTGTCGACCATGAAACAAATTTCAGGAAACTGCTGCTGGGCCGGGTCGATGCCATTCCATGCAGCCGGGCGGTAGGGCTTTACTATTTGTCAAAGCTGGGAATGCAGGGGCAGATAGAGAGTTCCGGACCGGTTATCGACACGGTCGCCAGCTATCTGGTTTTTACCCGGAAACAGGATTTCTCCGCATTGGCCGCTCGTTTCGACGCGGCGCTGAAACAGATTAAAGCCAGCGGCGAGGCCAGGACGATCTGGGTACATTACAACATGTCACCGCAGTAATGCCTTCGCAGGACCATGGCTCTGGTTTCTCCTGATGCACGGGATTGTGGAGAAGATACAAGAGAAAGGTTCTGCTTTCAAAGCGCGATCATTTCTCCTTGTATGCAGTCGGAGCATTCCTCTCCTCTGAGGTTTTGGCGTGCTTGCCCATTAACCATTATGCGAATAGGCTCTTTACCTGTGCGGTTCATCCGAGGTGCTGGTGATGTCTCTTCGATGGAAACTGGGGGCGGTGGCTCGGGCGCTGGGTATGGCCTGCGTTGTTTTCCTCTCAATGGGGGCAAACGGCCAGAACCTGTCAAATAATGTTCCTGGCGAGACGTGGCAGCAGTTGGCAACGCCGGAACAATCCGGCTGGTCTGCGCGGGGGCTCGAAGCTGTTGGCGATTATCTGCACCGGATCGGTTCCTCCTCCGCGATGATCGTGCAACATGGTGTGATCGTGCAAACCTGGGGCGATACCACCTATCGTTCGAATCTCCACTCCTGTCGCAAGAGCCTGCTCAATGCCTTGATCGGTATTGCCGTCGCCCAGCACAAGGTTAATCTCGACGACACGCTGGACCAACTGGGTATCGATGACGAAGCACCGTCACTTAGCCCGACGGAAAAGCAGGCGACGGTGCGGGAAATGCTCGAGGCGCGCTCAGGCGTCTACCATGCGGCAGCCTATGAGACTGACCGCATGGCGGAAGAGCGCCCAAGCCGCGGTTCGCATCTTCCTGGCGAGTTCTGGTATTACAATAATTGGGACTTCAATACGCTAGGCTATATCTACGAACATGCGACCGGAATGACGATATTCGATGCTTTTTATCGTCAAATCGCCAAGCCGATCGGCATGCAGGATTTCACCAGCAACGATGGTCATTATGTAACGATTCCCGAATCGCGCTTTCCTGCCTATCTGTTCGATATGAGCGCCCGCGATTTCGCCCGCTTTGCCTTGCTTTACCTCCGCGGAGGCCGATGGAACGGCGTGCAGGTGGTTCCGGCGGCTTGGGTCAAGGCCAGCACAACTGCTTATTCCGATACGCCTTCCGGGGGCTATGGCTACCTGTGGTGGACGGGGGCCTCGGCAAGCGGCGACTCGGCATCCATTGATTTCCCTCACGATAGCTTCTGGGCCGAGGGCCATCTTGGCCAATATGCCGTCGCCGTGCCTTCTCTTGATCTGGTCATCGTCAATCGGGTTGTCGACCATGGCAAGGGCAAGGCAAGGCATTCTGTCAGCAAGCGCGAAGTGGCTCGCTTGGTCGATCTGGTGATTTCGGCTGCGCCCAAGTCTGCAGATGCCGGCAGTGGCGCACTTTAGATAATGATCTCCTCCCGGCTAACCGAGTGGTCTCGTCTAGAGATTTCCGGTTTCAATATGGCCTAGCCGGGGCGATTCGATTTTTTATCTGCGCCATCGGGAGGGAAAAGCTCGCTAGAACTCTTTTGGCTCTGGTACATGCTGCAGCAAATGTTCAATGAATCGGGTGAGCTTCGGCAGCGGACGCAGGTCTTGGCGATACACAATGTGGACGGGGTGCGGTTTTGGCGCGTAGGCCTGCAATACCTGCACCAATGTGCCAGTTGCCAGATCTTGGGCCACTAGGACCTCCGGTTGCAGTAACAGTCCTGCACCTGCGATGGCCGCCATGCGCAAGCCGTTGCCATCATTGCAGGTAAACATGGATTCCGTCGGCAGGCACGGACTGTCTCCATTCCCAGGCTTCCAAGCGCCATGACTATTCCATACCGTATGAGACAGACAGTGGTGGGCGCCAAGATCCTGCGGCGTTTCTGGATAGCCATATTGATCCAGATAGCTGGGGGCCGCACAGATCACCATGTGGTACATGGCCAATGGTTTTGCAATCAGGTCGGCATCGCCTAATTCACCGATACGTATCGCCAGATCAAAACGCTCGTCAATCAGGTCGACCATGCGATTGCTCAACTCCAGTTCCACGCGCACGAGCGGATATAACTGCCGGAAAGTCGCCGCCAAGGGGGCGATGACACAGCTACCATAGGTGATCGGCGCGCTAATACGCAATGTACCGGACGGTGACAGGCGTAGCCGCTCGACCGACGTTTCGGCGATACGCATATGTTCCAGCGCACGCTTTGCGTCTTCATAAAAAACGCGGCCAGCATCCGTCAGACTTTGGCGCCGCGTCGTGCGCTCCAGCAGGCGTGCACACAGATGCTTTTCAAGTTCGCGCACATATTTGCCGACCATCACCGCAGATAGGTTCAGCCGCTGTGCCGCTTCAGTGAAGTTTCCCCCCTCAACAACGGCAACGAAGGTTTCCATGGCGCGAAGTCTATCCATAATTGCAAACCATAGGTTAGTAGTCTTTGTAATTAAATCACGTTTATGTGATTTTTAATTAAGTATTAAATGACGATGCTTCAACCTGAATTCGAAAAGGAGAGTTTCATGAAGATCGTCGTAATCGGTGCCAGTGGGGATGTTGGTCGTTCTGTGGCGGAGGAGCTTGCACGTAACGGCGAACACGAAGTTATTCGTGTCGGTCGTACCCAGGGTGATTATCAGGCTGACATCACCAGCGATGACAGCGTGAATGCACTGTTCGAGCAGATTGGCACTATCGATGCCATCGTTGTTGCAGCAGGCAATGTCATTCTCGCTCCAGTAGAAAAAATGACAGCTACCGACTTCCTGCGCGGTTTGAAAGACAAGCTGCTCAGTCAGGTGCGCGTTGCTTTGATTGGTCAGCATTTCCTGAGCGACGGTGGCTCAATTACGCTGACCTCCGGTATTGCCGTCGATGACCCGATTGCGCAGGGCTCCCATGCTGCCGCGTCGAATGCCGGGATTGAAGGATTCGTGCGTGCTGCAGCATGCGATTTTCGCCGAGGTATTCGTATCAACGCGGTTAGTCCGGCGGTCCTGATTGAATCGATGGACAGGTTTGGCCCGTTCTTTCCCGGCTACCAGGGGATTCCCGCGGCAAGTGTGGCCATGGCCTATCGACGCAGTGTAGAAGGTGTGCATAGTGGCCGCGTATATCGGGTTGGGCATTGAAGAAAGGATCAGGCAGCCGCTTAACCACTACTGCCTGGTACCGTTGCCGCTCTTATTGACTCCGGCAAAGGCCGTTGTGGTTGGCCATGCAGCAAGTTTTCCAGTGCGCTGACCCAGCGCGCCTGCCAACCGAATGCCTGGGTTGGGCGCCACAGCAGCAGGGTCTGTTCCTCACAGTGAAAGGGGCTGTTGCTGAGCGTGAGGCTGCCGAGCCCTTCCTGTTCGATCAGAAAACCGGGCAGATAGGCCAGGGCTTGGCCGGCATGTACCAGCGCCAGCAGGGTATGCAAGTCGTCGACCAGGAAGCGGATGCGGCGCGGCAGGACATCGTCCCGCCAGCCATCCGAGCCTGTGCCGCGACGCAGGCCGCACAGGAGTGAGCGCGTCGGGCAGACGAAGTCGTGCAGCAGGACTTCGTCGGCGTCGATGTCCTGCCGTTGCGCCAACGGGTGCTGCGGCGCCAGCGCCAGTCGCATCGGCAGGGTTTCGAGTGACCGCGCCGCCAGTCCATCCGGCGCTGCGCCCTGCGTCAGCACCGCTGCGCTGACCAACGCGAAGTCGGCTTCGCCGCGCAGCAGCGCCAGCATGGCCTCGTCCTCGAACTGCGCGATCAGTTTCATGCTGGCCGGCGCATCGAGCCGGGCGAGGGCAGTGGCGCAGCTGGCGGCATAGCGCGCCTGCAGCAGGGCTGGTGCTGCCACCCGGCAATGTACGCGGAACCCGCTGCCGGCAAACTCGGCGCGCGTTTGCTCGGCCAACTGCAGCAAAGCGAGTGCCCGCGCCTGCAGGCGCTGCCCGGCGGCGTTGAGCTGCAGACCCTTGCCGACTCGGTCGAACAGCGGCGTGCGCAGACTTTCCTCCAGGCGCTTGATGGCTTTGGAAAGTGCCGACGGGGTGAGATGCAGCTCTTCCGCCGCGCGCTGCAGGCTGGAATGGCGTGCCGCGACGGTGAAGAGTTGCAGGTCGTTGAGTTCCATATAGGCAACGATTATTGCCTATCTTTTGATTTACAGGCAATGGATGCTCGTCGAAGATGGGGCCATGTCACCACCGCGCTGCGCCTTGTTCCTTGTCGGCGTACCATTCAGAGGATCTCATCGCCATGACCAACCCTATTCTTCATCCGTTGTCCCGCGACGGCCGCGCTCTGCCGGCGGACACCGACCATCTGCTGGCGAACACCGCTGCCGGCAGCCTGCTGCTGTTGCATGTGCCGCCCGGCGACTATTGCTACGAATCGCATGTCCGTAACGAATACCTGATCTGCCTCAACGGGCATCTGGTGTTGGAAACCGATGCCTGTCGTACCGCGGCCGGTGTCGGCGAGATGATCGAGGTGCCGGCCGGCGTACGTCACCGCTTCGCGGCGGACTGCGATGCCGTGCTGCTGACGGTGACGCAGCAGGGGACATGAAGCTTGGCATGCCGGGTAGAACCACTCGACAGTCTCGCTGAAGCAGATTAACGCAAGTGGCGAGGCCAACCCGCTACCACAGTGAAAACGTGTCACCGGAAGCATAACCTTGCCGAAATTAACCGGAGTGGAACCGAGGTCAATGCCTTGTCTTGCAAGGGGAAATTAGGCGGTAGACGGTGGGGGGCACTGAGGTGGCGCAAAAATCAGCGGATTTGAACGTCGTCAGGAAGCATAACCTTGCCGAACGGCAAAGATATGGTTCCGATCACAACATTATTGATTTGCAAGGGGTGTTGATGGTGGACCGGAGGAGGATCGAACTCCCGACCTCTGCATTGCGAACGCAGCGCTCTCCCAGCTGAGCTACCGGCCCCCCGAAGCAGGCCTAAATTCTAGAGATGCCGGCGCTTGCTGGCAAGTCCCGCGTCGTGATCCGTTTTGCTTTTCCGCGTGCGTGTTGCAATGCAGCAGGATTTTCCTCCCGTAACGGCTTGCTGCTTGCATTTCTGCGCGGCTTGCGGCGAGAATCGAAGCTCAACATTTCAACATAAATTCAAGACAACAGTATGGCTCTAATCGTACAAAAGTACGGCGGAACGTCGGTGGGAACCACGGAGCGGATCAAGAACGTGGCGCGACGCATTGCCAAGTGGAAGGCTCGGGGGCATGACCTGGTCGTCGTCGTGTCCGCCATGAGCGGGGAAACCAACCGTTTGATCGCGTTGGCGCATGAGATTCAGGCCGTTCCCGATCCGCGGGAACTGGACGTGGTCGTGTCGACCGGCGAACAGGTGACCATCGGTCTGCTCGCCATGGCGCTGCAGGAAATCGGCGTGCCGGCGCACAGCTATTGCGGCTGGCAGGTGCGCGTGACCACCGACAGCGCCCACGGCAAGGCACGCATTCAGTCCATCGACGAAGACGAACTTCGCGGCGATCTGAATGCGGGTCGTGTCGTCATCGTTGCCGGCTTTCAGGGTGTGGATGAACTGGGACACATCACCACTCTGGGCCGCGGCGGTTCCGATACGTCGGCCGTGGCGCTTGCCGCGGCGCTCAGCGCTGACGAGTGCCAGATCTATACCGACGTCGACGGTGTGTATACCACCGACCCGCGTGTCGTGCCGGAAGCACGCCGCCTCAAGACCATCACGTTCGAAGAAATGATCGAGATGGCGAGCCTCGGCTCGAAGGTGCTGCAGATCCGGTCGGTCGAGTTCGCTGGCAAATACAAGGTGCGCTTGCGCGTGTTGTCCAGTTTCGAAGAGGAAGAAGGCGAAGGTACGCTGATTACGTTTGAGGAAGACGAGAATATGGAAAAGGCTGTCGTGGCAGGGATCGCATTTGACCGCAATGAGGCACGCATCAACGTCAAGGGCGTGCCGGACAAGCCGGGTATTGCGTACCAGATTCTCGGGCCGATCGCCGACGCCAATATCGAAGTCGACATGATCATTCAGAATGTCGGCGAAAACGGCGCGACCGATTTCTCCTTTACCGTGCCGCGCGGCGAGTTCAAGCGCTCGGTCGAGATCTTGCGCGAGGTGCAGGGCCATATCGGCGCCGCCAAGATTGATGCCAACGACAAGGTCGCCAAGCTGTCCATCGTCGGGGTCGGCATGCGCTCGCACTGTGGCGTGGCTTCGACCATGTTCCGCACCCTGGCCGAGGAGGGCATCAACATCCAGATGATCTCCACTTCCGAGATCAAGGTGTCGGTGTTGGTCGACGAAAAGTATCTGGAACTGGCTGTACGCGTTCTGCATAAAGCCTTTGGCCTGGACCAGGAGCAGTAATTTGTTATGAAGCTTGACAGGGGGAGCGGCTTTCCTTAATATCGCAACCCTCTGAACGGAGAAATGGCCGAGTGGTCGAAGGCACACCCCTGCTAAGGGTGCATACGGGCAAAACCTGTATCGAGGGTTCGAATCCCTCTTTCTCCGCCAGACCGCGCACCCGTAGCTCAGTTGGATAGAGTATCTGGCTACGAACCAGAGGGTCGGGCGTTCGAATCGCTCCGGGTGCGCCACTTCCCGGGTCCCCATCGTCTAGTGGCCTAGGACATCGCCCTTTCACGGCGGTAACCGGGGTTCGACTCCCCGTGGGGACGCCAAGCATACTGAAAGCGGTCTGACAAAGTCAGACCGCTTCGTCTTTTTCAGGCCATTTCTTTCTTCCCGGCCATTTCATTTGCGCAATTATTGATGTGCTGCAAGTCGTTCTACCTGACCCGCCAATAATATGACTATGTTATTTTTTTGTGACCATCGATAGAATACGGTCAACTTTTTGCGGACATCGGTATGCGTATCGCACATTGGTTTCGACAGTGGATACTCGGCATGTTGCCCGGCGAGGTCGAGGCGAACGAAATCGGCTGGTTGTTGAGTCCTCGTTTGCACATGCCGCTGATCGTGTTCCGGCGAGCCAAGATGATTCTCAACCGGGTGCGCCTGTTCGCGTCGCTGTTTGCCGTGCTGACGCCGTTGTGGGTCATCGTGGATGCCTTGTCGCTACCGGCTTCGCTGTGGGTGCAGTTGGCTGTGCTGCGCCTGATGGCGACGTTCGCCTTTATCTCCCTGGTGCTGTTGCTGCCGCAAAATGGCCGGATGCGTCATGCCTATCGCGCCATGGTCACGCTGTTTGCCATTCCGACGCTGTTTTACCTGGTTTCACACCTGCTGCTCGCCCATCATCATTTGCAGGGCGTTGCTGCCGCCATCAGTGCCGGTTATGCCTTCCTGCCCTTTGTGCTGCTGGCGGGCCTGGCGGTGTTCCCGTTGACCTTGGCCGAAACCGCCGCGTTCGCCATGGTGGTGTTGCTGGCGAACCTGCTGGCCTACAGCTTGAACTGGGCCGAAGTCAGTCTGCCGAGTTTCGGTGGTCAGATCTGGTTGCTCATGCTGCTGGCCGGCGTGTCCTGTCTGGCGAGTCTGAGCCAGCTCGCCTTTATCATTGCGCTTGTCAATCAAACCATTCACGACCCGTTGACCGGGACTTTTTCGCGCCGCAGCGGCGAGCAGTTGCTGGAGCTGCAGCAAAGCTATGCGCGGCGCCAGGACTCGCCGCTGGCGATCGCCTTTCTCGATCTGGACAGTTTCAAGAGCATCAACGACCGTTTCGGCCATGACGCAGGAGATCGTGTGCTGCAGCAGGTCAACGACTCGATCATGCGCAATTTGCGTCATGGCGACATTCTGATTCGTTGGGGGGGCGAAGAGTTTCTGCTGGTGATGCCCAACACCTCGCTGGAGCAGGCTCAGGGCGCGTTGATGCGGGTCAGGGAAAACGGCCTCGGCCGACGGCCTGACGGCACGCCACTGACATGTAGCGTCGGTCTTGCCGAGCGCAATGCCGACCGCGAGTGCTCGTGGAAGGCGCTGGTGGAAATCGCCGATGCGCGCATGTATCTGGCCAAGCGCGATGGCGGCAACCGGCTGGTGTCCTGTGGCGGCGAGTTGGTCTAGCCGGTCGGCGCGATAAAAAACGGCAGCCCGGGCTGCCGTTGTCGTTTTCGCCCTCAGCGGGTGATCGGCTTGTAGCGGATGCGGTGCGGACGGGCGCCTTCGTCGCCGAGGCGCTTTTTCTTGTCGGCTTCGTATTCCTGATAGTTGCCGTCGAAGAACTCCCACTTCGAGTCACCCTCGCAGGCGAGGATATGGGTGGCGATCCGGTCGAGGAACCAGCGGTCGTGGCTGATGACCAGCACGCTGCCGGCGAATTCGAGCAGTGCGTCTTCGAGCGCGCGCAGGGTTTCCACGTCGAGGTCGTTGGACGGTTCGTCGAGCAGCAGCACATTGCCGCCGGCGATCAGGGTCTTGGCCAGATGCAGGCGGCCGCGTTCGCCGCCTGACAGCTGCCCGACGATTTTCTGCTGGTCGGCGCCCTTGAAGTTGAAGCGGCCGATGTAGGCGCGCGAAGGCGTTTCGTAGCGGCCGACAGTCAGGATGTCGTGCCCATCGGCGATTTCGTCGAAGACGGTCTTGCTGGCGTCAAGCGCACCGCGGCTCTGGTCGACATGGGCCATTTTCACCGTTGGGCCAATCTTGACGCTGCCGCTGTCGGGCTGCTCCAGGCCTGCGATCATTCGGAACAGCGTCGACTTGCCCGCACCGTTCGGGCCGATGATGCCGACGATGGCACCCGGCGGTACGCGGAAGCTCAGGTCGTCCATCAGCAGACGGTCGCCAAATGCCTTGCTGACGTGGTCGAATTCGATCACGTCGTTGCCCAGCCGCTCACCGACCGGAATGAAGATTTCCTGGGTTTCGTTGCGACGCTGGTATTCCTGGCTCGACAGTTCTTCGAAGCGGGCGATACGTGCCTTGGATTTCGCCTGGCGCCCCTTCGGGTTTTGCCGCACCCATTCCAGCTCCTTGCGGATGGCGCGCTGGCGGGCCGATTCGCCGGATTCTTCCTGCTTGAGCCGTTCTTCCTTCTGATCCAGCCAGGATGAGTAGTTGCCCTTCCACGGGATGCCGTGGCCCCGGTCGAGTTCGAGAATCCACTCGGCGGCGTTGTCGAGGAAGTAGCGATCGTGGGTAACGGCGACGACCGTGCCGGGGAAGCGCACCAGGAACTGTTCCAGCCATTCGACCGATTCGGCGTCGAGGTGGTTGGTCGGTTCGTCGAGCAGCAGCATGTCGGGCTTCGACAGCAGCAGGCGGCACAGCGCTACGCGGCGTTTTTCGCCGCCGGACAGGTTGCCGATCTTCGCGTCCCAGTCTGGCAGGCGCAGCGCGTCGGCGGCGATTTCCATTTGCTGTGCGGCACTGCCGTCGCTGGCGGCGAGAATGGCCTCGTATTTGGCCTGTTCGGCCGACAGGAAGTCGAAGTCGGCATCCGGTTCGGCATAGGCGGCGTAGATCTCGTCGAGTTTCTTCTGCGCCCCGACGATGTCGCCCAGACCTTCCTCCACCGCCTGGCGGACGGTGTGCCCGGGGTCGAGCTCGGGTTCTTGCGGCAGATAGCCTATCTTGATGCCGGGCATCGGCGTGGCTTCACCCTCGATGTCCTTGTCGATGCCGGCCATGATGCGCAGCACGGTCGACTTGCCGGCGCCGTTCAGGCCGAGCAGGCCGATCTTGGCGCCGGGGAAAAAGCTGAGCGAGATGTCCTTGATGATCTGCCGCTTCGGCGGCACTACCTTGCTGACCCGCAGCATCGAAAATACGTATTGAGCCATTGCCTATCTGCCAAAAGATGGATCGGAAATGCGCGATTTTAACATGCGTCAGCGTGTGTATTCTTCGAGCAGTGTGTCCTGGGCGCAGCGCTGCCGTCCGCGCGAGCTCTTGCGGCGGTAGGTACCGTCTGGCTGCATCTCCCAGGCGTTGACGTTGTCTTCGAGATAAAGCCGCAGCGCCTCCTTGATCAGCCGCCGCTTGTGTTTCGGATCGAGAATCGGCACGCAGGTCTCGATGCGGCGGAAGAAGTTGCGGCCCATCCAGTCGGCGCTGGCGATGTAGAGGTCTTCCTCGCGGTCGTTGAGGAAGTAGAACACGCGCGGGTGTTCGAGGAAGCGACCGACGATGGAGCGCACGGTGATGTTGTCGGACAGTCCGGGCACGCCGGGGCGGAGCGCACAGACGCCGCGCACGATGAGCTGGATCTTCACTCCGGCCTGGCTTGCGCGGTAAAGCGCGTTGATGACCTGCGGCTCGAGCAGCGCATTCATCTTGGCGATGATCTGCGCCGGGCGGCCGGCGGCAGCGTGCTGGCATTCGCGCTCGATCGACTCGAGGATCATGCTGTGCAGCGTGAAGGGGCTTTGGTGCAGCAGATAGAGTTTGCTGGCGCGTCCGAGTCCGGTGAGCTGGACGAAGATGTCGTTGACGTCGCTGGCGATTTTCTCGTTGCAGGTCATGAGACCGAAGTCGGTGTACAGCCGTGCGGTACGCGGGTGGTAGTTGCCGGTGCCCAGGTGGACGTAGCGCTTGAGGCCCTTCTCTTCGCGGCGCACCACCATCAGCATCTTGGCGTGCACCTTGTAGCCGAACACGCCGTACACCACGTGTGCGCCGGCATCCTCGAGCAGCTTCGCCCAGCCGATGTTGGCCTCTTCGTCAAAGCGCGCCATCAGTTCGACGACCACGGTGACCTGCTTGCCGGCGCGTGCTGCGGCGATGAGCGAGTCCATCAGCACCGAGTCGGTGCCGGTGCGGTAGACGGTCATCTTGATCGCCACGACCTGCGGATCGGTGGCGGCGAGGTTGAGCAGATCGATGACCGGCTGGAAGCTCTGGTAGGGGTGGTGCAGCAGAATATCACCGCGGCTGATGGCGTCGAACAGGCCGACTTTCTTTTCCAGCAGGACGGGCAGGCTCGGTGCGAACGGGCGGAATTTCAGATCGGGCCGGTCGACCAGGTCGGGCAGCTGCATCAGGCGCACCAGGTTGACCGGACCATCGACGCGAAAGACCGCACGCGGATCGAGGCCGAACTGGGTGACCAGGAATTCTTCCATGTGCGGCGGGCAGGTATCGGCCACTTCGAGCCGTACCGCGTCGCCGAACTGGCGGTGGCGCAACTCGCCTTGCAGGGCGGTGCGCAGGTTTTTCATGTCTTCGTCTTCGAGGTTGAGCTCGCTGTTGCGCGTCACGCGGAATTGGTAGCAACCCTTTACCGTCATGCCGAGGAACAGTTCGTGCACGTGCGAGTGCAGGATCGACGACAGGAAGACGAAGGTATGCCGATGTCCTTCGCTGATTTCCGCCGGCAGTTTGATCACCCGCGGCAGAATGCGCGGAGCCTGAACGATGGCGCTGCCCGACTGCCGGCCGAACGCGTCGCGTCCCTCCAGCTCGACGGCGAAGTTGAGACTCTTGTTGAGCACTTTGGGGAAGGGGTGCGAGGGATCGAGCCCGATCGGCGTCAGGATCGGCATCAATTCGCGGAAGAAGAACTGCTTGACCCATTCCTGCTGCGTCGGCGTCCATTCGTTGCGGCGCAGGAACAGGATGTCTTCTTCGCGTAGCGCCGGGAAAATCACTTCGCGCATCACGCTGTATTGTTCCTGGATCAACTGCCGCGCTGCGGTGAAAACCTTGCCCAGCGTTTCTTCTGCGGCCGTTCCATCGGCCAGGATGCGTTCGGGGGTATGCTCGTTGACTTCTTTGAGCCAGGCCACGCGTACCTCAAAGAACTCGTCCAGGTTGGAGGAGACGATGCAAAGGAATTTCAGTCGTTCGAGCAGGGGGAGGCGGTCGTCTTCGGCCTGTGCCAGCACCCGGCGGTTGAATTCGATCAGACCCAGTTCGCGGTTGAGCATCAGTTGTTCTTGGTTCGACATGTATGCGCCCGTGCGGAAGAAGATATGAAAAAAGCCCAGTATACCGGGCTTTTATTATGATTTATTACACCGCTGGTGGAGTATACCCGCTTGGGGTTTCTGCGCCCTCGCCAAAGAAGTAGGCCTCCAACTGTTGCGACAGATATTGTCGCGCGCGCGGATCTGCCAGGCTCAAGCGGTTTTCGTTGATCAGCATGGTTTGGTAGCGGATCCAGCCCTGCCAGGCTTCTTTCGATACCTGGTCGAAAACGCGCTGGCCGAGCGCGCCGGGCAGCGGCGGAAAGTCGAGCCCCTCGGCTTCGCGGCCGAGCTTGATGCATTGAACGGTTCGTGCCATGGAAAATCCTTGCAACAGATACGTGACGATGCCGGCTATTGTGGCATATCCGGCTGTCGGCTCCAACCTTGATTCTTGCAGGGACTTGCTGCGCCGACACAGGCTGTGCCGGCGCGGCGCGCTTATAGCTGTTTGACGAATACCTTGGAGCGGCGCTGCTTGTTGTACATGCGCTGGCGTTCGTCCGGCAGCCAGTTCGGCGTGGCTTCGGCGAAGCCGCGTTCGATGAACCAGTGCGAGGTCTTGGTCGTCAGCACGAACAGCGATGTCAGCCCCTGGGTGCGGGCCTGGTATTCGATATGCAACAGCAGCATTTCGCCAAAGCCGCTGTTGCGGCGTTCCGGTGCGACGGCAAGACAGGCCAGTTCGGCCGTATCGGCGTCGGAGAACGGGTGCATGGCGACGCAGCCGTAGATGCGGTTGTCGTGTTCGAGCACCGTGTAGCGACCGATTTCCATTTCGAGGTGTTCGCGACTGCGACGGACGAGGATGTTCTGCTCTTCGAGCGGCCGGATGAGGCCGAGCAGGTCACCGATGTCATCCATGGTGGCCGGACGCAGTTTTACCAGCGGGTCGCGGGCGATCATGCTGCCTGACCCGGCCGAGGTGAAGAGCTCGGTCAGCATCGCGCCGTCCGTGTTGCCGCTGACCAGGTGCGCACGAATGACGCCTTCTCGCGTCGCACGTACCGCATACGGGATGTAGGCCTGGCTCTCGGCGTTGACGCTGTCGGCGGCGAGCAGTTCTTCGGCCTGTTGGGCCGTCATGTTGTTGATCAGTTCGCCATCGTTGTCGAGGATGCCGCGCCCCTCGATCAGGAAAATGATCTTTTCTGCCTTGAGCGCAATGGCCGTTTCGGTGGCCACCTCTTCCATGGTCAGGTTGAATGCTTCGCCGGTGGGCGAGTAGCCGATCGGCGAGAGCAGGACCAAGTCGCCGTTGGCCAGCCATGACTGCAGCGCGGTGGTGTCGATGCGGCGGATCAGCCCGGTGTATTGCATGTCGATGCCGTCGATAACGCCAAGCGGTTGTGCGGTGAGCACATTGCCCCCGACGATGCGCAGGTGGGCGCCATGCATTGGTGAATTGGGCATGCCGGTCGACAGCGAAGCCTCGATGTCGTGACGGGCCAGGCCGACGGCCTGTTTGACGATGTCGATGGTTTCGTCGTCGGTGATGCGGCGATGGCGATGAAATCGTCGTTCGATGTTGTGTCGGCTCAGCAGCTTGTCGATTTGGGGCCGGATGCCGTGTACCAGCACCACATGCACGCCCAGACTGACCAATAGGTAGATGTCCTGCGCCAGGCGCGGAAAGTGTCCGCTGTCGACGTTTTCGCCGCTGACGGCAAGTACGAAGGTCTTGCCCCGGAAGGCGTTGATATAGGGCGCGGCCTCGCGAAATGGCAGCGCAAACTGATGAGACAACATGATGCCCGGCTCCGACGGTTAGGGTTGCAGGAGAAAAAAGTCGGCCGGGGAAGAGCCTGCGCACCCCGGCCGACTGGTGTGGGCGATGCGCGGGGAGCCGTCCTGCCGGCCTCCCGCCGCCCCGTGGTCAATTGCTGCTGTTTTTCTTCATCAGGAGCTGTTGTACCTTGAGGGTGTTCAGCGCCTGGCTCAGCTGGTAGTCGTTGGCCGGGTCCGGATCGATGCGGTCGGAGAGGTTGCGCTGCGGCCGGGTCGGCTTGGCCGCCGGCTTTTCTGCCGGTGCGGGCGCACTGGCGCGGGGGCTCGACGCATCGTCGCCGTTCGGGTTCGCCAGATGATTCTCCAGATCCACTTCGCGGACGCTGAACGCCTGGTACGCGCTGTCGCCGTCATCGGCCAGGATGTCGGGGGTGATGCCCTTGGCCTGGATCGAGCGACCGCTCGGCGTGAAGTAGCGCGAGGTGGTCAGGCGGATGCCGCCGTCGTTGGACAACGGCAGGATCGATTGTACCGAGCCCTTGCCGAAGGTCTGGGTACCGATGATCAGCGCACGTTTGCTGTCCTGCAGTGCACCGGCAACGATTTCCGATGCAGATGCGGTACCGCCGTTGACCAGCACGACCATCGGCACCTTGTGTGCCGGTTGCGGCAGTTTGGCGAGTGGATCGGAACCGTCGGCATTGGCGTAATTGGCGAGCGTTGCCGTCAGGTGCATCTGGGAGTCCGCAGTACGGCCCTGGGTGTAGACGACCAGCGTGTCCTTGGGCAGGAAGGCCGCCGCGACGCCGACTGCGCCGTTGAGCAGGCCGCCCGGGTCATCGCGCAGATCGAGCACCAGCCCCTTGAGGTTGGCCTTGTTGTTGCCGTAAAGCGTCTGCAGGGCGCTGGCGAGATTTTCGGCCGTGTGCTCCTGGAACTGGGTGATGCGCACGTAGCCGTAGCCCGGTTCGAGCAGCTTGAACTTGACGCTCTGGGTACGGATGATGGCCCGGGTCAGCGTGACGACGATCGGCGCATCGCTGTTCTTGCGCGCGATGGTCAGGGTCACGCGGGTGCCCGGCTTGCCGCGCATGCGCTTGACGGCGTCGTTGAGCGACATGCCGCGTACCGGGGTGTCGTCGATCTTGACGATGTAGTCACCGCTCTTGATGCCGGCTTTCTGCGCCGGCGTATCTTCGTAAGGCGCCACAACCTTGACCAAGCCGTCCTCGGCGCCGACTTCGAGGCCGAGGCCGCCGAATTCACCCTGGGTCTGTTCGCGCAGATCCTTGTATTCCTCCGGATCCATATAATCGGAGTGAGGATCGAGGCCGGTCAGCATGCCCTTGATGGCATCGTTGATCAGCTTCTTGTCGTCGACCGGCTCGACGTAATCCTGCTTGATGCGCCCAAACACTTCGGCAAAGGTGCGCAGCTCGTTCAGCGGAAGGGCGGAGAGACTGGTGTCTTTCGCGGCATAGGCCTGGATGCTCATGGTCAGCATCCCGCCGGCCACTGCCCCGGCGCCGATCAGCGCTAGTTTTTTCAGACGTTGACTACTCATCGGGTATGACTCTCCGTAGTGCGTATTAATGTACCCAGGTTAATGGATTAAGTGGTTTGCCCAGATAGCGTATTTCAAAGTACAGGCCGGGCTCGCCACTGTCCAGTGTTCCCGTATTTCCCAGACTGTCACCAGCCTTGACGCTGTCCCCGATGCCACGGCTCACGGACGACAGGCCGGTATAGACGGTCAGATAGTTGCCACCGTGATCGACGATCACCGCATTGCCGAAACCGCGCAGCGCATCGGCATAGACGACGCGGCCATCGGCGACGACATGCACCGGTTGCCCGCGCGAGGTGTGGATGAACACACCCTTCCAGGTGGTGCCTTCGCTGCGCATTGCGCCAAAGCGGCCGGCGATTTCGCCGGAGACCGGCAGTTTCATGCGGCCCTGCAGGCTGCGGAAGGCGCGACCGGCATTGCTGTCGTCGGCGACAGTGTCGACGGTCTCGACCGGAACCTGGGTCTTGGCGACCTGCGGTACCGGCTTGCCTTGTTTCTGTGCGGCGGCGGCCAGTTTGCGCCGGCGTTCGTTTTCCTTGCGCGCCGCATCCTGGCGTGCCTTGAAGGCGGCTTTTTCCTTCGCCTTGCGGGCAGCGATCTGCTGCTGGATCTGGCGGTTGATCGTGGCGATCAGGTCGGTGAGCCGTTTCTCGTCCTGCTTGAGCTGGGTGAGCCGGCCCTGGCGGTCCTGGATTTCTCCCGAGAGTTGGTTGACCTGGGCGACCTTGCTGGCCTTGCTCTGTTGCAACTGGTCTTTTTCCTGCGACTTGCGCGTGCTCATGTCCACGATGACGTGCAGCTGTGTCTCAAGCTGGTCGGCGAGCTGGGCGAGCGTCTGCTGGCGCGACAGCAGCTGCTGGATGAGCTGTTGCTGGGCACGGACGATGTACTGGTAATAGACGAGATCGCGCGAGGCCTGGTTCGGGTCGGAACCGTTGAGCATCAGCTTCATCGCGTCGTGATTGCCGTTCTTGTACTGGCTGGCCAGCATCAGCGAAACCTTTTGCCGGGCGAGCGCCACCTGCTGCTGCGCCTGACTGATCTGCTGTTGCAGGTCGGCGAGACGGGAGCTCGACAGGTTTTGCTTCTTGCCCAGCGTGCTAAGTTCGGCGTTGGTCTGGGCGATCGCCTGCTCGGACGCCTTGATCGCCGTCTGGGCCTGCTTCTGCACCGCCTGTTTCTGGGCGATGTCTTTTTGCAACGAGTCGATTTCCTTGCGCACCGCCTTCAGATTCTGCTGCTGCGGGGCGGTGCTCAGGGACTGGCTCGCGGCCCATGCCGGGCTCGCGAGCATCATGAGGATCAAAATGCGTTTCACTGGAAGTCGATCAGGGATTTACCGGTCATTTCGTCAGGTTGGCCAAGCCCCATCATGGCGAGCAGCGACGGTGCGATGTCGCGCAGTGCGCCGCCGGCACGGATCTCCGCCTTGCGCCCGATATACAGGAAGGGCACGCGGTTGGTCGTGTGCTGGGTATGCGGCTGTTTGTTGACGGCATCGTACATGTTTTCGCAGTTGCCGTGGTCGGCGGTGATCAGCACCTCGCCGCCGGCGGCCTGCATGGCGCTTACGCAGCGGCCGACGCATGCGTCCAGTGCCTCGAGCGCGCTGACGGCTGCATCGAAGCGGCCCGTATGGCCGACCATGTCGCCATTGGCGAAGTTGCAGATGATCGCGTCGTATTTGCTGGAGGCGATGGCCTCTTCGATGTGGGCGGCCACCTGCGGCGCGCTCATTTCCGGCTGCAGGTCATAGGTGGCGACCTTGGGCGACGGCACCAGGATGCGGTCCTCGCCCGGATAGACCTGTTCTTCGCCGCCATTGAAGAAGTAGGTGACATGTGGGTATTTCTCGGTTTCGGCGATGCGCAACTGATGCAGGCCGAGGCCGGCCAGGTACTCGCCGAAACCGTTCTTGATGGTCTGCGGAGCGTAGAGCGCCGGTTGCGGGAAATCTTCACCGTAGCGCGTCAGGGTCACGAAGTCGGCCAGGGCTGGCTGGCGTTCCTTGAACCCGTCGAAATCCGGCCGGGTCATCGCGGTGACCAGCTGGCGAGCGCGGTCGGCGCGGAAGTTCATGAAAATGACCGTATCGCCGTCTGCCATCACGGTTTTTGCACCGATTGCAGTTGGTTTGACGAATTCGTCGTTCTCGTCGCGGTCATAAGCGGCATCGAGCGCGGAAAGGGCGCTGTCGGCGTGGAATTCGCCCTGTCCATCGACCACCAAGCGGTAGGCGGTGACCACCCGCTCCCAGCGCTTGTCCCGGTCCATGGCCCAGTAGCGGCCGGTAACCGAGGCGATGCGCGCCTGCGGAATCGTTGCCAGCACGGCTTCGAGGCGCTCGATGTAGAGGTGCGCGCTGCGCGGCGGAGTATCGCGGCCATCGAGGAAGGCGTGTACTGCGATGCGGCCGACCCCGGCCTGCTGCGCCGCGCGCAGCAAGGCATGGATATGGTTTTCATGGCTGTGCACGCCGCCATCCGACAACAGGCCCATGACATGCAGCGTGCCGGAGCCGGTGGTGGCGAACAGTTGTTGCAGCACCGGGTTCTTGTCGAAGGTCCCGGCTTCGATATCGCAGTCGATGCGGCTGATATCCTGCTGGACGATGCGACCTGCGCCGATATTCAGGTGGCCGACTTCAGAGTTGCCGAACTGGCCTCGCGGCAGACCGACGAACTGTTCGGACGCATCTATTGTGCCAAATGCATATTTGGATCGCAGCGCTTTCCAATGGGGCATGCTGGCGTGCAAAGTGGCATTGTCATCGCCTTCTTCGCGATATCCGAAGCCATCAAGGATCAACAGTAGTACGGGTGTGGGTTTTTTCATGGTATTGGCAATAAGAATATTAGAAATTCTTGATAGAAGGCGATTTTCTGTTTAGTATTGTACCGTATATCGACTCAGTATAATGACTACTTAGGAGTAATACCTTGTTGTTCACCAACGACCAGATTGAGCAGTCTTCGCGCGCAATGAAGGCGATGTCTCATCCGCTGCGTCTGAAGATCATCTCTGTGCTGGGAGATCAGGAAGTCAGTGTCCAGGATATCGTTCAGCAGGTCGGCACCTCGCAGAGCAATATTTCCCAGCATCTGGCGATCATGCGCGACAAGGGTGTGCTGCGCACGCGCAAGGACGCGAACAGGGTGTATTACCGGGTCGGCGACATCCGCACGCTCGAAGTGCTCGAGATGATGCGCGAGGTGTTCTGCGGCTTCGGCGACTGAATCGCGCTGCGACGGATTTTTCTTTCCGTCTCCCTGCCGGCAGACCCGCCTGTCTGTCGAAGACCCTCCGGGCCATGTTCTTCTGGACATGGCCCGTTTGTTTTGTTGCCTATTCCAGTCCGGCATTTTCCTCCTCCTCCTCCTCAGAACGGCAGCGTCGGCTGATGCCCGTTCGGGTGTTCGATGCGAGCCTCAGTGCTGCCCTGGGCCAGCCTGAGCCGGATGCGTTCGCCTTCGGCAAGTTCTTGCGGCGAACGGGCCACGGCTCCGTCCATTTTCTGCACGATGGCGTAGCCGCGTTCCAGCACTGCTTCCGGGTTGATCGCGGTGAGCGTGGTCTGGCAGCGCAACAACTGCAATTGACGCCGGTGCAGCTGGCCGATCGTCGCTGCCGATAGCCGCTGGCGTAGCGCGTCGAGCCGGGCGGCTGGACGGTCCAGGTCCGGTCTGAGCCGCTCGACCTGCGATGTTGCGCGTTGCAGGGCAAGCCGCGCGCCTTGCATGCGGGTGCTCAGTTTCTGGTCGAGTCGCTGATGCAGCAACTGCAGGCGTTCGCGCTGCCGCTCCAGCCGTTCACCCGGGTGTCGCAGGCGCTGAGCCTTGAGATCGAGTTGCTGCGACTTATCGTCGAGACGGCGGCGGACGGCACGACGGCAGGCCTGCTGCAACTGCGAGAGACGTTGCGCGAGTTCTGTCCGGTCCGGTACTGCCAGTTCGGCCGCTGCCGTCGGGGTCGGCGCGCGCAAGTCGGCGACGAAGTCGCAGATGGTGAAATCTGTCTCGTGGCCGACACCGCTGATGACCGGTAGTCGCGTCGCGGCAATTGCCCTGGCGACGACTTCTTCGTTGAATGCCCACAGATCTTCGATGCTGCCGCCGCCGCGGCAGACGATCAGCAGTTCGACCTCGGCGCGCGCGTCTGCAGCCAGGATTGCCGCGGCGATCTGCCGTGCGGCGCCGTCACCCTGCACCGGGGTCGGATAAAGAATGAGTTCGGTGCCCGGCATGCGCCGGCCGAAGGTGGTGACCACATCACGCAGCGCCGCCGCTGCCGGCGAGGTGACGATGCCGACTTTGTGCGGAAAGGCAGGCAGGGGTTTTTTGCGCTCGGCGGCGAACAGGCCTTCAGCGGCCAGCCGGGCCTTCAGACGTTCGAATGCTTCGAACAGCTGCCCCTGGCCGGCTGCGCGCATGGTTTCGACGTTGATCTGGAAATCGCCGCGCGCTTCGTATATAGTGGCCGCCCCCCGCAGTTCGACCTGCAGGCCGTTACCCAGCTTGAACGGCAGCTGCGCCAGACGCGGTCGGAACATCACGCAGCGCACCTGTGCGCCGCCGTCCTTGAGCGAGAAGTAGGCGTGGCCGGATGCTGCGACAGTCAGATTGGAGATCTCGCCACTCACCCAGGTGGCTGGCAGGCCGGATTCGAGCAGATCGCGGGCCAAGCGGTTGAGGACGCTGACGCTGATGACATCGGAAGCGGGGCGGGGAAAAAGCATTTTTGTCAAGTCATCCACAGTGGCGGACAGGATCCGTCTTCAGATCGAATAATCGGTCGGTTGCGCTGCGCGCCACCGGTTTTTATTGCGTATTTCTGTTGTTAATCAATGGGTTGCTGGAATTTCATCGAATGATTCTAGATCGTGCACCGACTTGGTGTACCTGTCTGCGGGCCTTGTTTTCCTTAATATTATCAACAGGTTTATCCACATCTTTGAACCGTCACCTCAAGTGCTGTCGGCCTTGGTCAGGCATTGTACCAGCCTCTATGCAGGTGGATGAAAAACGGCCGCACAACGGCGGCCGTTCCTGTGTGAAACAGCTGTCAGCGCATCAGTTCTCGGTTTGGGCCGATTCGTTGCGCAGATAGCTTTCCACGTAAGCGCGACCGTAGAAGCTGTCGAGCAGCAGCTGCTTGAGTTCGCTGATCAGCGGGAAGCGCGGGTTGGCGCCGGTGCACTGGTCGTCAAAGGCTTCTTCCGCCAGCGCATCGACCTTGGCGAGGAACTCGGCTTCGGACACGCCGGCTTCGCGGATCGAGGCCGGGATGTCGAGCTCGGCCTTCATGCTGTCGACCCAGGCGATCAGGTTTTCCACCTTCTGCTTGTCGTTCTTGCCGGCAAGTTTCAGGTGTTCGGCGATCGCCGCGTAACGGCACAGGGCCTGCGGGCGCGAGTACTGGCTGAATGCGGCCTGCTTGGTCGGTGTGTCGGTTGCATTGAAGCGGATGACGTTGCTGATCAGCAGCGCGTTGGCCAGACCGTGCGGAATATGGAATTCCGCCCCCAGCTTGTGGGCCATCGAGTGGCAGATGCCGAGGAAGGCGTTGGCGAACGCAATACCGGCGATGGTGGCGGCGTTATGGACTTTTTCCCGCGCGATCGGATCCTTGGCACCCTGTTTGTAGGAGGACGGCAGGTAGTCCCTCAGCAGTTGCAGTGCCTGCAGTGCCTGACCATCGCTGTACTCGTTGGCCATGACCGACACATAGGCTTCGAGCGCGTGGGTGACCGCATCGATGCCGCCGTGAGCGGTCAGCGACTTGGGCATGTCCATCACCAGGTTCGGGTCGACGATGGCCATATTCGGCGTCAGTTCGTAATCGGCGATCGGATACTTCACGCCGGTCTTTTCGTCGGTCACCACCGCGAACGGCGTCACTTCCGAACCCGTGCCCGAAGTGGTCGGAATCGCGACCATTTCCGCCTTCACACCCAGTTTCGGGAATTGATAGATGCGCTTGCGGATGTCCATGAAGCGCAGCGCCAGTTCTTCGAAGTAGACGTCCGGGTGCTCGTACATGACCCAGATGATCTTGGCCGCATCCATCGGCGAACCGCCGCCGAGGGCGACGATGACGTCCGGCTTGAAGCGGTTGGCGACGTCGGCGCCGCGGCGGACGATCTCTAGCGTCGGATCGGCTTCGACTTCATAGAACACTTCGGTTTCGACGCCGTTCTTCTTCAGGATCTCGGTGACCTGATCGACATAGCCGTGCTTGAACAGGTACGGCCCGGTGATGATCAGTGCACGCTTCTTGTTTGCGAGTTCTTCCAGTGCGACCGGCAGACAGCCGCGACGGAAGTAGATCGACTTCGGCAGTTTGTGCCACAACATGTTTTCAGCCCGCTCCGCAACAGTTTTCTTGTTGATCAGGTGCTGGGGTCCGACGTTTTCGGAAATCGAGTTACCGCCCCAGGAACCGCAGCCAAGCGTCAGCGACGGCGCCAGCTTGAAGTTGTACAGGTCGCCGATGGCGCCTTGCGAAGCCGGAGAGTTGATCAGGATGCGGGCGGTCTTCATCCGTTCGCCGAAGCGGCGGATGCGTTCGCGTTGCAAGTCCTGGTCGGTGTAGAGCACCGAGGTGTGGCCGATACCGCCCAGCGCAACCAGCTTTTCGGCTTTGTCGAGCGCATCGTCGAAGTGGGCTGCCCGATACATGGCGAGCGTCGGCGAGAGCTTTTCATGCGCGAACGCTTCTTCTTCGTTGATGTCGGTCACTTCGCCGATCAGTACGCGGGTGGTCGGCGGAACCTTGATGCCCGCCATTTCGGCAATGGTGAGCGCCGATTGGCCGACGATGTCTGCATTGAGGCCGCCATCCTTGATGATGACCTTGCTGACCGCCGCGCATTCGGTGCTGGAGAGCACATGACCGCCATGGCTGTGGAAGCGTTCCTTCACCTGCTTGTAGACCGCGTCGACGATGACCACCGACTGTTCCGAGGCACAGACCACGCCGTTGTCGAAGGTTTTCGACATCAGGATCGAGGCGACCGCGCGTTTGATGTCGGCGGTTTCGTCGATGATGACCGGGGTGTTGCCCGCGCCGACGCCGATGGCCGGTTTGCCTGACGAGTAGGCCGCCTTGACCATGCCGGGGCCGCCGGTCGCCAGGATCAGGTTGATGTCCGGATGGCGCATCAGTTGATTGGACAGCTCGACCGTCGGTTCGTCGATCCAGCCGATGATGTCGGCCGGCGCGCCGGCCTTCACCGCCGCGTCGAGCACGATGCGTGCCGCTTCGCAGGTGGCGCGGCGTGCACGCGGGTGCGGGCTGAAGATGATGCCGTTACGGGTCTTGAGCGAGATCAGCGCCTTGAAGATGGCGGTTGAAGTCGGGTTGGTGGTGGGGACGATGCCGCACAGGATGCCGATCGGTTCGGCGATGGTCAGGATGCCGAAGGCCGGATCGTGGTCGATGATGCCGCAGGTCTTTTCGTCCTTGTACTTGTTGTAGATGTACTCCGACGAGAAGTGGTTCTTGATCACCTTGTCTTCGACGACCCCCATGCGGGTTTCTTCGGCGGCGAGCTTGGCGAGCGGGATGCGGGCGTCGGCGGCGGCCAGGGCGGCGGCGCGGAAGATCGCGTCGACCTGTTCCTGGCTGTAACCGGCGAAGACGCGTTGCGCTGCTTTCACGCGGGCGACCAGTTCATTCAGATGGTTACTGTCCATCGTTACTTCCTCATTTACATTGCAAATTCTGTCGTCGTCGCAGGCTGGACCGCACCGGAGGGGGAGGCAACCCTCCGGGGGCCGTTGAAGGCCGGCGACCGGCCTTGTTCAGTCAGTGTCTCAGGCGTTCCACAGCGCTTGCGCGGTATCGAGCATGCGGTTGGAGAAGCCCCACTCGTTGTCGTACCACGACAGCACCTTCACCAGCGTGCCGTTGCCGTCGACGCGGGTCTGCGTCGCGTCGTAGTTGGACGAATGCGGGTTGTGGTTGAAGTCGATCGAAACCAGCGGTTCTTCGTTGTAGCTCAGGATGTTCTTCAGCGCGCCTTGCGAGGCGTCGCGCAGGATGGCGTTCACTTCTTCCACCGAGGTCTTCTTCGCCGCGACGAAGG
>Ga0371490_1000027_pt1 | contig 207671 bp, 181 predicted proteins | sample MB2SIPfraction_FD_207959 | JGI IMG/M metagenome (GOLD analysis project Ga0371490, IMG submission 207959) | Lab enriched peat soil microbial communities from McLean, Ithaca, NY, United States - MB28FN SIP fraction | ecosystem: Environmental > Terrestrial > Soil > Wetlands > Peat | place: USA... | reverse complement strand
AGCAACCGAGCACCTGTTGCGGCAGGTCAGAACAGATCTTGTTCATTCACATGGGCTGCGAAGCAAGTAAAATTCCGGCCGCGGGAGGGATTTTTTTCTTGACTTCTGCTTTTATAGAACTGACCAGACCCACAAACGGGCGTGAATGCAGCCGTGCGAAATGGCCAGCGACGGTAGGGGGCGGCGGCCAGACAAAAAAGGCAACAATTTGAAACAGGAACAAGACAACGGTGATCAGCGCGGCGATAGCAGCGGTCTGATAGAGGTAATGCCAGCGGGATTCGCTGGGCTGTGAAGGGAGCATAGGGACCGGAGTCGCGCGGGACATGCGGTCCTCCGAGCAAGGGGCGACATTCCGGTGGAGCCGGAATGCTTTTTTTGCTTCAAAAACGGGAGTTATTGTACAACCTTCTCGCATTTCGCCGACATGGAAATCAGATTCGCGGGCTTGATCTCCCCGGCGCAAGCGCTACTTTGTGCCGTGGATGAGCAGAGCGCCTTCGCGGCGGAAGTCGGCAAGCTGTAGCGCATCGCGGAACCAGCGCCCCTCGTAAACTTCGGGCGCGGGAGTACGGTCAGCGACGCGACAGTGCGCAACATCCACGAAGCCTGCTTCGCGAAACATTGCCGCCCATTCTTCTGCCTTGAGGAGGTGCGTTGCAACGTTCAGGATCTTCCCCCACTGGTGGCAATGCGGATTATCATAGTAATAGTTAATGAGAATCCATGCCGATCCGCCATCGCGCAGGACACGATGGATTTCGCGGATTCCTTTCGCGGGATCGGGCCAATAATAAGCTGACTCAACTGAAATCACCCGATGGAAGAAATTCTCTTCCCACGGAATCTCGTCCACGCCTCCCACGAGGAAGACGAGGTTGCCAGAATCCACGCTTTCGCGCCGCGCGCGACGCACCATCTCATCGGAAATGTCCATCCCGACGACGCGGCCTTCCGCAACAACTTTCGACAGGAAACGCGACAGCCATCCCGCCCCACAGCCTGCATCGAGGATGTTTTCGTCCGCGGCAATGTGCATTAACTCGAGCGCAGGCTTGGTAATGGGCCAGTGGTCGTGCTCCATCTCTTCGCCCCGGCCAGCGCTCGCCCAGCGGTCGAATTCTTCGCGCAGGTTTTGGTTGGGTTGAGAATCCGGCATTCCTGCTCGCTAGGACATCGTCAAGCTAGGCAGGCCGTCCGCAGGCCCCGCAGAAACGAGCATCAGCTGGATTCAGCCTTCCACACAAGCAACAGAAGCGGCCGTGACTCGCCAGCACGAGCACGGGAGTTCGGACGTCCGAAGCGCATGCCCAAACGAGTGCAATTACCCATCCTATGACCGTCCAGCCCAGGAAGAAGTTCAGGAGGAAGATCCCGGCGGCGCCTCGTTTGTTGTGGCCAATGATGGTAGGCAGGAAATACAGCACCATCGCGAATAGAAAGAGAATCATGAGGACACTCCTTTCACTTCCATCTCTCGCCGGTCCGGCGCCAAATGACGCGTCCTATGATTGGATACGATTGAAGTAGAGTTCTTGTTCCACCTATTTTTCGATTTTGGCCAGGAGCTGGACGAACTTCTGTTCGCGCTCCTTTTGGTCGAACCCTTGATAATTCTCTGCAACCTGGGTCGAATTCATCGAGCAGAATTTCGGACCGCACATCGAACAGAACTTTGCCTCCTTGTAGAAGTCGTCCGGGAGAGTCTCATCGTGCATCTTGCGCGCGGTGTCAGGGTCGAGCGAGAGTTGGAACTGCTTCTCCCAGTCGAACAGGAACCGCGCATAGCTGAGCGCGTCGTCGCGGTCGCGCGCGCCAGGGCGATGCCGGGCCACATCGGCCGCATGTGCGGCAATCTTGTAGGCGATCACGCCCTGGCGAACGTCATCCGCGTTCGGGAGCCCGAGATGCTCCTTGGGCGTGACGTAGCAGAGCATCGATGCGCCGTGCCAGCCAATCATGGCCGCGCCAATGGCGCTCGTGATGTGATCGTAGCCGGGCGCAATATCCGTGACCAGCGGCCCGAGCGTATAAAAAGGCGCTTCGCTGCACATTTCCACTTCCTTCTTCACCTGCATCTCGATCTGGTCGAGTGGGATATGCCCCGGCCCTTCAATCATCACCTGCACGTCGTATTCCCAGGCCTTTTTCGTCAGTTCTCCCAGGACGCGCAATTCGGCGAACTGCGCTTCGTCGCTCGCATCCGCCAAACACCCCGGCCGCAGACCATCGCCGAGCGAAAAGCAAACATCGTGCTTCTGGAAAATCTTGCAGATGGCTTCAAAGTTCTCGTATAGAAAATTCTGCTTTTTATGGAAGCTCATCCACTGGCCGAGCAACGCGCCGCCACGGCTGACGATTCCCGTAATGCGGTTCCGCACCAGCGGCAAATGCTCGCGCAAGACCCCGGCATGGATTGTCATGTAATCCACGCCTTGTTCGGCTTGCTCCTCGATCACTTCCAGCATCAAGTTGATGTTGAGGTCTTCCGAGCGGCGCACTCGAGCGATGGCTTCGTAGATCGGCACCGTGCCGATCGGGACAGGTGAAGCCTCTATGATGGCCTTGCGAATCGCGGGGATATCGCCACCAGTCGAGAGGTCCATCGCAGTGTCCGCCCCGTAGTGGACGGCGCGATGCAGTTTTTCGAGTTCCTGGTCGATGTTGGACGAGGTCGCGGAATTGCCGATATTCGCATTGATTTTGCAACAGAACGCGACACCGATGCCCATGGGCTCGAGGTTGCGGTGGTGAATGTTGGCTGGAATGATTGCGCGGCCGCGCGCCACCTCGCTACGCACCAACTCGGGCTCCAGCTTTTCGCGCGTTGCAACGTACTGCATCTCTTCGGTGATAACGCCCTTGCGCGCAAAGTGCATCTGGGAGAGATTGCGCACGCCGCCGTTCATCCCCGCTGCACGCTTCTCCATCCACGCATCCCTCATTGCCATAGGACCCTCCGTTCACACTCCAAGCTGCGTCACGGCCCATCGGGAGACAACTTATTATCGCACCGGCTCGCACCCCCGGCAACCAGCGAGTCGCGCACCTGAATTGCGAGGGCATCTTTCAATTCGACGCAAGCTGTGCGATCGTCTGCATTAGATCAGAAGAAGTGCGAGGGTCACTATGAAACTGAAAGTCGTTGCTGCACTTTGTTCGTCCCTAATACTCCTGGCTTTCTCATCCTCCTCGCAGGAGCCGGAGCCAAAGCCCCTGGCATTGCCTCTGGCGTGTGCCGGCGGCGATTGCGACCTGTTGCGAGGCGCGCCTCAAACGAGCGGAATGCGCAGCGGTTTTGTGCGGCTCAAACCAGGGGAGACGGTGGGTTGGCACACAACAGGGCAGCACGAAGAGGCTCTTGTGATTCTGCATGGAACGGGGGAGGCACAAATCGAGGGCCGTGCGAGTTTGGCTGTGGCGTCCGAGATGTTGGTGTACATTCCGCCAGTCACTCGGCACAACGTAAGGAATAGCGGCGACACACTTCTCGAATACGTGTACGTTGTCGCGCCCATCGCGAGTAAATGACTGGCGGAGTGCGCCCGGCTCCGTGAATCTGAGCCGGGCGCCACACCCTGCGGATTTAGTGAATTGCTAAGGCTTTGCGACCGAGGAACCGAGCAGAAGCGCCGAGTTCTCCCTCGATGCGCAGCAATTGGTTGTACTTGGCGATGCGATCCGTGCGCGAGGCAGACCCGGTCTTAATTTGTCCGGTGCCCATCGCAACGACGAAATCAGCGATGAATGCGTCTTCGGTTTCGCCCGACCGGTGCGAGACGACGGAAGCATACCCTGCCTTGCGCCCCATCTCGACCGCTTCGATGGTTTCGGTAACGGTGCCTATCTGATTCAGCTTGATCAGAATTGCGTTGGCAACCTTCTCGGAAATGCCGCGGGCGAATATCTTCGGATTTGTGACGAAGATGTCGTCGCCAACGAGCTGGATTTTCTTGCCGAGTTCACGAGTCAGAATCTTCCAACCGTCCCAATCGTTTTCGGCAAGCCCGTCTTCGAGAGAAACAATAGGATACTGGCGAATCCAATTCTCATAGAAGGCAACCATCTGTTCGGAAGTGCGCGTCGACTTATCGGACTTCTTGAAGACGTACTTCTTGCTGGCCGAATCGTAGAACTCGCTCGAAGCGGGATCGATTGCTATCGCGATCTGCTCGCCGGGCTTGTAGCCAGCGGCCGTAATGGCCTCGAGGACACGTTCGAGAGCCTCTTCGTTGGACTTCAAATTGGGAGCAAAGCCGCCCTCGTCGCCGACGGCAGTCGAATAACCATTCTTCTTCAGCACGGCTTTCAGGTTGTGGAACACTTCGACGCCCCAGCGAAGCGCTTCGTGGAAATTCGGCGCGCCCAGCGGCATCACCATGAATTCCTGCACGTCCACGGAATTGTCCGCGTGCGCTCCTCCGTTGAGGATGTTCATCATTGGGACAGGGAGCGTGTTCGCGGAGGTGTCGCTTGAATAGTGCGCGAGGTATTTATAGAGAGGTTTTCCGGATGCCGCAGCAGCGGCACGCGCTGCGGCCATCGAGACGGCAAGGATGGCATTCGCGCCAAAATTGGATTTGTTGGGAGTGCCGTCGGCCTCGATCATTTGCTTGTCGAGCGCGCGCTGATCGGCAGCGTCCATACCTTTTACAAGCTTGGCGATTTCATTATTGACATGTCCCACGGCTTTGAGGACACCCTTGCCCAGATAGCGTGATTTATCCCCATCGCGCAGTTCGTTCGCTTCGTGCTCGCCTGTCGATGCGCCGGATGGAACTGCTCCTCGTCCACTTGCGCCTCCCTCCAGGAGGACATCTGCCTCTACCGTGGGATTACCGCGCGAATCCAGAATCTCGCGGCCGTGCACTCGTGCAATCTTCGTGGACATCTATGAGTACCCCTTTCTCGCAAGAATGTGCTGCGTACAAAGGCCCACTTAAATTCTATCGTGTCTGTAGGGCTGGCGAAAGCGCGATTCGCGGCGGATGGCAATGCGAAGAGCGCTATTCAGGCTCCTCAAGCATCGATTCGGGGCGCACAACCACCACTACCCCACCTTCCGAAACCGAATAGCGCGTCCGGTCGGCTTCGATGTCGTATCCAATCACGGTTCCTTCTGGTAAGTCCACATGCCGGTCAATAATTGCGCGGCGGATGCGGCAATGGCGCCCGACGTTCACGTGGTTGAAAATGATCGATTCTTCGACTTCGCTATAGCTGTTGACGCGCACATCATAGCCCAGCACCGATTTTTGGACTTTCCCTCCAGAGATGATCGATCCGCCGGCAACAATCGAGTCCAGTGCAACGCCACTGCGCTCTGGATCGGCAAAGACGAACTTCGCCGGTGGGTATTCTTGTTGCCAGGTACGCAACGGCCAACTCTTGTCGTAAAGATTGAAGACGGGCGACACAGAAATCAGGTCCATATTGGCCTCGTGATAGGCGTCGACGGTTCCAACGTCGCGCCAATAGGACGTTTCCTTTCTGTTCTCGTCCTGGAAGTTAAAGGCAAAAACGCGATTTCTCTCGATGATCCGCGGGATGATGTCTCTTCCGAAATCGTGCGTTGAGGCAGGATCCTCCGCGTCAGCGATTAGAACCGGAACGAGAAGTTGCGTATTGAAAAGATAGACGCCCATCGACGCATTCACTTTGCCGGAGTGAATACGCGAGAGTTTCGGCTTCGCGGGCTTCTCCTCAAATCCGACGATGCGCCAATGCTTGTCCGTTTCGAGCACGCCGAACCTCGCGGCCGCCTCGGCGGGCTCCACTTCGAACGTGGCAACGGTGACGTCCGCCCCTGTCTCGACGTGCTGCTCGAGCATCTTCTGGTAATTCATTTTGTAGATGTGGTCGCCGGCGAGAATGAAAACGTAGTTCGATTGCTCGCTGCCGATCGAATAGATGTTCTGATAGACCGCGTCCGCCGTCCCGCGATACCAGTGGTGCGATACACGCATTTGCGGTGGCAGGACTTCGATGAACTCGCCCAGTCCCATGAGCGCCGACCATCCCCGCCGGATATGCCGGTTCAAGCTGAGCGCTTTGTATTGAGTGAGGACGAAAACGCGCCGCAAATCACTATTGAGGCAATTCGAGAGCGTTACGTCCACGATCCGATAGAGCCCGCCAAATGGAACGGCGGGCTTGGCACGGTCGCGCGTCAGCGGCCAGAGGCGTTCACCCTGGCCGCCGGCAAGGAGGACTGCGAGAGCGTCGCGCATCACGGGCATGTGAGGCCCTCCTCCACGATTCGATTCCAAGACGACTATTCTAGCAGCAACGCGTGCCGTCTCGCAGGGACGAGAAGGGGCGAAGGACTGGTCCCTCCTGGCTATGCCGTCTCCCAGACCGGGTTGTATTCATTCGCGTATTAAGCGGGAATTATCAATGCACTAAACATGCGGGGAAGCAATTGTTGATTCAATATAATCCTTGACTTATCCGGGAGCCTCCGTTAGAAGGAGTGTGTATTTGTGAGTATGGGTGAGAAGCGCGTAGAATAGTTAGGGATTAGCTATTTAGTTCAAGCTCGAAAACGGGACGGGGGTGAATACGCGTGGCAGAAGTTGTCATTCAAGAGGGTGAATCTTTAGAGAACGCCCTCCGCCGCTTCAAGCGCAAAGTGCAGTCGGAAGACATCATCAAGGAAATCAAAAAGCACAGCTACTACATGAAGCCGGGGGAGAAGCGCCGCGCTAAGCAGGCCCTCTCGCGTAAGCGTCTCCGCAAGAAGCAACGGCGTGAGCAGGATTAGGCAACAGATCCACGGGGTACTTCCGAGCAATTTGAAGGCATTCAGAAAGCGGGGACCGCAGGTCTCCTCCGCGAATCCCTTCATGCTTTGAAGCAGTCTGATGCGCTGCCTGTCCTGTTTGGGTACGGTTTCGGAGCAGCGTATGGAATACCACGACAAGGTCCTGAAGTGCGCCGAATGTGGAGCTGAGTTCGTTTTCACCGCCGGCGAACAGATGTTCTTCGCCGATAAGGGCTTCAAGAATGAGCCCAAGCGATGCAAAGCGTGCAAAGCCAATCGCGCTCACAGCAACGGTTCAGGTGGGGCCCAGCGAGTCGAAACCAAGACCGTTTGCTCCCAGTGCGGAAAGGAAACGACGGTTCCTTTCAAGCCAACGCAGGGGCGTCCTGTTTATTGCCGCGAGTGTTTTCAACAGCGGCGGTCCATGGGCGCATCAAGCGCGACCGCTTAATCGAAGCGCCTGTTTCGCAGTGGCTTGAAAAGGCACTAACAAACTCCCGGGTGGCCGAGAGATGTGTCCGAGGCGCGCCGTACAGAGCAGCTCAGCCCGGCAGCCAACCTTTCAAATGAAGAGGCCCTTCCGAGTGCGGATTCGTTTCCGCTTGGAAGGGCCTTTCGTTTTCCGGATTGTTTTCACGCAAGACTGGAAAGATTCAGGAAATGTCTCGGGCATCAGACGGGGCGCATCGGCCACTGCCGCGTGGGCATCTTATACGCCCAAGAGGAGGCCGACTTCGATGAACGATACGGCTCTGCGCGAGCACCTACAGAAAGTCTTGACTTCGCACGATGCTCATACGGATTGGAACAGAGGATTGGCTGGCATCCCTGCAAAGTACCGCGGTGCAAAACCCCCTGGCGCACCATATTCCGCTTGGGAGTTGCTTGAGCACGTCCGCATCGCGCAGTGGGACATCCTGGAGTTCTGCCGCAATCCGAAACATGTTTCGCCAAAATGGCCCTCGGGCTACTGGCCGAAAACTCCTTCGCCCCCCAGGGCTGCGGCATGGAACAGGAGTGTCAAGGATTTCGGAAATAACCTCATGGCGATGGCGAAATGGATTGGCGATCCGAAGACAGACCTTTTCACGCCTCTTCCTCATGGCACTGGGCAAACAGTCTTGCGCGAAGCCTTGTTGCTCGCCGACCATAACTCGTATCATCTCGGCCAGTTTGTCCTCCTCCGGCGCCTGCTTGGAGTGTGGCCGGAGAGTTGAACCACATTCCTCGCGCGCGGCGTCGCATGATCGCTATAATTGAGGCAGATCTCGGAGAGAATTGGTGAGCCATCAGCAGACGATCTTCGAATCGACCACGACTGAGGAAGCACGCGAGCGTGTGTGGGATACGTTTCGTCGCTGGGGATACCTCCAGGCGGATCTTGATCCGCTGGGTGACCTCCAGCCTCTGCGCGTACCTGAGTTGGAAATTTCTGGGCCAGAGGCCGAAGCGGCGCGGCGCGTTTACTGCGGCAGCATCGGCGCCGAGTTCATGCACATTGCCGATCGTGAGCGGAGGTTATGGGTCCAGGAGCGGATGGAATCGGAAGCACCCGAAATGGATCGCGCCCGAGTCCTCGAACTGCTGGTCCGCGCGGAAGTCTTCGAGCAAGTCTTGCAGGCGCGCTATCCCGGCACGAAGCGTTACTCTCTTGAAGGAGAAGCGGCGCTCATTCCGTTGCTCGACGCGGTTTTGAATGCAGCCGCCGAACAGGAGGCTGATCAGGTTGTCCTGGCGATTAGCCATCGCGGTCGACTCAACGTAATGGTGCATGCGGTGGGCCGGTCGGCGGCAGAAATTTTCGCTCATTTCGAAGATATGGACCCGCGAAGCGTTCTAGGTGGCGGTGACGTGAAGTATCACCTGGGAGCCACAGGCGAGTTTGCAGCCGTCAATGGCCGCAAGTTGGGAATCCATCTGGTTTCAAATCCGAGTCATCTTGAAGCAGTGGACCCCGTCGCCATCGGACGCGCGCGCGCCAAACAAAAGCGGCGCGGAGAGCGAGGCCAGCGGCAAGTGGTCCCCGTTCTGATCCACGGTGACGCTGCATTCGCAGGCCAAGGAATCTGGGCCGAAATGCTGAATATGTCCTGCTTGGAAGGCTATACGGCAGGCGGTTCGGTGAACATCATCGTCAACAATTTGATTGGGTTTACGACGGTGCCGCGAGAATCCTACTCCTCTCGTTTCAGCTCGGACCTCGCTAAGCGCTTGCCAGTTCCGGTATTCCACGTCAATGCGGAGGACCCGGATGCAGTAGTGCGCGTTGGGCGAATGGCTCTCGATTATCGTTACGCGTTTGGTACGCCTGTCATAGTCGATTTGATCGGCTATCGCCGCCACGGGCACAGCGAAGTTGATGATCCGACGGTCACGCAACCGCTCCGGTACCGGAAAATTAAAGCTCACCCGCCGGTCTGGCAGACGTACGGCTGCAGGATCGGCATCGATGCGCGGCCAGTTGTGCAGCGCGTGCATGATGAACTCGACGCTGCGCAGAAACAGAGTGCCAATCTCGATAAGACTCCTCCCCTGCGCCAGTTGCCGTCGTATTGGGATCCTTATAGGGGCGGGCGGTACGACGGTTCAGTCGAAGTGGATACTGGCATCCCCGAACACGAATTGACGGCTATCGGCGAGGCCCTCACGAAGTACCCGCCCAGCTTTCACATCCATCCGAAGGTTAAGAAGCTCCTCGAGCAGCGGCTCGAGATGGCGCAAGGCAAACGTTCCCTCGACTTCGGGATGGCTGAAGCACTGGCGTTCGGCTCGTTATTGAAGCAAGGCGTTCCAGTGCGTCTCAGTGGACAGGACAGTCGCCGAGGCACATTCAACCAGCGCCATGCAGCCCTGATGGATATCGAAACAGAAGAGGTGTTCGTCCCGCTCGAGCATCTTGCCCCGGACCAGGGCTGGTTTGAGGCTCTCAACTCACCACTTTCGGAAGCATCGGTGCTGGGCTTTGAGTACGGCTTCAGCCGGGATTTTCCCGATGCCCTTGTGCTGTGGGAAGCGCAGTTCGGCGATTTCGCGAATGGCGCGCAGATTATCATCGACCAGTTCATCGTGGCGGGCGAGGACAAATGGGATCTTCTCTCGGGCCTTGTGATGTTGCTGCCACACGGATACGAAGGGCAAGGGCCGGAACATTCCAGCGCGCGCGTCGAAAGATTCCTTCAGCTTGCCGCACGGGACAATATTCAGATCTGCCAGCCCTCGACCGCCGCGCAGTATTTCCTCCTCTTGCGGCGGCAGGCGCTGCGTTCATGGCGCAAACCACTCGTCGTTTTCACGCCGAAAGGGATGCTGCGGCACCCCGCAGCGGCCTCTTCTCTCGCGGATCTTGCGGCGGCAAGGTTCGACGCCATCATTCCAGACCGCGGCGATGGCTCCGCCTCTCACGTCCTGCTCTGCACAGGAAAGATCAGACATGAGCTCGAAGCTACGCGCAAGCGGCGCAAGGACACCTCAACTGCAATCGTCTCCCTCGAACAGCTCTATCCATTCCCGGAGGCGGAACTAGCTGCCGAGATGGATCGCCACGCAAGCGCGCGCGAGTTCATCTGGGTACAGGAGGAACCGGCGAACCAGGGAGCACTCGCATTCCTTCTGCCGCGCTTAGAACGCCTCTCGCGCGGCCGCCCCGTGCGCTCCATTAAACGCTCCGCGAGCGCCAGCCCGTCCACGGGTTCTCACAAAGCGCACGAGATGGAGCAGAAGACACTTCTCTCCCTGGCTTTTGCAACCCACCAGAAAAAACAGTCGTCATAGCTGTTACACTACCGGCAAGTATCTGGAGGCAAAAAGCCATGGCACGCATCCTGGTGGCTGAAGACGACCGCACGACCCAATTGCTGGTTTCGGAAACCCTTCGCGGCGAGAGATTCACTGTTGTCACTGCCTCGGACGGCCGCGCAGCACTGAAGAAACTCAAAGAAAGCAAGTTCGATCTGGCGCTGCTTGATGTTTGGATGCCGCGCATGAATGGCCTGGAGGTTCTTGCCGCGTTGCGCAAGACCAAGACTCGCCCGAAAGTGATTGTGATGACTTCTGACGACACGCCAGGGACCCTGCTGAGCGCGATTCGCGAGCAAGCCTACCGCTATATTCGAAAACCCATTGACCCCCAGGCGCTTGCCGTGCTGGTGCGCGAATCGCTCGCGAAAAAATCCGAAGCGCTCCCGATCGAGGTCCTTTCGGCGCGTCCTGAATGGGTCGAACTTCTTGTGCCTTGCTCTCTTGAAGCTGCCGAGCGCATCGAAGCCTTCATGGCCCACTTGAAGGGCGGCCTGCCGGAAGAAGTGCGCCGCGCGATGGGTCAAGCGTTTCATGAATTGCTTTTGAACGCGATTGAATGGGGCGGCAAACTTGATCCGAGCCGCCAAGTGCGTATTTCCTGCCTCCGCGCCAAGCGAATGCTGCTCTACCGCATCGCCGATCCCGGCTCCGGTTTCAAGTTTGCCGATCTGGATCATGCAGCGATCACACACAGGCCCGATCAACCAACGGAGCATGATCATGTGCGGCAACGGAAAGGATTACGTCCCGGCGGGTTCGGATTGGTCCTCGCCCAGGCGAGCGTTGATGAACTGCTATACAACGAAGCGCAAAACGAAGTTGTCTTCGTGAAGTACCTGGAAGAATAGATCCGATTAGCCGGTAGTCGGGAGCACTTTCATCACGGCAATCGCGTGTGCGAGCGGCCCACATCTTCGAAAACGGAAAGAAGATTCGTGAGCCCCAGGAGTTCACGGATTGCCTTGTTGTAGTGGATCAGCACTAGATCGCAATTTGCTCTTTTTGCCGAGATGTAAAGCCCCACGATCGTGCCAAGCCCCGAACTGTCCAACTGATTAAGCTCGACCAAATCGAGAACGACGCAGTTTCTTCCTTGCAGGAGTTCCTTGACGTGAGTCTTCAGGACCTCTGTATCCCCGGCCATTAACCTCCCAGAACAATTGACTGTTGCGGTGTGTTCTTGTTCCTCTGTGCGGATTCTTAGATTTCGAGTGGCAATGTCGGTTGACATGGGAAGTCCTGGATTGTTCGGTGGGGCTGCTTACCGCCCTTTGGTCCTATGTCATAACGCTTTTGACCGCACGAACACAACAACTTTTCTTATCCGAGTCTCAATGGATTCAAAAATGAGCGACCCGACACATAGGTCACGCTTTTCCCCTTTTGGGGGGAGGGAGTGATGCCGTGGAAGGAGTGTTCGTTGATAAAGGAAAGGCTTCAATTTGTGGCTCGCCGGCTAACTGGCGAGCCGATGTCGTAACTGTGCAGGGAGATCAAAGTTTCCCGCACGACAAGCTACCTGGCGGCGCTGCTGACATGAAAGCCGAGACTAGAAAATGAAATGACTCACATCGGTCCCGGTTGCCCAGCCCAAGCTTCGCGGAACGCAGCGAGATTGGTCTTGTCCACAATGGCGGTGCCGGTGTCCACCCACGCCGGCAAGGAGGATCCTGGCGCGGTGCGCCAATCTTTGAATTCGTGGACGGCGTTATGATGCAGGTCGTCCAGGAATCTGAGCCCGTAATAGCCCATGACGTAAGGTTTCTGCACGAGCGTGGCAGTGATGGCCCCGCGCTCGATCCACCTTAGCGTCTCTGGATCTCGGTCGAAAGCCATGATGGGGATTGTGCCGGTGAGGTTCACGTGGTACAGCGCGTCCGCTGCACCGCCTCCGCCGGAAGCTTCCAGGCAAATTATGCCGTCGGGCTTGGTCTTGCCCTGCAAAAGAGCGGAGATGGAGTCGTACGCAATGCGAGCATCGCCCTTGTCATCGATCGTTTGGATGATTTTGATTCCCGGAAATTTCTTCAATGCTTCGTTGACGCCCCGCAAACGCTCGGCAAGGTTGAACTGGCTGGGAATGGTAATCAACGCAACGTTGCCCTTTCCTTTCAAGAGATTTCCCATGCGCTCGCCGCTTTCCTGCCCGGCGCGAAAATTGTCCGTGCCGATAAACATGATGCGATGGGACTCCGGAGCATCGGCGTCGACGCAGATCACCGGAATGCCCTGCTGAATCGCGGCATCGATAGGCCCCGTGAAAATATCCGGGTTCGAAGCCGAGAGCAGAATCCCCGTAGGTTTCTGCCCGACCGCTTGCTGGAATGCCGTCAACTCCTGGTCGGGAGAAAAAGAGGAAGGGCCGACGAGTTCTGCCTCGATGCCCATTTGCCTGGCCTCATCGTTCAGGCCAGCTTCCGCTTCCTTCCAATACGGCAAGCTGGTGTTGAAGGTTACAAAAATGTAGTGCTCCCCTTTTTGATGGTAGGGCTGTTCACAAGACACCAACAATCCACTCAAGAAAATCACGGAAAGAAGGACACGCGAGAAACAAGTCTTCATGGCAAGTCTCCTCCCGAAGTTTATCTTCGAAGGGCCGATGGTACGATGATACGAGGGGGCAATTCCGACTGCAACAGGGTTGTTCGGCGGCTTCGCCGGCGGGGCCGTTTGGCGGTTAACCAGGTCAACCAAGACCGCGGCGCGATTCTCTATGCGTGATTGCCGATGATCTGGGATCTTTCGATCTGGAGACTCGAGTGCTCGAACCGCTGGAAAATCCCTTCGGTCCAAAAGTGTTACCCATGTTACCGGTACATTCTGTAACCTATGTCTCCGGGTTGGACCCAACTATCGATGGTGGGCCCGCCAGGATTCGAACCTGGGACCTACGGATTATGAGTTCTGAAAAGGGCGATGATGATTGAGTGCGATTGTGGTATCACCTTGATTTTCCTCGACAGTAGCGGCGTTTGACACCCCAAGCCGACTGTCCCCACTGGCTACCGTTTGTGATTGGGATGAGGCACAAAATTGGGCACAGTCTTGCGAGTCGCGAACGTTAGCTTCTCTTTTTAGGAGGTACTGAGGATTGCCATGTTCTTGTTTTGTTGCGGGCCTTGCGTGCTCCAGGGCTAGGGAATCGTCCGGCCGGATGAAGCGGCGGTTGGATAGCGTGTCGCGCTATGAGCCCGGGTCTCGCTGGATTACGCTTTTTAGCGTAACGCTAGATAGCGTAGCCGATTTTAGGCACCCTTCTGTTTAATCCAGCTGGGAAAGAGGGGGTCCAGGAAGAAGTAGTTGCCTTTGTACCGATCCAGGATATCTCTCGAATCGAGTGACTGAAGAGCTTTCTGAACGGAGGATGCTGGTCCGAGGCGATACTCTTCGCGGACGCCTTGGGAGTAAATTTCCGATGCCCCGCGGTACGCGATCGCCTGTAGCGCTGCGCGTTGGCGGGCGGAAAGTTGTTCCCAAAGAAGTTCATAGTAAGGGGATTGACTTGTGACCAGACCTCCGATAACGGTCTGCACATCTGATACATATAGTTGGCGTTTATCTCTTAATTCCGCGTAATCCCAAAGCTCATGTGCGATTCGCTGCACGTCATACGGAATTAAATCAGCGGACGTCAGCAGCGTCTCCAAACCGGGGTCGTCAAGGGTTCTGCCCCGCTTGCGAAAATGGTGGGAAATAAACTCCTTCCAGTCTTTCGCTGGAATCTTGTCTAGGAACATCTGAGGGCCGGCCTTATGAAACGGGCGTCTGGCAGAAAGCATTTCCTCCATCAATGACGGTTGAGATGCCGCGAAAACATATCCCACCCTTCTTTGCCCCTGAACCTGGTTGCGTATGACATTTTCGAGCGAGCCCCCATTGAATTGGGAAACCTGCTGGAACTCATCGAGGCATATGGCAAGGCGAAATCCTGCTTTTTTTGTCAACTCTCCCGGCAGGGCAAAGACGTCCGGTGCCATCGGCGAGGGATCAAATCCCGCCCCTTTACCTAGAGATAGACTGATTTCCCCAGTCGCCATGTTGATGCTGAATTCGGGTTTTACCTGCTGACCAAATCGCGTAACCCAATCTTTGACCTGCTCCCAAGGACCGGCAGCGCGCAACACTTTCTCGGCAAACTTTTCGAGGAATTGGGCGTAGCTGGAGTAGCTACTCACCGTCAAGCTGACGGTATGAATGTGTCTCTTCTTCAGTTTGAGGAGGGCCAGAGCAACTAGGGAGCTTTTTCCGAATCGTCTCGGGGACAACAAGAACACTTTTTGGCCATCTGCTAAGTCCCGCACGAGTTGGTTGAGTTCAACAGTTCGATTAACAAAGTTGGCGTCGTCAATAACTTCGCCAAAAACGAACGGGTTTTCCTCCTGTGCCATATTACGCTGATTAGCGTAACGCTGAATGGCGTAATAAGCAAGTAAGAGAAACCTGTTTTCTTACGCCGATTGGCGTAACGCTAAATGGCGTAGCGTGCCGGAAGCTCGAAAACGACACCGCAATCCGAATACGGAATAACGGGGAAGGGTGGGAGTCCCATTATTCGACGGGTCTCAAGGTACTGCCGGGTTGAGCAAGAAAATTTCCCGGCCGCTCATTTTTCTCGCTTGCTGTTTCTCTGGGCAGCAGACTCCTGTCCCAGAATTTCTCTTTATCCTCGGACCCAATCTCCTCGCGGTCACATGTACAGTAGGATTACCGGGCATGTTCCTTCCTAGTACTGCGCCTCATGGGCTCATTAGAGGGGTGGACAAAAACCCCACTCTGAGCGGGGACTGCAACTCCCGAAAAACTAGGGTTGGCGTGAAGAAATCTTAGCGTGGCAGAAACAGAGATTGCGGACGCGGGGACTCAGGCTAACCCGAAAGATCGATCGCTGTTGCCTCGGCTGTCGAGACGTTTATGGTGCCGCGGGGTGTGTTGAAACTCTGAACCGGAACTTTTCGCAGTCCCTTCCGAGCGATGAATCGGATCCGCACGGAACCCACATCGATGGGGCGTTCATTCTTCTCCACCATGGTCTGGAATACCTGCGGTCGGTGGTGTGCCGCGCCGTGGTACTGCGCCGCAGTCAGCAATCGCGCATAGTACGGAATCCTTCGCCCCTCCATCAGCGCGGGAATAAACTGGTCTGCGGGAAGACTACCAATTCACCACGGACAAGCTACGGGAAGTCCTGAAGCGACTCGGTTGTTGGGTCAAGCGTGGACAAGCCGACTGACGCACTTGACGTGAATCTGCTTCTCGCGCTTTCGGGTCTGGGCGATGTCGTAAGAAGCCTGCATGCGCATGAGTGTGTCCATCTTCACGCCAAACGCCTTTTCGATGCGGAGGGCCATATCTCCCGAAAGATCGGCCTTCGAATTCAGCAAGCTGGATAGGGCAGGCCGGGAAACGTTAAGCGCGGCCGCAGCCGCGGTCACCGAAAGGCCGGCGGGCTCGATGATCTCCGTGCGGATAAAATCGCCGGGATGCGGCGGGTTCTTCATCGGCATGTTCTACTCCTTTCGTCTCAGTGATAGTCTTCCAAGTTCAAATCGCAGATTTCCTGCTCTGTGGCGTCGATACGAAACGTCAAGCGCCGGTTGCGTGTAACGCTGAGGCTCCAAGTTCCTTTGCGGTCCGCCGTCAGCGTGTGTACTTTCCAGGAGGGCAGGGCGCGCAGCTCTTCCGGCTCTTGCATGTCATCGAGAAACGCCAGCATCTTGCGGAGCTTATCCACAGTGTCGGGCGGCACGCCTTTAGCGTTGTCCTCGGCGTAGAGCCGTTTCAGGCCCTTATGGGCGATGTTCCGTATTTTCACGCAAAGCCGAGTGTAGCCTGTTACTTTACACTTGTCAAGCGCGCGGGGTCTGCGCGGCGAGTCCGGGAGTTTCCCGTTGTATGTGAAGGCGCACTTACTACGCCCGGCGGAATCGATAGCTGGACTCTTGGCCGCAAGCTGGCGGGATCAATGGTCACGCAGCCTGACTTTCGAGTAGAAGTCTACGGTCGGTACGAACGCTTACCTCCCGGCCTCAACAGAGAAATTCTTGAGCATGATATTGCCGAGGTTGCAGATGCTGAGGGTGTGCTGGTCCTTCTTCGCAGCCATGCCCGAGAAGGGAAGCCCTTTGACCGAAACCTTCATGAGGCGATCAGACATGCTGCTTTAGGTGAGCGTCTGGCTGCGAATTGGGCCGGAGCGCGGGAAGTTTTTGGCATTCCGATCCCCGAGCTGCGGAAGAAACTTTTCACGATGGTTGCGGATGATGACGCAAGTGGGAGGTTAGCAGCGGCATGTCTGACAACGATCGATGAGTTTCGCGACGAGTATGGTCCGGCTGAGTCTGAACCGCGTCACCCTGACATTGATTCCGGCCGCCCATGGCCATTGCTCGTGAGCGGCGAGTCTGTCTAGTCGATGCGAAATCTCCCGTCAGCAGCGCAGGAGCAGCGGCAATTCGGCGACGGATCGTCTACGCGCGATAGGATTAGCATCGACGAGAAACAGCATGGAACCACCAAAGACATTCTGCCTGCCAGTAACCAGACAGCGAGCATTCATCGATACGAAAGTAACGCTGGACAACAACCGCTTCGAAAATTGCACTTTCAGAAACTGCGACATCATATACGCGGGCGGACCTACAGAAACGTCAGCCTGCTATTTCGAAAATTTCAGATGGATTTTCGAGGGAGTAGCGGGAACAGTGGTGCACGTGATGCAGGGACTAGCATGGAAGATTTTGCCGCCCCAGTGAATCGCGTCTTTAAGATCATCGCAAATCTGAGCGCTGGCAGGCACGGTCAGTCAAAAACAAAAACGGGAGCACGACACTCGCCACTTATGTGTTTCACTGTGGCGATGTTCGACCCATCGGCGACACTAGAAAGAGCTGGAGAAGAGCCTGCTCAAAAGCTGGCGTGCCGAATCTCTTGATACATGACTTGCGACGCTCGGGAGTGCGGAATTTCGACAGGAACGGCGTCAGTCAAATCGTGGGCATGATGATCTCGGGGCACAAGACCGCCAGCGTCTACAAGCGTTACCGCATCGTGCCTGAGAACGATATTCGCGAAGCCCTTCAAAAAGTCGAGCAGGCCATCAAGCGGCAAAAGAAAACCTCGCGCGTCACTGCGTTGACCAGAAGCGGCTCATAATGGACCCGATGAACGACCCCGCACAAATCCCGCACAATTTGCACCATTTCAGTGCAAATCACTCCCCACACTTCGCTCCAAGCGGAATGCAACACCCTGATTGTTCTAAAGATAGTTGGTGGGCCCGCCAGGATTTGAACCTGGGACCTACGGATTATGAGTCCGCTGCTCTAACCAGCTGAGCTACGGGCCCGCACCTTGACAACATACTACACCGAAGGGGCGTGGTGGACATAAGCGGTGCTCGCTGCGGAAGGGTGAATCAATCCTCGAAGGACGTGGAATCGGAATCCTCGACGAAAACCACTCCGACGCCATTCTGATTCTTCTCGCGGCCGGGGTCGAAGTGGACTACCGTGCCGCGAAGTGAGAGAAGACTCGAGCGGTCCTCGTCACCAGCAGCTTCGATGACGACGCGCAATTCTGATTGCAAACGCGGCCGGTTGTTCAGGCAAAGATAGGCCCCCTGCAAGCTGAGATCGCGCACGATCGCCTTCTCTTCGAATACAGTGCCGTCTTCCGACTGACCGCTGACGGTAGCGGCGAAACGCAGCCGGCGGCGCTGTCCCAGGCGTGACTCCCGCAGCGCGACGCCCACGCCTCGTTCGCTCAAAGATATGGTCATTCCCTCGGTCGCGGCCCAGGTTGCCGGAAATTCACGCCTGGCGGCCATGAGAAAACCGTCAACGGTTTGGTCGGACGAATCCGGGTCGTGATGGAACAGGACAAGGTTCCTCACTTTTGCCTCGCGTGCCAGCTTCACGCCATCGAGCCAGCTTGAGTGGCCCCAGCCCTTACGCGCTGAGGCGAGCTGCTCGGGCGAATACTGCGCATCGTAAACAAGCACATCCGCTTCATGAGCGAGTTGGCACAAGCTGACGTCCATTTCAGGCACGCCCGGCTCGTTGTCGGTGGCGTACACGATCGAACCCCCTGTTGTGTCGATCCTATAGCCGAGACAGCCCTGCGGATGATTCAGCCAGGCAGTTGTAATGCGCGTCCCCTTGATTTCCCACCTCTCACCCCCCGTGACTTCGCGGAAAATTCTGGTAGCCGTCATCATGCTCACGTTTACCGGAAAATAGGGGCTCGCGAGTTGGGCTTCGAGCACTTGGCGGAGGCTGTTGGGGCCAAGATGCTTTGACTGAAAGCTGTAAAAATGGAACTTGTTCTTGGCTTCGAAAAACGGATGGAAGAATGGAAGCCCTTGAATATGGTCCCAGTGATAGTGCGTGACAAGGACGTGCGCTTCAATGCGGGAATTGCCTTGCGAACCCGTCCAGCGATTGCCGAGCATGCGCAGGCCGGTTCCGCAGTCGAGGATGAAACGCGTGTTGTCGGGAGCTGTCAGCTCAATGCATGGCGTATTGCCGCCGTAGCGCCATGTGTCGCGGTCGAGCGTCGGCGTGGAGCCGCGAACTCCCCAGAAAACCAGTTTTGTGACGTTGTGCACCATCGCTGGGCGAATCGTGACGCGTACGCCTAACGCCCCCTCCGAGTCGTCCAGATGCATGGACTAGCGACATGGTAGGCGGCCAGAGCACGGGAAGTCAATCAAGTTTCACTTGAGGAGTTCGACTCTAGGCAACGCCAGGACGCAACCCTTCGTTGATGGAAACGCGGGTCACATTTCCGCCGCTGTGTCAGCGGCAGAGCCTGCGCGCCCGGCTCATTCGCGGTAGAATTCTATTGATGCACATTCATACGCACGGAGGCGCGGATCACCTGGGCTTGCAGGGTCATGGCTCGCACGAAAGCATCACGAGCATGCTGGGTGTGGCGTTTGTATTGACGCTGGTCCTCGTGATTGCCGAACTTCTGGCAGGCTACGCGAGTCATTCCATCGCACTGATCAGCGACGCGATACACAACTTGACCGACATGCCGATGCTGGCAATTTCATGGCTCGCCACGCGATGGTGCATGAAGCCTCCGACGCCGGAAAATACGTACGGCTACCATCGCGCGGGAATTCTGGCTGCGTTTGTGAATGCCATGCTGCTCGCTTTGGTGGCCTCCTTCATCATCTATGAATCCGCGGAACGATTGCGGCATCCGGTCGAAGTCCAAACGGGCATCATGATGTGGATGTCGCTCCTGGCGCTTGCTGTGAATGGGGGCATAACCCTGGCCGTGCACAAGGGGCGACGCGACTTGAATCTTCGCACGGTGTGGATTCACAACCTCGGCGACTCGCTTTCGAATATAGCGGTTTTCGCCGGGGCGCTGACGATCCGATGGACAGGGGCCCGATGGGTCGATCCTGTCGTTGGAATCGCGATCGGCGGCATGGTTCTGTGGTCCGGAGCAGGGATCTTGCGCGAGAGCACTCACATCCTGCTGGAAGGGTTGCCCCGAAGTATTCGCCTCGAGAAAGTCGCTGCGGCCGTCCTTCGCGTTGAGGGAGTTCAAGAGGTTCACGACATCCATATATGGACTCTTGGCACGGACCTACTCGCGCTCTCTTGCCACGTCCGCATCCCAGACATGCACATGGAAAAGAGCGAGAAGATCCTCGAGCGAATCCGTGAAGTCCTCGCTCACGAGTTCCACATTACGCATACCACGGTTCAATTCGAGCGTGCAGGTCCGCCCTCCGAGGCAGGTCCCTACATGCCCGAGCCCGCCCGGTGATCTTTTTCTGCGGATTCGGTGTCTATTGAATATGTGTCCTGGGGTGTGCGCCCCAGGGACACGTACCGCGGCTTTTCCATCGCGCCCGGATGTGCTATAAACATGCATCCAAGGGACGCTAGGGATGAACAAGCCAACGGCAGTTGTTCAGCCGGCCTCAGCGACAGGATCGAAGCTTGCTGATCACCGGAGCCAGCAGAAACCGGAATCGGCATCCGGATATTGTCCGCGCTGTTCAGCGCGTCTCGAGCAGCGCAATTGCAAGCTAATCTGCCCGTCTTGCGGTTATTATATGTCTTGCTCGGATTTCTACTGAGGAGAAGACGCGCCTTATCCGCGCAGGCGAGGCTTCCTTTTTCTTGAACCTAACCTTAGAATTGTGATGAGAGATTTCCAGGAGGCATCAACGTGGCACTGAGAATGACCGATCGGGATGTGAATGGCGTGACGGTGGTTGATATCGAAGGGCGCATTGTGCTGGGCGAAGAAAGCAACTCGTTCCGTGAAAAAGTGAAGGGCCTGATCGCGGCAGGCAAAAAGAAGATCGTGCTGAACCTTTCCAACGTCGGATACATTGACAGCGCGGGGCTCGGCACCCTTGTGGCTACTTTCCACAGCGCCCGCTCGCAGGGAGGCACACTCAAGCTGGCCAACCTGGGATCGAAATTCAAGGAAGTGCTGCAGGTCACGAAGTTGATGACCGTCTTCGACACCTACGACAGCGAGACGGCCGCGATTCAAAGCTTCGGCAAGTAGGCTGCGGACATTCTTCGGAGTGCGGCCTGGCGGCAACGCCGGGCCGCGGCTTCGCCCTCGCCCTATTCGTCCACCCGCCCTTCGACGCGGTAGATGGCAATCCCGCTGAGCAATTTCGGATAAAAGTCCGTCGATTTCTGTGGAAGGACATCGTTCGCTAGGGCAATATCAGTGACCTGCTGCATTCGCACAGGATTTAGCAGACACGCGAGCTGCGCCTCGCCGCGGTCGACTGCGGCAAGGGCAGCGTCCATTTCACGTTCGTAACCGACGTTCTTCTCCGCGGCCACGGCCTCAGGCGTAATGCCCAACCCTTTCTCGAAAATCAACCGGTGCAGCAGGACCACATCCAGTTCCCTCTGTGCCCCCGAAATGCCGGGCAGCAGATGTTCGAGATCGGCGTCGCGGCGTAATAGAAATAAATAGAAGGCTCCGTTGGCCGGAGAGACGCTCCGCGCGTAGATGCCAAGGGCGCGCCGCCCGTGATTGGCGGTCTCGAAGTCCTTCCGAAATTCGGTGTAACTCGTCGCGCGTTCCTCCGCGTCTTGAAAGGGGTACGAATACCAATCGAAAAGGGGCGAAACGCTCTCCCGTAGCTTTTCGAATTCAAAATTCGCGAGGCTTCGGACTAATCGATGCGTCGGAAGAATTGTCAGGCCCTTCGAGTGCGTATTAAGGAAGGTCATCATCGCAAACTCATGCGCGGCGAGCGGATCGTGCTTCCCTGATCGCAGCCGGCATTCATTCCGGTAGTTCAGAGCTGTCTCGTAGCGGTGATGCCCATCGGCGATGATGAGCTGTTTCTCAGCCATTTCCTTCTGAATCCGGCGAATGACGCCCGCCTCCGATACGGGCCACAGACGATGCGTGACGTTGTATTCGTCCTGCAGTTCAGCCGGCGGTTGCCGCTTTACTGCTTCGTCGAGCAAGATATCGATCTTTCGCGCGCCGTCGTCGTACAACATGAAGAGCTGCCCTGTCTGCGCGCGTGTGTGGCGCAGGAGATCGATCCGGTCCGCTTTGGGTGCGGAAAGAGTGTGCTCGTGCCGGAAAACAACTCTTGCTTCGTAATCCTGCAGTCGGCCCAGCGCAATGAAACCGGTTCGCACCCGCCGAGTGTGCGTTCCCGGAGCGATGAATTCCTGCGAGTACACATAAATCGTGGGAGTGGCATCCTGAACCAGGACTTTTTGCGTGATCCATTCCTCGATTTTCTTTGCTGCGCGAGTGTAAACATTGTCCTGCGGGGAATCGGCTGGGAAAGCCTTCCCCTTCTCGATTGAGATCAGGTTAAAAGGACTCGCGGCGTAGTATCTCTCCTGCATTGCTGGAGTGATTTTGTCGTATGGCTGCGTTAGGACGTCCCCGAGGGCAACACGCTTGGTGTCGTAGCGGAACGCGCGAAAGGGTCGAATGTCAGCCATCTGTGCTCCGGACGAAAAATGGGACGCCGTGGAGAACAGCCATTGTAGCAGCGACTGCCACGCATACCAAAAGCTGCCGTGGTTGCGGGTGTGGTCCGTCTCTGATTTTCGACCTCCACTTGCTACTGGCCCCGTCTGGCGGAGGGCATCGGAACCGGCGGCGGTTCGGGGCGATACTAGGCCAGATCGCACTGCTAGCGATGCCGACGGGATAGATGGATGGCGGTCCAGTCTGCAGCGGAATTTGTCTACAGCGAGTTGGGGCAGGGAGTGGTGTTGCAAAAATGGGCCACCAATGGGGCAATTTCGGCAATGCGGGTACAGATCGCATATCGATTTGGGGGCGCTCCGGATGAAAATTGTTTCACAATGTCGCGAATAGACGGGGTGGGTGTAAAATCAGCCCCGCGTTTGAAGTCAAAAAGGAGATTCCGTCCTGATGGGAGGGTTGCATGTTGCATCTCGATACCGGCAATACCGGTTTCATGATTTTGTGCACCAGTCTGGTCATGCTGATGACGCCGGGTCTGGCCTTCTTTTATGGTGGCCTGGTGGGCCGCAAGAACGTCCTGGCCATCATGATCCAGAGTTATGTCTCGATGGGCTGGACCACGGTCCTCTGGTACATCTATGGCTATTCCCTGTGCTTCAGCGGCGACTGGCATGGTGTCATCGGCAACTTTCACAACGCCTTTCTGCGAGGAATCGCGCTCAACACGCCATCGCCGAATGACACAATTCCGGCGCTGGTGTTTATCGCCTATCAGATGATGTTTGCCATCATCACGCCCGCGCTCATCTCGGGCGCGTTCACCAATCGGGTCACTTTCAAGGCCTACATGTTCTTTCTGACCTGCTGGCTAACCTTTGTCTATTTCCCCTTCGTTCACATGGTGTGGGGTGGAGGTTTCCTGCAGCAATGGGGCGTGAAAGATTTCGCTGGCGGAATCGTGGTGCACAACATCGCCGGAATGGCGGCTCTGGCTTCCGTGTTGTACGTGGGCAAGCGGCGGGTGGTGGATCGCGGGCCGCACAGCATACCCATGGTGGCGCTCGGCACAGGGCTGCTCTGGTTCGGATGGTATGGCTTTAATGCGGGCAGCGAGATGCGCGTGGATTCCGTGACGGCCACGGCGTTTCTGAATACCGATGTGGCCGCCTCCTTTGCCGCCATTGCGTGGCTGGCAGTGGCTTGGCTCAATGAAAAGAAACCCAAGTTCCTGGGTCTGCTGACCGGCGCGGTGGCGGGATTGGCGACGGTGACCCCGGCAGCTGGTTATGTCTCGCCGACCACGGCCGCGATTATCGGCGTCGTTTCCGGCGTGGTCTGCTATTACGCCGTGGAAATGAAGAACAAGCTGCACTGGGACGACGCACTCGACGTCTGGGGAGTCCACGGAGTCGGTGGATTCCTGGGAATCGTCATGTTGGGCATTTTCGCCACCAAGCAATTCAATCCTGATGGAGCGAATGGCTTGCTCGCTGGCGACCCCATTTTCCTCCTGAAGGAGGTCACCGCGGTGGTATTCGCATCGGTATGGGCCTTCGTGTTCACTTACGTCATGTTGCGGATCATCGATGGATTCACCACGGTCAAAGTCAGTGAGGTTTCGGAAGAGGTTGGATTGGACGAGTCGCTGCTCGGCGAACACGCTTACGAGGATCTGGGCCGGTGACGTGACCGGGTTGAATGTGTCCCGCGGGGGTAAGAGAGAATTTAGAGGTTCAGAGATATCTACTGCCTTGCATTAGGAAATCTTGCTTTGGAGCAACACTCGGAGCAGCACAAGGATGGCTCGGAACTCATAAGCGCAACCGAAACAACGACATGGATTGAATTTGCGCCCACTTCGTAGGCAGACGCTCTATCTAACTGAGCTACGGGCGCTCTCTTCTTAGTTCCCAGGCAGCCTAGAGGAGCAAGCTCGGCGAGCCCCTCGGGCTCTCAGTGCCTTCGGGCAATCGGAAACTGACCCAGCACCGGGGCTCGCGACCATTTTTCCAACGCGGAAGGCCCGGAATTTGACACGCTCACTAATTGCCGCTAATCTGAAGCCAGGCTGATTTGAAATGTTTGCTGCGTTTTATTAGCGTTTCCCCACACACCCGATCTCTTTCGGGCTCCGCACAGGTCCGATCTGCACAGGCTTTTCCACAATCACGTTTACCCGATTGAGAAGCAGGAGTTACGACGATGGCAAATCTTACGCTTAACGAAAAGCTCGACCAGATCGAGTCGCGCTACGAGGAGATGACGAAGGAGTTGTCTTCGTCTGAGATCCTTGCCGATTCCGCTCGTTACCAGAAAGTCGCCAAAGCGCGCGCCGAGATTGGCGAGATCGTCGCCAAGTACCGCGAGTGGAAAGAGATTGACAAGGGCTTGCAGGGTGCGAAGCAGTTGCTCCTCGAAACGGACGACGCCGAAATGAAGGAGATGGCCCACGATGAGGAGCGCGAACTCGGGGCGCAGCGCGAGACTGTCGAGCGCGAATTGAAGCTCCTGCTCATTCCCAAAGACCGGAATGACGAGAAAAACGTCATCGTCGAAATTCGCGCAGGGACCGGCGGCGATGAGGCCTCGCTATTTGCGGGAGAGCTTTTCCGCATGTATTCGCGCTACGCGGAATCGCAGGGCTGGCGCGTGGAAGTCCTTGAAAGCTCGCCATCGTCGATTGGCGGCATGAAGGAAATTGTTGCTGCGATTCAGGGCCAGAAGGTTTATTCAAAGCTGAAGTACGAAAGCGGCGTGCATCGTGTCCAGCGCGTGCCTGCCACGGAACAGCAAGGGCGCATCCACACCTCCGCCGCGACGGTGGCTGTGCTTCCCGAAGCGGATGATATCGATATCAAAATCGAGGCGAAGGATTTGCGGATCGATACGTTCTGCTCTTCCGGCCCGGGCGGGCAATCCGTGAACACCACCTATTCCGCCGTGCGCATCACGCACATCCCCAGCGGTCTCGTTGTTTCGCAGCAGGACGAAAAGTCGCAGATCAAGAACCGCGCAAAGGCCATGCGCGTCCTCCGCGCGCGTCTATACGAAATGGAGCAGGAGAAGCAGCACCAGCAGATCGCCGCGGAGCGCCGGGGGCAAATCAAGACGGGGGATCGCTCCGAGAAAATTCGCACCTACAATTACCCGCAGAATCGTGTGACCGACCATCGCATCAATTTCGCGCTCCACCAGCTCACGGAGGCGATGGACGGGAGGATCGGGCCGCTCGTGGATGCGCTGGTCACGCACTTCGAGTCCGAGCGATTGAATCAAGAACTCGGCGTGGCGTGATAACAGCAATGGCCGAGACGATCCATCAGCGTGACGTCGCGACGCTCGACATTCGCGCGGCGCTGAAAGAAGCGATGAAGCGGCTGCGCGCCGCGAATGTCCCCTCGCACACTCTTGCTGCGGAGCTTCTGCTGATGCACGCTCTCGGGCGCGACCGCACGTGGCTTTACACGCATCCTGAAGCGCCACTCGAAGCGGCTGCCGCGGAGAATCTTTTCTCTCTTGTGTCGCGCCGTGCCGCCGGTGAACCAACACAATATCTGACCGGCAAACAGGAATTTTGGGGATTGGATTTCGAAGTCACCCCTGCCGTGCTGATCCCGCGCCCTGAAACGGAGCACGTCGTGGAAGTCGCGCTGGCGCGACTTGGTGCAGGCAGCTATGCGCCAGGTTTTGCCGCTGGCCGGGCAAGCGCGACTCTGCGCATCGCCGATGTTGGCACCGGCTCGGGGTGCATTGCCGTTGCCCTTGCGCGTGAGCTTCCCCAGGCTAGTATTGTCGCGACGGACATTTCAGCAGAGGCCCTCGACGTCGCCCAGCGCAACGCCGCTCGCCACAGCGTCGCGGATCGCATCTTTTTCCTCCGGTGCAACCTTCTCGATAGGGTATCGCGCTCTTCACTGCCTTTCGATCTTATGGTTAGCAACCCTCCCTATGTCGCACTTGATGAAGCCAGCCAATTGCCGCGCGAAGTCCGCGATCACGAGCCTAGCGAGGCCCTTTTTCCCGGCCCTACAGGTAGTGAGATTTATGGAGCCCTGATTGAGCAGGCGAGCGCTTTGTTGCGCCCTGGAGGCAATCTTGTGGTCGAACTCGGCCACAACTCCTCCGAACGCGTCCAGGCTATTTTCGCCGCGCAACCCGGCTGGACGGATCTTCGCGTTACGAACGACCTCGCAGGCATCCCCCGCGTCCTTTCCGCCGCATGGTCAAGTTGGCCGCGCCCCTAGCGTCTCTGGGTATATCGCAATCTCCTTTCCTCCCGCTCCTTATCCTCCATATCTCCATACTCGGTGTATAGTTCGGCTACGACCATAGCCATGCCGAAGCTGGTTCAATACCGCGCCAAGCATGATCTGGTAGTTTCCGGCACCGCTGCGGCACCCGATTCCTCTGCATCGATCCTCCACGTTGATATGGACGCTTTTTTCGTCTCGGTGGAGCTTCTGAAGCGGCCAGAGTTGAAGGGCAAGCCGGTCGTAGTTGGAGGGCAGCGCGACCAGCGCGGGGTTGTCTCCTCGGCGAGCTACGAAGCGCGGCGTTTCGGGATTCATTCGGCGATGCCGCTGCGCACCGCTGCAAAACTTTGCCCGGATGCCGTCTTTCTCGACGGGAGCCATGAACTCTACGGCCAGTGGAGCGACCGCCTCGCGCGAATCCTTGCGGGATATTCTCCGATCGTCGAGATGGCGTCGATCGATGAAGCTTATCTCGACCTCTCAGGGACGGAACGCCTGCATGGTCCCGCGCTGGGCGCGGCAGACAAGCTCTTACGAGAAATCACATCCACGACTGGCCTGCCATGCTCGGGCGGGCTTGCCGCCACGCGCTTAGTAGCAAAGGTAGCTAGCGACCAGGCCAAGCCGCGCGGGCTTGTCTGGGTGCCTGCAGGGAGCGAAGCCGCTTTTCTCGCGCCGCTTGCAGTGCGCAGAATGCCCGGCATCGGGAAAGTGACGGACGCAGCGCTAAATAACATCGGAATCAAGACCATAGCGCAATTGCAAGCGGTTTCTCTCGAGCGGCTAGAGGAAACTTTCGGGCGTTGGGGCACCGCACTGTTCCGCAAAGCGCGGGGAATCGATTCTTACGAGTTCTTCGTGGACGCCGAACCTAAATCCATCTCGCATAATCGAACTTTTGGCGAGGACACCAACAACCACGAACTGCTTGAATCTACGATCAGTCACCTGTGCGAGAAAGCGTCCAAGCGCCTTCGCGATGCAGGACTTCACGCTCGCTGCATAACACTCACACTTCGCTTCTCTAATTTCCGGACCATCACCCGAAGCAACACGCTGGCGGAGCCGTCGGATCTCGACACGGTCTTCCTCGAGGCGATTCGCGAAATGTTCAGGCGCGCCTGGGATGGCCGCGCGCTGTTGAGGCTTGTCGGAGTTGAGCTGTCCTCCTTCTGCGACGCCCCGGGGCAACTCGACCTCCTCAACGCGGGCCGGCGCGAAAAAATGGAACGATTGGCGCGTGCGACGGATCAACTGCGCGACCGCTTTGGCTTTTCGAAAATCCAATTGGGAGGCTCTCTGACAAAAGACAAGGACCGCGGCTGAACGACTCTCGCTTGCGTCCTGCCTTATAATCACGCCTGTCATGTCCACCACTCCCAACCCGGCACAGAGCTCAAGGCAGGAAGCTGAGCGGCACATTCGCAGTTTCTGGACGCGCCTAACAGAAGGATTCGAACTCGAACAGCTCTGGGGCCAATTCCTCTCCGAAGCAAAGACCAGCTACGGCCTTTACTCGAAGGATGTGGACTGGGACGCCATCCATAGCGAAGAAAAAAAGTGGAAGCGGCCGTTTCTCGCTGCCTGGGCGCTGTTCCAGGCGCTGCTGATGAAGCTGTCGCCGGCGCGCCGCGTACTTCTGTTGATAGCGGTTGTCCTTCTAGTCTTTCAGCCTCAAATGAGCTGGAACCATGTGGAAATCAACCTCGGGGGTCTCGGCGCGCTCATTTTGTTTCTTCTCCTCGCCCTCGAACTCGCCGACCGTGTGACCATGAAGCGCGATCTCGAGATTGCGCGGGAGATTCAGCAATGGCTTGTCCCGGACCGTGCGCCGTACGTTGCAGGCTTGGACATTGCCTTCGCGACTCGCCCGCAAAACACGGTGGCCGGCGACTACTACGATGCCTTCTTGCGCTCGCTGCCGGACAGCACTGGAACTCGCAGGCTGCTCATCGTCGTCGCGGACGTCGCAGGCAAGAGTGTCCCAGCGGCGCTTCTGATGGCCACCTTCCAGGCGAGTCTGCGGTCTCTGGCAGCGACCTCGGCGTCGCTGAAGGAAATCGTCGTCGGTCTGGACCGGTATGCCCGCGCGCACAGCCTTGAAGGGCGGCGCTTCACCACTGCATTTCTTGCAGAAATTCATCCCGAAACTCACGAAATGGAGTATGTCAACGCAGGCCACAACGATCCTGTGCTTCGACGCGCCTCGGGGAAAATCGAAAGGCTGTCAGTGGGTGGAGTTCCGTTTGGCGTTCCGTCCTTCACTGAAAATGAGCTGCCTTATCCGACTGGAAAAGCGCAGCTCGAGCCAGGTGACTTGCTCTTCATATTCACCGATGGTGTGGTGGAAGCTGAGGGCGAACACCAGGAAGAGTTTGGAGAATCTCGCTTGCTGTCTTGCCTCCAATCGGGGCCGCCGGAGAGCGCGGCCGATACCTTGAAGCGCGTGATGACAGAAGTGAACTCGTTTGTCGGCTATGTTCGCCAGCACGACGATATCACTTGTCTCGTCCTCCGGTGCGCGCCATGAGCGCTCTGGCTGCTCGGATCTGCAAAACCTTGCGCGGAGCGGGCCACCAGGCCTATTTCGTTGGTGGGTGTGTGCGCGACATTTTACTCGGACGCGAGCCGTCCGATTACGACGTTTCTACGGATGCGACGCCCGATCGGATCCAGGAACTCTTTCCCCGGAGCCTCTCGGTTGGGGCCAAGTTCGGTGTAATTGTAGTTGTAGGCGATTCCGAGGATGACTGTTCCAAGCAGGTTGAAGTGGCGACGTTTCGCTCCGACATTGGTTACTCCGATGGCCGCCACCCGGACCGCGTAGCATATGCGACTTCACCTGAGGACGACGTCCGCCGCCGCGATTTCACAATCAACGCCCTGCTTCTTGATCCGGAAACGGAAGCGGTTCTCGATTTTGTTGGCGGGCGCGACGATTTGCGCGTGGGAATCATTCGCGCGATAGGGAAAGCCGAGGAGCGCTTTCAGGAAGACAAGCTTCGAATGCTCCGAGCTGTGCGATTTGCCGCGCGGTTTCGATACGCGATCGAGGCCTCGACATTCGTGGCCATCCAGAAGCTGGCGCCGACTGTGCGCCAAGTTTCCGTCGAGCGCATCCGCGACGAACTGACAAAGATGCTCACCGAAGGCGCGGCCCGGCGCGCGTTTGAGTTGCTCGACGAGACGGGGTTGTTGCCAGAGGTCCTCCCTGAGATTTCGGCGTTGAAGGGTGTTGAGCAGCCGCCGCAGTTTCATCCCGAAGGAGACGTGTGGACGCACACGCTGATGATGCTCGAAATGCTGTCGGCCGGGGCTTCCACCACCCTCGCTTGGGGTGTGCTGTTGCACGATGTAGGCAAGCCGCCCACATTTACCCCTCCGGCTGGACCAGAGGGACGGATACGCTTCGACGAGCACGTCGAGGTGGGAACGCGAATGGCCGAAGCGATTTGCAGTCGCCTGCGCTTCTCCCATGAAGCTATTGAGCAGATCGCCGCCCTTGTTGCAAACCACCTCCGCTTCAAAGACGTTACGCGCATGAAGCCCGCCACGCTCAAGCGTTTTGTCTGCCTGGATCGCTTCGACGAGCACCTCGAATTGCACAGACTTGACTGCCTTTCCAGTCACCGTATCCTGGAAGGCTACGAATTCGTTCGCCGTTTCCTTGCCACCACGCCACCCGAGGAGGTCAGGCCGCCGCGTCTTCTTACGGGAGACGATTTACGATCCTTTGGGTATGCCCCAGGACCGAAATTCAAGGCGATGCTGGCTGCGGTTGAGGAGGCACAACTGAATGGAAGGATTTCCACGCGGGAGGATGCAATTAAACTGGTCCGAGAATTGTTCAGTCTACCTTGAGTCCCACTCTATCAGTCGCGGAATCAACAACATAGGCATCCAACAGGAACTCTAAAGTCGTGAGCTATGGTCTTGCATGTAACACAGAAAAGTTGTTGCTGCCTATTCTTTAGTGTAGTACGCTCATGTATTCTCATACACAACGACGAAACTTTAGGAAACCTTTTTGTTCCAGGTGCATCTAAGTTTTGGTGCAGCTGATGTACTTATGGAGAGGCTGGCATTTATGCGTGCTCGTTTGCGAAGGGAGACAATGTGAGCAAACTGATTAGAACGATTCCCGATGAGCTTCCCATTCTGCCCGTGCGAGATACGGTGCTGTTTCCTGGCGCGGTCATGCCACTGACGGTAGGCCGGGAAAGCTCGCTTGCCCTGCTCGATTCTTTGCCGGGGACGGAGAAGCTGCTTGGCGTCGTTGCGCAGCTTGATCCACGCATTGAGGTGCCGACGGGCACGGATCTTCACAGCGTTGGCTCGCTCGCGAAGGTTCACAAGATGGTGCGGATGCCGAACGGAAATGTCGTGGCGTTCCTGGAAGGGTTGGAACGGATTCGCGTGCGGGAAATCATCGGCTTGTCGCCTTTCCTTCAGGCGCGCGTGATTGCTCAGCCTGATGTGGAAGATGAGCGGGACGCCGAATGGACCGCGCTCGAACGCAATGTGCAAGACCTGTTTCGCGAAGTGGTGGAGCGTTCGCCGCAACTCTCGGACGATCTTCAGAGTGAAGTGGCGAATATGGATTCGCCTGGGCGGCTGGCGGACTTTGTGGCCGCCACTTTGCCTTCGCTGACAACGCTGGTGCGTCAGGAGTTGCTGGAAACTTCCAGCGTGCGGAAGCGTTTCGAGATTCTTATCAATGAACTGTCGAAAGAGAAAGAGATCCTCGAACTGCGCAACAAGATCCACGAGCAAGTCCAGGAGCAGGTTGGACAAAGTCAGCGCGAGTTCTTTCTTCGTGAGCAGATGAAGGCGATTCAAAAAGAACTTGGAGAATCCGACGACTCGCAAGCAGAAGTGGACGAGTTGCGCAAAAAGGTTGAGGAATCGGGGATGTCCGCCGACGCCAAGAAGGAGTGCGAGCGAGAATTGAAACGCTTGGCGAAAATGACGCCGGCATCGGCCGAGTACATGGTTTCACGCACGTACCTCGAGTGGATGACTTCGCTTCCGTGGAACAAGATGTCCGGCAGCGAGGATATCGACATCGCGAAGGCGCAAGTGGTCCTCGATGAGGATCACTACGACCTCGAGAAGGTGAAGGAACGCGTACTGGACTATCTTGCCGTGAAGAAGCTTCAGCCGGGAATGAAGGGACCAATCCTCTGCTTCCTGGGGCCTCCGGGCGTTGGAAAGACGTCACTCGGAAAATCCATCGCGAGAGCGATGGGGCGTAAATTTGTGCGCATCTCCCTTGGCGGTATGCACGATGAGGCAGAGATCCGCGGACACCGGCGGACCTACATTGGAGCACTGCCTGGCCAAATCATTCAGGGCGTTCGCCGCGCGGAAACCCTCGACCCGGTTTTCATGCTGGACGAAGTGGACAAGCTGGGCCGCGATTTCCGAGGGGACCCGTCCGCAGCTTTGATGGAAGTGCTCGACCCAGAGCAGAATTCTACATTCCGAGATCACTATCTCGACGTGCCGTTCGACCTTTCGAAAGTTCTGTTCGTGGCGACGGCAAACTGGATGGACCCGATCCCGGAGCCGTTGCGCGACAGGATGGAGATTCTCGAACTTCCGGGATATACCGAGGAAGAGAAGATCCATATTGCGAAGAAGTTTCTGATTCCGCGGCAGACCAAGGAGCACGGGCTCGTGCTTGGCGACCAAATCGAGTTCACCGACGAAGCGCTGCGTGACGTGATTCACCACTACACGCGCGAAGCGGGCGTCCGGAGCCTCGAGCGAGAAATCGCCACGCTGGTGCGGAAACAGGCACGGCGCATCGCGGAAGGGAAAACCGACAAGCTCGTGGTGACGCCAGACGGAATACGAGAGGCGCTCGGAATTCCAAAGTTCCGATTGGAGCAGGAAGTCGAAGAGCGGACCAAGGAGCCAGGTGTCTCGGTGGGGCTTGTTTGGACTCCCGCGGGCGGCGACATCGTTTTCATCGAAGCCAGCAAGATGCGCGGCGGGAAACAGTTCACTATGACCGGGCATTTGGGCGAAGTGATGCAGGAATCCATGAGGGCGGCTTTGAGCTGGGTCCGGGCGAACTCCGAACAATACGGCATCGACCCCGACTTCTTCCGAAAACTTGACCTGCACATTCACGTTCCCTCGGGGGCGATCCCGAAGGATGGTCCCTCTGCGGGAGTGGCGATGGTCACGGCACTTGTCAGTTTGCTCAGCGGAAGAGCCGTGCGGCCGCGTGTTGCAATGACGGGGGAGATTTCGCTATCCGGGATCGTCCTTCCCGTTGGTGGGATCAAGGAAAAGGTGCTCGGGGCAAAGCGCGCGGGCATTCGAGAGGTTATCTTGCCGACGGAAAACGAGCCAAACGTGCAAGAAGATTTGCCGGCGCACATGCTGGAAGGTATTCAACTCCATTTCGTCCGCACGGCCGAACAGGCGCTCGAAATTGCTCTGGGCAAGTTTGAGAAGAAGGCGGTCGGCACAGTTCCTGACGGCCCTCGTGACGAGGGGCAGCTACTGGCCCGCCCAGTGCACTAAAAGAAGGAAGATTCCCGAATCACGACTGCGAGTCATATGAAAAGGTCTGGGAAGCGACTCCCGGGCCTTTTCTTTTGCGAGCAAGGTAGAATGCTCAGGTATGCCATTCCGGCCAAGAGAAATCGTGGTTCGGGCGCGAGAAGCTGCCGCGTTGCTGCTCGCGAAGCTTGACCGAGAAGAAATGGTCGCGCGCTTCGTCGATGGCTATTCTTCGGAGTACAGCCGCCCAGGGCGCGCGGACCAGCCAGGCCATTATCGTGAGCGGGTTGAGACGATTCGCCGCGAAGCGATTCTCGCCATGGTGTCGCGCATCGAAGCCACGTTGCCGGCCCGGTTGAGCGCTCGGGCGACGAACCCTAGCGGCAGCAAGGAGGCGAGGAAGGGCAAGAAAAAGGGGAGAAGCCCTCGGAAGCCATCGCGAGATGTAGCGAATCCGCTTCTCGATCTTTTCCGGGAGGAGTTTTTTGTGGCGTTGGGCCAGGCTCTTAACTGGGGAAAGGAGGACGCACAGGGATTTTGGCGAGACCTTGATGTGTACGAAAAGCTTGCCGCGCGAGCCTCATCAGGCGCGAAGCGCGCTGCCGAATCAGCGGCTTACGGACCCTTCGCGGAGCGTGTTGCGATTCTGCTCGATCCATCCCTGATGGAAGAAGCTCGCCGAGCAAGCGCCAAATTCCAGCTCGAGCTAAACGCGGCTTCCGATTCGGTCTTGAAAAAGGTCTTTTCGCGACGCCGCGAAAATTGAGCCTTAGGCAGGGAGACCTTTTCGGCACCCTCGGCCGCGAAAGCGTGCATTCGCAGGGCAGTTTTTGCTATCCTCGCGGCCGTGACAACAATTCTCTCCGTCGTTTTTTACATTCTCGTGGTTCTCCAAATTGCCATGGGGCTTTACTCCCTGTGGGACGGAATCGCGTGGTTTCAATTCGTACGCCGGCGCTTGGTCTCGCATGCCGGTTTTTATGCGCCTGTGGCGGCAGTAATCTGCCCGTGCAAAGGCAATGAACCGGGGCTTGAAGACAATCTGACGGCTCTCGCGCGATTCGACTATGCAGACTACGAAATCTACTTTTCTCTGGCTACGAGTCTGGACCCCGCGCTGAAAATCATCGAGCGGGTGAAGGCGGCAAGCAAGCACCCAGTGCACATTGTCATCGCCGGCCCGCCTGAGAACTGTGGAGAGAAAGTTTACAATCTTCGCCGCGCAGTGGAAGCGCTGGCGGACAAGTTCGAAGTCCTTGTCTTCACGGATTCCGATGTGCGCCTGTCGCATAACTGGCTTGCCAAGATCATTGCGCCTCTGCAAGATCAGCGGATTGGTGCGACGACGACGTATCGTTGGTTCGTTCCCAGCAAGGGCTTTGGCTCCGGTGGATTCGCCAGCGCGCTGGCTTCGGCCTGGAACGCTTCTGTGACCACGCTTCTAGGTCCCCCGGGCAAGAATTTCTGCTGGGGCGGCGGCACAGCCATCCGGCGAAAGACTTTTGACGACGCCAATGTTCTGGATGCCTGGAACGGCGCTGTGAGTGACGACTACGCCATGACAAGTGCGCTTCACGACTCTGGGAAACCGATCATCTTCTGCCCGGAATGTCTTGCTGTGACACTGCACCCCTGGACGGGTTCGGCGTTGCTCGAATTCACGAACAGGCAAGTTTTGGTGACGCGCGTCTATTCGCCGCGCCGCTGGTGGATTGGCGCCCTTGCCCACCTGAGCTACTGCCTCACACTTGTTTATGCAGTAGTCGCTATCCTTTTCTTGATGATGGACGGCGATCCTTGGACGTATCTGGCGCTTTTGACATTCGTTATCCTTCTGCTTGCGGCGATGAAGGGGGCGATACGAACGATCGCTGTCAACGAACTCCTGCCGGAGTGGAAAGCAAAATTGCAGGAATGGAGCTGGGTGTGGATGGGGTTGGCGCCGATCATTCCGTTTCTTTTCTCTTGGAATTTTCTTGCGTCGCTTGTAACTAGGCGGATTCTCTGGCGTGGGGTTCGCTACGAGCTTGTTTCTCCGAGCGTCACGCGGATCCTGACCCGCTAGAACCGATGGGAAGGGCGCGCTAGATACGGCGCTGAATGCCGGGGAAATCGAGCCAAACCTTCACACCGCAAAAGTGAGAGCCCTCGGTGCAAATGGGTGTGGAGACTCCGGCACGGAGATAGCACGGTGGTCCGATGTACCGGCCCAGTTCCGGAAATTGTGCGCGGACCTGTTCCACTTCCTCGATGGACGCCTGGTAAATCTCCTCCTGCGCGTTAAAGCACGTTCGCATCGTCCATTTGTGCAACAGGTGTAAGAGAGAGCCGGACTCGACCAGGCGGATGGCCTTTGCGTTCGGCAGCAAATAAAGGGCAATCTCACGGGGCACGCCGCGGTCGATGAGGTCGTTCTTTGCAGCCCATGCCTCCGCCATCGCTTGCTGGTAAACCTCCCTCGCGCGCTTGTTTTCCCGGATGAGCATCGGCGTGATGAAGTCTGGGGCGCGAGTATCAGCCAGTGTGAGGAGCGGGCGAGAACCGGGGACCATGCGGTGGCGCTGGTCCTGACTATCCGCCGTATGGCTGATTTTTTTCGCGAACGTGAAATTCGCGTGCTGCAAAGCGCGCAGGATCGGCGCGTGCACGCCAACATTCAAGGTTTCTCGACGATAGGGATTCCTTGCCGGATTGAGCATCCGGTCAACCGATTCTGCGTCCGTACAATCCGCCTCGGTCAATCCGAGGACGGAACGGTATGCCTCCGCCATGACTGCAATTGTGCGGGGGGAGATGTCCACGAGCCGCGACGACAAATTTCCCAAACGCGCGTCGAATTCACGGGAGAATGCTTCGCCATCATGCGGCGGCACGGTCCATTCCGGCTGGTCCTGCATGCCCGCATTGTCGAAACGGTCGAAGAACTGCGGGTCCACCTCACGGACGCGAGCGATCATTTCGCCTATCACCAGCCGTGCTTCCGCGGGCGTATCGTTGGCGGCCTGCATGCGCCACAGCCTGTGCAGGACAATGCCTGAAAGCGTGTGAACCATCGTTGTGAAAGCCGCTACGGGCAGGACGTAGCGCGCAACTTCGATCGCGCGTTTCTCTGATTGCCGTTCGACTTTCTGGACGCGCTTTGGATGTGACATCGTGCCGAGGTGCCAAATGTCGCCCAAAATCTTGCGCGCATCGGGTTCCAGCACGTGTGCCAGCTCGCGGTAATACCCCCACGCGCGCAGGACGGCTTGTTCGTAGATGGCGCGTTCGGCTGGCCCGAAATTCGGTGCTTCCGCTGGTACGTAAACCTGGGCACGGTCAAGCCGCACATAGCGCTGGCTCTGCTGCTCGGAATTGTAGAAAGGGTGCGCGTGGAGAGAGGACCAAACAAATTGGCGGCTGACATTCTCAAGACCGAATTCGAAATGCGCATGTTGATAGACGGTATGGTGCCCGCCGAAGTAAGTGGAAGCGCCGATCATCACGCGTTGCTTCTCGCTGACCTCGTCCGGGTTGATCAGGCGCGGAGAATAGCAGGTTCGCGCTGCTGCAATCGCGGAGTCGAAGGGATGTGAGAAATAGTTTCGCAGGGTGACGCGCGGCGCAGCGGTTTCGACGTGCAAGCCCGGTGATGCGTCAGATGAAGGGGACAATTGCGCGGCCATTTTCTGCCTGGCATTGTACACCGTCTGATGGTTGCGGAGGGGGCCGATCGGCTCGCACAGATTTAGCCAAACAGCGATTCCAACCAACTAGGAAGGACGCATGAATCAGATGACTGCTACTTCTTGGCGGCAGCCTTGTCTGCGTATTTCTTCTGGAAGCGCTCGACGCGGCCTGCCGTATCAATCAGCTTCTGCTTGCCGGTGAAGAAGGGGTGGCAATTCGAGCAGATTTCCACGCGGATCAGATCGCCCTTGAACGTCGAGCGCGTCTGAAAAGTGCTCCCGCAGGCGCAGTGCACCGTCACGGGGTGGTAATTAGGGTGAATTCCGTCTTTCATGAGAAGCTCCCGTTAGCCGACCGATCCGCGAAAGGGGGACCCGCTAACACAGTCGCGTCCTTTGGCCAGTCTTGAAACTCCAATCATACAGGAGAATTGGGAGCTTGCCAACGCAGGTGGCACACAGGCGAGGGCCGGAAGAGGTTAGGAAACGAAGGAACACCCGACGCGAGTCTGGCCTTCGGCGCTCGTCGACGCGTAAGCCTTACGGAGGATCACTCGAACTGGAGGCAAGATGGGCACGTGCAGGACGGCATTGAACTGGTCCGGAAGGTCCTCGGGGCCATCCATAAGCAGGGCCACACCGCCATAGCTCAGATCGATGACCTTTGCCGATTGTTGTCTGGCGCCCGTAACTGTTGCGAAGGCCTTGGTCCCAGCCAGAGATACGCGCTCCCATTTGCGCTCCTGCGCATAAGGAGCATGACTGGGAGGAATGGACGCGGGGGGAGCAGGAGCGACTGTCTTATGAGGAGTTGGCGGTGGAGGCACTTCGCGAGGAGGCGGGGTTTCGACTGGTATAACACGTGAGGTCGTGCGCCCCGAATGTTTCAATTCATAGAGCCTCTTGTCGGCCAGGCTCATCAGTTGAGTTTTCTGGTCGCCATCCTGTGGATAGACGGCGACGCCGAAGTCGAGTGTTACGCCTATATCGAGCTTCAGTGGACCGACAGCAGCTTCGTAGTCGGAGCGAAGGCGACGACACAATGTGATCGCTTGTTCGGGATCAGTCTGCGGCAGAAGGAGGGCAAATTCGTCACCGCCGATGCGAAAGGCGAGGTCGGATGCCCGCAAGGTCTTTCGAAGTGTTGTCGCGGCAAGCTGCAACACCTGGTCACCTTGTAAATGTCCGTGGCGGTCGTTAACGTCCTTGAGCATGTGCAGATCGAGGATGGCCACGGCGAGATGATGGCCATAGCGCTTCGCTCGGTTGAGTTCCCTATCGCAGTACTCATCGAACAGGCGCCGATTGTAAAGGCCCGTGAGTGCGTCTGTTGCCGCGTTAGTTTGAAGCTTCTTGAATTCCTTATACTCGATGAGAATGGGAAGGCAAAAAAACCTGGCCGTGGAGAGAACATCCACAATCGCGGTCTGCAGGGAGACCTTCTGGCCGGCACTTCCTGCGAGTTCACCTCGGCGCTGGAGAATTCGTGCCCAGTATTCCTTGCTCTCCGTGTCCGTCAGGTCGATCTGCGCGATCGTACTGAGAAACTGGCGTAGGAACTGCGCACGGACAGGGTCTTCCAGTCCTTCGAGCGTGTCGACAAGCAATTCTAAGAATGAGTCATCAGCTGACGGGTTCAGCTGAAACGTTTCGCCCGGCTGGGCCATCGACTGGTCCTAAGTGCAAATCTACTTTACCCTGAAACCAGGGTCCATCGCGGGGGTATGAAAACTCTTGCAATGGACAGTCCAATCAAGAACCGGACTGAGGTGGAGCGGGCCATTGTAACTTGTTGTGAAGAAGAAGAATGCACCAAGTATGACCGTTGTCAAACCCAATATCTGCTGACTTCATGGGAAAGAAAGAAAAAGGATTCCGCTTATACCCACAAGCCTGCAGGCGGTTAGATTGGATGGAAAGCGGAACTCCTAGCCGATGGGTTTCAGGAATTCGACGCCGACGAGATGAACGTCGCCTGCCTCTTGCTGCCGTTTCACTCGGGATTGGATTGGTGGCATACCAGACGGGACCAGAGCAGAGACCACTATGGAAGGGGCGGGAATAGTCAGCGTAATGATCTCATTGATGGCCAGAGCCCGCGGACAGGTGAGAAACGCCCCTAGGCCGCTGATATTCAATGTCTTAGCCAACTCTAGAAACTGCTCACCATGGGCATCCCTACCACGGATAAACAATGGGACTTGGAGGTGAATGCGCTGAAATCTCCTGCGCTCGTCGTAGTGCGGGGACATTGTCACCCTTTGGTAGGATGGAATTTCCTTCACGTCTCTTAGTACCCCAGTTGTAGTACCAGAATGGAGAGCAATTTTGATGCTATTGATTTGTATACGATATTCATTACGCACAATGTTTGTTATCAGTGACTTAGGGTATGGGAAATGACCTGTTGACACCGTCATTCCGCAACAGTCTGTGAATTGACTCCAACAAAGTTCCGAATATGTGCAAATCTAGGACGCATTTACCATTGACACTTATTCCTCCCTCTGCGAGCATAGCCATCCTCAAGTGCATCCCATTCCTCTCGCGGGAAGAATGAGAGAGTGGTGTCCTTTGGGTGAGGCATGAGTTTTCCGGGGGGACCGGTGAATAGCATGGCGCTTGAACAACCCGCAAATGGCCAGGCTGTATTCCACTTAGTGGCCAGTCTGCTGGATGCTCTGGACCGCCCGTTGCTGGTTTCAGATCGCGGCGGGCGCATTCTCTTCACGAATCTCCACGCGCAGGACAAGCTGAACGCCGAAGGATTAAGCTCAAAGTCAGACGTAAACCTTTTCCGAGATATCTTGCGGTCGGACGGTAAGGCAATCCTGGACCAACTCGAAGGTGGCGAGCAAGAAGTCAATCTCCCACTTGATGGGCCTGATGGTAAGAACCGGGCGCGTGTTCGCTGGCTACCTGAACCGGATTGGCTGGTGGCATACATCGAGCCTTTTCCAGTTGCTGCGCCGCCAGACGAGGCGGAGATGCGCCAAACGGTGCAGGACCTAATGCAGGAAAGGGAGATCACCTACCGGAACCTGCTGGCTGCCTACCTGCGACTCCAAGAAGTAAATCGACAGAAGACGGTTTTTCTCGCTTCTGCGGCGCACGAGTTGAAGACACCACTGGCAGTCATGAAGGGCTATTACGACCTGCTGCTTTCCGGTTCGCTCGGAAGACTCAGCGAGAGACAGCGCGAGATATTGCAAGAGTCGAAGGAGAGTTGCGACCGGTTGATTCGCCTGGTTTCGATGTTCCTCAACTATTCGGCGCTGGAAAGCGGGAAGCTCGTCTTGCAGTTGCGCGAGAACGATCTCCGAGATTGCGTCAACGACCTCGTTTGCCGTTGGCGGGACACCTTCCAGCGCGCCAATGTGCATCTGGACGTCAAGCTGCGCAGCGACCTCCCTAGCTTCAAATTTGACTACCAAAAGGTGCAGCAGTGCATTGCGAATTTGCTGGATAACGCACTCAAGCACACCGTGTCTGGCGGCCGTGTCACGCTGGTCGCAGAGCCGCACTTCTGGGAGCGGCGGGTATCGGAAGCTACTCCAGCGGAAGACCGGCGGCGTCGCGGAGGCAATCGCTCGAACAGCGTTTTGATTTCGGTGACTGACACAGGCAGCGGAATTGCCGCAGAGTTCCATCAGGAGATCTTCGAGGAATTCGTGAGAGTGGATCCTTCTTCCTCGGGGATGGGACTGGGTCTTGCAATAACGAAGCGGCTGATTCAGGCGCACCGGGGTAAGGTTTGGGTTGACAGCGAGGTGGGGCGCGGGAGTTCATTCTCCTTTCTGCTGCCCATCAACATAGAGTAGGTCCGGGCGGAGCCTATCGGCTCACTAGGGAGGAAGATGGCTGCGAAAGAAAAGATCCTGATTGTCGATGACGAACCAAGCATTCGCAAGTACCTCCAGACGCTTCTGCAAGTGGATGGTTTTGAAGTGGAGGCCGTCACGAGCGGCAAGGAAGCTCTGGAACGCGTTGGCGCAACCGAACAGAGGCCGGATTTCATCATCCTGGACGTTTTGATGCCCGAGATGGATGGGATTGAAACCCTGCGGGGGCTGATGCAGATAGATCGCGCGCTGAACGTAGTGATGCTCTCCTGTTCGAACGAAGTGGTCACCGTTGTCGAAGCGATCCGCTTGGGCGCAGTCGATTACCTCACGAAACCTTTCGAAAAGCCTGAATTGGACGCCGCGTTTCTGAAAGTTCGCCAGAAGCAACAGCTCCGCTCCGAAAACCGGGCGCTGCGCGAGTATTGCGAACAATTGACCGAAGATCTCTCGTTCCTTGCTTCAAGCCCGCAGATGGTGAAAATCCGGCAGCAGATCCTGCAGATTGCCCCTGTCGATGTGCCTGTATTTCTCAGCGGCGAAAGCGGCGTTGGAAAAGAAGTTGTCGCGCGGATGATACACCTTCGCTCCCTTCGCCGGCAGCAGGCTTTCGTCAAGGTGAACTGCGCGGCGCTCCCGGGTGAACTTCTCGAATCCGAGCTATTCGGATATGAACAAGGCGCATTCACGGGGGCTGTGCGTGCGAAGCCCGGCAAATTTGAATTGGCAAACAAGGGCACAATTTTCCTGGATGAAATCGCGGAGATGAGCCCGCACCTACAAGCGAAACTCCTGCATGTCCTGCAGGACGGCCAATACTCTCGGTTAGGTGCGCGCTCCGTGGTGAATGTTGACGTTCGGGTACTGGCTGCGACGAATATGGACGTAAAGGAGGCGATGCGCTCCGGGCGCTTCCGGGAGGACCTGTATTATCGCCTGAACGTCCTTTCAATTCACATTCCGCCACTGCGGGAACGCACCAGTGAAATTCCGCTGCTGTTGCGCCATTTCCTGGCGAAATACAGTGAGAAGTATCAGAAACCCGCGGTGGAACCATCGAAGCATCTTCTCGAAGCGGCGCTCCGCTATCAATGGCCTGGGAACTTGCGAGAGCTGGAAAACTTCGTTAAGCGTTACGTGATTCTTGAAGACGACGAAGGGAGCCTTCGCGAGCTTTTGGAAATGACCGGTCAGCAGCATCGCATGGCCCCACGCCAGGAATCTCCTGCTCCCAAAGAGCAAGGGCTGAAGGCGCTTGTGCGCGGTTTGAAAGACGAAGCGGAGATGGAAGCGATAGCGAATGCGTTGGAAAAGACGAACTGGTGCAGGAAAGATGCCGCCCATATGCTGGGGATAAGCTATAAGGCGCTGCTCTACAAGATGCGGCAGTTCAATCTTGATTCCGGGCGCGGCTTGCGGTCCGCTGCTGCTAAGGAAGCAGCGAAAGCAGCAGCGGCGGCGAAAGAGAATGAGGCAAAGGAAACTGACGCTGCGACAAGCAGTCTGCGAAACTCCTGAAACCTACACGCCGTCGTAGGGAGAGCATCGCTCTTGCTTGAGTGGGGCTGTTCGCGCATCATGGCGTATTTGAGCGCGCGTGAAAGAAGATGGTTACGGGCTCGTGAAGTCGTCGGCATTCTGTCCCAGTGATTCCGCCGTGTGCAAGATTCTTAGACTCGTTGCATCTGATCTTTGCCTCGGTACCAAACGGGTGAGTATTGGTACCCGGATGGGAAGGCCCCTAGTTCTATGCCTCTGCAAATTGTTGCATAAGTAGAGCACATCAAGCGAAATAGCACTACCCAACTTCCGTCCGAGTGGAATAGTATTCCCGACGGCACGGGGCAAGCAATCGTAACGTTTCGCTTGGGATTAAAGCCGTGCCATTTAAGTGCCGTTACAGCGGATCGTTTATACTGTTTCCAAAGGAGTTGTCGTCCACGCGGGAGCTTAAACCCGCCACTTGGAGCCCAGTACCTGGTTTTGCCAGGGGGCAGGTGTGAGACGTAAAAGGCGTGGGATCTTTGGAATAGCGATTGCTACTCTCAGATGGGGAATGTCGTGAACTTCAATCCAGATTTCGAGGAGCAGCCGGGATGACGGAGCGTCGCATGGCACGCAGGTACGACCTATCACTGCCAGTGAACGTCCGCCTGCCAATCAGCCGAGAAGCGGGTTCACAGGCCGGGCAGACTCGTGACATCTCAACTCGTGGCGTTTACTTCACACTTCATAAGGAACTTGCTGCCGGCACGGAAGTGGATTTTACTCTGACTCTGCCTGCAGAGATCACTCGTGGCACGGAAGTGTTTGTCCGGGCCCACGGGCGCGTCGTCCGAATCGACAGGCAACACGACGAAGATGCAGAGAATGTGGGGGTTGCCGCAGTCATCGAGAGGTACGACATCATACGCGGCGAGGGATCGCGGATATAGTTTGGGCCTCAGCAGGTAGTTTTCCCGTGGAAGTGTCCCTCTGACTGTATTGTCACGCCATTTAACTTACCGACGTCAAACCTAGAATAGAAACTGGGCACCGCCCCTGGAGCTAGAGGGAAGCGCTCGCCATTTTTGTTGCGTTTTTGGAATCCTTGTGGCTAGGATATCGGTAAAGTTCCGGTCACGGAGAGCAATATGAAAATAGCCGACCTTATCGCGACTCGCCGCGAAATCTATTCCGTTTCTGAAGATGCCACAGTCCATGAAACAGCCCGCTATCTTCGCGATCATCAAGTGCGCTCCGTTGGAGTGCTGGACAGCCACGGGATGCTTGTCGGTGTGGTTTCTCAGAGCGACATCTCAGACAAGACGGCGGCCGAAAATAAGTGCCCAGCTTGGATGCGCGTCTCCGAGATCATGACCCGCCACCTGGTGACTGTAACGCCAGAAACGCCGGTCGAAGATTGCTTGCGCCTCATGGAACAGAATGGCATCTATCATTTGCTTGTCGTGGGGGGCGAAGTGGGGTTTCAGGGGATGATTTCCATCACAGATCTCCTCCAGTTGTTTGCCTCTGATCAGAAGGCGCGCGCAGACATGCTCGAAGCATTCATTTTTCCGCAGCGGTAATCGTGATTAGCTTGCCTTCCGTGTGACTCTAGCAAAACAGACAAACTCTATCGAAGGGCACATTCGCCTCCGGAAACACCTCTGACGCTGGTGGAGTTTTGACAACGTCTGGCACATGCAGGTTTCTCCGGCCTGCAGGGAGCGCTTCACTGTGTAAGGAGCGGGGCGGCCAGGGATGTATGTGTCCCGGGATGCCAGGAGGTCATGTTGGATAGGGCTTAGACCCAGTGATGGGAAAGCCCGTTCCCCAAAGTTCCAAGGGTTTTCTAGCCGAGCGCGGAGTTCCAAGCGAGATCAGTTCCAAGCCACCCGTTTCGACTGCGCCCTGCAACGGACGGACCGCATTGATAACAGGCATGTTACGGATCTCATGCAAAACTGTGAAACCACCCCCCTACCCCTCTGCTTAGGCGGTTTTTGGCGTTCCGTGTGCTTGGGTCCTTATGGGGGTTCTCGGTGGTGAGCTATTGATGTTCAGCGCTCTCCAGACACGCAACTCAAATGGCCTCTTCTGCTGAAACAAGACTGGTGCCGGACACGCGGACACCTGAACTCCCGCCGGAAGAGGTATTCTTCGGCCCTTCTGAAGTCATGCAGACAGTTCGGCAGCGTGTCGAGCGCGCTGCAGGACTGAACGTCCCCATCTTGATATTGGGTGAGAGCGGTACCGGCAAGGAGGTCCTCGCGCGCTTCGTCCACAAACGCTCCCCCTGGCGGGATGGGCCTTTTGTCAAAGTCAATTGTCCTGCGATTCCAGGCACTCTCCTGGAGAGTGAGTTGTTCGGATTTCAGAAGGGCGCCTTCACCGGCGCGAATGTGTCGAAGCCAGGGCGCATGGAATGCGCGCAGGGCGGCACCCTCTTCATGGACGAAATCGCCGAATTGGATTCGGGCTTGCAAGCAAAGTTGCTCCACGTTCTGCAGGACGGCCATTTCACGCGCATTGGCGATCATGAAGAGAAAAAAATGGACGCGCGCGTCATCTGCGCGACGAATCGCCCGCTGAAGGAGGAAATCGAGTCGGGAAGGTTTCGTGCGGATCTTTTCTATCGTGTGAACGTGATCACGATCGTTCTGCCGCCGCTGCGCGAGCGCCGCGACGATATTCCCGTCATGGCGGAATATCTCCGCCAGCAGTTCAATCAGCGATTCAAGCGTGACGCCCCTGCACTTTCGGTGGACACGCTGCAACTCCTTCAACGACGTGATTGGCCGGGCAACGTGAGAGAACTCGAAAACTGCATGGCTCGCTTCGTTGTGCTTGGGAGCGAGGAAGCGTTTTACACGGATGCACCTGATAAGAAGCCATTCAGTTTTTCCTACGAGCCGACGGCAGACGGCAACATACCTTTGAAGCGCATCGCTCAAGAGGTCACGCGGCGGATGGAACACGACGTGATCCTGAAGGTTCTCCACGCGAACCATTGGAACCGCCGAAAGGCGGCGGAGGTTTTGAAGATCAGCTATCGCGCCCTGCTTTACAAAGTCCGGCAAGCCGGCCTGCCGGCAAAACGCCCGCAACGGAAAATCGTGTCTGGAACCGAGCCTATGGGCCGTTCCTCCGAGCGAGGCGAGCAGGCTTGAGACGAGTCCGAAAGCGCGCCTACAAGCGATCTTTTTGACCCGTGACTTGTAAGAAATCACTTCTTGCGTCTTCCTTGCTCCCGCCCATCAATTCCGATAGCCTACCTTTCGATGGGTAAGGCGCCTGCCAAGTCGAATTTGAAAGTTTGCCTCCTCTCGCCACACCCGATGGTTCTTGACGAATTCCATCGCCTGCTGGAGAAATCGGGATTCCACATGGTTGCCAAGCAGCTCGATTCCATGCTGGCGCCTGACCTGCGCAGTCTGGAACTCCCTCGCGCCTCCGTTTACGTTGTCGACGCGCACGCGGCGCGGCAAGCAACGGGCGCGCTTCTTGGAAATATTCTCGATCGCTTTCCCACTGCGCGGCTGTTGGTTGTCGGCGACAATTTCAAGGAAGGCGACAGCTATACTTTTCTTCGACAAGGGGTGAAGGGCATTCTGAATTATGGTGAAGCTCGCGAACAGCTGCCTCGTGCGGTGCCGCTGGTTGCGGCGGGCGGTTTCTGGGTCCCGCGAACCGTGCTTTCGCGCTTCGTCGATTCCATTCTGAGCAGCACGCAGGGCCGCCGGCTCCGGGGGGACTCTCCCGCTGAACTCAGCCGGCGCGAACAGGAAGTGCTCGGCTGCCTGCTTGAAAACCTCGCAAACAAAGAGGTTGCCGACCGTCTTCATATCTCCGAACGCACGGTGAAGTTTCACGTGTCGAACCTGCTGGCCAAGTTCGGAGTGCGGCGCCGCGCCGATTTGATCCTCCTGTGTTACCAGCGGCGCAGCGCAGGCGCATAGCTCCTGTCTCCTTCCCAGACTCTCGCACGACCCTTCGGCGCGGTCCTGATTTCAGCGGCAGACTTTTTCGCGTGCCTGGACACACTCCGCAGATCGCGGCTCGGGTCGATGTAACTCGGGTCTTCAGACCCGGGGCCTTGTTCGATTTTGGAAGGGCGGGGATTCATCCCTGCCGTAAGGCGTTATCCCTCCTGACGGGCTTCAGCGGTGGAATGAAGGGCACGAGGTGATTCACAGCATATGGGATTGGCACGGAATGGTCCTACTTGGCGATGATAAGCTGACGCTGAGTCTGGGGTGTCACGAGCAAATTGAGGCAGAGGCAAACTACGGCGCCGACAGACTGCTGTTCTTGCAGGAAAAATTTGAGGCAATGGCCAGGGGCTCAAAACCCTCGTTCTCCTTGGTGCAAACCATTAGTCGGAACTTCGGGAACAGCCTCACTTCGACGCTGTGGCGGTCTATCGAAATCCTGGACGTCCCCGCGGTTGGCCCCGCAAGTCAACACCCCAAGTATACGGACGCCACCTTCGATCCGAACAACCCCTGCCGATACTTCATCCGTTCAAGAGTATATGTCGATGAGTTCTCGAATATAGGCGAGCAGGATGTCTTTCGCATTGTGCAAAAGGCATGTACGTACAAGAAGGGCGGACCCATCGCGGGCGGCGAGGTCCTCGTGATGAATACCCGAGGAGAAAAACACCTCTTCACCTTAGAAACATTCTACAATCGTTATGAAGCGCTAAGTCTGATCCTTCATTTGAAGGCTTGCGTGACTCTAGTTGCCGTGTCGAGTTAGCGGCCGCAGGGCGGAATTCCTAGCCAATCTAGTCGCGCACAAATTCCCCATCCGTTATGATAGCCCTCCTTCGACTCGCGTGAAGCGGACTTGTGGAGAAAGACTTGAAGGGGTAACGAGGAATCTTGATGACACTCATCTACAACTATCTTTTCGGCGCCCTGTGGCTTGGTTATGCGGTCTATTGGTGGGCGGTGTCGGCCCAGGACAAGGCAACCGAGCGCGTCGAGCCGGCGTCGTCGCGGCTTGCGCGCCTTGTTTTGATGGTTTGCGCGATTGCGCTTCTCTGTCTTCCAAGCGTTCCGCTTCCATTGCTCAACAAGCGATTTCTTCCACACGGCACCTGGACCTTCTGGAGCGGTGCGGCAATCACCGCATGTGGTCTGCTCTTTTCCGTCTGGGCACGGCGTCACCTCGGAAAAAACTGGAGCCAAGCGGTCACCTTGAAGGAAGGCCACGAACTCATTACAAGCGGCCCCTACGCCCTGGTTCGCCATCCCATCTATACGGGGCTGTTGCTGGGACTGGCTGGCTCGGCAGTGGCCCGTGGCGAATGGCGCGGGCTACTTGCTGTTGCCCTGGTTTTCGTCGCACTGTGGCGCAAATCACGGCTTGAGGAAAAATGGATGCGCGCGCAATTCGGCGAGCCGTATGAAGCCTACTCTCAAAGGGTGGCCGCGTTGGTGCCCTACATCTTTTGAGCAAAGCAAGTGCAGATTCCCCGCCGGAGGCGCGGGACGCAAACATCGCACCTCCGTCGAAATGACACCATACAGCAGCGCACCCGCTGAACCATCCCCTGATGGGCCAAAAAAGTGCTTGCATTCTCTCATACAGTGTGGTACACAGTAATAGGTGCCACACCATTAGAGGTGCCGAACAGTGAAAACAATCCCGACCCCCGACGTGCCAGACAACCTGATCCTGGAGCTTCGCCGCGGTGCCGTGGTCCTTGCGGTTCTGGCGCAATTGCGGACCGAGCAGTACGGCTACTCGCTGAAGAAGTCGCTGGGTGACGCCGGCCTGGCCATGGACGAAGGCACGCTGTATCCGCTGTTGCGGCGCCTGGAATCGCAGGGACTGTTGCGGAGCCGCTGGCGCGTAGAGGACGCGCGCCCGCGCCGCTACTACCGGTTGAGCTCGCAAGGCGAGGCGATGTTGCCGGCGCTGCGCGCGGAATGGGACGGCCTTACGAAGGCTATCCGGAGGGTAATCGAATGACAAGCAGAGAAGCGGGTCTCGAACTGATTCACCGCTATGTTTACCAGGTGGGGGAGCTGCTGCCCTCGCGGCAGCGCGACGACGTGATGGCGGAACTTCGCTCGCTCCTGGAGGAGGGAGTGGAAGAACGGGCGCGCGCCTCCGGCCGGTTGGTGGACGAAGACTTGACGGCGGCTTTCTTGCTCGAATTCGGCGCGCCGGGGAAGGTCGCCGAGCGCTACGGAGGCGAGCCACGCTACGTGATCGGACCCCGGCTCTTCCCCGTGTTCTTGCTCGTGCTCAAGATTTCCTTGGCCATCATCGGTGTGGCGAGCCTCGCCGGTTTCTTATTCTCGGCGATGTTCATCCCGCAGTGGGGGCCAGCCGAGTTTTGGCACGTGCAGGCTCTCTTGAGCTGGTTACTGAGTTTTGCTAAGGCAGTGTTGGTCAATACGGCGATTCTGATCTTCACGTTCGCCGTGATCGAGTGGTTCCTGCCGCCGACTTGGCGACCGAAGAGCGAATGGGATCCACGAAAACTGCCGCCGCTGCCGGTGGAAGCAGGGACGGAACGGGTCTCTCGTGCGATCGAGGTGGTCAGGGTCTATGGGTTCGTGTTCCTGGCCGTGGTGCTGAACTTCTACCCGGAGTGGTTCGGAATCGTTTCCTTCAGCGGGTCCGGTGTGCGGAAAATTCCATTCAAGGACCTGGGGATGTACCTGCCCGTGCCGCTGATTGACTTGGGCTGGGCGATGGCAGCGGCGCTGAGCATAGTGCTAATCGTGCGGGGCAGGTGGGAACGTTGGAGTCGCTGGGCGGAATTCGCGGTCGGCCTATATGGGGCAGTGATCCTGTGGCTGATGCTCACGCAAAGCTCGCTGGACTCGACCCACGCCACATGGGCCGCACGGCAACTATGGGAGGGCTTCAAGAACCAAAACATACCGTTCCCATGGTTGGCACGGATGCTGTACATCGTCCTGGTCGTGGCGCTGCTGGGCACCCTTGTGGAAACAGGGAAGCGACTCTATCGGCTGCTGCGTGCGCGGGCAGCCTGAACGCGGAGCGCTTGATTGCATTAGGCGGTAAAAAGAGACAGGCATTCAAAGGCCCGCCGGTCGGTGCGTCATCGCAAGGCGCGCGAGCTTACCTGCTATAATTTCTCGATTGCGAGCGGCACAGTTCGAAGATCCATTTTTTTGCCGGGATCGCATCCGACCACGATATGGCGACATTTTCCATCGAGAACTTCGGCTGCCGGGCAACGGATTCGGACGCCGCGGCGCTTCGCCACGAGTTGCTGGCGAGCGGCCTTTCCATCGCCGGCGACCATTCAACTGCCGACTTCGTCGTGCTGAACACCTGCACGGTCACAGCAGCCGCGGATTCGCAGGCGCGGGAGGCTGTGCGAAAAATCCACCGCGCAAATCCTGGGGCGCGGATTGTCGTAACAGGCTGCTACGCGCAGCGCGCGCCGGAAGAGCTTGCCGAAATCGAAGGTGTCGCGCTTGTCGTTGGGAACTCACATCAGGCGGGACTCCCCAAGTTCGTTCGGGAATTGTCGGCTTCAGAGACAGATACCATTCCCCGCGGCAAGGCTTCGGATTTCCTTCCTCTGCCGCGACTCGAAAATGAGGCGATGTCGCTCGAGCGCGGGCCAGCGAAGATTCTTACGGGAGATATTTTCGCGCAAGCCGATTTGCACATTGCGCCGTCGGGAGTTGTTGCAGGCGATCGCACGAGGCCTATCCTCAAGATTCAGGATGGTTGCAACAACCGTTGCGCTTACTGCGTGATTCCTTTCGTGCGAGGACGCAGCCGCAGCCTGCCGCCGGATCGCGTTGTGAACCAGGTGCGCACCCTGGCTGCAGCAGGCTCGAAGGAAGTGGTTCTGAGCGGGATCAATCTTGGCAGCTATGGGCGCGACCAAACTCCCCGGACAGGCATTGCCGATCTTGTGCGGCGCATTCTGGACGAGACAGAAATTCAGCAGCTCCGCTTCAGCTCCATCGAGCCGCAAGACGTCACGGAAGACCTTGTTGCGCTTGTTGCTTCGTCCACTCGCTTGGCGCCGCATTTCCATGTGCCGATTCAGTCCGGGTCCAATCGAGTGCTGCGCGCCATGCGCCGCTGGTATCGCGCCGAACACTGTGCCGAGCGCATAAAGCTGATCCGCCGCCATCTACCGAGCGCGGGAATTGGCGCCGACGTTTTGGTTGGGTTCCCCGGCGAAACGGACGAAGATTTTCGCGCGACGGCGGAATTCACCCGGCGGCTACCATTCACCTATCTGCATGTGTTTTCGTTTTCCGCTCGCCCCGGGACAGAGGCGGCAAAGATGGATGGCTTCGTACCCCCTGATATCATCCGGGACCGAGCGCGCAAGCTGCGCGCCCTTGGCGCGGAGAAAGCTGCGGCTTTTCGCGCGTCGCAGGAGGGTCGCACGGTACGCGCCTTGACGCTCGCTCGTGGCGGCGACGGATGGACCGGAGCGCTGACAGGGAATTACTTGAAGGTGCGGATCGCTGGCCGGTTTCCCGCAAACGAATGGCGCAAGATTTGTGTTCCCACGACGGCGTGAGGATCGCGGGCCTTCCGTCGTCCATGGCTGTCGCGAATGTGCCAGTGGGTTGCCAGTCCGCGTACTACTCGTAATGCAGCGCAACCATCGGATCTACACGCATGGCGCGACGGGGCCGACCCTTCAGGTCTACTCCTGCCGCAGAACGGTATTGGGATCGACGCGCGAGGCCCTTCGTGCGGGGAGATACGCGCCCAGTGCCGCTATGGCCAGAAGAGCGAGCGCGACCGGCACGATGAATGGCAAGTTGAAACCGTGCCCACCCGGCAGGTCCGCCGCGAGTCTGCTTGCCTCCAAACTGAGTAGGACGCCGATCAAAACGCCGCTGCCAGCCAGCATCATCCCTTGCTTCAACACCATTGTGACCACATCGATGGGCGCGGCTCCAATTGCCATTCGGATTCCGATCTCGCGATACCGCAAGCTCACCGAATACGTCATCAGCCCGTAGAGTCCCACCAACGCCAGCGCTAGCCCCAGGAGACCCAGCGCCCCGATGATCTGGCGAATGATGTCCATGCGTTGTTTCACCGCCATGTCGCAAATGTCCTGCATGGAACGGACAGCGTAAATTGGCTGGTTCGAGTCCAGCCGTCGGGCCAAGTCTCGCAACGGGCCGGCCTCTTCGGCCGGAGGTCCCTCAGTTTCAAGCATCAGGGTCATGGCCGTCGTGGGATTCTGCGCCCATGGGAGGTAGAGATACTCCATAGGAGGCTCAGCGATAGGGTTTAGGTACTTGCTCTGCTTCGCCACGCCAATGATTTCGGCGAATGGGCCGTCCGGGCCATTCAATTGGACACGCTTTCCGATCGCGCTTCGCTGGGGAAAGTATCTGCGGGCGAACTGCTCGTTGACAATCACCACCCGTGGTGTGTCCGCCCGGTCGGTCAATAGAAACTCGCGGCCTTCCACGATCGGCACGCCAATGGTGCGGAAGTAGCCCTCGCTGACGGTATTTGAGAGGACCCTGACCGTCTCCGTCCCGGCAGGCAACTGGAAACCCTCCGGGATGACACGCGTCGAGCTAATTCCTGTCAACTCCGGCCTTTCCATCAACGGTAAGGCCTGCGTGAGGGCTGCGGACTCTACGCCGCTGAGCGTTCGAGACTGGTCCAGCAGTTGCCGGTAGAATTCCCTCGTCTGCTCCATGGACTGACGGGCCAGACTGGGATTGAACCCGGCGGTGAGAAGGTGGTCCGTGCGGAAGCCCATCGGGGAAGAGAGCAGAATCGCCGCCCCTCGAAAAATCTGCGTGGCAAAAACCAGCAGCACGAACGAAGCCGCCACCTGTGCGATCACCAGCGTATTCCTTCCCAAGAACCTCCGTGGCTTGTCCGTCGCAATGGCGCCGGCCTTCAAAGACCCCACCAGGTCAAGCCTGGCGCTCTGCAGCGCCGGGGCCAGTCCAAATAGGATGGCGCTGGCCACAGAAACGACCAGCGCGAAAAGCAGCACCTGCGAGTCGAGCCGGAAGTCGAGCACCAGAGGAATATCGCTCGGGATGCGCACTCGGGAGAACATAGCCGCGGTCGTTTGGGCGATAAGGAGTCCCAACGCTCCGCCGAGAATTGCGATTACCAAACTTTCCGTCAACAGTTGGCGGGTCAGCCGGACGCGTCCCGCTCCCATCGCGAGCCGCACGGCGATTTCTCGCGCACGGGCCGAAGCGCGGCTCAGCATCAGATTCATGACGTTGGCGCAAGCGATCAAGAGCACCACGGCGGCCAGCGCCATCATGCAGAGGAACGCCAGGGCAGGAGTGGAATACTGCTCGAGGTGCGTTTGCCGGTAGGTCCCCACGCTCAACGCGCATGTCCGATTCGTCTCCGGGTAGGTTTGGGCCAGTTGCTCTCCGATAACCCTGGCCTCGGCCGATGCCTGCCGGACGCTCACCCCCGGCCTCAGGCGTCCTTGAACGCTCAACGCCCGAAGCCCGCGCATTTCGAGTTCGTTCGGCTGCGACGCGCCTGCCAACGTCGGCTGCATGGCCAGCGGGACGTACAGGTCGGCGCGGATCCAAACGAGCGGCCCACGAAAGGACTCGGGCGTTACGCCAACCACCGTAAACGGCAGGCCGTTTAGGTAGATGCTCTTGCCGATAACGTCCTGGCTCGATGCAAACTCCGTTTCCCAACAGGCATGGCCGAGCATAACGACCGCATCGCGTCCCGGCACTTGATCCTCGTCCGCACGAAATGCGCGCCCCAGTTCCGGACGTACCCCCAGCACATCGAAGAAATTCCCGCTCACGAGCGCCCCGAATTTCATTCTGGGCAAGGCCGTCCGGTCGTGCGCGAACCCGAAGGGGAGATATTGTGAGGCTGTCAGACCCGCAAACGATTTGCTCTTCTTTTGCAGGTCAACATAATCGGGGTAGGACAATCCGGCTTGCTCGGCGAGGCCCATGCTTTCCCCGCGCACCGTTGCCTGCACTACGACAACCTCAGAAGCACGGGGGACTGGCAGGGGCCGCAGAAGCAAGTATTCCGCTAGGCTGAAAATGGCTGTGTTGGCCCCGATCCCCAAGGCCAGCGATAATATAGCGATCACGGCGAAGCCGGGGTTATGACGCAAAGTGCGAATGGCGTAGCGTAGGTCAGAAAGCATTGTCCCTGCTCCTCTCGCACCGCTGCCGTTTTCCACCGATGCAGACGCAAGCTGCATTCCATCACTTGTGAGACCGTATCTTGCTGGAGTAAATTGGTTTACTGGCATGGTCGCGCGAATGCGGACGTGATGATTGCGCGATTTTGGGAATTCCCTGTCGTCAAATCGGACATCTCCAATAAAGGGTGCCGGAGCGAGGGATCAATTCTCAAAGATGACTTCGGCGAGGGCGAGATTGCCGCTGTGCGTGATGGTGAGCGAGATGGTCCGAACGCCGAGGCGGTCGGCGAATTGGCGGGCCACGCCTTCCAGGGCCAGTGTTGGTTTGCCGCTGGGGTCGTGAGTAACTTCTATATCGCGCCAGCGAATTCCGTGCCGCCAACCCGTGCCGAGCGCCTTCATCGCCGCTTCCTTGGCTGCAAAGCGCGCCGCGTATCGCTCGAAACGGTTCTTGTGGCTTTCGCAGTAGGCGACTTCGCGGGGAGTGAAGAGGCGTTCGAGAAAGGGCGCGCCGTGGCGTGTGATGGCTGCGCCAATCCGGTCGATTTCCGCGATGTCGAGCCCCAGTCCGACGATCACTCAAGCCTCGGTTGCATTTGGAACCTGCGAGTAAAATGCAAAGTGAACTGAATCCGTGCTGCCCATGGATTATACCTATAATCTACGAGTGGGGAAATTCGCGTCACCGCACAGGGACAGTTGAATGGCGGAAGCAATGAGAATCAGCAAGCACCGAAAGCGAGCCACGAAGCGGCAAGCTGCGGCGAAATCCGCAGCGTGGAAATTGCGCCAAGCTGATGGCCTCCAAGTACTCGAAGCTCCGGCCCTGAAGCGCCTGAAGTGGCTGACTCATGGCTTCAGCACGCGTCCGGGCGGCGAAAGCGAACTCGCATCTCCTCGCGGCCAGGTGAAAGCAAGTGAAAGAGTACTGAATCTCGGATTCACGGAATGGGATTCTCGCGAGCATGTGATTGAGAATCGGAGGAAGTTTTTCCTGAAAATCGGCGCAGATGAGATGCACGTCGCGGCGCTGCGGCAGATTCATTCAGATGTCGTGCATCGAGTTGACCGCGCAAGCTTGAATGCGTTCAAAGACGGATGCCGCGGTGATGCGCTATTCACGCGGGAACGGGGCGTCCTGGTTGTTGTGCAGACCGCGGATTGCGTGCCCATCCTGCTTGTGGACACCAAGCGCCGCGCTGTTGCCGCGATTCACGCGGGCTGGCGCGGCACACTTCAGCGCATCGCGGCAAAGACGCTTGGGCGAATGCAGATGGAATTTGGCGCGCAGGCGAAGGACGTGATTGCGGCCCTTGGCCCCTCCATCGGCCGCTGCTGTTACGAGGTCGGCCCCGAAGTTGCCACGGAGTTTTACGCTCAATTTCCCAGTGCGCGCGAATGGTTCGACGGACCCTTTGATGCCGCCGCCGCTGGAGAAAACGATCCCAACTGGCTTCCTTGGCTTACGAGGAGGCCTCCGGGACATTCACTGCCTCCGCCGCGCGTTCATCTCGATTTGATTGCCGCGAACCGGGCAATTCTCATCGACGCTGGAATCGCGGGGAAGAATATCTTCGCTTCGGGCTTCTGCACTGCGTGCCGCACCGATTTGTTCTTTAGCCATCGGCGGGAGCACGCCAGCGGGCGGATGATGGGCGCGATTGGAATCTTGTAGATTCGCTGCCGAGCGAATAAGTTACATCGAGGGCGCAGTCTGAATCTGTCCTTGTGATATGCCGGTCGCCTCAAGCAGCGCGAGCTGGCCGCAGGCGGCCATCACGTCTTGCCCGCGCGAGAGCCGGACAAAGGCAGGGATGCCCTTTTCAGCAAGAATCGTTTGAAACTCCTCGACGCAGGCGGGATCGGGCTGTTTGTACGGAAGTTCACCCGGATTCCACGGAATCAGATTGACCTTTGCGCGCACGCTTGAGAGAAGCCTCACGATGCGGCGCGCATCTTCGGGCGAGTCGTTGAATCCGCCCAGGAGGACATACTCGAACGTCAGGTGTTCCCATGGCCGCAACGGATAGCGCTTGCATGCATCGAGGAGGTCGGCAATCGGGTACTTGCGATTGATGGGCATGATCTGGCCGCGCTGCTCGTCCGACGACGCATTCAACGAGATGGCCAGCTTTGGCCGCACCTTTTCCTTTGCAAGCCGGTCGATCCCAGGAATGATGCCGCTGGTCGAGAGGGTCGCGTGCTTTGGCGAGATCGCCATCGCTTCGGAGTCGAGCAAGATTCGCATCGCGGCCATCACGGATTCGTAGTTTAGAAGCGGCTCGCCCTGACCCATCAAGACCACATTCGTTTGCGGCTTGAGCGCGGCGCGGTTCTCTTCGAGCGCGAAAAGAACTTGGCCGAGGATCTCACCCGCAGTGAGATTGCGGATCAATCCAAGCGTCGCCGTCAGACAGAAGTGGCAATCCACCGCGCAACCCACCTGCGTGGAAATGCAAATGGTCTGGCGGTTTTCCTCGGGCATGAAGACGGTTTCAATGGTCGCCGGCCGAGCGGCCGCGCCGCTTTCGACATCGCCACCGGGAAGCGCCAGAACATACCGGATGGTGCCGTCCGCCGAAGAATAGCGCCGGAGAACTTCCGGCAAAGCGAGCGCAAACTCTTGGCCGAGACGCTCTCGCAGCGCCGCCGGGAGATTGGATATGGCGGCAAAATCAAACCGGCGCTCGGCGTAGAGCGCGTGGTAAAGCTGCTTCCCGCGGTAAGGAGGTTCTCCGAGCAATTGCATCAGGGGGCGCAGGTCGCCCAGAGATTGTCCAATCAGGTTCCGGCGAACATTTGGACGTTGTGACGGCATCTGGAACCCATGATAGCACGCGTGTTCCCATTGGCTTTCCGGCGCCCTTAAGATGGGGCCGAATGGCATTTGCGGCGCAGCCATGCCAAAATGCCAAAAGACATGTCCAGCACAACTTGCACGGTGCAAAAGGAGACTCTGGCGAACGGGCTCGTGGTGATCACGGAGCCAATGGAGCACGTCCACTCCGTGTCCGTGGGGATCTGGTTGCGATCCGGCTCGCGGCGCGAGCCCATTGAATTGAACGGCATCTCGCATTTCATCGAGCACATGCTGTTCAAGGGCACAACGCGCCGGAGCGCCGAAGACATCGCGCGTGAAATCGACAGCGTTGGCGGGCTGCTTGACGCGTTCACGGCGAAGGAGATGGTCTGCTTCAATACGCGCGTTCTCGACGAACACCTCCCGAAAGCATTCGACGTGATTGCGGACCTGGTGCTAGATCCGAAGTTCGCGGAAGACGACATTCTCCGTGAGAAATCGGTTGTCCTGGAAGAGATTCGGATGACGCAGGACAATCCCGAGGACCTTGTCCACGAACTCTTCGCGCAGAATTTCTGGAACCCCCATGCGCTGGGGAGGCCCATTCTCGGCACGCCTGAGACTGTATCGGCCTTCACGCGCGAAACGCTGCAATCATGGTTCCGAGAGAGATATGCGCCGAACAACCTTGTGATCACCGCTGCGGGCCACGTGACGCACGCGCAACTCGTGGACCTTGTCGCAAAGCACTTCGCCAAGCTCTCACCTGCGGAAGACGGTTTTAGCGACTCGAAACCGCTTCCTACGCCGCACATCACGCTCCGAACCAAGCGCGAGCTCGAACAGGTGCACATTTGCATCGGGGTGCCTTCGTTTCCCATGTCCGACCGCCGCCGTTTCGCCGTGTCGATTCTTAATAATGTGCTCGGTGGAGGAATGTCGTCGCGGCTGTTTCAGAATATTCGCGAGCGACAGGGGCTGGCGTATGCGATTTTTAGCGAAGTGAATGCGTATCGCGACACGGGCTTCCTGTCTATCTACGCGGGGACCTCGCTCGATACGGCCGAACGCGTGGTGACCTCGGTCCTCGAAGAATTACGGAAGCTGAAGGAAGAGCGGCTGGACGCGACTGAGTTGCGGCGCACGAAAGATCATCTGAAGGGCGCGACGCTGCTCGCATTGGAAGGCAGTGGCCAGCGCATGAACAGCCTCGCGCGGTATCACCTCTATTTCAACCGCTACTTCACGCCGGATGAGTTGATCGCGATGCTGGAGAGCGTGACGCCGGAAGAGGTTCAGGAAGTGGCGCGCGAATTCTTCCAGTCATCGCACCTGGCCGCGTCGGTCGTCGGCAACCTCGACGGCTTCCAACTTACCCGCGACCAACTTGCCCTCTGATTTCGCGAATGACGCAGAGGCGGCAGGTTGCAATCATCCTGTGCGGCGGCGCGCGCGAGGGTGAAGCGCGGCGGGGCCAAGAGAGAGACTCATCCCGCTCCGCATATCCATTCTGGCCTCCGGGCTTTTCCTTTCCTGATTACATCATGGCTGTTAAGGGCTACACTGCTTGCCAATGCTCCACGGCTGGTCCAACTTCTTTATTATGGCCGGGACAGCGGGCGCGACGCTGATCGGGTTGCTATTCGTTGCCCTCACGGTAGGCACCGGCTTCTCTACGGTGCGAGGATTGCATAGCACCAGGGCCTTCTTGACGCCGACGCTCGTTCATTTTGGTACCGTGCTATTCCAGTGCCTGGCCGTGCTGGCGCCATGGCCGTCCATGTGGCCAATCGGAATCCTTCTCGGCCTGGACGGGCTCGCGGGCCTAGCCTATCAAATTCACGTCATCCTCATGCAGCGCAAGGTCGCATTCGCCTCGCCCGATCGCGTCGACTGGGTTTTGTTTTCGATCGCGCCGGCGCTCGGTTACACGAGCCTGACCGTCGGCGGGGTCGGATTGATTGCCGAGAAATCCTTCGCACCCTATGCCATCGCGGGCGCGATCATGCTCTTGCTGTTCGCCGGCGTCCACGGCGCCTGGGACCTCACGGTGCGGATCGCCAGAAACCGGGACAAGACATAGCGACGCGAGGACTCGCAAAGCTGCGGCGAATCGGCGTCTCAACGAGAAACCACTTGCCTCGTTCGGTTTGCGAAATGGGCGTTGGGTTAGCTAGGAACATGGAACTAGCCCACCACCCTCTGATTCACGATTGACGCGGGGGCGGCAGTTTGCAATCATCCATTGCGGCGGCGCGCGCGACGGCGCCAAGAGAGAGACTCATCCCGCTCCGCATATCCATTCTGGCCTCCGGCAGCACGGGCAACTCAACCTTGCTCGAGACCGAGCGAACGACCCTCCTGATCGATGCGGGAATTGGCCGCAAGGAAATGCTGCGGCGGTTTGAAGCGCTGGGCCGGCAGCGTCCCGACCGGCTCGACGGCATCCTGGTCACCCACGAGCACAGCGATCATTCGAGCGCGCTGGCGCAATTGGCCCGCGAATGGGATTGCCCCGCCTACCTGACGGAGCCGACGCACCGCGAAATTCAGAAGATGTACGCCGACGGGCCGAAGATGAAAATCGACCGCGTCGAGTACATCCAACCGGGCGTGCGATTCGAGATTGGCGACATTGAAATCAACCCGTTCTCGATTCCGCACGACGCGGCCGACCCGGTCGGCTACGCCTTCCGCATCAACGGCACGAAGGTTGCGATTGCCACCGACCTCGGCTATTTGCCGGAACTCGTGAAGCATCACTTGCGCGAAGCCGATTTCCTGATTCTCGAATCGAATCACGATTTGGAGATGCTGAAGGTCGGGCCGTATCCGTGGTACATCAAGCAGCGCGTGATGAGCCGCACGGGGCACCTTTCGAACACGGTGGTCAGCGAGTTTCTGGCGGATTCGGAAGTGTTCGATGCGCGCGCGCGCTACCTGGTTCTCGCGCATCTTTCCGAGCAGAACAATACGCCCGACGTCGCTCGCATCTCCGCCGAAGAAGCCCTCGGACGCCGCCCCGGCGAATTTGCCTTCCGCGGCGTGCTCAGCGTTGCCTCGCAGCGCACCCCCCTTGGCCCATTTGAACTGTAGCGACAGAGGTTCATCACGCCGGCTTCGATGAAAGCCGCTTATCAAGCTGGAAACGGGGCAGTGTCCGATTCCAAGTCGATCAGGCATTAGGTCAGGTCCCTGGGCAAAAGTGTTGTTTTACAGATTTGTCGCTGCCTCGCAGTGAGGTTCCAACGCGGGATGCCGGAGTGCTAGAATCGCGATTCGCCGCAACAACTCTCGAAACCGTGATGCTATTCGTTACAGTAATCGCTAACTGTGGAGCGAGAAAGCGTTTCAACGCAAAAACAGTCGCTGCCTAAAGGAGAGCAAGGATGACGTTTAACTCTCGACGCGAATTCCTCAAGAAGGCTTCGGTTGCAGGCATGGCCATTTCCACGAGCCATTTGTTGGCGCCGTTCTTGCGAGCTCAGACTGGCGGATCGACGAGTTCCGTGTTTCGTTTCGATCTCGATTCGCGACGGACCCTTCCGGCGCTCGACCGCAACATCTTCGGTTCATTTCTGGAGCACCTGGGGCGCGCCATCTACGAGGGCATCTACGACCCGAATTCGAAACTGGCCGATGCAAATGGATTCCGCAAGGATGTGCTGGAGGAAATTCGCAAGCTAGGGGTCCCGATTATCAGGTACCCGGGCGGGAATTTTGTTTCTGGCTACAACTGGCTGGACGGCGTCGGACCAAAGCAGGATCGTCCCACTGTGTTGGACAAGGCCTGGAACACGCTCGACAACAATCAATTCGGAACCAACGAGTTCCTGGCCTGGGCCAAGCTTGCCGGGGCGCAACCGCTGCTCGGTCTGAATCTCGGGACCGGGACTCCGGAATCCGCTGCCGCTCTCGTGGAGTATTGCAACGTAGAGAAGGGCACGAAGTGGAGCGACCTTAGGCGGAAGCACGGCATCGCCGATCCATACAACGTTTCGCACTGGTGTCTCGGCAACGAGATGGATGGTCCCTGGCAGATCGGCCACATGTCCGCCGACGAGTACGGCGAAAAGGCCGCCGATGCCGGCCGGCAAATGCGCTACGTGGACCCGGACCCTTCGCTCAAACTCATTGCATGCGGGTCGAGCGGCCCCGGCATGCCAACCTATCTGGAGTGGGACCGCCAAGTTTTGGAGCAATGCTACGACTACGTCGACGGAATCTCGCTACACCGCTATTTCGACAACACTTCGGAAACTGGTGGAGATACCACAAAGTTCCTGGCCCTCAATCTCGCCATGGAACGGCAAATCGCCGAAGTTTCCGCCGTCTGCGATTACGTGCAAGGCCGTAAGCGTTCGCCCAAGAAGCTCTGGCTGTCTTTTGACGAATGGAATGTCTGGTATCGGGCGCGCAACAGTTCGGCCATGGACGGCGAGCGCAAGGAGGCGCCGCACCTCCTCGAAGAAGTGTACAACCTCGAAGACGCCCTGCTGGTCGGCGGCTTGATCAATTCGTTGCTGCGAAACTCCAACCGCGTGCGTGTGGGATGCCTGGCGCAACTGGTGAACGTCATTGCGCCGATTATGACCCATGCGGAGGGTCTCTACCGTCAAACGATCTATTACCCTTACAGTTGGGCGCTGCAATACGCTCGTGGCGCTGCGCTGGAGGTGGGGGCGGAACCCGGGCCTTCCTACGAGGTGCCAGGTTACGGACAGGTTCCGTATGTGGACGTGGCTGGAACGATGAACCCAGACGACGGGACGGTCTCTGTGTTCATCCTCAACCGCGATCTTTCCAAATCGCAGCAAGTGGAGTTGAATTGGGAAGCCAAAGCGGGCAGCCGCCTCTTGTTTTCATCCGTTCTCACAGGGACCGACTTGAAAGCGGTCAACGGTTTCGACAAGCCGGACCGCGTTGCACCGCAAGCTGCCAACAAGCCTTTGACAAGCGGCAACTTGACAAAACTGGAATTACCTCCGCGTTCGTATTCCGTATATCAGTGGGGAACTTAGTTTGTTCCAAAGAGAAACGCGGAACCCTTTCGCATCTGGGAGTCTCTGTTGGGATGACCCGTTTGAACTGTAGCAATTTAACTTTCCGTTTGAGTGTCAGTGGCCCTTCCGCCCTAAGAATGCGGGCGCCGACATTGCAAGCCCAAGAACTAGGAAGAAAATAAATAGGATTGGAGACCAATATTCCAACGCGAAGTTTGTAACCCTGGACCGCGGCAAGGTCCAGATGCGGAATAAAGGCCAAGTGCCAAGGTTGGGGATGGCATTGAAAAGGAATACAGGCACATAATACGCGATTGCAAGAATTACCCATGCTGCGAAGGCCCAGCGCTCTGCCCTCCGAAATGGAATGAGAAGTATGAGTAACGCGACGGTGGAGATGGCCAAACGACCAAATCCCGCCTCCTGCACAAAATTCTCGTAGCTGAACATGTCATGAATCTCGCCTGCCGCAACCTGTGCGCGTTCAAGTTGAACGAATGGAATCCTGTAAAGTGCGGTCCATATCGGATAGGCCAAGCTGATTGCGATGTGTACGATGGAGAGGCGGGCGATGGGCTTCATGGGTTCTCTCCTCTCTAGGGACGAGTGGTGGACTCTCTGGATTAAAGTAAGAATGGGACAATAGCTCAGATTTGCTATGACATCGAAGACGTCCCGAGGAGGAGTATATGAAGCAACTTTTTGCCGTCACCAGGACGCGAGGCGTGCGGTGGAACTATTCACGCCCGCTGGAGGAGCAAGAGAACTGGCAGATCCACGCTGCTTTCATGGATGCTCTTCATGAGGATGGCTTTGTGCTGCTAGGCGGACCCCTCGGTGGAACGCCGGATGTCCTGCTTATCGTTCGGGCGAATAATGCCGAGGAAATCAAGTCTCGACTGTCGGATGACTGCTGGAGCCGCAACGGTCTGTTGCGAACAACACAGGTGGCTCCCTGGAGACTGCGTCTCGGATCCCTCGGGTAGCGGAAAACTCCGGATTATCGCTTTCGCCGGAAGCGGGTCCACCATCATCAAGCGTCGAGGGAATGAAATCCGCGGAAATTGCGATATGATGAAGCAGGGAGTTTCCCCGCCGATTGGTCGTTTTCCATAGGCCTGCAGCAGATAGGAACCTGAAACGAGACGATTGAAATCCGAGTTGCGCGATTTGCGCAACGGCCAAGGGAGCCATCCTTGATCGCACGTTATACACGCCCGGAAATGGGCCGCGTTTGGAGCGAAGAGAACAAGTTTCAGAAGTGGCTGGAAGTCGAGCTGGCTGCGAGCGAGACGCTGGCCGAGGCGGGAATTGTCCCGCGAGAAGCGGCGGCGAGGCTGCGCGAGCGCGCCCGCGTCGATGTGGCGCGAATCAATGAGATCGAAGCGCGCGTGCGTCACGACGTGATTGCTTTCACCGTGGCCGTTCAGGAATCGGTGGGCGACCCCGAGGCGGCGCGCTGGTTGCATTATGGGCTGACTTCAAACGACGTGGTGGATACGGCGCAAGCGCTGCTGGTGCGCGAAGCCTCGGCGATGATCGAGCAAGGGCTCGAGCGTTTCGGCAAGGTACTGGAACGGCGCGCGTGGGAATTCAAAGATGCTCCTGAAATCGGCCGGACGCATGGGATCCACGCCGAGCCCATCACGTTTGGGCTGAAGGTTGCAAACTGGTATTCGGAGAACCAGCGCGATCTTGAGCGATTCCGCGCAGCCGCTGCGCAAATGGCCGTGGGCAAAGTTTCCGGAGCGGTCGGCAACTGCGCGCATCTCAACCCCGAAATCGAGGAGAAAATCTGCGCGCGGCTGGGGCTGGCTGTGACGCCGATCGCTTCACAAGTGATCGAGCGCGACCGTCACGCGCAGTATCTTTCGACGCTTGCGATATTGGCTGCTTCGCTGGAACGCATCGCGCTTGAGATTCGCCACCTGCAACGGACCGAAGTACGCGAGGTGGAAGAGCCCTTCGGCGGAGAGCAGCGCGGCAGTTCCGTGATGCCGCACAAGCGCAATCCCGTTGCGAGCGAACAGGTTTGCGGGCTGGCGCGCGTCGTGCGGGCCAATTCGGTTGCAGCACTGGAGAATATCGCGCTCTGGCACGAGCGAGACATCTCGCACAGTTCGGTCGAGCGCGTGATCCTGCCCGATTCAACGATCCTCGTGGACTACATGCTTCATCGCATCACCGAGATCGTGACGAACATGAGGGTCTTTCCAGACCGTATGCGGCGAAATTTGGAGGCAACGCAAGGGCTCATTTTTTCCGGCCAGCTTCTGCAGGACTTGGTGGAGCAAGGAGCTTCGCGAGAGGACGCTTACAAGTGGGTGCAGGCGCACGCGATGGCCGCATGGGAATCGGAAACAAGCTTCAAGGATCGTGTTGCCGCCGACGCAAACGTGAGCCTGTTTCTCGACGAAAAAGCTCTGGGGCACACGTTCGACCTGCAACGCCAGTTGCGGTCCGTGGACGCCATCTTCCGCCGGGTATTTGACGCACAACACCCCGCCAAGCACTAACTCATTCTCGACCGGCGGCTGCGACAGCCGCATGCGGGCATGTTTGCCTTTGCACAAGACAACAAAGCCGGACTTAGTCGAATAAGCAACATCCCTGGAAGAATTACCCTCGGAGAAAAGAAACCACCCTATACTGACGTTGATTGGATTTTTTAATGACGGCTTTTTTCAATCTTCGAGGAGAGCTGCCCTTCTATGAGTACTCTCGAGGCGTTCGAGTTCCTGTTGGTGTCCACCGATTACCAGACCCTTACAGTTGTGACACAAGCCACAAAGCAATTCGGCAGTAATTTAGGATTTGCCCCAACGATTGAGTTGGCGAATGACTACATGGGGCGGCGCAGGGTCGACGGCATTTTCGTGGACATGGACGTCGCAGGCGCGCAGGACCTGATCCGCGCCGTCCGAGAAGGAGCGGCGAACAAAAACACCGTGGTGTTCGCATGCATGGCAAGCGGAGCGGGCCCCTTAATCGTACCAGTGAGCGGCGCAAATATCCTTCTGCAAAAGCCACTCTCAGAAGAGAGCGTTGTTTCCCACATGGTTTCCGCGAGAGACATGATGGCGCGCGAGCGGCGTCGCTATTTCCGCCACCCTGTCAGCGTTCCTGTGTTCTTAACGGCCGATAACAAGGAACAAAGGGCGATGTTGACCGACGTGAGCGAGGGGGGGATGGCCGCCCGCCTCGTAAATCCCGTGCGGTGTCCTTCCGTGGTTGAGTTTTCCTTTGAGCTATCACCCGGGGAGGAAATTTCTGGGAAGGGGCTCGTCGCCTGGGCAAACAACCAGGGGATGATTGGAGTCAAATTTCAATTCCTCCGTGGCAATGGAACGGATGCCTTGCATGCTTGGATCCACCAACGGCAGAACGTTTCGCCTTCGCAGTCGTCACAGAGCTCCCAAAGCGGATAGGAAGTAAGCCGGAAGTTGGATAAGGAGTCAGTTTCCGATAAGCGTTATAAGTCCATGTGAATCGGGTCGATGCGGTCTAACTTCTCACAACGCCATTTTCTGGACAGACCTCCGGACTGCCGGCCATCCGTCCGGGCCGGTGCCGTGTTATACCTATTCGTGCAAACGAACGCGGGTTCAGAAGGAACGCTGTGTGCCACTTGACCTTACTGACACTTAAACTTTAGGCGGACACATGCCAATTGCGCAAAAAGAACTTCTCCGGGAATTTCAAGTCTTTGCCCTGATGGCCCCCACGGTCGAGTCTGTCATGGAGCGCATCACGCAGCGTCTCCACGAAGAGATGACGCGCTACAACTGGGTAGGCTTTTATCTGGTCGATCCGGCGGACCCCGGCATCCTGCTGGTCGGACATTTTGTTGGCAGCTTTACGCCTAATGCTCGCATTCCCCTCAACACCGGACTGTGTGGTGCCGCGGCCAGCAGCGGGCAGGTAGTGGTCGTGCAGGATGTTTCGAAGGACCCGCGCTATCTTCCGGGATCGCCTCTGGTGAAGTCTGAAATCGTCGTCCCCATCTTTGTGAAGAAGAAGCTTGCGGGTGAGCTTGATGTCGAGAGCTATTTTGCTGATACCTTCACCAAGCCCGAGCAGGACTTTGTCGAAGCCTGCGCCAACGTGGTGGGAAATTATCTAGGGAAAAAATAGGAGCACCTAGGCGAGGAGAGCCGCGTTGGGGTTAACCTGCGGGTGAATTCCACACGCTCGCAGGTTTTGTGAAGCAGAGCCCGCCTTTTGCTACTGGACGCGCTGGATGTAACGAGCGTCGGAAGTGTCCACTTTCACTTTGTCGCCGTTACCGACAAATGGCGGCACGTTGATGACAAGGCCAGTCTCGAGCTTGGCGGGTTTCATCACCGCGCTTGCGGTAGCCTTCTGGATGGTTTGCTCGGTCTCGACGACGGTCAGGTCAACCGTATCCGGCACCAGAACGCCAATGGGCTTGTCTTCGAAATATTCAATTTTCACGGGGAGATTGGGGATCAGGTAGTCCTTCGTGTCGCCCACAATGTCGTTTTGCAGCGCAAGCTGTTCGTAGTTCTGCGTGTTCATGAAATGGTGGCCGTCGCCGTCGCTGTAAAGATATTCAAAATCAATTTCGTCGACGACCACTTTTTCGACGAATTCCTCGGCGCGGAAGCGATAGTCCATCATTGCGCCGTTGCGCAAGTTGCGCATTTTGGTTTGCATTGAGCCGCGCTTATTGCCGGGCGTGCGATGGTCCACGCTGTAAATCGCGTGGAGATCGCCCTCGTGCTTGATGATCATCCCGGGGCGCAATTGTGTCGCTTTAAGCATGAACTGCTCCTGAATTCCCTTATGGAGTCTTCCTGCTCGGCGTTCCTTGTTGGCGGCCGGCGATTGGTCGCCGGAGCCTTGGACGAGGCGCTCGTAAAACCCGGTCGGAGTGCCAAGGGCATACGTGCTGCACGCAGCCGAATCTGCGATTATAGCTGTGCGCAGCATGCCCGGTCAAACATCGGATTCGCTTGAAGGAAATCTATCGGGCCGCGACAGGCGAAAAGTGGGGCAATTCGTTGACATGGCCTCGTACGACCGTATAATCGAATCCTTGGCCGGGTGACCCGCAGGTAACCCCATTCGTTAGATGACCTGGAGGCTGGCAAGCCTTGATTTGCCTTCAAAACTTGGCGCTCAGTTTGGTCTGGCTTGATGGCCACTTCCCGACGTACTGGCGGAAGTTGACCGACCGCACGTTCAGCGGTATCTATCAGGCGAACGCCTTTGATATGGCCATCATGCTTCCGTATTTCTTCGTGATGGCGATACTGGCCATGTATGGAATCCACCGCTACGCGCTCGTCTATAACTTCTTCAAGAACCGCCGAAATGTCCCTGAGCCGGCTCCCACGGTCGTGCAGTGGCCCAGGGTCACCGTTCAGCTCCCTATTTTTAACGAGCGCTACGTTGTAGAGCGGCTCATCGACGCGGTCGTGCAATTCGACTACCCGCGCGACTTGCTTGAAATACAGGTTCTTGACGATTCGACGGACGAGACGCAGGATGTGGCGCGGAACTGCGTCGAGCGACACCATGCGATCGGCGCTCCGATCACGTACATTCACCGTCAGAATCGCGCAGGCTTCAAGGCCGGCGCGCTTCAGGAAGGATTGAAAGTAGCTACGGGCGAATTCGTCGCCATTTTCGACGCGGACTTCATACCGCCGACGGATTTCTTGCGCCGCACCGTGCCCTACTTTGCCGACCCCAAGCTCGCGATGGTGCAGACCCGCTGGAGCTACATCAACCGCAATTATTCACCGCTCACGGAAGTGGAAGCCATCCTGCTCGACGGCCATTTTGCCATCGAGCACACTTCGCGATATCGCAGCGGGCTATTCTTCAATTTCAATGGCACGGCGGGTGTGTGGCGCAGAGCCGCCATCGAAGACGCCGGAGGATGGCAGCACGATACGCTCACCGAGGATACCGACCTCTCCTATCGCGCTCAAATCAGGGGCTGGCATTTCCTCTACCTCCCGGAGATTGATTGCCCCTCGGAACTGCCCGTCGAAATGAACGCGTTCAAATCCCAACAAGCTCGCTGGGCAAAAGGACTGATTCAGACGGCCAGAAAAATCCTGCCGCGCGTGCTGAAATCCGACGTTCCTTTTGCCGTGAAGGCGGAAGCTTTTTTCCATCTCACCGCCAACATCAGCTACCCGTTGATGATTTTCCTGTCGATCATCTTGTTGCCGGCAATGATCGTGCGTTTTTACCAAGGATGGTTCCAGGTGCTTGTGATCGATCTACCGTTGTTTTTGGCTTCGACGTGTTCGATCTCCTCGTTTTACCTTACGGCCGAGCGCACCCTCTACCCGAAAACATGGAAGCGCGCGTTTCTTTACATGCCGTTTGTCATGGCCATCGGAATCGGCCTTTCGGTTCGCAACGCCCTGGCCGTGGTCGAGGCTTTTGTGGGAGTGAAGTCGGAATTCGTGCGCACTCCGAAATATCACGTGGAGGGCGGAAGCAAGCGGGGCGGCACATGGGCAAAGAAGAACTATCGCAAGGGTGCCGGCCTGATGCCATTCGTCGAGATATTGCTCGGCCTCTATTTTGCCGCCTCGGTTGCGTACGCCATTCAAAACGAAAACTACGCCACAATTCCTTTCCTTCTGCTGTTTGTCACAGGCTATCTGTACACGGGAGTGATGTCGCTCGCGCAAACGTACATTGAGCGCCTACGGTTCAGCGTCGATGCGGGAGAAGTCCGCCCCGCCTCGACCGGCGCCCCGGGTTTCTGATTGACAGATTAGTAGATAAGAAAGCGTGAATCTTCAGCGCAGGGTGGTTGGCAGTCTTGCACGTTTTTATCCATGAGCACTTGACCTCTGCGGTGAACCTGCTACCATTTCGGGGTTCGAGTCCATTTGAGAGTTGCGTGAAAATGTCTGCGAATGCCCACAACCAGTGTTGCTGTCCAGCATGCGTGCTTTGCGTGTGTGCGGACGCACGTGGGATGTGGGCTTCGCGAGGGAGTGATTTGAGGACCTAGAACCTTAAATAACTTCGAAGGTTTTTCGTAGCGGCCCACGATCCAACCGATCGCGGGCCGTTTTTGTTTTTGGACCGACAATTCAAATCAAAAGGAGAGTCACATGAAAGCCGAATTTGCTGTAGCTGATGAAAGCCGCGAATTGCGGGGACGGCGTACGGGTGCAGGTGGGCTTGGAAAATTCTTGTTGCTGTTCGCAATTTCCGCGGCCGTTCTTTTCCTGGCAGCACCCACGTCAAAGGCGCAGAACCTGAACTGGGAAGGGCAGACCGGGGCATTCGTCACGCCATTCGCATACACGAGCGCATCGCCCTCCGGTGGGTTTGGGCATCCTGCGGTCAGCTTCCATTATCTTGACGGCGGCGATGTCATAGGGGGCCTTTACCAAGTTTCGGCCACCGAGGGTTTTCTGAAGCGATTCGAGGCCGGCTACACCCACTCTTTCAACTCCGCAGGAAACACGGCTGGCTTAAGCCCCTTGTTCTATGGTGGATTCAACATTTTCCACGGCAAGGCAAACTTGCTGCCTGAGAACGCAGGGAAGCATAATTTCCTTCCGGCAATCTCCGTTGGGTTCGTGGTCAGGTCGCAGCTAGGGCATATCACTGGCAACAACAAGACAAACGGTGACGCCTACCTGGTGGCCACGAAAACCATCACGCAGATTCAGGGTCTCCCCATTGTGGTCAGCGGGGGCGTGAAGGGCACCAACGCATCTGTTCTGGGGATTGCAGGCAACTCGCCAACCTGGCAAGCCCGAGGATTTGGAGCTGTAGGTTTTGTGTTGCCGGGGCCGAAGAGCAAGTTGGTGGTCGGCTCGGAAGTGTTGCAGGAGCCTCACTACATCCAGGGGGTTCCGGGAGCGACTCTTCCGACTACGCTCACGTACTTTGTGCGCGTTCTTCCGAAAACGGAAAGGCCATTGAACATTGATTTCGGAGTGGCGCAGGCTGCCGGCAATATAGCGCCGGGGGCCGACATCAAGGCGCGCGCTCAATTCGCGTTCGGAATCTCCTACAAGTTCTAACGGAGGATCGCAAATGGGAAGGGTGGGAATACAGGTGAAATCACGTCAAAGCTACAATCCCAGGATGAAGCGCCGCGTCGCCGCACATGTTACGGCAGCCAATCGAAGGCATTTTTTCCATTGCCCGCCGGGGTTTGAATTGCTAACCTATATTCATACTATGTATCTGAATGGCCGAAACTCGCTGCAGTGCCACTGTACATGCGCTTGTTGTATGCCCCTTGACGGGGCGCGTGGGCTGGGCGAGGAAGCCGGCAATCCGTAAATTATCCGGCAAAAATCGAACTCCTCGGCGGCCCACGATAGGCAAATCGTGGGCCGTTTCAGTTTAGGAGAGCCGTTTCGAGGGAAGCACAAAGCAGTCCCCCAGCCTGTGCGACTCAGACAGCCGTGCATGGTTGGGGAAAGAGCAACGCTGCAACAGTTTCTTCTGCGTGCTCAGAGTTCACTGGCAATGCCAAAGGAGGATGTGATGAAAGTCGCAAACGACATTACGGAGCTAATTGGGAAGACGCCGCTCGTTCGACTGAACAAGGTCACGAACGGCAGCAAGGCGACCGTGCTCGCAAAGCTGGAAGGCTTCAATCCTTGCGCCAGCGTGAAGGACCGCATCGGGGTCAGCCTGATCGAAGATGCCGAAAAGGCGGGAAAGATCCACCCCGGCAAGACGGTGCTCATCGAGCCCACCAGCGGCAACACGGGGATTGCGCTGGCGTTTGTGGCAGCGGTCAAAGGATACAAACTGATTCTGACCATGCCGGAGACGATGAGCCTGGAGCGCCGCGTTCTGCTGAAAGCCTTCGGGGCGGAGATCGTTCTGACGCCCGGCCCCAAGGGCATGAAAGGCGCCGTTGCAAAGGCGGAGGAAGTTCTTGCCAAAACGCCAAACGGCTATATCCTCCAGCAGTTTGACAATCCCGCAAACCCGAAAATACATTTTGAAACGACGGGTCCCGAAATCTGGAACGACACGGACGGCAAAGTCGATTTTCTTGTCTCGGGCATTGGGACTGGCGGGACACTCACCGGAGTGTCTCAATACATCAAGCCGAAGAAGCCGTCCTTCAAGGCCATCGCCGTCGAGCCAACGGAAAGCCCGGTGCTATCCGGCGGGCAGCCGGCGCCTCACAAAATCCAGGGCATCGGGGCGGGTTTTGTCCCCAAGGTTCTGCGAACCGACTACATCGACGAGATCATTCAGGTGTCGAGCCAAGATTCCATCGACTTGGCGCGGAGGCTGGCGCTGGAAGAGGGTTTGCTCGTGGGCATTTCCTCGGGCGCGGCGGTTGTTGCGGCGCTGAAAGTGGCAAGTCGCGCCGAAAACACCGGCAAAATAATCGTCGTTGTGCTTCCAGACTTCGGCGAGCGGTATTTGAGCAGCATTCTTTTCGAAACCTTGAAGAATGAGGCTCAAGCGCTGACTGCCGTGGCGGGCTGAGGGAGGAAAGCAGTGTTTCGATCGATTCGAGAGGATGTCGCCTCGGTTTTCGAGCGCGACCCGGCGGCCAAGTCGACCTTAGAGGTGCTCCTGTGCTACTCAGGCCTCCACGTGCTGTGGTTTTATCGGGTCAACCACTGGCTGTGGAACCATGGCTTGCGGTTGCTGGCGCGATGGCTTTCGCAGGTGGCAAGGCTATTGACGGCGATCGAGATTCACCCGGGAGCGAAAATTGGGCGTCGCTTGTTCATCGACCATGGTATGGGCGTTGTCATCGGTGAAACGACGGTCATCGGAGACGACGTGACGCTTTATCAGGGCGTCACTCTCGGCGGCACCGGCAAGGAAAAGGGCAAGCGACATCCCACGATTGGGAATGGTGTTGTGGTCGGTGCGGGCGCGAAAATCCTCGGCAACATCCAGATTGGCGACGATTGCCGGGTTGGCGCCGGTTCCGTTGTGCTCCGCGATGTGCCCGAACACTCCACGATCGTGGGCGTTCCCGGTCACATTGTTTTCCGGAAAGGCCAGCGCGTGGTGATCACCGACCCGAAACAGATTAACGATCCACTTTCGGAAGCGCTTTCCGCCGTGGCCACGCAGGTGAAAGACCTCCGAAAGCGAGTGCGAGCGCTGGAAGGGCTCGAATCCGCCAATGGAGAAACGGCGGCGGAAATTCAGGCCATCACAGAGGAGCTGCAAATCATCATTGAAATGGATTACCAGATTTAGTTTCTGAGGGGCCTATTCAAAAGTTCAGAAAACGTTTTTGGTGGCTAAGGCAAGCGCCCACAATCTTGAATCCAAGGAGAAAGGCACAAATGGCAGAGAGCGGTAAACCCGAAGCAAGAAAGCAGGGATTCGCGACGCTGGCGGTCCACGGCGGGCAGGTAAAGGATCCCACCACAAAGGCGCGCGCGGTCCCGATCTACCAGACGACATCCTACCTTTTCGATGATTCCGAGCACGCGGCGCGTCTGTTCGCCCTCAAGGAATTCGGGAACATATACACGCGCATCATGAATCCCACGACAGACGTCTTCGAACAGCGCATCGCCGCGCTGGAAGGCGGCGTCGCCGGTCTCGCGCTGGCTTCGGGACAGGCGGCCGAAACCCTGGCGCTCACAACCCTGGCGAGCGCGGGCGATGAAATCATCTCGACCACGTCGCTCTATGGCGGGACATACAATTTGTTCCACTACACGTTCCCGAAGTGGGGGATCACGGTCCGGTTCATCGACGCCGAGGATTTCGACGGAATCAAGCAGGCCATCAATCCGAAAACGCGGGCTCTCTACACGGAAACGGTCGGCAACCCGAAGCTAGACATCTGCGACCTCGAACGGCTCAGCGGGATTGCGCATGGCCAAGGCGTGCCCTTCGTCGTGGACAATACGACTCCCTCGCCGGCGCTGAGCCGTCCCATCGAATGGGGAGCCGACATCGTCGTCAACTCCGCGACCAAGTTTATCGGCGGCCACGGGAACTCGATCGGCGGCGTGATTGTGGACTCGGGGAAATTCGATTGGAAAGCTTCAGGCCGTTTCCCCGATTTCGTCAAGCCGGACCCCTCGTATCACGGGATTTCTTTCGTGGAGGCCTTCGGTCCGCTGGCGTTTATCATCAAGGCGCGCGTACAGGGGCTGCGCGATACCGGCGCGGCGCTCTCGCCGTTCAATGCGTTCCTGCTCCTGCAAGGCGCGGAGACGTTGCATTTGCGGATGGAGCGGCATTCAAGGAACGCGCTGGCCGTGGCGCAATTCCTGGAAACGCACCCATCGGTGGCTTGGGTAAATTATCCCGGGCTGAAATCGAGCCGCTATTACGATCTTGCCAAGAAGTATTTGCCCGCGGGCGCGGGCGCGTTGATCACGTTTGGCATCAAAGGCGGATACGAGGCCGGCAAGAGATTCATCAATTCCGTGCAACTCTTCAGCTTGCTGGCGAACATCGGCGACGCGAAGTCGCTGGTGATTCATCCTGCATCCACCACGCACCAACAACTCAGCGAAGAGGAGCAACTGTCAACCGGAGTGACTCCCGACCTAGTGCGTCTGTCGGTGGGCATCGAGGATGTGGCCGACATTATCGCGGACATTGATTCTGCCTTGGCGAAGGCGACTCAATCTGGGGTATCGTTCAAGAGTCCTTCCCTGCCGGGAACGGCGGGAGCAGCCGCGAAAGCGAAGTGAACCGCGTGTCGATCGAGCCAACACAGGAGGGAGATTTTCTTTTTGCAGAGCACGAGCCGTTTCGCCTGGACGCGGGCGGCGAATTGCAACCAGTCTCCCTCCGCTACGCCATTTATGGCTCGCTGCATTCCGCGCGCGACAACGTCATCCTTGTTTGCCACGCACTTTCGGGCTCGGCGCGGGTTGCCGATTGGTGGAGCGAAATGTTCGCTCCCGGACGCCCCTTTGATCTTTCCACTCACTGCGTCATGGGGATCAATGTGCTGGGATCGTGTTACGGCTCGACGGGTCCTGCCTCGATAAATCCGAAAACGGGCGCTTCGTATGGGCCTGATTTTCCGCTTATTACGATTGGTGATATCGTCCGCTCACAAGCTCGCCTGCTGGAGTATCTTGGCGTGAAGCGAGTGCGCAACGTGATCGGGGGCTCGATCGGCGGAATGCAAGCGCTCGAGTGGGCTATCGACTTCCCGGACCGAGTGGAATCGTGCACGGCGATTGGCGCCACGCCGATATCGGCCATGGCCCTTGCGCTCAATCACCTCCAGCGGTTGGCGATTCAGTCCGACCCGAACTGGAAAGGCGGGCGTTACACCCGCGAAGCCTCGCCCGAGGCAGGCCTGGGCATCGCGCGCGCGATTGCCATGTGCTCGTATAAGTCGCCGGAGCTTTTCACAAAACGATACGCGCGCCGTCCGAACCGCAATGGTGAGGACCCTTATCGCTCCGTCGAGGGACGTTTCGATGTGGCTGGGTACCTCGATTACCAGCGGTCCGAGTTCAATTCTCGTTTCGACGCGAACACCTACATCACGCTCTCGAAAGCCATGGACACCTTTGACCTGGTGCACAACTACGGCTCAGAGAAATCCGCATTCGGGCGAATTCGCGCCAAGGTGCTGACGATCGGGATTTCCACGGACTGGCTTTTTCCGCCGGAAGAGGTCCGCGCCTATACCGCAAGGATGCAGGCGGCTGGAGTTTGTGCCCACTACGCGGAAGTGGCCTGCGACCACGGCCACGATGCGTTCCTGGCAAACGTCGACAAGTTGTCGGAAACCATCCAGGCAAATGAGGGATGGTTCAACGCATAGCAGCAGTAGCGTTTCTTGCCCGCTTGTTGACTTCTGCCTAGCTTGCACGTCAGAAATCAGTAGATATCGTATTGCTCCCAATGAAGCGTGGGGTCGGCCTGGATGATGATGCTCTTCTTCGTCCAGTGCTCGAGTTCCTCGATCAGCGAAGCTTCACGGGTCTTGAGCGACTTTGAGATCTCCGGGTGGACGCGCAAGGTGATGCTTCCGGACTCGATTTCCGGCGCCATCTTTCGCGCCTCCGTCTGAATCTCGTAGCACAGCGTGGAGATGGATTTCACCATGCCCGAGCCGACACAGTACGGGCACGGCTGGCAGAGGGTGCGTTCAAGCGCCTGTTTTGTGCGCTTGCGCGTGATGGCGACAAGCCCGAATTCATTGAAGCGAAGCACCTTCGAAGGAGCGCGGTCGGCGCGCAAAGCGTCTTCCAGTGCAGCCATCACCTTCTCTCGGTTCCGCCGCTCTTCCATGTCGATAAAGTCGATGATGATGATGCCCCCCAGGTCGCGAAGGCGCATCTGACGCACAATTTCCTTAACGGCTTCCAGGTTCGTGCGGACGATCGTGTCTTCCAGCCGGTTGGACCCCTTGCCCACGTACTTGCCCGTGTTGACGTCTATCGCGACCAACGCCTCCGTGTGGTTGATGACGATGTAGCCGCCCGACTTGAGCCAAACCTTGGGCCGCAGTCCCTTGTCGATTTCCTGCTGGATGCCGAATTCCTCGAAGACAGGAGTGTCTTTCATGTACAGCTTCACGCGGCTCACAAGCTGCGGTTGGAACCGGCTCATGAAGTCCACGACCTTCGTGTACTCCTCCTCTGAGTCCACCCAGACGGCCGTGAAATCCGGAGTGATGTAATCGCGCAGGATACGTTCCACCAGATTCAAGTCGCGGTGCAGAAGGCATGGCGCTTTTCGCTGCTCCGAACGCGATTTGATCTCGGCCCAGGAACGGGTCAGGAATTCCACGTCGGCGCGGATTTCCTCCGGTGTGGCGCTTGCCGCGGCCGTGCGCACGATGAAGCCGCCGCCGGCGGTGCCTTTTGCTTCGGTCACAAGGTGCCGGAGACGCGTTCGATCCTCCGCCGATGAAATCTTCCGCGATACGCCGGTGTGGTCGAGTGTAGGCATGTACACGAGATAGCGGCCAGGCAATGCGATGTGGCTCGTGATGCGCGCACCCTTTTTGCCGAGAGGTTCCTTGGCGATTTGGACGATGATCTCCTGCCCTTGCTTCAACATATCAGCAATGAGTTGCGGGCGGCGCGGTTGCGGCCGATGATGGCCGTGGCCGCTGAATCCGTGCTGCGGCCGGCGGCCGCGATTATCTCGACGGCCACGATCCCGCCCGCGGCGGGAAGGATGCTGCATTCGCGCACGGAAATCGTTCTGAATACGGGCCGTGGATGGTTTTTCGCTCTGCGGTTGTTGGTTTTCTTCCGAGATGGCTGGCCCGTTTTCGGCGGCCATCGGTTCGACCCCAGCCTCTTCCGCGCCCTCTGGTTCCACTTCCGTCTGATCCTCTGCTCCTTCTTCTAAATCCTCTTCTGGCTCGGTCAAGCCGTGCTCTTCCAGCAGCCCGATCTCTTCTGCCTCATTGAGGGACTGATCCGCGTCTGAGATTTCTGTTCCGCCCGATTCTTCGCCTTCCGCAAGTTCTTTGTCGTGTTCTTCGCGCTCCGCTTCTTCGATCTGGGCCTCGATGACGTGCGCAGCAAGCGTGGCAGCTTCATCTTCACTCAGCTCAGCCGCTGTGTGTTCTTCCGTTAGGATGGGAGCTTCGGGTTCCTCTTGTGGAGCGACCACCTCTCGCTCTTCGTCCTCTTCGTGAACCTCTGGCGCGGCGACGGATTCGGCTTGCTCCTCGAGATCTGGCTGATACTTCAGCCACTTGGAAAGAGTCTCGCCGGGCAAAGGCTCAAGTCCGCCGGTCGACCAAGGGTTGAATTCCGATGGAGGAGCTGCCACCTCCTCGACAGTTCCCTGCAAAGCAGCCGCAGGTTGCACGGACGGAACTTCTTCGAGGGGCGCTGCGGGTGTGGCTGGGGGTACTTTGTCTTTGTATTTTGCCAGCGATTCCCCCGGCAGGATTATGGGAGCGTAACCGCTGGGCGCACTTGGCTCGCTCGACTGGATGTCGTTCGCGCGAGGAGAGGCGTACTTCGATGGCGGCAACTCGCGGCCATAGCGCGGGCCACCGCCTCGGCTTCCTCCGCCGCGTTTGCCGCGACGACCGCCACGCCTTCCCTCGCGGCGTCCGAAATCGCGGTTTCCATGAGGTCGATTGTCAAACCGCCCGCGGTCACTAAAAGAGGCGGAGCTCGCCGGCGGCACAATGGGTGGCGCAGGAGGAGGCTCCGGCTGACTTGACTCGTCGGCGACGGGCCCTGTTTCTCCAGGGGCGGAAGCGGCGGGCGAGGGCTCGCTCTCGGAAGGTCCAGCGACGGGCGCGGCCGCACCGTTCGCGGAAAACACGTGCCCTCCCTGGTCCTCCATTTTTTGAACTTTGTCCTCTACCGTCGTAACGATGTGGTCCAACTCCTCGATTTCTTCAAGGAAGTCGCTGACGTAGAGGAAAGCGTCGCCATCGAGGCCGATTTCGACGAAGGCCGATTGCATGCCGGGCAGCACGCGTGTTACACGGCCTTTGTAAATGCTTCCGACTAGCGCAAACTCTTTTTCTCTTTCAACGTAATACTCGCAGAGCTGGCCTTCTTCCATAATGGCGATCCGCGTCTCGTGCGGGTTCGCCGAAATCACCATTTCCTTGGACATACAGACTCCTGTTCATGCATCGGAGTGCGGCGGCGCAAACGGCCAAGCGCACTCGGCCGGTGCCGCGGGAGGCGACAGCCTCCTCTAGATGCGGCGGGCCGCCCAGGAAGATCTCTTTGTGTTTTTGGGTTTCTTCCATCACTCGATGCGTTCCAATTTCAATCTTGTATTTCCGCCCGCGTCTGATGCTCGCGGAACGTCCACTCAGTTCTTCTCGGCTCAGTTGACGAATCGCCGCATATGGACGTTCATCACCAAACCCAATGCCAAAAAAACAAAAGCGGTTGCCGATCCTCCGTAGCTCATCAGCGGCAAAGGTATGCCAGTGACCGGCATATATCCAATCACCATGGCAGCGTTCACCAAAACGTGAAACCCGAGGATCGCGGTCACTCCCATCACGACGTACATCCCGGCGCGATCTTTCGCTTTCTGCGCGTTGTCCACCAACCGCAGAATTAAGCCCAAGTACAACAGCAAGACGGCGCAAACTCCGATGAATCCTTGTTCCTCGGCCAGCGCCGCCAGAATGAAATCCGAATATCGCACGGGCACAAAGCCCAGTTGGTTTTGGGTGCCGTTGCCAAAACCCTTCCCCCAGAATCCTCCCGAGCCCACGGCGATCTGGGACTGCAAAATCTGATAACCGGCGCCGCGGGGGTTTTCCTCCGGGTGGACAAATGTCCGAATGCGTTGCTGCTGATACGGCTTCAGGTGGTGCCGCATGTTCCAGCCGATCGGGACCATGAGCCCGATCAGGAGAACGCCTGCCACCCAATGCTTCCACTGAATGCCGGCGAGGAATGCCCCAACCGCGGCCACTGGGATCAGCACCATCGCGGTTCCCAAATCAGGTTGAATCAAGATCAACGCTACCGGAACGCCGGTCAGCGCCCCGATCTTGATCAGGTCCCTGAAAGTCAGACGGTCGGTTCGTACCTCGCTGAGGTAACGTGCCAGCACTATGATTATAATCAACTTCATAAGTTCTGACACTTGCAAATTCATCAGGCCGCCGAGTTCCAACCAGCGTTTCGCCCCGGAACGCGCGTGCCCAATCACCAGGACGATCAATAACATCGCCACGCCGAACAAATAGAGGCCCGGTGCCTGATCCAGCAAAGTGTGATAGTCGATGCGCGAAATCAGGAACATTCCCGCCAAACCGATGCCAATCCAAATCAATTGTCTGGTTTGCATCCCGGCCATGGCGCTTGCATGCGTCGCCGAATAGATTTCGAGCACTCCGATTGTGCAGATGACCCCGGCAATCGCCAGGAGGTTCCAATCGAGATCTTGGATGCGGGGGCGTTCCTTCATTGCTGTTTCGCTCCCACGGTTGCCACAAGCGGGCGGACAGGGGCGAGTTGCACAGGGCCATCGGCCGAGGCCTGTTGTTGGGGCCGAGAGGTCTTCTTGTCGTAAAACGCCTTCACGATGTCGCGGACTACAGGGCCAGCAGCGGTGCCGCCGTGTTGGGCCGTATCTTGAACGACCGCCGCAACAACAATTTCAGGATTGCGACGCGGCGCGTAACCGACGAACCAGCCATCGTTTTTGTTGTTCTTGCCCAGGCGGCTCCCTGCTTCGAAGCTCATTAATTGCGCCGTGCCCGACTTGCCGCACAGTTCGATATTCGCGAGCTTCAAGCTTGCACCTGTTCCGCCACCTTCATTCACCACACCATACATTCCTTGCGTCACTTTCTCGACGGTCTCCTCCGAAAGAGGGAAATGATCCACTTTGGGCGCGTTCAACCCCTTCAGGAGATGCGGCTGGACGAGCAGCCCGCCGCTTGCGACCGCGGCAATCGCTCGCGCCATTTGCATGGGCGTTACCGTCACGGCTCCTTGGCCAATTGCCACCGAAATGGTCTCACCGGCATACCATTTGTGGTGGAAGACTCTTTGCACCCATTCCTCCGACGGCATCAAACCGCTCTCTTCTCCAGGCAAATCGATGCCCGTGCGGTGACCGAGTCCAAGGCCAGTCGCGTAGTAATCGATTCGGTCGATGCCCAGAAGCTTGCCGACATTGTAGAAGTAGACGTCGCAGGAATCGACAATGGCTCTGTGGAAGTCAACGGTCCCATGTCCTTTCGGCTGCCAGCAGTGAAACGTGCGGCCGTAGAACTCCGCGTGTCCCGGGCAGAAGACGGTGAAGGTCTCCGGAATCGCCTTCGATTCCAGCATGGCCGTCGCCATCACGATCTTGAAGACCGAGCCGGGAGCGAGTTGCGCCTGGATGACGCGGTTGAGCAACGGCGATTCCGGATCGGAATTCAGTTTCTTCCACTCCTCCGCCGGGACTCGAACCGCGAAATCGTTGGGATCAAGGGTGGGTCGGCTCACCAGGGCAAGAATTTCGCCTGTGCGGGCGTCCATGGCGACCACCGCGCCTTCCTTGTCCGCCAAGTCAGCCTCGGCAATCGCCTGGAGATCGTAGTCGATCGTCAATTGGATGGGCTTGCCAGGAATGGCTTCCACATTGTCGAGCGGGCGCATCACTTTTCCGACGCTGTTCACCACAACACGCCGCATTCCGTCCGTTCCCTCGAGCACCTCGTTGTACTGTTTCTCGAGGCCCGTCTTTCCGACGATGTCACCGGGTCGATAGCGCCCGTCGCTCTCTTCGAGTTGCGAAGCGGACACTTCACCAACGTAGCCGATCGCACTCGCGAGCATCTCGCCGTACGAATAGCGGCGGCGCTCGACCATCATCAATTCAAGCACAGGGAGGTCGGCTCGATGCGATTCGACGAAAGCAATGTCCTGTTCGCTGGCTGCCGGCTTGATCACAATAGGTTGGAATTTCGGCTCCTCCTTGGCGGCATCGAGTTGATCACGCAAGTCCTCCTCGCTGATGTCGAGTCCCTGTTCAACTTGCGGGAGGCTTTTTTCCAGGAGTTTCGTATCATCGCGAAGCAACAGAATGCTGAAGGAAGGGTAACTATCCACGAGCACGCGGCCTTCGCGGTCAAGCATGGGACCTCGCGGAGCAATGATGGGAATGGAGCGGACGCGATTGCGCTCAGCGAGATCTAGGAAATGGCCCGACTGAACGACCTGAAGCTTCCAGAATCCAACGAGAAGAACGACGGCGAGGATCACCGAAGCGTAGGAAAACAGTGCGAGCCTACCCTGCGGGATTTTTTCTTCGTTAATATTCCACCTTGCCAACGGAACTCCTGCCTAACGGGGCGTACCGGGCCCTGACGCGCTGTGCCATCCGAATCCTGAAGAGACTCGAATTATCCTCTAAGCTACCACTCGCCACGCGACGCCCGCAAGCCGCAATGCCGTGTCGGTCAATGCGCCGTTATTCCCGGCGCGGGCCAGCCCCAATCCAAGCCGCCCCAAGGGGAAGAGTCAAGAAGGCTTGCGCAGCCTGTCGAGCAAGGCGAACAGGACAACCGTGGATGCGGAGGTCATCACGGAGTCGAGGAAGAGGGGGAAGGTGATGAAGTGCGCGGAGTGATTTAGCAGGACGCGCTGCGTGATGGTGAGCACCGCCTGGTGCATATAAAAAAAAATAAACACAAGCGCAATCCGGCTCAAGGGATGCTCCGTGTCAATCCGCGCGCCAATCGACGAGGCAACGTATCCGATTATAGTTTTCGCTATCCCATAAAGGCCAATAGGACTGCCATGGCTCAGGGCGTCCTGCAGCAGTCCGATGGCTGCCCCGAGCAACAGGCCCGTCGAGGTGTTGCGACGGCTCACGCCGAAATAGATCGTCACCAGTAACGGCAAATCGATCAATTCCGTCCATGTGCCATACTTGTGCAGAAACGCCTGAAGAAAGACAGCGAGAAAGGCGCAACCGATAACTGTCCCCCCGTAAAACTTGTGCACCTCGATCTTTGAGTCAGACTGAAATCCGGCATTCAGCATGTTGGCCATTTCACTGGTGAGGAGAGGGAGGTTTCGGCGGAAAGGTCTGCGCCGGTGGTTGCGACTGAGTCTTCGCGGCGGCCGGCTTGGGCGCGCTGGTCGCAGGTTTCACAGTGGCGGTTTGCGGCTTGGCGCTGTTCGGCGCAGGGGGGGTGTGGGAGGCTTGTGTCGGAGGCTTGGACGAAACGGGTGACTGCATTCCTGTTTCCGTTGGCGTTGGAGTGGCAGGCTGTGCTGTCGAAACGTCCGAGGATTCTTCCGTTTTCTTCAGCGTCAACTCTTCTTGCTGGGAGAGGAGCACAAGCACGTCTTCCAGACGATCGAGGCGCACGGCAGGGCGCAAGTGAATCACCTGGAACGGATTCCCGGGGGCAGCATCCGTCACCGAGCCGATGGGTAAGTCCTTGGGGAAAACTCGATCTTCCCCGGAAGTGAGGATCGCCTCCCCCGGCTGGACTTTTTCCTCATTCACCACATAGTCCAAGCGCGGTTTGGGGTCGCCGGTTCCGTTGACGATCCCGTGGGTCCGGGACTCAGCAAACAGGGCGCCGACGCCGCTTTCCCTATCCGTGATCAAGAGGACCTGCGATGTGGTGCGATAGACACGCAGGACTTTGCCCACGACTCCATCCGGTGTGATCACGGGCAGGTCCGGGCGCAAATGATCGCGTTCGCCACGGTTGATGAAAATCGTGTGCGATGCGGAATCAGCGCTTGCGCCGATCACTTGCGCCGCCATCATCCGAGCCTCGGCATGAGCCTCGCGGAAATCCAAGAGGACCCGCAACCGCTGTGCCTCAACCGCACGGCTTTCCAAATCCCTGTTGCGCAACCCAAGCAGCTCCGCCTGGTTACGCAGACGAAGGTTTTCCCGGCGGGCGTCGCGAAGCCCCACGTAACCCTTCCAGACGCCTCCGATTTTTGAGAGCGTCCAGGTCCCCGCGCGTTCGGCAGGGGTCACTAGCTCTACGGTCCAATAGCGAATCAAGCGAACGTCATGCTCACGCTTAATCTGGAATGCGAGCAAGAGCACTTGGGCAAGGACGACACTGGCCAGCAAAACCGGCGGACGATGGCGACTAAGAATTTCTAGCATTGTCTCGAAGGTCGAAACCGACGGGGACAGCGCCGAAGGCCCTCGAACCCAAGAACTCGGAGAGGCTGCTCAAATCGGTCGTGCCCCAGCACAGTCACTGCTCATCTCCTATCCATCTTGGCGCTCCCCATCCCTCAATCGATGGAAACCAGGCGCAGTAGCCGGAAATCGCTCAACATCTTCCCTGTTCCGAGCACGACCGAGGCGAGCGGATCATCGGCAATCGACACTGGCAAGCCGGTCTCTTCGCGGATGCGCTTATCGAGATTCTTGATGAGCGCGCCGCCGCCGGTCAACACAATGCCGCGGTCACTGATGTCGGCCGAGAGTTCAGGCGGAGTGCGTTCGAGCGCCACACGGATTGCATTGAGGATTGTCGAGACGCATTCGGAAAGCGCTTCGCGGATTTCGCTGTCGTCAATCGTCACCGTGCGCGGAACGCCTTCGATCAAGTTGCGCCCTTTCACTTCGAGCGTCAGCGGTTTTTCCAACGGGTAGGCCGAGCCGATTTCGATTTTGATCTGCTCGGCGGTGCGCTCACCGACGAGCAGGTTGTACTTGCGCTTCAGGTAATGCATCACCGCTTCATCCATTTCATTCCCGGCCACGCGCACCGATCGCGAATAGACGATGCCGCTCATCGAAATGACGGCGATGTCGGTAGTGCCGCCGCCGATGTCGACAACCATATTTCCCGATGGCTCCTCGATCGGCAGCCCCGCGCCGATGGCGGCCGCCATGGCCTGCTCCACCAGATAGACTTCGCTGGCGTGGGCGCGATACGCCGAGTCCTGCACGGCGCGCTTTTCCACCGGCGTGATTTCGCTTGGCACGCCGATGACGATGCGCGGATGCACCAGCACACGGCGGTTGTGCGCCTTCTGGATGAAATAGGTGAGCATCTTCTCGGTCACTTTGAAGTCCGCGATGACGCCGTCCTTCATCGGCTTGATGGCTACGACGTTTCCGGGTGTGCGACCGAGCATTTCCTTGGCTTCGCGGCCCACCGCCACCACCTCGCCATTGTTCTTGTTGATGGCGACGATCGAAGGCTCGTTTACGACGATTCCTTTGCCTCTTGCAAAGACGAGTGTATTTGCGGTCCCGAGGTCGATAGCCAGATCGGACGAGAACAGGCTGAAGACCGACCGCATGCTGTAATCCTTTTTCGCCACGTAATCCCTTCTCTCTTTGGTTTGTTTGAGCGATGGCGCGACTGGCCGGAGCTGTCCGCCTGTTATGGAATCACAACCTGTACACGCTTGGTAGCTGTTCCCCCGCGCCGGTTCTGTCCCGTGATCACGATCTCGTGACTTCCTCGCGCCATGGGCTGCGTGAAGTAGCGGAAGCCCCCATCCCGCTGAATGCCGATGACCTGTTCGCCATTGATAATCAGCGCAGCGCCGGGCTCTGTTCGCCCAATGACTTCGACGACGTTCCCCTGCAGCTCCGTGCCATCCACTTCCAGGAGCATTTCTTGCTCCTTGCCCCGCACCACGAGAATAAACTTAAATGAGTCGCTCGCGTCACTCATTTCATTCTTCTCGTTGATCGCGCGCACCCTCCAAAAGTAATCGCCCGGGCTCAGGCCGGTGATGTCCACGGCATTCGCAGCCGTTTTCCTTTCCACAATGACGTGATTGAACATGGCTGTCGAACTCACCTGAAAGTCGTAAAGCTTCGCTGTGGTCGCCGGTTTCCACGAGAAATGAATCGGGTCGCGCTTTGGATCGGACACGCTGATTGGTTGAAGGTTAACGGGCTCAACCAGGTCCGGGGGAGCCAGAACTTCCGATTTCGTGACCGATGCGTCGCCTTTTGCAAACGATGCGCGCTCCCACTGGGCGATGTCCATGTGCTCGCTGCCGCGGTTCAGTTCCGCACTTCCGGCGGCGACAGTAATCTCCTGCTCGTTGGTCGCCGGATCGCTGCGGACTGCGGCGCGGCTGTTCGCACGCAGCGACGCGACGGCGTTCTCAAAAGAAACTTCCGCTCTCGACCCAGGCATTTCCCAAGCGCCTGTGGCGAGATCCACCTGGCCGGTACTGAGGTGAACACCGACTTGGGAAGCATGATCCTGCGCCACATCGTTTTCCTCGACCGTCACCAGCGTGTCGCCTTTCACCGTGTACGTAGTGTTGTCAGCAAATGCAATGCGCGCCACCCCTTCCGGCCCTGTCTGAACCAGATCCCCCTTGTCGAGGGTGATCTGATAATCCGCAGTCACCCACTGGACCGAATTCACTTTTTTCACTTGCACTTTACCGTCGAGGTTGACGAATCGCGCCTGCCTTGACGAGGGTGTGGCAACGCCGGTGTCGTGCGACGCGATCGTCTCACCAATGCTGCGTAGGACGGTCCCGGACCCTTCGGGGAAAACCAAGTACGTTGCGGCGAATACAATCGCAAGGATAACGATTGCGTAAAGAGCGACGGTGCGATAACGCACCGTGTGCCAATACACCTCGATACGCGAGATTTTGGGCTTCACCGTCGGCGAGGATTTTCCGTCTGTCATGGCGACTTCGCGCTGATTTTTCAATCTAGCACACGGGTAGGGGCCTTTCAACAAACGGCGAGGACAGTTGCGAATCCGCTAACCCCCTAGATTCACAGGGCCTTGCGGGAGTACGGCGGCCCACCCGAAGGGACGATGACCGCCTATTCATGCCCCGCTTCGGGGCAGAAGATGCAGCCATTTTGGAGGTTGACCAGGTTGGTCCGGTTTAGGGAGACTGGAAGTGTCGGTTACGCGTCCACACTGTCTTTCATGGCGTGCAAAACAGTGTTCTCGTGTCTCTCGCGGACCGCATGAGGCCATGCCTCAAGGAGATTCTATGAACGAGATCATTGGCGAGCTTCTCCCGCCGGCAAGGTTGATGCTGACTCCGGGTCCCTCCTGTGTGGACCCGCGCGTGTATCGCGCTTTGGCAACTCCGCTGGTGGGCCATCTGGATCCGTGGTTCTTGGGCATGATGAGCGACGTGCAGGTCCTGCTCCGCCGCACTTTTCAAACCGAGAACCGCATCACGTTTCCCATCTCTGCTTCAGGCTCGGGCGGGATCGAAGCAGCCGTCCTAAACCCGCTCGAGGAAGGCGATGCGTGCATCATCTGCGTGAATGGTGTGTTCTCGGAACGAATGGCAATCATTGCAGAGCGCACGCCGGCGAAAGTAATTCGCGTCGAGGCGCCGTACGGGCGGCCCGTGGATCCCGAAGACGTTCGCCGGGCAGGCCAGGGCAAGAAAATCAAGCTTGTCGGGTTGGCGCACGGAGAGACTTCCACCACCGTCGTGCACAAAATCGACGATTTCCGCAAGGTTGCCGACGAACTTGGCGCGTTGCTTGTTGTCGATACGGTGGCGACGCTCGCGGGCGTTCCCTTGAACGTGGATCGGCAGCGCATCGACATCTGCTTTAGCGGCTCGCAGAAGGCCATCAGCGCGCCGCCTGGAATGGCGCCGATCACGGTCAATCAGCGTGTCGAAGACTTGATGCTCGCGCGAAAGAAACCTGTGCAGAGTTGGTATTTCGATCTCACGCCGATCATGAATTACTGGGGCAAGGAACGCACATATCACCACACGGCGCCAATCTCCTTGGTTTTCGCGCTGCGCGAAGCATTGCGGCTGGTCTGTGAAGAGGGGTTGGAAGCGCGCTGGGAACGCCATCTGCACAACCAGCAGGCGCTGGTCGCCGGCGTTGAGGCCATGGGCCTGGAGCTTTATGTCTCCCATCCGGCGGATCGCCTGGTTACCGTCACGGGCCTGAAAGTCCCTGCGGGTCTCGAGGATAAGAAAGTTCGCCAGCAGTTGTTGGATGAGTTCAATATCGAAATCGCGGGGGGCTTTGGTGCCATTAAAGGCAAATTGTGGCGGGTTGGCCTGATGGGTTATTCGAGCCAGAAAAACAACGTGCTGCTTTTCCTCGCGGCGTTCGAAAAAGTCCTTCTCGACCAGGGATTCCGCGTTTCTCCGGGGGCTGGTGTTGGCGCCGCGGTTCGCAGCTATCAGCATTCCGCGCAGCCCGTTCCCGTGGGCGCAAAATAAGAGGGGGAGAATTGACAAACACGCCGGCCTTCACCATTCCGAATTCAGGCGCGATGAGCGATTTCATCGGCGCCTTCGATGTTCCGTCGAAAGTGACTCGCTGCGTTTATCGCTGTCGGTTTTCTCATTGCGGGAACGGAATCGCCACGCGTCACAGCGACACAATGGACTGCAAGTTTTTTGTCGACGGGCGGGGAGTCGTGCTCGGCCTGGCGCATCCAGCGATGGCCGCATTTCGTGCGCGCACGGGGCGAAACCTAACCGACCGCGAGGCGAGCTACATCGCGGCCGAGTATCTCCGCGAGCGGCTCGAACAAGAAGACGAGCACACCCTTTACGACGTCTCGGCTGCCGGCGTCCAGCGCATCATCGAAAAGCTCGGCATTCGTTAGGCGGGACTCCCTATCCCCGCCTGTGCCAGGGTCGTAGTGCGACCTTGGCTTAGATCTGCGCCGTCGAATCATTTATTTTTTCTGAATGCGCTGTCCCGAGGAAGGCCTGGCGTGTCCACCAGAAAGTCAACCTGCCACACTAGCTCCATCCTCATTTTTTGAGTTGCGTCGGAACTTGAGTCGGGATACGCTCACTTCACTTTGACTCGCCATCCGTGAGGCGGATTTGGCCGAGGAATCAACGGAGAAGATAGGCAAGCCGGAACGCAGGCGATTCGTCGAGGCGTTCCTGGGAGCAGGTGTCGTAGCGTCCCTGGCATCGTTCCTCTACCCGGTCTTGCGTTACCTCGTTCCTCCTCCTTCGGCCGAGCTTTCAAGCGATACAGTCCTTGCTGGGAAAACGGGCGACCTGAAAGCTAACTCAGGAAAGATCTTCCGGTTTGGCAGCCGTCCGGCATTGCTCGTGAGGACATCGGACGGTCAGTATCGCGCCATGTCGGCGGTCTGCACGCACCTTGGCTGCACGGTTCAATATCGCAGCGATTTGCACAACGTCTGGTGCGCTTGCCACAACGGCATGTACGATTTGAACGGGCGTAACATCAGCGGACCCCCTCCGCGTCCGCTGGAAAACTACGATGTTTTCGTCAAGGGCGACGAAATTTACGTGCAGCGCAAGCGGAGCGGCTGAATGATCGACCTTGCCACCACGCGCGCCTGGCTCGACGAGCACTTCCGTGTGGACGAGGTCATCGCCCTTCTCCGCGAAAAGACGGTTCCCATTCATCGCTTTTCCTATTTTTATTTTCTCGGCGGGATGACACTTTTTCTCTTCATCTTGCAGGTGCTCACCGGCATTCTGCTCCTGCTTTATTACCGGCCGACTCCCAACGACGCCTTTGAAAGCGTGCAGTACATCATGACGCAGGTGCGTTTCGGCTGGCTGATCCGGTCGATTCATTCCTGGGGCGCGAACCTGATGATCCTCACCGCGTTCGTGCACATGTTCAGCGTGTTTTTTATGAAGGGTTACCGCAAGCCCCGCGAGTTGACTTGGCTGAGCGGCATCGGTCTATTGGGAATTGTTCTTGCTTTCGGCTTCAGCGGCTACCTGCTTCCGTGGAATACCCTGTCGTATTTTGCCACTAAAGTCGGCACCGACATCCCGGGACAGATGCCTGTCGTCGGCAAGTGGATTCTGATGTTCCTGCGGGGCGGTGAAGACGTGACCGGCGCGACGCTGACGCGCTTCTTCGGATTCCACGTTGCGCTGTTGCCGGGTCTAGCAACTCTATTTGTCGGCCTTCATTTGTTGCTTGTTCAGCGGTTTGGCATCAGCGTCCCTCCGAATGTCGAAGCGGAGTGGCGCGCCAAGCCAGCCGCGAGCCGTGAAATGCCGTTTTTCCCGAACTTCTTGCTCCGCGAACTGATGGCCTGGTATATCGCGCTGGCGATCCTCGGAGCCCTCGCGGCATTTAGGCCCTGGGAACTCGGCATGAAGGCCGACGCGTTTGCACCGGCGCCGCCTGGAATCCGGCCCGAGTGGTACTTCATGTTCATGTTCCAGACGCTCAAGCTCCTCCCGGCCAAAATTCTTTTCCTTGATGGCGAGCTGCTCGGAATACTGGGTTTTGGCTTGGCGGGCGCCGTTTGGACCCTGCTCCCGTTTTTCGATCGCGAGAGCAGCGGGCGCGCGCAACGATTCGTTGCGGGGGCGGGAATATTCGCTCTTTCTTATATTGTTGTGCTGACGGTAGTTGGTTATCTGGCGAAATAGAATGCACCGGTCGAACTGTATCTGGCGGGAGAGATTTATTTTGGCAATCGTTCAGAGGTCGACCCGACATCAGGAACACGCGCCACGGGCCTCCGGCATGCCGCGCGAGTTCGCATGGTATCTTCTAGCATTCCTGCTCTGGGCTGCGTTTCCTCTGGCGCGTCTCAGTGCGCAGACGACGAACAGTTGTCTCGATTGCCACTCAAAACTTAGCGGGCCGCCGCAGATCCATTCGGCCGAGTACCTAGCGGGCATACACGCGCAAAAGGGTTTGACTTGCACGAGTTGTCATGGCGGTGATTCATCGCGCCAGGAACCAACGCGAGCCAAGGGCGCAATCGCGGGGCATAACAGACATGTGAGTCGCAATCAGATTCCCGAGCTTTGCGGGAAGTGCCACTCCAATGTCGCCTACATGCGCGGCTTCAATCCTTCGTTGCGCACCGACCAGTTCAGCCAGTACCAAACCAGCATGCACGGGAAGAGGTTCGCGAAGGGCGACAGGAAAGTCGCTGTTTGCACCGATTGCCACGGCGTGCACGATATTCAACCCCCGGGCGATCAGCGATCCAAGGTGCATCCTTTGAATGTTGCGCAAACCTGCGCGCGATGTCACGCAGATGCCGATTATATGAAGGGCTACGACATCCCGACGACTCAGGCCGCCGACTACGCAGCGAGCGTCCATCACGATGCGCTCGTTCTGCGCGGAGACCTGAGCGCGCCCACCTGTTCCACATGTCATGGGAGTCATGGCGCAGCGCCCCCGGGCGTCGATTCGGTTGCGAGGGTTTGCTCCACGTGCCACGTTTTCCAGGCGCAGCTTTTCGATTCCGGCCCGCACAAAGATGTATTTGCCACGATGGGGCTTCCGGCCTGCGTGACGTGCCATTCCAACCATCGCATCCAGCATCCGACCGATGTCATGATCGGGACGTCTGCTGGGTCCGTTTGCATCCATTGCCATTCGGAGGGCGATGCAGGTTTTGTAGCGGCAGGCACGATTCACGCAAGGCTCGCCGAACTCGATGCAGCCATGGCACGGTCGGAGGATCTGCTTGGGCGAGCCGAGCGTTCGGGCATGGAAGTCAGCGAAGCAAAACTCGCTCAATCGGAGGGTCGCGACTACCTCATCAAGGCCAGGGTGGAACTCCATGCCGCCGACGCCGCCAAGGTTGACCCGGATATTCAAGCGGGATTGAAAGTCGCCGAAAAGACGTACCAGGCAGGACAAAACGCGATGGCGGAACTCAGCTACCGCCGAAAAGGGCTTTTGGTTTCCGTTGCCACCATCGTGCTCGTCCTGATTGGATTGTTCCTCATGATTCGCAAGCTGGAATCAAGGTCTGCAAAATAGAAGATTGGAATTCCTCTGAAGAAACAGGACCTACTGCGCAGGCCCAATTTACTGGGCAGCCGCCTTTTCCTTTGCTGCTTCTGCCTTTGAGAGCGACCGGACGTAGTTCACCAGGTCCCATATGGCATCGGTCTTAGCGCGATCCCCTTCCGACGGCATCTCGCCCTTCCCATTCTTAATGATGTAGAAGAGCTCGCCGTCGGTCTGGTTTTTGAGCGTTTCAGGTGCGCGAAAATCGCCCAGCTTCACTTTCATATCCGCTGCCAAGTCGCCCTTACCGTCGCCGTCTTTACCATGGCACATCGCACAGTCGTAGCCGTAGGCCCTCTTGCCGCGTGCAACGGACTCCGAAGAAGGTTTTACGGGATTGGCCAACTTTACTGCCTCAGCGGGGGCTTTTGACTCGACCAGAGGCGGTGTGGCGTCCGGTTTGTTTTCCTGCTGCGCGAAGGCAAAGAATCCGGCAAGAAACAAGACCAGGAGAGCTAGAAAGCATTTCCCCATGGAGACCTCCTAAGAGAAACACATGAAACAGTTTCCAGCGCATTCTACGCCAGGCGGCGGAAAGCGGCGTAATTTTCTTTCCCGAGTTTCTCTCGGTTCAAGCGTCAGAGAGCGATTCATCGAAGCCCGGCGCGTCGTTTTTCAACTCGCCGGCCTCGAAAATCTCGCCGCAATCCAGGCACTCTACATACTGGGTGTCGTCGTCTTTGGCGATCAACTGCGTGCTCTTGTGCTTGCAGGCAGGGTCCGGCATCGCAAAACTCCGGTTTGATCTTTCCCCAATTATAAGTCCGTTCCGAGACGGCGCACAAGGAATTCATCTTGCGGCTAGGACACGGGCTCGAAGCGTGCCTGGAAAAAGCGCAGGTATTTCGGCTCGTACACCATCTTGAGACCGCGCGCCTTTTCGCGTTGTTCGTAAACTTCCAGGATCGACTCGGCAACAATGTCCATGTGCGCTTGCGTGTACACGCGGCGCGGGATTGTCACGCGGACCAGCTCAAGCTTGGGGAAGTGCTCTTCACCGGTTTTCTGATCGCGCCCGGCGGAAACAGCCCCGCGCTCCATCGTGCGCACGCCGGAGTCTACGTAGATGCTTGCCGAGAGTGCTTGTGCCGGAAACTGCGCTTGGGGGATTTGGGGGTAGAAAGCTCTGGCGTCGAGAAAAACCGCGTGCCCGCCGACCGGGCGAACGATCGGTACGCCCCAGTCGATGAAATGGTCGCCAAGATACTGCACCTGTCCGACGCGCGCGCGCATGTGGTCGTCCTCAACGCTTTCAACGATTCCGCGTGCGATCGCCTCCATGTCGCGCCCGGCAAGACCGCCGTAGGTGTGCAAGCCTTCATAGATGACCACCATATTCCGCGCTTCCTCGAACAGACCCTCGTCGTTCGTGGCCAGCCAACCGCCAATATTCACCAGCGCGTCTTTCTTGGCGCTCATCGTGCAGCTATCGGTATAGGAGCAATACTCTTTCAAGATCTCCGCCAGTTTTTTCTTCGCGTATCCTTCCTCGCGCTGCTGGATGAAATAGGCGTTCTCGATGGCGCGCGTCGCATCCAAAACAATCGGAATGCCATGCCTAGAGCAGAGTTCGCGGAGAGCGCGCAGATTGCCCATGGACTGAGGCTGCCCGCCTGCCATATTCACCGTGCCTGCGACCGAAAAGTAGGGAATTTTCTTTGCGCCCACTTTGTCGATCAACCGTTGGAGCTTGGCCAGATCGACGTTGCCTTTGAAAGGATGCTCGTTCGTCGGGTCGTGCGCTTCATCGATGATGACGTCCACGAACGTGCCCCCGGCAAGTTCCTGGTGCAACCGCGTGGTCGTGAAATACATGTTCCCAGGAATGAAATCCCCGGGATGGATCAAGGATTTCGAGAGAAGGTTCTCTGCACCACGCCCTTGGTGCGTCGGGACCACGTACTTATATCCGTAGTATTGGGTGATCGCTTCCCAGAGTCTGTAGAAATTCTTGCTCCCCGCATAGGCTTCATCGCCCAGCATTAAGCCGGCCCATTGGTTATCGCTCATGGCGTTTGTGCCGCTGTCGGTGAGCAGATCAATGTAAACGTCTTCGGACCGGAGCAAGAAAGTGTTGCAGCCAGCTTCCAAAATGCAGTGCTCGCGTTGTGCGCGCGTGGTCATGCGAATTGGTTCGACAGCCTTGATTTTCCAAGGCTCCGCCCACGAGCGTCGCGTCGGCTTTGGATAGGGCATAATTGCACTCCTCATTGCAGTGGCGTTCGGCCGGTGTCTGGGCGGCCGGTGAATCCATCCCCTGCCTGCAGTATGCCAGCAGGAAGTTCCATTTTCACCTTTCCGGCACCCTCGAATCCAGCAATCCGCGACTCACAGCCCTGGAACTAGACCAGTCAATTTGGCCCTCCCCGAAACGGGGGTAACACCAAGGACCTGCATCGGCCGCTGCATGGGCGCGTTTGCCGGAGAGATTCACTCCGGGAGTTGACAAATGGGCGGTTTGCAACTATCAGTCTCCTTGCCGGGAGTTTCAAGGGGGTAAGAATTGGCCGCCGAACAGAGCACACAGAAGAGATTGGGCACTGTGCTTTTCTATGGCATTGTCATCGCCCTCGCGTATTTGGTGTATCTCGTCTTCCAACCTTTCCTTGTGGCGCTTGGCTGGGCGGCTGTGCTCGTTGTGGTTTGCTACCCGGCGTACGCGCGGCTGGCGCGGTGGTGGAAACCAACGGCGGCCGCTGTCGTGGCCACTGCCGGCGTAACCCTCATCTTGATCATCCCCATCCTGATTGTGATGAGCGCGTTCGTGCGTGAAGGCCTGGACACAGGGCGTGCAATCCAGCTTGAAATCGCGACCGGTCATTTTGCCTGGGTGAACGGCCTGTGGATACGGATTCAACAGCGCTTTCCGGAAGTGAATATCCCCGATCCCTTGACATTGCTTCATCGCTATGCGGACCAGGGGGCAGGCTATCTTGCGGCGCGGCTCGGCGTCGTTCTGCGCAACACCGCGGTTTTCCTGTTCCATCTGGGCGTCACGATTCTCGCCATGTTTTATCTCTTCCGCGATGGCGCATCGATTGTGGATCGATTTCGGGAATTGCTGCCGTTTGAAGAAGCGCATCGGGGACGCATGTTGCGCGAAACGAAAGACCTGATTCTCGCAAGCGTTACATCGAGCTTGGCCGGTGCGGTGGCTCAAGGCCTTCTCGGCGGCCTGGCATTCGCCCTGACGGGAATTCATTCCCCGGTGTTTTGGGGCGTCATGATGGGGTTTTTCTCGCTTGTCCCCGTGGTTGGCTCGTCGCTCATCTGGGTTCCGGCCGCCATCAGTCTGGTGGTCGGGGGACACATTGTCCGGGCCATCCTTCTGGCGCTGCTTTGCTGCGTCATCGTGGGGATGGTTGATAACGTCGTCCGGCCGTGGCTCATCAGCGGGCGTGCGCATATGGGCGGCCTGGTTGTTTTCATCAGCGTGCTGGGAGGAATTGGCATTTTCGGAATGCTCGGCGTTGTCCTGGGGCCGATTGTCGTTGCGACGGCGGCCAGCCTTCTGGACCTATATGTGCCGAGAACTCCATCTGGAAACTCTGCATCTGAAGCAAATGGGAGAAAAACGAGGACCGTGGTAGAGTAACGCCCCGCGGAACGATCCATGAGCAAAAAGAGGTCTGCACCAAAACACGCGAGCCTGCCGCCTGAGAAACTCCGGTGGCATTGCGATCCAGCCACCATCCCGTTTGAGACAACGGCTGAAATCGAGCCGGGCGCCGGTGATCTTTTGCAGGAACGCGCTCTGCGGGCGTTGCGCATGGGCGTCCAACTGGCCGCACCTGGGTACAACCTTTTTGTGTGCGGCCTTTCCGGCATGAGTCGCGGCGGCATGATCGTGCGCATGATCGAAGAAATGCGCCTGAAAACGGAACCTGCGCCGGATCGTTGTTACGTCAACAACTTCAAGAACGCCGACCGCCCGCGCCTGCTCACACTCCCGCGCGGACAGGCGAACACGTTCAAGAAGGAAGTGGAGTCTGGGACGGATTTTCTGCGCCGGCGAATTCCTCAAGTCTTTGAAGGCGAGCCTTTCCAGCGGCAGAAAACACGCATCGTCGAACGCTACACGCAGCGCGAAAAGGAGTTGATGGACGATTTCACGCGGCGCATTGCGCGGGAACAATTCGCGCTCGGCCGCATGCAGGTCGGCGCCGTTGCGTTGCCCGAGATCTTTCCCGTGCTCGAAGGGCAAATGGTGCCGATCGAAGAGATTCCCAAGCTCGTGCAGGACGGAAAACTGGAAACGACCGCGGCGGAAGAGCTCGAGCGAAAATACGATCAGTTCCGCCAGGAGTTTACCGTTGTGTACCGGAAGACGCTTTCGCTTTCCCGCGAGTTGGGGAGCGAGATGAGCTACCTCGAACAGGAAGCGGCTTCGGTGCTCGTGGACGGTGTCATCGAGGAACTCAAGGAAAAGTATCCGAACGCTCAGATCGCGGATTACTTGGAAGAAGTGCGCCACCACATCCTCGACAATCTGGAGCCGTTCAAAGAGCGTGAGGGCGAAGATGAGCAGCCGCCTTCGGAAGGTGGAGGAGGGCTGCGTCCAGAGCGCTCCGAGCGCGACCCATTCCGCGTCTACGGCGTGAACGTGATCCTCGCTCACAACGAACACGATAAGTGCCCGGTCATATTCGAGACCACGCCCACGTACACAAATTTGTTTGGAACCGTTCATCGCAGCTATGACACGCGCGGCGGCTGGAATTCGGATTTCATGGATCTTCGCGGCGGCTCGCTGCTCCGCGCCGATGGCGGGTTTTTGGTGATGTATGCCCTCGACACGCTGACCGAGCCCGGCGTCTGGCGCACGCTCAAGCGCACGCTTAACCACGGCAAGCTCGAGATTCAGCCGGTGGACTTGTTCTTTCCCTTCAGCCCGGCGGCGCTCAAGCCGGAGCCGATCGATGTCCACGTGAAAATCATTCTGATCGGCGATCGGGAAATGTACGAGCTCTTGTACAACTACGAAGACGACTTCAAGAAAATATTCAAAGTTCGCGTTGAATTCGACGAGGAAACAAACTGGAGTGAGGACGTCCTTCGCCAATACGCCGGCGGCTTGCGGAAGCTCCGCGACGAGGAGGGGCTTCTCCATTTCGATCGCACCGCTTTCGCGGCCATCCTCGAACATGGCGTGCGGCATGCGGGGCGGCGAGGGAAAATCACCGCGCGATTTTTCGACTTGGCTGACCTGGCCCGCGAAGCTTCCTTCGCCGCGAGACTGGATGGCAAGGAAGTAGTTACGGCCGAGCATGTGCAGAAGGCGCTCGATGCGAAGACCGAACGGCACAACCTGACGGAAACCAAGATCCGGGAGATGGTCGAACAGAACCTTCTCTTCATCGATACAACCGGATCTCGGGCGGGACAAGTGAACGGATTGAGCGTGCTCGAGATCGGAGGATATGCCTTCGGTAAACCAACGCGCATCACGGCGTCGGTTGCTTTGGGAAAATCGGGGATTATCAATATCGAGCGCGAGTCGAACCTGAGTGGACGCCTGCATGACAAGGGTATGCAAATCATTGCCGGCTACCTGCGGCGCACGTTCGCACAGGATAAGCCGCTTTCGCTCGCCGCCAGCATCTGCTTCGAGCAATCGTATTCCGGCGTGGACGGAGATAGCGCCAGCTCGACCGAAATCTACGCACTGCTCTCCGCACTGTCGGAGCTTCCCATCCGGCAGGATGTGGCTGTCACGGGCTCGGTCAACCAGCATGGAGATATTCAGCCCATTGGAGGCGTGAACGAGAAGATCGAAGGGTTTTACGATGTCTGCCGCATGAAAGGGCTTACGGGAAAACAGGGGGTCATCATTCCGGCGGACAACGTCGAGGACCTGATGCTCCGCGATGAGGTGACCAGAGCTGTCGCGGATGGGCAGTTCCACATTTATCCGGTTGCGACCGTCGAACAGGGTATCGAGATTCTCACAGGCGTTCGCGCAGGCAAGCGCCTCTCCTCAGGCAAATTCGAGCCAGGCAGCCTGTTTGCCAACGTGGACGCGCGCTTGAGCAAAATGGCGCACTCCCTTCGCAAGTTTGGCTAGCGAGCGATCTCGCTGAGCAGTCTAAGTTTATCGAAACTCCTTCCACAATTTGTCCCGTAAGATCCTGTAAATAAGCCGGTTACAACTCAGGAATCCCTATTGACAATAGATTTCATTATGATATCATAAAGATATTACAGAGGGAGGATGCCATGAAAGAACGACCAGCTTTTTCACTTCCGGGTGGTGCGATGCTCTTCGTCCTTTTGGGGGCCATTGCAGCCACCATATACTTCTTTATCAGCTCGGTTCAGTTCCAGTTGGTAGCTGCATTGATCGCCTGCGCCATCGCGCTCGTGGTCGAGCTGGTGATGCTGGGCGGCCTGCTGATTGTAAATCCCAACGAAGCGCAAGTGGTGCAGCTTTTCGGCAGTTACGTTGGGACGTTACGCGAGCAGGGTTTTCGTTGGGTAAACCCATTTACGACCAAGCGTCGAATCTCGCTCCGAATTCGCAACTTCGAGACCTCCAAGCTCAAAGTGAATGATCTCGACGGCAACCCGATTGAAATTGCAGCCGTTGTGGTTTGGCAGGTTGTGGACACGGCGGAAGCCATGTTCCAAGTGGACAGTTACGAGAACTTCGTGCAAGTGCAGAGCGAATCCGCGCTCCGCACGCTTGCAACCTCCTACGCCTACGACTCGCACGCCGAAGGCGGCAAGAGCCTTCGCAGCCACACGGCGGAAACGGCTGAGCAACTCAAGAGGGAGATTCAAGACCGGCTTGCGAAAGCCGGCGTCGAAGTGATCGAAGCGCGCATCAGCCATCTCGCCTACGCGCCCGAAATCGCCGGTGCCATGCTGCAACGCCAGCAAGCGTCGGCTATCGTTGCCGCTCGCACAACGATCGTGGAGGGCGCCGTGAGCATCGTAGAGATGGCGCTCGACCAGCTTTCGCAGAAGAAGATCATCGATCTCGATCCTGAACGCCGCGCGGCGATGGTGAGCAACCTGTTGGTCGTGCTTTGCGGCGAGCGCAGCCCTCAACCTGTGGTGAATGCTGGAACGCTTTACACAGGCTAGCGGTGCAGCCGTGGCGGATCGCAAACCATTCCTGCTCCGGCTCGACCCGGCCATCTACGCCGCGGTAGAAGGCTGGGCGGCGGATGAATTGCGCAGCCTGAACGCCCAGATCGAATACGTTTTGCGTCGCGCACTACGCGAGGCCGGGCGACTTCGGCGTCCGGCCTCCGAGGCTTCTCGGGAAGATCCCGCGTCACCCGCGCATCAGTGAAAAATGCAATTGCGCGCGGACTGCAATCAGAGCAGGGGGCGCGTCTTAAGCGTGACCTGCTTTTCCTGGCCGTTGCGGTCGAGCAGGATTTTGTACTGCTTGTCAGGGAGGCGGAAGAGGCGGCGGATGGAATCGAGCGTCATGTCGGCCGCGGCGTCTTCGTCAATTCCTTCGAGGATGTCTCCCTTTTGAATTCCCGCGGAATGTCCTGGTGTTCCCGGCTGGACGGCGACCACTTCGAAGGTTCTCAGCGTGGGCCCTTTCGCGATAATCGTAAGCCCGCCCTTGTCTTCCTGCTCGTCTTCGCGAATGTGAAAATTTCCCTCGAGGTAAATCACCTGGTGAGGGTAATCGAAGACCACAGTGAAGCGGCGCAGCATCCCGCCCCCGATTACTCCGGCGAATTTCGGATCGTCCGCGGCAATCACATCTTTTTGCGAAAACGCCGCGAGCAAGTTCTGGGGATAGTAGGAGCCTAACTCAAAATGCTGCATCCGCCCGATGACGACTCCTTCGCCTCCGTTTCCGTTCAACTGGGGATCGGTGTTTGGAATCGTTTTGATTTTCGACTTGAAGAGCTGGTGCGACTGCGCGTAGTGCTCCGTAAAAACCACTGTCGCATTGAGCGCCGTGTCGATGGCGAAGTCGCCTTCGAAAGACTTGTTCGCCGCGAGGCTGAATTTAGCGCGAACCATGGGAACTCCCCCATGAACGGTGAAAGGAATGCCCTTTGTTTTGCCAGTGTATTTGTAAACGCTGGGGTCGTAGAGTTGGACCGTCTCGCGCTTGTAATCGATTTCGACCACCACGCAACACAGGAAATCGGCGCCCAGTGTCCCCTGATACGTGCGTCCCACCTGGGAAGCAAAATCCGGTTTCGCCATCGCAGGGAGCGCGGAAAGCCGAAAGTCCACGCCATTCAAGTTGAGCGTGGGCGTGGGGAAGGGCGACGCGCCGAGCGACGCCAAGCGTTCGGGATCAATCGATGTGCTTGCAGCGGTCGTATCGAGTTCAAACAACATTGGCTGGCTGTCGTTTATGCTGAGCGGGAGAAACACCAGGTTGTCGACGAACTCGGCGGGAATCTGCGCCACCTCTCCGCCAAAAGCGAAATGGAAGGGGACCTGCGCCTGGTGTTGCGGCGGCGGGGCGCTCGGTTGCGCCGGAGCCGTGTTGGATTTTTCCTGCGGTGCAGGGCGATTTGCGAGAGCGATTGCGGCCGCAAGACTCAGGAACAGGCAGATGGCGATGCAGCAGAGTGTTGCAAATAGTGCGGGCCGCTGTCGTTTTTTTTCAATGGCTTGGGTCATTTTTGGATTCCATTCGCGTTGCTGGATTTTGGCGATCCCTGCCGGAGCCTCTGCTGTGGTGGTGTCCGCCTTTGCCCTCCGCCGTCACGCTGAGGAGTCCCCCGTCGTTGCGGGGACGACGGAAGTGCGTTTTGTGTACCCCGGACGTTCCTGCGGGGCATCTCTCTTCGGTTTTCGTCCGCCACAGGGACCGCACGGGCCGCCTAACATAATCTGCAAAGCGGTACTATACCGTATACTAGAAAATGTCATGTGATTCATGTTCGACCACTTACGACGTTTCTAATCTGTTCCGTATATTAGAACCCGGCAGCTAGGCTTTTTCCTGGTAGTGGCACAGCATGCTGTGCCCGTGGTGCCTACAGCCCTCATTCAACCTCCCCCAAACCGCAATTATATCAAACGACGCAAACTGAAACTCTTGCCATCAGTCCGTAACATCTTCTCGCAGCGCGGGTAACGCGACACCAAACTCTCGGCTGAACGTGCGAAAAACACGGTGTTCGGCACGGGTGTCAGAGGCGCAGCACATTGGAAACTCACGCCTTGCGGCGCTTCGAGCCCGCCCGTCAGCCGCCAGAGGATTGAAGTCAAGAGCAAATCGTCCCACGCGCTGCGTCAGATTGCGATAACGTGACTATACATCCGAGTGAAAACAGTTGGGCGCACCGCAGCTTCCCAGAACGGGCCCTCTGGCTCACATGCCGTCTGACATTCCGATTGGTAGGCCGTTTCAAATCCAGCTAGGTTGCCTCCGAGTGCGCCGTCAGAACGAAGCCGCTCGTGCGGCGAGTCACGGAGAGAAGCCGGTAACCATCGGTAGGATGACGCCGAAGCCCCCGATGGGCTCAACAATTTCGATAATGCTCGGGAGTCCGCGCGTGATGCAAGTCGGGCCACTCGTATCCTACTGAACGAGACGAGTGGGCCTAGGCAGTGCCACGTTGGTGCAGGGGCGTCTTGCGGGCGCACTCTCGGTCTGGGTGGAGGTCCGGATTGCGAAAACTATCGTTCTTATTAGAGACAGGTGAAGATTTATAGCGGCCGTGTGTTCAGTCGTGACGAGCCCACTCGGTTTGCAGCTTCGGCGGCCGCATTAAGGTCTGCATGACCACGCAATACTGTTCCGTTCTTTCTTGCAAGCCGCGCAGTTGTTCCGGCGTTGCCTTGGGCGCTGCAACATCAAAATGAAGATGAATGCTCTCAAAGCCGACGGGCACGTCTTTTGATATGCCGAGAGTACCTCGGAGATCTAGCTCTCCCTCGACCGTGACCTCAATACGTTCGGTTGGTATGCCCATAGCCGCAGCCACCATCTGACAGGTGATCTGCGCGCAAGCCGCCAGAGCCCCAAGCAAAAGGTCGCCGGAACAGGCGCCAGTGCCCCCGCCTCCGACTCCCTTGTGGGCCTCGGCATGGTAGATGGCACGCCCGATATCGACTGAGCATGCCACCGGAACACTTGTCGGTCCGCCTTTCGCCCGGATTGTGATTTGCGAGGCATTTGGGTCACTGCGGTATTGCTCTTTGAGCGGCTTCTGAAGCGATCGAAGATCCATGGCAACCTCACTATTTTTTTGATCCTTGGCCATATTCGCGGACTAGGGGCAGCTTCGGCCCAGCCGTCTTGAAGCTGCCCCATCTGCATGCTAACATCAGTGAAAATTAGGAGGGCGCCCATGCCCAAATACGTCATCGAACGCGAAGTCCCGGGAGCCGGAAATCTATCCGACGCCCAATTGCGGGAAATCGCGCAAAAGTCGATCCAAGTTCTAAAGGGAATGGGCCCCGAGATCCAATGGCTCCACAGCTATGTAACCGGCAACAAAGTGTATTGCGTCTACCTCGCCCCGGACGAGGCGACCATCCAAGAACATGCCAGGCGCGCAGGCATTCCTGCCAATCGCATCTCCGCCGTGCGCCGACTTATCGACCCGACAATCGCGGAGTAACCGCCGGCTGAGCCTTCCGCTGGCATCCGGAATTCCTCCGCCACCAGCGTCAACCCATCCGGGAACCCGCGCGTTTACACGAGGGAGATGCCGGCGCGGTCATCAACACCTCTTCAATAGCTTTGTCGACCGGCAAAGACCAACCTTCCAACCAAGCCGTCACGCCCACGGTGTCGGTCAATTCCAGTCGCGCTGGGTGCAGGCCTGCTTCCAATTTGAGTTGTTCGGCCGACATGAGCGGAGCGCCAATGTTTTGGCGCAGCGCAGCCGCTGCCCCCGCCAGACGCAGCGAACGCTCTGCTTCAAGTTGCGCAGCCGCTGAGCATGCGAAACACTCCAGTAGGCGCGCAATTCCGCGTTTATGGTCCAGTTCCCGGAAAATCTTTATGCTCTCCCTATAGAGAGAGAGAGCAGCGGGGTAATTCTCTTGCTCTCGCGCCAAACTCCCCAGATCAGCAAGCGTGCCAGCAATTCCCCAGCGGTCACCGAGTTCACGAAAAATTTCCAGGCCTTGTTCGTACAATGTCCTTGCGGCTGAGAAGTCACTTTGAAGGCGAGCGACATCCCCTTGGTAGTTCATCGACCAGGCAACGCCTGTCCGATCTCCGAGTTCTCGGAAGATTGAAAGACACTCCGCATATAGGGACCGCGCGCGCGGATAGTCACCCTGCAATTTGACGACATTCCCCAGGTTACTGAGAGAACGAGCGACAGACCTCTGGTCGCCCAATTCTCTCCATACCACCATGCTTTCTTCGAACAGAGAGTGGGCAACTGCGATCTTGCCCTGGTCCCCTGCAAGGACTGCCAGCGCGTTTAGAGAGACGGCGACGGCCTGCGTGTCACGCAACTGACGCGCGATGTCTAGACTCTCTTTCATGAGCGCATCCGCCGAGGCGAAGTCTCCCTGATCGCCTGCAAGCACGGCCGCGGCAAAATGTGCGCGCGCACGCGCCTTCGTGGGTGCCGCCGCTCCTGCAATCTTCAGCAGCTTGCCCAGCGCGTCCCTGCCTTCGGCGAGATAATCGCGCCTCTCCCAAAAGCGAAACAGGGCTGCGCCGAGACGCAGTCCCCACTCCGCATCTCCGGTTTCTGTCAGCCACTCAAGGCTCGCGCGAAAATTGTCATGTTCTAATGCGAAGCGCTCCAGACATTCCGCCCCTTCCGCGCCACATTCTTCCTTAGCCTCTTCTTCTGCCAGCACAAGGCAGTAGGCGGCATGGGCGCGTTTCGTCAAGGGCCCCTCCCCGCTTGCCTCTAGCTTTTCCTGAGCGTACTCGCGAATCGTTTCCAGCATCACGAACCGCGATTCACCCTTTGCTTGCTCAACCTGCTGCGCCAGGCTTTTGTCCACCATGGATGCCATACCGTCGAGCAGGTCCAAATCGAGATCGCCTTTGGTGTTGCACACAGCTTCCGCGCCTTCCAGAGTGCATCCGCCCACGAACACCGATAATCTTCGGAAGAGCTTCTGCTCGGCAGCACTCAGAAGATCGTAGCTCCAATCGATGGCAGCGCGAAGCGTCTGCTGCCGCTGCGGCATGTCCCGCGCACCGCCCGTCAATAGCTGCAACCGGCTCGTCAGGCGTATCCGCATGGAAGAGGGCGAAAGGACTTTGACTCGGGCGGCTGCGAGCTCGATCGCGAGAGGCAGACCATCCAACCGGGCGCAAATCTCGATGACGGCGGGTGCGTTTTCCCTGTTAAGTTCAAAATCTGGCTTGACAGCGATGGCGCGCTGCACGAACAACGCTACCGCAGGGTACTGCGACAGGACCTCAACCGGAAGCGTGGCCAGCGATTCCGGGATCGCAAGCGGCGGGACCGGAAACTCATGTTCCCCGTACACGTGCAGCGCTGCGCGACTCGTTACCAGGATTTTAAGATTGGGACCCATGGCTAGGAGTTCTGTCACGGTAGGTGCCGCCTGAACTAGGTGCTCGAAATTGTCCAACAGGAACAGCATAGGTGCGCGCAATGAATCCTGGAAATTCTTCTTGAGCATTTCGAGCGGCGACTGACTCCCGGCCTCCCGGATCCCCAACGCCTGAACGATCACGGAAGCGAGCAAGCCCGGATCGTTTACCGGGGAGAGCGGGACAAAACACGTGCCACCTGGAAAGCGCTCGACAAGGCCGCTTGCCACCTCCACCGCCAGACGCGTTTTGCCGATCCCGCCTGGACCCGTGACCGTGACCAGACGCACATCCTGACGCAGCAGGAGTTCTTTGGCGGCAGCTACTTCCTTTTCTCGCCCCACAAATCTGGTCCGCTGCACAGGAAGATTGGTTGGACGGGGCTCCGCCTGCTTAACTGGCTTCTCCGAGAAGTGGTCGCGTATGGCTGCAAGTTCCCGTGCGAGATCTCGGGTAGAAACGTAGCGCTTATCGGGCTCTTTCGCCAGACACCTCTCGATTGCCCAACACAGCGGTGCGGGGGCTTCGGGGATTTGCGCTCCGATCGATTCGGCTTCTTCCCTTTGAATAGCCACCAGGGTCTCCGCTGCTGTGCTTCTCCGAAAGGCGCGTTTTCCGGTCACCATTTCGTAGAGCACCAAGCCGAATGAGAACTGGTCCGACCGGAAATCCAGCCGGTCTCCACTAGCCTGTTCCGGTGACATGTACTGGACCGTTCCTTGAAGCAGACCCGGTTGAGTTTGCAACGCGGACATAGTGCGCGTCGTCGATAGGTCATCGCTGGGCAACGCAAGCTTTGCCAGGCCAAAGTCGAGGATTTTGACCAATCCATCTTGAGAGATCATCAGGTTCGCGGGCTTTATGTCCCCGTGTGCGACGCCCGCTTCATGCGCCTTGGCCAGTCCCTCCGCAACCTGCGCCGCGATATCAATTGCTTTTCTTATTGGCAGCGAGCCGCAGGCAAGCAACTCGCGCAGCGTCTTCCCCTCCACCAACTCCATCGCAATGTAGTGAGTGGAGCCATCCTGTCCGAGTTCGTAAATGGTTACGATATTGGGGTGGTTGAGGGCTGAGGCTGCGCGCGCTTCCCGTTCGAAGGAAGGCAACCGATCACTGTCTGTGGCGAGCGCAGGCGGTAAAATCTTGATCGCGACACAGCGGCCCAGCCGACCGTCCCGAGCTCGATACACCTCGCCCATGCCACCCGCGCCAAGCGGGGCAACGATCTCATAGTATCCGAGTTTCGCACCTGGAACGAGGGACATACTTGGACGCAATTATACCCTCGGAAATCATTTTTCAGGTACCCCCTGCCCTCACTTTAACTTGGGAAGCACTACCGGTGGCATTTGGGTACTCGGCACATCGGATTCGAGCCACATTGCGATTACTCACGGGTGGTAATCTGGAGACAATCCAGAAACAGCCTTCGAGGAGATCGGGTCGCTAGCAATACTTCGTAAAACTACATTTCCCCCAACGGGACTCCTCAACGAGGAGAGAATCTACTTTTCCGAAAGCGTTATTCAGTCATTTGGCCGGATCTGGCTAGGACCTGGTCTTGTGGCAAATTCGTTGTGCGCGGGGCTCGAGAAATGTAAAATTTCCCACCAATCGAGAGTTCAAATCAGAAACTCCGGCTACATTGGCGCACGATTCGAAGTTTGCCCGGTGACGCGCCGTGCCGCCGAATGGACCTAACCGTGGTAGAACATGTCACATTGCGACAGATCGAGGCGAACATGCTGAACGATGCGACGATTGCAGCTTTCAAGGCCAGCCTACGCGGAGGACTGATTGAGCCAAACGATCCCACCTACGACGCGGCTCGCAGAGTTTACAACGGGATGATTGACCGGCACCCTCGACTGATTGCGCGCTGCGCCGACGTGGCTGACGTCATGGCGGCGGTAAATTTCGCCCGCGAGCAAAATTTGTTGCTGGCCATCCGTGGCGGCGGCCACAACGCGGGCGGATTGGGTGTGTGCGACGACGGACTGGTGATCGATCTTTCGCCGATGAGCTATGTTCGCGTGGACCCGAAGAAGAAGACCGTGCTGGCCGGCGGCGGTGCGCTGTGGCGCGATGTGGACCATGCGACGCACGCTTTTGGTCTCGCGGTTCCTGCGGGCGTCATTTCGACAACGGGGGTGGCCGGACTGACCTTGGGCGGCGGGATCGGTTATTTGACGCGGCGGTACGGCCTGACGATCGACAATCTGCTGGCTGTCGAAATGGTCCTGGCCGATGGGCGGTTCGCCACCGCCAGCTCCAAGGAAAAGGCCGACCTGTTCTGGGCGGTGCGCGGCGGGGGCGGCAACTTCGGCGTCGTGACGTCTTTTCTGTTCAAGGCGCGACCCGTGCACACCGACTACGCCGGGCTGATGCTGTGGCCGATGGAAGACGCCCCGGAGCTGATGCGCTGGTACCGCAGCTTCATCGCGAAGGCGCCCGACGACGTCTATGGGTTCTTCGCTTTCCTCACCGTGCCGCCGGGGCCGCCTTTCCCCAGGCATCTGCACTACAAGAAGATGTGCGGCATCGTGTGGTGCTACACGGGACCGATCAAGAAGGCCGAGAAGGTGTTCAAGCCGATCCGTAGTTTCAAGGCACCCGCGCTCGACTTGGTGGGACCGATTCGGCATCCAGCGCTACAGAGCATGTTCGATGGTCTCTATCCGCCGGGCCTGCAGTTGTATTGGAAGGCCGATTTCGTGCGCACGCTTCCTGACGAAGCCATCGCGCTGCATCTGAAGCACGCGGCGAAATTGCCGACGATGCAGTCGATCATGCACCTGTATCCGATCAACGGCGCTGCGGGCCGCATCAAGAACAGCGCGACTCCGTGGTGTTACCGCGACGCGATGTGGGCCGCCGTGATGGTCGGCGTCGACCCGGACCCCGCAAACAAAGAGAAAATCTCCACCTGGGCGAAAGAGTATTGGAGCGAGCTTCATCCATACTCCGCCGGTGGTGCGTACATCAACTTCATGATGGAAGAGGGCCAAGATCGGGTCCGGGCGACCTATGGCAAGAATTACGGGCGCCTGGTGAAGATCAAGAAACGCTACGACCCGGCGAACCTGTTCCGCGTAAATCAAAACATCAAGGCAGAGTGAATACGGGCCCACGAGCGTCAAACCCTCGATTACTGCAATGCCGGACATAGGCAAGAAAGGGCGTTGTGGGAAATCAGACCGCATCGACCCAATTCACCTGGGGGTATAACGCCGCATGCCTGTGCGCGTTGGAACCCGAGAGAGCGGAAGGTGTGATACTCGAATCCTCGCGCCCGAAGGTCGCATTCTCGTCTGCGTTTTTGCCTGACGGCAAAGCACGATGAGAGGATGGGCGGTCCTCCATGCCTTGTGCTACGATCATCGCCGCAAACGTTAAATCCGAGGGACACATCATGCGCCCTTGCCTGCTTCTTCTTGCCGCCGTCAGCATCTCTGCCAGCCTGTCGTTTGCCCAAGCGCCGGCGTGGCAGCCCGCGCCTGGCCACACCACACTTCCCATCTGGCCGCATGGGGCACCCGGCGCCAAGCCCAATTCGGGGCCAGAGATCGATACCACGACTGCCAAAGATAACCTCATTGCTGGCAAGCCGCTCATTCGTCTCGGCAACGTCTCTACACCAACGCTCACTCTCTACACACCGACAGGTAAGAACACTGGCGCAGCCGTTGTAGTTTTTCCTGGTGGCGGCTACCGCATCCTTGCCATCGACCTGGAAGGCACTGAGGTGTGCGATTGGCTCAACTCCGCTGGCATCACATGCGTCCTGCTGAAATACCGCGTTCCCGATTCTGGCCCCTTTCCCAAATCCCCTGCTGCGCTCCAGGACGCCCAGCGCGCTCTCGGCATCGTTCGCGCCCACGCCGCGGAATGGCACATTGACCCGCACCGCATCGGAGTCCTTGGCTTTTCCGCAGGAGGCCACCTTGTCGCTGCGCTCAGCACGCATTTCGAGCAGCGCCTCTATGACCCGATCGACGCGGCCGATCAACTCAGCTGCCGGCCTGATTTTGCCGTGGTCGTCTATCCAGGCTATCTTGCCCTCGAGAAGGAAAACTTCGCGCCCAACCCCGACATCCACGTTACCGACAAAACGCCGCCCTCATTCATCGTGCAGGCCGAAGACGATCCGGTGCATGTAGAAAACGCCACCGTCTACTTCCTCGCGCTGAAAAACTCCGGGGTTCCAGCCGAAATGCACATCTTCGCTCAGGGTGGACACGGCTATGGCCTTCGTCACACCGCGCTTCCAGTAACCAACTGGCCCAAGTTTGTGGAAACCTGGCTCACTACCATCCAAGTCCTGCCGCCTTCGACTCCCTGACGCGCCGCGGATAGGCTTCGGTCTCCGATGGGGTAGCCCTGGCGGCAACCTCTGACGTCTTTAAACAAAACCTGTATTGATAATCGCGTTACCAGGGCTCGATTCTGCGGTACATTGTTCCGTTCAGACTGGTGTCGGCATTTCAGCGGCGGTTCCGGGCCACCTGCCAATCACCTGGGCCAGCCAGCAAGGGTTTATATATGATCGATCAGAGGATCGGTCGTTACCGCATCGTGCAAAAGATCGGAGAGGGCGGCATGGGTGTTGTTTACCATGCGCGCGACTCCGAACTTAAGAGGGATGTTGCCGTTAAGCTGCTCCGCAAGGACCTTTCCGACGACCCGCATTTCATTGAGCGCTTCAAGCGCGAGGCGCAGGTGCTGGCCTCGCTCAGCCATTCGAACATAGCCTCGATTTACGGTATCGAAGAGTGCGACGGAGTCCGAGCGCTCGTCATGGAGTTGGTTGGGGGGACATCGCTGAGCGATCGCCTGGCCCGTGGCGCGCTCCCCCTCCTCGAAGCACTCTCGATTGCGGGCCAGATTGCCAAGGCCCTCGAATACGCTCATGAACACGGCGTGATCCACCGCGACCTGAAGCCATCGAACATTAAGATCACACCGGAAGGCACCGTCAAGTTGCTTGATTTCGGACTGGCAAAGACGATTGCCGCCTTAGGCCAGGATGTGGACGCAGACTCATCGACAACGGTGACGACCACTGCAACGGAGCCTGGAGTTGCGCTCGGAACAGTAGCGTACATGAGTCCGGAACAGGCGCGCGGGAACCCGATAGACAAGCGGACCGACATTTGGGCATTCGGTGCTGTCCTGTTTGAGATGTTGACGGGACGGCATGCTTTCAGCGGCGGGACGCGTTCCGAGACGATTGCGGCGATTTTGAAGGACCAACCGAATTGGGAAGTGCTACCCCAAACCACTCCACGCAACGTTTGCAGGTTGCTGACACGCTGCCTGGCAAAAGACCCTGGCGAGCGACTGCGGGACACAGGGGATGCAGGCCTGGAGATTGCGGACGCACTGAAGCCGTCTCCGCCGACGGACCAAGAAACCACGGCCTCTCCCCGCGCCACACTTTTCAGACGGTCGGCCGTTTGGGCTCTGATTCTGCTATCCGCAATTTCGTTGAGCGTTGGGCTGATGTTGTGGCTACGCCCAGCACCCCATGGGAGGCGGACGCACTTGTCGATCCCGTTGCCTCCCGGCCAACAACTGACAGGAGCGCCCGCGATTTCACCTGACGGTCGAATCATCGCTTGGACCAGCCGAACCGGCGCGGGAAGAGCCTTGCTCTATGTTCGCCCCTTGAATGAGCCGGAGGCAAGAGTGATCAGCGGAAGTGAGGACGCGTATCTTCCCTTCTTCTCTCCGGATAGTGAGTGGGTGGCGTTTTTTGCCCGAGGGCGACTCATGAAGGCGGCTGTTTCCGGCGGCTCCGTGATGACAATCGCTGACGCTCCTGACTCTTGGGGAGGCACCTGGAGCAAGTATGGGGAGATTGTCTTCGTTCCGGGATTCAACTCGGGACTGGTGAAGGTCTCCGCGAACGGAGGCCCCACGGAAAGGCTCACAAAACCAGACGGAGCTGCCGGGGGATACGGGCACATGTACCCGGAGTTTCTCCCGGACGGGAAGCACGTTATTTTTTCGGTGTGGTCCCCGGAGGCGGAGTGGATGGGTACGGCGATCTTGTCGCTCGCAACTCGGCAATGGAATTTGGTTCTTCCGGAATGGCCGGAGGTGGCCTTTGGGGTTCCTGGGTATCTTGTGGTGGGCGACCGTGGTGCAGGCCTCAGAATCGCTCCCTTGGATCCCGAGCATCCCTCTGCTGCGCGAGTTGGGCGAGCGATTCTGAGTCAACCGGTCGCTTATTATGCGGATCAATCCCGTTCGTGGTTCTCCATCTCACAGAACGGAACGGTGGTATTCGCTCCGGCTGACTTTACAAAGTCGACTCTGGTCTGGGCAGATCGAAATGGGCGCGTCGAGGAACTGACTTCCGAGGAGCGTGATTACTGGCAGCCTGCCCTTTCCCCGGACGGGAAACGAGTCGCAGTGAGAATAGGTGGGGACCTTTGGCTGTACGACCTGAAACGCTCGACTCTTGGTCGGCTCACTTTTTCCGGGTTCAATGGGTATCCGGTGTGGACTCGCGACGGCTTGGAGTTGATCTACAGTTCCAACCGCGGCGGAGACTTTGACATTTACTCTCAACCGACCAGTGGCTCGACAACAGCAAAACGGTTGCTGAAGAGAGAGTCGACGCAACTGCCGTGCTCCATCCTGCCCGACGGAACGATAGGGTTTGTGGATGTTCAGGCAGAGACGGGACGCGACCTCTGGACGCTGGCTCCCAACGGCAAAGTCTCGCCGTTCCTGGTCACGCCATACAACGAGGCCTATTGCCGGTTCTCGCCGAACGGGCGCTTCCTTGCGTATTCCTCGACCGAGTCCGGCCGCTGGGAGATTTATGTTCAGCCCTTCCCAGGGTCAGGCGAGAAAATCGCGATCTCTACCAATGGGGGCATCTACCCGGTGTGGTCAAGAAATGGACGAGAACTCTTCTTTCGGCAAGGCGATACCATGATGGTAGTCGATGTCAACACAGAAGGAGTCTTTACAGCGACGCGCGAGCGTCAGTTGTTTACCAGCAAAGACCTGGGATTTCGCGGAGAGTTCGATGTGTCAACGGATGGCAAGCGGTTCCTGATGGTGCACCGGGAACCTGGCTCGTGGCCATCGCAACTGGACGTGGTCCTGAATTGCTTGGACGATCTTTGAAGCGCAAAGAACGAGCATTAGTGGAGCCGGAAATTCAAGGCGGGTGAAAGCGTGATGCTCGGGTCCTCGCGCGCTGGGCACGAGGAGGAAGACGGCAGGCTTCGCGTCGCTACGGAGGGGCGAGGTAGCCTTGGCGGGCGGAGACGCGGTATTCGGCGCGCTTAATGTCGGTGGAAACAGGCCGGCCGCTGCTGCCGAGAATCTGCACCCTGAGCGAATGGAATTGCCCGTCGTGCTGCGGAGCGATACCGACCACATACTGATGGCGCAAGGCGGACGCGATCTCGCGATACATGGAAAGGAAATCATCGGGTGATTCGGGAAAGTAGGCGCGCCCGCCGGTGACCGACGCGAGTGACGTGAGCGCAACATCGGCATTCGCCCAGCTCATGGATTCTCCGGACGTGGACTCAAGCGCGGGCTTTGGCGGCTTGGGTTTCTTGCCGGGGCGGTCGCGCAAAGCGCCACCCAGTGCCACAGAGTAAATCACCACATCCTCGCCGCGCAGTTTCTGGGCGAGCGCATCCCATCGCGCCTGTGAAGAAGAATCAAGACCCGTCGTGAGGAGTAGCAGCGCGCCCTTGCCCTCGTTAGGCTCCCGCCAATCCAGGACTGCCGAGACAGAGTCGTAGAAATTCAGTTGGGCCGCCCCGATGTTGTAGTCGATTCTGCCGAGCGAGGCGGCCACTGCCGATTTGTCGGACGTGAAGCCAAGGAGGGGGCGAGGTGTCTGATCGTAAGTGGCAAGCGCGACTTGATCGTCGGCGGCAAGGCCGTCGAGGAACGCGTACGCGGCAACGAGATGCTGGCTAGAAATGATGTAAACGGCAGGGCCGGTTTCGATGAGGACGAGAACGTGGGCGGGAGCTTCCACGGGTGCGAAAAACGCAATGGGCTGCTCGACGTCGTTGTCCAGCACGCGGAAGTTTTTCTGGTCGAGCCCGCCGACGAAGTCGCCGTGCCGGTCAACGACGGTCACGTCGAGTTTGACGAGTTCCGCGAGAGATCTAAGCGGCGGCGGCGAAGGTGCGCCGGATTCCTGCGCGCGGGCGATGCGCGGCAGGGACCAGAGCAAGCATGCGGCCGCAGCAAGTGGCCCAAAGACAGCAAAGAAAGATCGCCGCGGCTCACTCAACGTACGAGTCAAAGTGAATCCCGTTCGAGTCCTTCCACCATCCACTCACCGACATGTGCAGGTGGCGAGAAACAACATCGGGCTTGATCAATTTTAGCCAGCTCTGGTCCGTGGGCGTTTGCCCCTGCGATTTCATAGCTGCTTCGAATTGGCTCGTGAAGGTGGCGAACATTTTGTCCCAGGGGACATGCGCAAGGTCCGAGCCGCTCAAGCCAGAGAGCTTCTCGGGCAAGTGAGCCCGCAATTGAAGATACTCGGCGTTTTCGAACATCCCTCCGGTCGGCGGCCCGGGGGATTTCAGGCGCTCGATCGCTTCACGTAACATGGCTTTTCTCGGCGCGGCAAGAAGCATCTGTGGAGTGACGGCCACATAGTAAAACTTCTTTCGCTGCTGGCTTGTGGACGGGTCTTTGTAGGGGAAGGCAAGATCGAGAAAGGTAGTGTCGCCCGAGGAATCTTCCGCGACCATCATGGTCGCTCCAACCGCGCGCACTACGCGCAAGACTTCCGAGGGCTTCTGAATCGTGGCGGCGTACATCCGCAATTCAGTTCCATCGTCGGCGAAAGAAGCTGTTGACGCAATCTCGCCGGTGAAGAGATCGAGCGCATCGGTGATCGGCATCCCGAGAAAATTCTGAGCCATGGCTTCCGCCGCCTTGATATTTGCAGCTTGCTGTGGGGGCACATTTCCGACCACGGCGTTGCGAATCAACTTGTACAGGGACACAAAGTTCATCCGGGAAAGGTTGAAGTTGGGATTGTTTCCCGCAATCGACTGCGTCAAGAAAGTCGCGCTGCTCGGGCCTGCGACGTCAAACAAGCTTCCCGGCGATGTGTCGCCGAGAACCTCGCCTCGGAAGCGCGTAGCCGGCCCGGAGAAACTGATGCTACCGGCAGCCGCGTGAATTTTGTCCAAATGAAGGCCCTGCATGACTCGAACGCTCTGCAGGTTCTTTTGGTCTGGCGGAACGAGCGCGTTGAGGTCCGGCATGTGAAAGAAATATTCGATCGCGGCGGTGGAATCGAAGTTCTTGCGGATCGATTGGTATTCTGGAAGCTGTGCGATCGACGTCGAAGGGGTGCCGGATCGGAAGCGCGCGATGAGGTCCTCGATGACAGATTTCTGATTCGCGAAAAGAAAATAATCAGCCGCGAGTGCCGTGTAGGATGTGTCCTTCCCCGTCGTTTGGAATTCGACCTTCATGCCGCCGAAGTCGTAGGACGAGACAGGAGAGGCTTCCTTGCCGCGGCTGGAAGCCTGAAGCTTCTGAATCAATTCTCTTTTCCCCCTCGAGTCATAAACAAGAAAAACGCCAAAGGGCGAGGATGTTCCATCGGATACGGGCTTCCCCTGCCGGGCCGGATTGGCGACAACGCCAAAGACCCCAGCGCCGTCCAACAACGAAAGGATGTCGCCGAACTCAGGGGGCTTGGCGCCGGCGGATTGCTTCGCGCCGTTTTGCTGGAAGTTCTTTGCGGCCAATTGCCACAATGGCGTGAAGTCGGGGTCCTCGAGAAGCTGGAGCAAGTGATTTTGTTTATCCGCGTCGGCGAGGAACGCCTTTCCGTGCCACTGGACGTAGAAGATTGTGTCGGGGGGAAGCCGGTCGGCTAGGGGAGATGTCTGCGCACTTAGATGGAGCGGGAGAACGAGAAAGATGAAAGCAAGTGCACAGAGAATATGCCGCAGGGAGAGCTTACACTTCACGTGCGTATTCACGCGCAGGCTCCTTTGCGAGGGTTTGGGGCCGCGGCAAGATCCGCCAGACCAGGCGCGGCCCCTTGAACTTTGTCGCCGCTAATCGCTGGGGGGGGCGGCGGATGGAGCGGCCGGGGGAGCGGCGGTGGCGGACTTCGGCGTGCTGAGATAGCCCTTCACTTGGTCCTTCGTCACGTCGAAGACCACGATCTCATACGGCGCACGGGCCCCGCGAACATAGAATTGGACCGGTTCCTCGGCGGTCTTGTCTTTCTTCTCGATGGTCTTGTCGTCGGCAACGACATTGATTGTGTACTTATAGTGTTTCGGATCGGTCTTGCGCAGGAGGACCTGAATGGGTCCGACGTGCTGCGGGCCTTTCGTTTTGCCGAGCGAGAACTCGAAGATGTCGCGGTCGCCGAGGCGCTTCAGTTCCTCGACTTCATCGTGGTTGCGAGCGATCAAACCGCTCTGGACACCGAGGTCGCCCTTCATGCTTTGCATCTGGGATTTTGTGGCCTCGAGGTCGGCCTTGGTTCCGGCAAGATCGGTCTTCGTTCCGCTGATTTCGGTGGCGACTTGGCCGAATTTGGTGGTGGTGTCCGAAGCAACTTGGCCAATTTGCTCGCGAAGCTCCTTGTCGCTATCTTGTTGCTGTTTCTTGATGGTCTGTGCGAGGCCGCGGGCGCGAGCGAGTTCATCCTCGGTCAGCCCGAGCTTCTGCGACGTCACATCGAGTTGCCCTTTCAGGTCGGCGACGCGCGAATTCGTTTTGTCGAGCTCGGTGGCAAGCGCCTGCGTTTTCTTGTCGGCTTGGTCGAGGCTCTTCTGGAACGACTGGCGAGCGGCATAGTTGGCGTAGAGCAAGTAGCCAACAAAAACGAAAGCAACGACAAAGAGCAAAACCACCCAACGCGGCAAAGCCGCTTGCTCCGCCACGGGGACTTCTTCGGGCGTATTCGGGCTTGAACTCATTATTCCTCCTTAGCGGCACACATTGCCGCACCCACACAGGCAAATTATGGCTGAGGCGGGGCGCGAAGTCTATGCCCGGGGGCGGCGCAAGTTACCAAAATGACGAGGCCAGCAGGCTTCGACCGTTGTGGTCAGTCCCCCGCGGGGCGTGAACTCGCCGGTCACGCGACACCACGCGGGCCGAACGGCCGCGACAAAATCGCGCAACATCCGGTTCACTGCGTTCTCGTAGAAAATCCCGAGATTGCGATAGGCGAGCAGGTACATTTTCAGAGCCTTCAACTCGAGACAAAGTTTCCGCGGTTGGTAGTGGATTGTGATCGTGCCGGAATCAGGAAGTCCCGTCTTGGGGCATACAGAGGTGTATTCGGGGAAGCGAATTGTAATTTCGTAACCGGGAAAGTGGTTTGGCCATGTTTCCAGCTTGGGGAGCTTGGCGTCGATCCCTGCCCGCGCGTGCGTCGCAGTGTAATCAGGCATGCGAATCCTCCTCCGAACGTATCTTACACCGCGAAGCTGTCTGAATCCGAAAATCGCAACGCGGGACGCATGGCGATCGTTTGCGACAGGGCCCTTTCCCCGCGCGACCTCCCTCGCACATTTCGCGCAGCAATGCCTTGCTTGAAGGCAAGCTTTTGGTTATTCTGCCGCGCCGGAATAGATTGGCGAGTCGCAGAGATGATTTGCCCGCAGTGCCGTAGCGCAGATTGCCGACGATCGCACCGACGTGGCGTGATCGATTTCACCGCAACGCTGCTCGGGTTGCGGCCCTGGCGGTGCAGTGCGTGCGACAAGCGCTTCTATGCATGGGCGGTGGCCCTTGGGTTTTCCGGTTATGCGCACTGCCCGCGGTGTGGCAACTTTGATCTCGGCAGGATTTCCAGGAGGCTTGTCGCACGCGGAATTCTGGCCTGGTTGATGGCCTCGCTCGGCTTGCCGGCCTACCGCTGCGACCCCTGCCGCCAGCGTTTCTTCAGTGTCCTGCCATTTCGGCGAATAGTTCCTTCCATGGTTTCCGCCGCAGCGCGGCGTACCTAGAGTTCTTAGAGCGGACTGCCCGGAACTTCGCGCCACCCACAAAGTAGTTCGCGCCTGTGTGTCTGCCGAATCTGACCCTCGCACGCGCTCGCGATTCCCTAAAGGGCCGGCGATTCCGACATGAAAGTCCTGAGGTTTGGCAGTAACGCAGAATTAACATTCCTGTCACAAATGATTCAAATGGCGCGCATAAGGTTTCGTGACTGCCTCACTTGGCCAGCGTGAGGCGGATCGGTAGCCTTGGCAAGAGACCGAAACCTCGAGCCGTGCAGATCAGTCCCAGACCCCTTTGACGGCGTGCACTCCAGGAGAGTGTGAAGCGATTTGAATATCCCGGCCGGATTGTCACTCGGGATTGGAAACCAAGGATTACGCAGCGCTCTTCGGGACGAGGCTCGGGACCAGGATTTGGGTGGAGTGGATGTGAGAACGCGTATTACGGCTCCGAATTCGATTCGGCAGTCAATTTCTAAGGAGGAAGGAATGCGAGTATTTGTGTCGTGTGTTTTGGCCCTCGGCCTCACCATGTTTCCAGCGGTCGCTGGAGCGGGGGACGGTAACCCTGCAGCAGGGAATGCGAGTGCTGCGTCCACTGTGAGCAACAAACCCGCTGACGCGCCAGTGGCTGCGTCGAATGCGGCGACGCCTGCAAAGGCGGAAGTATCCAGTCTCGAGAACGAACTGCAACAGCTACGGGACCTTTTGGAAGCTCAGGCCAAGCAAATTCAGATTCAAAACGAGCAACTGAAGGCACAGCAGCAGAGAATGCAAGCCATGGAAGAGCGGTTGAGAGGCGTGAACGAGGTCCCTGAGAATGCCGCGACTCCAGAGGCCGGGAGCAACAACAGCGCACTGGGCATGAACCCGGCCGCTGCTGTCGCTGTCAGCAACAATCAAGACAAGAAACCAGATGAGCCAACCGCTCTGCGGTTCAAGGGCGTCACCCTGACCCCTGGCGGATTCATGGCGGCGGAAACAGTTTATCGCAGCAAGGCCACAAGCTCCGATGTCAACACACCGCTGAACTCGATTCCTTTCAGTGGAACCAGCCCCGCTCACCTTTCCGAGTTCAACGCCTCAGGCCGGCAGTCCCGCATTTCAATGTTGGTGGAAGGCAAGCTGGATACCGTGAAGCTGCGGGGCTACTACGAAACGGACTTTCTCTCCTCAGGCACCACTTCGAATAACAACCAGAGCAACAGCTACACGCTTCGCCAGAGGCAGTTCTTCGGGCAGGCGGCTTTCAATAGTGGCTGGGGCTTCACCGGTGGGCAAATGTGGAGCCTGGTCACGGAGACCAGGAAGGGACTAGATAACCGCACCGAAGCCACGCCGCTGACCATCGACGCGCAGTATACGGTGGGCTTCAGTTGGGCACGGCAGTACGGCTTCCGCGTCACGAAGGCCATCAACGACAAGTTCTTCCTTGGCTTCTCGGTGGAAGGGCCGCAGACCACTTTCGGCGGCCGTGGGTTCAACAGCCTCACCACGACTAGCACGACCAACACAACCGTCAATGTTGGGACGACGGCGGCTCCGATCATCATCCCGGTAATCACCACTTCCACGGTTCAAAACTTCGCGTTTGGCGCTGCCGGAACCGGCGGAGGTTTGTTCAACGCAACTGCAAACTATTCGTTCAACAAGACTCCGGATTTTGTCTTCAAGGCAGCTTGGGAACCGGGGTGGGGGCACTTTGAAGCATTCGGCATCATCAGCACGTTCCGCGACCGAATCTTCCCGTGCGCAGTTGTCGTGGCAGCGAATGCGAACAACGGCGAAGTAGGCATTCCGTGCCCCGTCGATGGCACATTCAAGTCCACGGGGAACTATGCTACGAATGATTCAAGGACCGGCGGCGGCGGCGGCGGAAACCTTCGCATCCCGCTCTTTGATAAGAAACTCGATATCGGCCTGCACGCCCTGTATGGTGACGGCATAGGCCGGTACGGCACTTCGGGGCTTCCGGATGCAACTGCTCGTAACGATGGAACTCTCTCGCTGGTCCGGGGCGGGCAGGCGCTCGGCACGCTCGAGCTCCATCCCAATCCCAAGTTCGACATCTATTTCAACTTCGGTGCTGAATATGCCGCTCGGACATCCTACACGGGCTACCTCACGATCAATGCGGACGGATCCTACAAATACGGCGCCGGTGGTTATGGTTCGCCGTTCTCGAACAACTCCGGATGCACCACCGAGGCTGCGCCAACCAGCCAGTACGTCACGAACAGTGGCAAGTGCGCTGGCGACACCCGCGCCATCTATGAAGGAACCGTTGGATTCTGGCACCGCATTTACAGCGGTCCGAGGGGCCGCATCCAGTGGGGCATGCAGTATTCTTACGTGGAGCGCGGCACCTGGTCGGGCAACAACGCTTACCTGAACACAACAACGGCGGGCCTCTCTCCAAAGGCCATCGACAATATGGTCTTCACGTCGTTCCGTTACTACCTGCCGTAGAGAATTGCGGACATGGGGAGGTGGTTCGCCGCCTCCCCACGCCCGATCCCTCCTTTGATCCGCTCGGCGCACTTGATGTGAGCAAAACCCCTCCAGGGCCATCTGTGTCTGTTTTGCGAAGAACCTCACGCCATATCTGCGCGTAATTTGATTTCCGCTTTGCTCCCCCGCAAAGCGACAGTTCCAAATGTGGGCGTCACTCTAAACGACACCCTCGTTCGAAATGGTTCCTTTATTAATCGATCCACAGGGCGTCCGATAAGCCCTCAGAGAGCGATGTATATCCGCTCCGCGGATGTGATGGATTTCGACTACCTAAAGTGGACCAAGGGTCTTACCAAAGAACAATTGCACCACCAGGTAGAATTCTGCAAACAGCGATACAAACAGTAGAATTCCGCAGCGCGCGAAGACGACGTGCATTTACGGAAGACTTGCACGGTGTCATGTCCGCGCATCAGGACGATGCAGCAGTGAGTCCTATCTGCTGGCCGCTTCGTGCAGTGTCTCGCTCCGCACAGATGATGGATCGGCGAGGAATTGCGCGACCACCGGTCCAGCCGAGACACAGCTTGGGCTCGCGTGCCCGCACGGAGAATCGAGCAGGATCATCGGCGCGGATATAGCATCTGCAAAAGCGATCGCCGGAGTCGGATTTACCGTGTGATCTTCCGGCGATACGATGACGAGCAATTTCGCACGGACTCGGTGTGCGGCCTGGTCCATAGTGGCGCCCAGTTCGGATGGGATATCCAAATGAATGATCGCTTGGCGCTGCCGGATATGATTGGCCCCGACGCCTGTGTCCGCCGAAACCCCGTTGCGAATTTTCACCAGCGCTAATTCAAAGTCGCCGGGCCCAGTCTCGCGAACTCGCTGAGTCGGCGAAGTGCCGATCAGCCAGCCGATTTCATCTTCAAGAGCAAGTCCTTGCTTCAGCGGGCTCGTGGGTCTGCCGCCGTTCCATGTCGGGTCGAGCTCGATTGCATCCATCTGCGCCGTCCAGAGCATCTTGTCGTAGGAAGTTGACTGGGGCGAGCCAACGATCGGAATTGCCTCGTCCATGTAATCCGAATACGACACGGCCCACTCGAAGGTTTGCATCCCGCCCATTGAAATCCCCAGCACGGCGTGAACGTGCGACAGGTGCAGCACTTCTGTAGCGAGCTTATGCTCAGCTTCCACCATGTCTCGTATGGTGAACTCAGGGAAATTCATGAGCGGCTGCGTCTTGCTGTTCGAAGGCGATGATGAAACGCCGTCGCCAATCGCATCGAGGAAAACAATGAAGTACTTGGCGGGGTCAAGCCACTGACCGGGCTTCGCATACTGGAGCAAGTTCTCGGTTCGCCCGCCAAGCCACGTTGGGAAAAGAATGGCATTGGATTTTTCCGTGTTCAGCGTGCCGAGCGTGCGGTAGCCGATGCGGAAGTCGTGAATCACCTTGCTGCTTTGCAGCTTGAAATCGCCAAACGAGGCGAATTGCTGTGCGCCATCTGCTGGCTGCGACTGCGCTAGGGATGCTGCGCACGTCAGAAACATAACGGATGCGAGAACGAAAATTCGAGATGTCGTTTTCATGGCGGCATTTTACTGCATCGCGGAAAGAATCATGTGGGTTTTGCGCAACCAGCATGAGGCGCAGGTTTTGGCTCGGCACGCCTTGCATTCAGTGGGCGGGGATTGTTGTTGCGCGAGATTCGGTGGTGCCGGCGGTGGGACTCGAACCCACGACCTAGGGATTATGAGACCCTCGCTCTACCCCTGAGCTACACCGGCACGTGGACAATCTTCGATGCTAAGGGGTCGGTCGGCGAAGTGTCAAGACGAGAGAAGCTGGTGAAGGAGGCCCGACTCGCATAGGAAGGCCCGAAGAAGGATGGGGAAGCTTTTGGAGGACCAGAAAAAACAGTACCTAAGTAACATTGACCTGAACCTGTCCGAACGGCTAGTTTAGCGTCGACAATTCGGAAAGGCCTTGGTCTTGGCCAGGCGAAAGGGAGAGTGTGTACCTTTTGGACACATGGCTGTAAAATTTCTCCCTTGACGGCAACAGACCGCTTAGACTCCGCCGCGTAGGCACTCTCACGCGGAGGAGTTACATGAATAAGTGGTTAGTCGTCGTTGTCTTGGTATTATTGATTTTGACGAGCGCAATGGGTCTGAAAGCGATTGCGACCCATTCAAGGCTGTCGGCGAGCGGCGGTAGTCCATTGCCGACGCCGACACCGTGGATTTCGGCGAGCGGCGGTAGTCCATTGCCGACGCCGACACCGTGGATTTCGGCAAGCGGTAGGGACTCTTCACGGCCTGTGCCATGGAAGTAGGGACGCTGGTCCTGCCATAAGGCGAACCGTCCGGGGCCAGGCCTCACCGGATAGATTGAATGCTTGGCCCATTTGATTATTTTCTTTGGATAACAAGCTTCACTCTAGAAGCTTTCGTGGTGGTGTCATCACTTCTTCGCAGAGACTTCACGCGCTACATTTTCCTCAATCTTTATATGTTCTTTGTCGCATTCAACACTGTGGGCTTGTACATTTGCTACTATAAGTTCGGCTTGGCATCACTACAATATTTTTACTACTACTATTACTCAGACAGCTTGCAGTATATCCTGATGTACTTCGTCATCATTCAGTTTTATCAACAGGTTTTCATCGAGATGAAAGTCAGCCGCTACATCCGGGGTGGCGCTGCATTATTGTTGGGACTAACGGCACTGTTTTCATTCCTGGTCGTCCATCAGAATCGGGATCATTTGACTACCCGATTCGTGGTTGAACTTGAGCAAAACCTCAATTTCATTGGCGTCGTGCTGACGTATTTGCTCTGGGGGGCGATTGTTAAGTTGCGCGAGGCAAGAGCTCGATTGGTACAGCTTGTTCTTGCGCTTGGGGTCTATTACAGCGCAACGGCCGGGTCCTACGCTCTGCGAAATTTGTTCCGATCCCCCGGGCTGGAAGCCCACGTTCTGCACTGGTTGCCACCGTTGTTTGGGACTTGGCTGCCCTTCGCTTGGGCCTACACATTCACGAAAGTTCCAGAAGGAGCGCGGCTGGCCACGGCACGTCTGGCAGTGAGAGTAGGAGTCAGATGATTGCAGCACTGATTTGCGTGATTTCGATTGCGGCCTTTCTGCAGTTCTTTGTGTCCTATTGCCGGTCAGTGATTTCGGCGAGCCGCGGTGTGGAGCTTTCGGAGCGCGTGCGGGAGATTACGGGGATCGCAGGCGGAATCATTCCGGCCGACGATTTCGAGCGTCTTTTGCAGCTTGTCCGCTTGTGTCCCGAGCGCAGCGATGATGGCACAAAGATCCGCGCGGTTGATGCCTACCACAACTTGCTTCGTGCCGTCAATTTTGCCGCGCGGGCGGTGATGCCAGGTGTCGTCGCCTGGGTCGAACGAGAGCTCCAAGGTTGCTCGTACTTTGCAGCCGTTGCGCTCGACCGGCGCATTTCCTCGAGCCGAGATCTCTTCTCGCAGCAGGCCGCAGACCGCTTCTAACGGGTTTCTCTCCCGCCACTGGGGGAAGAAACAAGCAAACCTCTACTCATCCTTAGTCCCCGTCCGCTTCGTTCATATCGTTGACTATTCAAGTGGGCCGCTGCTACCATGCGCCCGTCCGTGGCATTGACACGTTGGAAAGAGCAGCGGCGGCCCCATTTCTCTGGCGCCCTCCAAGTTGAATTGAGGATAGCTAGAAGGGGTACGGCTGTAGTCGGGGCGCTGACGAGGGCCTGAATGCTTTGCTGGGGCGATTATTTCTTCTGGGTGGTGGGTTTCCTCTTCGAAATCTACATTGTGGTTTTTTCAATTTTTCGAAGGGAGTTCTTTCGCTATTTTCCGGTCAACTTCTACATGATGTGCGCTGCTCTTGTCGAAACTGGCGCGTACGCCTGTATCAGGAGATTCGGCTTCGCTTCAACTCACTACGCCTACTACTATTACTACACGGACAGCCTGCTCACGATCGTGATGTTGACCGTGATCATTCAACTTTACCTTGAAGTGTTCAAGGAGATGCGTGTCAGCCGGTATGTCAAGGGAGCAGCCTTGATTGTGATCGTTGCGGCTGGTCTAGTTTCTTATGCGTTGGTGCACCAGAACATGAGTCAACTCACCAGTAGGTTTGTTCTTAGCCTGACCCGGAATCTTAATTTTGTCGGGGTGGTATTCACTTACATCCTCTGGGGTGCGATTGTTAAGTTGCGTGAGACGCGCGCTCGTCTGGTTCAGCTTATCCTGGCGCTAGGCGTTTTTTACAGCGGAACGGCGGTGACGTACGCTCTGCGGAATCTTTTCCCGGCAACGGAAATGCGCGTCTTGCGTTGGGTACCGCCGTTGTTAGGTGCATGGCTGCCTTTGGCTTGGGCGTACACATTCACTAGAGTTCCTGAAGACGCGCGGGTGATTACGTCTCCCGTGATGGCAGGTGAGCGATGATTGCGGCTTTGATTTGCGTGATTTCGATTGTTGTGTTCTTCCAATTTTTTGTGTTCTATTGCCGGTTAGTGATCGCGGCGAGCCGCAGGTCGGAGCTATCGGAGCGTGTGCGCGAGATCGCAGGGATCGCGGGCAGGATAGTTCCGGCCGAGGATTTCGAGCGCCTATTGCAGTTTGTGCATCTGTGTCCCAAGCGAGACGGTGATGGCGTGAAAATCCGCGCGGTGGGAGCGTACTACAACTTGCTTCATGTCGTTGGCAATGTCGCCCAGAGGGCAATGCCAAGAGCGGCCGCCTGGGTTGAACGAGAGCGCCAGAATTGTTCTTACTTTGCTGCCGTTTATCTTGACCGTCGCATATCTTATAACCGGGGCCTTTATAGACAGCGTACCGCAGGCTGGTTGTGAAGGGTTAGTCGCCTGCGATTAAGGGAATAGGCAGGCAGTCGACGGCCCCATGCGTCCGGCGTCGTGGAAGCAGAAAAAGCCAGCAATCAAGGGGAACGAGAGGGGCGAAGTGATCGCAGAGGGTCACACAGTTCTTACCCTGTTTGATTACGTTTTTTGGATCGGGGGCTTCATTTTGGAGATTTTCATAGTGTTGTCATCACTTTTGCGCGGAGACTTCAGGCGCTATGTTTTCCTAAATTTTTACATGCTCTTTGCAGCATTCGTCGCTTTGGGCTCGTACATATGCATCCATAAGTTCGGCTTCGCATCACCTCAATATTTTTACTACTACTACTACACCGAAGGCTCGCTGTATGTCTTGATGTACCTCGTGATCATCCAGTTTTATCAACAGGTTTTCCAGGAAATGAAGGTTGGCCGCTACATACGCCAAGGCGCTGCCTTATTTTTGGTGCTAACGGCACTGTTTTCATTCATGGTTGTCCATCGGAACCGCAATCATTTGACAACCCCGTTCGTCGTGGAACTTGAGCAGAACCTCAATTTCGTGGGCGTGGTTCTCACGTACGTGCTTTGGGGAGCGATTGTCAAGTTGCGAGAAACGCGAACCCGGCTGGTACAGCTTGTCCTGGCCCTGGGCATCTATTACAGCGGGACGGCTGTGAGTTGTGCCGTGGACAATCTCTTTCGCTCCAACGACCTGAAGGCCCACGTTCTGCGCTGGTTGCCACCGCTGTTTGGGACGTGGCTACCTCTGGCTTGGGCGTACACATTCACTAGAGTTCCCGAAGACGCGCGGACGATCGTGTCACCCGTACTGGCGGGTGAGCGATGATCGCAGCGCTGATTTACGCGTGCCAGGTCTCTGAAGAGGGGCACAGTGCTTACCCCGTTTGATTACGTCCTTTGGATCGCAAGCTTCGTTCTGGAAGTTTTCGTCGTGGTGTCATCACTTTTCCGCAGAGAATTCACGCGCTACATTTTCCTCAATCTTTACATGCTGTTTGTCGCATTCCTCACCGTGGGCGCGTACATTTGCATCCATAAGTTCGGCTTTGCATCACCTCAATATTGTTACTACTACTATTACTCCGACAGCCTGACGTACATCTTAATGTACTTCGTCATCATCCAGTTTTATCAACAGGTTTTCCGGGAAATGAAGGTTGGCCCCTACATCCGCCAAGGCGCTGCCTTGTTCTTGGTGCTGATGGCGCTGTTTTCATTCCTAGTCGTCCATCAGAATCGGGATCGCATGACAACGCGGTTTGTTGTGGAACTTGAGCAAAACCTCAATTTCGCCGAGGTGGTTCTCACCTATGTGCTTTGGGGAGCGATTGTGAAGTTGCGCGAAACGCGCGCTCGGTTGGTGCAGCTTGTCTTGGCGCTTGGCATCTCCTACAGCGGCACCGCCGTGGACTATGCTCTGCGCAATCTCTTCCGCTTCCCCGGTCTGTCACTCCGCGTTCTGCATTTGGTGCCGACATTGTTGGCCACATGGCTGCCTCTGGCTTGGGCGTACACATTCACGAAAGTTCCCGAAGAGGCGCGGACGATTGTGTCACCTGTAATGGCGGGTGAGCGATGATTGCGGCGCCGGTTTACATCGCTTGGAGCCAGGTTTCTGAAAGATGGTCAAATGCTTGGTCCGATTGATTATTGTTTTTGGATAGCGGGCTTCCTCTTGGCACTGTATGTGGTCGTGTGGTCGGTCTACAGGAGAGAATTCTTTCGTTATTTTACTCTCAACCTTTATATGTTGTGCACTGCTCTTGTAACCGTTGGACAATACGTTTGCATCCAGAAATTCGGCCTTATATCGATAAACTACTTCTACTTCTACCATTACACGGACAGCCTCCTTACGATCCTAATGCTCACCGTGATCATTCAGCTTTACCTCGAAGTGTTCAGAGAGATGCCTGTCAGCCGGTATATCAAGGGGGCAGCATTGTTTGTGATCGTAGCGACTGGTTTAGTCTCCTATGCGGTGGTTGACCAAAACAAAAGCCGGCTAGTCACTAAGTTTGTTCTTGAGCTGAGCCAGAATCTCAATTTTGTCGGCGTGGTTTTCACCTACGTGCTCTGGGTGGCGATTGTCAAGTTGCGCGAGACACGGGCCCGGTTGGTTCAGCTTGTCCTGGCGCTGGGCATTTATTACAGCGGTACGGCTGTGACTTACGCTCTGGGGAATCTCTTTCCGGCGTTCCTGAAAACGTACGCCTGGCGTTGGCTGCCACCATTGTTTGGGACGTGGCTGCCTCTGGCTTGGGCTTACACATTCACTAGAGTTTCCGAAGACGCGCGGGTGACTACATCAACTGTATTGGCAGGTGAGCAATGATCGCAGCGCTGATTTACGTGATTTCGGTCGCGGCATTTCTGCAGTTCTTTGTGTCCTATTGTCGGTCCATCATTTCGGCGAGCCGCCGGGTGGAACTATCCGAGCGTGTGCGCGAGATCACAGGAATTGTGGGTGAAGATGTTCCGGCCGAGGATTTCGAGCGGCTCTTGCAGCTTGTGCATCTCTGTCGCGAGAGCGCCGATGATGGCACGAAGATTCGGGCAGTCCAAACGTACTATCTCTTGCTTCGTGTGATCGACTATGTCACCCGGCTGGTGATGCCTGGGGTGACTGCTTGGGTCGAACGAGAGCGCGAGGGCTGTTCGTACTTTGCAGCCGTCGCGCTCGACCGGCGGATATCCCTCGAGTCGGACCAACCACCGCAACAGACCACGGGCCGATTCTAGCGGCACTATCTCGCGCAACCGTGGGGAGAGGGATGCAAAGCTCGACCCATCCCTACCGCCGCTGTTACCATACGACCCGTAATGGTTCTTGCTCGTGGGAAACAGCGTCGAATGAGAACCCCCCTCGAACAAAGCGTCCTCAAAACGATTCGCGACATGCGGATGATGTCACCGGGCGATCGCGTAGGCGTTGCAGTTTCAGGGGGCGCCGATTCGGTGGCGCTTCTCAGGCTTTTGATCGGGCTCCGCACGGAACTTGGAATCACCTTGGTTGTCGTCCACTTTAACCACGGTTTGCGCGGCGAGGATTCGGATGGCGATGCCCGGTTTGTGGAGGAACTGGCGCGTGAACACCAATTGGTGTTGGCTTCTGCGCGTGGAGACGTAGCGGGAGAGGCAAAGCGCAAGAAGTGGAATCTTGAAGAAGCCGGGCGGCGTCTTCGCTACGCGTTTTTTCAGCAAGTGATCGCAGAGGGCCGCGCGACACGAATCGCAATCGCTCATACAGCCGACGATCAAGCCGAGACGGTTCTGGCGCACATGTTTCGCGGAACCGGCTTGACTGGTCTTGCAGGAATCCACCCGGTCGCAGGGCCGATCGTACGGCCCCTGATTGGGATTCGACGGGTCGATCTGCGACACTACCTGAAGGAATTGGGTCAAGCGTGGCGCGAGGATTCGACGAACCAAGATTTGCGGCGGCTTCGGGCGCGGATTCGCATTCAGCTCCTGCCTATTCTCGAAAGGGATTTTTCTTCACATGTCGTGGCGCATCTGGCTGGGTTGGCCCAACTCGCGAGAGAAGAGGAGATGTTGTGGGCCACGCTCGTGGAAGATCGCCTTCGCGCATGCGCGGGTTCGAGAGGTGAGGGGTTCGAGATTCAATCCGGCGATTTGCTAGTGCCGTTTCGCACGTCCGGGAGCCAAAGTGTCGCAAGGCTTGCGGCGCAGGCGGAGAACCCGATACACTGGCGCGCCCTCACGGAAAGGATAATCCGCCGTCTCTACGAAAACCTGCGTGGTGACCGTCGGAATCTTTCGGCGGCGAACGTGGAACAGGTGATTCGCCTTGCTGGGGAATCCACCAGCGGGCGGCGAGTGGAACTCCCAGGCGGGATGGTCGTTGAGCGCAGTTTTGAGACACTGTTTTTCTTGCCGCCCCGTGTCGAGGCGATGCAGTGTGACGCTGGCGAGACAAAGGCGAAACTCGGCTCGTATCAATACGTTGTGAGCCTTCCCGAACGCGGCACGGTGGCTATTTCCGTTCCGGAAATTGGGCGTCGCTTCCGACTGAAAGTGATTGACTGGCCGTTGAGGGCGAGCGAAACTACAAGGGACTATACTGTCCTCGACGCGGACCTGCTCCGGGCTCCCCTGATTCTTAGGAATTGGCGTCCTGGTGATGCTTATCGGCCCCGGGGACGAAAGCAGCCGCAGAAGCTGAAACGGATGTTTGTGAAAGAGCGCATCCCGAGCCGTGAACGAGCGCTATGGCCGGTGCTGGAAAGCGGGGGATGTGCTGTCTGGGCGCGTGGCATGCAACCCGCCGATGAGGTTTGCGCGAGCAAGCGTTCGCGAGTTGGAGTGCTGATCGAGGAGGATCAGCTCTGAGAAGAAGATGAAAATCGCTTATACGCGGCAGCGGCTTGCGAGGCGAGTCAGCCAATTAGGCCGCGCGATTTCTCGTGACTACGCCGGGCGAACGGTGGATGTGGTTGTGATGCTCGAAAACTCATTCCTCTTCGCTGCCGACCTTGTCCGTGAAATCAACCGACCTGTGGTTTGCCATTTTGTGCGGTCCGAGACGCGCGACATTCGAATGGGAGGCCATCCGCGGCGAGAAATTTTCTTCAGCGCGCCCCCCACGTTGCGGGGGCGTGATGTTCTTGTTGTTGATTCAGTCCTGAACACCGGCGTCACTCAGGACTTTCTGCTGCGGAGGCTCGAGGAAGGGCGGCCGCGCTCGCTCCGCCTGGCGGTTCTGTTTGACAAGCCGGAAGCACGCTGCGTGGATTTACAGCCTGCATACAGAGGCTACGCTGCCGCATCTAAACAATGGGTAGGGTATGGACTCTGCGGGGAACGTGGTTTGTACAGGAACTTGCCATATGTGGCAGTCGGGGAGCCGAAATCGCTGGGTGGGATTGGGCGGCAGCGGCCTCGAAGAAAAACATCCAGAGCGTGAGGTAGAAAGGTGAACTCAACAGTCCGCACAATTTTGTTCTGGCTACTGATGGTTTTTTTGGCGGTCATCCTATGGAGGCTGGCCTCGACTGGCGGACAATCAGCCCGCGAAGAGGAGCTGGGATACACGACTTTCGTTCAGAAGCTGCAGGGCGGCAAGGTCAAGGATGTGACAATTCTTCTGGCGCAAAACAGCGCCGAAATTGAGGGCGTTTATCAGGACGGCGGGAAGTTCCACAACGTGACGGTTGCCAACACGGCCATTCCGGAACTGACGAAAGCATTGCAGGACCAACATGTGTCCTACGTTTACAAGGAAGTGAAGAACAGCGATTGGCTCACGCTTATGGTGAACTTTGCCCCGCTGCTGCTTCTTATAGCGTTCTGGATTTTCATGATGAAGCAAATGCAGGCGGGCGGGAACAAAGCGCTGAGCTTCGGCAAGTCGCGCGCTCGTCTGCTGACGGCGCAGCAGAAGAAAGCCACGTTCAAAGACGTGGCAGGAATTGATGAGGCTAAGGAAGAACTCTACGAGATTATCGATTTCTTGAAGGATCCGCAGAAGTTTCAGAAGTTGGGTGGACGCATCCCGAAGGGCGTTCTTCTCGTGGGGCCTCCGGGTACGGGAAAGACTCTGCTCGCGCGCGCAATTGCTGGCGAAGCGAATGTACCGTTTTTCTCGATTTCGGGCTCGGATTTCGTCGAGATGTTTGTGGGCGTCGGGGCCAGCCGGGTTCGCGACCTTTTCGAGCAGGGCAAGAAAAATGCGCCCTGCATTATCTTCATCGATGAGATTGACGCCGTGGGACGCCATCGAGGTGCGGGCCTGGGTGGGGGCCACGACGAGCGCGAGCAGACGCTGAACGCGTTGCTGGTTGAAATGGACGGCTTTGAGTCGAATGAGGGGGTGATATTGATTGCCGCGACGAACCGGCCGGATGTCCTTGATCCGGCGCTGTTGCGCCCCGGGCGGTTCGACCGCCGCGTCGTCGTGCCACGGCCGGACGTCAGGGGCCGTGAAGAAATTCTCCGCGTGCACACGCGGAAGGTGCCGCTCTCCGAAGATGTCAATCTTTCTGTGATCGCGCGCGGCACGCCGGGATTTTCGGGGGCCGATCTGGCGAACCTCGTGAACGAGTCGGCGCTCTGGGCCGCTCGCCAAAATCGGAAATTCGTCATGATGGCGGACTTCGAGATGTCCAAGGATAAAGTCCTGATGGGCGTCGAACGAAAGTCCATGATTTTGTCGGACGAGGAGAAAAAGAATACCGCCTACCATGAGGCAGGTCACGCACTGGTAGCGGCGATGACTCCGGGCGCCGACCCGCTACACAAAGTCACGATTATTCCGCGCGGCATGGCATTGGGCGTGACGATGCAATTGCCGATTGACGATAAGCACACCTACACCAAGGAATTTCTCGAATCGCAATTGGCTGTCCTGATGGGCGGACGCGCCGCGGAGGAAATGTTCCTGCACCACGTGACCACTGGCGCGGGCAATGATATCGAGCGCGCCACGGAGATTGCCCGCCAGATGGTGTGCGAGTGGGGCATGAGCCCTCTCGGCCCTCTCACTTTTGGCAAGAAGGAAGAAGCAATCTTCCTCGGCCGGGAAATCGCGCAGCACAGGGATTACTCGGAAGACACGGCGATCAAGATCGACGTGGAGGTCCGCAATATCGTCACGAATGGGTATGACCGGGCGCGCAAAATTATCGAGACGTACCGTGATGCGCTCGAGCGCGTCGCCCAGGCGCTACTGGACCGCGAAGTCCTTGATGCGGCTGAGATCAACCTGCTGATCGAGGGTAAGCCGTTACCGGAAAAGCTGGTGCCACCACCTTCGGTGCCACCGCTGCCGAGTAAAGAACCGCAACTCACCGCATTGCGCCCTGAGCCAAGACCGATACCAGGCCTTGCGAAGGGCGAGAAACCCGCACCGGCATAGACCGCATCGCAGACTCTTGATTTCGTGGGCGTCTCGTTCCTCCGAGACGCCCTTCTTTTTTGTGTTGGCAATCTTCACCACCTTGACATTGACACAGCGAAGTCCGTGTTGGTGGGTTTCGTTAAAAGGCCATCAACGGCTCGATTTGGCGTAAAATGCCAACATGGCAAAGAAACCCAGCGACACTTTCGAGGTTGACTGCCCCTGCTGCCAGGCGAAGCTGACCCTGGACCGGAGCCTGGGAGTAATCCTCTCGCATGTCCCGCCTCCGAAGCCGCCACCTTCGGTGGACCTCGACGACACTGCGCGGCTGTTGCGGGAGCAAACCGAAGCTGTGGAAGCAAAGTTCCGCGCATCTGTCGAGGCCGAGAAGATGAAGGAAGACGTTCTTGCGCGCAAGTTCGCCGAAGGCCTTAAGAAGGCCAAGGACGCTCCCGTGGAAAAACCGCTGCGCGACTTTGACCTCGATTGAAATCCTGAATGGAAATGCGCGTCAACCCGCCCCTCGATCATCCTCGAGAGCGATTGGCGCAACCCCTGCCTCTCGATGCCTTCTTGATAGGCGCCGCAGTGTTCTCAGTTCTGGCGCTTGGTGCGTCTCTGGCCGTCGCGCAAACATCTCAAAAAGTGAAGCTTCCGCGACTCCGCCGGCTCGACCTCGAAATTGCATGGCGCCGTGATCCTGCGACGGGAGTCCTGGATGTCATACGGGGAAAGGTCGCGCCTGACAACAATGACGGAATTGTTCCGCTAGCGTCCCATCCGATTCAGGTCGCCACTCGAATGATTCCCGTGACGTGCATCGTCGCTCTTCGGGACGGCACTCCTGTCCCCGGACTAAAAAGAGAGGACTTTCGCATTCTTGATAACGGCGCCGAGCAGGTGATCTCGTATTTCGATGATTCCAGCCAGCCCGCAAGCGTAGCCCTGGTGATTGACGCAAGCCCCAGCGTTCTGCGCGATGCGGAGGAGATGAAAGGGGCAGCCGATGCTCTCATTGATGCGCTTGCCCCACTCGATCAAGCTGCGGTCGTGGATTTTTCCGCGCACACGTACCTTCAGCTCCCTTTCTCCGACGTGCGCGAACTGATCCGTCGGGCGGTGGCTCGCGTTGATGTCACGCAATTGCTTGGTGACGTCGGCGGTTCGAACATTTATGAAGCAGTCTGGCTAACAACAAGTGATCTCTTCCGGGGACGCACCGGCCGCAAGGCGATTGTGTTGTTGACCGACGGCCAAGATAGCGGGCTGGGCCTGACATTTGATCCTGCAAGTGCGTCATTGCAATCAGGAAAGCCGAGCGACCGTCTGACTTTCGACGATGTCGTGCAAACCCTGGCAACGGAGGACATCCAAGTCTTTGCCGTCTCAACCGAGAATCGGCCAAAAGTGATGACGCCTGAATGGTTCGAGGCGCATCGGGATTCAACTCTGTTGACGCTGTCGTCGCGCAAGCTGGGCATACCCCTATACACGCTGTACCTCGCCGAGATGATTCGGCGCTCCGGCGGTCAGCTCTATTTTCTTCGTGAAACCAAGACGATGGCGGAGGCGTTTCGCACGATCGCGCGGAGAATTCGGGCCGAATACACCTTGGGCTATTACCCCTCTGGCGGCCCCGGCGCGCCGGACAAGGCAGGCTGGCACCAGTTGCACGTGGATCTGGCGGGGCACAAGAACGTACAGGTGCTCCATCGAGCCGCGTATTTCGATCCAGCCCCCCGGTGACGCGGACCAAACCTGTGGCGTCCACGGGCGAAAATGATGCAACGATCTTATTCTTTCGCTGAAAGCGTGATTCAATAGCGGTCCATGTTCCGTCGGCGAAGATTCACGTTGAGGTTGCAATCACGGACGCTCGCTCTCGGAGAGCGCACCCTGGTGATGGGTGTGCTCAATGTGACTCCAGACAGCTTCTCCGATGGCGGGCTCTATCTCCAGACTGATGCGGCAACCACGCGCGCGATGGAGCTCGAAAGCGCTGGTGCGGACATCCTTGACGTGGGCGGTGAATCCACAAGGCCTGGCTCTGCAGGGATTTCGGTGGAAGAGGAGATGCGGAGGATTCTGCCGGTTCTAGAAAGCCTTCGTGGGCGGCTGACAATTCCGATCTCGATTGATACCAGCAGAGCGGAGGTTGCCCGAGCCGCAGCCGGCATCGGAGCGGAAATCCTGAATGACGTGACGGCGTTGCGTCGTGACTCGAGCCTTGCCGAGGTGGCGTCGAAACACAAGCTTTCCCTCATCTTGATGCATATGCGGGGAAAGCCTCGAACGATGCAGAAAAGGCCATTCGCGCGGGACGTGATGCGAGATGTTTCAAACGGGCTTCGTCGCGCTGTTGCCAAAGCACGCCGCGCGGGGGTTCCTAAATCCCAAATCGTCCTGGACCCAGGCATCGGCTTCGGGAAGAGCTACGAGCAAAATTTTGAATTGTTGTCGCGCTTGTCCGAACTTGCCCGCCTTGGCTTCCCGCTGCTTATCGGCACATCACGCAAGTCGTTTATTGGCGCTGCACTCGGCGGCGTTTCCGAAGGGCAACGCATCTGGGGAACGGCTGCTACGGTCGTAGCAAGCATACTCGGAGGCGCGCACATTGTGCGCGTCCACGACGTCGCAGAAGTCGTTCAAGTGACACGGATCGCTGACGCCGTTCTGAATCCAAAGCTGCTTGCGACGGGCACTCGACCGCGATGAGTATTTCACTCCCTCCAGACGGCCGCGCGAACTCTCGCAACGCGCTTCTCGCAGGTTTCCTGGGCTGGACGCTCGACGCCTTCGACTACTTCATCTTGGTTTTTGTTTTGGCAGCGGTGGCAAAGGACTTCCACAAGTCGATCCCCGGCATTGCACTGACACTCACAGCCAGCCTCGCTATGCGCCCGGTGGGGGCATTTCTGTTTGGGTTGATGGCCGACCGTTACGGACGGCGTCTTCCGTTGATGCTCGACATCCTGTTCTATTCGATAGTGGAGCTGTTTTCTGGCCTTGCGCCGAACTACAAGACATTCTTGTTTCTGCGTCTGCTCTATGGAATCGGCATGGGCGGCGAATGGGGCGTGGGCGCATCGCTTGCAATGGAGTCAGTTCCACCCAAATGGCGCGGCATTCTGTCGGGAGTTTTGCAGGAAGGCTACGCCCTTGGCTACTTGCTAGCCGCCGTGACGTATTGGACCATCTTCCCCCATTGGGGCTGGCGGCCTTTGTTTTTCCTGGGCGGGCTGCCAGCGCTGCTGACTCTTTTCATTCGCGCGAAGGTAAAAGAGAGTGACGCGTGGAAGGCAAGCGTCGCGTCAAAGCCTGCATGGGGAACCTATTTCTCGGCTGTAGTCAGAAACTGGAAGAGGTTTGCGTATCTCGTCCTCTTGATGGCCATGATGAACTTCATTTCGCACGGCACACAGGATCTCTACCCAACATATCTTCAACAACAGCACCATTTCACGCCGCGCCTAACCTCCATCATCACGGTCATTTCAATGATGGGTGCGATCGCGGGTGGAATCCTCGCGGGGCTTTACTCGGACCGCCGCGGGAGGCGTCGGGGAATGGTGACTGCAGTTCTCGCCGCGTTTGTTTTGATCCCCTTGTGGATTTTTGCGCGTCCTGTCGCTTGGATTGCCGTCGGCGCGTTCTTGATGCAGTTCATGGTGCAGGGTGCTTGGGGGATAATCCCGGCCCACATCAACGAGCTTTCTCCCGACATGCTGCGTGGATTCTTTCCTGGTTTCGCCTATCAGCTTGGCGTTCTTGTCGCTTCGTCGGCGCCGTTCCTTGAAGCAGTCATGAGCCGGCATTTTACATATGCGCAAGCACTGGGCATGTTTGCCGCGATTGCGCTTTTCCTCGGGGCTATCGTGGTCGCAATGGGACCCGAGGCGCATCGCGTGGCATTTGGCGCAATCCAAGATCCTGTCGCGTAGCCTGCATTACCAGGCTGGCCTACAGGAAAGCAATTAGCAGAGAGCCCCCGAAATAGGTAGAATTACATCTTATAAACACGGCCCAAGGAGCTTCGATGAGCGCGATTTCACCGGCAGGACCATCTTCTTCGACAGTGGAAGCCGTGAAGGCGAAAGCACGGCGGCTGAGCGTGCTTTCCATGATGTCCACCACGGCGGCGGGCTCAGGCCATCCAACTTCATGCATGTCGGCTGCAGAGCTTGTTGCCGGGACGTTCTTCTACGCTATGAAGTTTGACCCGAAAAACCCGAATTCTCCCGATGGCGACCGATTCGTGCTTTCCAAGGGACATGCCGCTCCCCTGCTGTACGCCGCGTTAGCGGAAGCAGGAGTGTTTCCGGAATCGCGCGTTATGACACTTCGCCAATCTACCAGTGAACTCGAAGGCCATCCCACGCCACGAGTGCCGGGCGTAGATGCCGCGACAGGCTCACTAGGGCAAGGGTTGTCTGTGGGCGCTGGCCTCGCCATGGGCGCACGGCTCGACAAGAGCCCAACACGCGTTTACGTCCTGGTTGGTGATGGTGAAATGGCGGAGGGCCAGATTTGGGAGGCAGCCGCGTTGGCGGCCCACTACAACTTGGACAATTTAACTTTGCTCGCCGACGTAAATGCACTCGGCCAAAGCGACGCAACCATGTACCGGCACGACATGGAGGTTTACCGCCGGAAATTCCAGTCGGAGGGTTGGGCGGCAGAAGTGATTGACGGCCACGATGTCGCCGCTGTCCTCGCTGCGCTCGATCGCGCCAAGGCGACGAGGGGACGTCCGCAAGCTATCCTCGCTCGGACAGATAAGGGGCACGGCGTCAGCTTCCTATCGGGCAAGGAACATTGGCACGGCAAGCCTCTTTCGAAGGACCAACTTGCGCAGGCGCTAAAGGAGATTGGCCTTACGCTTGAGATTCCACCCGATCCAGGAGAATCATACGAGCGGACTTCTCTGCCCCAGCCACCGGCTTTTCCTGCACCCCAGGCACCAGATTATGCCGCGGGATCGACCGTTGCCACTCGCGAAGCCTATGGGTACGCTCTCAAGAGACTTGGGGCCGTCAATCCCCACATCGTGGCGCTCTCAGGCGACGTCAAGAATTCCACATTTTCCGAGATCTTCGCGAACGCTTTTCCTGACCGATTCGTGCAGGGATACATTGCTGAGCAGAACATGGTAAGCGCGGGCGTGGGACTTGCCGCTCGGGGTAAAGTCCCGTTTGTGGATACCTTCGCATGTTTCCTGTCTCGTGCGTACGACCAAGTGCGCATGGCGGCGATTAGCCGGAGCAACCTGAATCTTTGCGGCTCCCACTGCGGAGTATCGATTGGCGAAGATGGCCCATCCCAAATGGCGCTAGAGGACATGGCGATGTTTCGCGCCGTGCACGGCTCGGCTGTTTTCTATCCGAGCGATGCAGTCTCGACGGAGCGCTTGACGGAGGCAATGGCGCGTCGCCCCGGAATCAATTACCTGCGTACGTCACGACCAAAGTTCCCGATCATTTACAGCACGCAGGACGGGTTTCCAATCCCCGGATTCAAGACATTGCGACAGAGCGCGCAGGACGTGGTGACGGTGATCGGAGCGGGTGTCACCTTGCACGAGTCCCTGAAGGCTGCCGACCAGTTGAAGACCGAAGGAATAGCGATCCGCGTGATTGACCTTTACTGCGTGAAGCCGATCGATGGCAAGGCCCTTGGTGAGCAGATCAGAGCAACAGGTGGGCGGTTGATAACGGTGGAGGACCATTGGTCGGAGGGCGGCCTCGGGGAAGCGGTCTTCACTGCATTGGCAGAGGTCGGCGTGGCAGCTTCGAAATCGCGACTCCTCGCGGTAAACAAGATGCCGCATTCAGGTAAGCCGGACGAACTGGTTGATATGTTTGGGATTTCAGCGCGCCACATTGTTGCCGCGGTTCGCGAAATCCTATAGCGCAGCTTGAAGCAAGAGTCACGAGGGTCTGGTGCGCTCGGTGTGTTTGTGGTGCTCAGATCTGGCGCACGGCGTACCTATGTGGCTACTGAAACGGGTTTGATCCTCCACCCACAACCTAGTAAGCCTCTCATTTCATGTAGTTTAGGGATCGCACTCTGGGCTTGCAAGTGCAGGCTTATCTATCGCTGTGAGTGTGACTGCGGAGCTACGCCAATGGGAGCCGAGTGGCATCCATATCGCGCCGCGAGATGGAAATCAGCCAAGTTGCCGGTTTGAGCGCGCTGGTAATTGACGACGAGGTGTCAATGCTTGAGATGGTGGGCGAGGCGCTCAAGGGGATGAAATGCCGGGCAACATTGATCGACAGTTCGGCTGGCGTGGAGGCTGTTCTCGATCATGGCGATTTCGATTTCGTGATGTGCGATTTGAAGATGCCAGTTGAGAGCGGCCTGGGAATCTATCGTCTCGTCCGTCGCAAGTGGCCGAATCTTGCCGAGCGTTTCCTGTTGATGAAAGGGAACATTGCAGACGCCGGGCTGCCGATCTCTCAGCTCGCAACGGTGCCGGTCCTTCTTAAACCGTTTACTCTGCATCGTCTTGGTGAAGCGTTGGCGCAAGTCCTTCGTAAGGACGCGATGGCTGACGAGAAGCGCTCATCCTGTCGTAACAACAACTGAATGTGCTATCTTCAGGGCTTCAAGAACACCGGCGCACTGCTGCGTCGCCGGGTGTTCCACATGAAATAGCGCTGAGGAGACGATCCAGTGGCAGAGAAGATGGTAATTGTGGGCGTTATGCCGGAAGTGGTTGTGCTCGATCCCGGCGAGCAAGTAGCGTGGTTCTCCAATGCCGGCAATCTCAAGATTGAGTTCGATCCTCAGCGCTGTCCATTTTCTTCGAATGTATACCAAGCACCGGCGGGCGTAAGGCTTCTGAGCGGAGCACTGCGACCTGGCATTAACCCGGGCTCCTACAGGTATCGACTCTTTTTGAATGACGTGATGCTGACCCACGGAGAGATCCTCTTACGTGGGAGATAGAGCGGTCTTTCTGCTTGGCGAAGGAACTGGCACTACAGGATTGAGGTGCGCGATTCGATGCGAGCTGTTCCTGCCCAGGCGCTCCGTGCGCAGTGGGCGGGCCGATTCCGGACCGAGCGGGAAGTAATCAGTCGCCGGCAAGGGCCGGTGACAGACGCTCCTGGGTGACAGCGTCGGCCAAGGCGCGCCGTAGGGGTGCCAGCATCGAAGCAGGAACGTGTCGCTCACGAGGCACTCCGACTTCCGCAACCTTCCTCGGGAATTCCGAGCGGCGATCCAGCCACAGGCCAGATTCCTGCAATAGATCCCCGGCCATATTGGGATCGTCGGAACGCTCGACACCCCAAAACCGCAATCGCTCCTCGTTCTTTTGGAGCAGTTGCAAGGATTCCTCGAGCTTCTTCATCGCGGCATTAAAGGAAGACGCGAGAAAATAGACCGGCAGCGTCCAACCATCACGCCCGAATGCTGCGCGGACGCGAACGTTATACTTGCCGTTTTGGTTCCTCTCAATGGCGCAGAGATACTCGTTGCTGGAGCGGGAGGTCTTGCTGAAGACAGCACTCCTCGGTTGGCGCCCTTCCATTGAGATCTTGAGCTCTACGGCACGGGAGGAATGACGCCTGTTCCCTCCGCGTCGCGGGAGAGCATGAAAGCCACCTGACCTACGCGTTCTTGTCGACATAGAACCACTCCTCGGGAAGGGCAATCAATTCACTGCGATGCCAACTCTGGTCGGAGGCGCCTACCACGGCATGGGATCCCGTTGGCATCGGGGGCTAACACTGCGGACACAAATAGTCTAACGAAGAGGGGAACGCGTGGCAAGTGAAGACTTATCGAACACTAAGTCTAGTATATTCAGTACGTTAGGCTCTAACTGGAGTGGGTCAAGCGCTTAACAGCCTCAGCATTAATGGTCAGCTTTCCCTCTTTCTTCAGACGGTCTTCGAGGGCTGTTCGAAAGGCTTCAAGAGCCGCAGATCGTTTTGCCTGTAACAGTGCCGTCTCAATACCCTGCTTGAGCTCAGGCTGGTTTGCCAGGTCGTCGGGATTGGCTGCCTCGTGGGAGACAACGCGGTAAACTAGCCAACCCGTCCCAGCTTGCGTCGCGCTGCTAACCTGTCCGACGGCTTGGGAAAAGGCAGCCCGGAGCTGTTTTCCAGAGGCAACGTCAGGAATCGAACCCGTCTCAGCGAACGGTTCGGAGTTCTTTACCTCGATACCAAGCCCTTTTGCCACCTTGTCGAAGGCCTCGCCGCCCTGAGCGCGCTTGGCAAGCTCTTCGGCGCGTGCGTGAGCCAGTTCTAGCGACTTTTCCTGTTGGTAGTCGGCGAGGACACGGTCATGCACTTCATCAAGCTTTCCCTGATGGGCTGGGAACAGCTGCTTGACAGTCAAAATCGCATAGCCATTTTCAACGCGCAGCGGCTGACTCAACTCGCCAGGGTGCAGTTCAAAGAGAACTTGGTGCACGTCGGCAGAGTTTCCCAGCTCGCCGACGGGGTCGGAGATGGATGCCGGCGGCGCATCCCCCAATTCAAGTTCGAATTTCTTCGCCAGAGCTTCCATCGGCTGGCGATTGGATTGCCGGACTGCGGCGGCCATTTGATTGGAGATGTCGTTCGCGTCCGCCGTCACCTTTTCGTCAAGGAGAATAGGGAGGATGGTAGCCCGAACTTCATCCAGACTCTTCGTGTGTGCAGTCTCTCGATCCATGACACGGATGATGTGGAATCCGTACTGTGTCTTGACGAGGTCCGATATGGAGCCCTTAGGCAATGTGAAGGCTGCGCGTTGAAATTCGGGGACGGTTTGCCCTTCGACGATCCACCCCAGGTCCCCCCCCTTTACCTTTGTGGCGTCATCCTCGGAGTACTTTTTCGCCAAATCCTCGAAATTGCCGCCATGCTTGGCCTTTTTCAACACATCTTCGGCCTTCTGCCGGATTTCTGCCACTTCCGCATCGGTCTTACCGATGGTCTTGAACAGGATGTGCTCGACGTGAGCGCGGTTCTCGACTTGGAACTGGTCAATATGCTCATTGTAGTACGCATGCAACGCCTCGTCGCTCACCTGAGTTTTTGCGCGCAGCTTGGCGAAGTCGAGCAGAGCGTACCGGGCAGAGCGTTTTTCTGGTATCTGATACTTAAGAGAGTTTTTCGCGAAGTAGGCAGCCAGTTCGGCATCTGTCGGATGGATGGAGGAGACGAGGTCGGTGGGTTTAACGAGCGCGTAATCGATTTTCACCTTTTCATTGCGTCGCCGAAACTCCTGTGCGATTTCGGCCGGAGTCACGGTTATGCCGTCAGTAACAAGGCGTTCGAACTTTTCCTGCAGCATTGAGTTCCGGACCACAGTTTCGAACTCCGGAACGGCCATTCCCGCGCGTACTTGAACTTCTCTGGCATAAAGGTCCTTCTGCCAAACTCCGCCGGACCAGGCTTCAGGAAGAATCAGTTTGATCCGTTCCGTCTCCTCCTCGGGAGTTACCTGGATGCCCAGGCGGTCGGCTTCAACTTCCAGCGCATGCTCAAAAATAAGGCCGTCCAGTGCTTGCTGCGCGTAGAAAGCTCTCAACATCTCAGGAACATTTTGCCCCCGAGTCATTTGGGTGATCTGGCGCCGGACATCCATGATGTTGATGTCCTCGCTTCCGACCGTGGCGACCGTGTCAGGCCTGGGGCCGCTTGACAGACCACCTGTCAATCCGGGTATGAGCGTGATCACCATCGCGGCGCAAATCAGCACGAGGATCACCGTCATGGAGATTTTGATCCATCGATTGCGGTCCAGGTCTCGCTGCTGGATGCTTTTCAACATGGCTCTATAGGGCCTCTCTTAACCACACAAACCAGCAATTATAGAGGAGTTTGCCTAGGCGGCTCAATTACATTCCAAGCCATGCCTAATTTGACCCGCATCGCGTAATCAATCTCAGAACCGAACGCGCTCTCTACCGCGCTTAAATACACCCGATGCCCGTCTGTCGTTAGCTGCACGCGATGCGCGAGCCGTCTAGCCAGATCATGCATAAACTCAAATGCCGTCCCAGCGCCGCGCGTTCCGACTGCCCATGTTACGATCCGCTTGGTGTCGGCGCACATCGCAGCCCACGTCCACACGTCGCCATACCCGAACTGCCCGCGCTTTTCGGAGGGAACGTTCCTTTCCTTGGCGCAGCAGAACTGCCAAATCTCATCGCATGGAATCCGCTTGCAGTTCAGGTTTCGCAAGGCCCTATCCTGATAGGCGCCGCAAGCTGCCCCCGAGGAATTCCAGCAGTCGGCGAATCGTTACCTTCGATGCGCCAGTCCTGCGCGATGTGGCGCGTAGAGAATTCCCCTCGACCAGAGCCGATATGATCTGCGCTCGCTTTGCTTTGTCCAGTCGATTCCTTGGCTTACCCCTTTCAGTGAAAATAGTATATTGACAGAGGACTGGAAGTCATTTAGTATTTATACAGACGTTCGCTAGTAATAGGATAAGGAACATGATCTTTAAGAGTCCGGAGCTTAGAAAAGAGGAGCTAGAGGTCATCGCGGCCATTGCGAAGATGCATAGGTCGCTTAAATACAGCCTGTCTACACCTTCCCGATGGGAGGGTGTTTTGCGTCGAAACACGTTTGCTCGCGCCATTCGCGGATCGAATAGCATTGAAGGCTATCTGGTAACGGCGGAGGATGCCATAGCAGCCGCCGAAGGGGACGAGCCGCTTGAGGCAGGAGAGGAGACGTGGCACGCAGTAACGGGCTATCGCAATGCCATGACTTACGTGCTGCAACTCGCCAGAGATCCGAGTTTTACTTTTAATGATGGCTTCCTCAGAAGCCTTCACTTCATGATGCTACACTACGATCTTTCAAAACATCCCGGAAATTGGCGGCCCGGTGCGATCTATGTACGAGATGAAGCCAAGGGAGAGAATGTTTACGAAGGTCCACCCGCCGACGCAATTTCAAAGCTCATCGCAGAACTCATTGAATATATTAATGGCTCACGGGATAGCGAACATTCCTTAGTCAAAGCTGCAATGGCGCATCTGAATTTAACGATGATCCATCCGTTCTCCGATGGGAACGGCAGAATGGCTCGATGTTTGCAAACTCTCCTTTTGGCGATCAAGGGGATCGTTGACCCCACATTCTGTTCCATCGAAGAATATCTGGGGAGGAACACGCAAGCCTATTACGACGTTTTGGCAGAGGTAGGGCGGGGAAAATGGAATCCCCAACGCGATGCTCGTCACTGGATTCGCTTCAATCTCACTGCACATTATCGTCAAGCGGGCACCCTCCTGAGACGCACGGTGCTAATCAAGAAACTGTGGGATGAGCTAGAAAGAGAAATCGCAAAGCGGGGTTTGCCAGACCGCGTGATAGGTGCTGTGGCTGATGCGGCGATGGGATTTAAAGTCCGCAGTGCCACTTACAGGCATTTTGCCGATGTGAGCAAGGTTGTGGCGAGTCGAGACTTGCGAGCAGCGGTCGAATCCGGCTTATTGACAGCAACAGGAGAGCGAAGGGGACGGGTTTATAGAGCTTCTGACGAAATCAGAGCAGTGGCAGTGAAGATACGCGGATCAGAACCTAAAGGCATATCTGATCCATTCCAAAAGGGCATGATCTTGATTTCGTGATTCGCTTGGATTTCTTCGCGGGTCCTTTCTTTGCCACGCTCCGCAGTTTCACTAGGCTCGGAAGAAGATTCTCTAACCACGCGGAACGCGGCCTCATTCACATCTTCAGTCTTGCGCTTTGCCATGCCTCATGATGCGGCGAGCCGAGGGGCGATGCAATGGGCTGGAAACTCAAACTGTACCTTTTCGACGCTGCCGGATCTTGCAGAGAGGAAAGCTGTTGATCGGCAACGTCTGCGCCGACAAAGGGTGCTTGGTAACGACTAGGAAGAGATCGAATTGGCAAAGGAGCGCAGATTATCAAGACGCACTTTGAGGTCTCCATAGTGGCGCGTGAAAGCACTTTCCACATCGTGAGCGAGAACGAGGTTTTCGCCTTCGAGATGCTGATGCCGGAATGCAGCGAGGTTCAAAGGATTGAAGTTGTTCGCGGACCATTTGCATTCGATGGCCATCGGTTTCTTTCGGCGGGTCGCTAGGACAAAGTCCACTTCGTGACCGCGCTTGTCTCGCCAGTAAAACACTTCCCGGCTCTGGGAACGAGCCATGATTTCATGGAGCAAGAAGTGTTCCCACAGCACTCCGAGGTCCTCATCGCGCAATTCCTGCCAGCCACGGTAGTAGCAAACGAAGCCGCTATCGAAGCCATAGACCTTTGGTGCGGCAAGAATCTCCGTCGGCCGGCGAGTACTGAAGGGCCGAATCACGTGAGCGACGAATGTTGCCTCAAGAACGCGGAGGTACTTTGTGATGGTCGGGCGGCTCACTTCGCACGGGCGGGCAAACCGTGTGGCGTCAAAGATACCGCCACTTTGGGCCATCACGAGTTCCGTAAACAGGCGGAAGAGCTCCTGAATATCCTTTGCCCAGTATGCGTCCATCCATTCCTGGAAATCGCGTTCCGGGAGTATCTGCGGAAGAAAGAAGGGGGCAGTCCGCCCCGGAGAAAACGCTGTTTGAAATCCGTCCGCTTCGCATCCTCCATATCGGGAAGGCACATCGGTGTTAGCCAGAGATCTGTTTTGCGTCCAGCAAGCGTATCTCCGAATTTCTTCGATGCGCCCAGAGTGGAAGAGCCAGTTGCGATGATGTGAGCGCGCGGATGATGGTCGGCTGCAATCTTGAGCAGTTCCGATGGGTTCTACAGTCTGTGGATTTCATCCAGCACGATCCGCTTGCCACGCAGACCGCCCAAGAAGTCCTGTGGGTCAAGCATCGTTCGGCGAACGCGAGGCAGTTCGCAGTCGAAATACTCCGTGTCAGGCAGGTCCTGACACAGACAGGTTTTGCCAACCCGGCGGACGCCAGCCAGCCAGACAACGGATCGCTGTTTCCAGGCCCGGTCGAGCAAATTCAGCCAGAAATGCAGGAGTGGTGTCATTTGACCTTCGGCTCATTTGCTCTTGAATTGTGGCAAGAGACGGTGGTATAAAAAGATTAATATGCATGCGATGGGTGAACTTGGCCGCAAAGGTGTGCCTCGCGCGATTCCAGCGGAAGAACTCCAGAAAATGCTGGGACCCAGTCAGGCATTCTGTTCATGGAATGCCTTGTATTCGACGGTCAGGGAGTTATTGGCGCGCTGGCCCTTTTTGTTTTCCCATCCTCTGATGGGCACGAACAACAAGCCCACACAATAGACACCTCGAACGCTCCTCAATTCAAAATTGTCAAATGCCCCAAACGGAATCTGGAATTCCGGATGCCGAAGCCGGACTTATACGTAACGTTGTGTGAACCCGGCAAAGCAAATGACACCACTACCAGAAATGCCTGTGCACCATATGCAACCCTGCTTGGATATAGTAGCGCCAGACGCAAACAGGATTGCGCGGCAGGAGTCGGGACGAGAAACAATGATTTGAACCAGCAGAGAGTTCTGTTCGCCCAGTCACTAATGTGCGGGAGCACTCCGCCTAGAACCGTAGCTAAGAAGTGGTCTCCCTCACTCCGAGAGGTGCTGAAGACGAACATGGCCCTGAACGGAGACGTGCGAGCGGCCGCGCTGCTGGATAAGGGTGCTGTAGGCGTTTCGATATTGGGCCCAAGGGCCGAGCAGAATGTCATTGATGCGAGAGGTCGTTATTTCATCCGGCAAGGGTGACCCCTGGGGTGCACCCAGACTGTGCCGAGCCATTAACGTGCAAATAGGTGCAGGCTGCGCCCACGTGGGCGGCGCGGACGCGCCGGCCCCGTGGGCTCTGCGAATTTCCCCCTGGATCCGCCAGCGCCTCCGGGTGACATGCTTCGTGCTAAAAGCGGAACTCCAGAGCGCGAATGGCCCATCTTGGAGAGATCTCGGCGTTTTGATAGACTGCCCACGTCTCTAGCTTGAATCCCCATTTCTAGGAAAATCTTGACCGCGACTCCCACTGACAGTTCCTTCAACCAAGCTCACCGTACCCGGCATTTCAACTGGGGCCTTTTTTTCTTTCTTTCGGCTTTCATTGTCATCGCTCTGCTCACGCTGTTTCCGTACCAAGTCCTGCCAGCCGAAACAAGAATGAACCGTCAGGGCCCCTTTTGGTTGTGGCTCTTTGAGAAGCACCCCTCTCGGCTCAATATGCTCGCCAACGTGTTACTTTTTGTACCGTTCGGTTTTGGATTGGGATGGTGGATAGGTAAGACCCTCGACTGGACCAAGGCCCTTGCTCTCACGTGCGCGGCGGGCTTTGCATTCTCGATCTCCATTGAATTGACGCAGACGTTCATGCCCACTCGCACGAGTTCCTGGTACGACGTTTTAACAAACACGGCGGGGGGTCCCATCGGCTGGGTGATGTTCAGGATATTCGGCGACAGGTTGGCTCAGCGGTTTTCATCCTGCATGGACGCCATTTTGGGGAGACTAAACGCAAGGCTTGCGGTCGGCTTCTTTTTCTTCTACGCGATTGCTGGAATCGCTGCCTCTATTCCTCTGAGCCGGATGGCCATGCTGAGTGCTTGGGATGGAAACTATCCCTTGTTTGTGGGGAAATCCCCAACGGAAAGCCGCGCCTGGCGGGGAAAGGTTTCCGAAATCTCGATTGCCGATCGATACGTGAGTTTTGCGGAAGCAAGCCGCGTTTTTAGCGATGGACCTGCCGCTGTGCTCGGGGAAAGGCTGGTTGCATCCTATAAGCCTGCAGGAGCTGGGTTACTCGGCTATGAATCGAGTCCACGGAACAACGCATTGGCGAAACGCATTCGCGATACGAACCAATTCACTTTGTATGTGGTTTGCGAACCGAGCCAGCCAATACAGCCCGTCGTTTCTTCAATGGTTATGTTTGGTTCGGACACGCACCATGCCAACTTCACGCTCGATCAATACTATGCCTACATCCTCTTCAGGTTTCGAACACGCCTCGCCGACCACAACGGCAATCTGCCAGAGTATCGCCGGGCGGGGGTGTTGAACTCCGAGGGCGCGCACAAGCTGCTCTTTACCTTCGATGGAGCAACACTGCATTTCTATGCCGATGGAAAACCTGCCGGACCACCCATGGAACTGGGACCCGGGGCTGCTTTCTTTCGGCGCTTCTTTTACCTCAAGCAGCTTCATACTCCTGGATTCAGAACCCTCTACTGCGGGCTGCTTTTTGCACCACTGGGTTGCGCGCTCGCATTCGCGGCGACATGGGGGCGGCCCTCATGGGCTAGGGTCGCCTGTGGCCTATTGCTTCCCAGCGCGCTCCTGGAGCCGGTCCTGGCAGCTACAAGCCACCGCCCCTTTTATGCGGAGAATCTGCTATTGGGAGTGGCAATATCACTCGGCGGGTTCGTGATGGTCCGGCTTTGTTCCTTGCGTTGGCAAAATGCTCCCCGCGAGGCGCCAGCGGGAGAATGAGTTAGGCACTGCATGGATTGAGGCTGCCGTTCATTTGTGAAGCGGCGGCTGGGCCAGCTGGTCTCTGATCTCGTTGGCCCGGCTATAGCTCGGCGCCAGGCGCAAAGTCTCCTCCAACTCCTTTTTTGCCAACGGGTAATTATTGGCCTTCAAATACGACATCCCAAGGTGGTAATGGTAGGTTGGATTCTTGGAGTCTTGCTTGATGGCCTCCTCGAGGAGCTGGATCGCGGAACTGTAGGCTCCCTGGTAGTAAGAGGCCCAAGCAAGTGTGTCGGCTGTATTCGGCTGATCGGGCATGCCACGCCGCCCCTTCTCCGCCAGGGAAAACGCCAGATTCACGTTCCCACCGTGTTCGAGCATCAGATAGGCAAGGTTGTTGGCCGCAACGGGAAACTCAGGGTCAATCTGGAGAGCCTTTTGATACAACTCTTCCGCCTCCTGCCACTGGTTTTTCGTTTCCAGCAGGCTCGCTAAGGACACGCAGATGCGAATATCGCGGGGATTAGCTTGCAATCCTCGCCTGTAACCAGCTATCGCATCGTCGACCGAACCCCGGGATGCTTGCACCCTGGCGAGGTAAAGGAAGGCTGTCACGTTATTCTTGTCGATTTCCGTGGCCTTCTCAAATGCGGCCACTGCTTTCGCGGAATCCTGATTCTCGAGTTCGACTTGTCCTAGCAGGACGTAGAGACCGCTGGTCGCGGGAACGCGGGCGATCTGGTCTTGGACGCGGCGCAAGGCCTTGGCAGGTTGCTTGCGCTTAATTTCAATGTTAGCCAGGCCCGTGAGCGCGTCCAAAGCCGAAGGGTCGCGTTCGAGCGCATCCGCGTAGAATTTCTCGGCTTCATCAAGCCGCTTCTGAGCGAAGCGCAAATCACCCATGCGCGCATATCCGGTCGCGTTTTGTGGCGCGACCGCGATCGCTTTCTTTAAGTCCGCTTCCGCAGCCCCTTGATCGCCGCGACTCTCCAGCACGGCTCGGCTCTGAAAAATGTACCCCTCAGGAGAGTTTGGCGCGATCCGGATGATCTGTCCGCTGCTTTCAGCCAAGAGCGACCAATCACGCTTGCGCGCCGCCAAGGCGGCTAGTGCTCGCTGGGCCTCGATCATGTTGGGACGCAGGCGCGCCGCCTGGCGACACTCCGCTTCGGCCTGCCCGAAGTTCGAGCTTTCGGCGTAAGCCAGCCCGAGGTTGTAATGTGCCACGGGATTGTCTGGTGCGTTCTTGACGGCAGCCTCGAAGACATGGACGGCGTCTGCCGTTTTCCCCTGTCTTGTCAGTATTTGCCCTCGAAGAACAAGTGCATCGGAATCTGATGGAGAACCCTTCAAAATGGAATCAGTCACCTTCGTCGCTTCGTCCAGCCTATTCTGAAGAATGAGTAACTGCCCATAGGCTTTGGCGACGGAGATATCTTTGGGGTGTTCCGAGTAGAGCGAAGCAAACTCGGCGGACGCCTTTTGCTCATTACGCTGGCCCAAATAGAAGTCACCGAGCATGCGGTACCCGCCAGGATTGTCTTTAAGCGCGGTCTTGGCATCCCGCAACACCTGCTCGGCTTTGTCATTCCGGCCTTGATCCAGGAAAAGCGCGGCGAGGGTTGCGTACGCCAAGGCATTCTGCGGTTCTAGCGAGACGGCTTTTTGCAAGATCACCTCTGCATCTTGCCAACGCTTCTGGCGAGCGTAGAACTGGCCCAAGGCGAGGAGAGCAGGCACGGATTTCGGATCAAGAGAAATGGCCTTCTCGAGACTTTGTTCTGCCGCAGGCGCGTCATTGCTGCGTTCCTGCATCATGGCAAGGTTCAGGTAGGAAAGGGACCGATTCGGGTCCATCGGGACAGCTTGGCGCGCTTCATCCAAGGCTTTGGCCAAATCCCCTAAGGCTGCGTCCGCCCTGGAAAGGATCACTTGTGCATCCGCATTCCGCGGGTTGGCCTTCAAGATGGTCTGGGCCCTGTCGCGCGCGTCCAGGAACTTTCCTGCAGCAAGAAGCAGGTTGGCGAGATCCGTTTGCGCTTTCCAATTCGTCGGCTCAATCGTCACTGCGTTCAATAGCTCCTGATACGCGTGAGCCCAATCTGCCTCCTTCAGCAGACACTCGGCGAGTTGGTAGTGTGCCTCCCCATACCGCGAATCAATCTGAATCGCCCTCTGATATTCAATGGCGGCCTCGCGATACTTCCCGCGTTCGTAGTAAGCAACTCCCTTATCGAAGTACCTCTTCTTGACAATCTGCGGGTCCCGGGAACAGCCGGCAAGCAGCGCCATCCCAATCGCCAAACACGTCCACGATATACATCCACTCCGCAAAGTTGAGTTTCGCATCCCGCCCACAAAGCTCCCTTGAGGCTCAAGCCGCACCAAGCCCGGCGCAGATGCGAGCAATCCCGTGCCCGGTCTTATCGGTCCCCAAAAGAAATCTATCCTACGCATAACTTATTGCAGAACAGCGTATTAGCAGCCAGCCTTTTCACTTATGACGCTACTAATCTCCGGAGGATAAGCGCGGGAGTGGGTCCGTCCCTCGTTTATAGTGGTAAACTATTTCCTTTTTGTGGTTTTTAGTTGCCCTAATATGCTATATGCGTTATCTCATTGAGTCAATTGCGCTCAATAGCTGGAGCAGGCCGTCTTAGCCCTATGCATTCTGAACAAAGGGAAAGAATTTTGCCCTTTTGTGGAATTCCGACTGGCGCGAAGCCACTGGGTGGGTCCGGTCAGTTATCATCCGGTTAAGCCGTAACTAATTGTAAAAAAAACAGTTAGGGGCTCGCCTGGAACGTTTCTAGATGCGGTTCCCGCTGGCAAGTGCATTGCAAACAGTAACGGGGCAAAGTAGGTCCATTCTGGGACTCTCCGGTCTTTTGTGAGGACTGATGGTTTCTGATGCACAGGATCTCGTGGCGCATACCAAACTAGGCGTAACATCGCTCGACAGCGATCGCACCTTCATCGCCGGAACGAGCCAAGCGATTCTGGCCCTAGAGAACGTAATTGCTGATATTGCGCCGACAAATATTCCCATTTTGTTGGTGGGCGAAAGCGGTGCGGGGAAAGAGATGTTCGCCCAGCACATACACCGTTTGTCGCGTCAACGCAGCGGAAAGCTGACTCGGATCTCTTGCGCTTCGACGAGTGCGGCAACGCTTTTGGAAGAACTTGGCTTGCACTCGAATGGAGATGGCGATTTGCAGGCGGCCACGGCAGGGACTGCTTTTTTCGATGAGATTAGCGAGTTGGACGCCGGTTGCCAAGGCAGCCTCGTGAGTGCATTGCCTGACGGAGACGTTTCGCCCCGCAGAATGCTGCTGAAGTCGCGTGTGATCGCCACCACGAGGAAAAACCTGGAAGATGAAATTCGCGCAGGTCGCTTTCGCAAAGAGCTATTCTACCGAATCAGTGGTATTTGCCTTCATCTTCCTGCCCTGCGAGAACGCAAGGAAGACATTCCGTTGTTCGTTGAGTTTTTTCTGGAGAAGTATGCGGCAGAACTAGGCCGTCCGCGCCAGCCCCTGAGTTCGCGGGCGTTGCAAGCCCTCCAGGAACACGATTGGCCCGGTAACATCCGGGAGCTGGAAAACATCATTCGCGAGATCATCGTCCTCGGTGACGAGCAGCTCGCACTCGCCAGATTGAGAACTCGGCCGCCCGAAGCAATTCACGCCTCGTCGCTGAAAGCCGTTGCTCGTGCGGCGTCGCGCGCGGCCGAACGCGAGTTAATACTGAAGGCACTTGGACAGACACATTGGAATCGAAAACGCGCCGCGCAGGAGTTGCAGATCAGCTATAAATCGCTGCTGTACAAGCTGAAAGAGATCGGGTTGCGGGATACGGAAGCTAATCCGCACCTCAGGTGAAAAGAGATGTTCAAACGGATGCAGTTTTGGGTAATCGTTGTGATCCTGGCGTTCGCAGTGCCAGGGCGAGGGCAGGAAACCGCAGAACGGAAACCCCCTGCTCAGGCTCAGGCTGAGGCTGCGGCTGGTGTACCCGGTGCGGCGCAGAAAGCGGCCACGCAGGATCCGAATTTCATCATCGGAGCTCAGGACGTGCTGGATATCAGCGTGTGGAAAGAGCCGGAGTTGACGCGGGTGGTTCCGGTCCGTCCCGATGGCAAGATTTCACTCCCATTACTCAATGACGTCCAAGCTGCGGGGCTGACGCCGTTGCAACTTGCAGCTGAGATCAGCGAGGGCCTGAAGAAATTCGTTACGAGCCCGCAAGTGACGGTCATCGTCAGCCTAATCAACAGCCAGCGCGTTTACATTCTCGGCGAAGTGACGCGCGCGGGCGCTTATCCAATGCTGCCGGGTATGACGGTGCTGCAGGGACTCTCGAGCGCCGGTGGTTTTACCCTGTTCGCGAACACAAAAAAAATCTACGTACTCCGTCAGGAAAACGGAAAACAACAAAAGTTGCCCTTCAACTATAAAGAGGTCCTTGCGGGGAAGCATTCCGAACAGAACATTTTGTTGCGGGCCGGCGACACAATTGTCGTGCCATAGGGGCGATTATGAGCAGGTCAGGTCACGCATTCTTTACAGCGTTGCTTTTGCTCGCGATGGGGCTGCCTTCGGCCCGGGCACAGCAAGGGCAAGAGCCACAGCCACAGCCACAGACCCCAGATCAGGGAACAGCTCCAATCCCTGCTTATCGCTCGCCACTGATCGGCGGAGCTTACAACAGCGACGAGGAAGATGCAGACTCCCAGAATCTTGCACCTGATACGCGACCTCTGTCGGGAGCGCAGAATCTCTCGCTAGGAGTTGCACGCCTAACGCACAGCTATTGGCTGCCGCATTTCGATATCTATTCGACCGCTGATTCGAATGGGCTCAGCGCATCGAACAAGACCGGATGGACAACGTACACCTCGCTCATGGCAGGACTTGACCTTCATCGAACGTCGGGCAACTCTGACTTGGCCTTGAGCTATATCGGTGGCGGCACAATATCCAACGATGGCAGCGTCGGGAATTCTGCCATCCAAGAGCTCGAGTTCTCCGACCGGATTACTTTCCGCCGGACGGTGCTCTCGTTTATGGATCAGATGGGTTACCTTCCAGAGACGTCTTTCGGCAATGGAGGGCTCGGTGGGCTTAGTCTGCCGGGCGGGGGAATGCCAGGACTCCAAAACGGGCTCGTGCCCGGCCAATCGATCCTCACGGCCCGTGGTCAGAGGATCACGAATTCGTTCATTACAGAGATTGACAGACCACTTACGCCGCGGTCCACGCTCACCTTCCTGGGGGGCTATTCGCTGCTGCATTTCTTAGATAACGACCTGATCAATTCCGATGACTCGTTTTTTCAGGGAGGCTACAACTACCAGATAAGTCGCCAGAATACGATTGCCGTTCTGTATCGATTCAGCGCATACCGATACAGCAACTTCAACCAATCGATCGACGACAACACCTTCTACCTTTCCTACGGCCGGCGCGTTACAGGACGGCTCGCATTTCAAATTGCGGCTGGGCCGGAGGTGGTTCTGTTCCGGATGCCCATCTCCGGAGCATCCGCCGGGACCGGAAGCACGTCAACAAACTCCACCACCCAGGCCTATTGGTCCTTGAACACGTCTCTCAGTTATTCGCTGAGCCGCACAGGGCTCGGGCTGTCCTACAGTCACGGTGTGGGCGGCGGTTCCGGTGTCTTGGGTGGTTCAGTGGCGAATACGGTAAGCGGCTCGGTGGGGCACCAATTTTCGCGAACCTTTCAGGGCGGGTTCAACGCTGGATATTCGCGAAATTCAGGATTAGCTGGGACGACTGCATCCACAACAACAGACCAGACTTATAGCTACTGGTTCAGCGGCGTGAATCTTACACACCCCATGGGCAGAGCATTGAATCTCTTCCTGAATTATCAGATGCAGTACCAAGATTCCAATTCCCAGTTTTGCGTGGGCCCCACGTGTGGGACCAGCATTGTGCGCCATATGGTTTCCGTAGGTTTCAGTTGGCGCGATCACCCGATCGCTTTCTGACAGTCGGGATCGACTTGGAACGAGAAATGAGGAAAGAATGGCCCAGCGTGAATTGACTCCGGCAGATTATATTGGAATGCTTAAGCGGCGATGGATTCTCATCGCCGTTCTGGCAAGTGTGGGCGGACCGCTAGCATATGGAGTCTCACGATTCCTGCCAAGCCGATACAAGTCTCAAACCTTGGTGCTTGTTGAACAACCAACTGTGCCGGTGGATTTGGTGAGACCCGTTGTTTCGGCAGATATCAGTGAACGCCTCGCAAGTATGAAACAGCAGATATTGAGTCGCACGCGCCTGGAATCGATCGTGCGTCAGTTTGGACTCTACTCCGGGGAAATCAACAAGACGTCGATGGACGACCTTGTCGCGCGACTGCATGAGGCCATTAAGGTCGATCCTGTCGAGCAGATGGCGGAGACCCGCGCTGCGGGACTGCCTGGATTCACGATCAGTGTCACCATGGGCGATGCAAAGACTGCCCAAGAAGTGTGCTCGGCGGTTACCTCCATGTTCATCGAGGAGAATCTCCGCCTTCGCATGCAACATTCCGAAGACACGACGCAATTCCTGGTTCAGCAGCTAGCGGATGCGAAAGCGAAGCTCGATGAACAAGACGGCAAGTTAGCTGTGTTTAAGAGCCGCTACATCGGCTCGCTCCCGGATGATGAGCAGGCCAATCTGAACCTTCTCGGTACTCTGAACTCGCAGCTAGATGCGGCAACCCAGGCAGTCGCTCGTGCCCAGCAGGACAAGAGTTTCGCAGAGTCAATGCTCTCGCAACAGATTGCGGCCTGGCAAGCTTCTCAAACCGGGCACAATCCTGAGACGCTCGAGCAGCAACTCGTGGCCCTGCAGACACAGCTCGTGAACCTCCAATCGAGATATACGGACGATTATCCCGACGTGATCAAAGTAAAGGGCGACATTGCCGCCCTTCAGGCCCAGATCGCACAGAAAAGCGTCCCCAAAAGTACCGTTGACCAGGACAAGGCTCAAAGGACCTCCGTTGAGCCGGTCCAGATCGCTCAGCTGCGGGCGCAAATACACCAGTACGACCAAGCGATCACCGAAAGGTCGAGGGAACAGGATCAGATTAAACAGCAGATCAAGCTCTATCAGAGTCGCATTCAATCCAGTCCAGCTGTTGAGCAACAATACAAAGAACTGACGCGGGGCTACCAAACAGCGTTGGAATCATATAACGATTTGCTGAAAAAGCGGGACAGCTCTGCGATGGCGACTGACCTGGAACGAAAACAGGAGGGGGAGCAGTTCCTGGTTCTGGACCCAGCGAACCTGCCCAGCGAGCCCTTTTTCCCCAACCGGCCGCTGTTTGCCTTGGGCGGCTTTGGTGGTGGACTGGCCCTCGGGCTCGGCCTCGCATTTCTGCTCGAAATGCGCAACACGTTTTTCCGAACGGAGCGGGACGTCGAGTTCTTCCTTCACTTGCCTGTCCTTGCGATGGTTCCTTCCATCGAGCCTGAATCAAACGGGAAGGTGAAGAAGACCGTTCGTATGCGAGCGGATGATTCAGGACTAACTGCGGACGCGAGGAGCTAGGGCGGACATGTACCAGAGATTCTTCGGACTTCGAGAGAACCCATTCAACGTCAATCCTGACCCGCGCTATCTCTACCTGACCAGACAAATTCAGGAGGCGTTGGCCGGTTTGACCTACGGCATTCAAAACCGCAAGGGTTTTATCCTCCTGACGGGGGAAGTCGGCACAGGGAAAACCACACTGCTCAATCGGCTTCTCGATTGGTTGCATGAGCAACGTGTGGCGACTGCGTTCATCTTCAACTCGCGGCTGGACGAGAATCAGCTCTTTGACTTCATGATGGCCGAATTCGAAATCCCTTGCGAGTCGCGCGAGAAAAGCCAAGTGCTGATGCGTCTGAATCACTGGCTTCTCGACCGCTACCGCGCGGGCGAGACGGCCGTCCTCGTTGTGGACGAAGCTCAAAACCTTTCCTCCGATGTGCTGGAGGAAATCCGCCTCCTGACGAACCTCGAGACTTCCACCGAGAAACTCCTGCAGATCGTGCTCACCGGCCAGCCAGAGCTGGAGGAAAAGCTGAAAACGCCGCACTTGCGGCAACTCCGCCAGCGCATCACGCTGCGCTGCCATACCTCCTCGCTCTCGCTCGAGGAAACTTTCGGCTATATAGCCGAGCGACTGCGAATCGCGGGTGCCAACAGTGAGCCGATTTTCTCAAAGGAAGCTATCCAAACCGTGCACATGTATTCACGCGGCATACCGCGCGTGGTGAACCTGCTCTGCGAACACTCGCTGATTAATGCCTACGTGGACAGCTTGCGGCCCGTTCCGGCTCACTTGGTGGAGGAAGTGGCGCAGGAGTTTCAACTCGATCAGGCCGACCCGACATCTCCGATTGGATTTTTGTCGCACGGTGAGGAACCGGCAACCACGCAGGCATTGCTCCAAAACCTGGATGAGCTGCTCGGGCGTCTGCGCCAAGTAAACGCAGTGTCGTCCCGCGAAAGGAAATCATGAGCCGTATTCACGAAGCGCTGAAGAAGGCTGAAGAGGAACGCGCCGCTATCCAGCCACTTGATGCCATCGCCGTGCCGCACTCGCAGGTGGAGGCACCTGCTGGGCCCGGCGTCGTCTCACAAGCTGCCACCGTTGTCTCGCGCTCGGGGAGCTATCTGCGGTTCGAGGACTTGCGGGCGCGGTGTGCGCATCCGCAATGGCATCTCGATCCGAACCTGAACATTTTTCTCAACTCCGAAATGGGGGCTCACGGTTCAGAACAATTTCGTACCCTTCGGTCGCGACTCTATCAACTCCGCGCAGACCAGCCTCTTCACACCTTGCTCGTGACAAGTTCAATTCCGACCGAGGGAAAGACGTTTGTGGCCAATAATTTGGCACAGGCTATTGTGCGCCAACCAGATCGCCGCGCACTCATGATCGATGCCGATATGCGCCGCCCGAGACTCCATCTCTCTCTGGGCGCGCCACTCGCACCGGGCTTGACTGATTATTTGCGGGGCGAGGCTGACGAGCTAGCAATCATTCAACACGGTCAGGAAGGGAACCTTTGTTTCATCGCGGGCGGAAATGAAGTGTCAAACCCAAGCGAGTTGCTGTCCAACGGACGCCTAAAGACGCTTCTGGATCATATCGCGCCAGTGTTCGATTGGGTCATTGTGGATTCGCCGCCGTGTCTGCCTGTGGCGGACGCCAGTGTTTTGGCGGACCTGTGCGATGGTGTGCTATTGATCGTGCGCGCCGGTACCACGCCCATTGAGGCTGCGCAAAGGGCTTGCCAAGAGTTACAGGGGCGGCGCATCCTTGGCATCGTGTTAAACGCTGTGGAAGAAATCCATGCGTACGGAACGTATTACTACAACGCTTACACTGATGCCTACGGTCCTGGTGAGCCGAAGGGGTCGCAAGACTGAGATCTTGCCTCGCTGAGCGAGATCCCGCTCAACCAACTCCCTTGCCAGATCCTACCCCTCAGGGTACTTCGAAAACGACGAGCCTAAGCCGGGTGGCTTCGTCAGAAACCACATGCTGCTAGTAGATCCCCCTCTTGTTTAGCTCGCAGCCGGACAATGCAAGCAAACCCAGAGCGGCCTTTCCGAACGGTTTGTTTTCCGCGCGCTTGTCCCAGTTCCCCGGATGGGCTTGTTAGCGGCAGTAGCCGGTCCTGACGTGAATCGCGAGCATCTTGGGCGGGAAGCTTGATCTGCATCGGTTGCAACGCCCTCCGCCTGCCCTATAATGCTCGAGTGACCGGGACGACTCACGTAACGCAGGACGGTTTCTGTTGGAAGGAATTCCTGCGCCGGCCGCTCATCGAGACGGACCGGCTCGTCGCGAAAAAGGCGAATTCCGGTAAGAGGATTCTACTCACAGGGGCTGGCGGCTCGATTGGCTCTGCCCTGGCGAAGGCAATCTTAGCTAGTGAGCCGGAATTTCTGATCCTTCTCGACCATTCCGATCAGAATCTCTATCAAATCCATCGCGAGCTTACGTCCCATGGGGAAGGCGCTCGGTGCATTCCGATTCTGGGCGATATCTGCGACTGGCCGTTGGTCGGGGAGATCTTCGCAAGGCACCGTCTCGAGATTGTTTACCACGCCGCAGCTTTCAAACATGTGCCCTTGATGGAGGCAAACCCCATCGCAGCCGTATGGAACAACGCCATCGGGACATACAGAATCGCAAGCGCCGCCATCGAACATCGAGCGGCGCGCCTGATACTGATTTCGACGGACAAGGCAGTTAATCCACGAAGCGTGATGGGCGCGTCGAAGCGCGTCGCCGAACTGGTCATCCTGGCACTGGCTGGTAACCGAACATGGATGGGGGCGGTCCGGCTCGGGAACGTCCTGGGTTCACAGGGCAGCGTCGTGCCGCTGTTTCTCGAACAGATTCAAAGGGGCGAGCCCGTGACGGTCACGCACCCTGATGTGCGCCGCTACTTCCTCACCCTGGGCGAAACGGTTGGATTGATTCTGGAAGCTGGTTCCATGGAAGGCACAGACGGCGTGTTCGTCCCGCAATTGGAGAGCTCGTCGAAGATCGTGGACCTTGCGCATTACGTCATCGGGCAATGCGACACTGCCCCGGCGGGCGGCGTGTCCGTAATTTTCACGGGGCTTCGTCCAGGCGACAAGATGGAAGAAGAGCTGGTTTCACGGGACGAGACAACCGAAGAGATTCCTGGATGTATGCTCCGCAAGGTGAGGGCTTCGCCGCATTCGCGTGAGGCGCAGGAAGCACCTATGATGCAATTGATTGAGGGCGCGGGCCGACGCGACCTGGGTGCCATCCTTGAAGCGCTTTGCCAAATCGTGCCTGAATACAGACCCTCTGAATCATTGCTTGGACTGGTGAGCCGCTCGCCCATTTGAAAGCGATATGAAACGAAAAATCGCGGTGGTGACAACTTCGCGGGCCGACTACGGGCACTTGTATTGGCCGCTGCACGATCTTGCGAAGCACGATGCGGTGGACCTGCGAATTATCGCGCTCGGCTCACATCTGTCGCCCGAGTTCGGAGACACGGTCGAGGAGATTGAGAAGGACGGCCTTGCCATCGACTCCGAGATCGAGTGCCTGCTCAGTTCCGATAGCGACGTGGGAATGGCCAAGACGATCGGCATTGCCACGCTTGGCCTCGCCGACCTTCTTGGAAAGATGAGGCCCGACCTGCTTCTCTTGATCGCCGACCGCTACGAGATGCTGGCTCCTGCATCGGTCGCACTGGCCTTGCGGATTCCCGTTGCGCATATCGAGGGCGGGGAAATTAGCGAGGGGGCAATCGACGGCGCGGTCCGCAACGCGTTGACAAAGTTGAGCCACATTCACTTCACGTCCACTTTTCGGGCGCGCGAGCGAGTGATCGCCATGGGAGAAGAGGAATGGCGCGTGCACCGCGCCGGAGCGCCGTCCCTGGATCATCTGCGCCGCCAAACGCTTTTCACCCGCGAGCAATTGGAATCGCGGCTGAAGATCGATCTCCAGCAGCCGCCTATCCTCGTGATCTATCATCCGGTGACCATCGCGCGCGACACGACCCGCGAAGCGGATGCCCTGTTTGCGGCGCTTGCAGCCCTTCCCGACACGTTGATTTTCTGCTATCCCAACGCTGATGCGGGGAGCAGGGTTCTGATCCGGAGAACCGAGTCGTTCCTGGGATCCCAGGCGCGAGGGCATTTGTTCACCAACCTCGACGCATTGACGTACTGGAGCCTGCTCAAGCAGGTGAACGTGTTGGTTGGGAACTCGAGCAGCGGAATCATGGAGACAGCCTCGTTTGCCCTGCCGACAGTGAACGTTGGATTGCGGCAACAGGGCCGGGAACGCCCGCGAAACGTTGTGGACGCTCCGCCTGACGCGCGCGCAATCCTCGAAGCCATTCGGATGGCAAGAAGCGCTGAGTTTCGCGAGTCTCTTAAGGGCATGACCAACCCGTATGGGGACGGCTTCGCCTCCGAGAAGATCGTGCAAGTGCTGACCAGCGTTCCGCTTTCCGAAACCTTGTTGATGAAGCGTCAGGCGCCGAAAATGGAAGTCGCAGGGGCAGCGAAACGTGATTAAGAGGCGCTGGCTCAATATCGCGCTTCGATCTTGCCTGCTGATGGCACTGCTGTTCTGCATGTATCGCGCAGTGAGGCAAGGTGTGGGAGCCTGGTACTTCCGGAAAAGCACGCCTGAGGCAATTCAGACAGCCATCCGTTGGGATCCGGACAATCCAGAGTATTTTGACGCTTTGGCGACTCTTACCCACTTCTATGCGGACAATGCGAATCCGGACGACGTCATCCACCTGTACGCGAACGCCACACGATTGAGCCCGCAAAACGCCGGATACTGGGCTGACCTCGGCGCGGCCTACGAATGGGCTGGACGAAAGAGCGAAGCCCTCAAAGCCTTCGAGCGCGCTCGGGAACTCTCTCCACGTTCTCCCGAAATTAACTGGAGATTGGCCAACTTCTACATACGCGTCGGCAAGACCCAGGAGGGAATTCGCGCCCTGCATACTGTTCTGCTCGGGAACAGCATTGCGCCACGACAGGTTTTCACGCTTGCCACAAGCGCCACAACGGACCGCCAGGAAATCCTGGACGAAATGTTGCCCCGCCGTGCTCCCGTCTTCTTCGACTACCTCAACTATCAGATTCAGGCGGGCAGGATGGATGCCGCCGAGGAAATCTGGGCTCGCCTGCTCGACTTGAACTTGGCATTCGATCTCCCTCAGGCATTCCCATATCTCGACGGCCTGATCCAGCACCACGAGACGGATCGCTTGATCGACACGTGGTCTGCACTCACTGTGCGGTATCCCACCGAGATTCATACAGACATCACTCGCACCAATCTCATCACGAATGGGAGTTTCGAATTCGAACCCTTGAACGGAGGGCTGGATTGGCGCGTTGCTCCTGTCGAGGGGGCCAGCGTCAGTTTGGATTCACTGACCACTTTTGACGGAGTCCACTCACTTCGCATTGAGTTCGATGGAACACGCAACTTGGAATATGGCGGAGTGCTCCAATATGTGCCGGTCCAACCCAACGCCCAGTATGCGTTTTCAGCCTACATGCGCGTGGATGGCGTTACCACGGACATGGGGCCAAGAATGCAAATCCTCGACGCCTACGACGCGGGGAAACTCTCTCTCTCAACCGAAAATCTTCTGGGCAGCTCCGAGTGGTTGGCCGAACAGCTCTCGTTCACGACGGGGGCTGACACTCGCCTGCTCGTTGTGCGAGTTGCCCGCCCATTGAGTCACAAGCTCGACAATCGGCTTGCCGGCACCGTGTGGGTCGATCACGCGAGCCTCGTTCGAGTGAAGTAGCAAGCAGAAGTGTTCCAGACGCGTCACCGAGCGTGGGCGCGTCCTTGAGGCCAAGGTATTCTGAGCATATAATCCCCTCAAGCAGACCATACCTGCGTGAGCCTGCTCGGTAGGAAGCGCATGTCGAACGCTCCGCAAAACGACCAAAACCAATCCGGTACTGCCGAACGGCGTCTCCAGCGTCGCCGACGGGTCAGATCGCTTGCGTACATCGACCTGGACGGAAACAATGGCGGGATCATTCTGAATATTGGCGAAGACGGCTTGGAAGCGACCGCCGCTGGTCCCGTGGAGCGCGGGCCGCTGGCGCGCATGCGGTTCCAAATGCCCGACTCGAGCGACTGGGTGGAGGCAAGCGGAGAAATCGCATGGGTCGGCGAATCGAAAAGAGAGGCGGGCATCCGATTTGTAAATTTGCCGGCCGACGCCCGCAATCGAATCAGAAACTGGATTTCGGCGGAAGCATCGCCTGTTGAGTCTGAGAGCCAGGTGAGCAAGAGCTTCGAGGAGAAGAATCAACCTTCCGCATCGTTGCCCGCTCAGACGCCAGTGCGATCGGTCCCGAAATTCACGGCGCTGAGCGCGAAGCTCCAAGAAGAGACGCAAGATGCGGCCTCAGCTTCGGAGACCGATGCGAGACCGAGCGGGCCAGTAGTTTTTGCGGCAAGCCCTGCCACGGGCGAAGAACAGTTTCCACCGGGAAACCCGTCACACCCGTGGGACTCGGCAGTGGATGCCGATCGTCGCCAGCGTATGCGCCGACGCCTTCTGTCACTCGCTTACATTGATCTCGGCGGGAACAATGGCGGGATCATTCTGAACATCAGTGAAGGTGGATTGGTCGTGGCTGCGGCTGCTCCTGTGGAACAGGGGCCTCTGCCAAAGCTACGGTTTCAATTGCCGGGATCGAACGCTTGGATCGAAGCAGACGGGGAAATCACGTGGATTAGCAATTCGAAGAGAGAAGCAGGCATTCGGTTTGTGGACCTCCCGCCAGATGCTCGTGACGAAATCAAAGGCTGGGTTTCTTCAGAGGAACCCCCGGCCAAGCCGCAGCCGGAACGGCCGAAACAACCTGAGAGGCCCCGGCGGGTGTTGGAAATGCCGAATATGCGGCCGGGCCGGAGCATCCCGATCCCCCCTGTGAGTTCAGAGCCGATCATTCAGGTGCGTGCGCCAATGTCGGCACTCAATGCAAGAGCACGCGCCACACTGGAGGGGGCAACTGTTCGGGTCGGTATGCCTGTCACTCCTGTTGCAAGTCCGCTCCAATCAGCAGAGATGGAAATCACCTCCGGCGTGGCAGCCCCTGAACGTCCGTTGCGTGTCGCTGCGCCGTGGCAGAACTGGACGAGCATTGCGGCCATAGTCATTGTGGTGGCATTTGCATCATTCCTGGTTGGCTGGTTCACGGCGGGACGAGCGGCGCGAGACAAAATGCTCGCGGCCCTTAGAGGAACGACCACGCAATCAACTGAACGAGTCGTGAGTGAAAAACCTCAGGCCGCTGAAAACACCGTCAATCCTCCCGTTTCCTCTGCTCCAAAAACGGAAGCAAAAGAGCCAGCTCCAAATTCTCCTTCTTTGAAGACGAACGCCAGCGTTCCCAGCCTCTCAATTAACAATACGCCCACGAAGGCGGAGACCATCAAGCCCGCACCGGCGATCGCAGCGGCGCGTGTTCCCCCCAGCCCATCAGTGGCAAGTGCGCATGAGCAGAGGCCCAATGTGCAAGCCAGCTCTGCGAACACTGGCGGTGGTATCTCCAGTTCCCAGGTTGTGAGTGCGCCTCGACAAAGCGCGATTAGCGTACCCGTTCAGCCCAAGGAAGTGGCCTCCGCAGCGCCGATCCCGAAAGTGAGTCCGCCGGAGTTGGAGCGCCCGACCGAGGCTAAGGAGAGTCCCCCGCCACCTAAGCCCGTCGAAAACCCGGACGTGTTCAAGGGTTCGGTTTCGGTGAGCTTCAGCCCTTACCCGTCAATTCGAATTCCGGCAGAGCTCCGGTCGCAAATGGCGAATCAAGGCGCTAGCCTGCAGATTGGCCAATTGATCTCGCGCGTGGATCCTGTTTATCCGGAAGACGCAGAGAAGGGCCACATCGAAGGCACGGTCAAACTACATGTGATTATCGGTGCGGATGGAGCGGTCCAGAGCGCTGCGGTCATCGGTGGTCCGGATTCACTCGTGCCAGCAGCAGTGAGTGCCGCTCGGCAGTGGCGCTACAAACCGGCCTCCGTCGCCGGGCAAGCAGTCGAGGCGGAACAGGACATCTCATTTGTGTTTCGATTGGTGAAGCAACCCGCGCATCCAAACTAGAGAGAGATGCAATCGCGAGTGCCGCGATCCCGGGCATTCATGGGCTAATCGATTGGCCGCTGCTACTATGGCCGGCCAGAGCCGCAGCAACTCCCACTCCTCCTCCACCCACCACAGCGAGAGCAATCCATCCTGCGTGATTGTTTTTCTTTGCGGCAGTACCCGGCGTGGGCGTAGTTGCCGGAGCAGGCGCTTCCTTCACGGCAGACAATTCGCCATGCGGGGATATGGTCAGTGTTTGACCTGCTTGAAGGAATAGCCCGTTTGCTCCCTCGATGGGAAGGACGCCCACGCTGCCCTGAAGGCAGGTGACGCTAAACGAGCCGTCTGCTGCGCTCTCGATTTTCGACGTGGATTGTTCTCCTTCAGCGACCGCGACCACGACAAAATTTCCCGCTCGCAAACTGACCCCTGTGGCTCCGCTGAGCGAGCCCATCACTACGATTCCCGACTTCAGCTCTGCAACGTATTGTGGCGTCCCCGCGAACACAACCTGGCTGTGAGAGGTGATCTTAAGAGAGCCTTTCCCGCTCGTCGAGAAAGTGGCGACGCCCGCTTCTTCCGTACGGAGCGCGTCGCCCGTGAAGATCGTCGATTCGGCAGGCGCCGACGAGTTGTTGACGTACACTTGCCCAACGCTGCTCAGCGAACCCAAAGGCTGCCTCTCCTGGTCCTGTGATGCCGCGCGGCCCTGAGCAACTACAGGGAAAAGCAGGAGTTGCAGCGAAAGCAACGACACGAGCATACCGATGCGCGTTGAAGCGTTTGCCCGTCCTTGACCCATCGCTGGTGATTTGGCCTTGCTCAAAGAGTGCCTTCCCATAATGGAACGCAGAATCGTCAGTAGGATGTGTTTACCACCTCTTCCGCAGATTGTCCATAGTGGGAACCAGGAATCATGATTCCGATAACCCTTTATTGCACAACAACAAGTCATCCCGTTCCGTGCACTGCCTGTGGAAATTATCCGGCTCATTTCCACGACACCAGACTAGAATGGTCCCCTCCATGAAGGTGCTTCACATCGTCAAGACTGCTGTGGGGGCCACGTGGGCCTGCGAGCAGGTGCGAGTTCTGCGCTCGCTCGGCGTCGAGGTAGCGGTCGCGCTGCCTTCCGACACGGAAGGCCTTGCGCCCCGATATCGCAAGTCAGGCGCCACGGTTCTGCGAGCCGATCTGGATTTTCCTGCGCGCGAGCCGTGGCTCTTGCCTAGCACTCTGCGGAGGTGCCGCGAACTTGTCGAGCAGGTCCGGCCGGACCTGATTCACACGCATCACGTGGGCACCACTTTTGTCGTGCGGCTCGCACTGGGCGAGCACTCATCGATCCCGCGTGTGTTCCAGGTTGCAGGCCCGCTCCATCTAGAGAGTCCCCTCTTCGCAGGCCTCGACATACAATTGGCAGGGCCGCCCGACCATTGGATTGCCACTTGCCAGTGGACGCAGCGGAAGTACTTGGAACTCGGAATCTCGTCCGACCGAGTTTTCCTCTCGTACGCTGGCACTGACATCAGCCCGTTTCAAGCGGTCCGCACCGGACGGTTGCGACAAGAACTGGCCATTGCAGAGGGCGTCCCTCTGGTCGGAATGGTCGCATACATGTATGCCCCCAAGTGGTTCCTGGGCCAGCACCAGGGATTAAAGGGCCATGAGGACTTCATAGCGGGGCTGAGTCTTGTCCGAGAAGCCCGGCCCGAGATTAAGGGAGTGATCATCGGAGGGCCGTGGGGAAACGCGAACTGGTACGAAGACCGTCTGCGCTATCTTGGTTCAAGGCTCTGCGATGGCTCGCTGACATTTTTCGGAACCAGACGGGACGTCCCCGAACTCTACGCGGACCTGAACTTGGCTGTCGTGGCGTCACATTCGGAAAATGTCGGAGGCGCGGTCGAGCCGCTTTTGAGTGGTGTCCCGGTGGTGGCAACAAATGTTGGCGGGCTGCCAGACCTGATCCAAGATGGCAAGACGGGCTGGCTGGTCCCGCCGCGCGACCCAGCGGCGCTGGCGCGCGCCGTTCTGGAAGCGCTGGAAAACAAAGACGAGGCTCGGCGGCGCACTATCGAAGGGCAGAAGCTTGCGCGAAACCTCTTCGACGTGGAACGAACCGGCCGCGAAGTCGCTGCGATCTACGAAAGGATTTTGGAGCGCTCACCACAAACACTTTGACGCCCATGCCCAAAACGCGCGCACGAGCCGCAAAAACAGAATCCGCGCAGGCAGAGCATATTTCGCTGGGCAAGAACTTTGCATGGACGCTCGCCGGAAATGTTTCCTACGCCGCTTGCCAGTGGGGCATCTTGATTGCCATCGCAAAGCTCGGCACGCCCACCATGCTGGGAGAGTTTGCATTGGGGCTGGCCATCTCCGCGCCAGTGTTCATGTTTACCACGCTTCAGCTTCGAGCCGTGCTGGCCACCGACACTCAAAATGAGTATCGTTTCGGCCACTACCTTGCCGTACGCGTCCTGGGTACAGCGATTGGCCTGCTTGCCATCGTGATATTTGTCGATATGGCCGCATTCCAACGCGAGGCCGCGGCCGTCATTCTTCTCGTGAGCTTGGCGAAGGCCGCCGAAACCTTCAGCGATATCATCTACGGGCTTTGGCAGAAGCACGAACGCTTCGCCAGGATTGCCATTGCTCTCACGGGGCGCGGGATCGGTTCGCTTGCTGCGGTTGTCGCCGTGCTTCGCTTCACTGGAAGCATCGCCTGGAGCATCGCCGCGATGGCTGTAGTGTGGATTGTTTGGCTTCTCACCTTCGAGCGCGACGGCGCAAAGCGCGTCCTGAAGCGCGTATCCCCGCAGGATCGCCTGCTCCCCGAATTGCAATGGGACAAATGCAAAAAACTCGCCGTCCTGTCCTTGCCACTTGGGATCGTCATCCTGCTTCTCTCGCTCAACGCCAATATTCCCCGATACTTTGTGGAGCACTATTTGGGCGAGGCCGCGCTTGGATACTTCGCAGCAATGGCCTACGTTTTCGTCGCCGGCAACACTGTGATGGCCGCCATCGGGCAATCAGCGTTGCCGCGCCTGGCGCGTCATTTCAACTCAGACAAGCCTGCGTTCGTGCGATTGCTCGTCACCATGTCGCTCATTGGCGCAGCAGTGGGGATCGCAGGGATTGGCGTGGCCCTTTTTTGGGGGCGCATGGTTTTGCAACTGCTTTATCGGGCCGATTACGCTGCGTACTCCGGCGTGTTTGCCTGGCTGATGGTTGCAGCCGCCGTTGGATACGTCGGATCGATGTTGGGATACGGAATGATGGCGGCCCGCTCGTATCGCCCGCAAGTTCCCCTCTTTCTCGTTGCCACTGCTGTTACCGCGCTCGCTTGCTGGACGCTAATTCCTTCATCCGGCTTGATGGGAAGCGCGTATGCGATGCTGATAGCCGCTGCAATTCCTTGCGCGGGCAGCGGCCATATCGTCTGCTCCGCCTTGCGTTCCCGGCCTGCGGGCATCGAGGTGTGAACCGGTGGCCGAGCGCCAAATTCGCATCCTGCATGTGCTCGAGGCGTTGAACCAGGTTGGAGATTCCCGGTGATTCTAGGCGAACAGGTCGAAGTACTAACAAGCAGACTGCGAAGGCTGGTGGGACACGTTCGTCATCTCAACTGGTACTTAGATAAGCCCTCTGAAATACCGCTGTGTTCCGATTTGGACCAATGCCTCCCGTTGCCAGATCTCACTGGCGTAAAGATTCTGTGGCCGAATCGAAACAGTTGGACTTATGGCTCGTTCTGCTTGGGAATGGTAAAGGACGCCTTGGCACACATTGTGCCGGTAGCAGTCCAAAATGTGTCCGAAAGAGATCGCAAGTGGCATGAACGCGGCGGATTTCCTGTGCCCGACGATAAGACAAGCATTCTTGGGACACCTCGTAACCCAAGGCTACCAAACGATATCCGCGGAGACATTTTCGAGGTGCAGCGTGGAAGCCGGTTTATTCGCTGCGCGTATGATTACTCTGATTATCCAGTCGTTTCCACAGAGATCGCTGCGCAGGTGGACCTCTACTTTAAGTGTGTGGCGCCAAGCACAGCATTGCCTGCAAATGTAATCAGGGTGGGATATTTTCCAAGCCGTCCCCGACTTTTGGCGAGGGCCAGACGTATGGTCCTCCGAGGTCCCGTGGTGAAGAACATCGATGTATATGCCCGCTTTGGCACATGGACGGATAGTCAGGAAACACGCGAGAGGCTTGTGGCCCGGATGCAGAAAAGTTCTCTCAGTTTTCAGGGGGGACTGGGTACAGTCGTCTTCCCCGCTTACCTCAACGAACTGATGCGGGCAAGGATCGCTCTCGATGCGCCAGGACAAGCACCAATCACCCACCGTTTGCCCGAAGCGACGGCGTTGGGCGCTGTCATTGTTTCTCCGCCGCCAGAGTGCGCCTTTCCGGAAGGACTTGAAGACGGCGTCCAATACGTGGCTACGAAAGAAGATGGCAGCGACGTGGTTGAGGTCTGCAGGGAAGTCCTCAAGGACCAAGAACGAATGACGAGGATCGCCAGCAATGGGATGAAGTTTTTCGATCGTAACTTTTCCCCACAAAGCATTGCGAGACGAATCTTGCGCCACGCCGTTCAACTTACAAACTGAACTTCGGTCCAATGCCGGGTGTACAATTCTGAACTCCATCTACTCCCGAGCGGACACTTGCTTCATAGTCGGGAGTGGTAAAACCGCCATGGCGCAACGCCAGATTCGCATCCTGCATGTGCTCGGGACTTTGAACCCGGGCGGCGTCGAGACGTGGCTCATGCACGTGTTGCGGAATATCGATCGCAACAAATTCCATTTGGACTTCTGCACGTTCGGCGAAGAACCCGGTTTATACGCACCCGAGGTTGAAAGGCTAGGGAGCACTGTATTGTGGTGTCGCAAGAGCGCGAATATCTGGGCGTTCGGCCGCCGGTTCCGAGGAATTCTGCGCGACGGAAAATACGATGTGGTTCACAGCCACGTGCATTATTTTTCGGGTGCCGTGCTCCGCTGGGCCAAGGCAGAGGGCGTTCCTATGCGCATCGCGCATAGCCACACGATTAACGACGGCAAACCCGATGAATGGATGCGTCGCCAGTACCGCAGATTAATGAAATTGTGGATCGACCGGTATGCCACGCACGGACTGGCAGCGTCGAAGCCCGCGGCTGTGGCCCTGTTTGGCAAACATTGGCAAAACGATGGCCGCTTCCGTGTCCTCTACTATGGGATCGACCTGCGCCCATTTCAGGAGCCAGTTGACCGAGACACTGTCCGAATGGAACTGGGTCTCCCCATTGACGTCCCTGTGGTAGGGCACGTGGGACGCTTCGTCGAAGTGAAGAATCATCGCTTCCTCTTGGAGGTTGCGGCCGAGATACTGAGGCAGCGGCCCGGAATTCACTTTCTGCTTATCGGTGATGGACCGCTTCGACCAGAAACGGAAAGCCGAGCAAGATTGATGGGCATCTCGACCAATGTGCATTTCCTGGGAGCCCGCACCGACGTGCCCCGATTGATGCGTGGAGCTATGGACGCCTTCGTTTTCCCTTCACTGTGGGAGGGTCTGCCGGTAACAGTGATCGAGGCGCAAGCTGCAGGATTGAGTTGCATTCTTTCCGATGCGGTCACCAGTGAGGTAAGCATCCTGCCCAAACAAACTTATCGGCTTCCTCTGTCCAAAGGAGCGGAAGAATGGGCGGAGAAGACAATTCATATTCTTGAACCCGGGAGGATCGTCTCCGACTCAGCTTTGCAAGCTGTAGCCCAATCCGGTTTTTGCATCCGGAGGAGCGGCATTTCGGAGTTGTATCTGAGGGCGAGGGAGTGACTAGAACATGCAACCTCTGAAGGGGTTTCTCAGGCCGGTGTTTCCCGCCGCATGGGCGTGTATTGCGACTGTCGCCGTCTGGGAAACCCACGTTCAACTGGGTGATTCCGCCCTGGCCCTGACTGCCGGGGCGTTATTATTGGTGTCTTTAGCAGTTTCACGCTATGCGTTTGGGTTGAGCTTTACAGCAGGGCCGATGCTCTACCTGGCACTCCTAGGTCTCTTTCACCTGGGCCTAGTTGTGCCATGGGCACTCGGTATATACGACATTTCACGAATTCCCTGGTTTGACCCCCATGGGCTGTCGCACGCGCTTGCCCTGATCATCTATTCAATTCTGTCCTTTCAATTCGGTGTGTTCATCGCCTTCAGCACGCGTGGACACAGGAAGGAGTCTATCAACAGAGATGAGCCGACTTTGGAGGACACGAATGTCTTCGCACTGGGCGGTCTGCTATTTCTTGCCGCGGTAATCATGTTTGTAGCTGGTCTGATCCAGTTGGACCCGGTTGACTACTATCGGATCACTTATTCCGAGATCTATCGTCTGCAGGCTGAGACGGATCCCCGGTTCTTTGGATCAGGCATAACCATTGCATTCATCGGCTTGTATCTTGCCGCTGCGGGCGCATCGCGGCGTCAGCTTCGAGTCACTTTCTTGGGGACGGGCCTTTGGGTCTCGATGCTGTTCTATTTTGGTTTTCGTGGCCCCGCACTTATCGCTGGACTGATCGTTTACGCAGTTGGGCTCAAAAAGAAAATTATGTTCCCAAGGTGGTTTCCGTGGGCAACGGCGGCATTCCTTTTGGTAGCAGTTCCAATGGAATTCATTGTCAGAGAGGAACCTTTGAATGAACGTTCGATCCCCACGTCACTCCATGGGATCAGTATCCTGGATGGCCCCGCAGAAATGGGCACGAGCATTCGGCCACTCGTTGAGACTGTGGATCTCATAGGGCCTGGCAGCTACCGTCACGGCAAGACATACCTCGTGGGCCTCAAAGGAATTCTTCCGAATCTATCACTTCGTTGGGAATCAGTCTCCACAGAGTCCATTGATGACCTCCCACCCAGCCATTGGATCACCGCTGTCGTTGATCCTTGGTCCTATAGGAACCACGGTGGCATAGGCTTTTCGGCAGTCGCAGAGCCGTACATGAATTTCGGGACTCCGGGCGTGATCGTGTTTTTTCTTCTGCTCGCTTTTCTCCTTGTCCAGCTCGAACGCGTTTCAATCCGAAGTTCGCATGCACTTGCTAGTTGGGCGCTTGTCCTTGGCTCCCTGTTATGGACCACTAGGAATGACTTCTCGAATTTCTTCCGGCCGGCGGCTTGGGGTTTCCTATGTGTAGGAGTAGCTTGGTTTTTGTCCCGAAATCATGCCTTGCTGCCAAAGCCTGGAAGGCGAGACGAACTGCAGCTCAAATTGAAAATGCCTCAGACAAAGCGGATCTAAGGAAATCCGTAACTCATGAACCTCCTTGTCGCAACTGAAGGCCATTTCTCCGTGGGGGATACCGGCGCGATCTATGCCCACGGTCCGGTGAAGTACTCGGCGTGGGCGCGCTACCTCGAAGTATTCGAACAAGTGACGGTGCTGGCTCGTGTGGGGATGAGCCGGCGCGCATGGCCGGAAGAAACGCGCGCGGATGGGCCTTGCGTATCGTTCTGCGCGTTGCTGGATTATCGAGGGCCGTGGCAGTTTCTGCGCATGCTGCCTGAGCTCAAAGCGCGAGTTCGCCAAGCCGTCGCGCAGTGCGACGCCTTCATTCTGCGAGTTCCCGGGCTCGTTGGCCGAGTGGCCTGGCGCGAGATCACGCGGGTTGGAAAGCCTTATGCCGTGGAAGTGGTCGGCGACCCGTGGGACGTGCTGGGGCCAGGAACTTGGCCGAGCCTGTTTCGTCCCGTATTTCGCCGCGCGGGCGTTCGCGATTTGAAATCGATGTGTAAAGGAGCGATGGCGGCTCACTACGTGACCCAGAAAGCGTTGCAGCGCCGCTACCCGCCCGGAAAGGACACGTACGCCGTTGGCTTCTCGGACGCGCTGATGGATTCCACGTTCGCTTCTCCACAGGCCATCGAAAAACGACTGCAACGCATCGACGCGCTGGCGGCGCAGGGAATTGGCAGCGCGAAACCATTCCGCATTGGCTTCATTGGGACCATGGCGCAGATGTACAAAGGTCCCGATCTTTTGCTGCGCGCCGTAGCGCTGTGCCGCAACCGGGGACTAAATCTCGAAACAATCCTTGCCGGCGAAGGCCGCCAGGCAGGAGCGATGAGGGATTTAGCTTCGAAGTTGGGAATCGCGGACGCAACCGAGTTTGCCGGGCAGCTCTCATTCGGCAAAGCGATTCTCGACTTTCTCGATTCCATCGACTTGTTCGTATTGCCATCGCGCGCCGAAGGGTTGCCGCGCGCCTTGCTCGAAGCGATGGCGCGCGGTTGTCCATGCATCGGCTCGGACGCCGGAGGCATACCTGAACTGCTCGCCGCGGACGACATTTTCCCCGCCGGAAATTACAAGGCTCTCGCGGAGAAAATCACGCAGGCTGCCGGCAATCCGCTTCGTTTACGCCAAATGGCGATGCAGAATTACGAAGTATCCAGAAGTTTTAGCCCTGAGCATTTGAAGGGCGCCCGGCTGGGCTTCCTGCGTCACGTGAGGATGTTTTCCAAGGCAACGGGACTGCGAAATTCTTAATGAGGCGTTCCCGCGACGCGCGAAAGCGCTGCCAGTTGCTGCAAGGGAGAAGCGTGCCCATTCGCAGCGGCAGCGAAGGCGCGAACGGCGGTCTGGTTGTTGAACTGGTCGGCGGTGAAATCGGGGATCATGCCGGAACGGATCGCCGCGCAGATTTCCTCAATCCCGAACTCGAGCGTTCCTTGAGCCGTGAATCCCAGCATGCGCTCGATCTTTTCGAATGAGACGCGATAATTGCGCCGGTCCTCGCTTTCCACATTCTCGCATTGAACCGCAGGAAGGACGCGAGCAATGGCGCTGGCAACTTCGTGAATTCGAAGATTCAGGTGGCCGGCGCCGGCGTTGAAGACTTCGCCAGAAACCGCTTCGGGCGCCCCCTCAATGCAAGCGAGCACGGCGCGTCCCGCGTCGGCGACATGCAGGAATGGCCGCCACTGCTCGCCGTTCACGACGCGAATTCGCCCGCTGGAAATCGCGCGCGCGACAAAAAGATTCACGACAAGATCGAAGCGCATTCGAGGCGACAAGCCGAATAGGGTCGCCAAGCGCAACACCGTCGGAGCAAATTCCTGCGTCTTCGCACCCAAAATTATGTTTTCCGAATCCACTTTTGTCTGCGCATAGAGCGAAAGCGGATTTAGCGGGGACGATTCGTCCAGTGTTGCGAGCGAAGCGCCGTAAACGCTGCACGATGATGCGAAGATGAATCGCCGGACGCCGTAGCCGCGAGCGACATCCACCAGCATCCGAGTGGCGGCGCAATTCACCTCGAGTGCGAGCTGCTTATTTTCCTCACATGCCGAGTCGCCCACGATGGCAGCCAAATCGACGACGGCGTCGCATCCCCGCATCGATTGCACGACGGCGCCGATGTCGCGCACGTCTCCGCGGATCACTTCGCAATTCGGATGTGTCCTGACTTCCTCCAGCGATTTCTCCCCGAAAAGGAACGAATCGAGAATGCGCACCGCGAATCCGCGAGAGAGAAGCTGGGGCGTCAAAACCGAACCTAGGTAACCGGCTCCGCCCAACACGAGAATCTTTTTCGCTTTTGCCGGGTCCGTCTTGAGTTCCACATTGTAAAGTCTGAGAACCCTGTGCTTGGCCAAACGCGAGCCGCCCACCGTCAGCAGCATCAATAGCCAACCCAATAGCGTGACGCCGCGAGGGACAAGGATTCCTCGAAAGAGGAAATAATCCGCGAAGACAAACAGAACAATAAACAAACTGACGGCGCGAAACACGACCAATGCTTTCTGCACGCCCCGTGTGCCCCGCGTGCGCGGATAAAGGCCGTTGAGTTGAAAAACCAAGAGCGCGAGGAAAGACCAAAAGAGCCAGTCTTGCGTCACATAACCCTTGAACAACTCGGCCAATTTTTGCGGATCGGGAGTTCGCAGAATTACGACGTAGAACAAAAACCACAGCGCGAACGCGGACAACAAGGAAGCGTTCGTGAGGAGGGCGTCGATCGTCATTCGGGAAAGGGTGTGTTTCCATGGGTAGTCGCGAGCTTCCCGCCGAAGCTGGCGCCAGTAAGAAAACAGTGCCGTGCTCATCGGGCGCTCTGTCCCTTTGCCATGCCGCCTCGCTTTGCAAATTCGTGAGCGCGGAGGATGGCGTCCGCAACCTTGTCGACGTCTTCGTTTCGAAGCGAAGAGTAAATAGGCAAGCTCAAAACGCGCTCGGAAACACGGTCGGTGACTGGCAGGGACCACCCGTCCCACGATTCGCGAAAGAGTTTTTGGCGGTGGACGGGCGGCCAAAAATAACGCCGCACGTCGATGTTTTCCTTGTGAAGCGCGTCGAAAAGCCAGTCCCGCGATTGGCCGAAACCACTCGGATCGGTCAATACCGAGAAATCCATGCACGTGCTGCGCCTTCCGAGCGGAATCTGTTGAAAGCTCAATCCCTGTACCCCACGGAGCCGCTGCAAGTAACGGAGACGAATCTGATTTCTTCGCTCGATGCGCTGGTCGAGGCCTTCCAAACCTCGCAGCGCCAGCGCGGCATGAAACTCGCTCATGCGTGCATTCAAACCGAATAGTTGGGGATCGTAGTTGCCTGCATCTCCATAGTTGCGCGCGGCGCGCAAGCGTTGGGCCAGGCGCTCATCCCGCGTGGTTATCAAGCCTCCTTCGCCCGCAACGAGAACCTTCGTGGGAGAAAAACTGAACACCTCAGCCGTGCCGAACGTGCCCACATTCATCTCTCCGACCCGGCTTCCAAACGAGTGCGCCGCATCGTAGATCAAAGGGGTCTTTGCACGCGCGGCAATTCCTTCCAGTTCCTCGACAGCCGCGGGGTTACCGAACAAGTGCACGGGAAGAATGGCTGCGGTGTTTGAAGACAACCGGTCGCGGACCGACGCGGGGCTGATGCAAAACGTTTCGGGGTCGCAATCCGCAAATACGGGCTCGAGCCCGTTCCACACAATACTGTGCGCTGTCGCATGGAAAGTGAAACTTGGAACGATTACCTCCCCATGAAGATCGAGCGCTCGCAGCACCAGGACGAGACCTGCCGTGCAACTCGAAACCGCAACGCAGTGGGGAATCCCCAGGTATGTGGCAGCGGCACTTTCGAACTCGCGCACGAAGCTTGCGTTGGTGAGTTGTCGGCTGTCCAGAATCCGTTCGACATCCGAGAGAAATTCTTCTCCCGGGTGACCTTCCGGAGACGCAATCGGCAGGAGCTTGTCGAACATTGGGTTGCCGCCTGCAATCGCAGGTAGACTTGTTGTCGCCACGGTTTTCATCGGTTGTCCGGAATTTCGTGTCTCTCCGTCTTGCCCCTCACAAATGAGTCTCCAGGGCTGCTTCAAGCTCATGCTTCTTGATGGCGCGGCACGGAACACCCGTAGCGGTCACGTGCGATGGGATGTCCCTGGTGACGACGGCACCCGCGCCGATGATCGACCACTCGCCGACGCTCTTCCCCTGCAAGATCACAGCACCCGTGCCGAAATCGACGCCGTCGCCAAAAGTCACGGAACCCGAAATGTGACACCCAGGATTGATGTTGCAGTACGAGCCGATAACGGTGTCATGACCTATCGTGCAATCCAGGTTGACCAACACATGGGGACGCAGCTTGATTTGCGTAGTGAGAACATTGCCTGCGGTGATGACTGTGCCAGCCCCAATCTCGACCCACCGCGACATCCGAACCGACGGGTGAATGACAGTGCAAAAGCTGAGTCTGATCGCGGCTGCGCGTTCGGCAAGGACCTTTCGCGTGTGCGGGCTTCCGACGCCGCATATTACCTGAAGGTTCTTCCCGCTGTTCCGCTCCAGCCAGTCGAAACCGCCTAGCACCGGCAGGTCGCACAACACGGTGCCATGCAAACTTGGCTTGTCGTCCACGAAGCCAAGCACATTCCATTTATTCTTTTCCTCGTTGTCTTCCAGAAACACCCAAAGTGTTTCGCGCGCGAACCCGCCAGCACCGAGGATCACCACATCTGTCATGGCTTCCTCTTAGACGGAGAGGGAATATCATCATGACCGGAAAAGGAAAAATTCTCTCGGGCCGCGTAGAGGCCCTTGGACGAAAGCCAAGCGGCGGGCGTGCGGGCAAGAATGCGGGCATCGAGCCAAAGAGAAAAATGGTCCACGTACCACACATCCTTTTCGAGGCGCTCCGGCCAAGTCAGACGGTTCCGACCATTCACTTGGCTCCAGCCTGTCAGCCCGGGGCGCACTGACAAACGGCGACGCTGATTCGAGCTGTAATGGTCGATATGGTAAGGGAGAGCAGGGCGTGGCCCGACAAGACTCATTTCTCCACGGAACACGTTCCACACTTGCGGTAACTCATCAAGACTAAACCGGCGCAGCATCTTGCCAACACGTGTAATGCGAGCATCGTCGTGCGAAACATAAAGACCGGTGCCTGTGTGTTCCGCATTTTCAACCATCGTGCGGAACTTAAAGATCCGGAACTGTTTGCCTCGCAATCCTACGCGATCTTGCGAAAACAGAATGGGTCCACGCGAATCCAAGGCAATAGCGATGGCAATCACAATGAAAAATGGAGACAACACGATGAGCCCCAATAGGGCAGCGCAAATATCCAGAGCACGCTTCAGCGAAAGTTGGAGGCTACGTCGCAAGAATCCTTCTCCCAAGTTTCTCGTTTCGCTGCTGCGTTACGGATGCCAAACCCAAAATGGATGAGAACAGAAGCGTGTTGGCAGGAATGTAGAGATTAAAGTCGGTCATGCTGTGCAGCAGAATCGCAACGATGCTTCCCACGCAGCCCAGCGTAACAAATCGCTCAAAATCTCCTGCCATTGATAGGAACGCGCGCACGGCGCGTGAGAGGATGAACGCGACGGATGCAAACAGAATAAGCGCCGCGGGCAGCCCGAGATCGCTCGAGAACTCCAGGTAATCATTGTGGGCGTGATTGACAAGTTGGCCCAAAAATGTGGTTTGGACAGCAGTGAATGTGATTGGGAAAGTCCCGAACCCCGTTCCAAACCAGGGATGATGCCGGATCAGTCCGAGCGCATCCCGCCAGATCGATAACCGGCTCTGATCTCCAAGCGTGTATTCCTGTCCGACGGCCTGAAATCTGGTAACGACTGGCCCGGGCCCAATCCAGAAAGCCAGCCCAATGCTAAGGGCAAAAAACGCGAATGCGAACAGCAGCCCTGTCCGCTGGTGATACCGGTATGCTGCCATTAGGCCGAAGATCAGCAGCAACGACGCCGACGCTGCGACAATCCCCATTCTTGATCGCGAGAAAATCAGCGCTGCATAGAGCACGACTGCAATCGACAACCACAGTACAAGCCTTTGTGAGGTTGACCGCGTCACGAGCTTTTTCAAACCCGCAGGTTGCTTTCGCCCGTCCCCGCGAAGCTTGTTGTACTCGTACAAGGCGAGTGCAAGGCTAAATGGGAGAATCATTTCGAGAAAGCCTGCATAGTGGTTCCGGTTAATGTAAGTGCCCGTCGCTTCCTCGAGGTCAAATTGCTTCGTGTAAGTGAAGATTTTCTGCCAGCCGCTGAGATACTGCGTTAACCCGTAGAAGGCTTCGAAAATTCCAAGCGCAACGAGAGAGACGATCAATCGCCACTTGCGCTGGCGATCCTGGCTAACTATTCGCGCCAAAAAGAATGCAATCAAGCAAGTCAGAAGGACGAAGAGGTGGGTCCGTGTGCTGTGTGGATCGATGCTTAGGAAGGTCAAGCGCGAACCCGGCAAGGGGTCACCTCCTCCCGCAATTCGCCTAGACCAAATAGCAGGGAAAGGACAAAGCTGCAGCAGAACGGCGCCCAACAGGAGAGCAGGAACCACAAAAGCCCTCAAAGAGAATCCCGTTGGCAGAGACCCGGGGCGGACGACAAGCAGAACCCCCAGGCCAAGGAACAGGAACTCGACGATAGTAAAAGACACAGGCTCGGTGCCGCCAAATGCAAGAACAGCGAATATGGCCCCAAGGACGAGCGATCCTTCAACCAATCGCGACATTTCGATTTGATCGATGCCCGTTCCGCCCGAACAAGGCGCCTAGGCCGTCATGGACGTTCATCGATCTTCTCCTGGTGGTAGGCAGAGGAGTAGTAACCGTTCCTCATATCGGTAAAATTAATCGTGGCGCCGAGAACGCGCGAACCCACATCGAGTGCGGAGACATAAGCGCGGTGGACGAGGTCGCGCGGCGTAATGCCGCCTCCGACGACAAGAATCACGCCATCCACAAGTGTGGCCAAAATGCGGCTGTCGGCGAGATTCAGCAGAGGTGGTGAATCGAGCACCACGAACTTGTACTCCTTTGATGCTTCGGTGATTAGTGCGCGCATGTACTCGGACGCAAGCAAGTCGGTGGGGTTCGGTGGCACAGGCCCGCTGAACAGCACATCCAATCTCATCGACACGGGATGAATGACGAGGCTTCGCCAGTCCGGCTCCCCGGTCAGGAAGTTGACAAGGCCGGAGGAATTCTGGACCCCAAAGAACTCATGAAGGCTTGGCCGCCGCATGTCGGCGTCAATGAGGAGAACCCTTTCACTTATCTGAACCAAAGAGAGTGCCAGGTTGGCGGCGACAGTTGTCTTCCCCTCACCCGCTTGTGCGCTCGTCACGAGCAAGGATACCGGGGGACGTTTGGCAGTCGAGAGGAGGACCGACGTGCGCAATTCATGAAAAGCTTCGGCGAGAGCCGGATTCTGGCCATTCCCTTCAATCCGGTTCCATGCAGGCACGAGGTTTGCCTGGCCGTCATCCGTCGTCAGAAGACGCGCCCGCTCGAAGATGGCGCGCACCGCATGCGGGCGATGGGAGGTCTCCATGACCGGGACCGAGGCCAAGGCAGGCAGTCGCAGGAACCGCTCAATGTCTCCAGCGCTCTTCAATGTGTTGTCGAGGTGTTCCTGAACGAATGCTAAGCCAATCCCAAGAGCGAGACCGAGCACGAGACCCAGCGACAAGTTGAGTGGAATCCGGGGCCGGTCGGGTTTCTTGGGAGGATAGGCTGGGTCAACGACACGGATATTCGCGGCCTTCAAGCTGGTGGAAACGCCTGTCTCCTTTAGCTTCTCGAGCAGCCCGACATATAGCTGTTTGTTCGTGTCTGCCTCGCGCTTCAGAATGTTGTACTGAACCGATTTTTCGGCGATCTCGTCCGCTTCTTTCTGCTGGTCTTTGAATGCACCTTGAAGCATTTCCTCGCGTTCCTTGGCAGCGGCGTATTCGTTCGCAATACCCTTGGCAGCGCGCTCGCGCTCCTGTGATAAGACAGCTTTCGTCTCATCGATTTGGTTTTGGATTTCCTTCACACGAGGATAGTCCGGATTGAAAATGGCAATCAAACGCGAGCGCTCACGTTCGAGTTCTTCCACCCTCTCCGTGAGGTCTTGCATCAACTTATTGTCCAAAACGCCCGGCAGGGATGCAAAGTCGCCTTGCTGGACCAGGGAATACAGCGATTCCTTTTGATAGCGGTCGGCCTGCGCTTTGGTCAGTTCCTCCTGCAATTGACGGAGTCTCTGAGTGACGATGTTTTCGGTGGTTCCCCTGTCCGTCTCCAGGAACAGCAAGCCATTTTCGCGAGCGTACTGCTGCAACTCGTCTTCGGATTTTTCCAGGTTCGCTTTCATGCCCAGCAATTGCTGCGAGAGCCATTCCGAGGCCTTCTGAGAAGCCTCCCAGCGAGCTTCGAGATTTTCTTGAATATAAGCGGAGGCTAATGTGTTCACCACTTGGGCCGATCGATTTCGGTCGATGGACTCGAAGCTGATTTCCACCAGGCGGCTGCGTTTGAGCGGCTCCACGTCCAGTCGTTTTTGAAACTTCTGCAACACCTCCGTATCAGCGTCGAGGTTGTGATGGCCGCTTGAGGCAAACGGCTGCGCCGCCGCTTCCCGCTGATCTGTTCCCGCAAAACTGCCCGCAGCCGCACTGAACTCGGGAACCTGGTCGAGCCGAAGCTGAGCGATCACGCGACGCGCAAGATTCTCGCTTTTCAATATTCGGTACTGCGTTTCCAGATAGGTGTCGGACAAATTCTCAACCTGAAAAAGCTCCTGCAGTGTCGGGACGTCCGGGTTCTCTTTCTGAATCTCGAGAAGCGCCTTCGCTTTGTAAACCGGCTTCTGCTTGAGAGTTCCGAAAAGCACTACCGAAAAAACGATGAAGAGCACCGTCAATATCGTGGCGCGACGCTTTCGTATGACCCGCCAATACTCAAGCAGGCCAGGCACCTGTCCGGCGCCCTCCACTTCGTAGGACACGACATCTTGAGTCCGGCCCTTTTGCAGGGCATGGGGCCCAGATTCAAAAAGCCGGATTTTTGTGTCTTCGTTCATTCTAGCGAAAGATAATCAAGCCGCTTGCAGTTGTGATTGCAGCCGCCGTGCCTTTATAAAAAACACTCTTTCCCGAACTGCTGGGTACAAAAACAATGTCCGCAGGATTGAGCGGCGGATCGGGAGTCTTACCAGCCAGCACCTTCCCGAGATCTATGGGGATCTCGACTCGCTCCCCCGTATTCCCATTCGTGCGGATGATCTTTGTCCTGCTCTTCGCGGATGTCGCGGTCAAGCCTTCGGCAAGCGCGATTGCCTTCAAGACCGAGATCTGGCGATCGTTCTTGAGGACAAATCCTCCCGGCTTTTTGACGTCGCCCACTACATAAACGATCCCGGCTTGCGTCACTTTGACGATGTCGCCCGGATAAACGGTCACGTTAAACCGTGGGTCTCCCGACTCGAGCAGGTCCTTTAACTTGATTCGCACAGTTTCCGCATCACTCGAATTATTCCTTGTCGCGGCGGCAATGGGCGCCTTAACATCATCGCTTGCAGGAGAAGTTCCGGGGCTCGCCGCTTCGAGCGTTGCATTTTGGGCGCCAGGTTCGGCGTGCAAACCTGCCGCGCGCATGACCAGAACTTCCTCTCCTGCATCATCGTCAAGCCCTTCGGCCATGGAAAGCATTTCGAGGACGCTCTTCGGCCCTCGAACCTGGAAGACTCCCGCCTTCTTCACCGCTCCCACAACGGATACAGCATGGCTCTCCATGGCGCTGATGAAAACACCGACATGAGGATCCTTCATGAATTCGCGCAGCCTTTGTTCCAACACGACTTCCAGTTCTTGCGCCGTCAGCCCAATGCACTGGATTCCTCCGAGCAGCGGCATTGAGATTTCACCTCCCGCCGATACTCGAAGCGAGCGATTGAGTTCAGGCGCTTCAAATACGTTGATATCGAGAAGATCGTTTGCGCCGATCCGGTATTCGTCAGCCTGGCTCCCCGGCCCTTGATTTTCGTATGCTTGCCGTAATTGCTGAATCCGCCGGTTGTAGTCTTCTGCTGTATTGCCCTGTGACACCTTGCCAGTTTGCTGGGGGCTTTCTGGCGAAGTTTGTGCAGGCAAAACAGCGGGATGAAGCAGGAGCATGCTTCCTAAGAGCACTGCCAACAAAGCCAACGTTTCACGGCTCAGGCTTCTCATGGCCTTCCTCAATACCGACTCACCATCCGCGTCACAATGAGATAGCTGCCAAGACTTGCCATGCAGCAGACAGCATACCCTCCGCGGGACGGTGACACATCAAGCGCGCGAAATACTCCGAGTTATGCGGGTTCAGATTCCGGAGAGTTCCACCCTTGAAACGCGCCCAGTTGACTGAAAATATGACTTGAGCCTCTGCCTGTACGGCCCCGCCCGTCGGCGACCTGTGCAAAGATTCGAGGCCCGGCTTGCCCACTTCAAGCCCGGCTTCAGTCAAACATTCGGCGTGAGTGTAATCCCAGGTGTACCCAGATTGTCAAGCACTGCCCGCGCATAGTTCGAGCGCGAAATCCCCGTTGGAACGCCAGTTCGTGGTGAGGCTTGGCTCTAATTGTGGCGTGCATCGTTACATTCACGAAGACGGCACCCGGGAGGCCGTCAGCAGTGACAAACAAGACGGTTGGGGAGTGTGGCATGGGGTCCCTTAATGGGGCTGAAGCTCAGCTGAAGAAGCAGATGCAACGAGATCGTCCGATTGTGACCGGGGCGTTCCTTTTATGTGCAAAGCGATGAACATAGAGTTGATTCGGAACAGTTCACGTTCCTTAGGTATAGGTGCGGCTATACAGGAACAAAACACAGTACATAGGTCGCATCGGCCACGCCTCAATCGTTTTCCTGACAGTTGGCCCCCGACTTGCACCGAAGTTAGCCAGACGAGTAGTTTCTGGAGAGAGAAACCCGTTTTTGAATAGCTTTAGCCAGCAATCCCGTGGCTTTCGAGCCGCGACGATAGCCGGTTGTAGTGTCTGAACCCCGATGTAGATACCCAAATTGAGGAGGATCACTAGATATGAGAAAAGCTTCACTTTTCTTCGGTATTGCGCTGCTAGCGCTTGCGGCTGGCCCAGCGTTTGGAAGTTCCGTCTGCCCAGCTCCGAACGGTGGCGATAGCAATGGCGAAGGCGTCAGCTCCACCTATCTCAGCGACACCACTACCTCCGGCGGAGTCGTCACGGGCAACACCGGTTGCAACGTGCTGATCACCTTCGGCTCGGGCGGGTCGATCACAACCACAACTCCGAACGCCGCTCCATCGTACGATTCGGGCGGAGATGACAACCTTATCGGGATAGTCAACAATAGTGGCGCACCGATTACCTCCCTTGCCCTCAACGGCGGCCTTGATGACGTTTTCGGATTTGATGGCGACGGCATTTGCGGTGCGTCGCTCGGAGGGACTTCTCCTGGGTACACCTTTGTCGGCGGCGGGAACCCGTGCGGTGCCGTAGATTCTTCGGGTTACGGCGACAACGGCATCACCTTCTCAAACATCAACGCATTCGACACAACGGGTGACGTAAACTTTCCGGGCGGCATCCCCAATGGCGGTACCGCGTTTTTCTCGCTGGAAGGCCCGGTTAACCTTAACCTCACAGTAACTCCGGTTTCAACTCCTGAGCCTGGCACGCTGCTGCTGCTCGGGACCGGGTTGCTTGGGCTTGTTGCTTTCAAATCAAGGTTCGCCTTGACGATGTAGGATTGCCGTCGCCGGAGCTGTGGGAAAGAGGGAATCCCGCCGTCTCTGCGGGATTTCCAAGAAGCGTCTCTTCCACAGCTTTTCGGCGCCGTTTCGCCCTTTGCTCTGTTCCAGAACCGACCCATCAGGTTCAGGCCATAAGACACACACACTGATGCACGGGTGTGCGCAGGCGAGCACGTGGCAACCGGCCAGAGTGCCTCGCGCCAACATCATGGCAAACACAGATTCCATCATCCAGAACGTCGGACTGACGGACCAGAACCGGATCTTTCTGGCCAATAATAACATCAACATCGAGTTGAGTGACACGACGGAAAAGGAAAGGTGGAAGGGCGTTGTCTGTGTGGCACCCTTCGAGAGCCGTACTGAAAAGAAACTCTTACGTTTCGCTTGAGAGTTTACTCTTGGGCACTGAGCAATTGTACCATCTCATCGCCCAGATACCGTTTGAAGCAAAGACAAATTCTCGTTGAACTGCAAGAACCTCGGGCTAAGAATTGGCCAGCACTTGCGGGTCTTTGTCGTCGGCAAAGGCAGATCGCAGCTGCGCGCGCCAGTCTGATAACTGCACGCGAAAGGTCTCGTTCAACAGGGAGTTTGAAAGAATGGAGTAGGCAGGGCGGCGAGCCGGGGTTGGGTACTCTTCAGTGTTGATGGGCATCACACGCCGAACCATCAGCGGTTTCTCATTGATCGCGGAGGCGAGCCACGGAAGGGCTCGCGAAACGTACGAAGCCTCTTCCAGAATTGCGTTCGCAAACGCCCACCAGTTTGTCTCACCACCGGCAGACATGTGGTAAATCCCGCTTAGTTCGGACATAGCAGACAGGTCGTTCCCATGAGCACAAAGCTGCGTCAAGATGTTTGTGGTGCCTGCCGCAATTTCACGGCTCCATGTCGGTGCGCCCACTTGATCCTGCACGATCCGTAACTCTTCTCGTTGCGTGGCGAGGCGCAGGATCGTGAGCAAGAAATTCCGGCCGCGCGTGGTGTATACCCAAGAAGTGCGAAAGATCAGATGGGGAAGCGCGGCATCTTGAACAGCCCGTTCACCCTCCAGTTTTGTCTGCCCATAGAAGTTGATCGGATGCGGGGGATCCTTCTCGTCGTAGGGAGAATGCTTGGAGCCGTCAAAAACATAGTCGGTCGAATAGTGCACTAGTCCCGCACCAATGCGTTTTGCCTCCTCGGCGATTGCAGCAGGCGCCATCGCATTTACAGCGCGCGCACTGGCTTGATCACCTTCTGCTTGGTCCACAGCTGTGTATGCAGCTGCGTTGACGATCAATTGTGGCTGGATCTCGCGAATCGCCCGACGAATCTCTTCGGGCTTCAGCAGGTCGAGTTGCTGGCGGCCCAGAGCGACCACCTCGCCCACGCGGGGCAGCAACAACGCAAGGTCCGATCCGACCTGGCCGTTCTTTCCAGTGAGCAAGATCTTGGGTCTCATCGTTTCAGGAATCGTGGCAGCAGTTCTCTAGGCACTTCGGCTAAGGTTGAGTATCGCGAGTCCTTTTCAGAGATTAGAGGGTCAGTGACGCCCCAGGGAATGCCGATTTCCAGATCACTCCAGAGGACGCCATGTTCGTCTGCAGAGTCGTAGAAATCGCTGCACTTATAGAGAAACTGAACCCGATCTGTCCGAGCGAGGAATCCGTGGGCGAAGCCTGAGGGAATGTAGATTTGATTCTGGTCTTTTGCCGAGAGCACGACTCCAGTCCACTTGCCGAAATGCGGTGATCCGAGCCGGATGTCCACTGCTACATCGAAAGCCTCTCCTTCCACCACGCGGCAGAGTTTCGCTTGCGGATGCTTTAACTGGTAGTGTAGTCCGCGGAGCGTGTTTCGTGCTGAACTGGAGTGATTATCCTGAACAAACGTATCCGTGATGCCCCATTCGGCGAGCCTCCCCTGGTGGTATGTCTCCATGAAAAACCCGCGCGCATCACGGTAGACCTTTGGACGAAATTCCCATACGCCCGGAATTGAAAGTTCGATTCTCTCCAAAGAAGTCACGCCCCCTGGTGGTCCCAGTTTTGTCGAACCCAGCAAACTCTAACAGAATATCCTTGAGGAGCGGGATGAATCAGCATCTTTATTGAAGAGGTTTTGAGCTCGCGTGCGCGATCGCGTGGAGAGATGAGTCGCGATTCTCATAGTACTTCTCGTAATAGGTGCGGTATTCACCGCCGCGCACTCCCGCCAGCCACGCGGCACTCGTGCGGTACCACTCAATCGTCCTTCGCAAGCCCTCTTCAAGAGGTATCGTCGGCTTCCAGCCAAGCTCGTTCTCCATCTTCTTGCAGTTAAGGGCATAACGCCGATCGTGGCCTGGACGATCCTTCACATATGTGAGTAGGGTTTCTGGCTTGCCCACTACTCGAAGCAAGCGCTTCGCCATCGTGAGGTTCTCTTCGATGTCGAGACCGCCGATGTTGTAAACCTCGCCGACTCGTCCTCTCTCCAAAACGGCCATGATGCCGCGGCAGTTATCTTCTACGTGCAGCCAGTCGCGCTGTTGCAGGCCGTCGCCGTAGATTGGGAGGGGTTTGTCATCGAGCGCATTCGTGATCATCAACGGCAAGAATTTCTCTGGAAATTGGAAGGGGCCGTAATTGTTCGAGGAGCGCGTGATCAGCGCCGGGAAGCCGTAGGTGCGCACATAGGAACGGACCAACAGATCAGAACCCGCCTTGGAAGCTGAATATGGGCTGCTCGGTTGCAGGATTGCCCCTTCGTCTGAGAAAGCACCGGCGGCTATGTCCCCATAAACCTCGTCAGTCGAGATATGGACAAATCGCTGGACGCCGAGTTTTCGTGCCACCTGCAGCAGGATGAACGTTCCAGTGACGTTGGTCTCGATCACAGGGGCTGGTTCGTAGATGCTCCGATCCACGTGAGATTCGGCGGCAAAGTGCACCACTGCGTCGCAGCCGCGCATAGCGGCTTCCACAGAGGGGGCGTCGCAGATATCGCCGCGTGTAAAAGTGTAATTGGGGTTATCGGCGACCGAGTCGAGGTTCGCGAGATTGCCCGCGTATGTCAGTTTGTCATAATTGACGACGGAGAAGTTCTTGTCGAGGCCGAAAACGTGCCGAATGAAGTTCGAACCAATGAAACCTGCGCCGCCCGAGACGAAGATCCTCATCGGGCCGCTCCTTGGTGAATCAGGCGTTCGGGGCCGTTCCGTCCCTGGGTTTTGTTCGCGCCGGTCTCAGCGACCAGGTTATTGGCGCGGAGCAAGGACTCAAAAGTCCCAGCATCGGTCCACCAGCCGTCCAGAACCTCGTACGTCAGGCTGCCTTCTTCAATGTAGAAGTTATTGACGTCGGTAATTTCGAGCTCTCCGCGTCCTGAGGGTTTCAAACGACGAATCTTTTGAAACACGGACGCATCGTAGAGGTAGATTCCGATGACGGCAAAACTAGACTTGGGTGCTTTGGGTTTTTCCTCGATACCGATTACATGGTCGCCCTGAATCTCAGCGACGCCAAACCGTTGGGCGTCCACGACTTCTTTCAGAAGGATTTTTGCTCCTTTATTTTGCCTCTTGAACTTTTCGACGGCCTCGCAAATGTTGTTCTCGATGATGTTGTCACCCAGGACGACGCAAATGGGCTCTCCGCCAGCAAAAAACTCCGCCAAGCCGAGCGCCTCGGCGATTCCACCTTCCCCTTCCTGATAGGTGTAGTTCAGGTGCTTCAGTCCGAAGTCGCGACCATTCCCCAGCAGGCGCAGGAAGTCCCCAGCGTTCTTTCCGCCTGTGACCAGAAGAATTTCGTGAATGCCCGCATTCACGAGGGTCTGGATGGGGTAATACACCATCGGTTTGTCATAGACTGGAAGCAGGTGCTTGTTGGTCACCCGAGTGATCGGATTCAGGCGACTTCCCGTTCCACCCGCGAGCACGACGCCTTTCATTTAAATCCCTCTCTCCCTAGGACCAACGCTGTGTCCGTGGGTTGCTGCCGATGCCTGTTGATTATTGCCCCAGCCGAACAAGTCCGCAAGAGCACTCGCAAACCTGCCTAGGGGACCATCGAGGCGCAAGTTGATGAAGGACGAAAAGCACGTTCCCTGCCAAGTTGTCTGCCGTGGTTATCGCGGCACGACGTATCGTAAGTGTTTTCAATGCATTCCCAGGGAATTCTTAGCCTCTCGCCCCGCCTAAGGGAGTTGTCACTCGGGGGAGGAAAACATGTCATCAAGAACGGTGGAATACTTCCACTATAGGGGACGAAACGGATCTCGGCTGTTCCCGTCCTGCTGGGACTTGGCGCATAAGCCAGTTGTGCAAGTTCCTGTCGAGGAATTCCGTTGATCAACTGAACTGACTGCAATGGCTTTCAGGGGTCAGCCAAAACCGGCCAATGAGGGTCACCTGAAAACCGAAAAAATAACAAAGCCCGGGAGATTGACGCTGGCGAGTGTGCTCTGGTTCGCGAGTACAGTAGCAAGAGTCTCCTGTCTCAGAATGCAACTCGTCGCAACTCCTTTCCTTTAATCGCGCGCTAGGTTCCTTCCGGTCGTGGTCCGAAAAACTGGCGATTCGAGAACAGGCGTGCCGTAGCCCACGTGAACAGGTCGAGTCTCCTGATCAATTTCCGTTCCCTTGTCCAGTAGATATCCCTTCAGCGCGGCTCCTAGACTGGTTTCGTCATGAATTCGCGCACACAGAGTTGTCATTATATTGGGGCACCTTCACCAAATTGCCGGAATTGGAACAGATATCCTCTAGGCCACAACGTTCTCGTCCTTCTTGCGACCTTTGCTGTTGTCGCGGGCGCAATCGGCCTCTCAAGCTGCGCCGGTTACACAAGCGCATCGGGAACGAAGCCGGCATCACCGGGTTCCGGAGTCCTCACGGCTAGTTCCACGAGTCTGAGCTTCGGAAATGTCTCCGTTGGGAGCAATGTGTCACAGAGCTTAATTCTCACGAATACCGGTACAGCTGCGGTGAACATCTCTCAAGCAACGATTTCAGGGTCTGGGTTCACTCTTGTGGGGGGAAGCCCTTCTTCTTCGATCCCGGTCGGCCAAACGGCTACTGCTCAGGTCCAGTTTGCGCCGCAATCTGCAGCCGCAGCAGCGGGGAGTCTCACCGTGACGAGCGATGCTTCCAATTCTCCGCTCACAGTCTCACTGACCGGGAGCGGCGTTGCAGCGACTCACTTGCTTGGAGTAACTCCGACCAGCGTCAGCTTCGGTAGCGTGAATATCGGCAGCAGTGGTTCATCAAGTGTGACGCTTAAGAATAATGGGAACTCAGATGTCACCATATCGAGCGTGGCTGTAACTGGCGCCGGGTTTAGCACGAGCGGAATGACGGCTGGCACGATTCTGACGCCTAGCCAATCCGTGGCGCTTGATATTGCATTCACACCGGCTGCAGCAGGGAGCATAACAGGCAGTGTCTCCATCGGCAGCAATGCCACGAACTCACCTGCAACGGTCTCCTTGTCAGGCACTGGCGTTCAACCGCCGACCCAACATTCGGTGACACTGTCGTGGACTGCCAGCACATCCACTGGTGTCATTGGCTATTACGTGTACCGCGGAACATCGTCGAACGCTCTTGCGAAGGTGAACTCGAGTCCCGTCGCCCCAACGGAGTATGTGGATTCGGGCGTGGCGTTGGGCCAGACCTACTACTACGCTGTTACAGCCGTCGATTCGAGCGATGTGGAGAGCACAGATTCAAACGTGGTTTCGGCCACGATTCCGACATCGTAGCTTTGCTCTGGCTCAGACCCGATCGGGTCTGTCAGTAAAAAGGTTTGAGTGTAGGCTGCTCGAACCAGCGCAGTGAATTAACCGGGCGCATTGGTAGTGTCCCGTGGACAGGTGTACATACCTGTCCCTCGTTTGTACTTCAGTCCAGTAGTCCCTCCTATCCGAATCAGCAGACAATCCACGCTGAGCATGAGGGGTGTGGGCACGGAGAGGCTTCCCAATAACACAGGGCAAAGGGTCGAGACTTCGAGAATCATGATGACTCGTTCGCAATTCGTCCAGCTTTGCCTTGTTCTGGCAGCCGTATGCCAGACTGCCGCGTGCGTTGGCGTGACAGGTAAGACCAACTCGAGCGCTGGCAATGGCGGCAGCGAGGCAGCGACAATAGAGATTACGCCTACGTCTGTCAAATTTGGGAATGTGGCTGTGGGCTCAAGCGCGAAGCAAGCATTCAACCTGGCTAACACAGGTGCGGCAGACATCGTTGTCACCGAGGTTAACGTAACGGGTTCGGGTTTTAGCGTTACCGGAATCTCCGCTCCGCTTTCCCTGCCCGCGGGAACAAGCACAAAGTTTACGGCTGTTTGCACACCGATCGCAGCCGCCAGCGAGACGGGAACCATAACGATCACTACGAATCCGGATGTCGCTCTGCCACCGATCAGGTTGCTGGCCACAGGGACTGCTTCCCAGATCGCGGTGACACCAGCAGTAGTCAGTTTTGGGAACGTGGTTGTGGGAAGTGGTGCAACTCAGGCAATGCAATTGAAAAACTCCGGGACGTCCAACTTGACGGTGTCTGCGGTGAATACGAGCGGAAGTGGCTTCAGTGTCTCTGGGCTTTCGCTTCCGTCGACTTTGCCACCTGAGGGCGTTGTGAGCTTTACAGCCCGTTTCGCGCCAACCTTTCCAGGCAGCCACAGCGGGACGATTTCGATCGCGAGCAATGCGCCAGGCCCTCCGCTCGAAATCGCAATGACAGCGAGTGGCGTGGCGGCAACAATCACACTCACTTCCAGTGCAACGAGCTTGAATTTTGGGACGGTAACGATTGGCGAAACGAGATCACAAGTTGTGAAACTCACCAGCACGGGCAATTCGAATGTCGATATTTCGAAAGTGGCTGTGACGGGCACAGGTTTCACCTTGAGCAGCGAATCAACTGTGGCCTTGGCTTCAGACCAATCGACGAATGTCACTGTAAACTTTAGTCCAAAGTCAACGGCGAGCGTAACCGGCACGCTCTCGGTGGTCAGCAACGCTTCCCATTCGCCACTCGAGATTGGCCTGTCGGGCAATGGTGGTGCACAGACGGAACAGACGGCGCAGCGGTCCGTCAGCCTGAGCTGGAGTCCTAGCACGTCCGCCGTGATCGGCTACTTTGTGTACCGAAGCGTGGGCTCGAACGTCTCGCTGTCGCGATTGAATGCCACTCCTGACACGTCGACGGCGTACAAGGATGACACCGTGTCGAGCGGTGTGACTTACTACTATGCTGTGACAGCGGTCGACTCAGACAACGTCGAGAGCACGCCCTCGAATGAAGTAAAAGTTCAAATTCCCTGAATCAAAATCTTTACCAAAACAGAAATGTGACAGAGCAAATCACTGTGGGCCATGGTGCCCCCTTGCGTCAGCATCTGAGAGGACTATTCTGCTCGGTCATCGTGAGCGTTAAGCAAGTCACGTCCGCACGCGGGCGTTCCAGAGGGCTTGACTATATCCATGAAGCCCTAACCTGTGATACTTGAGCATGGCACGCCGCGGGGTCGGTTATAGTTATCACCTCCGGATCAGGCACCGGCTGTCAGGTTGAAACGGCCGGGAGCACTCGCGTAAATGGGGGGCTCTACTGATAACGCGAGCGGCAAATTTGCTACGGGCCACAAATCACCGCAGGAGTTGGGCAGAAGCCCCAAACAGGAGCGTCAAACGTGCGGATCAGAAAGGCGGTCATCACAGCAGCGGGAGGGAATCAACGGGCGCTTCCGCTCCAGACTCTCATCCACAACGGAGCGGAAAAATCCGTTCTGAGTATCCTGATCGAACAGGCCCTCACTGCGAATATTGGCGAGATTTGCGTAGTGGTCTGGCCTGGCGACGAAACTCGCTACGCACAAGCCGCCGGCAACCTCGCCGGAGCAGTGCGGTTTGTCCCCCAACAGCAGCCGCGGGGATATGGCCACGCCATTTACTGCGCACGCGAATTTGTGGCCGGCGAGCCCTTCCTGCACATGGTGGGAGATCACTTGTACGTGACCGCAACGCGGCCCGGCGTCCAGCGCCTGGTGGAGTTGGCTGAACTCGAGTCGTGCTCCGCCTCCGGCGTCCAGGCGACGCCCGAAAGCCTGCTCTCCCGGTTTGGGGCCGTGGCGGGACGCCGCATTTCCGGTCGGCCCGGCGCTTATCGTGTGGAGACGGTACTCGAAAAACCGACGCCCACGGAAGCCGAACAGCGCCTCATGGTGCCGGGAATTCGCGCGGGCTACTACCTCTGTTTCTTTGGAATTCACGTTTTCACTCCCACCGTGATGGAACTCCTGGGACGGAGGCTCTCAGATGAGCCGAGCGGCGCCCTCACGCTTTCCGCTGCTCTCGCCGAGCTTGCCCGGCAGGAGCAGTACCTAGCGCTGGAAGACACGGGACGGCGGTATGATCTCGGTGCTCGCTACGGATTGCTCACCGCGCAATTGGCCCTGGCGCTGAACGGTCCCGACCGCAACGAGGTGCTTACGCGCTTGCTGGAACTACTGGCGGAGCGTGAGCTGACGACTCCGCCAGCGGGGGGCGAGCGGTGAGTCTGCTTACCGACGTCATAACCTCTCGCGATACGGAGGCTCGCAATCGCCCGCTGGACGCCCTGTGCCGGGCTGCGAGCCTGGAAGAACTGCTGCGAGAATGCGAAGCGCTCGATCGTTTCCGGCGCAGCAGCGACAATCTCTACGAGCGCGTTCGAGCCCTTTTTTTTCTGTATGCCATCCATCGCTTTCACATCTCCACGCGCAAGTTACCGGCTTCACATGCTCTGATTCCTTTCGCGGGTTACACCAACCTCCTAAAGCGCAGATTCGAAGAAGCGCTTGATATTTTTCTAGGTGCCCAGGCCGCCGCCGGGCCGAGCGCTGCTCTTTCCAGCGCGCTCGCAGCTGGCTACCGCTCGCTCGGCTTCCAAACCCTCGCTGATCAAGTGCGCCGCAGCGTGCGCTCGGTCCGCGGCAATCAGTGGATGTTCCGCGCCGCTTATCCTGAAGACGCACCGCTACGGATTCGCCCCGAGCTATTGAAGCGCGAATCCGCCGATCATCTCTTCCCCATCCTGCGCGAGGTTACGCCGGTACGCATGGACTTGAGCCATAGCGGGTGGAGCGATATTTTCTTTTTGGGGATGGATTTCCCCGAAGGCGCCCGCGTGCTCAATATTTCCATTGACCTCAGTGCGCGCAGCCTTGGCGCCCCGAAGCCCCCCGTTGAAGGATGGTTCCGAGTCATCGATCAGCCGGTAATACGCTTGGTGAGCGTTGACCTTAAGTGCAGCGCTGAACTTACCTCGATTGCTGAAGTTTTCGATTTCGCGCACGACTACCTGGGTTTGCTCAAGGCTGCGGTCATTGCATCTGGCATCGTACCGCCAGGGATGGAGGGCGCCACTCAGCCCCTCACCGACTTACTGACCCATTTGACGGGCCGGGCTGGCCACGGAATCGAAATCGTCAGTAAGGTGAATGATATTCCGCGCGGCTCACGCCTGGCAGTGTCCACCAACCTCTTGGCATGCCTCATTTCCTTGTGCATGCGCGCGACAAACCAGATCCGCAAGCTCGCCGGCGGTCTTTCCGAGGATGACCGCCGCTTGGTGGCTGGGCGTGCCATTCTCGGCGAATGGCTTGGAGGTTCGGGAGGCGGCTGGCAGGATTCCGGCGGAGTGTGGCCGGGAATCAAGCTGATTCACGGGGTCTTAGCCCAGGAAGGTGACCCGGAATTCGGCGTGAGCCGCGGCCGTCTGTTGCCAAACCACCAGATTCTCGGGCCTCAGGAGGTGTCACCCGAAACGCGCATGCAACTTCAGCGAAGTCTGCTGCTCGCCCACGGAGGCATGGCGCAGGATGTGGGCCCCATTTTGGAAATGGTGACGGAGAGATACTTGCTTCGTTCAGAAACTGAATGGCGCAGTCGGGGCGAAGCCGCGCGCATCCTAGATGACCTCATTTCAAGCTTGAAGAGTGGAGACATTCGGGCCCTGGGCGCCTCGACTGAGCGGAATTTTAACGGCCCCATGCAGAGCATTATTCCCTGGGCCGGAAACCTATACACCGACACGCTCATTCGCCGCGTGCGCGGGGAGATGGGCAACGACTTTTGGGGTTTCTGGATGCTTGGGGGAATGTCGGGCGGGGGCATGGGTTTCCTTTTTGCTCCGCATGCAAAGGCACTGGCGCAGGAGCGCTTGCAGGCCATCATGAGTGCTACCAAGAGGGAGATGGAGCATGCGGTGCCCTTTGCAATGGAACCCGTGGTTTACGATTTCGCGGTCAACGAAGAGGGCACCCAAGCCACCTATCTCGAAGGCGATTCTGCCCTGATGCCGGCGGGGTACTACCAGATGGCTGTGCCTGCGCTCCTTCGCATGGAAGCCCGCTTGCTTTCGCCCGTGCGCCTCATCGAGCTCGAACGCTTCACCACTGCCTGCCACACCGTGCCGGAGTTCCAAGGAATGGTGCAGCACGTCTTCGAGCATCTCATCCCGCAGAGCCCGCAAAAGCCCGATCTCTCCGAAAGCCTCGACGCGCTGCTTGAAGCGCACGGATTTGATCGGGTGGAGCATGAACAAATCCAGGCGGACTTGCGCAGCGGCCGCGTGGGGCTGGCGCAGAATCGTCTTCCCATCACCAGCCTGATCACTGACGTTGCCGACGAAGATCTGTTTGACGCCACCGAAGGTGTTGCAACGAAATATCAAGAGATCGGGAGGGACGCTCTAGCAGAAGGAATGGTGGCAGTGGTTTCGCTTGCCGGCGGTGCGGGCAGCCGTTGGACAAAAGGTGCAGGCGTCGTCAAGGCCCTCAATCCCTTTTGCCGATTGGGTGGCAAGCACCGCAGCTTCCTGGAAGTACACCTGGCACACAGCCGCCGCACGGGCCGTCTCTCGGGCACGGCTCTCCCCCATGTAATCACCACCAGCTACCTCACACACGATGCGATCCAGGCGCACCTCCGCACCGAGCGCAACTACAACTACCCCGGTCCCCTACTGCTTTCACCGGGACGCTCCATCGGGCTGCGGTTTGTGCCCATGGAAAGAGACTTGCGTTTTGCCTGGGAAGATTTGCCACAGCAAATGCTCGACGAACAAGCGCAAAAGGTTCGCGATAGCTTGCGCACAACGCTCATCGCGTGGGCCAAGAAAATGGGCGAAGGCGCGAGCTATACCGATAACGTACCGATGCAATGTCTGCATCCGGTCGGCCACTGGAGTGAAGTGCCCAACATGATTCGAAATGGCACGTTGCTGCTGTTGTTACAGGAAAGGCCTCGGTTGAAGTACTTGATGATTCACAACATTGATACCACGGGGGCTGACGTAGACCCGGGGTTGCTTGGTTACCACATCGCGGAGGGGGCAGCGCTTACCGCCGAAGTCATTGCGCGCCAGGTGGAAGACCGTGGCGGCGGGTTGGCCCGCGTCGACGGCCGCCTGCGTCTAGTCGAAGGTCTCGCGCTTCCCAGCGAAGAGACGGAATCGCTCCTCCCCTGGTACAACAGTGCGACCTATTGGATTGATATCGACCAACTCCTCACAGTGTTCGGACTTGCCCGCGATGATTTTACGCGCAAGGAATATGTGAACAGCGCCGTGCGAACGCTGGCCGCCCGCATGCCCACCTACATCACGCTTAAGGACGTCAAAAAACGATGGGGGAAAGGTCAGGAAGATATCTTGCCGGTGGCGCAGTATGAAAAGCTGTGGGGCGACATGACCAGCCTTCCGGAATTCGCCTGCCGCTTCGTGGCTGTGCCCCGTATGCGCGGACAACAACTCAAAGAGCCGGCGCAACTCGATGGTTGGCTGCGTGATGGGTCCGCTGCGTTCGTCGAGTCCTTGTGCGACTGGGACGATTGACTCCCGCAGTGCCAGGTGGGCCACGCAGCCAATTCCTTTCACTTCTGCTTCGATCGGTGACCGTAGCCTGATTCAACCCTCGGATCTCCAGAGAAACTTGACCAGCCTGGGCAACGACCGGACTATGCGCCGTATTGGCGACAGGGAATCGTCGCGTCAGATTCTTTCCTGACAGGCAGGATGGCAAGCGATCGGGATCGGGTACGGATCGCCCCGGTCACTCTGTAGATTTGCTCTGGCGGGCAGAACCAAGATGTTCGGGCACTTGCAAACACCTCGGGTGTTTCAATTGAGCAAGCAGGGAACAGTGGACTGACTTGGGTTAGACGATCTGTTGCACATCGCGAAAGGCAAGATAAACGACACGCAGCTCTATCGTTGCCTGGATCGTCTGCTGCCGCTGAAGACCAAGGTTGAACACATATATGACCGAGTCGGGCAATGCTTTGCTCAAAGTCTGCATCTATTTACTCTGTGTGCAGCGCTTGGCATCGGCAAGTCGTTTCGTTTCAGCATGGCGAAATCGGCAGATTTCTTGCGAGTAAGTAAGAAGGAAACCAAGGGATGTGTGTGTTTTCCCCTTGGCATGCTGAAGAGGGGTTTTGAAAATGCGAAAATCTCTGTGGATTAGTCTTACGGTACTCCTCGTGGCCATCGGCGCGCCCGCGGTTTCGTGGGCCGACGACATGACTTACTACTTTAATCAGACGGTCGGAAGTGGCAGCGTGACTGGTTCGATAACGACCGACGGAACAATCGGGACTCTCGGATCCGCTGACATTCTCGGTTGGTACTTGGTGTTGAAGGACGGCGGCGCGACGATTATTCTCATCCCGTCGCAAAGTGGGGTGCTTGATTTTGGCCCCGATTTAACCGCCTCGACTACGAATCTCATGTTTAATTTCAGCGGAGCGTGTTGCGGGGAGTTCGCAATTGGGAATCCTATGATGCCCGATGAGGGCGCCGTCGTCTATCTTACCGCCATGCCCGCCCTCCTCTATGAATCCGGGATCTATCTAGTCGACCTGGATTACTATTTTAACACCTCTGAGCTGCAATCAGGGGATCAAGTAATCGCCACAATCCCTGAGCCGAGCACATGCGGCCTCATGCTGCTCGGTGTCGGGATAGTGTTTGTAGTGCGGAAACGTATGGTTCAAGGCCTCCATCAGGGCAGATGGACGCATCGCGCACTACCACTTCCCGCACGCTACTAAGCACCCATCGCTTCCAGCGCCGGACGTACTGCCCAATGCGCCGCCGAATTTCCTCCGGCGGCGCATTCTGCTCATGCCGCGGGCTGCCCGTTCTCGAAATGCTTCCCAAGCCGATGGCGCGACGCCGGTCGCGCCTCACGATTTCAAATCGGAAACGGCTCTCTTTCTCTGCTAACTTCATATGTGTCAATGGATTATAGGAAAACTCAAGAACGATAAACCGGACAGCGCTGCCAATAGGTTCCAGGTTTCCACGCGCTCGCAAGCATGCGGCCAGGGCCTGTTGCAGTCAACGCATTGCGTCATACTCATGTAACAGATTGGAAACAGGGCAGATAAATTCACGAACTTGCGCTTTGAGCTTGAACAGAGAGTCTTGCATGAGGAATCGGAAAGCCATTGACCAATGATGGTAATGGTTTTCACTCATCTTGGGGCTAACGCGATTTGGATACTGCGTGACATCACAGAAGGCCAACCAAGTTTGTCCCTAACAGACTTGTAATCATTCACTTGCGAAGAGAGCCGGTGTATACGATTTGTCGTTTCTGAGGTGTCGGTGTGGCAGACTGATTGCGATGAGACATGAGCGCGTCTGTGACGTTTATGGCGGTAGCCTAGAAAGCTTGATTTGCGCCAGACACGACCACGGACTCTCAACGGGAACCTGGACAATCAATGATCTCTGAAACTGGCGCTGACAGATGGTACGCCCTGCAGGTCAGGACTCGGTGGGAAAGCTCGACTGCCACGATCCTCTCGGGAAAGGGTTATGAGACTTTTCTTCCGACATTCATAACTAGGAAACGGTGGAGTGGGAGGCTAAGGGAAGTTAGTGCCCCGTTCTTTCCGGGATATGTTTTCTGCCAATTTGACGCGCAGAAGCGTTTGCCCATACTTGTGACTCCCGGAGTGATTGCCGTTGTGGGACGCGGCCGCCTGCCTCTTCCCGTGGAAGACTCAGAGATCGCCGCTATCCGGACAGTCGTTTCGTCGGGAATGCGCGCTGAACCCTGGCCTTACCTGGAAGTTGGCCAGAGAGTCCGGATCGAGGATGAAGCCCTGAGCGGCCTCGAAGGGATTCTGATTAATTTTAAGGGGAATCGTCGGATCGTTGTTTCGGTTTCCCTGCTTCGTCGTTCGGTCTCGTTGGAGATTGACCGGTCCAGAGTCAGGCCTGTTGGCTTGAGGCAAACTGTGGTTCAGGGACGACTCGTGGCATCTCCATTGGTGGAAGGTTTGGTTGTATAGCAAATCGCGCAGCGCGAGGCCCATGGTTTGGTGATTTGGCACTCTGATCCTAATGGATGCATGAGAATACACTGGGCGACGGCCCGTGCACCTAGAACGGACTAGGAACTGAAAATGCAGAATGACCTTTCGAGAGTCTCGACCATCAGAAAACAGAATGTACATCGTTCCAACGGCCAGAAAACTCTGTTTGGCGTGGGCCGCACGCCCGCCGTGCGAGCAGGCGTACTGGAACAAGAGACTTTCCACACCATGCTGACCATTGAGCGTCGTCGCGCGGAGCGCTCCCGCAAGCAGTTCGTCCTGATGCTGTTCGATGCTCATGCGCTACTGGAGAGCCGGCCCGGGGAAAAACTCGTGCAGCAGATAATCCCAATAATCTCCAGTTCGACTCGGGAGACGGACCTGATTGGTTGGTACAAAGAGGGAGTAATTCTTGGCGTGATTTTCACTGAGATCAACGTCGACGGGGACAATCCCATCACGGAGGTCTTGCATTCGAAAGTCGTCAATGCCCTTCACGAGGAACTCGATCGCGAGATCGCATCAAATCTGATTGTTAGCGTCCATCTTTTCCCTGAGAGTCAAGATCAAGGGACGCCTGAACGGCTTGCGGATATCAGGCTCTATCCGGATATAGCTCGGAAGGATTCGAAGAGACGGCTCCCTTTGGCCGTAAAGCGCATGATTGATTTTGTCGGCAGCGGCGCATTGCTGCTTGTGTTGTCACCGGTTCTTGCTGCCATTGCACTGGCCATTAAACTAACGTCGAAAGGGTCGGTGATCTTCGAACAAGAGCGACTCGGACAGTTTGGAAGGCGCTTTCAGTGTTTGAAGTTCCGGACGATGTACACGAATAACGACCCCCAAGTCCACCAGGAATACGTGCAGCGATTTATCGCGGGCCAGGCAGAGAGCAGTCGTTCCGAAAATGGAGAAGACAGGCCCGTCGTTTTCAAGATCACAAACGATCCTCGGGTGACTCCCGTGGGCAGATTCCTCCGCAAGACGAGTCTGGATGAGCTCCCTCAGTTCTGGAACGTTCTTCGCGGAGAGATGTCTTTGGTGGGACCGCGCCCGCCAGTCCAGTATGAATTCGATGTCTATGACGTCTGGCATCGGAGAAGAGTTCTCGAAGTAAAACCTGGAATCACTGGGCTTTGGCAGGTCAGCGGGAGGAGCCGTACCTGCTTCGATGATATGGTTCGGCTAGATCTTCGCTACACCCAGTCCTGGTCGCTGTGGCTGGATCTGAGAATCCTTGCGGCTACTCCGCGTGCAGTTTTCACGGGCGACGGTGCCTACTAGCGCCCAAAGGTGCGGGGTTTCGGGCATCCCTGTGGTAGGCGCACTTCGCGCCGTGCAAGGGCCACTCTATTGTTGATGTTCCCCATCGTCGTGCGAGCCTTCAATCTGAGGCGGCTCGTGACGATCCCTTCAAACCCTCGGTAGTAATTCAGATGTTGCCGGTGCGTCCTTTAAAGGTTCTCCGCAGATTGTAGAGGAGCCATGATTCGAATTGGTGTGATCGGTTACGGATACTGGGGTCCCAATATAGTGCGGAATTTGCACAGCTTGGATTCTACGCGGGTTGTGATGGTCTGCGATAAGAACCCTGGAGCGCTGGCACGCGTCAGGAAAAGCTATCCCGACATCACCACGGTTTCGGATCCGGCGGAGATTCTAACGTCTCCCGACATCGATGCTGTGGCAGTTATTACACCAGTCTGGACGCACTATGAGTTGACGAAGACGGCGCTGGAAAACGGGAAGCACGTCTTCGTTGAGAAGCCATTCACTGCGAGTGTTGCGCAGGCGGAAGAGCTGATTGAACTGGCCGCTCGCAAGAAGCTCCTGATCATGGTGGACCATACGTTCTTATTCACAGGGGCCGTGCGGAAGATTCAAGAGCTCATTAAGGGCGGCGTGCTCGGCGATCTCTATTACTATGACTCGGTGCGCGTGAACCTGGGTCTTTTCCAGCATGACGTAAGCGTGATTTGGGATCTGGCGCCGCATGACCTCTCCATCATGGATTACTTGATCGCGCAACAGGCGGAGGCAGTCGTTGCGACCGGAGAAAGCCACCTGAACAGTCATGAAGACATCGCGTTCATTACTGTGTATTTTCCGAAGAATGTCATCGCGCATATCAATGTGAATTGGCTGTCGCCCGTGAAGGTGAGAACGACTCTCATTGGCGGTCAGAAAAAAATGCTCGTCTGGAACGATGTGGAGCCAGACGAAAAAATCAAGGTGTACGACAAGGGAGTCAAGATAACCTCTGCGGAAGGAGTCCACGAACTTCTGGTCCACTACCGTTCCGGTGATATGTGGTCGCCTCAGGTCGAGCAGGTTGAAGCGCTGCGCTTGGAACTTGGCTATTTTGTGGACTGCGTTGCAAACAACAAAACTCCTTTTAACGACGGGCATGCGGGATTGCGCGTTGTAAAGATGCTGGAGGCGGCGGAGAGATCGATCAAGAAGAGAGGAAAGCAGGTCCACCTTTGAGCGAATACTGTTGCATTGCCCCGGACGTGAAGCTCGGAAAGGACGTCAAGCTTTCGAAGTTCATCAACCTTTATGGCTGTGAGGTTGGTGACTACACGAAGATTGGCGCGTTTGTTGAGATTCAGAAGAATGCAAAGGTGGGCAAGAACTGCAAGATTTCAAGCCACACGTTCGTATGCGAGGGCGTGTCCATCGAAGATAACGTTTTCATCGGCCATGGGGTGACCTTCATCAACGACTCCTATCCGCGCGCGACGGCGCGTGACGGGCAGTTGCAGACGGAAGCGGACTGGAAGGTGGAAAAGACCGTGGTCCGAAGGGGCGCATCCATCGGTTCTGGTTCCACAATCTTGTGCAAGATTACGATCGGTGAAAACGCCATCGTCGGGGCCGGCAGTGTGGTAACCAAGGACGTTCCGGAGAACGCCATCGTGGCTGGAAACCCTGCCAGAGTTTTGCGGTTGATTACAGAGGAGAAAAACTAAGGCCATGGCAAATCCAACGAAGATTCCGTTTCTCGATCTGGTGGCACCTCACAAAGAGCTAGAGGATGAGTTGTTGGCGGTGGTGAAGAAGTCGTTCAGTAACGCCGGCTTCATCGGCGGCCCGATGGTCGAGGAGTTTGAGAAGGAATTTGCAGGGTTTTGCGATGCCAAGTACTGCGTCGGCGTGAACAGCGGAACTGACGCGCTGCGCTTTGCCTTTATGGCCGCTGGGATCCAGCCCGGAGACATCGTCGTCACGACACCGCATACGTTTATCGCAACGACAGAAGCCATTTCGCAAGCGGGAGGCCAGATCGCTTTCGTCGACATTAACGAGCAGACCTACACTCTGGATCCGGAGAAGCTGCGGGAATACATCGATAAGAAGTGCGATTTCGATGCCAGGACCGGCAAGCTGACCGAGCGTGCCTCCAAGCGCAAGGTTGCCGCCATCGTTCCTGTTCATCTTTATGGGCAGATGGCAGACATGGATCCGATCATGGATCTCGCCGCGAAATACAATCTTCTGGTGATTGAAGATGCCTGCCAAGCGCATGGGGCGGAGTACTTCTCCGCGAAAGAGGGCCGATGGAGAAAGGCGGGCTCGATGGGCGACGCCGCAGCTTTCAGCTTCTACCCGGGCAAGAATCTCGGCGCATGCGGTGAAGCTGGCGCGGCCACAACGAATAGCGAAGAAAGCGCCCGCAAGATGCGCATGCTGCGCGACCACGGGCAGTCCAAGAAGTACTACCACGATGTCGAGGGATACAACGGGCGTCTTGACTCCATCCAAGCGGGCTGGTTGTCAATGAAGCTGCGCCATCTGGCGGACTGGAACGCGAAGCGTCAACAGGCCGCCCAGCGTTACAACGACATGTTTTCCTCAACGAAGAGCCCGATCCTTCCGTCCCAGCCCGAACGTTCTCGGCCGGTTTACCACCTGTACGTAGTTCGGGTCCAGGATCGTGCGGGCTTGCAAAAGTATCTGTCGGAAGCGAAGATCGACACAGGGATTCACTATCCCATCCCGCTCCATTTGCAGAAGGCTTACGAGAACTTGGGTTACAAGCAGGGGGATTTCCCCATCACAGAGAAAGTCGCTTCGGAGATTCTCTCCTTGCCGATGTATCCGCAATTGACCGCCGAACAGCAGCGCCGAGTCGTGCAGGAAGTGTCCTTTTTTCTCTCGCCCGAACACGTTGCGGATTCGGAAAGAACCACTTTGTCAGCTTCTCGGGTCTGAGCCTGAGGCGGAGATTTGCGCTGCGTTTGAATTCCCGCCAGATTTTCGCTCAACCTCTTATGACTGGCTCCCTGATTCCTTAGAAAGTCAGGGCCCGTCAGGGCAGGATCTCTCTTAGATGTCCACCTCTTCGGAAATGATTGGCGGAGGCTCTTTGTTGGCAGCCCCGCGCAAACCGATGAGAGTCTGCATGCTTGCATATTCGTTCTACGAAGACGATACGCGCATCCTGCAGTACGCATCGGCGCTGGTAGAACGGGGAGATACCGTCGGTGTCGTTGCCCTAGGTAGGCGCGAACAGGAGAAGGTTCGTCCTCCGGCAAGTGAGGCGGACTATCACAACACCAAAGGCGAGACGCACCTTCATGTGGCCATCGACTTCCTTCATGACCACCCCGAAGCCAAGATCGTCCTGCTCCCAAGGACGGAGAAACAGGTAGCCCTCGTGCGTCGGGCCGGCCTGACCTTTTGTCCAGTGGGGAAACTTTGATTCCGCCCCACGTAGTCGATGAGTTGAGCCCCGCCTGGCACTCGGATATTGTGATGAGCGACGGGGGGACGATGAATCGCGAGGCTGCCGCACTCGGCGTGCGGGTGGACAGCATATCTCGCGAGAATGTTGGCGCCGAGGATCGATACCTTGCCTACCAGCGGGGAATGGTCCTGATCGAAAGCACACAAGGTCTGGCGGAAAGTATCAAAGTCGCCCGCCGGAACCGCCCAAGTTGCCCCTCACGGAATCCTGCCCCATCGTTGTCGCGAATCATGGCGCAATAAGACATGATCGCTCAGATCTTGTCGGCCAGTCTGGTGCCGCACACATGACTATCATGGCCAAGCCGCTCATAGTCCCGGCTAAGGAAACTGACAGGCAAGCGCAGATTCTTTGCCTGAATCAGCTCGCAGTCCAGGGCTTGGAGACTATGTTCGACTCGCGGCAAGGATTGTTCTGCCAGCGCGTCCTGCAAACTGGCCGTGGTCCAGTACGAGAGGGGACCTCACACCGGTACACGTTGATTTCATTGTTGGGACTCCGTCGTTTGGAGACTGCCGGATTCGAGAGTCCCATCGGCGTGACGCAGACGCTGGACCATCTCCTGGACGACACGGCCTGGGTCGAGAGGCTTGGTGACCTGGGGCTGCTCGTGTGGCTGTGCGCTCAGGCTGCACCTGACCGCTTAAATGAAATTGACTCTAGGTTTCGCTTGAAGGACGCGCTCATTCGCTTCCCGGAGGCTCGCCAGAGGCGAACCATGGAGTTGTCATGGTTCCTGTCCGGTCTGGCACACTGGGGCCTCGCGTGCCCGAACGCGCCCTGCCAAGTTCGAGACTTGGCGATGCAAACCTATCGGCTTCTTAGGAGCAATCAAGGCGAGCACGGATTGTTCAGCCATCTTGCGGACAACAAGGGCTTCTCGGGTTTGATGCGAGGACGAATCGGGAGCTTCGCAGACCAGATCTATCCGGTATACGCGTTGGCGAAGTTCTCGCATGCGTATGGATTAGCGAAACCAAGTGAGCGTGCTCTGGACTGCGCGCTAACTCTGTGCGAATTGCAGGGCACCTTGGGTCAGTGGTGGTGGCACTACGATGCGGTTACCAGCGGAGTGCTAGCGCGGTATCCGGTGTACTCAGTCCATCAGGATGGCATGGCGCCGATGGCTTTTTTCGCGTTGGGCGAGACAGTCGAGTCAGATTTCAGACCGTGGATCTTCAAGGGATTGCAGTGGATTTATGGTGACAATGAACTCGAGGAAGATCTCTTTGATTCTTCTGCAAGAATGATCTGGCGTTCCATCTACCGCAAGGACTACATGAAGCATTGGGACGCTGCGCTGGCTCTCTTATTCGCGCGGGAGGACGACGGGCCCCACACGGACCTCGCTGTGCTTCGCGAGTGTCGCCCTTACCACTTCGGCTGGTTGCTGTACGCGTGGGCAGACTTTGCCCGTGACCCAAGTAACCTGTTTTTCTGAGTTTTCTGGAAATACGACAATGAAAGTTATGCTGATTGTCGGGGCGCAGGCGAATTTCATTAAAGCCGTGCCGATTCTCGCAGCCATTCAGGAGCACGACAGGCAGGAATCTAACGGCGACCGAACGTGGCCCGTTTATCATGCTCGTGCTCACCTCATGCAGTGTCGGCCGACGTACATCTGAACGAAATATAAGTATTGATCGAATCTTGAAAAGTGCGCGCAATCGATGCATGACAATTACATATTCGGCGCTGGTCAAACGAACATTCATCCGTTAGGGCTCGCACTCCTGGCAGTTATAGGCATTTTTATCTTGGTCTTGCCCCGCAAGTATGTTCTGCTGCCTTTTCTTCTTGGAGCGATTTGTTTCCCTTTCGGAGAGCAGGTCGTCGTGGGTGGCTTACACTTCCCTATGCTTCGGCTTCTGCTCATTGTCGCTTGGTCGCGGCTCATTCTCGGCATTATCTCTGGCCGTGACTCCGTCAAGCTGTCCGCGCCAATCGACAAGGCATTGATCCTATACTTTCTAGTCAGCGCCTTCGCTTTCATCCTGCTGTGGCACAGCACGGGTGCTTTTATCGACCGGATGGGCTTTCTTTACAACGCGTTTGGCGTCTATTTCCTGCTGAGGTTTCAAATTCGCGATTGGGACGACGTCTCGCGAACAATCCGATTTTTCGTATTCATTGCGGCAGTCCTCACAGTCTTCTCTGTAATTGAGCAGGTAACAGCGCGGAATCTGTTTGGTCTGCTTGGGGGAAGCTTAGTGCCCGCGATTCGGGAGGGGCGCCTCCGCTCACAGGGACCCTTCGAGACCTCCATTTTAATGGGTACGTTTGGAGCGATCTTGATGCCGTTGTCCGTCTTTCTCTGGCGGAGATCAAAGTTCACGGCAGCGGTAGGCATTTTGTGTTCGACCGTGATTACGTATGCGTCTGCGTCGAGTGGTCCGGTTCTTGCTTATGTGGCGGCCCTGGTAGCTCTACTCCTATGGCCCGCGCGCAACCACATGCGCAAGATCCGCTGGGGAATCGTCATTGGTTTGCTCGCAATTCAGTCGGTCATGAACCATCCCATTTGGTGGCTCATTTCCCGCATAAACGTCGTGGGCGGGTCCACAGGCTGGTACCGTTACTTTCTTATTGACCTGTTCATCAAGAACTTTGGCGACTGGTGGTTGCTCGGAACGAAGAACAGCGCGCAGTGGGCATATGGATCCTGGGATGCTGCCAATATGTATGTAGATGCGGGCATCAACGGGGGGCTCTTTGCGCTCATCCTGCTTATTGTGGTGATTGTCAGGGGGTTTCGTAGCTTGGGGATAGCAAGAAAGGCAGCGGAAGAAAATGCTTCGGCCAACGCTAAGCAGCTATGGGTCCTCGGCTGCGCACTATTTTCTACAATGATGGCCTTCACCGATGTCGCCTTCTTCGATCAAACGGTCGTGCTGTGGTATGCGCTGCTGGCCATGATCGTAGTGGTCGTCAATGTTTCGGCTCAAGAGACGGCTGTTCCAGTGCCGTCTTTGACGCAATTCCAGAAACCGAAGATGAAGGAAGCAAGAGACCCGGTCGGCATCAACGTTCGCCATCGGCGGTTTAGCTAGATCGAGTATTAACTTACGGCTAGACTTTATGCTCCGACATTCACTGCTTCAGCCAGCTTGATTAAGTCCTGTTGGGATTTCGATCTTTCCATACGTTTATAGGGAAACGGCTGACGACTTGGCGATAGTGAGGAAGTAAATCCCATTCTTGGCACGTCACGTATAGGTTTAGGAGAAAGCGACGACCTGTTTTGTGACGGCCCCCGCGGCACCTTGAGAGAACGGACGCCAAACCCGATAAGAATTTGCATGGTTGCCTACTCGTTTTTCGAGAGCGACGCAAGAATTCTTCAATACACTTCTGCGCTGATCCAACGCGGGGATCAAGTTGACGTCATCGCACTAAGACGAGAAGGTCAGGCCAAGCATGCGGTTGACAACGGAGTGAATATCCATCGCATCCAAAACCGAAGGGTCAACGAACGAGGACCGCTAAGCTACTTTTGGAGGATTCTGCGATTCCTGGTCCACTCCACGTTCACTTTGGCGAAAAACCATCTTGCCAACCCTTATGACCTGATACATGTGCATTCGGTCCCTGATATTCTGGTATTTAGCGCGATCGTGCCGAAGATATTGGGCACGCCGGTTATTTTGGATATCCACGACATCCTACCTGAGTTTTATGCCAGCAAATTCCAAGCGAGGCGGGAGTCAGTCCTGTTCAAGGTGTTGCTACTGATTGAGCGGTGGTCGATTGCGTTTTCAAATCATGTGATCATCGCCAATCACATCTGGCGAGATCGTCTCCTCTCACGGTCCGCTAAGCCGGCGAAGTGCACGGCAATCTGCAACTACCCTGATCCGCGACTGTTTTCACCACGCCCCAAGCAAACAACCGACCACAGGTTCATTATCCTATACCCTGGTAGTTTGAATTCTCATCAAGGGCTTGACCTCGCTGTGCGCGCCTTTGCAAGGGTGTCAGACAGGATGTTGAATGCTGAGTTTCATATCTATGGACAAGGACCTTGCAAACCGTCCCTCATCGAGCTTGCGAGACAGCTCGGCCTGGGAGCCAAGGTCGTCTTTCATGATTTCCTGCCGCTCAACGAGATCGCTCAGGTGATGGCAAACGCCGATCTGGCTGTCGTACCGAAGCGGGCGGAGTCGGAATTTGGAAATGAAGCAGCCAGCACAAAGATTCTTCAATTCATGTCTCTCGGTGTTCCGGTGCTCGTCTCGAGGACAAGAGTGGATACTTACTACTATAGCGAAGACATGGTTCAATTCTTTCAATCTCACGACGAAGCGGAACTGGCCCAAAATCTGCTCTTGCTCATGCAGGACCGCGAACTGCGGGAACGACTCAGGGCAAATGCCACTCAGTATGTGCGGCAAAACAACTGGGATGTGAAAAAGCAAGAATATCTTGACATCGTGGATTCGCTGGTTGTCGAGCGCCATGTTTCTCGAATTGGCGATTCTCCTAGGAGTGAAATGTGAACTTGGAAGGGAATTCTGCGCATCCTCCATCCTTGACTTCAAAAGACCCGCGTTACGTGATCATTACCCCCGCAAGGGACGAGGAGAAGTTTATCGAGCAAACGATCCGGTCCGTTGTGAAACAGACAGTTCTCCCGGCCCAATGGATCATTGTCAATGACGGGTCAACCGACCGGACTGGTGCCATCATCGATGAATTTGGACGGCAGTACCCATGGATTCGCCCGAGACACCGTCAAGACCGGGGATATCGGAAGGCTGGAGGAGGGGTCATAGAGGCGTTTTATGACGGATACAACGAATTGACCTGTTCGGACTGGGAATATCTAGTCAAACTAGACGGAGATCTCACCCTTCCGGAGGATTATTTCGAGAAATCAATTCGGCGTTTCGATCAGGATCCCCTCCTGGGGATTGGTGGAGGAACGATCTGCCATCTCATCGACGGGGCACTTGGAGTTGAGGAATGCCCTAAATTCCACGTGCGAGGAGCGACAAAGATCTATCGGAAAGACTGCTGGAACGCAATTCACGGCTTGTGGCCTGCTCCAGGTTGGGACACCATCGACGAAGTCAAAGCTAATATGCTCGGTTGGAAGACTTACAGCTTTCCTGAATTGCAACTTGTACACCATCGGCTCACCGGCTCGGCAGAAGGTAGCTGGCGCGGCAGAGTGAAGAACGGTCATGCAGAGTATGTTTCCGGATATCATCCCCTCTACGCAGTTGCTAGGTCCCTATCCAATATGGCTCGCAAACCTTATGTCCTCGGATCGATTGCGATGCTCTATGGGTTCTTCAGATCCTATCTGTGCCGGGCAGGGCGGGTGAACGACCCCGAGCTCATTAAATACCTGCAAGACCAACAAATGCGGCGCCTGTGTTGCAGAACGAGCATTTGGCGGTAGCCGTTGCGCCGATGAGCGGCTTGAAACGACCTCAAGGCAGCGCCTGCGTGGATGCTACATAGATGAAAGACTTGTCTATTGTCGCCGTGAATTGGAGGTCTGTGGATTACCTCCGGAAGTGCCTGCATAGTGTCTACCAATTCACCCGGAGGACGGATTTTGAGTTCATTATCGTCAACAATGATCCGGACGATGCGTCGGTGGAAGCCTTGGAAAAGGAGTTTCCCGCCGTTGTCTTGCTACACACCGGGGAAAATCGAGGCTTCGCTTACGCCAACAACTTTGGGTTCGCTTGCAGTTCTGGAAGAAACATCCTGTTCCTGAACCCCGACACCGAAGCAATCGGGGATGCCATCGATGTGATGCTGCAGGAACTCGATGGTCGACACGATGCTGGAATCATCGGTTGCAAATTGTTGAACGCGGATCTCACGGCGCAAACCAGTTGCATCCAGCGCTTCCCGGCTATTTTGAATCAGGTGTTCGGTGTCGAGTGGCTCCGCTTGCGCTGGCCGAAGCTGCGATTTTGGGGAATTCGGTCACTGTTTGAAGATTCTCCCGCTCCAGTTGAGGTGGAAGTGATCTCGGGTGCCTGTTTAATGATCAAGCGGGAAGTGTTCGAGCAGGTGGGCCGATTCAGCGAGGAATACTTCATGTATGCCGAAGATGCAGACCTGTGCTTCAAAGTCCATCAAGCCGGGTACAAGACTCTTTACGTGGGCCAGGCGAGTTTCATCCATCATGGAGGTGGGAGCAGCCGGAGGAACGAAGTGAACGAGTGGGCGACCATTATGCAGCGAAGAGCCATTTTTCAATACTTCCGGAAGACCCGCGGCCGAATGTACGCGGAATTCTATCGCGTATGCATTGGCGTAATGGCTTTGTGCCGACTCGCTCTTATTGGCTCTCTAATGCTTTTCAGGAAACCGCTTGCAGGGAGATGGAGCGCCAAAGCCGCTTGCGCAAAGTGGATGGCGATATTCAAGTGGTCCATCGCCATGGGCAATCGCTGAGGATGGTATCCGAGCGTTTGAGAGAGGACTTGAAACTGCCATGTGTGGAATCTGCGGCAAGTTGATGTTTGACAGGAATGCGAGGGTGTCCGCGCAGATCCTACAAAGGATGCTTGCCTCAATCCGACACCGGGGGCCGGATGACGAAGGCATATATCAGGATTGTCAGGTGGGGTTGGGCCACCGAAGGCTTTCGATCATCGATTTAAGTAGCGGTCACCAGCCACTCTCCAACGAAGACGGGAGCGTTTGGATTGTTTTTAACGGAGAGATTTACAACTATCAGGAGCTGCGCGATTTCCTGATTACTAAGGGGCACCTTTTTAACACGAAGACGGACACAGAGGTGATCGTCCATTTGTATGAAGAGTTTGGTCCTCAGTGTGTCGATCGGCTTCGGGGCATGTTTGCCTTCGCGATCTGGGACCAGAGGCAAAGGGCGTTGCTGCTCGCCAGAGACCGAATTGGTATCAAGCCACTGTACTATCACGTCTCGCACGACTTCGTTGTCTTCGGTTCGGAAATCAAAGCGATCCTTGCTGATCCCGAAGTAGAGCGAGAGATCTCTCCCGCTATCATTGATCGTTTCCTGACCTTCAACTACGTACCCGGCGAAGAGACGACTCTCAAGAATATATACAAACTTGCTCCTGGTTCGTTTCTTTTTGTGAAGGATGGCCGGGTGGAGCGCCAACAATACTGGGACTTGCAATTCACCAAATCTGCCGCGAACGAGTACCTGAAGAACGCACAGAGAAAGCTCACAGACTTGTTGGAGGAAGCAGTCGACCTCCACATGATCAGCGATGTCCCGGTGGGATTTCTTCTGAGCGGAGGCGTGGATTCGACGGCAATGTTGAGTCTCGCCTCGAAAAATGCACCCGGTCGGATTAGCAGCTTCACAGTCGGCTTCTCCGACCCTGATATTCCGGATGAGCGACCGTACGCCCGACTGGCTGCTGAGCGGTTCGGCTCCGACCATCACGAAATCACGATTTCGGCTAGAGACTTTTCGGAATTCCTCCCGAAATACGTCTGGCATATGGAAGAACCCGTCTGTGAGCCGCCGGCAATTGCTCTTTATTATGTCTCTCGTCTCGCACGTTCCCACGTGAAAGTGCTGATCTCGGGAGAAGGTGGGGATGAGGCTTTCGCGGGGTACAGCAACTATAGAAACATCCTGTGGTTCGAGAGATTCAAACGGGCGTTCAAGCCATTCGATGGCTTCGCTGCCGCGATCCTGGGGGGGATAAGCTGCCTGACTCATTCCCGAGAGGTTGCCAGGTACCGATCCCTGGTAGATGTGCCTCTGGCAAGCTATTACTACAGCCGCAGCGCAAACTCCACGTCCTATTTCAACACAGCCGAATCTCATTTGTGGTCCGAAGATTTACGGCCGACCATTGATAAGGAATACTCGCTTGAGCCCGTGAGAAGGCTTTTCGCGAAAGTTGTCGACTGCACGGTCTTGGATCAAATGCTTTATGTCGACACCAAGACTTGGCTTCCAGACGATTTGCTCTTAAAGGCGGACAAGATGACGATGGCGAACTCAGTAGAGTTGCGTGTTCCTCTTCTGGACCACAAGATACTGGAATTCGCGGCGTCGTTGCCGGCAAGGCACAAAATCCGGGGTTTCAAGACAAAGTACATCGCTAAGAGGGTACTGAGGAACGCAATTCCTGCACAAATCCTGAGGCGAAAGAAGGCTGGTTTCCCGATTCCTTACGAATCATGGTTAAGAAACGAACTTCGCGGATGGGTGCGGGAAATCCTGCTTGATTCCAGAACGACGAACCGAGGGTACTTCAACAAGGCCGCAATCGACGGCCTGCTCTCAAAGAATCTAGAATTCGGACACGGCTCAAGAGAAATCTTTTCCCTTGTTGCTCTCGAGCTATGGAACCGGGAGTTCCTCGAGGAAAACGTTCCCGCTGCTGTGGACTAGGGGTTGTGTCACGTGCACGTTGCCACGGAATCGGGGGGGGCGAACAAGGAGCGAAGAGATGGCAAAAGAACGAGTCTTTTTACAAAACCGGGACAGGTGCACAGGCCTGTACCTCGTTATGCCCATCGAACAGTTGTTGTTTCTTCCCTCTCGTTCTACTGTTGATGCGCGACAGAATGGTATCCAGAGGGGGTAGCGTCTTGAGCCGAGCCATCATCCTTTCATTCTCTGCCTTGTTGACATTGATTTTAGCTAGCCTCTTATCGCCGAGCGCCACCTTTGCAAATAAGTATTACATCGACTGTGCGGGAGGCGCGGATTCGAACAACGGCACGTCCTCATCAACCCCCTGGAAACATGCACCGGGGATGACAGGCTTCAGCGGGACCTACAAGCACGCCGCAGGCGATCAGATCATATTCAAAGGCGGCGTGACGTGTCCTGTTTCTTACTTCCCTATGACGATTGCGAGTGGTGGAACGAGCGGGAATAACGACTACTACGGCGTTGACCAGACATGGTATTCAGGCGATGCGTGGACGCGACCTCTGTTCGACATGAACTACGCCACAGTCACGAATTCAAATTACGGCGGTGTGCCGGTATTCATCAACACTTCTTACGTAACTATTGACAACATCGAAGTCGCCCACATGATCATCAATGCAGGTGTATCGGGGAACAGCGGGAGCATCACAGCCTCGGCATCATCTACGAACATTTTAGTGGAGCATTGCTATATTCACGATTGGCGTGCCGGGTCGTCGCAGTCTTCCTACGGAAGTTCTGACCCAGGGAGTGGTGGCATCTCTTTTCTGAATGGAAATTCAGCTCCTAGTGCGTCTCTTGTAGCAGATAGCAATACAATCGGTCCCGGCCAAGGAGGCGACGGCACGACTGACTGGTGCTTCGGCACTGGTATTTGGCAGGGTTCGGCAGTTACGAACAACGCGATCACAAACGCCTGCGACCTGGTCCACGGCAGTCCAACTGTTCTTGCAGGCAATACATTCGCATGGGGGAATCAGCCTTGGGTGTCACTTAACCACAACAACGTCTTTTGGGGGGCGGAGAATCCCTTTGGTACATCATACATTTACAACAATATCTTTATAGGTCCATTCGCAGCTCAGTATGAGGGAATTTTCCCGCATCCCTGTTGGGGTGGCGGCAATTCGGTAGTCTACATTTTTGATAACATTATTCAGGGCACACAACAAATACCAATTCAGCCAGATGATAGCAATTGCGCGGCGGGAAATTCCAGCGGTGTGTACATCTTTAACAATACAGCGCACGGTGGGGCCGTTGTAATGGTAGACAACCGTGGTGGTCCTTATCTTAATTTCTTGACTCTGCAGAACAACCACTTCATATCCGGGGATTCTTATCCCTACAATGGGTGGTATCAAGGAAATGTAACGAATTTTACTTATGACTCCAGCAACGTCCAGAATCAAACAACCGCTGCCGCCAACGCGCAAGGCTATACACTTGCAAACAATTGGGCACCCACCAGTAGCTCAGGGATCACCGTGGGCCACGGCACGAATCTGACGAGCCTGTGTACGGGTGGAACAATCGACAATCTGTGCAAAGACAGACTGGGGAATGCCCGTCCCACAAGCGGAGCTTGGGATGCGGGAGCGTATGAATGGGGTACCAGTTCCGCGAATGCTCCGAATCCGCCCACTAGCCTAACAGCCAGCGTCCAATAGTATCAACACTTGACTGACTCATAGCGCGGCAGGATTGATGCACAAATCGCCCCTCGTTATCAGTCAGGATGCGCTCACTCACCGGGCCGTCGGTGTCGAAACGCTGACGCAACATATTATCACTTTGAATGAAGACGAGATGGATGGAAGTTGTCCCGCCTTTAGTTGAAACCTGAAAGAGAAAGCAGCGGCTCTCGACCCGAACTCGGATAGAGTTCGGGTTGGAAACTCTATTTTGAGAGGAGAGCCGCTGTCAAGAAAACCTATCAGGGAACGCAAGACAAGTCCAAGCCGAATTTCGAGGTGATCGGCAAGCGGGAGATGCTGGTGGAGGTGCCGCTGCCGATGGTCGAGGTGTGGGAGGAGTTGCAGGCCCAGGTGG